>DGYFJ06201__coassemble_13044_pt1 | contig 1945 bp, 2 predicted proteins | sample DGYFJ06201__metabat2_high_PE_017 | metagenome-assembled genome bin DGYFJ06201 | reverse complement strand
TTACAAATACTTCATCGACCACCATGCCTGCGACGACCGCTTCATCCGCATGGCACAGGCGATGGGTATGCCCGAGGCCACGAAACCCGAAGACTTCCTGACCGCCCTCACCCGTCTGCAAGAAGCGTGCGGCGTGGCCGACCTGAAGATGTCCGACTACGGCATTACTCCCGACGAGTTCGAGACGCTGATGCGCAACACTCGCGAGGTGATGGGCGTGATGTTCACCAGCGACCGCGTACAGATGTCGGACGAAGACATCGTGAACGTCTACCGGGAATCCTACAAATAAGTGCCCCATCCATGAAAATGCTTATAATAGCGCTTGTGCTGATGCTGGGTAACGTGTTTCCCGCATCGGCACAAGTGGATAACCCTTCAAACCGAAAAGAGATGAATACCATCAGACTGACCATCAAAGGCGGCAAGACGTTTACCGCCACTTTAGCGGATAATTCGTCCGCAGACGCTTTGATAGAATTGCTGTCCCAAGGAGATGTAACCGTGGAAATGGAAGACTACGGCAACATGGAAAAAGTGGGACCGCTGGGCACCAGCCTTCCGCGCAATGACCGACAGACATCGACCGGTCCCGGCGACATCATCCTTTACCAAGGGAAATACCTGGTGATTTATTATTCGACCAATTCGTGGAACTTCACCCGCATAGGCAAGGTAAACGGAGCCGGTACACGCAAGGAGATGCTCGATTTGCTTGGCGGAGCAGGGAAAATTTCCGTAACCCTTTCATTGGACGAAAAATGAAAAGATTGATAGCGACAGGACTGCTCGGAATGGCATTACCTGTCGGGGCGCAACAGACGATCGATGTCCACACCCACATCATCATACCCGAATACGTGGAAGTGTTGAAAGCGCACGGGGCGGAACTGGAAGAGACCTTCCCGCTGCCCGAATGGGATGCGGAGCGGCACATCGCCTTCATGGACAGCGTGGGCATCCGCACAGCCATATTGACCATGCCCGCACCACAACCGTATTACGGAGATGAGGAGGAAAGCGCCAGGTGCATCCGTCGGGTGAACGAGGTTGCAGCTGAGGTTAAACGGGAATACCCCGGCAGGTTCTTGTTCTGCGCAACCCTGCCTCTGCCCGATGTGGATGCCGCCATCCGCGAAGCTGTCTATGCGCTCGACACATTGGGCGCGGACGGCGTGAAGCTGGCGACCAACAGCCGGGGGCAATACTTGGGCGACGAGGCGTTGGACCCGCTGATGGAAGTCCTGAACGAGCGGCACGCCCTCATCATCATCCATCCGCACCGCCCCACGCCTTATCCAGAGAAAATCATCGCAACCACGCCGCTGGCGATGTACGAATATCCGGCGGAGACCACCCGCGCCGTGGTGAATATGCTTTCGAGGAACGTGCTGCTGCGCTACCCGAACCTGAAAGTGGTCGTGCCCCATTGCGGCTCGTTCCTGCCGTTGGCGTTGCCGCGAATGAAGTCCATCCTCTCGGCAATGGTCGCGCAGGGATACATGCAGCCGATAGACTGGGAAGGCAACCTGTCGCGCCTTTACTTCGACCTGGCGGGCAGTCCGACTGTCGAAGTCCTGCGGTCGCTGCTCACCATCACCACGCCCGACCACATCCTTTACGGCTCGGATTATCCCTACCTGCCCGATGCCGTGCTGAAAGCCAACCTGCAAAGACTGAAGCGGACGCTGGCTTCGGATGAGGAGCTTACCGGATATATGGATATGTTTTTGTGGGGGAATGCAGTGGGATTGTTCAAGTAAAGAGAAGAATTGAGGGGGCACTTTCCGGTTTCTCCTTATCTTTGCAATCCAAATAAAATATGATTATGAAACTCATTGTCCGCCCAATCCGCCCCAATGAAACCATTCTCTTGTTGGATTTTCTCTATGAAGCCGTTCACCAGCCAGCTGCTTCACACCTTGCTCCAAGGACAATTCTCCAA
>DGYFJ06201__coassemble_7191_pt1 | contig 2998 bp, 3 predicted proteins | sample DGYFJ06201__metabat2_high_PE_017 | metagenome-assembled genome bin DGYFJ06201 | reverse complement strand
CGAAATATTCTTCTAACTTTGCAGTTGCTAACAAGACATCGCGATATCGTAATGACCCGACGGATTTTAACAAGGTTTGTCATTCTGTTGCTGGCTACCCTACCCTCCCTGCCGGCATTGAATGCCCAGAACCTGGGTATAAAGACCAATATATTGTCTGATGCGACCGCCACGGTCAATCTCGGCGTCGAAGCCGCCGTGGCACCCAAGTGGACCCTCGACCTTTCCGGAAGCTACAACCCGTGGGACTTCCCCGGCTACCGCAAGCAGAAGCAGTGGATGGTCCAGCCCGAAGCCAGGTACTGGTTCTGCGAGGCTTTCAACGGCCACTTCGTCGCAGCCCACCTGCTCGGCGGAGAGTTCAACATGGCCAACCCCTATTTCCCCTTCAGCATGATCGGGGCCCTCAAGGACTACCGCTACCAGGGATGGATGTACGGGGTAGGTGTCGGCTACGGCTACCAGTGGATACTCTCGCCGAGATGGAGCATAGAGGCCGAAATCGGGGCCGGCTACGTGGGCACCAAATACGAACAATATGAATGCGAGCGCTGCGGCGAACTCATAGACGAGGGCTTTTCCAACAGATTCTCGCTCACCAAGCTCTCAGTCAGCCTGATATTCATGCTATTCTAGACTATGGACGCCATGACACACACCATACGCAATATCTTCGCAAGCGCCCTGTTCGCCGGCATGCTCGTTCCGGACGCAGGCGCGCAGGTATCATATCTCGAGCGCATCAGCTGCCCGCAGGACCCCGTCCGCATAGTCACGGACGAACCCGGTAGGGGGGGGGTCGGGAGCGAAGCAGGCCGAGCTCAGCTTCACATTTGACTGGGATGGCGGCAGAATAGCCTCCCAGCATACGGCGGCCATCGTCCCCGTCCTGGTTTCGGAAGACGGTTCGCGCACATTCAGCTTCGACCCCATATTCATCGACGGTCGCACACGCGCCAAGGCGGTCGACAGGATGGAGGCGCTCTCGGGCATAGAGAGGCCCGAAGGCAGCATCGTGCTGCGTCCTGACCGCAACGGAGGCTCCGGCGCCGTCGAATACGTGTCCAGGATACAGTACGACCCCGCGATGCTCGACGGCAGCATCGTATTCCACGAAACGGTGAGCGGCTGCGCGGGCTGCATCGAAGGCGAGGACAGCCTCGCGCTGGACGTGCTGCCGAGATACGTGCCGGAGTGGAGGTTCTCCCCCAGCCCGGCCGGCGGCCTCAAGCATCGCGAGCTCAGGGAAAGGGCCGACCTCAAGTTCATAGTCAACCTCCACGACATCAACCCCGGCTATGCCGACAACGCCGCCGTGCTCGACAAGGTCATGAGCTCCGTGCGGATGGCGGGCGACAGTTCGCTCTACACCGTCACCTCGGTGCGTTTCATAGGCTACGCATCGCCCGACGGACCGGAAGCGTTCAACCGCACCCTCGCCCTCAACCGAGCCAAGAGCCTCATGAACTACGTCATGGAGGCCGACGAAGCCATCCCCGACTCCCTCTTCACCTTCGAAAGCATAGGCGAAGACTGGGAAGGTCTGTTCTCTGCTGCAGCCGCCGACCCTGCGGTTGCCGGAAACCCCACATTGGCAAGGGTACGCGAGGAGCTGAACGACGGCAACTGGGCGGCATGCGAACGCCAGCTCAAGAGTGACACGGAACTCTACGACTACCTGCGCAGCAACATACTCCCCTCCCTGCGCCGCACCGAATACTCGATTGAATACTACATACGCCAGTTCAGCGCCGAAGAGGCGGCGCAGCTCTGGGACGAAAGACCCGAACTGCTGAGCGTGGACGAATTCAAGGCCGCTGCCGGGCTCTACGGCAAGGACAGCGGGGAATACCTGAAGATACTGCTTGCCGCAGCCGAGACCTGGCCCGACGACCCTGCGGCAGTCAACAACGCCGCAATGGCGCTTTATGCGGCCGGCGACAGCGCACGTGCCGGCAAACTGCTGGAAGGACGCGGCGAGGCCCTGCTCCAGAACGCCCTGGGCATAATCCGCGCCGGAGAGGGCGACTTCGGGGAGGCCCTGCGGCTCTTCGAGTCCGCATCGGCAGCAGGCAACTCCGAGGCGGCCCACAACCTCTCGGAACTGAGGAACGTGCTGTACCAGCTTGAACAATAAGACGGAACAACAATAATCAATAATCAATAATCTATCTGATATGAAAAAATTATCTTTTGTATTTGCAGGCCTGGCGCTCGTGGCGTCGGCGGCATTCACCTCCTGCGAGAAGGATCCCGCTCCTGGCGCAGACGAGGGGCTCAAGTCCATCGCCTTGAGCATCAACTTCGGCGGAGTGGCTACGAAGGCTGTAGATGACGACCTGGAAGCAGGATTTGCTACTGGTAACAACTACACCAGCCTCCAGATTTATTTCACCGATGATGAAGGCAACATCAATTACGCGTATAATGCAAAAGCGGATTCTCAGGATGATGATGGAAAAACCATCTGGGCTAATCTTACTAATGCCAGCAACGGCGTAAAGTTCATCGGCCTTGAGTCTGTAAGCGGCGTTTATGTAACCGCAAATGCAGAGCTCAAGTCAGGTATTACATACGGCGGGCCTGTCACTGGAATAAAGGTTTCAGCAATCAATGATCTTCTTAAAATAGAAAATATTGATGGAGTTGCAGCAAATATGATGCCCTATGCCGGTGCCTGCACGCAGCTTCAGACCGCAGGCAGCAGCATTTCCGGAACTGCAGGAGAAGTTATCGTAGGTGACGGAGCCGACGGTGCCGAATATTTAGTGGCTGATTTGACTATCCGCCCTGCAGTTTCAAGATTCGAAGTAAGCAAGGTCGGAGTCAAGACTGAAGGGACCACCTATTTCAAGGAAGTCACCAAGGAAGGAGTAAAGATCCTCGAACCTTGTGCTGTTAGCGACCAGGACGTAAAATATTCTGTCGCCTGGAGTGGCTTCGATGCAGAACTCATAGGAATCTACATGTCAAACTTCTACCAGGAATCACCTTTGTT
>DGYFJ06201__coassemble_4973_pt1 | contig 3969 bp, 3 predicted proteins | sample DGYFJ06201__metabat2_high_PE_017 | metagenome-assembled genome bin DGYFJ06201 | reverse complement strand
TTTCAGATATTTCCGAATCGCATTCTTGAATTGGGATTCCAGCATGACCGTCCCTATCCCTTTTTCGACGAGATTCGTTTTTTGTATGTTGAATGTCTTCACATTCAATATCGTGACGCCATCCTGTTCTTTTATTGACGTCGGGGTATGATACCGGCGTTCAGCAGGGCAGACAATCCAGACATTATGCCCTTCGTCACGGAATTTACGCATCAAATCAGTGTAAATTCCCCTGCCCCCTATGCCGGTTATTCTGCCCAACGTCAAAAATATCAGGTTCATACACTCAATATTTCCGCCAGACCATCTTGTTGACGACGCCTGTGTAGCTCTGTATGATCTTGACGACCTTGGCGGAGACGTTCTCCTCGACGTAGTCGGGTACTGGGACGCCGAAATCCCCGTCCGCGTTCATCCTCACGGCCGTGTCCACGGCCTGCAGCAGCGAGCGCTCGTCTATGCCGGCGAGGATGAAGCATCCCTTGTCCAGCGCCTCCGGCCTCTCGGTCGACGTCCTGATGCAGACCGCCGGGAACGGACGCCCGACGCTCGTGAAGAAGCTGCTCTCCTCGGGAAGGGTTCCGGAATCCGAAACCACCGCGAAGGCGTTCATCTGCAGGCAGTTGTAGTCATGGAACCCCAGCGGCTCGTGCCGGATGACGCGGCTGTCGAGCCTGAACCCGCTCGCCTCCAGCCTCTTCCTCGAGCGGGGGTGGCAGCTGTAGAGCACCGGCATGTCGTATTTCTCCGCCATGGCGTTGATGGCGCCGAACAGGCTCCTGAAGTTCTTCTCCGTGTCGATGTTCTCCTCCCTGTGGGCGGACAGGAGGATGTACCTCCCCTTCTCCAGCCCGAGGCGCGCATGCACGTCGGAGGCTTCAATCTCCGCCAGGTTCGCACGCAGCACCTCCGCCATCGGCGACCCCGTCACGTAGGTGCGCTCCTTCGGCAGGCCGCATTCGATGAGATACCGGCGCGCGTGCTCCGAATAGCAGAGGTTCACGTCCGAGATGATGTCGACTATCCTCCGGTTCGTCTCCTCCGGAAGGCATTCGTCCTTGCACCTGTTGCCGGCCTCCATGTGGAAGATGGGTATGTGCAGGCGCTTGGCCCCGATGACGCTCAGGCAGGAGTTCGTGTCCCCCAGGACGAGCACCGCGTCAGGCTGCGTCCGGACCATGAGCTTGTAGCTCCTGTCGATGATGTTGCCCATGGTCGCCCCCAGGTCGTCGCCGACGGCGTCCATGTACACCTCCGGGTCTGCGAGCTTCAGATCCTTGAAGAACACCCCGTTGAGGTTGTAGTCGTAGTTCTGCCCGGTGTGGGCCAGCAGGCAGTCGAAGTACTTCCTGCACTTGGTTATCACGGCCGCCAGGCGGATTATCTCCGGCCTCGTGCCGACTATGATGAGCAGTTTCAGTTTTCCGTTGTTCTTGAAAGATGCCATGTGCGTCTATTTTACGGGTTCGAAATATGTGTCGGGGCGGTGCGGGTCGAAGACTTCGTTCGCCCACATCACCGTCACGAGGTTCTCGGTGTCGCTGAGGTTGATGATGTTGTGCGTGTAGCCGGGCAGCATGTGCACGGCCCGGATGTCCTCGCCCGAGACCTCGAACTCGATCACCTCGTCGGAGCCGACCCTGCGCTGCTGTATCAGGCCGCGGCCGCTCACGACGATGAAGAACTCCCACTTGGTGTTGTGCCAGTGCTGCCCCTTGGTCACGCCAGGTCGCGAGATGTTCACGCTTACCTGGCCGCATTTCTCCGAGCGGAGCATTTCGGTGAAGCTGCCCCTCTCGTCGACGTTCATCTTCAGAGGGAAGGCGACCTTCTCCTTCGGGAGGTATGAGAGATACGTGGAGTACAGCTTCTTGGCGAAGGAGCCCTCCGGAATCTCTGGAATCACAAGGCTCTCCGGCTGTCCGGCGAACCTGTGGAGCAGGTCGACAATCCCGCCCAACGTAGCCCTGTGCGACACTGGCACGTAGCAGTATCGGCCGTCCTCCTTCGCGACAGGGTCGAGCCCGTCGAATTCGCAGCGGTGCTCCTTCCCGGCGAGGGCGGCCACCATCTCGTCCACGAGGTCGTCGATGTACACGAGCTCGAGCTCCGTCGAACGGTCGTTGACCTGTATGGGGAGGCCGTTCGCGATGTTGTTGCAGAACGTCGCCACGGCCGAGTTGTAGTTCGGGCGGCACCATTTCCCGAACAGGTTCGGGAAACGGTAGACAAGGACCCTGGCACCCGTCTCCTCCGCGTAGCCGAAGAACAGCTCCTCTCCCGCCAGCTTCGACTTCCCGTAGTCGGAGGCGCCGTAGCGGCCCATCAGGGTCGCCTGGATGGAGCTGGACAGCATCACGGGGCACTTGTTGCCGTACTTCCTCAATGTGTCGAGCAGCACGGACGCGAAGCCGAAGTTCCCCTTCATGAACTCCGACCGGTCCTTGGGCCTGTTGACCCCCGCCAGGTTGAACACGAAGTCCGCATCCCTGCAGTAGGTGTCAAGTTCGGCGGGGTCGCTGTCGACGTCGTATTCATAGACCGTCAGATTGCCTTTCACGGGGTACCAGCGCGCCTTCCCGTCCCGTATGTTATGGAGCTGGGCCACGAGGTTCTTACCGACAAAGCCCTTGGCTCCGGTAACCAGTATATTCATCAGGATTGTTTGTTTTTCGTTGGATGTGCAGACTCTGGGACCCTGTCTGCCGGGATTCTGCCGCCGCGTTCCGTCCGTGCGCCCGCGGCATGGCGCCGATGCTCTGTCGTTGTGTTATTCCGACCTGATCTCGCGCGCCTTCGCCCTGGGGATGAGGCCGAGGTCCTCCTGTATGAAGCGCAGGCGCATGAGCTGCTCCTTCATGCCCTCCACGTCCAGGCGCATGGTGTTGTGGCTGTGGTAGTCCTCAATGCGGGAGACGTCCTCGCTGCCGTCCTTGAAGAACTTGTCGTAGTTCAGGTCACGCGTGTCGCAGGGAATCCTGTAGTAGCCGCCCATGTCTATCGCGCGCGCCATCTCCTCCCTCGTGACGAGGGTCTCGTAGAGCTTCTCGCCGTGCCTGGTGCCGATGACCTTCACCTCCGTCTCGCCGTACTTCGGGTCGACCTTGGCGTATATCTCCTTCAGCGCCTGCGCAAGCGTGGCCAGAGTCGCCGCAGGGGCCTTCTGCACGAACAGGTCGCCGTTGTGGCCGTGCTCGAACGCGTATACGACCAGGTCGACGGCGTCGTCGAGCGTCATCATGAAGCGCGTCATGTTGGGGTCGGTTATCGTGATGGGCCTGCCCCCGGTCATCTGCTCCACCCACAGCGGGATGACGGAGCCGCGGCTCGCCATCACGTTGCCGTAGCGCGTGCAGCAGATGGTCGTGGCCGCGTTCTCGCCGAGCTCGCGCCCCTTCGCTATCGCCACCTTCTCCATCAGGGCCTTCGAGATGCCCATCGCGTTGATGGGGTACGCCGCCTTGTCGGTCGAGAGCACCACCACGTTCTTCACCCCGTGCTCGATGGCGGACTCCAGCACGTTCTCCGTGCCAAGGACGTTGGTGCGCGTCGCCTCCAGCGGGAAGAACTCGCACGAAGGCACCTGCTTCAGCGCCGCTGCGGAGAACACGTAGTCCACGCCGTGCATCGCGACGTCGACCGAGTCCTTGTTGCGCACGTTGCCGATGTAGAACTTCACCTTCGGGTTCTGCAGCGCGTGCCGCATGTCGTCCTGCTTCTTCTCGTCGCGCGAGAAGATCCTTATCTCCCTGATGTCGGAATCCAGGAAACGGCGCAGCACCGCGTTGCCGAAACTGCCCGTGCCCCCGGTGATGAGGAGGGTTTTGTCTTTGAAGATTGACATAATAATGATTGTATTGTAATTCTATTGTTCCTTAGATGTTATCTTCTTCAATACCATAGAAACATTTTATGATACATTTATCTCCTAAATTCAGATAAATGGCCGTTCTCTTTCATCATTGATTC
>DGYFJ06201__coassemble_4838_pt1 | contig 4055 bp, 5 predicted proteins | sample DGYFJ06201__metabat2_high_PE_017 | metagenome-assembled genome bin DGYFJ06201 | reverse complement strand
GCAATGAAATCCGAAACACTCACAGTCTCGATTCCATCAATCGATACCGGCTTATGGCTCATGACAACTCCGTCTGACAGCTGATGCTCATTCTTGCTGGAATAGAACTCATAAACACCCTTGATGCTGACGGAATCTCCCGTATGCATATCCATGCCAAGGAACTCATCCACATTCTCTCCGATAAATGGACATGAAATAGTTCCTGTCTCATCCTTGAGAGTGAAGCCCCAATATTTGACATCCGTCGCAATATCGCCGATCACTCCGGTGAGCACATACTCGTTCTCCGTATCAGCCTTCTCAATAAATTCGGCGACAGTCATACTTCCAGCCTCGCCTTCAGGCCCCTGCTGGAAGATGGTCAGCGTAGCCTTGTGCATGATGTCTCCATAGAAGACAATATCGAAGCTGCGGTTCGCCCCCGTGTTTTGTCCCACCTTGATGGAGATGGTCTGGTTCTCGGCCGAAGCCCCGCCGCTCGAAGGCTTTATGCTCAACCAAGAAGTGACCTCTCCTTCGTAATTCTGAACCGTCCAGTCCAGAGTGGCCTTAAGTTCGACGGTATATTCTCCGCCGTCCACGGGGATTTCCTCGGGCACATCAGATGAAACGATGGTGACCTCCTCAGGCCCGAGATCCACCGGCTTCTCACAGGCAAAAAGCATCGTCAGAGATGCCGCCGCCAAAGCTAATAGACTTTTATATTTCATAACCAAAAGATTAAAAATTGTTGCTTGTCCGACAAAGATAAACAAATAACTATAATTTCAACCTTCTGTGACTGTGAAATAATAATTAAGTTCGGAGGACGTTCCTGCAAAACCCTTTTCGCAACAGCCACGGTTCCACGCCTTCAGGCGGTCGCCGATTCCTCCGAGTCTGTTCGATTGCGCTTGGTTCCGTCCGATCCGAACTCATTCGTGAAATTCATCGGCTACGGTCCATGCCTTTCCAAGCCCGCGCATAGACCATGTCCGAGACCAGTGGCACGGAAACCTGTCCGTCAGCCACACCGACAGCCTTTCCGCGCACGTGCAGGGCCTGTCGGCGCGACCGGTGGATTTCACGAAAGGGACTGGACCGGAGGCGGCACCGATGCGTTTCCTCCGCATCGTCAGAGGACGGAGGAACGGCACCCGCTCCAATGTTCAATTTTCCTTATTCCGGGCCGTCCTCCCGGGAGACGAAAGAAAAGCATTCAGTTCGTTCGCATCGATAATAGGCAGAGGATATCTTGACAAATCGGAACCGGCGGTCCTCACTACAAGAATACCGCGCATGGTACCTACAGCAACGCTGAGCAGGTGGGGCATCAGATGCTTGACGGTAAAGGTGCCGTCTTCATGCAGAATCACAAAATCGGAAAGATTTTTCACTTCAAAGACAAACCTGTACACGCTCTCAAGAACCACCTCTTTTTTAAATTCATACCGAATCCCGAAGGCTATGGCCATCCTGTCCTTGTCCATTTCATCCAGCTGCACCCGGTTCATGAAACCGACCTGCAAGTCTTCCGGACCGGACATATCGACCACCTCGCCTGAAGACATCATAAAACGGATTTCATCAACAGAAACCAGCCTCATCCGGATATTTACATTTTCAGCAGCCATCACGAACTAATTTGAATAATATAAATAATCGCTTCCCCTAGTCTCACGGTTATCGAAGCTATCGTCCCGCGCCTCCGAACGCCCGGCATACACCATCATCGGAACATACACATACTCAGCCGGCACCTCGCGCGCGATTTCAACTATCGGCTCGCCCAAAGCGGCGGAAATTTTCGCAAGAGTCGCTGTCGTGAAGCCATGTGTCCCGGTAAGCCATCTGGAAATCTCCGATTCCCGCTTACCCAGCAAATTGGCCAACTCTCGTTGAGTCATGTTCCTCGCTTTCAGAAGGTCGTGTATCCTATTGGCAATATCCATATTCAAGCTTACCTCCGCCTTTATCTCCGGAGCAGCCTTCGCCACGCATTGCTCGAAAAGTGTGTTAGTTTTCATAATACTGTTGCCTAAATTACAATATTATCAATAATCTTTTTGACTCCTTCAAAATCATCGACATCAGTCCCCGTTTTCCTTATCTCCGCCTTCACCTTACGCGCAATTGCCCTAAGGCTGTCGACCATACCGAGCAGAACGGCATCATCCTCATATCTTCGGACCTTTTTCAGCCCGCCGCCTCCTACTATCAGGATTCTTTCGGACACCCGCAAACAATAAAGACGCAACGTACCGACAGCCCTGTTCCGCCGCCCGGACGTAAACAAAGGTATGGCCTTGACCATGCCACCCTCCGGCCGGAACAGGTTTTCCCGTGCTCCGCACTCGTTATACATCTTGGCGATAACCGAGACTATGGAATCAAAATCATTCTTCACCCCAGCTTTTTCAAACGACTGCCGCAAGGACAGGAACTTCTCGAATTCAGTAATGCTTTCGCCATCATATCTTGGCGAATAGACACTGAGAAAATCAGATTCCATCACTAATTCGAGTCGTCCCATACCTCCATTTTGGAGTGCAAAGATATTGAGATTTTACTTAACCACCAAGGAAACTTAACCTTTTTGTGAAGTATCATTTGACGCCAGCCGCCATCATATCATTTCATCTCCCGCAGGACTCCGGAGGTCAGCGGAATGGCCAGCGCAAGCGCGCAGAGGTCGGCCACAGACTGGCATATCTCCACCCCGAGCAGGCCGAACGCCGAAGAGAGGATGAATATCAGGGGCATGAAGAACAGCCCCTGCTTGGCCGAAGCCAGCAATATGGCCTTTCCGGGCTTGCGTATGGTCTGAAGCATCATATTGCTGATTATGACCCATGTAGTCAGCGGCATGGTCGCCAGCTGGAAGCGCAGCGCGGCCGAGCCTATGCGCACCACCTCGGCATCCTCCTTGCGGAACATATACACTATATCCGGCGCGAACGCGATTCCGGCGAGCGACACGACCAGCAGGAAGAGCGCACCGAACTTCACACAGAACCAGAAGCCCTGCTTGACCCTGCCGTACAGGCCGGCGCCGTAATTGAAGCCGCACACCGGCTGGAAACCCTGACCGAAGCCGATGAGCGCCGAATTCAGGAAATGGCAGATACGCCCGACTATCGACATCCCCGCAATCGCGGCGTCACCGAACTGCCCGGCGGCCACGTTCAGGCACACAACCGCAAGGGCGCCGAGTCCCTGACGCACGAACGACGGAAAACCGCCTGCGAGGATCTCCTTGAAAAACGCGAAGCCCGGATTGAAATTCCCCAGCCTGATGGGAATGCCTCCTCCGCGCGTGCTGAAATACCACAGCAGGCAGAGACTGCACACCTGGCCAAGTACAGTCGCCCACGCTGCACCTGCGATGCCCCAACCGAACACGAAGATGAACAGCGGGTCGAGCACGAGATTGAGCACCGCACCGGAGACTATTCCTATCATCGAGTAGCGGGCATTCCCCTGGAAACGTATCTGATTGTTCAGCACCAGCGAAGGAATCATCACCGGCGCACCCAGCAGCACGATACCGAGATATTTCTCCGTATACGGAAGAATCGTAGGCGTGGAGCCGAGCAGCGTGCAGAGGGGCTTCAGGAACACATGGCCGAGCACGGCAATCAGTATTCCCGCGAGCGCTCCGTAGACAAATCCCGTCGCGAGCATCCTTGCAGCTTCTTCGGTCTGCTGCGCGCCGAGCTTTCTGGACACGAAATTGCCGGAGCCGTGGCCGAACATGAAGCCGAGCGCCTGCATCCCCGCCATCACCGCGAAAGAGACGCCGACGGCGGCCGTGGCCTGGGTGCTGATACGGCTTACAAAGAAAGTGTCGCCCAGATTGTAGAACGACGTCACCAGCATGCTCAATATCGTCGGAGCAGCCAGCGACAGAATCAGCCGCGGAACCGGCCGCGTGGTCATTTCAGTGAAGCGGGAATTGTCCATATCCGGAAGACCTGTGCAAAATTACATTATTTCTGGAAAACGGAGACTGCCGTTGTGCTGCTGCCGAAAAAGTAGACACGTGAAGGTGGAAAAAGATTGAAAGTTGTAAC
>DGYFJ06201__coassemble_4369_pt1 | contig 4355 bp, 4 predicted proteins | sample DGYFJ06201__metabat2_high_PE_017 | metagenome-assembled genome bin DGYFJ06201 | reverse complement strand
CGACGCTTGCCCGGCTTGGGCCGGTTTCTGCCATGAATTCTGTATGGCCGGCACGTAGGCGAAGGTTTCTCCGACGTTCGTATCCGCGCTTGCGCTCGATGATATGACGGGAGCGTGGAGCTGGCTGGAAGTCATCAGGTGATGTCAATTCAAAAGCCCGTGAAGGCTTGAATCTTCACGGGCTTTCATTGTCAAGGAGTATGGCTAGAGCGTTGCTATGAGCGAAAGGTTGATTCCGGTGTAGGCCGGAGTCATGCGGCATACACCGCCGGAGCACAGGTAGCCTTCCTTGAAGCGTCCGGCGTTGATAGCGCAGCGGACCTTGCCGTAAGAGTAGCTTATGCTTCCGCTGGGGTAGTGGAGTCCGGTGTCGCCATAGTTCCACATGTCCTGTACGGCAAAGCCCCATCTGGGGGCGAAATTGTATTCCAGCAGCGCAGCGGCCCAGTTTCCGTGGTCCTCAGGGGAGCCGAACAGGTGCTGCAGCTCCAGGCGTACCGAATTCTTGCGGTTGATCTTGTAGGTCATGTCGGCCACGAGAGCATGCGAGGTCAGAATGTCCGTACCGTTCATCTGTGTGAGTTCGTTGTAGGTCTGCCAGCTGTAGAGCAGTATCAGCTTGAAGTCGCTGCCGAACCAGCGCTCGATGTCGATGGTAAGGTCTCTGAACAGCAGTTTGTCGATGAGGTTGTCAGCCTCGTAGCCGCTGTTGAAATAGTTCGAGAAATTGGCGTGGATCTTCATGCCCTTCTTTCCTCCCAGGGCGGTGCCCCTGCGGAAATTGTAGTAGAGGTCCGCCTGGCCGCCTATTTCATCGCTCTGGGCGCTGTAGGGGTTGAGCGTGGCGAGCATGTAGGTGTGCTGCTGGGTGAGCGCCGGCACGTAGTTGATGTAGGTGTACATTCCGGACTCGCTGCGTATTCCCTGGAAGAAGGGGTTGTCCAGCTTGCGGAAGGTCACCAGTCCTCCGAACCCGTTGCCGGTGTAGCTCAGGTCCACCTGGATGGCCTTGCTGCGCCCGTTGTTGAGGCTGTTGTAGAAGGCGGGATCGCTGCGTCTGTCCATATATTCGCCCTTGAGCTGGAAGCCTTCGTAACCGAGCAGCAGCCTTCCCGAATATCCGGGGCTGTGAGAGGACCAGGAGGCGTCGGCGTTGGACGGCTGGGCCTCATATTTGTCGATTACGCTTCCTTCAAGCACGATGTCGAACTTCTCCATGTCGAGAAGCCTGGAGAGCGAGAAGGAGAGGTCTGCTCCGGAAACCATGGCGTCGGAATACTCCCTGACGTTGCGCACACGGCCGTAGAGGCCTCTGACGCTGAGATAGTCGCCGAAGGTGTATGCGACGCGCACACCTTGGAGGGCATTGTTGATTCCGAGCTCGCGGTCTTCGTAGGTGCGGAACAGCAGGCCGCTTCCGAACTGTTCGTAGAGGCTGCCTACGCGGATGTCCCAGCCGTTGGCCGCGAATCCTGCGTAGATGTCGTAGCTCAGGAAATTCTCGGCGGCGAGAGTGCCGCTGAAGTAGCCGCTGACGGCTGGCAGATAGCCTTCAAGCTGCACGCCGGCGGTGAATCCTCCCTTGGCGTAGTCGAGCTTGAGGTAGTTGTTGGAGCCGAAACGTCCGTCAGGTGCGGTCGCTCCGGTGCCTTCGTCGTTGAAATAGTAGGTCGTGTTGGTCTCGAAGCTGGCGGAGAGGCTGCCCTTGTCATCGGAATCAGCCCTTGCCGCAGGAGAGGGGAGTACCAGCACCGCGAGGCCGAGCGTCGCGAGAATGGAAAGTCTTTTCATGTCGCGGCCTTCCATCAGTCCTGAAGTTCGAGTATCTGGTCGAAAAGCTCCTCCTCGCTGCCCGGGGTGTAGCCTATGTGGGTGAAGACTATGTTGCCTTCGCCGTCAAGCACGAACGCCGTGGGGTCCACCTGCACGTTCATGGCCCTGGCAAGGTCTCCGTTCTCGTCCAGATAGTAGTTGAAATCGGTCCATCCGCGGCCCTTGACCATGGGTGCCACCTTTGATGATGAACGTGCGTCGTCTCTGGCGACTGCGACTATCTTGAAGTCGGCTTCATCGCTCCAGTCGACGTAGGCGTCGTTCATCGCTCCGAGTTCCTGAAGACAGGGCTTGCAGGTTGTGCTCCAGAAGGTGAGTATCACGGGAGTGGAGCCGTCGAGTGCGGTCTTTATGCTGCATGCCTGACCTTCGAGGTCCTTGACCTCAATGTCGGGAAGGACGTTCTGAGCCTGCCCCAGGAAAGGCAGCAGGCACAGAACCGCTGAAAGGACGAATTTAGTTTTCATATTCGAAATCTACTTTTCCGTTGAGAGGTATTTTGACGACATTATCGACGATGTGTCCGAAGTTCTGATATGAAGCATTGGGCACGGAACCGTCGAAACGCTCATCAGTATCGTATGTGACATAGATTATGGCATATACATTACCAGTGTTTTCGAAATTGCCGGAGCTGAGGTCGTATTCGAAATCGAAGCTCGTGCTGCCCTGTGCGGAAACCTCCAAACCCATACCTTCAAGACCAGTAAGGGACGCACGCTCCACATAGTTGTGGACGTAGTCGTTGCCTCCGGGGTACGCGCTCTCGTAGGAAGTCTGGTTGGCAACGATGCCGTCCTCCATGATATATGCGTGCAGCCTGTAGCTCTCATCAGCCTCTTTGGCGGCCACTGAACCGTGAAGATAGAGCATGTTGCCGGATACTATGCATCCGCCTGAAATGGCTGTCTTGGAAGGAAGTTCTGCTGTTGCCTCTTCCACAAGGCCGGTAACCATAGCAGTTGTTGCGTCTACAACGGTCAAATTGTTTACAACAGCAAGCGTATTGACTATTCCCTGAGGGAAACCACTGACTCTGTAGAGGTTGCTGAGGGCGTCACCGTTCTCTGATACGATGCTGGAGCTTCCGCCGTGGATGGTGAAGGGTACAAATCTTTCCGGATAGAGCTCGGCGGCCGTTTCGTAAGCGTATGCCATCATGGGGCAATAGCCGCACCAGGTGGCGGTGAAGCGCATCGCGAGTGTCCTGCGCAGGAAGGGAGTATTCCAGTCGTCGACCGCCTTGGCGGCATCGGCCGCGCACAACTGTCCGACAGAAACGGAGTATTCTTTGTCCGCGCATCCCAGAACGAGTTCTCCGAAACGGAATTCAGCCTCGGAATTTGCATTGACATTGAGGGTTACCCGGCCCTTCTTGAGAGCAGAAACCGTAGTGTTGTCATCAAGAAGGACATCCTCAAGTCCGGTTTCGATATTGGCTACCTCGGCCCAGTCTTCAGAAAATTCGGCGGTCACATCGCCTGTAGCAAGGAATTCGACCACGACATCATTCCCGTCAGCAGAGGCGACTGCTCCGTCGGAAAGCAGTTCAATGCCTCCGGCGCTTTCCTGGACTACGCTGATTCTTACAGGAGTGTCGGTTCCGTTAAGCACTATGTCGAAATATCCGATTCGTTCGCGTGGATTCCCGTTCAGAGCTTTGACAGTAACGGTAAATTCGTTGAATCCTTCGAATCCGCTGAGAGGTGAAACCGAGAACCACTCCGAGTCGCAGCTGAGCGACCAGTTTGCTTCGAGATTGTAGCCGACATTGGCGGTTGCGCCGATTTCATTTGCGACGGTCACGGTTGCCGAGGATTCGGGACCCGGTGTAGGATCGGGACCGGGATCGGGTTCAGTCTTGGGCGTGCATGCTGCAAATGCCATGAACAGCAATGCACCGAATTTGATAGCACTTTTCATAATAGATTGATTTTTGAAGTTATACACTATCTAACACGTATTTCCATGGTCTCCTGCGCCGGGCGGTCGCAGTTGACGTTGTTGCAGGACATCCATTCCAGGTTCGCGCTCACGCTTTCCACACCCGAGGGGACATCCACCTTGTGTGTGAAGGTGACGGGGCCCTCGAAATAGCCGACTTCCATCATGTAGTCCTTGTCGTAGGTCTTGTGGAGCTTCCCGTCCACTTCGGGGCCCTCCACGACCTTGACGCCGCCGGTGGTGTCTATGCTGACGACCGTCGCGCTCGGACCGAAGTCGGTCTTGAGTGTGTCGTACACGTGCCAGCCGGGGTCAGGGGTGACCGTGATTGAAATTTCAAACAGATTTCCTGAAATCGCTTTCGATTCGTAAGTCCAACGTACATGTTGGGGCTGGGCATTTGCCAAAATGGAGCAAAATGCTGAAATAATTAAAGTTACGAGTAGCTTTTTCATTCGCATTAATGATTATCCAAACGATAAAAATAGCTTTTTGAATCCAATTTTACCAACTTTTTTGCGGCATTTCTTATAATTTTTATCAATATTCAATGATTGTCCGCTAAATCTCCTTCCATA
>DGYFJ06201__coassemble_3749_pt1 | contig 4894 bp, 3 predicted proteins | sample DGYFJ06201__metabat2_high_PE_017 | metagenome-assembled genome bin DGYFJ06201 | reverse complement strand
ATTTAGATGAGCGGTATAAATATCTGATTATCCGTTAATTAATATCCGTGATTTTCTCGGATAAGTACCGCTTATTTAACGATTTTGCAAATCGCGGTTTACAGGAGTGAAATGGGGCCGAATTGGCGAATTGTAATCTTCAGGTTTACAAAATGGAACAACAATTCAGAAATGTAAACCAGCCGGATTTATCCCTTTGTTCCTCGCGGCTGCAATCCTGTTCCATAGTTCGTATCCGCCGACCGGCCGGATTTGCTATCGGCTACCCTGGCGCCTCGCGGCTGCACATCCGTATCGCTTTGCGATTTCCCGGTCGTGCAGCATGAACAGGAGTTTCAGTCTGGCAGGATTGGCAATCCTTCCGCCCGTCTCTTTGTCCGGCGTGATTTGCAATCCGCCACCCTGCCGCAGCCGGAGCTCGGCCTCCGACAGTAAGAGCTCCCGCACAACCCTATACTGCCGTCAGGCTGGCTCCGCCGCGGCACTTTTGCCCTCAGTCCAAGCAGATTTGTAACCTGGTTGCCCATCAAGCTGTATTAATCCAGTCCCATTGAGCTGAATTTGCGATCCGGCTCCGGCTTCAACCTCTCCATCCAGCTTTATTTGCTGTTCGTCTTCCGCCTCGCGGCTGCAATTGTGCCTTGCAAATTCAACTGCGACTGCCCGGTCGTGCTTTACGGCAGTAATTGTGGCAATGCAATTCTATCCGCTCGGTGCTGCTTGATAGCATGCTATCTTTATGTCTCAATCCTATTGGATTTGCATTACGGACTTACATTCCGCGCGGATTGCAAATCAAACCCGAACTGGGTCTGACCTGCGGGCGGCAAAATACTTGTGAGCGGGACACAGCCCGAAATCGTGCCTACACAGCCGTCCAAGGCCGATTTTGCAATCCTCCGGGCGCACAAGTCGGCCTTGGAAGGGCGACTTGTACGCGACGCAAGTCTTAGAATGCTTTGATTGTCAATTACTTGAACATTTCCTCCGCGCACATGTTTTTGCGCTGAACATGATTCAGTCCAGCTATGATCTGTAAGCTGGTTGCCTCGGCTTTCGTTCTGGCGGATTTCTATCCGCCGCCTTGTTTCGTGAAATTCATCGGCTACGTCTGGGCCAGTCCTGCGGCATTCAGAGTCGGGCCTGTGGGGCAAATGGAAGGAAATTGGTTCCATTTGTGCGCTTCGGCCCTCTTCCATGCATGTGCGGAGGGTTTAGCCGTAGCTGATGAATTTCATGTTCCGCAGTCCTTCCGCCTCGCGGCTGCAATTGCGCCTCGCAGGCGAAAAAAGCCTGTTCGGCGTCAATTCAGTCCGCTCGGCAAGGCAAGCTGCGTGCTGGAGCCGGATGCGGACTGCGGGCGAGGGAGGCTATTCCCCCGTTTTCGCCTCGCGAGCCGCAGTGCCGCATCCGGCGCTTCAGCCGCTGATTTTTAATTTAATGAGGAGTTTCTTAAATTTGGAGGTTTCAATATGGAAGGATGATACCTGTAATCAGAATAGAAGATTATACATACGAGCTTCCTGAAGAGCGTATAGCCAAGTATCCACTTGCCGAGAGGGATGCTTCCAAACTGCTGATATACAAGGACGGAGAGATTCGCGACAGCGTATTCCGCAATATATCGGCCGAACTGCCTTCGGACTCCGTAATGATATTCAACGACACCAAGGTGGTGCCGGCGAGGCTCTTTTTCCGCCGCGCGACCGGTGCGCACATCGAGATTTTCTGCCTCGAGCCCGACACTCCTGCCGAGTATGACCGCAATTTCGCTTCCACGGGCAGTTGCCGCTGGAAATGCGTTATCGGCAATGCGAAACGCTGGAAGGACGATGAATTGGACTTCGACGCCGGCGGGACGGAGGCGGCCAGGCTGGGACTGAGGGCGCGTCCGGTCTCCAGGGACGGGCGTACCGGCATCGTGGAGTTCGTCTGGGACGGCGGCATTCCTTTCTCGCGTGTGCTCGAGCTCTGCGGCCAGGTGCCCATCCCCCCGTATCTCAACAGGAAGACCGAGGACATCGACCTGGAGCGCTATCAGACCCTCTACGCGAAATACAGAGGTTCGGTGGCTGCCCCGACGGCAGGCCTGCATTTCACGCAGCGCGTGCTCGATGACATAAAGGCGAAGGGGGTCGAAATCGAGGATGTATGCCTGCATGTGGGTGCGGGCACCTTCCTTCCGGTCAAGAGCTCCCTCATTTCGGAGCATCCCATGCACCGGGAACCGTTTTCCGTGAGCCTGGACCTGCTGCGCCTGCTGCGCGACAGCAACCGCCCTGTGGTCGCCGTAGGCACCACCTCGGTGCGCACCCTCGAATCCCTTTATTATGAGGGAGTGTCCCTGCTGCAGACCGGAAAGCCTTCCGAAATCGCGCAGTGGGCGCCTTATACAGAAGAGTACCCCTACAGCCGCGCGGAGGCGTTCGACGCTGTGGTCCGCTATCTGGAAGAGCGCGGGCTCGACCGCCTCGTGACCGGAACCCGTATCATCATAGTCCCCGGCTTCCGCTTCCGCGTGACCGATATGATGGTGACGAATTTCCACCAGCCGCAGAGCACCCTTCTGCTGCTGATTTCCGCATTTGTCGGAGGCGACTGGAGGAATATCTACCGCCATGCCCTTGACGGGGGCTATCGTTTCCTGAGCTACGGCGACAGCTCGCTGCTTTTCCGCCGCGACGCTTGACTTCAACCGCATTTATTATGACAGACAAGGAGTTTGAAAGCATAATCCCGTATACCGACGAAGAGGTCGTGGAAGTCCTGGGGCGGATGGCGAAAAGCCCGATGCTCCCGGTGATATCGAAGTTCTTCTTTCCCGACGAGCCGCTGAACACCCTGAGGAAGCTGCTCAAGGGCGTGCATTCCATCGACGAATTCCAGGAGGTCGTCATGTACAAGGTGGTGGCCGCCATCATCGAGCGCAGCACCGCCGGATTCGGCTGCGAAGGCCTTGAAAACATCGACCGCAGCAGCACCTTCCTGGCAGTTTCCAACCACCGCGACATCATACTCGACCCCGCGCTGGTGCAGTGGACCCTGTATGCCAACAAGATGCCGATGACGGAGATATGCGTGGGCAGCAACCTGCTCGAAGGCAACAGACTGGTTGCCGACCTGCTGCGCTCCAACCGCATGATCAAGGTCATCAGGGGCATTTCCGCGAGGGAGCTCTACCTTTCCTCACAGCTGCTCTCGAAATACATCAGGGAGACCGTCACCTCCGGGAAGAGCGCAATCTGGATAGCCCAGAGGGAAGGGCGGACGAAGGACGGCCTCGACACGACCGAGCAGGGACTTCTGAAGATGTTCGACATGAGCGGAACGGGGAGCTTCCTGGACAATTTCGACGCCTTGCACATCACCCCGATGAGCATATCCTACGAATACGAACCCTGCGACATACGCAAGGCGCGCGAGCTGCTGATTTCCCGCAGCCGCAAATACGTGAAGAAGAAGATGGAGGACACCCACAGCATAATGCTCGGCATCAAGCAGTGGAAGGGCGGCGTGCACCTCAACATCGACAAGCCCCTGACGCGCGGGGAGATAGAGATGGCGTCCGCCTGCGACCGGAACGACCGCTACCAGGCGATACGCCGCACCCTTGACCTCCGCATCATACGCGGCTACAAGCTCTGGAAGACCAACTACATGGGCTACGACCTCATGAACGGCGGCAGCAAGTACCGGGGAATCTACAGCGAAGCCGAACTGGAGGCTTTCAAGGACTACACCGAGCGCAAGCTCAACAAGGTGGAGCGCAGCCTCGACCGCGACGAGCTCAGGAAGATATTCTGGCAGATTTACGGCAATCCCGTGGCCGCCAGGGAACGGGACCTCGAATAGAAGAAACACCAATGAGACAAGCAAGACTTACGAAAAGTCGGTTAATATTGTTATCTTTATATGTTCAAACATCAAATAAAAATTTTTACTCTATGAGAAATCATGTGCTGTATTCCGCAGTGGGGATGGCGTTGCTGTTCCTTGCGGGCGGATGCCAGAAGCCGGTGGTGGAGCCTCCGGTTCTTACGATGAGCACCACGGAGTACACGGCGCCTGCTGCGGGCGGAAACGTTACCGTAGCATACAAGGTAGCCAACCCTGTAGAAGGTACGACGGTGAAAGTTGTTGGTGCTGAGGAGTATTCATGGGTTAAAGTCACCGGCGTGAGCCCGAACGTGGTTCTTGCGGTGGAGGCGAATGACACTGAGGCGGAGCGCACGGCGGAGTTCACGCTGTCGTATGCCGAAGCCGCCTATTATGCGGATTACTATGGAACCGGTGGCGGTAACTGGCTGATTTCCATCATGCCTGCCGCAGGCGGTGACGGACTGCAGCTCGACCTCGTATGCGATGGTCTTGACTTCACTGACGGCATACCTTCAGGTACGTACACGGCTTCAACCAATCCCGGACCCAGAGAATATCTGGCAGGTTACGTCGATGGCAATTACCTTACCGGAACCTGGTACCTCGACCTCGATGCCAGCGGCAATCTTGCCGGCTACGCACCTGCTGTAGAAGGTGATATCGAAGTTGTCAACAACGGCGACGGAACCTACAGCATTACCTTCGCCTGCACGGATGACGCCGGATATGTATGGAGCGGAAGCTGGTCAGGAGAGATGGCTCTTAATGATGCAACCGTCGGATACAATTCAGTCGGAGCATCTTCCGGAAGGTCCTATATGGCCGCTCCTGCAGAGGTGGCACAGACTGTAGTGCAGAAGGCGGAGGCTGTGAAGGCCAACGGATTCAAGCTCGCAAAGGTTCAGAAGGTGCCTTATTCAGAGAGGTTCGCAAGGTAATCTGAGTCTGATACAAGAAAAGGGGAGGTTCCTATGTAGGAGCCTCTCTTTTTATGTAATTCTCCACCGAATTCCAT
>DGYFJ06201__coassemble_3282_pt1 | contig 5405 bp, 3 predicted proteins | sample DGYFJ06201__metabat2_high_PE_017 | metagenome-assembled genome bin DGYFJ06201 | reverse complement strand
GCTATAAATGGCTTTCCGCACCATTGACAAATCTTTCTTATTTCCATATTTTCCTCCTTTACATAGGGGATAATTTCTCCTTATTTCTCCCGAATTTTGTCAACACATGTAAACCATTGTCAACACACGTCAACTAATGCGTCACTGTGATATTTGGGCAAACCGTGAATTTCTGTCACGGTAGAAATACGTATGAAAAATATGGATAAAAACCGTTACTTCCAAATACGGTCTGGAAAGTACATAAAAACAAAAGTCGCTGATATACAGCGATTTTATTCTAAATGGTTATGATTGGTTACGGTTGTTTAGAAGCCGTCATTTGCCTATGCAAAACCCCCTGAAAATCTCCCCGAGCACTTCGTCAGTCGTGATTTCGCCGGTGATTGACCCTAGTGAGGCGAGGGCGGAGCGGAGGTCTTCGGCCAGGAGGTCTGTCGTGAGCGTTCCCAGGCCGGAGCGGACAGCGCGGAGCGATGCGGCGGCGTCACGCAGTGCGGCGGCGTGGCGTGCGTTGGTGACGAGCACGCCGTCTGCGGAGGCCTTACCGACTGCCGATGCGAGCAGTTCGCGCAACTTGTCGAGCCCGAAACCTTTTTTTGCTGAAATCCACAACACTTCCGGCGCATCATTCTCGGAGACAAGCGATTTAACAAATTTGTTTATCGTTGTAACATTTTTGTTAGATTCCGTCCCGCCGCTAAATCCTCTTGCTGAAGCGCTATTGTAGGCGTAAAAATCAGTTCCATCGCAATGAGGTTTGGAAGAGCCTTCCGGAGTCGCGCCTGAAAACTCTTCTGGGGATGCATAAAATCCAGCCGCGTCAGAATTCTCCAGAACCTTGTCGCTCTTGTTCATCAGCAGCACCAGCTTCTGCTTGTTCAGATCCACCATGCCGACGAGTTTCCTGATTTGCCTGAAGACCGTGGAATCGTCATCCGGATTTCCCGGGGCGGAATCATTTGAATCTGAAAGACCCTCTGCCCCCACTTTGTCGTCGCCCGCAGATTCCGTAGGGGAGAGACCGGTTCCGCCGCCAGCATCACCGCTAACAGCACTGCCAGCATCACCGCTAACAGCGCCACCAGCATCACCGCTAACATCACCACTAGCAGCTCCACCAGCATCACCACTAGCAGCTCCGCCAGCATTACCGCTAACAGCACCACCAGCACCACCACTAACACCGCCAGCATCACCACTAACAGCTCCGCCAGCATGAGCGCCACCGCCATCGACACTGTCAACGCCACTCGCCGCCCCGCAACCAAAAGCATCCCACGCGTCCACCATTCCCAGCACCACCTCGGCCCCGGCGGCCTTGCTGAAGCTCCGCTCTATTCCCAGCTGCTCCACCTTGTCAGCCGTTTCCCGTATGCCTGCCGTGTCGATGAACCGGAACAGCACGCCCCCGATTACGCAGGTCTCCTCGACGGTGTCGCGGGTCGTTCCCGGCACGTCGGAGACGATTGCGCGCTCGTCATGCAGCAGCGCGTTCAGCAATGTACTCTTCCCGCTGTTCGGCGCGCCCACGATGGCCACCGGCACTCCGTTGCGTATTGCGTTGCCGACCCTGAACGAGTCGGCGAGGGCGGTGCAGCGCGAAATCGCGTCGTACAGCAGCGCGGCAAGCCTGCCTCGGTCGGCGAATTCCACTTCCTCCTCGCTGAAGTCGAGCTCCAGCTCCATCAGCGACGTCAGCTCGAGCAGTTCCGCGCGTATCTTTCCGAGCTTCTCCGAATATCCTCCGCGCAGCTGGTTCATCGCCACGCGGTGCTGCACCTCCGAACCCGATGCGATCACATCGGCCACCGCCTCCGCCTGCGCGAGATCCATCTTCCCGTTCACGAACGCCCTGCGAGTGAATTCTCCCGCCTCCGCAAGGCGGCATCCGGCATCCGTCAGCAGCTCCAGTATGCGTCCGACTATGTATGCCGACGCATGGCAGCACAGCTCCGCCGAATCCTCTCCCGTATACGAGTGTGGCGCGCGGTAGATGCCGGCGACCACCTCGTCCACATCCGGAATCTCCCCGTATTTGAGCGTGTATCCGCGTGATTCCGAAGCGCTGCCGCTGCGGAAGCGTACCACCTTGTCGACGATCGCCAGGCAGTCCGGCCCGCTGACCCTCACCATAGAAACCGCCCCCGTGCCGACCGAAGTCGCGGGTGCACAGACCGTATCCGAGAAATTCATGTTCACGGCTGCGAATTTACTAAAACATCGGCTCAAATCATCTTATATTTTTTCTATCTTTGCGTTGCGAAAATTTACTGTTTAGTTTTCTGGATATGATTTACACAAAAGAAGTGCAGCAGATGTGCTGCGTTGCCAAAGGCGCCAACCACGCCAATGCCCCCATTCCCGAGGAGGGAAAATGGGTGCATGCAAAAGAAATCAAGGACATCTCCGGACTTACCCACGGCATCGGCTGGTGCGCCCCTCAGCAGGGTTGCTGCAAGCTCACGCTCAACGTTAAGGACGGCATCATCGAGGAGGCCCTCGTAGAGACCCTCGGATGCTCCGGCATGACCCACTCCGCCGCAATGGCGTCCGAGATTCTTCCCGGCAAGACCCTGCTCGAGGCTCTCAACACCGACCTCGTATGCGACGCCATCAACACCGCGATGCGCGAACTCTTCCTCCAGATTGTCTACGGCCGCAGCCAGTCGGCGTTCTCCGAGGGCGGTCTGCCCGTCGGCGGCTCGCTCGAGGATCTCGGAAAGAACCTCCGCAGCCAGGTCGGCACCATGTACGGTACCAAGCTCAAGGGCTCACGCTATCTTGAGATGACCGAAGGCTACTGCACCCGCATGGCCCTCGACGCCAACAACGAGGTAATCGGCTACGAGTTCGTGAACCTTGGCAAGCTGATGGACGCTCTCAAGGCAGGCGCAACCGGCCCCGAGGCCATCGAGAAGGCGAAAGGCACCTACGGCCGCTTCAACGACGCAGTGAAATATATTGACCCCCGTAAAGAGTAAGAGACTATGGCACTTTTCGAAAGCTACGAGCGTCGCATTGATCAGATCAACGCAGCTCTCAACAAATATGGCATCAAGGACATCGACGAAGCCAAGGCTATCTGCACCGAGAAGGGCATCGACCCCTACAAGATGTGCGAGGACACCCAGAAGATCTGCTTCGAGAACGCCAAGTGGGCTTACGTGGTAGGCGCCGCCATCGCAATCAAGAAGGGAGTGAAGACCGCCGCCGAGGCCGCCGAGGCAATCGGAGAGGGACTTCAGGCATTCTGCATCCCCGGCTCCGTAGCCGATGACCGCAAGGTCGGACTCGGACACGGCAACCTGGCCGCACGTCTGCTGAGCGAGGAGACCGAGTGCTTCGCCTTCCTCGCCGGACACGAGTCCTACGCTGCCGCCGAAGGCGCCATCAAGATTGCCGAGATGGCCAACAAGGTGCGCAAGAAGCCCCTCCGCGTGATCCTCAACGGACTCGGAAAGGACGCCGCCAAGATCATCTCCCGCATCAACGGCTTCACCTACGTGCAGACCCAGTTCGACTACGCCACCGGCAAGGTGAACATCCTCAACGAGACCAAGTACTCCGACGGAGTCCGCGGAGCGGTTCGCTGCTACGGCGCCGACGACGTACGCGAGGGCGTTGCCATCATGCACCTTGAGGGCGTGGACATCTCCATCACTGGAAACTCCACCAACCCCACCCGCTTCCAGCACCCCGTTGCAGGAACCTACAAGAAGGAGCGCACCCTCCAGGGCAAGAAGTACTTCTCTGTGGCATCAGGCGGCGGTACCGGACGCACCCTGCACCCCGACAACATGGCGGCCGGCCCCGCATCCTACGGAATGACCGACACCATGGGCCGCATGCACTCTGACGCGCAGTTCGCAGGTTCGTCATCAGTTCCCGCGCATGTTGAGATGATGGGCTTCCTCGGAATGGGCAACAACCCTATGGTAGGCGCCACCGTCGCAGTAGCCGTTGCCGTTGAGCAGGCACTCAACAAGTAAGACAAGCTTACATACTCTGACAAATCCCTGTAACCGATGAAGTTACGGGGATTTTTCGTATGTGCATGCCTGATCAATACTCCGTGAGCAGGAAGGACATATACAGAGGCAGTGTTAGCGTCTCTCCATCACGTCCGACATTGTACTTGCCCAACTTGATGGCGCTGTTTACGTGATAGACGTTCTTATTCTTCAGGATGGTCTTTGTGCTCTTGACGTTGCCCGTGGTGGACTTGACTTCGACGAGGGTTATCTGCCCCTTGTAGCGCATCAGGAAATCGACTTCCAGGCCGGACTCCTTGTGGTAATAATACAAGTCCCGGCCCATCTTGGAGAAAACGTCTGCTATGATGTTCTCAAAGATAGCGCCCTTGTAACCGAGAAGATTTCCCTGCAGGACATCAGACTGCGTGCCCTGTTCCAGCATAGAGAGGAACAGGCCGGAATCCCGCATATAAACCTTGAATATGTTGTCCTCAGCATTGCCATCCAAAGGAAGTTCGGTCTGAATGAGATTGTAGCATCTGGAAATGATGCCGGCGTCCTCTATCCACTGCAGGCTGCCCAGATACTCCGATGAACGAGCGCCCTTGCGGATGGTCGCATACTGGAACTTCTTGTTCTCCTTAGCCAGCTGGCGGGGAATGGATTCAAAGCATTCGCGGATCTTGGGCTTGTCCGCATCGTCGGCATACTTGACCATATCGTCCTTGTACTCGTCCACGATATTGCGCTGGACCTGAAGGACCTGTCCGATGTCGCGGTTCTGCAGGAAAGTGTCCACAGCTTCAGGCATACCGCCAACGACGATGTACTGCAGGAAGAGATCATTCATCCGGTTGTGAATGGCTTCGGGAACGGGGACTTCCTTCTCCAGGCACTCGCGGAGTTTGTCGATGATCTCCGGCGTGATGCCGTTCGCCCACAGGAATTCCTCAAAGTCCAGCGGGTTCATGTCCACGATGGTCTCGTAACCCACCGGGACGGAGGTGCCCTTCTTTTGGTCTTTCTTCTTTTTCTTGGTCCCGTAGCCGCTCACGCCAAGCAGTGAGCCGGTGCAGATGACATCGTACCGGCCGTCGGTCTTGAAGAACTTCAAAGCGGTACGGGCTTCCGGGCACTCCTGCAATTCGTCAAGGATGAGGCAGGTTTCGCCGGGAACGAACGTGGCACCCGGAATCATTGCGGTAAGATACATCACAATATCGTCCACTTTCTTTGAACCACGGAAAGCCGCCTTGGCTTCCTCCATCTCATAGAAGTCGATATAGACGTTATACGCATAGTTCTCCTCGGCAAAACGCTGCACGGAGAAAGTCTTCCCGCATTGGCGGACGCCCTTGATGACGAGGGGCTTCCTGGAAGGATTCTTTTTCCAGTCCTGAAGGACGGTTTCAATCTTACGTTTGAGCA
>DGYFJ06201__coassemble_2780_pt1 | contig 6114 bp, 8 predicted proteins | sample DGYFJ06201__metabat2_high_PE_017 | metagenome-assembled genome bin DGYFJ06201 | reverse complement strand
ACTGCTGTGGATTGTAACTATATGTGGAGGCATCCTTGTATATTGGCTGCTCCGCAAGTATCTTCCTCGTTTCACTGCCATTATCACAGGCGGAAGGACACAGAGGGCAAAAGCATAGGAATACACTAATCTTAACTTCTATAATAAATCATCATGTCCCAACCCGACAACAAATCCCTTGACATCCAGAGGATAAGAGCCTTCATTGAGGCGAGGGGTGGTTCCGAGGTGTCCGTGGAGGACATCATGGAGCATTCCGGGGCCGAGAGGCTGAGGGTGTATCCCATCCTGTTCGAGATGGAGCAGGCCTCGTGGCTGGAGGTCACCTCGGAGGGCGAGCTCGGCGCTCCGGTCTCCGTACGTCGCAGACAATAACCAAAATACTGATTCTACATAACTATGGATTTGACCGTCCAGGACTATCTGTTTCTGGCCGGAGGTTTTGCCGTAGCCATGGCCCTCGGCCTCATCCTCATTCCGAGGATACTCCTGATTTCCTACAAGAAAAAGCTTTTCGACATCCCCGACGCCAGGAAGGTGCACAAGACGCCGATTCCCCGGCTCGGAGGCCTGTCGTTCTTCCCGGCGATTCTTATCGCCATAGCGCTGAACATCGGTCTGCGCTACCTCTTTTACGCCGACGGCGGCTTCATCGCCACCCAGACGGGCGTGGAGGTGCTATTCATCCTGGCGGGCCTCACCATGCTCTACATGGTCGGCGAGGCCGATGACCTGATAGGCGCCGGCTACAAGGCCAAGTTCGCCGTGCAGATTGCAGCCTCCTGCCTGATGGTGCTGTCGGGTGCGTGGCTGCATTCGCTCTGGGGGCTGTTCGGCATCTACGAAATACCCGCGTGGGCAGGCATGCCGCTGACGATAGTGGTGGTCGTGTACATAACGAACGCGATCAACCTTATCGACGGCATCGACGGGCTGGCGTCGGGGCTGTGCAGCATCGCGCTCGCGGTCCTGAGCGTCATGATGGTGATGCGCGGAGAGTATGTCCATGCGCTCGTGGCGGTCGCGACATTGGGCGTGGTGGTGCCGTTCTGGTTCTACAACGTGTTCGGCAACGAACGGCGCGGGCACAAGCTGTTCATGGGCGACACGGGCAGTCTCACGCTCGGCTACATCCTGAGCTTCCTGGTGCTCCGGATGAGCTTCCCGGCTCACCCCGGCGATGACGCGACGCGCGATTTCGTGCTGGCCTTGTCGACGCTCATCGTGCCCCTGCTGGATGTCGCGAGAGTGGTGCTGCACCGTCTGCGCAAGCACCGCAACCCTTTCCTGCCGGATCGCAACCATATCCATCACAAACTGCTGCGCACCGGAATGCGTAACCGCTGGGTGCTCGTGACCATATTGTGCATCGTGGTGATGTACATCGGCCTCAATGCGCTGCTGCTGAAGTTCATGGACGTGACGCTGATACTCGCGACGGACATCATCGTCTGGATTGGGATGCACCTGCTCATCAATGAACGGATCAAAGTCTGGTCGAAGGACCATCCTGAGGATGCGCGCTCTTACGTGGAGCCGCAGAAGCGGTAGGGTTTCTATCTGAAGTAGCAGTGCTTCAGCCACCAGGCGTATATCGGATCCTGGAAGGAGAGGCGTCCAGCCTCATTGTCCAGGATATCGCCTTTGATGAGCGCTGCCTTTGAGCGGGATGCTGATGTCGAGGAGCTTATGCCGTAGCGGCTCATGGTTCCCGCCGAGGTTATTGACGTTTCCCCGGCAAGCAGGGCATTGAGATAGCAGAGCTGCTGGGTGGTCAGCGTCTCCGTGAGAGTGACATACAGCAGGCTCAGCTGCTCCACCAATGACGCATGCGCTTCCCTGACTATGTCAGGGGTGCAGGTATTCTGAGTCCTTAACCAGGAGAGCTGGGCCAACTGCTGGGCGTAGTAAGGGTGGTTATCGGCCAGCTCCGCAATCAGCAGGCTGGCTTCCGGCGTTATGTCCTTGCCGGTGTCCTCGAACCTCCGCTTGAAGAATCCAATCAGATGAGGGGTGTCTATCTTCTTAAGGAACATCAGGTTGCCGAATTTGTAGAAGGGCATTGACGGGTTCGTGAACACGTCCAGCATCATGTGGCGCTTGCTGCCGTAAAGACAATATGCGACATGGCCGTGCCGCTGCCAGTGAGAGCGCAGACGTTTCTGGAAATATTCCGAGTCCGCGAATTCGGATATGTTCTGGAATTCATCTATGCAGATAACAATTTTCAGCTCTTTTTCCGCAGCGATTCTTTCTGCGAGATCCAGAACTTCATCGGGACTGCGCTTCAGCTCTTCCCAATTGAATTCTATCGTCACCTCATCCATGGGAGCCGTCCCTATGGAGATTCTAGGTATCAGGCGGGAGAAGAATTTCTTTGCGTTTTCCACCGCATCCTCCCATCTGGAGGAAGTGGCGGCAATGACCTGTCCGGCCAGCAGCGAGTAGAAATGTTCTTCGTTGCGGACATTGAAAAGATCCAGATGGCATACGCGCAAATCGGTGTCCTGAGCCGTCGCAAGCTGGGCCGCTTTGTTGACAAGCGAACTCTTCCCCCAGCGGCGCGGAGAGATGATTATTGTGTTTGCCAGTGAAGTGAAATAGCCGACAAGGGCCGATGTCTCCTGCTCCCTGTCAGTGAAATTCTTGTCCGTAGCTATCTTTCCAAAGACAAAAGGCGTTTCCATAAGCGGGTCTTTATTTTACGGCTTTTAATTTAGTACAAAAAATGTAATCACGCAAATTGTGATTACATTTTTTGTACTGGCACTCTACGGCACTTTCCGGAAAGTGTCACCGGAGCCGGGCGAGCCTTTCCCGGAGCAGTTCCTTGTACCTGGTCTTCAGCTCTTCCGGCACGAAGGAGCTGTCTATGAGCTCTTCGGACTTCGGCAGAAGCCTTATGAACTTTTCCGCCAGCCTGCGGACCGTGACCGCCTCTATCCCGAGCGTTTCCGCCAGCTTTAGGAAGTCAGCCATATTTATGTTCTTCTTGCGTCCGTTCAGGGTGAGCGCCAGTTCCTCATCGTCTTTCGGGTTGACGATTGCGGCGTTGAGCAGGTCGTAGGCAGGACTCAGACGGAAAACGCCCTCTGCCGGTTCGTAGATTGAGAAGTTCTTGAGGTGCATGTCATTGTTGCCGGTCAGCCAGCAGAACATCAGCAGCTCGAGATAGTTGGTGACGTCCATCTTCGGCATGGAGGAATACTGGAGCACGGCCTTTCCGACCCGTTCGCAGCTGCTCCGGTATTTGTCTTCCGTCAGCCTTCCGGTCAGCTGGCACATGTCCTCCATGGCGATTTTCCCCCCTTCCGGGGTGCGGTCGACGCGCCGTGTGAGGTAGCATAGCGTGCCGTCGTCCATTCTCATTAGCGAATGCGGGACAACGCTGATACGGGCGGCTTCGGCGAGGTGCATCGTCAGGTCTTCAATCTCCGGCAGCGCGGCATACATGGGAGTCTGCGGCTTGCAGATATATGCGCCCCAGAGTCCGACGATGGTAAGCCGCCTGCGCCCCTCGTGCTCCATGATGTGCAGCGACAGCTTGGGCTGCACGCCGGTCAGGGAGGTCCGGTCGCGGATGATCTGCGCGGCGAGCTCGTCCATCTGGGCGATGCTGTAGTCGAACGCGGGCATCCGCTTCGTGCCGAAGAACTTCCTTATGCACGCAGGGTGCATGTCAGTTTCCCCTTCGGCCAGCGGACGGTAGCAATAAAGGCATCTGCGGCACATCACGCAACCTCCTTATTTTCAGCGGGAATGACGCTGACCGCGCCTATGCAGTCCCTGCAGCAGAGCAGCAGGAGGGACATGCGGTCGAGTATGCTGATGTCAGTGTTCCGCAGGGCCACGTCCAGCAGCCATCCTTCGGGAATCAGTCCGTCGAAGAACGGGAACAGCACGGGGCTGCGGAACGCTTCGCTCTGAAGGGGCAGCGTAAGGCTCACCGGCTTCGCTCCGCCGGACGCGAGGTAGCCGGGGCTGTACCGGAATTCGTAGCCCTCGTCGGTTTCTTTGAGGATGCCGGCGAAGCGGTCCTTGTAGTATATTTCAGCAGTCTTCATCGCTGTGAGCTTTTGGGTGCCGCAACCATTTCGTAGTTGAAGAAGTCCAGAAGCTGGTTCACCTTGTCCAGGCGCAGGCTGTCCTTGCCCTGCTCGAGGTCCCGGACGAAGCGCAGCCCGACCCCGGACTTGAGCGACAGGTCCGCCTGGGTCAGGCCGTATTGCCGGCGCAATGATTTCACTGTGGTGGAGAGGTTCATGGTGTTTGGATTTTGTTTTTGCTGGTGTCGGTGTCGGTGCTGGTGCTGCTGTTGCTGTTACTGTTACTGTTGGTGTCGGTGTTGGTGTTGTTGCTGGTGTCGTGTTTGTTCCCGGTTTGTTCTTTCTCCGTTCTGGAGCCTTGTCTATACCCTATAGGGTGCAAATTTAATAAAATTTCCCAAATTTATATCAGAAACGGTATAATTTTCTGCTTTTTTCTCTACGGGCCTTGTTGGCACCCCGAACGGGTATAATCCAGAAGTGTGAATTGCGGCCTAATCGACAGACGTCGCCATTGATTCTGCCAGGAATGCCGTACAGCCAAACTGTTCGCAGCCAATGCATCTCACGAAGCAATGCTCTTGATTACATATCCGGACCGTCGGCATCGGGGATGATAAAATCTCTGTAAATGATCGATTCAAATTTCTTTGCAAAGATTATCGCCGATATGGAACTCTTCTGTGAATCCCCGAATCCGGTCAGGAAAGGACAGCCGCCACAGAGATGGAAGGGAAAAGTGACCACCTCGGCAAAGATGTCCATGAGGGCCTTGGAGAATGGGCAACCCCTCCGGTACGGGTTATACCGCCTTTAGCGCTGCAAGCTGCTCGGCACTGAGACCCGTGAACTCGATTATCTTTTCAACAGGCTCCCCGGCTGCAAGCATCTTCTTCGCGACTCTGGCCTCGCCTTCGGCAAGGCCGGCTTCTCTCCCTTCGGCCAGTCCCACCGCAAGACCTTCCTCACGCGCATACTCAATCGTGTTCCTGTAATCGTTCTCGTTCATCATATCGCTTTCATACTGGTTCCTCTCCTCCAGCGTATACGCCGCAACCCTCGCCGCCTCGAACAGCCGTTCGAACACCCTCTCCCGCAGCTCCGGCGGCCGCCCCTCCAGGCGCGACAGGTTCTTCAGCACATACATCCACTTCTCCACTATCCCGCTCCGCTCCGTAACCTCCCTCCTGTACGCTCCCACTTCCAAATATAGGAATTCCAGCTTGGAATTCATAATCTCCCCGGTCTCGTCCTCCCGCAGACGGTACCGGTGCACCAGCTTGTCGCGCCACCTCTCCGACTCCCCTCCATAGTCGTGCTCCATCGCGAAGTCCAGCACACCGACCACGCACACCGGATTCAACCGGTAGTTCCAGCCGCCCCTGCTGCCCTGTTCGATAATCGGATGTGCGGCGTAATACAGTGCGCGGTCGCGGAAATAGCGTTGCGAGCGCTTCTGCATTTCGACCACGAACTGCGTCCCCTCGGCGCTGACGCACATCACGTCGAATACGGAATCCCGCTCCCGTTCCGTCAGGTTCTGGCGCTCGTTCTTAAGATAGGCGATATCGCGGATGTCACGCTCCGGGAACAGGCCACGCAGGAACTCCAGCAGCAGGTCCTTGTTCATCTCCGTGCCGAACAGCCTCTTGAATCCCCAGTCCGACAACGGGTTGACGTAAGTTTGAATTGAAGTCTCCATAGTCGTTTCAAGTTTATGACATTCATGATTTAAGATGACGCACCCTGCGGCAGGTTGGATATGACCCTGCCGCAAATAACGGGAATATGTTTCGTACGGGATTATTTCAGCGCCGCAAGCTGCTCGGCTGTCAATCCTGTCATTGCAATGACCTGCTCCTCCGGCATCCCTGATGCCAGCATGTTCTTCGCGACTTCTGTTTTTCCTTTGGCTTCACCTTCTGCAAGTCCGGCCTCACGCCCTTTCGCTTCGCCCTCCTTCTTGGCGGTCTCGAGGATGTTGTAGTAGTCTCTTTCGGTTATCATGTCTGTATCGTATTTGGCCCTCTTCTCCTTGCTGAACCCGGCTATCTCTCCCGCCGCGAGC
>DGYFJ06201__coassemble_1967_pt1 | contig 8042 bp, 8 predicted proteins | sample DGYFJ06201__metabat2_high_PE_017 | metagenome-assembled genome bin DGYFJ06201 | reverse complement strand
GCCGCCGCCCTTCGGGGAGTCCGACGAGGACGACAGAGATGTCGCCAGCGCCGGATTCCCTTTTTTTATATCCTCCTCTAACTATAAAAAATAGTTGATAAACTAATAAATTTAGTTGCATTAAAAGAAATTTTAGTTATCTTTGCTTCGAGACAAGATTTATCCAGATGAAGAAGCTTACTAAGAAAGAGGCGGAGATAATGAATCTCTTCTGGGAGCACGGCGCGATGTTCGTGCGCGAGCTCCGCGAGCTCTATCCTGAACCGCGCCCCCATGTCAACACCCTCTCGACCATGGTCAGAATCCTTGAGTCGAACGGCTATCTTTCCCATAAGGCCTTCGGTGCGAGCTATCAGTATTATCCTCTGGTTTCCAGGGAGGAGTACAGCCGGAGCAGCCTTAGCGGCGTGATTTCTTCCTGTTTCGGGAATTCCTATCTCCGCGCTGTCTCCACGCTGGTGCGTGAAGAGAAGATTACTCTCGACGAGCTCCGCCAGCTTATCGACCAGATTGAGAACGGTTCCGCTTCGGGACGATAAACCTGTGCCGCCATGCCCTTTCTGATTTATCAGCTCAAGCTTGCAGCGGCATTCCTGCTGCTCTATATATTCTTTCGGATATTCCTGGCCAAGGAGCCTTTGCACGCCTTCAACCGAATCGCCGTGCTGCTTTCGATTGTCATTGCCGCTGTTCTTCCGGCGTGCGTGATCACCTTCCATGTCGAGGCTGCTCCCTTGACTGCCGCAGTTTTCTCTGCCGGACCGGTCGAGCCTTCCTCTGACGGTCCGGGTTTCGACTGGGTTAGTCTGCTTCTTGCGGTCTACATAGTCGGTGCCGCAGCCGTGCTGCTTTCGGGTATAGCATCCGTCATCTCCCTCATGCGCCTTATATCTCGCGGAGAGAGGCTCAGGCAGTCCGATGGCACCGTCGTCGTGCTCGTGGATGAGCCCGTCGCGCCCATGAGCTGGATGAAGTTCATTATCCTCTCCCGTGAGGACTACAGTTCTGACCCGGAGGCGATAATGGTTCATGAGAAGGCCCACATACGGCTCGGGCATTCCGTGGACGTGCTGCTGGCGGACCTGTTTACAGCGCTGCAGTGGTTCAACCCGGCGGCCTGGATGATGCGCGACGACCTGCGCGCAATCCATGAATATCAGGCGGACGAAGAAGTCGTCAAATCAGGCATCGATGTCAAACAATATCAACTGTTGCTTGTGAAGAAGGCGTTCGGGGCGAACGGCCGGTCGGTTTCGAACAACTTCAATCACGGAGAACTCAAAAAAAGAATTACCATGATGTCAATGAAAAAGTCATCCGCCTTCAAGGCGTTGAAGTTCCTTTATGTGCTTCCCCTCGTATGCGCAGGGCTCGCGGCAAATGCGCGTCCTGTGTATGGAGTCCCTGAGAAAGTGGTCGAGAGCTACACGCTCAACGGCGACATCAGCGTGGAGGTGGCCGGAGATTCGGCCAGCGTGGCCGATTTCCTTCCGGACAATGTGAAAATCTATATAGACGGAAAGCTTGTCACCAATGAGGAGATGCAGGCTTTCGATCCTGAGAAGATCGCTTCCGTGAACGTAATCAAGAACGGTGAGGAAAGCGCGATACACATTTACACGGAGGACGCCCAGGCGCCCGAAGGCTCGCAGAGCAAGCTGCATGTCAAAATTCAGACATCGGATGACCCGGGACTGACCGGAAACGGTCAGGAGAACGGGCTGAAGGGGAAACCGATGAGCGTGATGATTGCGCGCGAAGGCTATTCCGGCACGATTGACATTTCCATGCTGGACGATGCACAGCTTGGCGATAGCAAGGAGGGTTTGTCGCTCAAGATGGAGGAAGTGCCGGATTTCTACGTGGACGGGAAGAAGGTCGGCTATGATACTTTCAGGGAGATGCCTCCGGAGGATATCGAGTCGATTGTGGTCAGCAAGCCGGACGGCCCCGACGGAAAGGGGCGCATAGACGTCACCACGAAGAAGAAATAGCGCCGGCACCCAGGCCGATAACGGAAAAGAGGTCCGGAAGATTCCGAACCTCTTTTTCTTATTCTTATGTCGGGATGATCTGACTCGAACAGACGACCCCCACGTCCCTAACGTGGTGCGCTAGCCAACTGCGCCACATCCCGATTCCTCAAATGGGACTGCAAATGTAGTCAAATTTTTTGAATGTTGATATACCGGAGGCTGATTTTTGAAGAAAAAAATCAGCTAAAGCTCGTCTTTTATGTTGTAGCGGTTCCTGTCGCCCGAACTGCGTGCAATCATTTCCCCGAGGAAACCCGCCAGGAAGAGAATGACGCCCAGAATCACGGCCACCAGCGCCAGGTAGAACAGCGGCTGGTCGGTGACCGGCCTGAACTTGAATCCCTGGGCCTGGTTGACCAGCTTGGCGACGATGATCCATATCGTCATCACGAAGCCTATGAAGAACATGAGCAGGCCGCTGTAGCCGAAGAAGTGCATGGGCTGCTTGCTGAATTTCGTGAGGAACCACAGCGACATCAGGTCGAGGAAGCCGTTGATGAACCTCTCGGCCCCGAACTTGCTCTTCCCGTACTTGCGCTTCTGGTGATGCACGGGTTTTTCTCCTATCCTGGTGAATCCCGCGTTCTTCGCCAGATAGGGGATGTAGCGGTGCATCTCTCCGTAAACCTCGATGTTCTTGACAACTTCGCTGCGGTAGGCCTTGAGCCCGCAGTTCATGTCGTGGAGCCTGATCCCGGTGATTCGGCGCGCCGTGGCGTTGTACAGCTTGGAGGGGAGGTTCTTGGTGATGGCGTTGTCCTGCCTGTGCTGCTTCCATCCCGAGACGAGGTCGTAGTCCTGCCCGGTGACCATGCGGTACATCTCCGGAATCTCGTCGGGCGAGTCCTGCAGGTCTGCGTCCATAGTGAACACCACGTCTCCGGAGGCCTTGGCGAAGCCGCAGTAGAGCGCTGCCGATTTGCCGTAGTTGCGGCGGAAGGATATGCCGTGCAGGCAGGGATGCTCAGCGGCCAGCTGCCTGACCGTCTGCCAGGATCCGTCGGTGCTGCCGTCGTCTATGATTATTATTTCGTAGGAATATGAGTTCGCGGCCATCACCCGTTCTATCCAGGCCACGAGTTCCGGGAGCGATTCGCGCTCGTTGTAGGCGGGTATGACTACTGAAATGTCCATCTGCTACTGCCTGTTGAAGTCTTCACCGGCGAAAGGGTTGCGCGGCGGGATGTTGCGCGAGAAGATCGCGGCGACGACTGTCCCGTAGAGGAAGCAGTATATGAGGTTCCCGAAGAAGCTGTAGGTCGGGAGCATCGGGGCGATCTCCTCGGCCATCGCGATGCTGTTGCTGTCCATCATCGGGTTCTGCCGTATGATGTCGAGCGCCATGTCGATGGTCTCGGGGGCGATGAACATCATGTATGCCATGTAGAACGCCGAGTATACGAGTGCGGAAAGCAGGGCGGTGAGCATGCCGAAGCGGAACACCCTGGAATTGCCGGCTTCCGGGTCCATCTGCGAGAAGCGCCGCATGAAAAGGCGCATCAGCAGCAGGCTGCCGATGAATTTCGCCGCCCACAGCAGGGTGTTGGCTACGCTTATCGTCATCATCACTCCGGTGCTGCCGCTGTCCGCCTTGCCGAGCAGCCATGTGAGCAGCATGTATAGGATGGAAACGCCGCCGAGAACGAGACCGGCCTTCGCGGCGCCGTTCAGAAATATGTTCTTTTCAGCCATAACGAAGACAAAGATAATAAAAAAGCAGAAGCCAAGTTGGAAAAATATTCCTATCTTTGTCCGCTTAAAAACAAATGATGTTATGCTGACAATTGCATTTACCGACGGCACCGTCCGTCCCTGGGACGACGACGAAGCGAAAAGGATATTCTGGCACTCTTCCGCCCACCTTATGGCGGAGGCGCTGGAGGCTCTCTACCCGGGTGTGAAGTTCGGTGTGGGCCCTGCCGTCGAAACGGGGTTCTACTATGATGTGGACCTCGGAGGCAGGCAGATTTCCGATTCCGACCTGAAGGCGATCGAGGACAAGATGAAGGAGCTCGCGAAGTCCAAGGAGACTTTCGAATGCAGGAAGGTTTCCAAGGCCGAGGCCCTGGACTATTTCACCAGGAAGGGCGACCAGTACAAGTGCGAACTCATAAACGAGCTTGAGGACGGGACCATCACGTTCTACACGAACGGAAACTTCACCGACCTCTGCCGCGGCCCGCACGTCAAGCATGTCGACGACATCAAGGCAATCAAGCTGACCGCCATCGCCGGCGCCTATTGGAAGGGGGATCAGGAGCGCGAGCAGCTCACCAGAATCTATGGCGTGACCTTCCCCAAGAAGAGCATGCTCGACGAATATCTCCAGATGATGGAGGAGGCCAAGAAGAGGGATCACCGCAAGCTCGGCAAGGAAATGGAGCTGTTCACCTTCTCCAGCCGCGTCGGCCTCGGACTTCCCCTGTGGCTGCCCCGTGGCGCCGTGATGCGCAACGTGCTCGAGAACTTCCTGCGCAAGAAGCAGGCGGAGCTCGGGTATCTGCCCGTCGTGACTCCGCATATCGGGGCCAAGGACCTTTACGTGACGTCCGGACACTATGCGAAATACGGCAAGGATTCGTTCCAGCCCATCCATACTCCCCAGGAGGGGGAAGAATACATGCTCAAGCCGATGAACTGCCCTCACCATTGCGAGATCTACCGCAGTTCACCGCGCTCCTACAAGGACCTGCCCCTCCGTTTCGCGGAATTCGGAACCGTCTACCGCTATGAGCAGAGCGGCGAGCTGCACGGCCTTACGAGGGTGCGTGGCTTCACCCAGGATGACGCCCACCTTTTCTGCCGTCCGGACCAGCTGCAGGAGGAGTTCGAGAAGGTCATAGACCTCATCCTCTACGTCTTCAAGACGCTGAAGATGACCGACTACATGGCCCAGGTGTCCCTGCGCGACCCCGACAACAGTGAGAAATACATCGGAACCGACGAGAACTGGGAGAAGGCGGAGAACGCGATTATCGTGGCCGCCGAGAAGAAGGGGCTGAAGACCGTGGTGGTCAAGGGCGAGGCCGCATTCTACGGGCCCAAGCTCGATTTCATGGTCAAGGATGCGATCGGACGCCGCTGGCAGCTCGGAACCATACAGGTGGACTACAACCTTCCCGAGAGGTTCCAGCTCGAGTATATCGACTCCGACGGAAGCCGCAAGCGTCCCGTCATGATACACAGGGCGCCCTTCGGTTCGATTGAGAGATTCACCGCCGTGGTGCTCGAACATACCGCCGGACATCTTCCCGTATGGCTTGCCCCCGATCAGGTTAAGATACTGCCAATCAGCGAAAAGTATGCGGATTATGCGGAAAAAGTTTGCGAATTGCTTAAAAATTCCGAAATTCGCGCTTCCGTTGATTCCCGTAATGAAACCCTCGGAAAGAGAATCCGCGACATAGCGCTCTACAGGGTGCCTCTGCTCGCGATAGTGGGTGAAAAGGAAGTCGGCGAGAATGCCGTGTCCGTACGTCACGAAGGCGTCGACAAGGGCAGTATGGGTGTAGGACAGTTTGTAGATTATATAAAGTCAGTCGTTGCTGACGAACTAAAGATTTAGGAGGACCAGACCATAGCAGGACCTTACAGACCGAAGCCCTCGGGCTTCAAGCCGGGCGGTCGCAGACCGGACCCTCGCCAGATGCAGAAGCGCGGCGAGAACGAACTTAACATCAACGAGCAGATCACGGCTCAGCAGGTGAGGCTTGTGGGAGAGAATATCCCCGAGCCCGGAGTATATCCGATAGCCAGGGCCCTGCAGATTGCCGACGAGCTGGAGCTCGACCTCGTTGAGATCAGCGCGAACGCCGATCCTCCGGTGTGCAAGATACTGGACTACCAGAAGTATCTCTACCAGAAGAAGAAGAAGGCGAAGGAGATGAAGTCCAACGCCGCCAAGGTGGTCATCAAGGAGATACGTTTCGGGCCCAATACCGACGAGCATGACTTCCAGTTCAAGCTGAAGCATGCGATGGGCTTCCTCCAGGAAGGGTCCAAGGTCAAGGCCTCGATTTTCTTCCGCGGACGTTCGATCATGTTCAAGGACCAGGGGGAGAAGCAGCTCCTCAGGTTCGCGGTCGAGCTGGAGGAGTACGGACATCCTGAGAACATGCCCGTGCTCGAAGGGAAGAGAATGACGATGATGATAGCCCCGAACAAGAAGAAGTAGGGGAGTCAGATATTCATTAACAATTAATTATCAAAACAATGGCAAAGCTTAAGACCAATTCCGGTGCCAAAAAGCGCTTCACGCTTACCGGATCGGGAAAAATCAAGAGGAAGCATGCTTACCACAGCCACATCCTCACCAAGAAGACCAAGAAGCGCAAGAGAAATCTTGACCATTTCGCCCTCGTGAACGAGGTTGACGTCAAGAGAGTAAAAGAAATGTTGGTTCTCTAAAAGTATTGAATTATGCCTAGATCAGTCAATTCAGTAGCCTCAAGGGCCCGCCGCAAGAAGATTCTCAAGAGAACCCGCGGTAATTTCCTGTCAAGGAAGAATGTTTGGACGGTTGCGAAGAACACCTACGAGAAGGGTTTGACCTACGCCTATCGTGACCGCCGTGCCAAGAAGCGTAATTTCCGTGCTCTGTGGATTCAGAGGATCAATGCCGCCGCACGTCAGTACGGCCTGTCATATTCCCAGTTCATGGGCAAGCTCAATGCTCAGAACATCGGCCTCAACCGCAAGGTTCTCGCCGACCTCGCCATGAACAATCCCCAGGCATTCGAGGCCATCATCAACTCAGTAAAGTAGTTTGCCGAGGTGGGCTTGAAGGATTTCTTCCGCAACAGGTGGACAAAGTTCACGATATGGGCTTTGCTCTATCTGGCGTGGGTGGTCTGGATGGGCAGTTACTGGTGGCTTCTTGGGCTGATAGTCATATTTGACATATTCATCACCAGGAAGGTCCACTGGAACTTCTGGAAGAAGAGGTACAAGCCGGGCGAAAAGCACAGCGCCGCAAATGACTGGCTGGACACGATAATCTTCGTGATAATCGTAGTTCCGCTGATCAACATCTTCCTTTTCCAGGCTTTCAAGATTCCTTCGTCGTCGATGGAGAGGACTCTCTACACGGGAGACCATCTTTTCGTAAGCAAGCTGACATACGGTCCGAGGCTCCCGGAGACTCCGCTGACCATTCCTTTCACCCACAATACCATTTTCGGAAAGGAGTCGTATTCGACGCTGATTCAGAACAAGTACCGCAGGCTGAAAGGTTTCAGGGAGGTGAGAAGAGGCGACTGCGTCGTCTTCGGCTTCCCTAACGGTGACACGGTGCTCAGGAGCGCTCCCGCTGAAGACTATTACGCCCTCGTGCGCATCCTCGGCCGCGAGACCGTGGAGGGGCTGGGCGAGACGATAGTCAGGCCGACCGACAAGAAGGACCATTACGTCAAGCGCTGCGTCGCCCTACCCGGCGACACGCTTGAAGTCAGGGACGGACTTGTGTGGGTCAACGGCGAGCAGCAGGAGGTCTATCCCGGTATCCAGCTTTCATACGCGGTGAAGACCAACGGCCAGAAGATAAACTCCAAGACCGTGGAGGAGCTGGGGCTCAACCCCTCGGAGCTTTATTTCAATCCGGCCATGCCCGGCTATCCGGCGATGCTCCTGACGGCCGAGGCCCTCGCGAAGGTCAAGGCCCTGCCGAACGTGGTCGAGGTCCGGGACAATCTGGACAGGGACCCTTCGGCGTGCAGTCTGGAGATTTTCCCCTACACCGTGGATTCAGGCTGGACCCGCGATTATTACGGGCCGCTCTGGATTCCGTCCAGGGGAGCCACCGTGAAGCTGACCGAGGAGAACCTTCCCCTGTACGAAAGGATAATAAGCGTCTACGAGAAGTCCGACCTGTCCAAGGCGATTGCCGACGGAGAATACACCTTCAAGCAGGACTACTATTTCATGATGGGAGACAACAGGCACAATTCCCTCGACTCGAGGTACTGGGGCTTCGTCCCCGAGGATCACATAGTCGGAAAGCCTGTGGTC
>DGYFJ06201__coassemble_1853_pt1 | contig 8432 bp, 8 predicted proteins | sample DGYFJ06201__metabat2_high_PE_017 | metagenome-assembled genome bin DGYFJ06201 | reverse complement strand
GTACAGTTTTTCCATTCCGCACCTCTCTGCGCGATTCTTCTGTTTTTCATTATATTTGCCGTGTATTTCAGTATCTCTGCCCTATGCTCGAAGACCTGAAGACTGACATTTCGCGTTTGATGGCACTGTATGAGAAGGAGAAGCAGAAAGCTGGCTCCCTTGCCTTGAGGCTGTCGGAAGAAGAGGAAAGGACGAGAAAGTACAAGGAGGAGATAAGGAAATGCAGAGAGCGGATAACTGATTTGAACCTACAGATTGACAATCTCCGGCTGGGAGCGGCTTTTGCTGATACGGGAGAAGGCAAGGAGGGAAAAAGCCTGGACAGGCTCATCCGGGAGATTGACGAATGCATAAAACTGTTGGAGAGCTAAATGGCAAAGCAGCGCATCACACTTCTCATAGGAGGCAGACCCTATCCCATGGTAGCGGAGAGTCCCGAGATGGAGCGTCTGCTGAGACTTGCCGCCGAGGATGTGAACGAAATGCTCATGTCGCTCAACGAAAAGTTCCGGACCACTCCTTTCGAGGACAAGCTGATGATAGTCGCAATCCGGGAAGCGGTAGCCAAATTGCTCTCACAAGGGAATATGCAGAGATTCGAGGAGGAGGCGGAGGAGCTGGAGAAGAATCTCGCTGCATATCTTGAGGTAGAGGAAAAATAGCCGTCAGGCCCATCTTCTGAAAACAACAAGTTCTTCGGAACCGGGTCTACTCGAGCTGGGGAAGGCAGGCCCGCATGACGGGAAGCCCGATACGGAACGGAGCCCAAATCCTATTCAGAGGTTTTTCTGAAAGTTCGGCTGACGGCTTTTGCATACAGTATCTGCGCGATGTTTGCAGATACTGTTTTTTTTTGATGTTCATTTAAAACCAATATATAATGTTGTTTTATGTAATAGCGGCAATTGCCGGTGCGGTCATCGGAATTGCGATTTATATAGTGGTCGTGAGGCTTGTTGCCAAGGGCCACGCAGACGCCATAATCGAAAAGGCCAATGCCGAGGCGGAGAATATCAAGCAGCAGAAGATTTTCCAGGCCAAGGAGAAGTTCCTCCAACTGAAGAGCGAGCATGACAAGTATGTGAACAACAAGAACTCCGAGCTCAAGGACAGGGAGAACAACATCAAGTCCCGCGAGGGCCAGCTCAACCAGCAGGCCGGAGAGCTCAACCGCCGCCAGCGCGACCTGGATTCGCAGAAGGGCCAGCTGAATGCCCAGCGCCAGAAGCTCGAGGCGAAGATGGAGGAATGCGACAGGCTCACCCAGCAGGTCAACAGGGAGCTTGAGAACATAGCCGGCATGAGTTCGGAGGAGGCCAAGAAGATGCTCGTGGAGAACATGAAGGCGGAAGCCAGGTCGGAGGCCCAGGCCTACATCAACGACACCATGGACGAGGCGAGGCTCAACGCCGCCCGCGAGGCCAAGCGCATTGTAATCAACACCATCCAGCGCACCGCCACGGAAACCGCCATCGAAAACGCGGTGACCACCTTCCCCATAGAGAATGATGAGGTCAAGGGCCGCATCATCGGAAGGGAAGGCCGCAACATCAGGGCTCTCGAAGCCGCCACGGGAGTGGAAATCGTCGTTGACGATACTCCCGACGCCATACTTCTTTCGGCTTTCGACCCCGTGCGCAGGGAAGTGGCAAGGCTTTCTCTCCACCAGCTCGTGATAGACGGCCGTATACATCCCGCACGTATCGAGGAGGTGGTGGCCAAGGTGAGCAAGCAGCTTGACGACGAGATTCTCGAGACGGGAAAGCGTACATGCATTGACCTGGGCGTGCACGGACTCCATATCGAACTCGTGAAGCTCATAGGCCGCATGAAGTATCGTTCTTCCTACGGACAGAACCTTCTCCAGCACTCGCGCGAGGTCGCGAACATCTGCGCGACCATGGCTTCCGAGCTCGGACTGAATCCCAAGATCGCCAGGCGCGCCGGACTGCTTCACGATATAGGAAAGGTCTGCGAGAGCGATCCTGAATATCCGCACGCCATTCTCGGAGCGAAGATGGCAGAGCAGTACAAGGAGCGTCCCGAGATATGCAACGCCGTCGGCGCCCACCACGAGGAGATGGAGATGACCTCGATATACGCTCCTCTAGTTCTGGTAGCCGACGCTATTTCAGGCGCGCGTCCCGGTGCCAGAAGGGAGGTGATAGAGTCCTACATCAAGAGGCTTGAGGGTATGGAGAATCTTGCCGCCTCATATCCCGGTGTCACCAAGGCGTATGCCATCCAGGCCGGCCGCGAGCTCCGCGTGATTGTCGGGGCGGAGGAGGTCAGCGACGAGCAGGCCGCCCGTCTGTCGACCGACATCGCCCAGCGCATCCAGGACGAGATGACCTATCCCGGTCAGGTGAAGATAACGGTAATCAGGGAAACACGTTCCGTAGCAATAGCCAAGTAAAATGTTCAAACTGTTGTTCTTGTCCCTCCTGCTTCAGGCAGGGCCCACTGTCATCTGGACTTCTGAAGTCGAGCAGACCGAAGACGGCCCCAGGGTCGTGCTTACCGGAGAGCCGACACCCGGAATCGACCATATTTCCGGCACGGTGGATTTCATGAGCTGCATTGGCACTCAGTGCAATATGCCGGAGGACTGGGAGTTCGACCTATATCTGCACGGCGGCACTTCCTCCGCCCCCGCGTCTTCCGCCCCTGCGGCGCCCCAGCTTTCCCTGCCTTCGGTACAGGGTGCGACGGCTTCCAGACCCGCCCCGGCCCCGGACGCCGCAACTGTATCGGCGGCTGATACGGAGGCTTCAGGGGAATCTGCCGGCTCCTCTTCGCTTTGGGCCCTGATACTCGAGGCTATACTGTGGGGTTTCGCAATGCTGCTTACGCCTTGTGTGTTCCCTATGGTGCCGATGACCATATCGTTTTTCCTCAAGGGAAGCGCCTCTCCTGCCGCAGGACGCTTCAAGGCGATGATGTACGGCCTTTTCATCGTCCTGCTGTATACCGTGCCGATTTCCGCAATCATAGGCATAACCTGGCTGGTCGGAGGCAGCGGAGTCACCGCAGACATCTTCAACTGGCTGGCTACGCACTGGCTGCCGAACATCATCTTCTTCCTTGTGTTCATGGTGTTCGCCGCGAGCTTCTTCGGGGCCTTCGAAATCACCCTGCCTTCCAAATGGACCAACAGCGCCGACAGCAAGAGTGACCGCAAGGGTCTTGCGGGAGTGTTCTTCCTCGCGCTTACTCTGGTGCTCGTGAGCTTCAGCTGTACCGGCCCCATCGTAGGTACGGTGCTGATCAAGAGCACCCAGGGGGAATTCTGGGCGCCGATGGTGACCATGCTGGCGTTCAGCGTGGCCTTCGCCCTGCCGTTCACGATTTTCGCCCTGTTCCCGTCGCTTCTCAAGAAGCTGCCCAAGAGCGGAGGCTGGCTGAATTCGGTCAAGGTTGTGCTGGGCTTCATCGAAATCGCCCTGGGACTGAAGTTCCTGAGCGTGGCCGACCAGACCTATCACTGGGGTATCCTTGACAGGGAGGTGTACCTTGCGATATGGATAGTCGTGTTCACCCTTCTCGGCTTCTATCTGCTCGGCAAGATACGCTTCAAGTATGACTCTCCGATGGAGCATCTGTCAGTGAAGCGTCTGGTGCTCGCTATAGCGGTGTTCTCCTTCGTGGTCTACATGGTTCCCGGAATGTTCGGAGCACCTCTCAAGGCGCTTTCGGGCTATCTGCCGCCTATGGAGACCCAGGATTTCGTGATAGGACAGAATTCCGGCGTCGCAGTGACGGAGTCGTCCGATACTCAGGCCGAAGACGGCATGATTACCATCGCACATGGTCTGAAGGCGTATGACAACATCGATGACGCCGTTGCGGCGGCGCAGCGCAGCGGAAAGCGCATATTCGTGGACATAACCGGCCACGGCTGCGTGAACTGCCGCGAGATGGAGGCCAGGGTATGGTCGGATCCCGAAGTGCTGAGGATGCTCAGGGAGGATTTCGTGATACTTGCCCTGTATGTCGATGACAAGACAAAGATCCCCGAGTCCGAACAGATTCTCAATGACAGCGGGAAGCCGCTCAAGGATGTGGGCCGGCTCAATTCCTACATAGCTCTGACGCGCTTCAACGTGAACTCCCAGCCAAATTATTTCGTGCTGGATTCGGACGGCGAGATACTCAAGGGCCCCAGGGCTTACGACCTGGACATCCCCGGATATATTGAATTCCTTTCAGAATAGTCTGCAGTGCCGGAATATCCGGCGCTGCCTTTTGTTGTATAATAAAACCGATTGGTTCTTATGAAGAGAATCATGTTGATTGCAGCGCTTATGCTCTTCGCAGGGGGCGCACAGGCTTACGGGCAGTCGTTCAAGGAGCTGCTCAGCAACGGCGGAGTGAAGGACATGGTTGAGTCCGTGGTGACCCAGCTTGACGTCATACCCAAGAATATCGAGGGGACATGGGAGTTCTCCGGCAGCGCCGTCAAGTTCACCGGCGACAACATGTTCATGAACGCGGCTTCGGAGCTCGCGGTCGGCAAGGTGGAGGCCCAATTGGACGAGTATCTTCAGATGGCAGGTATCAAGGATGGGCTTTTCAACTATGTCTTCAATGAGGACGGAAGCTTCTCTACGAACTTCATGCAGACCAAATTCCCCGGAGAGTATACCTATTCCAAGGAGGAGAAGACTCTCGAACTGGACTATGGTAAGAATGAGAAGCTCAAGGGAATTGTCCTCAAGACCAATGTTTCGGTCGGTGCCAACAGTCTGCAGCTGCTTTTCAATGCGGACAAGCTTCTGGATTTCATCTCGAAGATTACTTCCTCTGTGGGGGATTCCAAGCTGGGTGCTCTGACTTCTCTGCTAGGGAATTACGATGGCATGCAGATCGGTTTCGAGCTGTCCAGGGTGAAGTAGTGTCTGCGTTGCAGGCCGTCCTTAGCGGAGAATGACCGGGGCGGGGACTCCTACGCCGGGATTTGCGACTGCGGCTTCATCCGGACTTCCCGACGCATCGGGGAAGTATGGCCAGCCGTCTTCAGTCCAGCCTATGCGGTCAATGCACAGGCAGCGGTTGATATGGCCAGTGCCCTCCCAGTAGCTGTGGTAGGCCATCCATTGCTGTCCCGAATCATCGCTGATGATCTGCGTGCAGTGTCCGGTGCCGACGAACTCTCCGTTCCCCTCCATGATGATGTTGTCGAAGCCGCCTGAGGTAAGCCGCTTTCCGTCAGGCCCGACGTACGGCCCGAAAACGTTCCTTGACCGGGCGACTGCAAGACGGTAGGTGCTTTTCTCATGGTTGCAGCAAGTTCCCTTGGAGGTGAAGAGGTAATACCACCCGTCGCGCTTGAAGACGTAAGCGCCTTCCATGTTGCTCGCTCCGAGCTTCTTTTTCCTGGCGCCATCGGCAGGCTTCAGCCCGGAAGGGTCCAGCTTGACCGCCCATATCCCCGAACCGGGGCCGAGACTGCCCCAGAAAAGGTATTTCTGCCCGTCATCATCGATGAACAGCGCCGGGTCTATCGAGTTAGTGACCCCGGTAGACTTGAAGCTGACGACCTCTCCCAGGTCGGTGAAGGGGCCGCACGGACTGTCCGAAACAGCGACGCCGCTGCCTTCTCGGAAAATCTGCGCCCATGCTCCGAGAGCATAGTACAGCATGTATTTCCCGTCCACATAGTTGATGTCTGGCGCCCAGATGCGCGTGTTCCGCACCCATTCCGGGCGTCCTTCCGCAAATCCGTCCCCGACGAACTCCCAATCCGTGAGGTTCCTTGACCTGTATATCGGGAGACTGATTATGTCCTCAGGCTCGTCGGCGGAGGCATCGCGGCTTGCAATGGCGTTGCCGTCCCTCTGGCTCTGGGTCGAGTACAGATAGAAATATCCCGACCTCTCCCTGTCATCGAGAATGGTAGGGTCGGGGCAGTCCCTCCGGAGAACCGGATTGCTGTAGGTCTGGGCCGCGCTCCCGGCGGAGAAGGCCATGGAAGCGGCCATGGCCATCAAGGCCAGCCGGAATACGGAAAACTTCTGGATGCTGGTCATTGCCTGGCAGCCTGCGGTCTAGAGAGCCTCTATCATCTTCGTGAACAGCGCGGTCATCCTGTCTGCGGCCATGTCAGCCTGCATGACCACGTCCTCGCCGTCGTTGTAGTTCTTCTCCAGATTCAGGAAGTTGGAGATGTTCGTGACCACTGACATTCCGAACACCTTGATGCCGCAATGTCTGGCGACTATGACCTCGGGGATGGTGGACATTCCTACGAGGTCGGCTCCGACGGTATGGAAGAAGCGCACCTCGGCCGGAGTCTCGTATGAAGGCCCTGTGCTGCCGAAATATACGCCTTTCTTCGCCGGGATGCCGAGCTCCTCGCAGAGTGACTCCGCAAGAGCCTGGAGCTTGAGGTCGTAGGCGCAGGTCATGTCGGGGAAGCGGGGCCCGAACTCCTCGATGTTGGGGCCGATGAGGGGGTTGGGCATCATGTTGATGTGGTCCCGTATGATGATGAGGTCGCCGACCTTGTAGTCCTGGTTGCAGGCGCCTGCCGCATTGGAGACGAAGAGATATTCGATGCCGAGGCATTTCATGACCCTGACGCCCATGGTCACCATGTCCATGCTGTAGCCTTCGTAGTAATGGAAACGTCCCTGCATCGCTATTACGGTCTTCCCTCCCAGCGTGCCTATTATGAAATTGCCTTTGTGTCCGATTGCCGTGGATACCGGGAAGCCGGGAATCTCTCCGTAGGAAATCACCGTGGCATCCTCGATCTTCTCGGCGAGCTTTCCGAGCCCGCTTCCCAATATTATGCCGGCGAGAGGCGCGCGGCCGTCCGCCTTGCTTCTGATGAAGTCGGCGCACTGGTTGATGGTTTTTAGTCTCTGGTCCATAGTTTCAATGTATTATGATATTTTAGCGAGCACCTTGCGTGCTTCGGAGAGGATTTCCTTTTCTCCGGGTATCTCCCTGTGCCTCATCAGGAACCTGCCGTTGCATATCACGGAGTCGATGCAGTCCGAATGCGCGGAGTAGATGAGGTTGGCCAGGAACGGTCCCGGCGACAGGAAGAAGGTGTTGTCGGTGTCGACTATGTTGATGTCTGCCACCGCGCCTTCCGCTATCCTGCCCCCGTTGAAGCGCAGCGCCCTGGCCCCGTTGACGGTGGCCATGTCGATCAGCTCGCGGAGCGGCAGCGCGGACGGGTCGTCCCTCCAGGCCTTCTGGAATATGGCGGACGTCTTCATGGCTTCCAGCATGTCGAGGTTGTTTGAGGATGCGCAGCCGTCGGTGCCTATGCAGACGTTGATTCCGGCGTCCCGCATCTCGTTGTAGAGGAAGCGGTAGCCGGAGGCCAGCTTGGTGTTGGAGTTGACGTTGTGTATGCAGTTCACGCCGTGTGCGGCGAGAAGCTCTATGTCGTGGGGAGTGACCCAGAGCGTGTGGGCGGCAAGCATCCTGGGCGAGAGTATTCCGAGCCTGTCCAGATATTCCACGGGGGTCAGGCCGCCGTGCGCGGCCTTGCAGTCCTCGACCTCCTTACGTGTCTCGGCGACGTGGACGTGCAGGTTGAGGTCGTGCTTGCGGGCGTATTCCGCCGTCCAGACCATCATGTCCTCGCTGACCGAATAGATGGCGTGGAAGGCGAGGTTGTATATCACGCCGTCACCGCCCTTTCCGTCGAGGAAAGGCTCGCTCTTCGCGATGCACTGCTCCTTCTGCCTTTCGCATTCCTCGCGGCTGCCCTTGTCCATCACGTCGTAGCCGGTGGCGATGCGGACTCCCATCTCGCGGGCGGCGCGTACGGAGGTGTCGAAGAACCAGTATTGGTCGTTGAAGGTGGTGGTGCCCGTGCGTATCATCTCCAGGCAGGCCGCCTTTGTCGCCCAGTAGATGTATTCCTTGTCCAGCTTCTCCTCGACTTTCCATATCTTCGAGAGCCAGTCCTGGAACTTCATGTCCTCTCCTATGCCCCTCATCAGGGACATGGGGGAGTGGGTGTGCATGTTGACGAAGCCCGGAACCGCGACCTTGCCGCTGCAGTCCATCACCTCTATGTCGCCGGCGATGTCCCAGGAGACGCACGAACCGGCGGGCTCTATCCTGCGGATCAGCCCGTCACGGATCAGGATGTCCTTCCTGGCATCATCGACGCTTATGTCCCTCAACAGAATCGCGGCCATCGGAGATCTAATATTCCTCTTCGGAATCTCCTTCCGGCTGGTGCTGCGGGATTTCGCCGTTGAAGCAGTTGTTCTTGATGTAGTCTATTATTTCCGACAGGCCCTCGGAGAATTTCTCGAAGTCCTCCTTGTAGAGGAAAATCTTGTGCTTGTCGTAGGTGTAGCTTCCGTCGGGATTGGTGCGGCGCTTGCTTTCCGTTATGGTAAGGTAGTAGTCCTTGTGCCCCCTGGTGGTCTTGACGTCAAAAAAGTATGTACGTTTTCCGG
>DGYFJ06201__coassemble_1172_pt1 | contig 12397 bp, 9 predicted proteins | sample DGYFJ06201__metabat2_high_PE_017 | metagenome-assembled genome bin DGYFJ06201 | reverse complement strand
CCCGCATTCCGGGCAGCGTTGGCGCCTCCTTATTTTTCGATTATCACTCATTAGATGAAACGCGTTTCATCTAATTTCTTTATATTGCAGAATCTTAACAAGTTATAGAGGTTTCACCAACCAAAAATGTCAATTATACCATAAAATCCATGCAAAGCATTGATTTCAATATCTTTGCACGGATTATTACTGAAATGATCAGAAAATGCTTTTTCTGCTGGTCCGCGAAAGTGGTCAGGAACGGTCTGGGAGGCAGGAAACAACAATATATAAATGCAAGCCGCTCCGGACGGATGGAAAACAAGAATTGCGGCCACTGACAGATTCATTGCCAATCGCCGCAATTCCGGTGGGGTGCGATGTGGGGCTCGAACCCACGACACCTAGAACCACAATCTAGTGCTCTACCAACTGAACTAATCGCACCGTGTTGGGTTTGCAAAGATACGAAGAAAAATCTTCCCTGCAAGATTTTATCACAATTTTATACTATCTTTGTACGATTTACGGAAAAATTTCAGCTGACTATGGCAAAAGAAATAAAATTCTCCCTTGTCTACAGGGACATGTGGCAGTCCTCGGGCAAATATCAGCCGAGGGTTGACCAGCTCGTCAGAGTCGCACCCGCCATCATCGACATGGGCTGTTTCGACCGCGTCGAGACCAATGGCGGAGCGTTCGAACAGGTGAACCTCCTCTACGGAGAGAACCCCAACATCTCCGTGCGCAAGTGGACCGCCCCCTTCCACAAGGTCGGCATCCAGACCCACATGCTCGAAAGAGGACTCAACGCCCTGCGCATGAATCCGGTTCCGGCCGACGTGCGCGAACTCATGTTCAAGGTGAAGAAAGCCCAGGGTACCGACATAGCAAGGTCGTTCTGCGGCCTCAACGACCACCGCAACCTCAAACTCTCGATAGAATACGCCAAGAAGGCGGGAATGATTTCGCAGGCGGCGCTCTCCATCACCCACTCCCCCGTCCACACCGTGGAATACTACCTCGGAGTGGTGGAGAAGCTCGTGGAGTACGGAGCTGACGAAATCTGTCTCAAGGACATGGCCGGAATCGGCCGCCCGACCTTCCTCGCCGAACTCACGAGGGACATCAAGAAGAAGCATCCCGGCATCAAGATTCAGTATCACGGCCACTGCGGCCCCGGATTCTCCCCCGCCTCGATGCTCGAAGTGGCCAGGGCCGGCGCAGACTATGTCGATGTGGCCGTAGAGCCGCTCGCATGGGGCAAGGTGCATCCTGACGTCATCACCATACAGCAGATGCTGCGCGCCGACGGCTTCCTCGTCAAGGACATCAACATGGACGCCTACATGGAGGTGCGCCGCCTTACCCAGGAGTTCATAGACGACTTCCTCGGCTACTGGATCAACTCTTCAAACTCGCAGATGACCTCCCTGCTCGTAGGCTGCGGCCTGCCCGGAGGAATGATGGGTTCGATGATGGCCGACCTCAAGGGATTCAAGGCCGCGATCAACGCTTCCGAGCGCGCGAACGGCAAGCCCGAGAGCTCGCTCGATACGCTGATGGTCAAGCTCTTCAACGAGGTCGAGTACGTATGGCCCCGTCTCGGATATCCCCCGCTTGTGACGCCTTTCAGCCAGTATGTGAAGAACACCGCGCTGATGAACCTGCTCGCCATGAGCCAGAACAAGCCCCGTTTCAGCACCATCGACAAGGACACCTGGAACATGATACTCGGAAAGATGGGAAGGCTGCCCGGCAAGCTCGCTCCCGAAATCGTGGAGCTCGCGAAGGAGAAGGGCATGGAGTTCTTCGACGGCAACCCCCAGGACGAATATCCGGACGAACTTCCCAAGTTCCGCCAGATGATGAAGGACGAAGGCTGGGACTGCGGCCAGGACGACGAGGAGCTTTTCGAGCTCGCGATGCACGAAAGGCAGTACCGCGACTACAAGAGCGGAGTCGCCAAGGAGAGGTTCAACAAGGAGCTCGAGGAGCTCAGGGCCAAGGCCGGCGCACCCATAATCGTGAAGCGCCCCGTGGTCGAGATGCCCGAGTTCGACATTGACAAGCTCGTGGAGAAATATCCCAAGGCCACTCCCCTGCAGGCTCCCGCAAAGGGCAAGATGCTCTGGCAGATTGATGTGGAGGACGAGTCCAGGGCACCCGTGACCGGCACCAAGGTCAAGCCCGGAAAACCCTGCGGCTTCGTCCAGACCTACTACGGAATGGAGGAGATACGCACGGCCGTCGAGGGCCGCATCGTGGCCGTGACCGCAGCCCAGGGCAAGGACGTGGTCAAGGGCGAAATCGTGGCCTTCGTGGAATAGACGGCGCAAGCCGCTGCATATAGGAAAAACCGGAACCTTCGATGAAGATTCCGGTTTTTTCATTAAAGCCTGCTGACCGGCATGGCTGTTCAGGTGCACAGTCTCAGGAAATGACGCACCGCCGCAGGAAATGAGCTACGGCTCGCCGGCGTAGCGGACGCAGCGGACGGGAGCGGCGCTGGTGCGGTTGGCAGAACTTGCAGAATACTCCAACGATGTATTCCAAACGCCATTATTCGCACTGATACGGTTGGAAGTCCTATGCTTGTCCGGACGTATGCGCGCATCGTGATAGTCACCCACCGTGCCGACGCTCTGCCAGGGATGTCCCTTGTCGGGCACACCAGACTCATAGCCTTTCCAACCTGCGAAGGGGAAGTAGATTTCCCCGTCAAGACCGCCGCCTCCGATGCTTACCCCATAAGTGGAGATATTATATCCGGCGTATTCTGAACGGGCATAATTGAACAGCGTTTCAAGCTCATCCGCCGGAACCTTATAGCCGTAGGGACAGGGGTCATAGACCGTCTTTACGCTCTCTCCCCACAGCTGGTCTATCTCGTAATATAACCAGTCAAAGGAATAGTCCGGCCCCTGGATGTTCTGGTCCATCAGGAGCAGGGGGTTCCTCGCGCTGTCCTCTATGGTGTTCTGGTCGGACGAGAACTCCGACACATAGTTGACCGGCTCGCCGTTGGGCCCGTAGAACTCTATCGTCTCCATGCTCTTCATGCTGAAATCCGCCGTCGGCGGACGGGGAGAAGGATCCTTGCGGCCCCACTGGTAATACAGGCCGTATGTCGCCAGAGGGTTGTTTCCCGGCTGGGCGGTATTGGCTCCCAGATTCATGTTGAGCAGGGAGAACTCCCGTGTACCATTATTGAATTTCACATCCTTAGCCTCCTGGGTGATCCATATCAGCCATGACCACAGGATGTTGCCTGCCGCGTCGTGGACGGCTATCACCGCGTTGGCCTGCAGAGGATTGGTCTTGGCATAGCACTGCTCGTTGAGCTCAAAGCGCACATGACCGTCGATGAGCTCCACATTGCGTATCGTGTTGGCCCGGGTCTGGAAGAGTATGCTCGCGGATACGGGCCTCAGTTCCGCCGTTCCATCGGGATAGAGGTCCCTGTTCGCCACGTTCAGCAGCCCCTTGTCGCCGTTGCCGGCCTGCATGGCGTTGAAGAAATAGCCGCTGCAGGCAGGCTCGCCTGAGTAGTCGACGTCGTCCAAGGGATTGATAAGATAGCAGTTGGCGGTCTCGAAGCGGCCCTGGGCTACATTCCAGGGCGACAGATCCCTGAATTTCTTGTCATCGTCGTTCTTGATGAACACCGCAAGTTCGCCGTCCGTATTCACCTCCACGTTGATATTGTATATCTTGCCAGCTTCCAGCAATGTCCTTTCGGTGCCGTCGGATTCGGTGTAGCTGACCGGTATCTCTAGGCCGAAGATACCGGCGTCGGTATGAATCTCGAACTTGGTGGCGACATCGGGACGCACGAGGATGTAGCCGAGATAGATTTCCCCGTCGATGCCGCCGTTTATGTCATCCACCATGGATACGGGGAAGCTGACCGTCTCGCCGCTCTCACCGTCGATAGGGGTCGTGATGATGTTCATGTCGGCAGGGTCGGCCCATGAGCCGTCGACGACCTCGCCGAAGTCGTCGGGTTTTTCAGGAAGCCTTACCGTCACCGTGGTGGGCTGGTCGGGGAATACGACGTTGCGGACCTCGCCCCACGAAAGCAGGCTTAGGTCTATGTTATCGCAGCTGATGTAGATTCTGACGGCGGAAAGATAATGCTTGAAGGTGAAATAATTGGAGTATTCGGACTCCTTGTGGCCGAAAGGCGGGGCGGCCGTCGGTTCTTTGTTGCGGAACGCCTCGCTGATGCGCATGCCCTCCATCATGTTGCTGACCATGATGTCGGTCTGCCCGTCAAGCTTCCCGAGGAAAGTTATGCCGGTGGAACTTTCGTCGCTATAGAAGTTGTCCGCGAAGTCAGGGTCGCTGAATTTGGCGGTCGAAGATGCCTGGCCGTTCTCCTCCCTGGGAAGCACGCAGGTACGGGGATACCATCCGACCATCCTGGTCTTGTAGAAGGCAGTGTCAGGAGCGGCCGTATCGGTACCGTCTATCTCTATCTCATAATGCTGGCTGGGAGTGAAAGCCGTACTCCTGAGCGCCTGTCCTTCCGCAGTGAGGTCCGACGGGGCATAGACCGAGGCCTCCACTATGCCGGCTTCCGACAGCCGGGGATAGGCTGAACCGGCATCGTATGGCCGGGAGTCATCGATTCTTATGAAGTTCGCATCGAGGGTCATGGCCGAGGTCGACCAGATCAGCGACTTCGATGCCGGGAAGGAAGAGGACGCATCGGTGCCGGTATAGCAGAGCACGTCCATAGCGGAGCCCGGACTGCCACCGGACGGAGCGGGAAGCGGAAGCGTCCTTTCCGCACATGCCGAAACCAGCAGCAGCGCGGAAAATGCCATATATGTTATGCCATGTCTCATTTCTCTCATATTTCAATTACTCTTTCTGGCAGCGGACGGGACGAGCCCCAAGATGATTGCTCTGACTGAATTGCCGGATTCTATAATAGGAAGAATTTGGCCACTCTTGCGTATACCACTCCCATTCGAACTCCCGCATCTTCTCGCCCATAGCATTCGGGGTCGCGGAATTCAAATATCCGTGGCTGCCCATGCCATCATAGGAGCCGTACCGATCGATCCACCCGGCAGACGGAAGCCACAGCACAGTTGCAACAGCGTCTCCCGCACTGAACGATGATTTCATGCTATTCGTATCATCCACTCTTATTCCGCCTTCTTCGCGAGAATAGGAATTGAATGTCAATCTATACCAATCCTCTCCGGTCTGATGGCAGAGGCCTGCGCTTTCAAAAGACAGGTTATTGATCACCCTGTATCCGGGCGGGCAGGGGTCGTACATGGTCTTTATGAAATTCTGTCCTCCATCCTGACGCCCCACATAACCCCAGAAATTACGCACTTCCTGAATGTCAGCGGTTCCCGGAGTGAAGGTAGTCTGCCACTGATTCTCCGTACTACTATTCGTGCGGAACACCAGAGGATTCTCCGTGGATGCGCTCAATGTAGTTGCCGAGGCCGATTCCGGACGCTGACTCCAGTCCTTGACTTTCCAGGAACCGTCGGCATTCTTCCTGAACCATTTTCCCGGACCGAACAGAGGGTCCTTGCGGCCCCACTGGTAATAGAAGCCGTAGGTCTCCTTGATCCTGCCTCCCATATTGAAGTTGCCGGCGACATCGTAAGGCGTATAGGTTGCGCCGAGGTTCCTCGACATCACCAGATAGTCTCCGAGCAGGGCGTTCCGCTCGTTGGCGATGAACCAGATATGCCAGGTCCAGACTATCCTGCCGTTCCCGTCGTAGAGGGCCAGGCCTACATTGCCGTAGGTGTCAAGGCCCTCACGGACATAGAAATAGGCATAGCCGTCGTCATCGAGCCTGCCCCCGTCGACCATCACCAGAGGCACCCTGGAGGCGATTTCCTCGCTGCTGTTTCCAAATTTCTGCACAAGCTCGTCCCAAGTCTCGTCAAGCTCGCCCTGCCACCAGAGCACGTCCACGTGATAGTCGCTGTCCGTCTCTATTTCGGGATTGAGTCCTCCGGAAATATCGACAAGGACATTGTAAAGTACATTATTCTTTGAGATGTAGCTATTGAACGAGCCCACCCCGTTTCCGCGCCGGTTCGCCCTGAACTTGAAGTAGCCGTTCTTGGAGACCATGTAGCAATTGGCCGTCTGCACCTCTGAGAGGTCGGTGGTAGCCGGAGCCGCGTTCTCGGAGATGCATCGCACGGGCATGGCATTGGCCCTCGCGCCGGCCTTGTCCTTTTCATAGGGGATATAGTCGCCGCTGTCCTGCATGTCGAGGCTGAACACGAAATGATGGGCCAGAGACTCGTGCTCGGGGGTCGTTCCCGCCTCCCCTGTGAAATCACTGCAGATATGCGGCCGCGCGGAATTCAGGTAGATATACGGCATGCCGCCCGGCTTTTCGTAAGTCATCAGCGAGATATCCTCCCCGTCATAGCCGAGATAATTAGTCCGAGGATAGAATATCTTCTGGTTACCGTCTATGTCGAAGACATAGCCGTAAGTCTCATGCTGTTCCAGCTCATACTGCGCGCTCTCCGTCCATACCTTGGTGTCCGGAACCCTGTAGCCGGGAGGACAGGGGTCATAGAGGGTCTTCACCACGTTGTCGCGCTGGTTGGCATAACCCCAGAGATGGTCGTCGGCATCGCTTGTCCAGTCGTTGGAGCCCGCGTCATAGAACATGACCCTCGGATTCCTGTGCGCCTCGGCCATGCTTGCAAGTCCCTGATGCTGATAGTCCATGTAGCCGGGAGGATTCATGAGAGGGTCGACATCGTAGCGCGAAAGGGGGTCCTTCCGTCCCCACTGGTAATAGAAACCCGTGGCGAGCACTTTCCTAAGTACGTCATCTTCCGCGAAAGCCGCCGCGTTCTCCGGGTCATCGTCCACGGCTCCGAGATTCCTGTCGAGCGACGAATATCCGTTGCCGTAGCCCTGGGTGTCCGGCCTGTCGGTAATCCAGATATGCCAAGACCAGAGCAGGGTCTCCCCGCTGAACGCCCCTATGAGCACATTGCCCTTGTATTGCAAGGAATAATCCTCCGGATCGGAGGGGTTACCCTTGAGCGTGAACATCGCCTTGCCCTCATGGGGTGTGTCGTAGTCCAGGCTCAGCATCAGTTCCGGGTCGCTTCTGTCTTCTTCCGGAACCGCGGTGAACCGGGAACCGTCCCTCTTCAGCACTGCGTATGACCTCAGAATCTCCAGGCGGTCAGGCTGGAGCGAGACCTCCGTATCGGGCAAGCGGTAGACATTGCCCCTGTAGTCCGTGACAGTATTCACTCCGTTGCCTTTGACGGTGCAGTCAAAGCAGTAGGAGACGTTGGCCGATGACACTATATAGCAGTTCGCGGTGCCGTTGGATGAAAGGTTGTAATAGGTCCTGCCTTCATCGAGACCTACGCCTGCATCGACATTCTTCCAATCCTCGACAGCGGAGACGGGTTCGATCAGGCCGTTATGTGAGAACCTGAGTGTCAGTCCGTAACGGTAGCCGGCCTTGAAATTGCGCGACATTACTATCTTCTTTGTCAGAGCCTCGCCTGCGCCGCCGGTCTTCTCGAACGTCACGGTGACGGTCAGGGCGTTCTCAAGAGCCGGAGCGGCCATCACCACATTCCCGATTCCGGTCTTCCCAGACTCGCCGACAGGGATTTCGAAAGAGCCGGAATATACTTCATATCCGCGCGGACCGCCTTCGTAGCTTATGGAGGTCACGGCGTCGGCCGACGTCTTCAAGTCGACGGAGAGGGCGACAGGCAGATTGGAGATGCTGACGCCGGCGATATTTCCGTATTCATCCCCCCACTGCTTCCGGGCGTCCTCGTCCACGGCATAGACGCTTACCGTATACTGGCACAGGGCATGGGAGAACACGGTGGGCGGAATGCCGCTCTCGAAGCTGCCGCTCACATAGCTGCTGACCATCATGTCGGTATCGCCCGTAATTTTATAGGACAGGGTATGAGTTCCGTCCTTAACCGAGTAAGCCGCATCTGAAGGATACCAGCCTATGAAACCGAGTTCGGTGGTCCTGTCCGGGAAGAACTGGTGCGTATCGAAGGAAATGGGGCGCAAGTACCCGTTCGCGGGATCCGGAGAGCCGAGCCTGGCGGGAAGCGGACTGTCGGCGATACCGTCATCCATACGGAGCATCCGGATATCGAGCGGGTCCGGAGAATCGGTGTCGTAAGGGCCTCCGGCCTTTGTGGCCACGGGAGACATGGCTATGCCGGCGTTGAGCTTCACCCGCATCGAATTCTCCTCGGGCTCGATGCCGCGCACACATCCGGCCAGCAGGGCCGGAAGGGCAATCAACAGTATTGTCGTACGGATCTTCATGCTTGCAATTGTTTAGGGTACGAGACTGCCTTCCATTTCGCCTCCGTCCTTCCAGTCCTCTATGCTTCCGTAGAGGCGGGCCTCACTGTCGAGCACCACCGCATACCTGGTCTTGGTGCCGGGCATCCAGTAGGGTACGCCCTCGACCTGATCCAGAGGGAATTCGACCGTGTATTCCCCGTCGCCGGCCACCGAGAATCTGACCTCAATCGCCACGGGGTCGACCGGCTGCTGGCACGCAAGGAAAGAAAAATAGAGGCTTCCGTCAGGGAAATAGGAGCCGTCGGCGCCGATTTCAGGAGCGCTGAAACCGGTGTTGCTCCTGCTGTAGTCCGCCGTGTCACCAGTCCTGTCCACGGTCCAGCTGATATTGGTGCCGGTATGGACATTGACCGAATAATCCGCCCTGGTGCTCACTCCCGACATGGTCGCGGAGAGCACTTCCGTCCCGGCGGTGCCGGCGGGTTTCACCAGATAGAGTTCCACTGCGGCGGTGGCATGCACCATCTCGAAGGTCACGAGAGGCTTCGACGCACCGTTGGCCACATAGTACTTATACGACAGCAGATAGTCGGAGAAGCCCGAATTGCTTCCGTCATGAGAAAGATCCGGGGGCTGGTTTATGGTGAACTTAAGGCCGTTTTGCGAAATTTTGCCGACCCCGGCGCCGTCGTACATATACGCGAAGAAGTCGTATTCCTGGCCGGAAGTCCATGTCTTGCCGGTCTTGTAGATGCCTGTGCCCTGCGGGAGCAGGAATCCATTATTTGCGAATGTATTGGCGATAGTCTCCGTGACGTAGATTGTCCGGCCGGTGGCAGCACCTATCTCCGCCTTCGAGAGGGGTGATTCGCTTACACTCACAAGGTTCGTCCTGAAGCAGATGCTGTCGCCGGCGGAGTCCGCCACGGGCGTCTTCGCACAGGAGGCGAGGCAAGCCGCCAGAATCAGGTATATGGGAAGTCTGTTCATGCTGCCGTCAGTCTATTATCACGTCTCTTATATCCCATGGCTGCACGGTCGCGGTCACTCGGATATAATCGTCGGAGAGGTTGATATCGTAGTTGTAGCGCCTGCCCGCATACCAGCGGCTGACGGACGAGGTGGAAAGAGGGATGGGTATCTGTCCGGATTCCGCAGTCAGCACAAGCGTGACGGGCCCGGAGCCGCCGTCCACCTCCTGCGGCCATACCAGCAGGCTGCCGTCAGTCCCGACCCCGCCGATGCCGACATAAAGCGTAAGGCTTCCGTTCAGGGGGACCTTCACATCATGGTCCGCCCTATATCCGTCGGAAGCGGACTGCATGGTGTATTCCACCGCATCGGCATCGGCGGCGGTGATGCTGAAAGAAGCTCCGCTCACGATGTTCTGCATCTGATACCCGCTGACTTTCAGCTCGCCGATATCCTCCTTCATATTGGTTATGGTCAGGCGTATCGCAGCCAGGGCGTGCCGGAAGTCCAGAACCACCGGCGCATGGGGCTCGGCGGAAGTGTCAAGATCACGGACGGCGAAAGCATAGAGCAGGTCCGGCTGATCGTCTGCGGTGAGAGTGATCTTTTCCGACACCAATGCCTCATCCCCCTGCCTGTAGGACACTTGCTGGCCTTCGATATACGCGGCGAAGCGGTGCAGGCCGCCTTTCGTCCAATAGTAGGGCGGGGTTGTCGTCCAGCCGGCGTCCTTGTACTCCAGCGGCACATTGGACATATATTGCATCGTCGTCCCGTCGGCGGAAACGTGCATGTCGTTTACCACTATGGTCTCGCCTTTCAAGCCTTCGGTATCGATCAGCGCCTTGGCGGCGACTCCGCTCCTGAAGGATATGGGCGCTTCGGCGCTGCCGTCAGGAAGCTGCTTCCCGCAGGCGAAAGCGGAAAGCATCAGCAGCCCGGCCGCAGCCGTATGTAGGAATCTGCTATACATGGATGCTGCCTTTTTCCACGACGAGCTGCAGGTCGTGGGTGATTTTCAAGGTATAGGTGTAGAGCTTTCCGGGAGTCCAGTCGATACCGGCCTCCGCACTCAGGGTCAGTTCCTGCCGCAGCGATGTGCCGTCGGAGAGGCCGGCCACGAGTTCGACTCCTATGCTGCCGCTCTGAGGTATCAGGTAGACCCCGGAGCCGAGGATTTCGCGCCCTTCGGAAAGCACGGTGCCACCTTCATAGACGACAAGGTCGCAGGGCTCCCCGGACGCCTCCCATGAAGGCTCGGGAAGGGAGCTGAAATCCCCGCTGCAACGTATGCCGGTGAGCGTCAGCTTCTTCACCTGGAGCTCCATCCCGAGGTCAAGCGAGGAGACGGCCTCGAACCCCACTAGGCAGAGCGCTCTTGAGAAAGGCAGGTTGATTCTTCCGAGCGAATTGTAATGCCTGTCGGCGGCCTCGCAGTACAGCGGATCCAGTCCTTCCGAAAGCGAATAGTTCCGGAAGATAACCGAGCCGTCTTCACCGAATTCACCCCGTCCGTAGGGGGAATATGCGAACACGGTCATCGTGCGGTCCCGTTCCGGCCAGGTCTGCCCGTTCTCGGGCTTCCAGATGCTCCCTCCGGCATGAACCGCCCTCACGCCCTCCATCTCCAGCACCGCGTCATCCCTGTCCGTCGCCCATGAAGCCTCCCCGGGAAGCGAGTAGCCCCTTACGGCGATGTCCACGTCTTCGGGGTGAGACAGGTCCGACGACGCCCTCGTATTGGCCGCCACGGCTACATCGAACACGACGGGCCGGGCGTCAGGCTCGTTGAGCCGACGGCTGCAGGAGCCGCACGAAAGAAGCGCGGCGACAAAGAGCGATATGTACTGCAAGCGTGCCAATTCCTGTTCTGTCGCTATTTCGTAATGTCTCCTCCGTCCCTGTCCTGCCATTCTTCGGCCGACGCCTCCCATTCAATGGAGTCGAGACCTATGGTGAGAGTGTAGCTTATCTGCCTGTTCATCTCCCATGAGGAGTGCAGCTCCGAAAGCCTGACCGACTCGGTGACCTTTTCTTGGTGATCCGGTTTTGCGTCGGCAATGTGCGTTTCGATCGTATATTCTACAATCAGCACCGCATCCGGGCCGAAGCTCTGCGGCAGGACGAAAAGTCCGCCGTCCTTCCCGGGCACTGCCGTCCCGTCATGTGTGATTCCGATTCCGATTCCGTTTCTGGCATACCAGACCATGTCACCGCCGCCGGAATGACCGCTCCAGCCCTCCTTCGGGCCGGAAACGGTGGAATTGCCGGAGGCGTATGTCCCGGACGTATAGACGCCAGCGAAACTTATCCTATTGAGGGTGAAGCGCTTGCCTCCGACAGTCGAAAGGGCGCCGTAGTCCCTGTCGGTCTTCATCGTGAAGCTGACGACGTTCGCCAGCTTGTGGCGGAATATCGTGGGGACATAATTGGCGCGCTGGTCGGCGGCGATGTCGGCCACCATAAGGTCCACATCCGGATAGGCGGCCACATCGAAGCTGAGCTCAATTCCTTTGTCCGGAGAGCAGGAGACATCTCCTTCAAGATTCGCCGGGCTCAGGGACATGAAGGTCAAGGAACCGGACTTGGGCCAGTAGTATGCAGTCACGGTGGTCCAGGCCTGATGGGCCCCGTCGTAGCTCACGGTCTCGCCGGGAATATACAACTGCGCTTCACCGCTGTCCTGCGCCCAGCTCCTGCCGTCGGGCAGATACCAGGCCCAGGACACGAAAGGCCTGTCCTCGGGATAGGCCGAGGCGGCCTTGGTGGTGCTTGCGACCTGATAGCATACTGACATGTCCGGCACAGCCGCCCTGTCTTCCTGCACCTTCGCGCAGGAAGACAGCAGCGCGGCCATTGCCGCGAATGAAAGCAGCTGTCTGAGGGACATGGGTGGATTACATTACTATATCGTCATGAGACTCGGGCGTCCAATCCATAACGTCAGGAGCCCAGTAAATGAGATCTGAATTGGGATTGTCAGGATCATCCGGATTTCCTCCCGTAAAGCTGATGGTGAGATTGTAAGTTATTGCCTTGTTCATATCCCAGGCATGGTTCTGATCTGTATGGATATCGTACAGGTTCTTGGTCACTTCTCCTGAATTTATTGTTATCCAACCATTTCCCTCAC
>DGYFJ06201__coassemble_792_pt1 | contig 20068 bp, 16 predicted proteins | sample DGYFJ06201__metabat2_high_PE_017 | metagenome-assembled genome bin DGYFJ06201 | reverse complement strand
GTTACAACTTTCAATCTTTTTCCACCTTCACGTGTCTACTTTTTCGGCAGCAGCAGGTGTACACAATCTAGATTATGTTAACTAACTCCGTGGGTAGCACGCTCTTAGGTCAGTGTCCGTATCCGCCCGTGCGAGGCGGCGGCAGGAGAGGGCCTGGCGGCAGTGGCCGGGATCGTCCCGGCCCTTTGCCAGCCCCGCACCGGGCAGAGGAATCGGTGCCCCAATTTCCCCAATTCCTCTACCTCGGTGCAACCCCGCGCGGACGTCGTCAAGGTTCTTGAGACATCTCCCGCATCAACCTCAGTGCAGTGCGAGCATCCTGCCGCCTTATGCAGCGCAGCTGCGGGTCGGCCCGTCATCAAAGGCCAGCAGTCGGGCAGAGCCCGCCAGCTCGCCTTTGACGCCGTTCCTCCAAGGTAGAGTTTAACCTGGCTGCTATTCCTCCAGGCCTTGCAGGTCTCCGGCTTCGCACTCCCTACGCCGCTATCGTACACGTCCGCTCCGCTCCCGTGTCCGGCGGCTACGGTCGTTTGCTCGCCTCCGTCCCGCAAAGCCTTCCGGGCAGCCAGGACACGGCCGTCCCGGCCGTTGGCGCAGACAGTGTCAATCATCCCGCAGGAAGTTCCTGACCGTTGGCCCGGCCCTTCCTGCGTGCTGCCCGCCACAGACTGCGCGGTATCCACGCTTCAGCGTCGTTGCCCAGTGCCTCTATTCGAAGGCCGGTGCCTGTTCGCGTAGACCATCATCTCCCGCTCGACCGTCCTCCCGCGCTCACTCCTTTGGGCCGTCCCGGCCCAGGCCGGGGAGGCCGTCAGTCCTCCCACAACGGCGGTCTCTTCCGCTGTTCCAGGGAGCCCAAGGTCTCGCTTCCACGGCGCTCCAGAGCCCGCCGTCCCCACGCTTCCAGACCGCCTCCCCGGCCACGCTCCGCTTCGCTTCGCGCCCTTGGTCACTGGGAGACTCTGAGACGGGCTTCCGCATCAAGGTCAGTGCTGACGCCCACGGCATCACCCGCTCCACCGTCCCGTCCCAGAGACTCCCAGCAACCAAGGCCAACCAGGGGGACCACGCCCCGGCCTCAGTGCTGATGCCAGCGTCGTGCCCCGCCCGGGCGATGATAACAAGAAAATATATTTACCACAAAGGAGCAGCGGCAGGCGCCGCTGCGGGTATTCATCTGGCCGCGTTGTGGTATTGTGAAGGTATGGCTTTGCTTAAGACTTCATAGAGGGTGGTTCTTCTTTGTTTCCCTGAGGGCAGGTGGATTGTTCCGCTTTGGTCCCGGCAAGGGGTAACGGCTTGATTGTCTGCTGATTTTTGAGTATCTTAGTAGCAGAAAACCTAACCTGAACTTTGACCTATGCCGCGTTTTTATCCGTCCATCCCTTTTGACGACTGCTATGGCTCCGTGGGGAACCGTACTTATTACCATTGGAAGGGCATCCCGTACTACAAGAAGAAAGCTTATACTGAATTTCCGGGGACTCCGGCGCAGCTGGAGCAGGCTGCCATCCATTCCAGAGCGCTGGAGGCGTGGCGGTCTCTGGAACCGTCGGTGCAGAAGACCTGGAACACGTTCTCCGTTGAGGCTCCCAGCAAGCGGGCGCCGTATGACAAAAAGGCGCACATTTCCGGCTACAATCTCTTCGTATCGGCTTACCACGGTTTTGTTCAACTGGGGAACGAACACATTCCGGAACCACATCGATGGGTGGCGTTCCCGGATTTCTTCCTGGATCTGGAGTCACACCGGGTTGTTGAGGATGAGGATCTGCAGTTGAATTTCTTTTGCAGCATAGGTGACGGCAAATGTGGCCATCGGTACCGGCTGTTGCTGAAGCTCCAGCTTACCAAGCCGGAACACGGCCGCCGGCCGGGGCTGCAACGAAACTTCCTGGCTTCGGCCAACTGCCCGGATGAGGATGGCCGGGTATCGTTCCTGATTCCCGGCTTCAGGGAGATTTGGCAGTTGGAACTGCCGGAATATACAGCCCATTGCCGCTTCATTCTCATCGATACTTTGACCGGTTTTCGAAGCCGTCACAGGATGATGTCTTTTCGTTTTATTGTTTGATTCTTTTGGTTCTTTATCTTTAAGTAAAATATCGTAACTATCTGATTGATAAGCGAAAATAGTTTTGTATATTTGTTTCGGCCGTCGGGGTTGATGGCCTGAAACTTAACCTAAACCAAAACTATGATCGCCCTTCCTTCCATTGCTTTCGGGGGCTTTTCCGGTTCCGCAAAGGGTGTTACGGCCAGACAGGTCGGCGGCCGTAGCATCCTTTCGGTCCGGTCCTGGCCCACAGGGCAGACCACTTCCGCCCAGGTAGTCCGCCGGGCTTCGCTTTCCAAAATCACCAAATCGTACAAGACACTGACGGATTCCCAGATGAAAGCGTGGGAGCGGCTGGCGGAGCACACCTCCGGCCAGTCGGTCTTCGGGCAGAAGGCCCAACTGACGGGAATCAACCTGTACGTCCGTCTGAACGCCAACCGGGTGATGGCCGGCGAGCCTATGATTGCGGATGCTCCGGCAGCTGTGGCAGCCGTCCCCAACGTTTCTTACTCCAACGTGGAGATTACTCCTCAACTCGTCATCTTCGGCGGCATCAAACACGAATCGAGCCCGTATAAACTCGTGGTCAAGATGTCCGGGAGCCAGTCTTCCGGTATCACCAATGGCTGGAGCAAAACCGTCATCATCAGCTCCGACACGGAGGATGACTGGGGCGAAGCGGACCTCACGAAACTCTATCTCAAGACCATCGGTGTGGAGCCTACGCCCGGCCAGAAGGTCTTCATCGAGGCGTACTGGATGGATACCAGCACCGGATTCACGGGCCAGGTGTTCAAGGATTCCGTCATCGTAACCGGAGAGTCCAGTTATCAGGGCCGTGTGCGGGTTACCATGGATAATCTCGATCCGGCAGAGGAGCAGCACGTCTCTGCGCTGGATATGGACTTCTCTACGGCGGCACCGGTCATCTACTTTGACACCGTCTGCCTTGGCCACAGCAATGTCGCTTCCTCTGAGGCCATCCTTGACAAGGAACTCCCTGAGGAACTTATCGGCCTTTCCTATGCACTTGCCCGTGGTATGGGTGAGGATGGTTCCCTGCATCCGCAGTCTTACCAGATCCAGTCAATGGTATGGCGCCAGAAAACCGAACTCCATTTCATGCACCGGGGCGGCAAGTATATCAAGCCAACCGAGGTTTTCGGTCCCGGTGTATTCTATCAACAGTAATCCCTTCGCGCTATGTTCAACTCAACAGGAAATAACTTCGGATCCGGCGTCATCCAGTTCAAGGATGTCCAGGAGAGCAATTACATTGTTCTCAACGCCAAGTTCACCTGCAGCCCGCAGAGCGCGGAGTACCAGACGGCCGAGGTGCTGGAGATTTATGTCCCGGCCCTCTCGATTGCCCGCAGTACCATTGCCGGTGTGGTGGCCAGGTACAAGGAACGCGGGACTTCCTACGGTTATCCTTACATCTATGACGGAGGCACTGTCCTGAAGTCCTGGGTGAAGGATGCCAATACACTGTGTATTGAGAAACTTAGCTGCTTCGATGACAAGCAGGAACTCATCATCTACATCCAGACGCTCTACTGTATGCTGGGCCAGGGCGGGAACGCCACCAAAGGTAAGGAGAAACGCATCACGGCTACATCGGAAGACAATGCGCTCCGGTTCAGCACTTCCTACTCCTTCTGCGTCGTTTTCAAGAAATGGATCTTCTACCATATGATGTTCGACGGTGCCTCCTGGGCGTTCCGGAATCTGGACTGGGAGGCCTTCTTCGATACGCTTCCGGAGGACGTGACTGCCGATGTCCCCGTTATCACCTCGTACAACTACGGCAATGACAAGCTGGGCGGCATCACGGAGTCCCGCCTTGAGGGCGGCTACTGGATGCTTCAAAAGGATGAACGTGGCGACGGATTCGAGAACACCGGCAACTATGTATTTTCCTTCGGGTATCTGGTGAGAGACTACGATGCCACGCCGGATGTGCCCGGACGTCTGCGTCTGGCTCAAGAAGCGTTGAACGGGGGCCGTTACGAGACCTTCTCGGACTTTGACCTGGAACTCATTCCTAGTCCTGCGATGGCAGCTTGCTCCGGAACCACCGGCATCTACAGCAAGAGTACTGTAACCTTCATTCCTGAGAGCCGTCCGGCAGAGATTCCTGCTTTCGACGCCTTCTTCCTTGACAATTTCAACGGAGGCCAGGGACTTTCCATCCAGCTGGTCAAGATGGAATATCGGACGGCTACGGAGAAAGGCACCATCAAAGTGGATGACCTCTCCGGCATGAAAAACCTTTCCTTCAAGATGTTTGACACGGCCGTAGCCATGGCCATAACCGAATAGAACCGCTATGCTCAGTATCACTGCAACCAACTTCGGAGTCAACCCCTCCGACATTCAAATCAAAGAATATCACGAGCAGAATCTGCTGGTGCTGGAGGGCGACATCCAGGTGGACACTACGGCCGCAGAATATGCCGGCGTCCGGCCCATGAAACTGACCGTCGCGGACCTTCCTTTTGCCAAGAGCCGCATAGGAACTGCGCTTGTTACCGCTGCTTCTGAAGGCGTGAATTACTGCACGCTGGCCAATGTCTGGATAGCGGACAAGAACACCATCTGCATCGGTAAGATTATCCCTTACAAGAGCCTGGGCAGTTATACCGTCCACCTGAATACGATGCTGATTCCGGTAAACACTGCCGGTCAGGTCGCACTGAACCTGATGAAGACATACGTCCCGCAGTTCAACAAGGGCACCGGTGACGGCGTCGAGGTGTACACAGTGGAGAACTCTCACTGGATGATGTTTGTGCTGAAGGCCTCCAACCTGGTGTTTGACTCGGATGACCAGACGGTAGAGATTCAGCTGCCTGGTTTTCCCTCCGACATCTCGATAAACCCGCCCATCATCTACAACGAATCACTGTGGAGCAACCTTGGGAGCAAACGCTATCCGGCTACGCTCCGGAACGGCATCCTGACCATCAGCAAAGACGGAGCCGCAGATGAGCCCGCCAATGTTGGGACCAAATTCACGAGGATGATTGTCGTCCGTGACAACAACTAAATGCCTGACTGATTATGTCCAACGAGAAGAAAATGCAACTCACGCGCCTTCAGGGCATCATCGCCATCGCGAGCTTCAGCGCCGGTGTCCTCATCGCATGCGTGTGCCTTTTCTTCATCGAGCCCCTGGGACAGATTGACACCAGCGCTGTGAGTATCGTGAGCGAGCTGCTTATCCTCTGCGGCGCCATCCTGGGTGTGAAAGCCAGTTACGATGTCAAGTTCCGGAAATTCCAGGCCGAGCTGGACCAAGTGATTGAGGATGAGAGACGCCTGAATTGTCATTCTGAACGAAGTGAAGAATCTACTACCGCCTAAACCTAACCTATGAAACCCTCCGCCATTCTTGCTTTCACGCTACTTCTTACCGCTTGCGGTGTTGCCCGGCCCGTTCTGGAGTCGGACAACACCAAGGTGGAGGTGAAGACCGTTGTCAGGACTGTGACGGATACCGCCTACATCGAGCTGCCGGTCATCATTGAGAAGGTGGCCACCCTCGACACCGCCTCTGTACTGGAGAACAAATACGCCAAATCCGAGGCTTCGGTGTCCGACGGAGTCCTGCATCATTCCCTGCAGACAAAGCCCGTCAGGGGGCCCGTGAAGGTGGAAAGAGTGGAAGTTGTGCGGGATTCTCTGGTGTACCGGGACCGGGTGCAGACCGTCACCGTTGAGGTGGAAAAGAAGCTCACCTGGTGGCATCGGTTCCGGCTCACCCTCGGCAACATTTTATTTGCTCTGATAGTCATTGCAATACTATATCTGTTATCCCTTTTATTCAACAACTTCCTAAAACTTAAACGCTAATGAAGTACATTCCTTCCATCGCCTTCGAGGAGATGAGCGGCAGCGCCAAGGGCGTGACCGCAGCCAAGATGAAGAGCCGCAAGTACATCCGCAACCGCGGTTACGGTGGCTCCGTCCGTACCGCCGACCAGGCCAAAGTCAAGGGCGTGTTCAAACGTCTTACCACCATGTGGAAGAGCCTGACTCCCGCCTAGATCCTCGCCTGGAACAAGCTGGCCCTCTCGTAGGAAGGCCGCAGCGTCCTGGGCTCCAAGGCCAAGATCAGCGGCGCCAACCTGTTCACCCGTCTCAACTACTGGATCGTCGCCTGCGGCGGCCAGCCTTCCGTGACTCCTCCCGAGCTCGTCGGTGTGGAGAACCCCTCCGGCGCCACCATCGTCTGCCAGGGTGAGACCTTCACCTTCAAGCTGGACCAGGCCCTCGCCGACAACGGCGGTATCTACCTGGTCATCGAGGCCACCGAAGGCCAGTCCAACGGTGTGACCCGCGCCCATGCCAAGGCCTCCGGCATCAAGCTCGTGGAAGAGCCCACCGCCGAGGCCATCGACATCCGTGCGGACTACGTGGCCAAGTACGGCGCCCCCAGTGCCGCAGCCCCGAAGATCTTCTTCCGCTACTACTACGTCAACTCCAGCACCGGCGAAAAGTCCGGCACCATGCTGGCAGAAGTCAAGTGGGCCGCGGCCGCGGCCGGTGGCGGCGAGCCGTAGTCGAAACTCTCTCTGGCGTTTCCGCCAAACCTAAACTTTTTACCCTCCGCAGTCGTGAGATTCCGGAGGGTTTTCTTATGCTATTTGACGGACCGGACAAAATAATTGAAGATTTTTGAAAATTTTTTCGGCCCCAAACACATTTATTTTTGCTCGGATTTCCTTACGAAAACCTCTCCATCGGCCGTATCACATTTGTACCACGCACCCTATAAACGACTGATTTACAGCAGGGTGTCAAAAACTTTACAGGCTTTGTGTTGCCGGCGGATCTATGGGATAGTTGCGGCATTTCGCCTCAGCCTGCGTGGGAGATGGCGTCATGTGCCATTATTGCGGACTGTGTGCAGCCTGGCAGTTGAGGAACTTCAGAATTTGCTAAATTTGCCGCATGAAATCCCTTAAGGAACTTTACAAGATAGGCCGCGGCCCGTCGAGCAGTCATACCATGGGCCCGAACAAGGCGGCGGCGATGTTCGCCCGAAGGCATCCCGAGGCCGATGCCTTCGAGGTCACGCTTTACGGCAGCCTTGCAGCGACCGGACGCGGGCACCTCACCGACCTCGCCGTGTCCGACCCTCTGTCCGACGGAGGCCGCAGGAGGGTCGACATCATCTGGAAACCCGAGGTGTTCCTGCCTTTCCACCCCAACGGAATGAAATTCACCGCCAAAGACGCTGACGGCAACGTGGGCGACGAATGGACGGTCTACAGCATAGGAGGAGGCACCATTTCCGAAGGACCCGGCTCCGCGATAGGGGAGGGTCCGGACATCTACGGGTTGAATTCGATCCACGAGATTGTCCGCTGGTGCAACGACACCGGCCGCAACTATTGGGAATATGTGCAGGAGTGCGAGGATTCCGACTTCTGGGACTACATGAAGACGGTCTGGGAAGCCATGAAGGCGTCGGTGGAGCGCGGCATCAACACGGAAGGCGCATTGCCCGGGCCGCTCAGGCTCTCGCGCAAGGCTGCGATGTACCATATAAAGGTGTCCGGCTACCGGGCGAACCTGCAGACGCGCGGAATGGTGTTCTCATACGCGCTCGCGGTGAGCGAGGAGAACGCTTCCGGCGGCGTGGTGGTCACAGCGCCTACCTGCGGCTCCAGCGGCGTGATGCCGGCGGTGCTGTACCATATCTCCAAGGGGCATAATTTCACGGAGACGCGCATCCTGCACGCTTTGGCGACCGGTGGCCTTTTCGGCAACGTTGTCAAGCAGAACGCTTCCATCTCTGGAGCCGAGGTCGGCTGCCAGGGGGAGGTCGGGGTTGCCTGCGCGATGGCTGCCGCTGCGACCTGTCAGCTCTTCGGAGGCACGCCGACGCAGGTGGAGTATGCGGCGGAGATGGGGCTGGAACACCATCTCGGCATGACCTGCGATCCTGTATGCGGACTCGTGCAGATTCCCTGCATCGAGAGGAATGCGTTCGCGGCTGCGAGGGCGCTCGACGCGAATCTCTACGCTTCGTTCTCCGACGGCAACCACCGCGTGTCGTTCGACGAGGTGGTGCAGGTCATGAAGGATACGGGACATGACCTTCCGTCGCTTTACAAGGAGACGGGGGAGGGAGGCCTGGCGGTCGGATACAAGACCAGGCTGGCGAAGCAGAAGGTCTTCACCGAATAGACGGAAATCGCCCGGCGGGAGTTCCTGTCGGGCGATTTTCTTGTCTGGGCGGATGTCCGGGGATTACCTCTTGGCGAGTTCGGCGTCTATGAAGAAGTATCCGTTCTCTCCGGCACGCTTGAGGGAATCCACGATTCCTGCAGCGGTGGCCTCTTCTTCGACCTGCTCGCGTACGAAGCCCCAGAGGAAGTCCTGTGATGCCTTGTCCTTTTCGGCCGATGCCACGTCCACGAGTCCGTCGATGAGCTCGGATACATGGCATTCATGCTTGTAGACCGCCTTGAAGACTTCCAGGAGGTTGTCCCATCCGCAGGGCACCTCGTCTATCCTGGTGAGCCTGACCTCGCCGCCGCGCTTGATCACCCAGTCGGCCAGAGAGAGGGCGTGCTCCTTTTCTTCGTCGGCCTGCTTGCCCATCCAGTGGGCGGAGCCGTTCCATCCTTCTTTCTTGAGGAAGAGGGACATCTGAAGGTAGAGTTGTGAGGACCAGAGTTCGGCTGCTATCTGGTCGTTGATGGCTTTTTCGAGTTTTTTGCTGATCATGATCGTTGTTGTTTTAATGTCGTTTATGTTCTGCCGGCCGGGGCCGGTCTGCCCTTTCGGACAGCCGTACCGTTCCTGACCGGTATGCCCGAGTGCAAAAAGCGAACCTCGGCGGTTTTGCTGACATTTTTTCAGCGGCTTTTGTTCCGCCGGCAGGCGGTTCTCCGTCCTCGGAGGCGAAATGTTTGGGGCAAGCCTCCTCAGCCGGAGGCCGCCTGCCGGGTGCGGAGCAGAAGCGAAAATCGCAGGACGATGCTGCACTGTCTCGGTACGGGCGCCGGGAAAAACCCGCGAGGAGGGAGTGCCGATGCAAATGCGGTGATTCAGATAAAATTGCTAATTTTACAAAATTCATCGCAAGGCCATTCGAGACTATTGTCAAAACACTGGATATTATGAAAATTGCAAGAATCGTTACTGCTGCAATGATTGCAGCTTTCGTGCTGAGCGCCGTGGCCGGCTGTGACAGAAGCGCCAAGGTTGAGACCGACGCAGTGCCTGCAGTGCTGCCCGTACAGCGCGACAGCGTAGCCGCCGAAGGCCCCGGCTCCATCTCAATCGTGCTCGACGCCCCCGCCGACACCAACACCATGCTTTCAAAGGCCATAGGCGAGTTCGTCAGCGAGTCCCTCGGCGGAAGCTGGGAAGGCTCATGCACCGACTTCGACGGCATGCTGAACCACTATGTGTCGCTTCTCTCATCCACCTACACCGAGATGTTCTCCGACGGACTTGACGGCTCCGACTGCATGGACAACACCAGCATCGTCAAGTATGCCGAGAACGAGAACTACGTGACCTATTTCATCACCCATGACCTCTACCTCGGAGGCGCCCACGGCTCACAGATGTATTCCGGAATGACCTTCCGCAAGGCTGACGGCCGCCGTATCGGCTGGGACGTGTTCACCGGAAAATATGACGACAATTTCGCCAACCTGGTCAAGAACGGCCTGAAGGCATACTGGAACATAGATTCCGACAACAAGCTCAAATCATATTTCCTTGACGAGAACGATTTCTACAGCGTGCCTCTGCCCGAGTGCGCACCCGTATTCACCGGGGACGGAGTGATGTTCGTCTACAATGAATACGAGCTTGCGGCCTACGCATACGGCCGTCCTTCGTTCACGCTCTCGTATCCCGAGCTTGAAGACTATATGATGGTAACCGCGAAGAGGTTGCTGTAAGCCGGCGGACAACTGTAATGGAAAAGAGTCCCGGAGATTGCCCCGGGACTCTTTCCGTATATGTGCGGGCCTTATTCGGCGGTGAATCCGGCCACGTCCCCGTTGCTGGTGGGGAAGAGCTGGTAGGTGCCGTTGTAGACCTGCATCACTCCGCTGAGGTCGGCGGTGACGTGCTCGATGGTCAGGTCGGCGAACTCGGCGTATGAGGTCGCGCGGGCGTCGATGCTGTCGCCGGACGCATCGGTGAATGTCGTATTGGTGGTCTCGCCGCCTACGACCCAGGTCGTCGCGCTTTCTGCAGGGGTGAGGTCCTTGACGGTCACGTACTGGCAGAGATATTCTCCGGCTTCCGCAGCGCTGATTACGGGTACAATCATCTCATCCGCCACATCTCCGGTCTTGAACACGACTCCGTTCTTGATTTCGTAGAGTCCGTTGTAGTTGTCGAACTCGGCCCGGCTGAGGCTGACAATGACCTCGGTGCCGACGGGCAGAAGGTCATCGCCCACGAAATCCTGTCCGTAGAGTATGAGTCCAGACTCCGGCAATCCGCTGTTGTCCGTGATGGAAATCATCCTGTAGAGGTTGCCTCCCTCGTTGTTGGCCGCCACATAGCCCTTCACGGCTACGTATTCTCCGAGCCCGGCACCATCCTCGAGACCCTTAAGGATGGAGTACAGCTTGGATACGGTGAGAGCCTTATCCTCATCGGGCATCACGTCCTCCTCGGTAGGCTCCACCGAGGTCACCATCGTGGAGATGTATTCGTCTTCGCCGGTCACTCCGATGACCCAGCCGCAGACAATCACCTCGCGGTCAACGAGAGATTCGATGTTGATGCTGGCGTCGGGGTAGGATACCGTTCCCTGCACGTCCGTGCCTTCGATGCCCACATTGTAGTGCCACTGCCAGTTGTTGTCCCTGTAGGAGGTCAGGAGTCCGGTGTAGGTCACATATTCTATGGTGGGAGTCTGCATTGCGACGTAGCTGTCGAAATCCGATGCGCCCCATTCCTCGGGTGTGGGGTTGGTCCAGCTGCCGGTGCTGATCAGGGTCACCTCGCTGGTGCTGTCGAACTGGGCCAGTTTGCCGTATTCGGTGGTCGGGCCGGTGACGCTCACGTAGTTGCCGACCTGGGCCTCTTCGACGTTCCTCTTGAACACGAGAATGATTCCGCTGTCGTCCTTTACGAGGAAGCCCCTGGTGTGGGTGGCGATCACCTGTCCCTCGATACGGTATTTGGTGTCGACGGGGCCGGCGAGTACTTCGGCGATGGTGGAGAGCTCAAGCTCCGTCTCGCCTCCGGGAATCGCCTCCTGTCCGCCTTCGCCGGCGGTGAGCAGCACGTCATCGATACGGTTGACGCTGCCGGTGAGAGCTTCGAACCTGATGTAGAGGGTGCTTGCATCCTCGGGCAGGGTGAAGTCCAGCTCCGCGAGCCTCCACTGTCCGGGGTCGTCTTCAACCGCGAAATCATAGTCGAGGGCCTGTGACCAGACGGTTCCGTCGGTGGACACCCTGACCTCGAAGTTGGACTTCAGGAAGGTGTTGTTGCCGCCCTGGGAGTAGCGCTGGGCTCCGAAAGTGAGCTTGAAGTCACGTCCGCTCACGGCTATGTTGCCTATGGTGAAGTGGTTGGGCGCAGTGCTGAAGAAGATGTTGTTCTTGCCGGAGCCTTCGTATGTGGAGAGGTAGCCCTCCGAAGACTGGTTGCTGCGCACCGACATGTGCTCGAAGTCGTAGGTCACGCCTGCGGCTCCGCTTCCCTTTTCGTTCCTCCAGCCGTCGAACTGGTCGAGATAGGGCCATGAGCCTCCGTCGCCGAAGGTCTCGGAAGAAACCTCCTTGTCGAAGGTGTTGTAGTAGATGGCTCCTTCGGGAACCTCCTCCTCATATTCGCCCAGGTCCACGACCTCCACGGGCATGGTGTACATGTAGCTGCTGTAGGCGCCGAAGAGCCAGCCGGTGATTTCCAGCATGTGACCGTTGTACTTGTCCCTGAAGTCCTCGGTCATGTAGTCGAGGCTTCCGATATACGAGGTCCCGTCAATGTCCACGTTGGTGTAGTTGCCGGATTTGTACACGTAGCCTGTGTAGCTGACGTACTTCACCTCGGGGGCGCCCATGTAGGCGTCGATTTCAGTGGCGGTGAAGGTTTCGGGCTCGGGATATACGTATTCTTCGGTGCCTGTCTTCTCGAGCGTGCTGCCTTCTCCGAACTGGAGCAGGCCGTTGCGGCTCTCGGTCCTTCCGCTTACGCTGACGACGTCTCCGGCCGTGAATTCATGTTCGCTGCCGAGGAAGACGTAGATGCTGCTGCCGTCCTGCTCGATCAGCACTCCGCGCTCGTTGCGGCCGGTCACGACGGCTCCGCTCACGGTGTAGCTCTTGCCTTCGCCGCCTTCGAGAACCTCGGCTATGGTGGCCTCGGTGCTGCTTACGGTGAACCTGTCGGCGGTCAGCTGGATGTCATCCAGGTTGCGGGGCGAAATCTGGAGGGTCGAGTTGTAGACCCCGGCGATTCCGGCCACGCTTCCGCTCTTGTCCTCGGGGATGGTCTCGGCCGCGTATGAGGCTCCCTGCATGGTGCGCAGGGTCCAGGTTCCGCCGTCCTTGGTCTCCATGGTCACGTTGCCCTTGTTGGAGTCGCTGTTCCAGGTTCCGCTCTCACCCTCTACGGGCTGGGTGTTCTCGATTTTCACATACTGGGACTCATAGTCGGCAAGCTCCGATGCGCTGATGACTATGGGTTCGGGAACGCCTGCCTTCTCCTCGAATTCGGGAGCGTTTCCGGTTGAAACCTGAAGCAGTCCGTTGTAGAACTGGGCGGTCGCGTCGGAGAGTGATACCGAGATGATGTCTCCCGGGGCGAAGCTGTTGTTCTCCTCGCTTATCACGAGGGCGAGGCCGGCTCCCGCCTTATCGCTGTCGTCCACGATGCTGACGATGAAGGGCTGGCAGTTTCCGCCTTCCTTGTCGGATACCACTATTCCCGTCAGTGTCTTGGCCCTGAGGCTTGACGATAGCTCGGTGTCGGTGTTGGCGCCCGGCTTTCCGGCCAGCACGAGGCTGCGGATTTCCGCGACGTTGGTCTTGAGTTCAGGCTCCGGTTCTATGGGAGTCTTCTGGCAGGCGCCGAAGCCCGCCAACAGTGAGAACGCCCCTGCCATGCAGAGAGCCTTCCCGGCGATTGATTTCAGCATAAAGTCCTTTGATTGGTTTTTTGCGCCGCAAATATAAGAACTTATTGCCGTATGGGGATGTTAATTATCGGTTAATTCCGCACCTCCTCCGAGTGCATGGTACAGATGGATTACGCTCTGGATTTCCGCGTACTTGTCGGAAGCCTGCGACAGCTCGGCCTGGAGCAGGGTCTGCTGCGCCGTCAGCACCTCCAGATAGTTCGTGAGTCCGTGCTTCATCAGCAGGTTTGTGTTCCATACTGCGGCCTGGAGGTTCATGACCAGCCTCTGGTCCACGTTCAGCCTCTCCCTTGCGGTCTGCCATGCGACGAGCGCGTTGTTCACTTCTATGCCGGCGTCTATGAGGGTCTGCCTGAAGGTCAGCAGGGCCTGTTCCTGGCGGGCCTTGGCCGTCTTCAGCCTCGCGATGCTGGTGCCCCTGTCGAAAAGCGGGGCCGTCAGGGAGGCCAGAGCCCGGGCTATCCATCCGGCAGGGTCGCTTATCGCGGCTCCCAGACTGCTCGACCATCCTGCCGAGCCTCCGAGAGTGATGCTGGGATAGAAATAGGAGCGGGCGAGGTTCTCGGCGTAGAAGCTTTCGGCCAATGCGAATTCGGCCTGGCGCACGTCGGGCCTGCGCTGCAGAAGCTGTAGCGGAACTCCTACCGATAGGTTTTCAGGAAAACGCTGGTCGTCCAGTCTGTTCCTGCGCATTTCTCCGGGGTCGGAGCCGAGCAGGGCGGCGAGCGAGGTCCTCTGCTCGTGTATCTGCTGGCGCAGGCTGAGTATCGAGGCCTCGACCTGGAGCTTGTTGGCGCTCGCCTGCAGCACGGCAGCCTCGTTGGTCTTTCCCGCGCGTTTGAGCGCCGAGAGGGAGCGTATGTTCTCTTCCCAGGTGTTCATGGTGCGCTGGCTGATTTCCAGCTGCTGGTCGAGCATCAGGAGAGTGTAGTAGCTGTCGGCTATCGTGGCGATCAGCTGCGTGCGTACGGCCTGGGCGTATGCCCTGGCACCTTCCAGCGCGGCCTTGGACCCTTTCATGGTGTTGCGCATCTTCGCGAAGGCGTCGATTTCCCACTGCACTTCCGGAGCTGCGGAGAATGACGACCCGCTGTTCGAGAAGCTCAGGTCCGCGTTGAGGGTGGCGGACGGAAGGAAGGCGAGCCTGGACGCTTCGAGCGTGGCTTCGGCCTCCTTGACCTTCAGCCTGGCGATGTTCAGGTCGGTGTTGTGCTCCAGACCTATGCGTATGTAGTTCCTCAGCAGGCTGTCGGTGAAGAGCTCCTCCCATGTGAGGAAGGCGATCGAGCTGCTGTCAGTGCTTATGGCCTGGGGCGGGATATGACTGTAGAGGCTGTCGACGACGGCCAGCTCGGGCCTCTTGTATTCGCTGTAGATGCCGCAGGCGGATGTCAGCAGCGGGAATATTATGGCAAATATGAGTAATTTTTTCATTTGGTTCCTGTTTTTCGCTTGGGCATGATTCTTTCTTCTATCTTCATGAATACCATGATCAGGACGGGGACTATGAACAGCAGCGCAATGGTGCCGACCAGCAGTCCTCCCACCGTGCCCACGCCGATGGAGCTGTTGCCGTTGGCTCCTACGCCCCGGGCGAACATCAGCGGAAGCATTCCGAAAATCATGGTCAGGGAGGTCATCACGATGGGACGGAACCTCACGCGGGCCGCCGAGATTGCGGAGGCCGCTATGGACATTCCCTCCTTCCGCTTCTCGGTCGCGTACTGTGTGAGAAGGATGGCCGTCTTGGCCAGCAGGCCGATGAGCATCAGCAGACCCACCTGGAGATAGATGTTGTTCTCAAGTCCGAACATGCGCGCGAACAGGAAGCTGCCGGCGAGTCCGAACGGCACTGAAAGCAGGATTACGACGGGAATCAGCAGGCTTTCATACAGTGCGCAGAGAATCAGATAGATGAATATCGCGCATATCGCGAAGACCATTACCGAGGAGGATGAGGATGACGCCTCCTCCCTCGTCATTCCGCCGAATTCGTAGCTGTAGCCGGAGGGGAGGTATTCCGCCGCCACCTCGCGTATCGCCTTTATCGCCTCGCCCGAGCTGTGCCCTGCGGATGCGGAGCCGTTCACGGATATGGATGTGAACATGTTGAAACGCGAAAGCGACTGCGCTCCGTAGATTCGCGTGAGGGTCAGATACTGGTTGACGGGGGACATCTGTCCTTCGGAATTGCGCACGAACATGTTCGCGAAGGAATCCGTGTCGAGACGGAATTCGGGAGACGCCTGGACCATGACGCGGTACAGCTTGGAGAACAGGTTCATGTTCGAGGCGTAGCTGCCTCCCACGTAGGTGGCCACCACGTCCAGGACGTCGCTGGGCGACACTCCGTTGCGTATGCACCTTGCCGCGTTGACGGCGACCAGGTATTGGGGGTACTTGGTGTCGAAGGAGGTGTTGGCTCCGGAAATCTCCGGCCTGCGGTTCAGGGCGTCGACGAAATCGTAGGTCACGTTCTTGAGGTCCTCGATGTCTCCGCCCTTGCGGTCCTGGACATGGACTTCGAAGCCGCTGGTGGCTCCGTAGCCGGGGATCATGGGCCTCGTGAAGATGGTGATTTCGGCTGCGGATATGCCGGAGGTGCGCTTCCTGATCTCGGCTATCACCGAATCTATGTCGTCACCCTTGCCCTTTCTCTCGCTCCAGTCCTTGAGCCTGATGGTGAACATTCCGTTGGAGGAGCCCTGTCCGCTGATGGTTCCGCTTCCGGTTGTCGATGAATATGCCTCTATCTGGGGTATTCCCGCGATTCTGCGTTCCACTTCGTCCATGACCATGGAAGTCCTGACCATGTTCGTTCCGGGAGGGGTGCGTATGTCGATGTAGACCGTTCCCATGTCCTCGTTGGGCACGAAGCCTGTCTTCGTGGTGGCCATCAGGTACACGAGTCCGCCGACGGCGAGCAGGAGCAGGCCTCCGGTCAGCCATCTGTGGCCGGCAAGGAAGAACACGGCCCGCCTGTATTTGAGCAGCACGGCGTTGAAGCCGGTGTCGAACGCATGGTGGAACCTGGTCGAGAAGCTCATCCTGGTGCCCTTGACATAACTGCCGTGCGGGGACATCATGAAGGCGCACATCGCGGGACTGAGCGTGAGCGCGTTGATCAGGGAAATCGCCACGGCCACCGCCATAGTGATTCCGAACTGGTAGTAGAATACTCCCGAGGTGCCTCCCATGAAGCTCACGGGTATGAACACGGCAATGAACACGAGGGTGGTGGCGACGAGGGCCCCGGAAATGCCGTCCATGGCCTTGACTGTCGCCTCGTAGGGCGAACTGTAGCCTTCGTCGAATTTGGCCTGGACCGCCTCCACGACGACTATCGCGTTGTCGACCACCGTGCCTATGACAAGCACCAGGGCGAACAGGGTCAGCATGTTGAGGCTGAATCCGGCGAGGTAGATGAAGGCGAAGGTGCCGACCAGCGAGACTATGATGGAGACGGTGGGGATCACCGTGGCCTTGAAGCTCTGCAGGAAGATGTAGACTATGAGAATCACGAGCAGGATGGCCTCAAGCAACGATTTCACGACATTGTGTATCGAGGCGTCGAGGAAGTCCTTGGTGCTCATGAGGTCCACGAGCTCCAGCCCCTTGGGGAGCTGCGCCTGAAGCTCGACCATCAGCTCGTCTATCTGCTTGATGACTTCATTCGCGTTCGAGCCCGAGGTCTGGGCTATGGTGCACAATGTGCCGACATGTCCGTTCACCCTTCCAATATATTCGTAGGACCTGGCACCGAGTTCAATCTTGGCCACGTCTTTCAGGCGGAGCAGGGTTCCGTCGTCGTTCGACTTTATGACGAAGTTCTCGTAGTCGGCCACATCTTCATAGCGTCCACGGTAGCTCAGGGTGTACCTGAACGTGTTGTCGGATTCCGCTCCGAGGGTTCCGGTGGGGGACTCGAGATTCTGCTCGTCAAGGACGTTCCTGATGTCGGAAGGCATCAGTCCGTACTTCGACATCTTTCCGGGGTCCAGCCAGATACGCAGCGAATAGTCGGAGCCGCGCACGTCGACCTCTCCCACTCCCGGGACTCGGGAGAGCTGGGGCTCGATGTTGATTTTCAGATAGTTGTTGATGAACTTGTCATCGAACGAATCGTCGGGGCTGTAGAGCGCTATGCTCTTGATGTTGCTGGTCTGCCTTTTCCTGACGGTCACGCCGCTTCTTGTCACTTCGGAGGGAAGCAGTCCCTGTGCGGACGAGATTCTGTTCTGGACGTTGACCATCGCCATGTCGGGGTCCGTGCCCTGGCGGAAATATACCTGTATGCTGGCGGATCCCGTGTTGGTTGCGGTGGAGACCATGTACATCATGTCCTCCACTCCGTTGATTGCCTCCTCGAGAGGGACGATTACGCTCTTCTGTACTGTGTTTGCGTTGGCTCCGGTGTAGTTCGCCCTGACGCTTATCGTGGGCGGCGCGATTTCGGGAAACTGCTCTATAGGCAGGTTCACGAGGGAGATCATGCCCACCAGCAGTATGGCTACGGAAATCACCCCGGACAGGATGGGCCTGTCAATGAATGTCCTTATGTTCATGGCAGACTAGTTTTCGGCGTCCTCTCCGGTATCCCCGTATTCTTCTTCCGCATTGGGAATTTCGGTGCCTTCCTGGATCAGTCCGGCGCCTTCGGCTATGATCACGTCTCCGACTTCAAGTCCGGATTCGACCACATATTCGCTGCCGTTGTTGACGCTCGCGACCTTGATCTGGGTGGAGGACGCCTTTCCGTCCACGACCTTGTATACGAATATCCTGTCCTGGATTTCGAAGGTGGCCGACTGGGGGATGACTATGCAGTCGTTCATCTGGTGGGGGATGATGACCGAGCCGCTTCCTCCGTCCCTGAGTATGTGCCTGCGGTTGGGGAAGGAGGCCCTGATGCTGATCGCTCCGGTGGTCTGGTCTATCGTGCCGCTCAGGGCGGTGATCTTGCCGCTCTGGTCGTAGAGCCTGCCGTTGCTCATCTCGAGCTGCACTTCCGGTATGTTGCTGAAGGCGTTCTGGAGGCTTCCGGTCTCAAGTATCATGTCGAGCATCTGGTTTTCCGCCATCGAGAAATAGGCGTAGATCTGGCTGTCGTCGGAAACCTTTACCAGAGGCTCCGCTATGGTGCTGCTCACGAGGGCGCCCACGCGGTAGGGGGTCATGCTGGCGACTCCGTTCACGGGGGAGCGCACTTCCGTATAGGAGAGGTTGTTGTATGCCCTGGTCTCCTCGGCCCTGGCGAGGGCCAGCTTGGCTTCCGCTTCGACGAGGTCGTTCTGCGCGGTCATGAGGTCGAATTCCGAAACGACTTCGTTCGCGAAGAGGTCCCGCGTGCTCTCGAGCACGAGCCTGGCGGTCGAGAGTGCGGCCTCGGCGCTCTGCACGTTGGCCACGGCGATTTCATATTCCGCCTTGTACTGGGTCTGGTCGATTACGAAAAGAATGGAGTCCTTGCGCACGGGGTCGCCTTCATTGATGCGGATTTCGGTGATCATTCCGCTTACCTGAGGCCGGATCTCCACGGTCTGCCGGCCCCTGAGGGTCGCCGGGAAGGATGAATTGATCAGCCTGTCGCTGTATTCCACCTTGAGAAGCGGGTAGGTCTTGCTCTCGGTCTGGACGGTGCCCTGCTCGTTGCAGGCGCCAGACAGCATCAGAATTGTCAGCAGTGCTGGGAAAATGGTTATTTTCATCGGTCAAATCTGGTTTTATAGGCGGTGTTTTACTGCAAAAACCGTGCTAGCGCCCCTTCGTGTCCCCGTTCTTCCGTAAATGCCCGAGAAGGTCGAAGTTCCACGCGAGTCCCAGGCGGAACTGGGTGAAAGGCCAGTCCCTCAGGCCGTATTGCACATATATGAAAGGGGAGAAAGCTCCGAAATGCAGGTCCAGCCTGGATTTGAGGGACTGCGGGCTGTCTCCGCCTTCGGTTCCCTGCGCGATGGCCGGCTTGCGCTCCCGCCCGCTGTACTGCCCGTATTCGACCGCCAGGCTGGCGGGGCCGCAGGAGTAGGCGAGCTTCGCGCCCAGCAGCAGGGCGTCGTTCTGGGTTCCCTTGCCTATCTGCCAGCAGACGAAGCCTGCGGTGGCCGACAGCCTTATGTCGCCCGTCCGCCCCACCTTGAAGCTCTTGCCTGCCGACAGGTCGAAGAAATAGCCGGGCGCGTCGTAGTGCCTAGCCACCTCGCTGTCGTCGCCGGTGGCCGACAGGGTCGATGCGCGCAGGGCGACAGAAGGGACGTAATTCTTTTCCTTGAGCAGCTGAAGCTCGATTCCGAAATACAGGTTCCCGGAATCGTTCCCCTGCAGCGGGTAGGCTCCTGCAGGAATGCCTCTCGCGGCCCTGGCGGCCGGAGTGTCGGCGTAGAACTCATGGAGTTCCCCCCATACTGAAAAAGTGGCCCTGTCGGTCCAGAGCGGAACGCTGAGCCTGAAGGTCGGGGCGTAGGTCCAGTCTGCGGCCCCTTTTCCGCCTATGCGTCCGGCCACCACGTCGCCGGAGAGCTCGGCCGAGAGACCGTAATGTATCCTGCCGTCGAGCTGGTCGGGCACGGGGAACGCGTATGGGCCGTAATAAAGGGTGGACACCTTGGTCACTTCGGGCGCGGCGGCCCCGTCGCCGGCCTCCGCCTCGATCCGGGAGGCGAGCAGCGCGAGTGGCAGTAGTATTGTCAGGCTTGCTGGCAGGCGCATGTCTTTTGAGCTGGTGTATCTACGACAAAGGCATCTGCAGTTTCCGACAGATGCCTTCTATATGGTGGTGCTCCCTTAGGGGCTCGAACCCTAGACACCCTGATTAAGAGTCAGGTGCTCTACCAACTGAGCTAAGCCGGAATATTAAAAAAGAGCACGGCAGCTTCCTT
>DGYFJ06201__coassemble_737_pt1 | contig 21766 bp, 18 predicted proteins | sample DGYFJ06201__metabat2_high_PE_017 | metagenome-assembled genome bin DGYFJ06201 | reverse complement strand
TCTGTAGCATTTGTGCCTTCTTTTGGCAGATGTCACTATTTATTTTGCAGTCAAAACACTTCAGATATGCTTACGATACTCTCCAATCCAAACCTGGCTCTCGTAGAGCGGCAGATTATCATGACTTACGATGATCGAAATCCAAGCTTATATACGCACTGCCGTGCTCTTCTCGATTTGAGAAAAACCCTGATCAACAGCAATGTCCTCACCCGCCAGGAAGAGATTCTCCCCGACATCATCGCATTCAACGACGCCCTGCGCAACGCATTGAAAGAAATGTACGACCGGGCGCACCGGATATGGACGGAAATAAAGGACAAGGATTCCTTCGGAGACAACATCGAACTGCGCGCGAAATGTTTTCTCGGCTACGACTATCCCGAGCTTCATCCGGTGCAGGGTGACGACCGTCAGGATTTGTGGGTCGCTATCTGCGACAGCGGCTGGAATCCTTTGTATGAAGACGGGGTCACAATATCCACGCTTACGCTCCCTCGGGACTCCGGTGACAGCTTCGATTCTCTGACCGGCATGGACTGCCCGCCGCCGAACTGGAATGAAGGTCTCGACCTGGAGCTCACGAAAGACCTGCACCTCATAAGTCCGTTCCATCATCTGTTAGACCATACAAAGTTCGCGATAACGGACTTCCTCTATGTGCGCAAGTTCGAGACTGAAATCAATATAGAGATTGACAGGCAAATATGAAGTTCAATCAAACTCACCGGCAATCTCCGTGACGGTGCCTCCGTTCTGATGGACGACAATTCTGTCCAGCACTTCAAGGCAGCGGCCCACCAACGGAGTTGACTCATAGACAACTTCCTTCAATGCCGAGCGGTTGCTGATGGCTATGCGCGTCAGATGATTGTTCAAACGGCAGTTCAGGGTCTCCAGTTTGTCGCATCCTGTCAAATCCAGCCTCGTGAAGCCGGCATCCCCGTATTCGACGCTCAGCTCCCTCAATTCACTGCTGTTGGAAAAGTCGGCAAGAGCGCAGGCCTTCCCTTGGAGTTCCACCTTCCTGATTCCGGGATTTGTCCTGAGGTCGAAATGGTCTATCTGCCATGACGCGTGGAAATAGGTCAGGGACTGACATCCGCTAATGTCGATGTTCTCAACCTGCATTTCACCTCGACTGGCAAGAATGCCGGTGATATTCTCGGAGCTGGAAGATATGACGATGTAGAACCTGTCCCCGGACTTCCTGCTGCCCTCCGGATATACATGGTCCGCCGTCACCCATTCCTGACCTCTTGACATCAAACCTGAGACATGTCCGTCTCCCCAGTCCACCTTGCAAGTCCCACCGTCAAGCCGCACATGCACATGCCCGACATTGCCTTCGGTCCAGTCCAGAGCTCTGGCCTTTATTATTATCTGCCCCATAGTCTACAGATACAGCACCCTGTCCAGCACCTCCAGCACATGCGCATTGGGAACGGCATGCCTCCCGTCCACATTGTTCGCCTCGATACCGTATTTGAACTCCAGTCTGTCTTTCAGCCACCTGGACACGGCACCGCTGCGGCTCACTCCGGCGCTGCAGTGCACTATCCAGACGGCGACATCCTTGTTAGCATCCACGAAAGCGGCTATTTCGCGGGCCATACTCTCATCGAACAGGACATAGCCGTCCCCGGCAGAAGAGCCGGCAAGCGGTTCAGCCCCTGAAGCTGAAATATCGTCAAAAACGAGGTTCAGCACATTCCTGTGCCGCTGCCGGAACCACCTCGACGAAGGCCCGTTCGCAAAGATATCGTCTGATTCGCTGTCTTCGAACGAGTTGGCGATGGAGATGACAGCGACATCTGTCCTCTGCTCGATGTTGCAGTCATACAAGTCGTTGTTCTTCATTGTATGCTTGAAATCCGCTGCCGACAATGTGTGAATCTCCACCATATAAAAACTTTTATATGGCAAATATCACGACATCCTATGCCAAATCATGGCACAGCCGCCACAAAATCATTTGGCTGTCCTTTGACGGACTACCTACCTGACCACCAGGTCGAGCGGCATGTCCCACTCATCGAGGGGCAGGAAGTCCACAAAGCGGAAGGGATAGCAGACCCCCACCAGCGGGCAGTCGAGCATGGGAAGCAGCCTGTCGTAGAAACCGCCTCCGCGGCCGAGACGATAGAACCTCTCCACTCCGTCGGGGCCCTTCTGGAATGAAAAAGCCATACCGGGCACCACTGCAAGCCCTATTTCGGAAGGTTCGACCAGGGCGGCGGAGTCAGAAGGCTCCATGATGCCCCGATACCCCGGCACCAGCGCCGCAGGGTCATATTCCCGCAGCTCGAGAGTCTCTCCCGTCACCTTCGGAAGCACCACACGCTTCCCCTCGGCACGCCACCTCGCAAGATAATCCGGAGTCCTGACCTCGCCAGGCATGGACATATACGCCAGCACGCAGGAGGCGCTCCTGAACTGCTCCAGCCGCTCCAGTTCCGACATTATCCTGACAGTCTCCTCAACGGGACCGTGAAGAGAAAACAAGTCTCCCGAAGCGAGAAATTCCGCTTCGAGAGACTTCATCATTCTGCGAATCTGCCTTTTGTCAGGCGATGGTCTTGAAGAAATCATTGCCCTTGTCGTCAACGAGGATAAAGGCGGGGAAATCCTCGACTCTGATCTTCCAGATGGCCTCCATTCCGAGCTCGGGATATTCCACGCACTCGATGGACTTGATGTTGTTCTGGGCGAGGACGGCGGCGGGGCCTCCGATGGAGCCGAGGTAGAATCCTCCGTGCTTCTTGCAGGCGTCGGTCACCACCTGGGTGCGGTTGCCCTTCGCTATCATCACCATAGAGCCGCCATGGTCCTGGAAACGGTCCACATAGGGGTCCATGCGGTTCGCAGTGGTCGGGCCCATGGAGCCGCAGGCATAACCGGCGGGAGTCTTCGCGGGACCGGCGTAATATACGGGATGGTCCTTGAAGTACTGAGGCAGGTCCTCTCCCCTGTCGAGCCTCTCGTTGAGCTTAGCGTGGGCGATGTCGCGGGCCACGATGATGGTTCCGCTGAGGCTCAGGCGCGTGCTCACGGGATATTTGCTGAGCTCCCTGCATACCTCGGACATGGGCTGGTCGAGGTCGATCTTTACCGCGTCGCCCTCGCCGGCGTTGCGCAGCTCCTCGGGAATAAGCTCGTATGGCTTGTCGTCGAGCTTCTCGATCCAGATTCCGCCGGCGTTGATCTTCGCCTTGATGTTGCGGTCGGCCGAGCAGCTGACTCCGAGTCCCACAGGGCAGCTCGCGCCATGGCGGGGCAGACGGATCACGCGCACGTCGTGGGCGAAATACTTGCCGCCGAACTGGGCTCCGAGGCCAATCTTCCATGCCTCCTCGAGCAGCTGCTTCTCAAGCTCCACGTCGCGGAAAGCGCGTCCGCACTCATCACCGGTGGTGGGCAGTTCGTCGTAGTAGTGGGTGGAGGCGAGCTTCACGGTGAGCAGGTTCTTCTCGGCGGAGGTTCCTCCGATTACGAAGGCAATGTGGTAGGGAGGGCAGGCGGCCGTGCCGAGGGTCTTCATCTTGGACACGAGGAAGGGCACGAGGGTTCCGGGATTGAGTATGGCCTTTGTCTCCTGATAGAGGTAGGTCTTGTTGGCCGAGCCGCCGCCCTTGGTCACGCAGAGGAAACGGTATTCGTCGCCCTCGCAGGCTTCGATGTCAATCTGCGCGGGCAGGTTGCACTTGGTGTTGACCTCCTTGTACATGTCCAGAGGGGCGTTCTGCGAATATCTGAGATTCTCCTCGGTGTAGGTCTTGTAGACTCCGAGACTCAGCGCCTCCTCGTCGCAGAAGCCTGTCCATACCTGCTGGCCCTTCTCGCCGTGGATGATGGCGGTGCCTGTGTCCTGGCAGAAAGGCAGCTTGCCCTTGCATGCAATCTCGGCGTTGCGCAGGAAGGTCAGCGCCACGTACTTGTCGTTGGCCGAAGCCTCGGGGTCGTGGAGAATCTTCGCCACCTGCTCGTTGTGGGAGCGGCGCAGCATGAAGCTCACGTCGCGGAAGGCGGTGTTGGACATCAGCGTCAGGGCCTCGGGAGAGACCTTGAGAATCTTGTGGCCCTCGAACTCCGAAGTGCTCACATACTGTTCCGAGCCGGGAACCTTGTAGTATTCAGTCTTGTCCTCGCCAAGCTGAAACATGGGCTCATACTTGAATTCTGTCATAATTATGTCAGTTCTGCATTAGAAATACCTTCATGAATTCATTGAGGTCGCCGTCCAGCACTCCCTGGGTGTCGGCCGTCTCGTAGCCGGTGCGCAGGTCCTTGACCATCTTGTAGGGATGGAGCACGTAGGAGCGTATCTGCGACCCCCATTCAATCTTCTTCTTCTGCCCCTCAAGTTCGGCCTGCTTCTCCTGGCGCTTCTTGAGCTCGATGTCGTAGAGCCTCGACTTGAGGATGCGCAGCGCGTTCTGGCGGTTGTCCTGCTGGCTGCGGGTCTCGGTGTTCTCCACCGTGATGCCCGTGGGGATGTGGCGCACGCGCACTCCGGTCTCCACCTTGTTGACGTTCTGGCCGCCATGGCCGCCGGAGCGGAAGGTGTCCCACTCTATGTCGGAAGGATTGATTTCGATGTTTATGGTGTCATCCACGAGGGGATAGACGAACACGGAGCTGAAGGTGGTCTGGCGCTTGCCCTGCGCGTTGAACGGGGATATGCGCACCAGACGGTGCACGCCCGACTCGGCCTTGAGATAGCCGTAGGCATAGTCGCCCTCGAACTGCACGGTCGCGGACTTGATTCCCGCCTCGTCCCCGTCGATGAGCTCGGTCACGGTCATCTTGTAGCCGTTCCTCTCGCCCCAGCGCATATACATTCTCATGAGCATAGCGCTCCAGTCGTTGGCCTCGGTGCCGCCGGCGCCCGAATTGATGGTCAGCACGGCCCCGAGGGAGTCCCCTTCGCCGCCAAGCATGTTGCGCAGCTCCAGCTTCTCCACCAGCGATACTGCGTTAGCGTATGCCGCATCGGTGTCAGGGCTGTCGGGTTCGAGTTCCAGAAGCACTTCGAGGTCGTCGACGGCCGACCTGGCCTCGTCGAACGAGGTGACCCAGGACTTGACGCCGCTAATGCCCTTCAGGAAAGCCTCGGCCTCCTTGGGGTCATTCCAGAAATCCGGCGCCTGGCTCTTCTTCTCCTTCTCCTGCACTTCGCTGCGCTTGCCGTCGATGTCCACGCATTTACGGAGCGTCTCCACGCGCCCCTGCAATTCCTTGATCTGCTCCTGAGTAATCATATCATGCAAATTTAGCAAATATTCTCAATCGGCAACTGCGACGGCCCGCAAATCCTCCTCAGGCTACACGGCAGGCTTCCCCCCCCGCACACCACCTGCCGAGTACTCCACTCCACGCCCGGCGTATTTGACAAAACCGAAACAGTTTCTAACTTTGTATGATATGGCAACGATAGGGATAATGGATTCGGGCGTCGGAGGACTCTCGGTATTCAGGGAGATACGCAAGCTGCTCCCTTCCGAACACTATGTCTACTATTCCGACAGCGCCAACTGCCCCTACGGCGAAAAAGACCCCGAATTCATACGCAGCCGCTGCCGGGAAATCACCCGGACCATGCTCTCGAAGGGAGCATCGGCGATGGTGATAGCCTGCAACACCGCCACCGCCGCCGCCATCACCGCCCTGCGCTCCGAATTCAGCATACCCTTCATAGGCATGGAGCCGGCAGTCAAGCCGGCAGCACTCGGCACACGCACCGGAACCATAGGCGTGCTCGCCACCGCAGGGACGCTGAAGGGCTCCAACTACCTGAAGCTCAAGCACGGGGTCCAGGACGGAATCAGAGTCGTCGAACATGTCGGACGGGGCTTCGTGGAACTGGTCGAACGCGGAGAGCTCGACGGCCCGTCTGCGGAGGAGACGGTCAGCCGAAGCCTGCAGCCGCTGCTTGCCGAAGGAGCCGACATCATAGTCCTCGGATGCACCCACTACCCTTTCCTGCTGCCACTGCTCCAGAGGATCGCAGGCCCCGGCATACGGTTCATCGACCCGGCCCCAGCCGTTGCGAGACACCTTCTCGACCTGCTGGAACAAAACGGAATCGGGCGGAGCGACGCCCTGCCCGATATAGAACTTCTGGGATCCGGAGACCCCGTCCAACTGCGAAACAGCTACAGAATGCTGATAGGAGGACAATAGCCCGCTACGCAGGGAACTGCCCGGCAAGCGAACCTGTCATCTGGCCCAGCACCTCAAAATAGGGAGAGCCTCCGACAACCGTCATCCTGTAGACCGTGTCGTCCACCGCATAGTATTCCTCACCGCCGAGAATGACTGTCCTGTAGTCTTCAGGAAGTTCCTCTATCAATGCGCCGGCAGGAGGGACTATGGTCACATACTCTCCGGCGCTGTTCCTGGTGAAGAACACTCCATCATCGTAATAATAGCTGTCTGCCGCCGATGCATAGCTCTGCACCAGCCCCAGTCTGTCGGCGAGCCGGCTCGACTCGGTGGCCAGCCCGGAATTCATCGCTGACGCGCTTGCGGCCTGGGAGGCAATTGCCGCATTCTGACTGGCGATGGTTGCGTTCTGGGCGGCTATGGTCGCGTTGTTCTCCGCGATTATCCTGTTCTGCTCGGTTATCAGCCTGGCGTTCTCGTTGACCGTGCTGAAAGTATAGTAAGCATCGGCGTAGAAAGCGAAGCTGCACAGGGCGTCAATCAGGCTCACTGCGGGGGCGAAGACCACTCCGTAGGGAGGACGGCTGACATAGTAGGAGCCGGAATAGTAGCGGTAATACACTCCGTCGACTATATAATACGGTATGCCCCAGAACGTCCTGCGGATGTATCTTGCGGGCAGGCTGCTGATGCGGTAGCCGAAGTAGTGATGTCCGTGATCCCAGAACCTGACCGGACGGTCGTGCGGCACTGGAGGTCTGCGCTGGGGAGGAGTCCTGCGCGGCTCGGGACGCGGTGCGGGGCGCGGAGCCACAGAATGGGGAGGTCTGTTCCCCTGCCCCGGCCTCGCGGGAGGAGGTGCTGGATGTCCCTGGTTCTCCGGCCTCGCGGGACGCTGGCCCTGCGGCTGATGATTACCCGGATTGTTGGGGCGCGGAGCCGCTTTGGGAACATTGTTGCCGCTGCGGCCCGGCTGGCGGTTCGGTTCCCTATTCCCAGTCGTGGGCCTTGCGGGCTGGCGGTTCTGAGGGGCTGCCGTCGTACCGGCCGGCCTGGCTGCAGGCTGTTCGTTGCGGAGGCGTAACTGGACGCCGCCCTGACGGGTGCCTGTGCTCCGGGAGCCGGAAATCTGTCCGGAGGATATTCTGCCCGTGCTTCCGGACGAAGTCCGTGCAGGCTGCTTCTGGTTGGTCTTAGGTCTTAGAGAGGGACTTCCCGGACTTTTCCGCGTCTGGCCTGAAGGACGTGCGGAGCTGCCGGAACGATTTGCGCTTCCCGTCTGACGGGCGGCCGGTCTCGACTCGCGCTGCGAACTGCGGAGAGAACCGTTTCCTGACTGGGCCCGAACAGGCGCCCCCGAAAGGGAAAGCATGGTCAGGGCTGCAATCAGCATACATAGATAACGCCTCATATAGAATAGTTTTAGTTCGGGCGCCACCCCTGTAGGCGGCATTTCAGTAAAGATAATAATTTTTCGACAACTTCTTGAACGCCGCCACATCGGCTGACCAGAAATCCGCAATGTCGGCCACCTTCATCGAGCTGCCGAAGGTCTTGCTGACAAAATCAGTGCCGCAAACCTTGTTGAACATGGGCATGCGGTCGGAAGAAGATTCGAAGGGATTGACCCCGTAGAGTTCATGGACGGCCTGCATCACATAGAACTGGGTCAGCGTAAGGGTGGCCGCCTCATAGTCCGTATAGTAATACTGCACTCCGTGGACAAGCTTTCCCTTCAACCTGCCGGAGATAGGGGAATAATGTATCGTTCGCCATGCCACTCCGGGGACATTATAGCTGTCGAGCCTCTCCTTGAGCTCATCGGCGTCAACCCATTCCTCGGCGAAGGTGGCGAAAGGCATGGTATAGCCTATGCCTATGTTGAGATAGTTGTACAGCTCACCCGCGAGCCCGGCAGAGGGATAGCATACCGCGCTCTCCGGATAGGGTATGTTGGGTGAGGGAGAGACCCATGGCAGACCGGTGTCGTTGAAGAGCATGTCGCGGGTCCAGCCCTCCATGGGCACCACGTAGAGCTCGCATTTCAGCGGAGCCTCCTTTCCGTTCTGGCCCCGGTTCAGCCCCTCTTCGTTGATCAGCATCGCAAGCTCGCCCACGGTGAGCCCGTAAATGTAGGGAATCCTGTACTGGCCGACAAACGAATTGAAGCCGTCACGCACGAGCGGGCCTTCGACCTTGAGGCCGCCGAGAGGGTTCGGGCGGTCGAGCACCACCACGGGGATGCCGAGTTCGGCGCAGCTGCGCATCACCAGCCCGAGGGTGGAGATGAAGGTATAGGAACGGCTTCCCACGTCCTGGATGTCATAGACCATCATGTCCACGCCCTCCAGCATTTCATCCGTGGGCTGCCTCGTGGAACCGTAGAGAGAATGCACCGGGAGCCCCGTATGTTCGTCGACTCCGGACTCCACCCTGCCGCCGGCATAGATGTCGCCACGGATGCCGTGCTCGGGTGCGTACAGGGCCACCAGATTCACGTTCGGAGCTTCGAAAAGTATGTCCACGGTGGAGTTGAGACGGCTGTCGACTCCGGAAGGATTGGTCACCAGACCGACCCTGCGTCCCTCGAGCAGCGCGAATCCGCTGTCCCTCAGGACCTCGATGCCAACCTTCACCTTGACTTCGGCGTTGGCGCAAACGGAGCTCAGCAGCGCCGCCGCGCAAACCAGGTTACGAAAACAGTTGCCAGACAACATATCATTACCATTATAAAGAATCCTACATAGCCGAGAGCCTCCTGCAGCCAGCCGGCAAACACTCCGGGCACCATCATGGACAAAGCCATGAAAGCCGTGCATATCGCATAGTGCGAGGTCTTGAACTCGCCCTCCGAGAAGTGCATCATATAAAGCATGTACGCCGTGAAACCGAAGCCGTAGCCGAACTGGTCGAAGGCCACACAGAAATAGATGAACCAGAGCTGCTCAGGCTGCATCAGCGCCATTATCAGGTACACTGCGCAAGGGAGTGCGAGCGAGAGCGACATGGGCCAGAGCGACCTGCGCAGGCCGTGGCGGGCGGAGAAGATGCCGCCGAGTATGCCGCCCACCGTGAGCGCGATAACTCCCACCGTGCCGTACACGAGGCCGGACTGGGTCGTGGTCAGACCAAGGCCGCCCTCCTCGACAGGGTCGAGCATGAAAGGGGTGAGCATCTTGACAGAAAACGCCTCCGGAAGCCTGTAAAGCAGCATGAACAGCACGGCAAGCCATATCCCGGGCTTGCGGAAGAAGGTCAGCCATGCGTTCCCGAATTCGTGGAATATGTCCCCGGCCGTCTTTCGCGCAGCCGTGCCGCCGCCACCTTCTCCGGAATCTTTCTCCGCTTTCGGAAGCACGAACCAGTGCCAGAGGGAAAGCGCGGCGAAAAGCACCGAACTGCCCAGAAGCACGAGACTCCAGGCAAGAGGTATCCTTCCCGTGCTTTCCTCCAGCTGCCCCGCCACGACGACTATCACGCCCTGGCCGAACACGGAGGCTATGCGGTAGAAGGTGCTCCTGATTCCGACGAAGAGCGACTGGTCCTTCTGGTTCAGGGCTATCATATAGTAGCCGTCAGCCGCGATGTCATGGGTCGCCGAGGCGAAGGCCACGATATAGAAGAAGACGAGCGTGAAGCCGAAGACGTCGGGGCTGACCGACAGGGCAAGGGCCGCGAAGCCTACGGTCATCAGCGCCTGCATCGAGAGTATCCACCAGCGCTTGGTGCGTATGATGTCCACGAAAGGGCTCCAGAGCGGCTTGATCACCCACGGCAGATAAAGCAGCGAAGTATACATCGCCAGGTCTCCGTTGGACATGCCGAGACGCTTGAACATCGTGACCGAAAGCACGTTCACGATGAAATACGGGATGCCCTCCGCGAAATACAGCGAAGGCACCCACGACCACGGGTTCCTACTCAACTTCTGCCCCTTCATAATAATGCGCAAGTATCTGTCTGTAACCGTATCCCTCCGCGGCCATCACAACCGCACCTATCTGACAGAGGCCGACGCCGTGTCCCCAGCCATGGCCGTTGAGCACGAAATCGCCTCCCTCCCTGCTCACCGTGAACGCGGAACTCTTCAGATGGCTCCGGCTCAGGCAGCGCCTTATCGCAAGTTCTTTCCCCACGACTTCAGTATGCTTCGTACCGATTATCCTCAGGCTGTCGATGCGCCCGGAAGGCCCCCTGTGCAAGGGCTCCAGGGCGGTCACAAGGCCGAAATCCACACCCAGCCTGCCGCTCACCAACGATGACAGCTCCTCCTGGGAATACCTGACCGTCCAGTCATGGAAATCCAAGGTCTCCAGGTCATAGTCGTTGAGCACCTGGGCCAGTATCTCCGAATTCTCGCAATCGCACCACGGATCCTCCACGCTTCGCAGGTAGGGATAGTCCCTGCCCTCCCAGCAGGTGCTGAACAGTTCGGTACGTCCGCCGCAGCATTTCGAATAGCGAGCATCGCATATCTCCCCGTCATACATCAGCAGCTGACCCCAGGTCTCGTCTATCGCCCTGCGGACATTCTCCCCCACCGCCATGGTCAGTCCCTGGTATCTCTGGCAATGGTCGTCCGCGCAGACATCGAAATTCGCATGGACCTTCTCGCTGTCCTTCATCCTCGCGGCGACCCAGCTTCTGGAAATCACGGCATGAGCCTTCAGGAGCTCCAGGCCCGCGCTCGCCTTCATCTCCGACGAAATGACGCTCAACAGATAGTCCTCCGCGCCGACGCAGTTCACTGCGGTGACCATGTCGCCCTCGACTATGAACCTGAGTCCGCCGGCGAACTTCAGCGTCCGTTTCTGCTGCCAGTGGAACTCCTTGCCTATCACCACGTCGTAGAGGATGAACGAAGCCTCCGCAAAGAGGGTGGAAAGGGTCATGGAGTCGAAATAGAGCTCGTCGTAGACCATCCCGTTGTAGGCTATGCGCCCATCGCACCAGCTGACCTTCTGCGGTCCGGCGCCATCGGAGATAATCTCGAAGCATATCTCCTTGGCCGAAAGTATGCCCACCGATATACGCGGCTGTTCCCGGGTGAGCCTCCATTCAATCATGGACTGTTCATGCTCCCCTATCGTAACCTCCGAAAGCAGGCTCGCAAGCAGTCCGGGCGTGGCCTTGTCGAAGTCTTCGCGGAACGGAGCCACGAACACTCCGGCCATGTCCGCAGCTCCGGGGCTGATGGTCAGATGGTCCGGGCCCTCGGCATCATAGTGGTGGGAACGCTTCTTCGAACGCATGACCACGAATGCCCTGTATTCATCGTTCTTCCGGTAGCAGTAGAGGTTGAACTTGGGCTCGGTCTCGCCCGGGAGCCTGTCGGTGCAGTCCAGCAGCCTGTAGAAGAGCTTGGCCAGCGACTTCGTCGTGACCGCCTTGAGCGCGAACACTCCGTTGATGAAGCCGGCGTAGCGGTACAGAGAGGCGTCCCTGACCGTCGCAAGGGAGGGCCCGGGGTTGTCAAGGAATGCATCCACGGCCTCCTCCAGAGGGAGATGATGCCTCGGGATAGCCTGGAAATGAAGGTGGTCCGGAGCCGAAGCCCCGCTGCAGGGTCCGTTGTAGAAGACCAGATAGTCGGGATATGCGGTCGTGAAATCCAGCATGTCCGGGAAATGGTGCCATATCGCCTGCGGCAGATGCGCGTCGCGGACTATCACGAGATGTCCCGGGAAAATGGGATAAGGATTGACCTGTATGTTGTAGAACCGGCCCTTGCGCCCCTCGAACTTGAGATGGAACTGCTCGCGCGGCCGGTTCTCCTCGCACAGGAAGCACGCCCTTGCGGCTATGGCCTCGGGAGAGGTGTCCGCCGTCGAGGAGATGACCCTCGCGGGATTGTACTGTATGCGGCACGGAAGACCGCAGATGTCGAAATCCCTGCAGCGCGCGGTCTTGAGCGCTCTGAAATTGCCGGAGGCCAACGGCCATACGGACAGCTGGTCCTTAATGAATTTGTGCAGTTCGTGTGTCATAGGAGCGCCTGCAGCATTCTGCGTATTTTCGTGTATTCCGACTGGAAGCTGGGGGTCAGGATGCCGCTTCCGTACGCTTCCATGAGTTCGGCGTCTTTCCAGTAGCGTCCGCCGCAGAGCTCTTCCGGATCAGGCCGTAGGCGGAAATTGCCCACTGCGGCGAACACATTGACCAGCTCCCTTTCGCTCTCCGACTCGAACTGGTAGGCGGTCAGCCACACGGGATTGAAGTCGAAGAAATGCAGCTCCTCCGCCGCTTCGCGGTAAAGGGCCTCCTCTATGTATTCCCCGTAAGAGACATGTCCGCCCACGGCGGTGTCCCACCTCAGAGGCAGCAGGTCCTTGTGCGCCCCTCGCTGCTGAAGGTAGACATCGCCGGAGCGGTTGATGATATGGAGGTGCACTACCGGATGCAGGAGCTTCGAGCCCCCGTGGCACCAGGCGCGGGACGCCTGTGCAGTCACAAGCCCGCTGGGCTCGACTACGGGCAGCATCTCTTCTGCGGGGGCGACGCCGCTTCCGGCTATCAGCGGTGCGGGTTCTTCGGACGGATATATCAGTTCTATCATCGCTTGTATCCAAGGCTCGGCCGCGCCGTGTCAGTAGTTGATTATGCGCAGCTCCTCGGGGGTGTAAAGGATCGAATCTATGAAGTCGGGGGCCACATGGGCGAGTATCAGGAAGACCGCCAGGAATATTGCCGCCAATGCGGACAGCACGAGCAGCGGAATCCACCAGCGGAATTTCTTCACGGTCCGTCCGTCATCTTCCTCCGCCGCTGGCGCGGGTATTCGTTCCGCTGATGGCAGTTTCTTCTCGGTCTGTCCATCATCTTCCTCCACCACGCGGGTTTCTTCTGCGCAATTCGCCAGGGCTCCGGGCTCCGCAGGTTCTTCTCCGGCTACGGCAGGTTCGGCAGGCTCGATGAGTTCGGCTGGTTTGGCTGACTCGGCTGGCTCTGCAGTCTCGGTGAGTTCGGCGGATGCCGCTGTCTCGGCAGGCACAGCAGGCGCTGCGGTTTCAGCCGGCACGGCAATTTTGGCGGGCTCGGCAACTGCGGCTGTTGCGGCAGATGCGGAAAGTGCAGCGGGTTCCGTCGGCTCAACGGGCTCTGCGGGCTCTGCCGTTGCATCCGTTCCAGGAAATACTTCGGCTCCCTCAGCCGATTCTGAAGCCGACTCCTGCGTGGCAGCCGTCTCTGCGGCGGCAGATGTCCCATCCCCGGAAACCGGCTCTGCTGCAGGCGCTGATGGTTCGGAAGTTTCGGGGGCCGCCGCATCCGGTTCAGCGCCAAAGACTTCCGATGAAGCTGTTGTGGACAGTTCAGCCGATACGGCAGGCGCTGCAGGTCCAACGGGCTCTGCGGGCTCGACAGTTATTTCAGGCTCGGCTGGTTCAACGGATGCAGCGTATGCCGGTTCGGGTTCTGCTGCTTTCCGCACCGGAGGCTTGAACTCGAAACGTATGTCCACCTTATCGTCATCGAGCCCCGGAATGTTCTTCAGCGAAACGGGGGCAAGCCCGAACGCTTCAGGATAAATGTCCAGGTCCTCATCAGCCACGAAGAAGAAATTGTTCTCCTTTGTCGCGCGAAGACGGCCCAGTCCGGGCAGCGTTATGGTCTTGTGCTCCTTGAGGGCCTCGGCCAGCTCACGCAGGAACTGGACGATATACTCCCTTGCCATATCCGCCGGAGTGCCGTTCACATCGGAATAGAAATTGACGAGCAGATCGTTCTCGACAGCATTCGGGAGGAAGGACAGACGGCGGTACGGAGGATTGATCGTGTAGCCCCGGTCGGAAAAGGTCGACGGAACCACCTCGGTGTAGAAAGTACCTACGCCCGGGAGGCCGACCCTGTCGTGGTCGACGATAAGTTCCGAAATCATTTTCGACAGAAGATCGATGTCCATAACCTTACAAAGATACGATAAAATGCAGGATTATCAGCAAGACCCGCCCCAAATAGGCAAGTTTTTGCCTGGCGCTCCCGCGTGCAATCATGTGGCCCCGTATGGCGCGCCTGCAGACCGAAGACGAAAAATGTAATTTTTTTTTGCTGGTTAAAGTTTTTGCTGTATATTTGCAGTCCCGAACGATGAGTTCAGGAAAAACATTCCTCTTTAGCTCAGTTGGTTAGAGCACCTGACTGTTAATCAGGGGGTCCTAGGTTCAAGTCCTAGAAGGGGAGCCAAACCGGACAAATCTTCAGAAATGAGGGTTTGTCCTTTTTCTTTATCCACGTAACCCCTTGATTTCAAATCACTGGCCTAGTCGACATTTGGGGTGATCCGGGATGCCGATTGCAGGGCGCGAGAACCGTCCTACCAGGAAAAACACCTTCCAACACGTCAGGCAATGCCGGCGATGAGCCACAGGTCAATATGGACGATGCCGGCAAATTATCCGCACCGTCCATACTTGGGGCAGGCTGCACGCTACGTCAGGCGTCCGGCTATGGAGGGTATTCTGCTCGAGGCGGCAGCCTAGATGGGCGGCAGGATTGCAGAACCATATATTGTCGGATAAACCGTCGCGGCCTCGCGGACTGAATTGACGCCGAGCAGACCGCATTGCCACAATTGCTGCTGTAAAAGTACGACCGGGAAATCGCAGTTATATCTGCGAGGCGCAATTGCAGCCGCGAGGCGGGGACAAATAGCAAATCCATCCAGATGGAAAGCTGGACAGCCGGAGCAGGATTCCAGTTCGACGGGCGCGCAAAAGTATTTTTCATCCGCCGCTGCGGAGTCGGCATGCCGGCAGTATAGGGTTGTGCGGGAGGCCTTACTGCCGGAGGCCGGGCTCCGGCAGCGGCAGCGAGGTATCTGTCCAGCCGGAGGCAAATCCGGCCGGGCAGGAACAGTCTCCGACGGTTCGGGCCGCTACTCCGCCTTCGCGAGCTCGATGGTGAAGTGGCGCATGATGGGCAGTTCGTTCACTATCCTGTAGCCCCGGGTTATGGAGTCGCGGCGGTCAAAGACATTCTTCAGGGCGGCGGCCACATAGTTCATGTGGTTGTCGGTATACACCCTGCGGGCTATGGCGAGACGCAGCAGCTCGAGCCTGGGATAACGGTTCTCCCTGGTGACGGGGTCGCGGTCGGCCATCAGCGCCCCTATCTCCACTCCCCTGACTCCGGCCTCGACATACAGTTCGACGGCAAGGGTCTGGGCGCGGAACTCCTCACGGGGCACTCGGGCCAATATCTTCCCGGCGTCCACGAAGATGGCATGTCCGCCGGCGGGACGCTGGTAAGGCACCCCGTATTCGTCCAGCTTCGACGCCAGATATGCCACCTGGCGTATTCTGGTATCGAGGTACTCGAATTCGGTGCTTTCGCGCAAGCCCTACGCAAGGGCGTTCATGTCCCTGCCGGCCATGCCGCCGTAAGTCAGGAAGCCTTCGAACATGATGCTGAACATCTGGCATCTGCGCATGTCCTCCTCATCGCGGAATGCGAGGAAGCCGCCTATGTTGACCAGACCGTCCTTCTTCGCCGACATGGTCATGTAGTCCGCGTATGAGTAAATTTCCCTTGTGATTTCCAGTATGCTCTTGTCGGCATAGCCAGGCTCGCGCGTCTTGATGAAATAGGCGTTCTCGGCGAAGCGGGCGGAATCGATCAGCAGCTTCACTCCGTATTTCCTGGCGAGCGCGGAGACCCCGCGGATGTTCTCCATGGAAACGGGCTGGCCGCCGGCGGTATTGTTGGTGATGGTCAGCACGATGGCCGGAATCTTCTCCGCCGGGTGCGCCTTCAGCACGTCCTCCAGCTTCTGCAGATCCATGTTCCCCTTGAACGGAATCTCCAGTTCTGTGTCGGCAGCTTCGTCTATGGTGCAGTCCACCGCGTGCGCCTTGCGGTACTCTATGTGTCCCTTGGTCGTATCGAAATGCGAATTGCCCGGAAGATAGTCGCCCTCCTTGACTATGGCCGAGAAGAGCACGTTTTCGGCGGCGCGTCCCTGATGGGTCGGCAGCACATGTTCGAGTCCGGTGACCTCCCGTATCGCGTCCTTGAGATTGTAGAACGACGAGGCTCCAGCATAGCTTTCGTCGCCCTCCATGAGCGCGGCCCATTGCCTGTCGCTCATCGCTCCGGTCCCGGAGTCGGTCAGCATGTCGATGTAGACATATTCGCTCTTGAGCTTGAAGAGATTGTAGCCGGCTTCGGCTATCCATTTTTCGCGCTCGGCGCGGGTGGAGCGGTGGAGGTTCTCCACCATCTTGATCCTGTAGGATTCAGCGAAAGGAAGTTCCATTTGTCTTGGTGTTATTAATAATGTATGCCTAATTTAAGTAAAATTTCCGATTCTGCAGGGCATCGGTTAACCTGATTGTAATAATTTTTAACCTTTCTGCATATCGCCGTAACATTCTTGAAACCTTCCCGGAATAACTTTGCAGCCGGGACAGTTAGCAAGTATTACCATGAAGTTCAGACTTCTGAATGCAATTTTAATCAGCTTATTCACCTGCAATCTGACCGCCTATGCCGAAGCCGAAGTCAGAGGCAGGATTCTCGACGCCCAGACCGGCGAAGAACTCATAGGAGCCGCCGTAGTCATCAAGGAAATGCCAGGAACAGGCGCAATCTCCGGACTCGACGGCAGTTTCATATTCGACTCCCCCATCGGCGAATGCACGCTCGTATGTTCGTCGATCGGCTACAAGAACCTCGAAATCAAATTCAGCGACAACAGCGGCGAAATCCTGGTAATCAACCTCGAACCCGACACCGAACAGCTTGACGCCGTTGTAGTGACCGCCGACAACGCAGGAAGAACCGAAATAGCCGCGCGCGGAATAGAAAAAGCATCTATGAACGTCGTCAACGTCATGAGTGCCAAAGCAATAGAACTCTCTCCCGATATGACTGTAGCAAACGTCGTCAGGAGGATGTCAGGCGTGACCGTCGAAAGAAACAGCAGCGGAGAAGGACGCTATGCGATTCTGCGCGGCATGGACAAACGCTACAACTACACCCTCGTGAACGGAGTCAAGATTCCCAGCCCCGACAACAAGAACCGCTTCGTGCCCCTCGACATCTTCCCCTCCGAGATGCTGGACCGTCTTGAGGTGACCAAGTCCCTGACCGCCGACATGGAGGGCGACGGAATCGGAGGGGCCGTGAACCTCGTGATGAAGGACGCGCCCGAAAGGCTGGAAGTGAACGCCAACCTCGCCACCGGCTATAGCGCTCTCTTCTTCGACAGGAACTTCGAATCATTCAACCACAGGGCCGGGCAGAAGAGGTCTCCCTACGAGCGGCTCGGCAGACCTGAAGACTACGTGGTCACAATGGACGACTTCACCACCGAGAACCTCCGCATGAACTCATCCCGCCCCCGTCCCGACATCGTCGGAGGCTTCTCATTCGGCGACAGATTCTTCGACCGCAGGCTCGGAGTAATGGCAGCGGTCAGCTACCAGAACCTCTTCAGGGGAAAGGACACCGAAATCTACTACATGCCCAGCTCCTCCGGCAACGGCACCGAAACCAGGACATACTCCGAAGAGCAGAACCGCCTCGGACTCCACACCAAGCTCGACTACAGGCTGGACTACCGCAACAAGCTGATGTTCTATGCCGGCTACATGGACTTCCGCGAGAGCGAGGTCCGCAACGGGCAGAACAGGAAGGACTGGACGGTGAAGATGCAGTGGAACCGCCAGTACATCTTCAACACCACCCTGAAGGGAGAGCACGCCTTCCTCGACGGCGACAGGCTCAAGCTCGACTGGTCCGGGGTATTCTCCAAGGCCTACAGCACCTCGCCCGACAACGCCAAGATCTTCATCAACATGCAGGTGCCCCACCTCTACAACACCGACTCCGCTGAAAAGCGCTGGGAACACAACTCCGACAGGGACTTCGCCGGCTACGTGAACCTCTCCTACACCTTCTACCCGGGCATCGAGTCCTCCATGACCCTCAAGGCCGGAGGCATGTACAGAAACAAGATACGTGACAGCTTCTTCAACGAATACACCTTCGACTCCGCCACCGACATCTACAACCCCCAGTACTACGGTGAGGACTGGAACAACTTCGACGAACTCCTTCTCAAGCCGCGCCGCTACGGCAACATCGGCGACCCTCTCAACTACGACGCCTGGGAGAACATCGCCGCAGGCTACCTCATGGCAAAATACGAGTGGGATAAGCTCGAGCTCATCGCCGGCGTGAGGGCCGAGCACACCGACCAGGGCTACAGACTCGACTTCCCGAGGCAGACGGAGTCCGAGGGCAGCCAGAACTACGTCGACATACTGCCGAGTATACACATAAAATACCAGGTACACGAGGACGCCAACCTGCGCTTCTCCTATGGCCGCTCCATCAACCGTCCCGGGTTCTTCGAGATAGTGCCCTACACTATCCTCAACGAAGACTACGACGAGAAGGGAAACCCCGGCCTAGAGCACACGGTGGCCGACAACCTCGACCTGAGATACGAGTTCTTCCCGAGGTCATCGGAGCAGTTCATGGTTGGCCTCTTCTGGAAGAAGCTCCAGAACCCCATCGAAACCGGACTCATCAACGAGGGGCAGTCGACCTTCATCACCCCGATGAACTTCGGAGACGCCACCAACGCCGGAGTGGAGGTGGACCTCATGAAATACTTCAACTGGTTCGGAATCAAGGCCAACTACACCTACACGCACTCCAGCATAACGACCAACAAGCGACTCAGGGAAGGCACCGAGGTCAAGACCGTGGACCAGACCCGGCCCCTCTACGGCCAGGCAGCCCACGTGGCCAACCTCTCCCTGCTGTTCAACTTCCCCAAATACGGCATCGAGGCCCAGCTTTCCGGATCCTACACCGGCAAGAGGCTCAGCGAGATATCCAACTGGTTCAACAACGACATTTGGGAAGCCGGATACGTCGAACTGGACGCCTCTCTCGAAAAGAGTTTCAAGTCCGGCCTGTCGATATTCGCCAAGGCCACCAACCTCCTCGACTCCCCCACCATAAGGTACATCAACCCCAACAGCCTGACCGAATCGCTGAAAGACTACCCCACCTGGCGCGGAGCAGTCATCGAACGCAAGGAATGGCACGACATCTCGATGGTTGTCGGAATCAGATTCTCCCTTTAGACAATTAAAACCAAAACAACTTCAATACAAATGAACAAGAAATCCTTACTCGCAGCAGCAGCGATGGCAGTCCTCGCGATTGCGGCATCATGCAACAAGATCACTCCCGACCCCGATCCGGACCCCACCCCCGACCCTGATCCCGATCCCGTCCCCGAGCAGACGGTTTCAGGCGAAGTCAGCGGAATCTGGGAGGCAGGAAAGACAATCAACGTCAGCGGGCACATCGTAGTTCCCGCGGGCGAAAGCCTGACCATCGAGGAGGGCGTGACCGTGATCTTCAGCGATGCAGGAGTCGGAGTCAACCATGCAGCCATCGAATTTTCAGTGGACGGCAGTCTCTACTGTCTCGGCACCGAGGAGGCACCCGTACGCCTGACCGTGGCTGAAGATCTCAGGACCTCAGACAACACCTTCGCCGGACTCTGGGGCGGAATCGTCGCCGGAGCCGACTGCGAAGAAATGATAATCGACCACACCATCATCGAGTACACCGGAGGACAGGTGGTCGAAGGCTCACCCGCCGCCGAGAACCGCTACTACACCGCCGGCGACGACGCCTATCCTCAGATCACCACCAACAATCCCGACGGCAACTACGTAATCACCAACAGCATCATCCGCAACGGCTGGTCCGACGGCATCTACATGATGGGAGGCAACGCCATCATCGCCCACAACATCTTCAGCGCCACCGGATTCGACGGAGCCGAGGCCGTGAACGTGAAGTCCGGCTGCAAGGTCGACGTGGCCGGCAACATCATGTTCAGCCCCAACACCAACGGACTCAAGCTCTCGAGCTCAGACCAGAGCGAGCTGAGGCATCAGGCTCTCATCCAGGCCTACAACAACACCATCATCAACTCCGGATGGAGGCGTGACGGCGAAAAGGGCGGCGGAATATACGTCGAGGAGATGGCCAACGTGAGCGTGTTCAACAACCTTCTCGTGAACTGCAAGTTCAAGGCAATCACCCCCGCATGGGACGAGCCGGGCAGCGAGGACTGCTACGACGGCGAACACTCCATGATCGACTACAACTACTACGCTTCCGGCAACACCGAGAGCTCCATCGTCTGGGAAGGCGACTATGAGGACGACGGAGAGATCCTATACTACTCAGGAGTCAGGTATGCCTACGAGGGCTATGCCTACGAGCATGAAGAGTACGACCCCTCGGCCGACACCCACAGCATCGTAGCCACCACCTCCGAGGAAGCAGCCGCGCTCGACCCGATGTTCGTGAACTACAGTCTCGACTCTGACCCCGCAAACTACAGCTGGAACGACAGCTGGGACTTCCACGTACAGGCAGATTCACCGGTGCTTGAAGGAGCCTACACTCCCTCCGACGCTTCAAGGCAGCCTTTCTTTGCCGCTGCCGGCCTGACCGTGAACGGACAGACCTACACCTCTCCCGCAGTGCAGCCCTGGTTCGGTGCATATGGTGCTGAGTAAACTTTGATGAAATGAAAAAACTGATTCTCATACTTTCGCTCGCGGCTGCGTTCACGGCGTGCGCCGGAACGGGAAGCCAGCAGACGGCAGCAGACCCCGCGGATTCATGGAAGGCTCTCGAGCAGCCTCTGAACTTCTACATCGCCAACGACCTCGGACGCAACGGCTACTATGAGCAGAAGACCGTGGCAGCCACGATGGGCAGCATGGCCGAGGCCATAGACATCGAGTTCGTGGTCGCAGCCGGCGACGTCCATCACTTCGAGGGCGTCCAGAGCACCTCGGACCCGCTCTGGATGACCAACTACGAGCTCATCTACAGTCACCCCGACCTCATGATTCCCTGGTATCCGGTCTGCGGAAACCACGAGTACCGCGGCAACAGCGACGCCGTGGTGGAATATTCCAACGTAAGCGCCCGCTGGCAGATGCCCGCGAAGTACTACAGCTTCACGGCCGAGGAGGACGGCACAACGATACGCCTCGTGATGATCGACACCTCTCCCCTGCTCGACAAGTACCGCGATGACACCGAGAAATATCCCGACGCCGCCAAGGCCGACATGGAAGCCGAGCTGGCGTGGCTCAACGAGACCCTTGCCGCCGCCGACGAGGACTGGGTGGTCGTGGTCGGTCACCATCCGATCTACGCCTACACCGACAAGGACGAGAGCGAACGCACCGACATGCAGAATAGAGTCAACTCGATTCTGCTGAAGCACGACAATGTGGACATGTATGTCTGCGGCCACATCCACAACTTCCAGCACATCCGGATGGAAGGCTGCGACATCGACTATGTCGTGAACAGTTCAGGCTCTCTGAGCCGGGAGGTGGAACCCATAGAGGGCACTGTATTCTGCAGCTCCGAGGAAGGATACTCGCTGGTGACCGTAGGGCCCGATGAACTTGACCTCTACATGCTCGACGCTCACGGCAACGTGCTGCACCAGATCAGCAGGCAGAAATAATAACGGCTGAGACATACGGCAGGGGGTGACTCAAAAGTGAAAGTCATCCCCTTTTTCATCGTTTTTCCGTGAGGT
>DGYFJ06201__coassemble_696_pt1 | contig 24780 bp, 22 predicted proteins | sample DGYFJ06201__metabat2_high_PE_017 | metagenome-assembled genome bin DGYFJ06201 | reverse complement strand
AAATTCGGCTGCCTCTGAGCCGCAGTTTTTCTTGGTCTAAGTTTACGACCTTCTTTTGTAAACTGGTCCATTTTACTTGAGTTTAAAATAATAAGTTATTGTTCCCTGTTGCATCGCCGGTGCGTTTGCATCCTTGTTGAAGTGAGTGTCCATAGCCGCGTTTCTGGCAGCTGCGCAGAGTTCTGCGTCCAAAGTCGTAGAGCCCTCGCTTCCTGCAACTGCTTTTTCAACTTCACCATGTGGGTTTACCCATATCGTCACCACGACGGTGCCTTCCTTTTGTACGTTATATTCCGGTAACGGGATGTTGTCATCTATTCGTCGGCCTTCCAAGTGGGCGTTCGGCTTCCCGTCGGTGCGTCCGCTCCTGGTGTTGCCGTCGGCCTGTCCGGCCTTGAACAGGGCGGAGCTGTCGGAGGCCGCGTGCATCGCGGTCAGCGTGGTGTCCTTCTTCGCCATTCCCGGGAATACCGCCCTCGGGTCGAGAGCCGGCTGCTCGGGTTCCGGCGCAGGTGCGTCCACGTCGCCGAAGTCGTCCGGAGCGGTCTCCGGGGTCAGGTTCTCCCTGTCGGCGGTTTCAGGGGAGGCGCTTTGCTGCACCAGGTTCACCGCCTCGTCGGGGTCGATCTCCTCCGCCTGCGGCGCGTTTCCGTAGATCTCCTCCACCAGCGCCGCCGGGTCGTCGCTGAAGTCAATCAGCAGCGATTTCTCCTCGGGCGGCGGATAGATGTATTTCAGCCCGCTGAAGGACACGAGGACCAGGGCGCACACATGAAGCGCCACCGTCATCGCAATGCCGGTGACCACGCCCCTGCGTTCGTTCCTGTCCCTTATCCTGCCGTCGTATGCCATTATTCGGGCTGTGTTGCGAGAATTACCTTATAATGGTTCCGCTTCGCTATGTTCATGACCTGCACCACCTGCCCTATGGGCACGCTCTCGTCGGCGTAGATCGAGAAGGTGGGGTCCTCCTCCGTCTGGAGCAGCCATATCAGGTCGTCCTCGACCTCGCTGAACGGCACCGGACTCTCGTCGCCGTTGATATGGTAGGTGAAGCGCTCGTCTCCCCAGTCCTTGATGGACACGCTGACGGTGGCCTTCGCGCCCACCTGTCCGGTGCTCTTGGGAAGCAGCAGCTTCAGGGCGTTGGGGTTCACCAGCGTCGAGGTCACCAGGAAGAAGATGAGCAGCAGGAAGACGATGTCCGTCATCGAGGACATGGACATGTTCGGGTCCGGCTTCGTTATTCTCTTGAGAGCCATCCTATTCCTCCGTTTTAGCTGTTTCGGCGGCAGGCGCCTCTTCCGTCACGGGGGCGGCGGGCTCGCCGAGAACCTCCATGAACTTGATTATCGCGCTCTCCATGCTGTAGACGAGCGAGGATATCCTGGCGGTCAGGTAGTTGTATCCGAAGTATGCGAGTATGCCCACGATGAGTCCGCCCACAGTGGTGATCATCGCTGTGTAGATGCCTCCGGAGAGCAGGGTGATGTCTATGTTGTTGCCTGCGTTGGACATGTTGAAGAAGGCCTGGACCATACCGGTCACGGTTCCGAGGAATCCGATCATCGGGGCGCCGCCGGCTATGGTAGCGAGGTAGGGAAGGCCCTTCTCAAGCCTGGCCACCTCCACGTTGCCCACGTTCTCCACTATGGTCTGGATGTCGGCGAGAGGTTTGCCTATGCGCGAGAGTCCGGCCTCGACCATGCGGGCCACGGGAGCGTCGTATTTCGAGCAAAGGGTCTTTGCGGACTTGATCTTCCCTTCGTGGATATAGTCGCGTATGTCCATCATGAAGTCCTTGTCTATCTTTCCCGCCTGGCGTATGCTCCACCATTTCTTGCCGAAGATGTAGATTGCAAGTATGGAGAGAATCAGGAGGACTATCATGAGCCAGCCGCCCTTGGCGGCCATTTCTATGAGAGAATATGACATCTCCTGCTGCACGGGGACGGCCTCCGCGATCTCGGTCTGAAGCAAAGTGAATAACATAAAATGAGCAGTTGTTAAAAATACACTATAATCCTAACTTGCAAATATACTTCAAATTTGGCGAAATGCAAGCCGGAGGCGGCTGAATCGGCCGTGCTGACGGACAAATGCGGCCTGTTGTCAGGCGTCAGTATTCCACCCTGGTGAGGAACAGCGCCTTGCCGGGAACGGATTCCCCGGCGGCGCAGCGGGCCGGCAGTTCCGCGCTTTTTCCGGTAGCCGGCCCCTGTCCGGCCGGATCCGCATCTGGCGGCGGGAGTATCAGCGAGCTGAAGTTCTCCAGGCTGCGCTTGCCTCGTCCGACCTCCAGCAGCGTGCCCGTGACGGCTCGTACCATGTTGCGCAGGAAACGGTCGGCGGCTATCTCGAACTTCCAGTAGCGCGGCTCTCCTCCTTCGGGAAAAGGCTCCCAGGCCGACACGGATGGCGCGTAGGGCTTCCATCCTGCGGAGAACACCGTGCAGATTGAGGTCCGGCTGTCGGCTCCGGTCTTCTCGAAGCAGCTGAAATCGTGCCTGCCGGGCAGCAGCGAGGCGGCCTCGTTCATCAGTCCGAAGTCCAGCGAGGGATAGGCGCACTGGTAGGAGAAGCTGTCGAGGAAGGGGTCTTTCACCCTGTGCAGAAAATAGCTATATTCGCGTCTGCTTGCGCTGAAGCGCGCGTGGAAGTCATCGGAGGCGGGGCCGATTTCGAGGACGGCTATCTGCGGAGGAAGGATGGCATTTAATTTGTATGCCAAATCCTTTGCGTCAGTCAGACGGTCGGCGTCAAAATGAGCCACATAGCCTGTCGCATTGACTCCCGTATCGGTGCGTCCGGCGCCGGTGACGGTCGTCTTGGTGCGCAGCAGCGTGGTCAGAGCCTTTTCGAGGGCGGCCTGCACGCTCTCGTGGCGGGGCTGGATCTGCCAGCCGTGGAATCCCGCTCCGCTGTATGACAGTCTGATGAAGTATCGCATGATGAATGCAAAAGTATTAAAAATAATATGGAAAGCGTAAACATAAAGGAACTCAACGACCGCATCAGGAACGAAAGTGCGTTCGTCGACATTCTTTCGATGGAGATGGGCAAGGTCATAGTCGGGCAGAAGCATCTTGTCGAGAACATGATGATAGCCCTGCTGGCCGACGGACACATCCTTCTGGAAGGCGTCCCGGGACTTGCCAAGACCCTGGCCATCAGCACACTCGCCCAGGCTGTGAACGCCAAGTTCAGCCGTATCCAGTTCACCCCCGACCTGCTGCCTTCCGATGTGACCGGAACTCTGATATATTCCCAGAAGCAGGAGCGCTTCGAGGTCCACAAGGGCCCGGTGTTCGCCAACTTCGTGCTGGCCGATGAAATCAACCGCGCCCCGGCGAAGGTGCAGTCGGCTCTGCTGGAGGCCATGCAGGAGCGTCATGTCACGCTGGGCGACGAGACCTACGGCCTGCCCGAACCTTTCCTCGTGATGGCGACCCAGAACCCCATAGAGCAGGAGGGAACCTATCCTCTGCCCGAGGCGCAGGTCGACCGTTTCATGCTCAAGGTCATAGTCGGCTATCCCACCAAGGAGGAGGAGAAGCAGATCATACGCATGAACAACAGCGGCGAGTTCCCCAAGGCGAACAAGGTCGTGGAGCCCGAAGACATAATCAAGGCCCGCAAGGTGGTGCGCGAGGTCTACATGGACGAGAAGATAGAGCGTTACATCGTGGACATTGTCTATGCGACCCGCACGCCCGGAGACTACGGGCTGGGCGACATCGCCGGCTTCATCTCCTTCGGGGCGTCCCCGCGTGCGAGCATCAGCCTCTCGATGGCCGCCAAGGCCTACGCCTTCATCAAACGCAGGGGCTACGTGATTCCCGAGGACGTCAGGGCGGTGTGCCCCGAGGTGCTGCGGCACAGGATAGGCCTGACCTACGAGGCCGAGGCCGAGAACGTGGTTCCCGAGAACATAATAGAGAGGATAATCAATGCCGTCATCGTACCATAGCAGCACGACGGAACTCCTGAAGAAGGTCAGGAAGATCGAGATCCGGACGAAGGCGCTGTCGCACCAGATTTTCGCGGGAGAATACCATTCGGCCTTCAAGGGCCGCGGAATGGCGTTCAGCGAGGTCAGGGAGTACCAGTGGGGCGACGACGTGCGCTCCATGGACTGGAACGTCACCGCCCGTCTGCGCTCGCCCTACATCAAGGTCTTCGAGGAGGAGCGCGAGCTCACCGTGGTGCTGCTGGTGGACGTGAGCCGTTCGGGGCTCTTCGGAACCGCCGGCGACACGAAGAGGGAGCGGCTGGCGGAAATCGCCGCCGTGCTCTCCTACAGCGCGATACTCAACAATGACAAGGTGGGCGCCCTCTTCTTCTCCGACCATGTGGAGAAGTTCATCACGCCGAAGAAGGGCCGCACGCACCTGCTGCACATAATACGCGAGATGCTGGAGCTGCAGCCCACTTCCGACGGCACCGACATCGGGGCCGCGCTGCGCTTCCTGACCAATGGCCTGAAGAAGAAGTGCACGGCTTTCCTGCTCAGCGATATGCTGGACGTGGACGAGGGCGGCAACCCGCGCTATGAGGACTCCCTCAAGGTGGCGGCCGGACGCCACGACCTGAGCGTGATCAAGGTGCATGACCCCCGCGAGAGGGAAATCCCCGACGTGGGTCTCGTCCATGTCAAGGACAGCGAGAGCGGCAGCTGCTCCTGGGTCAACACCGGAAGCCGCCGGGTGAGGGAATACTACAGGAACTGGTTCGCCTCCCTCGACGAGAAGGAGAAGAAGCTGTTCAACAGATACAGGATAGACAATGTCGACATAGCCACCGACTCCGACTACGTGAAGGGGCTGATGGCGCTTTTCAACCATAGATGAGCATACTGACATCAATACTTTTCGCGTTCGCCGGTCTGGTGCCTTCGGGAGACGCCTGGCTGGAGCCGTTGCAGCCCAGGGATTCAGTGCTCGTGGCCGACCAGTTCGAGTACGGCTTCAGGCTGGACGGAGTGGAGCCCGGCACCACGGTGATGCTTCAGGACTTCTCGCAGTTCAGCGGAGACACCCTCGTGCTGGTGCGCGACTGGAAGCTGGACACCCTGCGTGCGTCGAAGGGGACCATGGACATCAGCGGCAGCGTGGTGGTCGCACCCTTCGAGGAGGGGCGCTACACGCTTCCGGGCATAGCCGTGAGGAGGGTGCTCCCGGACGGGCAGGTTGACACCCTGCTCTTCAACCCGGCGGAGCTGGACGTGAAGACCATGCCTGTGGACACCGCTACCTTCGTGATCAACGACATCAAGGGACAGATGCGCTATCCTCTGACCTTCAAGGAGATTCTGCCCTGGGTCGGTGGCGCGCTGCTGCTTGCCGCCCTGGTGGCGCTTGCCGTGTGGCTGATAAGGCGCAGGCGCTCCGCAGTCCTGGCCGCAAGGCCCGACGAACCTCCCTACGTGGTGGCCCTGAGGTCGCTGGACAGGTTCAAGGACGAGAAATACTGGGCGCCGGAGAAGCAGAAGGCATATTATTCCGGGATAACCGACATACTCAAGGCCTATATCGACCGCCGTTTCGGCGTGGACGCGCCCGAGATGACCACGGACGAGCTGTTCGGGGCGCTTAAGGGCTGCGAAGGCATCAGGCCCGACGTCTTCACCGAGACCCGCAGCCTCTTCGAGCTCGCGGACTTCGTCAAGTTCGCCAAGCATACGGCATCGCGTGACGAGAATGTCAAGGCCCTTTCCACGGCCGTCGGCTTCGTGACGTCAACCTATCAGACTGAGCTGGAGGAGGAGCGGAAGAAAGATGTTCTTTGAGTATCCCGGACTGCTCTGGCTGCTTGTCCTGCCGCTGCTGCTCATAGGGCACTACATCTATGTGGAGCTGAGCGAGCGCAGGCCCCATCTGAGGGTCTCCACGATACGCCCCTGGAGGAAGGGCGGCTTTTCACCGCTTTCCGTGCTCCGGCATCTGCCCTTCGCGTTCAGGACTGCGGCTCTCTGTCTCATCATCGTCGCCGTCGCCCGTCCCCGCTCTTCGTCGGAAGTGGAATCGGTGGACACCGAGGGAATTGACATAGTGCTGGCGATGGACGTTTCCACGACCATGCTGGCGAGGGACTTCACCCCCGACAGGATCAGCGTGGCCAAGGACATAGCGATAGAGTTCATCGCGCAGCGCCCTTCCGATCGCATAGGGATAGTGGTATTCGCGGGCGAAAGCTACACCCAGTGCCCCCTCACGACCGACAGGTCCACGCTTATCAACATGATGAAGGAGGTGCAGACCGGGCTGATTGACGACGGGACCGCGATAGGCAACGGTATCGCCACTGCGGTGGCCAGGCTGAAGGATTCCGACGCCCCGAGCCGTGTGGTGATACTGCTCACCGACGGAGTCAACAATACCGGGGAAATCGCACCCCTGACCGCCGCCGAGATTGCAAAGACCTACGGAGTGCGCGTCTACACCATAGGCATAGGCGCGACCGGTACCGCACCATATCCGGTGATTACTCCCTGGGGCGTAGAGGTCCAGAACGTGAAGGTGGAGATAGACGAGAACCTGCTCCAGCAGGTGGCTGAAATTACCGGCGGACGCTATTTCCGCGCCACCGACAACACCAAGCTTGCCGAAATCTATTCGGAAATCAATAAGATGGAAACTGCACGCACCACGGTGGACAGTTTCCCCATATATAAGGAACTGTTCGGAGGCTATGCTCTCGCGGCCCTTGTGTGCCTGCTGCTGGAGCTGCTGTCCAGATTATTGTTGAGGAGGCTGCCCTGATGCTGTATATTGCTGAACCCCAATTTCTATGGCTGCTGCTTCTGGTGCCCGTCCTGCTGATTGTATACGGCATCTCCAGGCATTTCAGGAGCAGGGCGGTGCTGCGCTTCGGCGAACCCTCGCTGGTGCGCCAGCTCATGCCTTCATGGTCATCGGCCAAGGGCTGGTGGCGAATGGTTCTGTTCTGCCTGGCTTTCTTCTTCTTCGTGATTGGCCTGTCGCGTCCGCTGATAGGCGCGAAGCTTTCCGAGAGGGAGACGCGCGGAGCGGAAATCATGATATGCCTTGACGTTTCCAATTCCATGCTCGCGCAGGACTACCGTCCCGACAGACTTTCGAGGGCGAAGCTCGCGATTTCGCGCCTGGTGGACAGGCTGCAGGACGACAGGATAGGTCTGGTCGTATTCGCCGGAACCTCCTTCGTCCAGCTTCCGATTACCGCCGACTACATTTCGGCGAAGATGTTCCTTGACAATATAGACACTGGGTCGATACCCATCCAGGGCACCGCGATAGGCGATGCCATCATCACCGCCGCGCGCGGATTCAGCGCCCAGAGCGAGAAGAGCCGTGCAATAATAGTCATAACCGACGGCGAGAACCACGAGGACGACGCTGTCGCAGCCGCGAAGACCGTCTCGGAAAGCGGGATAAAGGTCTACACGATAGGTGTGGGCACGGGCGAAGGCGAACCCATACCCGTGAACGGCGAGCTGCTCAGGGACAAGAGCGGCAACATAGTCGTGTCCCGGCTGGACGAGCAGATGCTCAAGGACATAGCCGCTGCGGGCGGCGGTTCTTACGTCCATGCCGGCAACGAGGAGTTTGGACTCAACCCCATAGTCGACGAGATATCGCGTATGGAGGACGAGAGGCTGAGCTCCATCGTGTTCGAGGAATATGACGAGCTCTACATGTACTTCCTGGGCATCGCCCTCGGGCTGTTCGTGATAGAGATGCTCATAGGTGAAAGAAGGGCCAAAAGGAGGATTTTCAGATGAAGACAAGGATATTGACGCTGATGCTTCTCCTGTTCCTGGATGCGGCGTGCGCGTTCGCCCAGGCCGACAGGCACGAGGTGCGCCGAGGGAACCGGCTTTTCGGGAAGGAGAACTGGAAGGAGGCCGAGCTCTCGTACCGCAAGGCTCTCGTGAAGGATTCGCTTTCCGTGGCCGGAAGGTATAATCTGGCTTCCGCGCTCTACCGTCAGGAGAATTATGAGGGCGCCAGGGAGGTCATGCAGTCCTTCGAGGGGCAGGAGATGTCGTCCGACCAGAGCTACAATGCCGGCGACATCGCGCTGCAGCTCAAGGACTACGCCGGAGCCGTGGAGGCTTTCAGGAACTCCCTGCTCCAGAATCCGGGCGACCTGGATGCGAAGGAGAACTACATCTATGCCAAGAAGATGCTGGAGAACCAGCAGCAACAGCAGCAGGGTGGCGGACAGGACAAGCAGGACCGGGACGGACAGGATGACGAGGAAAGCCAGGACAAGAATGACGACGGAGGACAGCAGCCGCAGAACCGGCCGCAGGACCAGCCGGATCAGGATAGCGGCGATTCCGGTGACAACGGTTCCGCAATTTCGCCCCAGCAGGCCCAGCAGATGCTGAATGCGGTGCAGGCGAGCGAACAGAAGACTCGAGACAAGGTCGACCGCGAGAAGGCGGCCATGCTCAAATCAAGACAGAAAGAAAAGAATTGGTGATGAGAAAACTGACAGCCTTGCTGGCGGCGTTCCTGTTGTCGCTGACAGCTTTCGCACAGACGGAAATAGACGTCCGGGTCCCCAATCTCGTGGGCCTGGAGGAGCAGTTCAACGTGACTTTCGTGATAGAGGGCACGGCGCCGTCCGACTTCAGCTGGTCGGCAGGCGGGGACTTCCAGCTCGTATGGGGACCGCAGAAGGGGTCGATGAGCACCTATTCGAACACCAACGGCCACAAGTCCAGCTCCACGCAGACCACGTACACCTATATCCTGAAGCCGGTGAAGACGGGAAAGTTCGCGCTTCCGGCAGCCCATGCCACGGTCGGCGGAAAGCAGATAAGCTCCGGCTCTCCGGAGGTGGAGGTGGTGGCCGACAACAGCGGCGGCAGCCGGGATTCCCGGCAGGAGAGTTCCGCTGCGGCGACCGGGGCGGTATCTTCGGATGACATCTACCTCTCCTTCGACCTGAGCAAGACCGACGTGATTCTCGGCGAGACCGTCACCGCCACGCTGAAGCTCTACCAGAGGGTGAACCTCGTCGGTTTCGAGAACATCAAATATCCGGATTTCAACGGGTTCTGGAGCCAGAATCTCCAGGCTCCGACCAATCTGGACTTCCACCGCGAGAATGTGGGCGGCAAGATATACAACGTCGCGCTCATCCACAGCTGGAACCTCGTCCCCCAGCAGGCGGGCGACCTGGTCATAGACCCGGTGGAGATGGTCAGCGTGATCAACATCCGCGTGGACAGGCCTTCCACGGGCAGCATCTTCGACGAATTCTTCCAGAATGACTACCAGAGCATACGCAAAAGGCTGGTCACCGAACCGAAGACCGTGCATGTGCGTAGGCTTCCCGACGGGGCTCCTGCATCCTTCGGGGGCGGAGTCGGAAAGTTCAGCATGACCGCCGGGCTGTCCAGGGAGGAGATGCCCGTGCATGACGCCGCATCCCTCGAGGTCAGGATTACCGGCAGCGGAAACATAGCCCTGCTGAACCCGCCCAAGGTCAATTTCCCTCCCGACTTCGAAGTCTATGACGTCAAGACCAGCGACATCCCGGGAGGCAAGCTCTTCGAATATCCCTTCATACCCCGGAGCCACGGGGATTTCACCATAGAGCCGGTGGAATACAGCTATTACGATATTTCAAGCCGCCGTTATGTGACCCTGCGCAGCGAACCTCTCGCGGTGAAGGTCGAGAAGGGGAGCGGACAGACGTCCGACAGCACCTCAGGGGTTCTCGTGCCCGGGGTGCAGCGCCGTGACGTGCGCGATGTGGGTTCGGACATCCGTTTCATAGCCACGAGAACGCCGTCTCTCGCCCCTGCGGGGACTTTCTTCGCAGGTTCGGCGATGTTCTGGCTGGTTCTTGTCCTTCTGTGTGCGCTTGCGGCGGGTGCCTTTTTCCTTCTGAAGGCTGCGGCGGCCAGGCGTGCCGATGTGGTGGGGATGAAGACGCGCGGAGCCGTCAAGATGGCCAGAAAGCGTCTTGTTCAGGCGGAGGATTTCCTGAAGAAGAACCTCTACACTGCTTTCTATGAGGAGCTTCACAGGGCGCTGCTGGGCTACGTGTCCGACAAGTTCAACATGGATGCCGCCGAAATGAGCAAGGAGAACATTGCCGCCAGGCTCGCCGGCTCCGGCGTCCACTCCACCGTGGCGGACGATTTCATCGCGCTGATCGACGCCTGCGAATTTGCGCGCTATGCCCCTGATTCCGGCCACGAGGCCATGAACGAACATTACGAGAAGGCGGTCACAACCATTTCAGTCATTGAAGCCAGTATGAAAACCAGGCATAAGTCAAATTCTGCGGGAGCTGCCGCCGCAGTCCTCGCCCTTCTGATGTTCCTGCCGCAGGCGGGGGCGAAACCGGCTGACGCTCAAGCGGATTCGCTATGGACCGCCGGAGTCGCCGCATACGAGGCGGGCCGCTGGGCGGAGGCAGGGGCCGCATGGTCTGCGATAGAAGAAAGCGGCGTGGTCTCGAAGGAGCTCTACTATAATCTCGGCAACGCCTGCTTCAAGAACGATGATATCGCCCACGCGATTCTGAATTATGAGCGGGCTCTCAAGCTCGACCCTTCATACGCCGACGCGCGGTACAACCTGGAGCTCGCGTCCTCGATGACCCAGGACAATATCGAGACGGTTCCGGAATTTTTCCTGAGCCGCTGGATGCGCAGTCTGTGCTGGATGATGCCTTCGGATTCATGGGCCGTTGCGGGAGTGGTCCTTTTTGCGCTGGCCCTCGGAATGCTGCTGCTTTTCCTGCTCGGACGTTCGGCCGCCTCTCGCAGGTCGGGCTTCGTGTGCATGATTGTGGCTTTTGTGCTGTCGCTGGCCTGCCTGTCCTTCTCTTTCTGGCAGAAGGCCGACTATGCGAAGGAGGACACGGCGGTGGTCACGCGCGCTGTCACGACCGCGAAGAGCTCACCTTCCGACGGTACGGCCAAGGATCTGTTCGTGCTTCACGAGGGCACTGTGGTGACAGTGGTGGACGAGCTCGGCCAGTGGCTCAACATCGAGCTTTCCGACGGCCGTCAGGGCTGGATTCCGGCCTCCGACCTGGAGATAATCTGATTGGGAATGATGCGATGCGCCCCGGAAGGCAGAAGAGTCTTCCGGGGCGTATCATGCAAGGCTTCCGCTATTTCAGCCTGTCGATGATGAGGCTTGCGACCTTCTTTCCGGACATCAGCATGCCGCCGAAGATGGGGCCCATCCTGGGAGTGCCGCTGACGGCGGAGGCTGCCATGCCGCAGACATAGAGACCCGGGTAGATTTCCTTGGTGCCTTCCACGACTTCCTTTTCGCCGGTGACCACGTCGAGGGAGCGCTCTCCGATTACGTCGCCGGTGTCGGTCGCCAGACGGATTCCGTTCTTGCGGGCCACGGTGCGGCACATCTCGCTGTCGTGTCCGGTGCCGTCAATCACGCACTTGGCCATGATGTTGAGGGGGTCGACATGCAGGCCCTCCCTGAGCACCGGAGTCCAGTTCACGACCACTCCGCTCACCACGTTGTCCTTGAAGATCACGTCCTCTACCGAGTAGCAGTTGAAGATGGTGGCGCCTGCGTGCACCGCCCTGTAGAGCAGCGCCGAGGTGCTTTCCACGGAGTCCATGACATAGAGGCCGTCGCCGTAGCTTTCGTAGTTGATTCCGAAGTCCTTCACTATGTCGAGGGCTTCTTCCTGCACCACTATCTGGTTGAACATCATCGCGCCGCCCCACATTCCTCCGCCGGGGGAGAGCTTGCGGTCGAACTGGGCCACCTTGAGGCCGGCTTTCGCCAGATAATATGCCGCCACGATGCCTGAAGGGCCGCCTCCGACTATGGCCACGTCAAGGTCGAGGTTCCTTTCGAGCTTATTGAAATAGGTGCTTATGATACCTTTCGAGACTTGTGTTTCAATCATTTTGCCTGATGTTTTGAATTCGGGAGGCAAATATACAAAACTTGGCCGAGCTATCATATCGCAATTTCAGATGATTGACCGGCCAGGCCCCGGTCTCGGCCGCGCGGCACCGGCCTCGGCTGCCCGGTACCGTCGAGGATGTTTCGTGAAATTCAAGTAAGTCTCAGACAGGGGTCGACTTGTGTCGTCGGACTGCCGGGGCGGGATGCGGACTGCAGGCGAGGGAGGCTTGTCCCTCGTTTTCGCCTCCCGAGTCGCAGTACCGCATCCGTCGGCCGGAAAAAACGCCGCAGTAGGCGTGATGCCCCTGCGGCGGATCAAGTATCTGTTAGTGTCTTTGTACTTTATTCCGGACTGTCCGGAAAACTTTATTCTGCTGCGGTCTCGGAACGGGTTCCCTCGAAATGTGCTGTGACTATTGTCCCGTCCAGCATTTCAGGAGCGATATCGAGGTCGAGTACAGCCTCTCCGTCCTTGATGCTTCCGGTCATGTCGATGTCGCAGTTGCCTACGTTCTCGAAGGTGAGGGTCACTGTCCCTTCGGTAGATACGCTGATGCTTCCGTCCTCATTTTCGGTTGCGGGGCAGCCTTCCAGTGAAATCTGGTCGAAGGTGAACGCGCCGTTCATGACAGAAAGGTCGGTGATGGAAAGGGTGACTGTCCCGTCTTCTCCTGCGATGAGCTCAACCTGCTGGTCGGTCGGGTCGCCGAAGGGAAGATCACCGAGCAGGATGGAAAGCTGTCCGTCGTAGACTCCTGCTACAAGTTCGGCGGGAGTAGGTTCGGGCGTGGGCTCGGGTTCGGGCTCGTTATTGGGGTTCTCTGGCTTCTGGCATGAAGCGAAGCCGAATGCTGCGATTGCTATGAGAGCAAAAATTTTCTTTTTCATTTTCAACAATAATTAACGTTACACTTACTAACAGAAATACAAAGTTAAACGAATTTTCGATAATTCCACCCCAGGCCGTCAGGCTCCCGAAATCTGTCGAGCAGAACACCGTCCGGCAGGAGCTGGCAGGCAAGGCCCTGGAATACGCCAGGAATAGAAAGCAGTCCGACGGCACCGCGCATCCCGGGCGGAATTCGGAGCGGACAGAAAAATGCCGGTACCGGATCTTCGCCGCCGTCAGACTCTGAAGTGCTAGCGTGCGGAACACCATCCGCCTTTGTGCGCTATTGACAACCTGGCTGGGGCGGGCCTCTGCTGCGGAATACGTCCCGCCTGGCGTGCTATTGGCAACACGCCTCCGTCAGGCGTCGGGGCGGATGATTATGGGCGGCTGGTCGGGGTCGGCCTCCTCTTCGGGCTCGTTGAAAGGCTCGAGGAAAGGATTCCCCGTGCGCTCGTCAGCGATGCTGGAAGACGGTCCGTGCCCGGGGAAGATGCGGATGTCTCCGTCGAGAAGCATCAGCTTCTCCATGATCGAGCGTATCTCGTCGTCGTATTCGCCGTATTTGAGGTCGGTCCGCCCTATCGCTCCGGCGAAGAGGGTGTCCCCGGTGAACATGAGCTTCTCGTCCCGCACCAGCCAGCACAGGCCACCGGGGGTGTGTCCGGGTGTGGCTATGGCCTCGAAATCCAGTCCTGCGGCCTCTATCTTGTCGCCGTCGCCGGCATCCGTTGTGGTGAAATCATGGTCCGGGTATCTCTTCCAGAGCCGGGCGAGCTTCGTGTCGGGGCTCTCGATGACCTTCCTGTCGGCTCCGTTCATGTAGACGGGGATGCCGTACCTTCTCTGCAGCTCCGCCGCCCCTCCGATGTGGTCGAAATGCCCGTGGGTCAGGAGCACCGCTTCCGGAACCAGCCGCTCCTCTTCGAGCAGGCTGAAGAAATCCTCACGCTCGGCCTCGTTGCAGAAGCCGGGGTCGACCACGGCGCAGCGGCCCTCCGCCCCGCTTATCACGTATGTCTGCTCCTCGAACAGGTTGTATGTGCGCGAATACAGTTTCATGTCACGAATCGTTTATCCGTCCCGTAAATGTACGCCTTTTTGCCAAATAATCGAACGGCAAAGATGAAAAGGAGCGGTGGAGGAGGCGCCGGCCCTGCGCGTAAACGGAGATTTTCGGAGAAAATGCGTATATTTGTAAGATTTCATTGACGAATCCGATGCATATTGGAGTAGCGGGAAATATAGGAAGCGGCAAGACGACCCTGACCAGACTTCTGGCCGGGCACTACGGCTGGACCCCGAAATACGAGTCCGTGACCTATAATCCCTATCTGGACGACTACTACAAGGACATCCCCCGCTGGTCATACAATCTGGAGACCTACTTCCTGGCCCAGCGCTTCAAGGACGTGCTGGAGATTGCGAGGTCGGAGGACGTGATAATCCAGGACAGGACCATACTCGAGGGCGTCCATATCTTCGTGGCCAACAACCTCGAGCTGGGCAACCTCTCGCAGAGGGACTACGACACCTATATGATGCTCTACAACCTAATGATGTCCATGGTCAGGCTGCCGGACCTGCTGATATATCTCCGCGCCTCGGTGCCGCATCTGGTGGAGAGCATACAGAAACGCGGGCGTGATTACGAGCAGAGCATCAGCCTGGAATACCTGGGAGGCCTCAACAGGCGCTACGAGGAATGGATAGCCTCGTACGAAGGGAACCTGCTCGTCATTGATGCCGACAACCTCGATTTTGAGAACAATCCCGATGATTTTGAGGCCATAACCGACAAGATTGACTCCCGATTGTACGGACTCTTCAAATAATTCGTATCTTTAGAAGCTTTTTGAGTATGCATATAGCGATAGCAGGAAATATAGGGAGCGGCAAGACGACCCTGACCAGACTTCTGGCCGCGCATTACGGCTGGACGCCGAAGTACGAATCCGTTGATTTCAACCCCTATCTCGCCGACTTCTACCAGGACATGGCGAGGTGGTCGTTCAACCTCCAGGTCTATTTCCTGAACAAGAGGTTCAAGGACGTGGTGGAGATCTCCCGTTCTAACGAAGTCATCGTCCAGGACCGCACCATCTATGAGGACGCGCGCATATTCGCACCCAACCTGCACGACATGGGGCTGATGAGCAGCAGGGACTTCGAGAACTATTCCGACCTCTTCGACCTCATGATGTCGCTCGTCGGCACCCCCGACCTGCTGATCTACCTCAGGTCCACGATTCCCAACCTCATAGCCCAGATACAGAAGCGCGGACGCGACTATGAGAAGACCATACGCATAGACTATCTGACGGGGCTGAACGAGAAGTACGAGAAATGGATATCCGACTATAAGGGCAGGCTGCTGGTCATCGACGCCGACAAGATAAAGTTCGGCGACAGGCCGGAGGACTTCGAGAAAGTCACGGACATGATTGACGCCGAGCTCTACGGACTTTTCCCGACGGCCGGAGACTGACCCCGCAGCCGCCACGCACTAAACCAATAACCGATATGGACAACAAGAGACCGACCATCATTGACTTCGTCGAGAAGTACACCTCCATCTATGCCGACAAGACCTTCCTCAGGGAAAAGGTCGACGGCAAGTGGACGGAGACCTCATTCAGGGAGACCCGGGCCGAAGGCCGCATACTGGCCGCAGGCTTCATGTCGCTCGGATTGCAGAAGGGCGAGAAGGTGGCCATGATATCCGAAGGACGCAACCAGTGGATATTCACCGAGCTCGGCATACTCTACGCCGGAGCCGTCAACGTCCCCCTTTCTTTCAAGCTCGAGTCCGACCAGGACCTGCTTTTCCGCATCAACCATTCCGATTCCCGCTTCATCGTGGCCTCGCAGAGTCAGATCGCGAAGGTCCGCAGGGTGATAGACCGCTGCCCGGCAATCGAGAAGGTCATCGTGATGGACAGAATCCCCCTTCTGGAGAATGAGATATATCTTGAGGACGTGCGCGAGGCAGGACTGAAGTTCTCCGTGGAGCATCAGGACCAGCTTGAGCAGCGTATAGCCTCGGTGAAGCCGGACGACTACGCCAACATCAGCTACACCTCCGGAACTACGGCCGACCCCAAGGGCATACTGCTCACCCACCGCAACTACACGGCGAACGTGGAGCAGGCGCGCTCCATCATCGGAGTCGACGAAGGTTCGGTGATGCTCATAATACTGCCGCTCGACCACTGCTTCGCCCACGTGGCCGGATTCTACGTGATGATGAGCTACGGCGGAAGCATAGCCACCGTCCCGTGCGGCAAGAGCACCGTCTCCCTGCTGAAGAACATCCCGGTGGCCATCAGCGAGGTTCGTCCGCACGTGATGCTTTCAGTGCCCACCCTGTCCAAGAACTTCAAGAAGAACTTCGAGAAGGCCATAAGGCAGAAGGGCGCCTTCGTGGAATGGCTCTACGAGTTCGGCCTCAGGCAGGCCATAGCCTACAACAGGGAATACTACAACGCCGGAAAGCCCGCGCTGAAGCAGTTCTGGCGCAAGCCCCTGATTTCATTGGTCGACAAGCTCGTATTCTCCAAGATACGCGAGAGCTTCGGCGGACGCATGCAGTTCTTCGTTGGCGGCGGCGCCCTGCTCGACATCGAGCTCCAGAAATATTTCAACGCCATAGGCATGCCCATCTTCCAGGGCTACGGACTCTCGGAGGCGACCCCGGTGATCTGCGCCAATTCGGCCGGCCACGCGCGCTTCGGTTCGTCAGGGCGCACCGTCGAGCCCATGGACATCAAGATATGCGACGAGGAGGGCAACGCCCTTCCCGCCGGAGAGACGGGTGAGATAGTAATCCGCGGGGAGAATGTCATGGCCGGATACTGGAAGAATCCCGACGCCACCGCGAAGACCATAGTCGACGGCTGGCTCCATACCGGCGACAGGGGCTACCTCTGCCGCGAGGATCCGCGCTATCTTTATGTGACCGGCCGCTTCAAGAGCCTGCTCATCGCTTCCGACGGTGAGAAATATTCGCCTGAGGGCTACGAGGACAGCCTTGCGGACGGCTCTCGCTATATCGACGCGTCCGTGCTCTACAACAACCAGAGCCCCTACACCGTGGTGCTTGTGATACCCGACAAGAACGCCCTGGCCGACGCGGTCAAGAAAGAAGGCAAGGACCCCGCCTCCGACGAGGGGCGTAGGGCGATGCTCAGGATAATACAGGAGGAGGTCGATTCCTACCGTCCCGGCGGAAAGCACGCCGGAATGTTCCCGGAGAAATGGCTGCCCGCAGCCATCATCGTGGGCGAGACCCCCTTCACGGAGCAGAACGGCATGCTCAACACCACGATGAAGATGGTGCGTGGAAAGGTCGAGCAGTTCTATGCCGACAGGATAGAATATGCGATGACCCCGGAGGGCAAGCAGCTCTTCAACGAGAAGAACCTCGAGGCCCTCAAGAACTGAAACAATAACCAAAAATTATGATTTATGAGTAGTAAAAAGACAAACGTAGTCGCAATCGTGACGATGTTCTTCCTCTTCGCGATGGTAGCATTCGTCACCAATCTTGCCGCACCTTTCGGCAATATCTGGGGGTACAAGTACTCCTGGGCCGGAATGATGGGTAACATGATGAATTTCGCAGCCTATCTCTTCATGGGCATACCTGCCGGAAGGATGCTGACCACCGTGGGCTACAAGAAGACCTCGCTGATCGCGCTCGCAGTCGGATTCGTCGGCCTCCTCGTGCAGTACATCAGCAGCCTCGTGGGAGCTGACGTCGCAGTGTTCACCGTCGGCGGCGATGTCGTGGCCCTGAATTACATCATCTACCTGCTCGGCGCCTTCGTCAGCGGATTCTGCGTCTGCATGCTGAACACCGTGGTCAACCCCATGCTGAACACCCTCGGCGGTGGCGGCAACAAGGGTAACCAGCTCGTGCAGACCGGCGGCTCCCTGAATTCCCTGACCGCGACTCTGACCCCTCTTCTCGTGGGCGTGCTCATCGGCACCGTGGACGCCAGGACTTCAATGAACGACGTGACCCCGCTGCTCTTCATCGGCATGGGCGTGTTTGTGGTCGCATTCCTCATCATCAGCCGCGTGAACGTTCCCGAGCCCGCTCTCGAGCGTGCCCGTGCAGAGGGACTGGCCGGCCAGACCAAGGTGAAGGACAAGTACAGCGCATGGTCATTCCGTCACTTCGTGCTCGGAGCCGTGGCCATCTTCTTCTATGTCGGACTTGAGAACGGCATACCCTACGAGCTCAACTTCTACCTCAGCCAGCCCGTCGAGAAGGGCGGCATAGGCTTCGAGGGGTCGGCGGCCATCGCAGGTGCGCTCTCGGCTCTCTTCTTCCTGCTCATGCTCATCGGACGTGCGCTCAGCGGCGTCATCAGCGGAAAGGTCTCAACCCGCACCCAGATGATTTTCGCCACTTCGCTCGCCATCGTGCTGCTTCTCGTGGCCGTGCTGCTGCCCGACACCGTGTCCATGACCTATAAGGGAGCGAACATCCCCGTCAAGTGCCTCTTCATAGCCCTCTGCGGTATCTGCACCTCCATCATGTGGGGAGCCATCTTCAACCTCTGTGTCGAGGGTCTCGGCAAGTATACCGAGCAGGCTTCCGGAATCTTCATGATGCTCGTGGTCGGCGGCGGCGTGATGCCTCTGATCCAGAACAACCTGCTCGTGCCCGCAGTCGGATATATCCAGAGCTATTGGCTCATCATCGCCATGCTCGTATATCTGCTCTACTATGCCCTCTGGGGATGCAAGAACGTAAATAAGGACATACCTGTATAACCTGTTGATAAGATTATGGAAAAACAATTTGTAGTAGGAGTCGATGTCGGTGGACAGACCTCCAAGATCGGCGTGGTGAATGCTCGCGGAGAGATTCTTTCCCGCCTTGTAATCCGTTCGGACACTTACGGTACCGACGCCAATGCATATCTTTCAGCTCTCGCCGAGGCTATACGCTCATGCGTGACCGAATGCGGCAAGACCGGAGAAATCCGCGGAGTGGGAGTCGGCGCTCCCAATTCCAACTATTATACCGGCCAGATCTCCTGCGCCCCCAACCTCCTCTGGGCGGCCGAAGGGACCGTCGAGTTCTCCAAGATACTCTCCGAGAATCTCGGCGGAATAGCGGTCTCACTGACCAACGACGCCAACGCCGCCGCCATAGGCGAGATGACCTACGGTGTCGCCCGGGGGATGAAGAATTTCATCATGATAACCCTCGGCACAGGGGTAGGGAGCGGAATCGTAATCGACGGAAAGGTTGTCTACGGGCATGACGGCAATGCCGGCGAGCTCGGCCACACCTGCGCGGTACGCTACAACGGCAGGCCCTGCGGATGCGGCAAGACCGGATGCCTCGAGGCATACTGCTCGGCTATCGGAGTCGCCAGGACCGCACGCGAGATGCTGGAGCTTTCCGACGAGCCTTCGCTGCTTCGCGGCGTCGAGGACCTGAGCTCCAAGGCTGTGTATGAGGCTGCCGCTGAGGGAGACGCCCTCGCCAAGAGGATTTTCGTGTACACGGGACAGATGCTTGGCAGGAGTTTTGCTGACTTTGTCGCGTTCAGCTCCCCTGAGGCCATAGTCCTCTTCGGCGGACTGGCTAGGGCCAAGGAGTTCTTCTACGAACCCATGGTCAATGCGATGAACGAGAACCTCATGCACCAGTGGAGGGACAAGGTCAAGATAGTATTCTCCCAGCTCAAGGAGTCGGACGCCGCCATCCTCGGCGCCTCCGCGCTTGCCTGGGAGCTGTAATAAAATAGTTAAACTTAAAGATGAACAAGTCAATTTTTCTTCTGTCCCTGGTGGGACTCGCAGCCGTGGCCTGCAGCAACAACGCCGCTCCTGCATCTGAAGGTGCCGGAGCAACTGCCGGCACCGAGCTCAAGGCTGCCGACTTCGTGCCTTCGAAGGCGGAGGTGGATTCCGTGAGCTACCTGCTCGGAGTCAATTTCGGCAGCTTCCTCAAAGGATACAACTTCGGGGAGGACCTGAACTATGCCCAGATTATAAAGGGCATGAAGGACTTCGTGGCAGCCGAGGGTGACATGCGTTCTCCCGAGTTCGCCGCCCAGCTGAAGTACAGCCCGCAGTCAATCAACAACGCCTTCAACTCCTTCCTTGAGAAGAGGCAGAACTACCTCTCCGCAGTAAACGAGGAGGAGGGTCAGAAGTTCCTCGCCGCCAACGCGAAGAAGGAAGGTGTCAAGACCACCGAAAGCGGTCTGCAGTACAAGGTGATAGCTCAGGGCAACGAAGTGAAGCCCGGCCCCAAGGACACTGTATGGGTACGCTACAAGGGAACCCTGCTCGACGGAACGGTATTCGACCAGACCGCAGAGGGTGCCGATTCAGTGCGCCTGACCCTCGACAGGGTGATCAAGGGCTGGCAGGAAGGCATGCAGCTCGTAGGTGAGGGCGGAAAGATAGAGCTCTATGTTCCCGCAGAACTCGGCTACGGCAAGCGCGGCTCCGGTCTCATCGGACCCAGCTCGACCCTGATTTTCGACATCGACCTCACCCGTGTGGGCAAGGTTGCCGAAAAGACGGAAGAATAATTGTCAGATTCCAATGAGAGAGGGCGTCGGCCAGTCGGCCGACGCCCTCTCTCATTATGTTCATCCTGCGGATGTGTCTATTTGAACAGCTGCTCGGTGAAGTGGGTCAGATAGATTCTCCAGTTCCGCCAGATGTGTCCGCCGTCGGTCTCCTCGTACTGATAGGGATAGTTGTTCTCGTCGAGGAAAGCCCTGAGGTCAACGCATGACTGGTAGAGGAAGTCGGTCTTGCCCATTCCGATGTAGTAGAGCTCGGGCTCGGCGCCGAACAGGGCCTTCATCTGGGCCTGGTATTCCGCATCGGAGTGCATGGTGTCAAGGTCCATGAAGATGGCTGCGGAGAAGAGTCCGATGTAGCCGAAGGTCCCGGGATAGAGCTTGGTGGTCAGGAAAGTGTGGCCGCCGCCCATGGAGAGTCCGCACATTGCGGTGTTCTTCGCCCCCTTGAGCACGCGGTAGTGGCTCTCCACATACTTCATGATGTCGGGGAAGCTTTCCTGCATGGTGGACTTGGGCTCTCCGAATCCGCCTCCCAGGAAGGTGGGCTGGTACATTCCGGCAGACCATTCTCCGGGTGCGGCCTCGGTGTCCACGTTGCCGTTGGGCATCACCACTATCATGGGCTTGACCTTTCCGAGGGAGATCAGATTGTCGAGAATCTGTGCCGCCCTTCCGAGCTCCGACCATGCGTTCTCGTCGCCGCCGGCTCCGTGGCAGAGGTAGAGCACCGGATAGCGTGTCCTGCCTTCTTCATATCCCGGAGGGGTGTAGATGGTCATGCGGCGGGTGAGTCCGAGAGTCGGGCTGTCGTACCACACCTTCGAAAGGTTGCCGTGGGGAACGTCCTGAACCTCGTACAGCCAGCCCTTGTCACCTTTCTCCTCGGAGATGATGAAGATGTTGGTCCAGGTGGAGATGTCGCGGTTCTGGTAGACGTTGGACGGGTCGAGATAGCGCGTTCCGTTCACGAGGAAGTAGTAGCTGTAGAGCTCGGGCTCCAGAGGCTTGGTGGTGTAGGTCCAGATTCCGTCCTCGCCCTGCACGAGAGGGTATTCGACGTTGGCATCGTTGCCTTCGAAGTCTCCGGAGACGCTCACCGTGATCGCCTTGGGCACGTTGAGCCTGAAGGTCACGCTGTTGTCATCGTTGATCTGCGGGGAAACGACGGTGGCTGAACTGTACAGCGCCTGCTGTCCGAATGCTAATACGGACAGCAGCAGCGCTGAAAAAAGGGAAATGACTTTCTTCATCCTGATTTATTTTAAACTTCGTTTACAATCACGCTGCGCCTCGGCATACCCGAATCCATTCGGTTCTGCGCTCGGCTTGCAGTTTATTTTATATGTGCGAATGCGTCGGTGACCTCGAAGCTGCTGGTCTTGCGGACGTTGACCTTCGCGCTGGTAGCGGTGTCATTGGCGTTCTTCGCGAAGTACAGGGTGTAGCTTCCGGCTGCGGTCTGCCACTCGTTGGCGTCGATGTTGAACGATGCCAGCTCGTAGGGGGTCAGCGTGAAGCTCAGGGTCTGGCTTGCGCCGGGCTCGAGCAGGTCGGTCTTGTCGAAGGCCTTGAGCTCCCTCGCTGGCTTCTCAAGTCCGCCTGCGGGCGCCGCAACGTATACCTCCACGACCTCCTTGCCGGCCACGGATCCGGTGTTGGTCACGGTCACGGTGGCGGTCAGGTTGCCGTCCCTGTCAAGCTTCACCGAAGGCTTCGAGTACTCGAAGGTCGTGTAGCTCAAGCCGTAGCCGAAGGGATATGAAACCTCCTTGTCCTGAGTGGTGAACCAGCGGTAGCCTACCCAGATGCTCTCGTCGTAGTCGGTGTAGTCCACGTTCTTCACGGGCTCCACGGGGCCTCTGAACCAGCCGTAGTTGTTGCTGCGCTCGTAGCCGGTGGGGAAGTTGTATGAAGAGGGGTGGTCCATGTAGGATATGGGAAGGGTCATGGGGAGCTTGCCTGAAGGGTTCACCTTTCCGGTGAGCACGTCGGCCACAGCGTCTCCACCCTCCTGGCCGGGCTGCCATGCGCAGAGGATAGCGTCGGGATCCTCCTTCCAGGAAGCGGTCTCGATGGCTCCGCCGATGTTGAGCACCACAACCACCTTCTTGCCTGCGAGATGGTAGGCAGCGGTCACGTCGGTGATCAGCTGCCTCTCGGTGGCGGTGAGGTTGAAGTCGTTGTCAACCCTGCGGTCGCCGCCTTCTCCGGAGTTGCGTCCGATCACCACGATGGCGAGGTCGCTCTTGTCAACCTGGGCGTTGATGAAGTTGCGGGATACGGGGGCCTCGGGGACCTTGGCGCTGCCAAGCAGCACGCCCGCTCCTGAAGGATTGGCGCTCATGTTGACCTTCTGGAAGTCCACGTATTTCTGGTTGAAGTCCTTGACTGCGTCAACGAGGGTGAAGCCGGCGTTCTCGAGTCCCTGGACCATGTTCACGACGTAGGCCTTGTTCACGTTGCCGGAGCCGGTTCCGCCAGCCACGAAGTCAACGGAAGAGATTCCGAACATCGCAACGGTCTCGGTGCCCTTCAGAGGCAGCACGCCGCCGTCGTTCTTGAGCAGGACCATGGACTCGGTGGCCGCAGCCCTGGCAGCTGCAGCATGCGCCTTGAGGTCGGGGGCGTCGCTGTACTTGTAGTTGCGGAAGTGAGGGGTCTTCACGATGTAGTTGAGCATGTTGCGCACGTTCCTGTCGAGGTCGGCCTCGGAGAGCTCCCCGCTCTTCACGGCGTCGACGATGCGCTGGACCTCAACCGTGCTTCCGGGCATCATGAGGTCGTTGCCAGCGGCCACGGCCTTCACGGTACCCTCCTTGTTGCCCCAGTCGGTCATCACGATGCCGTCGAAGCCCCACTCGTCGCGCAGTATCTTGGTCAGCAGGTCATGGCTCTGCTGGGCGTACTCGCCGTTGAGCTTGTTGTAGGACGACATGATGGTCCAGGGCTGGGCCTCCTTGACGGTGATCTCGAATCCCTTGAGATAGATCTCGCGCAGGGCGCGGGTGTCTACGCGGGAGTCGTTCTCCATGCGGTTGGTCTCCTGGTCGTTGGCCGCGAAGTGCTTGACCGAGGTTCCGACTCCGTTGGACTGGATGCCGCGCACGTAGGCCGCGCCTATCTTGCCGGCAAGCACGGGATCCTCGGAAAAGTATTCGAAGTTACGTCCGCAGAGGGGGTTGCGGTGGATGTTCATCGCGGGGGCGAGGAGCACGTCGGCGCCGTACTCAAGCACCTCGTTGCCCATCGCGGAGGTCATGTGCTCCACGAGCTCGGTGTCCCATGATGATGCGATTGCGGTGCCCACGGGGAAGCCGGTGCCGTAGTAGGTGCGGCTGTCGCCCTCGCGGGTAGGACTGATGCGGATTCCGGCAGGGCCGTCAGGAAGGGCGGTCGCGGGAATTCCGAGACGGGGGATTGCGAGGGTTGTTCCGGCGGCACCGGGAACGAGCACGGTGCTGCTGAAGGTCAGCCCGCCGAGCTGATAGCCGCGTCCCGCTCCGACGCAGAGCGCAGCCTTCTCCTCGAGGGTCATGGCTTCAAGTACCTCGTCAATGTTGTCCGCGCTGAGCTTGGGCTGCGCGGAAAGCTGGAAGGCGCTGATGAGCGCGCCTAGAACCAACAGAGTCTTTTTCATGATGTTAGTGTTGCGTTATGTGTGTATTAATATAAAAGGTCTACGTTGAGCTCCTTGAACATATCTATCTGCTCCTTGCTTATCTTGCTGTCGGTCACCACCGTGTCCACGAGGGAGATGCGGCCGAGGCTTGCGAACGAAGTCTCCCCGAATTTTGACGAGTCGGCCAGCAGGAACACCTTGTCGGACACACGTATCATCGCGGACTTGACCGTGAGGTCGCTGAAGCTCGGATAGGTGAGCATCAGGTCGGAGGAGATTCCGGCGGTGGCGAGGAAGAGCTTCTGCACATGGATGTTCTTGAAGGTGCTGGCGGCCATCTCCCCGGAAAGCGAAAGCGTGGGCGCCTTGAACTCGCCTCCGGAGACTATGAGGTTGATGCCCGGGTTGCCTCCGAGTATCAGGGCGATGTTGAGCGCGTTGGTCGCGACCGTGAGATTGTGGTAGCCGACCAGGAGCTTTGCGAGTTCGGTGGTCGTGGAGCCCGAGTCGAGGATGATGCAGTCCCCTTCGTTGATGAGCTTCACGGCCTTCTTGGCGATTTCCTGCTTCTCCTCCATGTGGGTCTGGTTGAACAGTTTGCCTGTCTTCGCGAAATCTCCCACATCCTTGAGAAACGCCCCTCCGTGCTCTCTCTGGACGTAGCCCATCTGCTCCAGGATTTCAAGGTCCTGCCGTATGGTGACCTCTGATACATTGAATATTTTTGCGAGCTTCTGGACTTTGGCGTGGCCGTCTTCGCGGATAAGGTTCAGGATGTCTTTGCGACGTTGAATCAATGCTGCCATAGGG
>DGYFJ06201__coassemble_670_pt1 | contig 26847 bp, 15 predicted proteins | sample DGYFJ06201__metabat2_high_PE_017 | metagenome-assembled genome bin DGYFJ06201 | reverse complement strand
TGTAAAGTCTGATAAGAACATTACTAACATAATATTGTTCTGCACCGGCAGCGGCTATTGTGAGAATTTGTCACCGCTGGTTGGCGGAGGTAGTTACTCGGTTGATTCTTCGACTCTCACGATAGAGTGGGCCGGAAGTGCAAGTGAGATTGTAGCCGAGTCCGCTGAAGCGCAGGTAAGATTCAACAAAATCGCCATCGTGTGCGAATAAACAAGATTCATTACATTGCTGCTGAATAATTTAACCAAGCTGTTCGCGCCGCTTTCGGCAGTCATCATATTTGCGGTCTCCTCCTGCACCAAGCCGGAGGAGACCGTAACTGCCCGAGAGCCGTCCGTTTCCGTACCGCTCGAAGAGGTCGGCACGAAGGCTGCGAGCCAGTTCGTGACCGTCGATGCCGGCGGGCCGTGGACGCTTGCGATCGATTTCGGCGAGGCTGAGGAACAATGGGCGAGCGTCGAGCCTGCGGCCGGTGAAGGACGCAGGTCCGACATCGTGCTCTCATGGGAGCGGAACGCCGGAGAGAACTCGCGAAGTCTCACTCTGACCGTCACTTCGGGCGGCAAGACCGCATCCGCGACCTTCACCCAGAACGGGACTTCCGGTTCCGGGGGCGGCGGTGCATCGGAAATCAAGTCCGACATCCCCGGCAAATGGCTGGAACTGCCGGCGACCGACGACGAGGACCTGTGTTTCATCACCCACGGCATGGAGCGCGGCGGGAAGACCGTCCGCAACTACTCCTACTACTACAGCCCCGACGACAGGCTGGCCGTGTGGGTCGCATATCCGCTGAATGCCGGCCTGATCGGCGGCTCCGGCCTGCGCTCCGACAAATGGGGTCTTGACCCCAAGATCCCCGCAAGGTACCAGCCCGTGCTTTCGGGTCCTTACAGGGGCGGCTACCAGCGCGGACATCAGATAGCGTCGGCGGACAGGCAGCATTGGGACGACAATGTCGCGACCTTCTATTATACCAACATGACGCCCCAGCTCGGGTCGCTCAACGGCAACGCCTGGGCCGTCCTCGAGGGCATGGTGCGCGACTGGTCCCGCTCGGTCGACACGCTCTATGTGGTCACCGGAGCGGATATCAGGGGTGCGACCGAGGTCGCCTACGACAACGAAAGCGCCGAGTGCACGGTCCCGACAGGTTATTTCAAGGCTCTGCTGGCGTACAAGAAAGGCGGCGCGGCAGGCAATGCCACCGGCGGCTATGTCGGTATCGCCTTCTATTTCGAGCACCGCAGCTACAGCAGCGACAAGAGTGCCGTAATGGGCCAGTCCATAACCATAGACGAACTTGAGGACAGGCTCGGCTACGATTTCTTCGTCAATCTTCCGGAAAAGATAGGGGAGGATGTGGCCGCCCGGGTGGAGTCCGAGGTCGACGACTGGTGGAACTGATTAAAATTCAACCGATAAAATGAAAAAGATATTTCTTCTGACGCTTTTCCTGCTTCTCGGAGTCTCAGGCTTCGCGCAGAAGCAGAACTACGTCATAGGGTTCTACAATGTTGAGAACCTTTTCGACATCTACGACGACCCCGTCACGGACGACGCCGAGTTCCTCCCCGAGGGCAGGAACAAGTGGACGCAGCCGAAATATGAGAAGAAGCTAGCCAACATCGCGCGCGTGATCAACGCCATGCGCGACGAGAACGGCGTCTACCATACTCTTCTCGGCATCAGCGAGGTCGAGAACCGCCTCGTGCTCGAGGACCTCGTCAGCCAGCCCGAGCTGGCCGGCGCCAACTACCAGATTGTCCACTACGACAGTCCCGACGCGCGCGGCATCGACGTGGCCCTGCTCTACAGGCCCGACCAGTTCACATACCTCGACAGCGAGTCCATCCCCTTCACCTTCGAGGGCAGCGGGATAGAGTTCACGCTTGACGAGGAGGAGCAGGCGGCCTTCAAGACTCGCGACATCCTCATGGTGCACGGGCAGATTGACGGAGAGGACATCGCCGTATATGTGGCCCATCTCCCCTCGAGAGTGGGAGGCAAGGGCGCCGACCTCCGTCCCCGTGGCGCCGAGATCATCTACAATCACGTGCAGCAGCTCAAACAGGAGATTCCCGGCATCAAGGTCGTGGTCATGGGCGACATGAACGACAATCCCACCGACGAGAGCATGGTCGTATGGATGCACAGCAAGGCTGAAATCGGCGAGCTCGGCCCGGACGACTTCTATTCTCCCTTCATCAACATGCTCGCGGACGGCTACGGCTCGCTCGCATACAGGGGCGTCTGGAACATCTACGACAACATCCTCGTGGACTACAACCTTGCGACCGCACCCGACGGCGGCCTGAAGATACGTCAGATCAACAAGAAGCATGACTACTACGGCCGCGTGTTCAAGAAGTCCTTCATGACCCAGCAGAGCGGGCAGTACAAGGGCACGCCCTTCCGCACCTTCTCCAACGGTGCGTTCATCGGAGGCTACTCCGACCATTATCCCACCTACATCGTAATCGGAAAATAAGATGAAAAAGGCAATTCTGTCAATGGCAGCCGCGCTGCTGTCGTTCGCCGCAATGGCGCAGATTCCGGCCGGAGGCATAGAGGCTACGGTGGTCAGCCGTGCCGGACGCGCTCCGATACAGGGGGCGACCGTCGAACTTTCGCAGGAAGACGCGGCCCTGTCCTCATATACCACCTCGGCCGACGGAAAGTTCCTCTTCGAGGGCCTCGCCGACGGCAACTATGTTATCGACGTGAGCGCGGACGGCTATGTGCCCGCGCGCGTGAACGTGAAGGTCGTTCAGGGCCTGGTGCGCAACCTGATGTTCGTGACCCTCGGCCCCACCCAGTCGTTCGAAGCCAGCGAGCTTGACGCGTCGAGCTTCGCCGAATTCGACCTCGACGACACCGGATACTCCGACGCCCCGACCATACTCTACGCCAACAACGACGTCTACGCCGACATGGTCGGCTACGGCTTCAGCGCGATACGCTTCAAGAACAGGGGCTACGCCTCCGAATCCCAGGACGTGTATCTCGCGGGAGTACCCATGAACGACGCGCTCACCGGCTACACCCCGTTCTCCCTTTGGAGCGGACTCAACGAGGCGATGCGCTCCAAGGACGCCACCCTGGGCCTGGAGACGCTGGAGTACGGTCTCGGAGGATACAACGGCCTCACGAACATCGCGGCCGAAGCCTCCGCAGTGCGTCCCGGCTGGCGCTTCTCGGTGCTGACCAATTCCGCCCTCTACCGCCTGCGCCTCATGGCGACCTACGCTTCCGGCGAACTTGACAACGGCTGGTCGTATGCGTTCAACGCCTCCGCCCGCCTTGGCGGCAACGACTGGGTGGAAGGAATGTACTACCGCTCGTTCGCATTCTATGCCGGCGTCAGCAAGAAATTCAACTCCGCCCACAAGCTCGGCCTCGTGGCCTTTGTGACCCCCGGCAACCGGGGCGCGCAGAACGCTTCGACTCAGGAGGTCTACGACATGATGGGCGACAACATGTACAACTCCAACTGGGGATACCAGAACGGAAAGGTGCGCAACTCCCGCGTCCGCAAGACCTTCGAGCCCATAGTCTTCCTGAAGTACGACTATACCCCGGACGAGGATTTCAGCGCTTCGGCGACCCTGCTCTACCGCACGGGCTACAACGGATATACAGCCCTCGACTGGTATGACGCCATGGACCCCCGTCCCGACTACTACAAGAACCTCCCCTCATATTTCTTCATCGAGGACGAGGACTACAACCGCGTGAATTTCGAGAAGGCCGAGTGGGCGCGCTACGCGTGGACCCACCACACCCCCGAATACTATAACTACCAGCATCTCAACTGGGACAGGCTCTACAACGTGAACTACGCCAATCCCGACGGACGCAGCAAGTACGCCCTCGAGGAAAGGCGCGTGGACCAGAACGACGTGAACCTGGTGGGCAACATCGACTGGAACATCAACGAGCGCTTCAACCTCAAGGCCGGAGCGCAGTTCAAGCTCAACCGCACCGAGAACTACAAGCTGATGAACGACCTCCTCGGCGGACAGTACTACCTCAACATCGACTCCTTCGCCGAGCGCGACTTCGCCTCCAACGCGGCGCTGATCCAGAACGACCTCGACTATTTCCTCGCCAACGGCGAAGCCGAGAGGATCACCACGGGCGGCAAGTACGGCTACGACTATCTCGCGCAGATACGCCGTGCCAACGTCTGGGCGAACGGCACCTACACCCTGGGGACCTTCAGCGCAAGCCTCGCGGCTAGCGTGGGCTACGAGTCCTTCTGGAGGGAGGGCCTCGTCCGCAAGGGTCTCTTCGCGGGCCTGGATGACAACGGCCAGCCCATCGAATACGGCGGCCGCGTGCTCACCACCTACGACAAGAACGGCAACCCCGTGACTTCCAAGGGCAAGTCCGACGTGGCTTCGTTCCTGACCTGGTCGGGCAAGCTGAACCTCGCATACGAGATGACCGGAGGCCACAGGTTTTCCGCCAACGTCGCCTACTTCAACGACGCGCCCACGTTCAGCCAGTCCTTCGTCTCCGCCCGCACCCGCAATTCCCTGGTGGACGGACTGACCACTGTCAAGACCTTCTCGTCCGACATCAACTATCAGTACAACAACGGCGGCTACAACCTCCGCGTGACCGGTTTCTACACCAACATAGCCGACCAGACCGACGTGATGAGCTTCTACGATGATTCCCAGCACTCATTCACCAACTTCGCGATGACCGGCATCGACCAGCGCCACATGGGCATCGAGCTGGGAGTGCAGGTTCCTCTGTTCGTCGAGGGCCTGAGCGTCAGCGGAGTGCTGAGCTGGGGCGAATATGTCTACACGAGCACGCCCCACATGGTCCAGACCGTGGACAACAGCGCCGAAATCATACGCGACGAGGACGTCCCGTTCTGGAAGAGCCATCCGATATACAAGGTGGCCGGCTACATTGACGGAGCTCCCGTATATGACCAGGATGCCGACGGCAACTACATAGTCGAAGGCGAGAAGAAGCACTATGTGCCCTCTACGCCGCAGCTGGCTGCCGCCATCGGGCTCAACTACAACATCAACTACTGGTTCTTCGAGCTCACCGGACAGTATTTCGCCCACTCCTACCTAGACATGAACCCTCTTTACCGCACGGCTTTCGCCTGCGGAGGCGGTGACGGGGTCATAACTCCCGACGAGGTGGAATATATGGCCAGCCAGGAGGAGTTCGACCCTGCGTTCCTGCTCAACCTCAGCATAGGAAAGAGCTGGTACATAGGAGACTATCAGCTCGGATTCTCGCTCAACATGCAGAACCTGCTGAACAACAAGGACGTCAAGACCGGCGGCTATGAGCAGACCCGTCTGATCAGCAGCTACGGCAAGGACCGCTACTACCGCTTCGACTCCAAGTACTTCTACATGTACGGAGCCAACTATATGTTGAACATCTACTTCAGATTCTAAGAGCATGAAAAAGATATTTATATTCGCAGCGGCGATATTCGCCCTCGGCTCCTGCCAGTCGCTGAAGGAGGAGTTCCAGCCGGTCTTCACCGGAGAATATGACGACCCCGCCGCCGACCAGCCCGTGAGCATGGAGGCGCCCCATACCATAGCCGAGCTTGCCGCCAGGTACACGCCCAGCAGGCCCTGGACCATCGACGAGAACATCGTGATATCGGGAATCGTGAGCACCACCGACCGCTACGGCAATTTCTACAAGAGCTTCTACATCCAGGACGAGACCGGAGGCATGGAGATAAAGCTGGGCAAGAACGGACTCTACAACGACTACCTGCCCGGCCAGCGCATCTACATCGACTGCCGCGACCTCGAGCTCGGAATGTACGGACTGGATTCCAGCTCCGAGCTCGGAATGGTGCAGCTGGGCTACAATGACCCTTCCGGCTCATACGAGACCTCATACCTCGAGTCATCCCTGCTCATCGACACCCATGTGTTCAAGGGTGAGGTCGAGGGTGAAGTGGAGCCCATAGTGCTGGATGTCTCCGACCTTCCGGAGTCCGACGACACCCAGGCCACCAATCCCTACCTCGGCAAGCTCGTGACCATCAGGAACCTCTCCTACGGCTATATCGACTACACCTACGACAAGGCCGGCGAGCTGAACGAGGCGTTCGCCCTGCTCTACATCGACTCCAACAAGGACAAGAAGGCGTCTTCGAACCGCATATTCATCTCGGGAGCGGACACCGGAATCACCACTTGGGCGATGTCGGAAGAAAAAATGGACTTATATTTGCAGTCGGGAATATGGGATGATGTCAAGATCGGCAACGCCAATGACTACAACCACGGCACTGTCGGTGACTACAAGGACAGAATCAACCCCATTTCGGGCGAGGGCTACGACGGCATCGACAGGGCGGCATATTCCGTCAGCCAGTATTTCTCGACCGAGCCCGGTGGAAACGGAACCTGCGTGCAGATCCGCACGAGCGGGTATTGCCGCTTTGCGGATACGGAGATACGTCCCGAAGTGCTTGCAGGCGAGATGACCATCGACGTGACGGGCATACTGACGCTCTATCAGGGCAGAATCCAGGTGACCGTCAACAATATAGACGGTATAGTTTATAATGAATAATATGAAGAGAATCATTTCCATCATCAGCATCGCATTGATCATGACGGCGTGCAGTGAAAAGAATCCCTTCCTGGCCGAATGGGACACCCCCTACGGCATCCCTCCATACGAGGAGATTGAGGTAGGGGACTACATCCCCGCAATCCAGAAGGGCATCGAGCAGCAGAATGCCGAAATCGAGGCAATCACCTCCAATCCCGACACTCCCACGTTCGAGAACACCATAGTGCCTCTGGAACTGTCGGGCGACATCCTGTCGAAAGTCACCGGCGTGCTCTACAACGTCAGCGAGACCGACCGCAGCGATTCGCTGGACGCCGTGGTGGCCGAAGCGCTTCCTCTGCTCAGCGGCCATAGCGACAATATAGCTTTCAACAAGGCGTTGTACAACCGCGTGGCGGCAATCTACGAGGCTGACCAGAGCGGGCTGACGAGGGAACAGCAGGTGGTGCTCAAGAAGTACTACGACGATTTCAGGCGCAACGGAATCGATCTTCCCGAGGAGACCCAGGACAGGCTCCGCGAAATCAACAGCGAAATCGCGACCAAGACCCAGCAGATAGGCAACAACATCCTGGCCGAGTCCAACGCCTTCGCGGAGAAGTTCGGATTCAGCGTCTCGGAGTATCCCTCGAAGATGACCACGACCGAGGACAGGGAGCTGCGCCGCCAGTACAACGAGGCCTACACCTCTCGCGGCGCCAACGGCAACGAGTATGACAACAGCAGTCTCATACTCGACGTGATGAAGCTCCGCATCGAGAAGGCGAAGCTGCTTGGATATGATACTCCTGCCGACTACATACTTTCCGACAAGATGGCCGGCTCTCCCGAGAGGGTGGACTCTTTCCTCAGCGGAATCATGACCGCCGCAGTGGCGAAGGCCCGGGAGGAGCTCGCCGACATGCAGGTCCTGATGGACGAGGATGTCAAGGCCGGCCTGCTGCCCGAAGGGTCGAAGATAGAGCCCTGGGACTGGTGGTATTACGCCGAGAAGGTGCGCAAGGCCAGATATGACCTCGACGAGAACGAGGTGCGCAGCTACTTCAATGTTGACAGAGTGCGTGACGGCATCTTCCGTGCGGCCCAGATTCTCTACGGCATCAACGCTGAGAAGATAGACGGCGTGCCCGTCTACAACCCCGGGGTCGACACCTATAAGATTACCGACGCCGACGGCTCCTTCGTGGGCATATTCACGACCGACTATTTCCCCCGCGCAAGCAAGAGGGGAGGGGCGTGGATGAACAATGTGCGCCAGCAGTACGTTGACGCCGAAGGCAATGACGTGCGCCCCATCATCGTGAACGTGGGCAACCTCTCCGAGAACATGAACATCGACGAGGTGCAGACCGTGTTCCATGAATTCGGCCACGCCCTGCACGGACTGCTCTCGAAGTGCACATATCCTTCCGTGAGCGGAACCAACGTGACCCGCGACTATGTCGAGATGTTCTCGCAGTTCAACGAGAACTGGGCGTTCCAGCCCGACCTGCTGGCGGTATACGCGAAGAACTCCGACGGCGAGGTGATTCCCGTGGAGCTCGTGGAGAAGATCAACAACTCCCTGAAGTTCAACCAGGGCTTCATGACCACCGAGCTCTGCGCGGCGGCCATCCTGGACATGAAGTGGCATGAGCTCGAGAGCGTGGACGGTATCGACGTGGCAGGCTTCGAGAAGAAGGTCTGCGAGGAGATGGGGCTGATTCCCGAAATCGCGCCCCGCTACCGCACCACCTATTTCAACCATATCTTCTCCAGCGGCTACGAGGCCGGATATTACGGCTACCTCTGGGCCGAGGTGCTCGACAAGGACGCGTTCAGCGCATTCCTGAATTCGCCGAACGGCACCTGGGACCTCGGGCTTGCACGCAAGTTCAGGGAGATTTTCCTCGAGAGGGGAGGTTCGGAGGAGCCTATGGAGCTCTACAAGGAGTTCATGGGACGCGAGCCGGATTCCCGGGCCATGCTGCTCGGCCGCGGCCTGCTGTCCGAGGATACGGATGAGTAAAATTCAAAAAACAAAGACGATATGAACAGAAAAGTACTTCTGATGATTCTGGATGGCTGGGGCGAAGGAAAGCACGACCATTCCAACGCAATCTACACCCAGGGTGCTCCCTTCATCGACAGCCTCCGTGCGAAATATCCCATGTCGCATCTCCAGGCGTGCGGCGAGTATGTGGGGCTTCCCGACGGACAGATGGGCAACTCCGAGGTGGGACACATGAACCTCGGCGCCGGCCGTGTGGTATATCAGGACCTCGTGAAGATCAACATGGCATGCCGTGACCACAAGCTTCTCGACAACAAGGAGATACGTGCGGCATACGACTACGTGAAGACCAGCGGCGGCAAGCTCCATTTCATGGGCCTCTGCTCCCATGGCGGCGTGCACTCCAGCCTGGACCATCTCTATGAGTTCCTGGCTGTCGCGAAGCAGGAGGGTCTCGACAAGGTCTATGTCCACTGCTTCATGGACGGCCGCGACACCGACCCCCACAGCGGAATGGGCTTCATCAAGGAGCTCGAGGAGAAGATGGCTGCGACCACCGGCAGGATAGCCACGGTCTGCGGACGCTTCTATGCGATGGACCGCGACAAGCGCTGGGCCCGCGTCAAGGAGGCCTACGACATGCTCGTCGAGGGTAAGGGCGCACAGTTCGGCTCGGCCGTCGAGGCGATGCAGGCTTCCTACGATGCCGACGTGACCGACGAGTTCGTGAAGCCGGCGGTGATATGCGAGAACGGAGTTCCCGTCGCCAAGGTTGAGGCCAATGATGCCGTGATCTTCTTCAACTTCCGCAACGACCGCGCGCGCGAGCTCACATCCGTGCTCACCCAGAAGGACATGCCCGAGGAGGGAATGCACACGCTGCCCCTCTATTACTGCTGCCTCACGCCCTACGACGCTTCCTTCACCGGGGTGCACATTCTCTTCGACAAGGAGGAGGTGACCGATACCCTCGGGGAGACCGTCGCAAAGGCCGGGAAGCGCCAGCTCCGCATTGCCGAGACCGAGAAATACGCCCATGTGACCTTCTTCTTCAACGGCGGCCGCGAGACCCCGTTCGAGAACGAGGACCGCATACTCGTGAACTCTCCGAAGGTCGCTACCTACGACCTCCAGCCCGAGATGAGCGCGATTGAGGTCGCCGACAAGCTCTGCGCCGCGCTGCGCGAGGAGAAGGAGGACATGGTCATCCTCAACTTCGCCAACGGCGACATGGTGGGGCACACCGGAGTCTACGGTGCCATCTGCAACGCGGTCGGATGCATTGACGGCTGCGTGGAGGCGGTTGTCACCACGGCGCTCGCCCACGGATATGTGGTTCTGCTTACCGCCGACCACGGCAACGCCGACCATGCGGTCAACGATGACGGCACCCCGAATACCGCACATTCCCTGAATCCCGTGCAGTTCATCGTGATAGGTGCGGGCGACGAGGTGAAGACGGTCAGGGACGGAGCTCTCTGCAATGTCGCTCCTACGATTCTGAAACTCATGGGCATACCGCAGCCCGCCGCAATGACTGCGGAGCCTCTGATATAGTACTCCGGAAGCGGGAACTCCTGCTCCATCCGGACTCGAAATCCTAACGGTCGGACGGCTCAAACCGTCCGGCCGTTTTTGCAATATGTTCAAATTGCTTACAAAAAAGGTCAAAATCCGGATAATTTTTGTAAATTTGGCGTGAATTTGCGTTCGATACGTAAAATTTTTAAAAATTTAACTTGATAACACTAATGTAAGACTGTATGAGGAAGATTCTAACTCTTGCGTTGCTGTTTTTGAGCGTATCAGTTTTCGCCCAGCAGCATTCTGTCAAAGGTACAGTGACCGACCAGAACGGCCTTCCTGTCATCGGTATGGCGGTGATGGAGCAAGGCACCACGAACGGTGTGGTCACTGACGAGAATGGAGAATATTCCATTACCGTATCGGGCCCCGATGTGACTCTCGAGTTCTACTCGCTGGGCTATGAGACGGTTACCGAGGCGGTGCGCGGCAGAGCCGTCATCGACGTGGTCTCCGGTGAGGAGGCTACAGCTCTTGAAGGCGCCGTGGCCATCGGTTACGGTACCGTGAAGAAGCAGGACCTGACAACGGCGGTTTCAGTCGTCTCCAACGAGGACATGAAGCTCCGTCCGGTATCCGAGGCCTCCGGATTCATCCAGGGAAAGGTGGCCGGCGTCCAGGTTCAGCAGACCAGCGGTCTCCCCGGGGGAGGCATGACGGTCAGAATCCGAGGTGCATCTTCAATCGCTTCCAGCAACGACCCTCTTTATGTTGTTGACGGCGTGCCCGTCGGAGAAGGAAACTATGCGATCGCATACCTTTCTCCTAACGACATCGAGAGCATGTCCATCCTCAAGGATGCGTCATCGGCCGCCATCTACGGTTCACGCGCCGCGAACGGTGTCGTTCTCATCACCACCAAGCAGGGCAAGGTAAGCCGCGGCCCTCAGATCAACTTCAGCGGCTATGTAGGACTCTCCAACGTCGCCAAGACCTACGACGTATTGAACGTCGAGCAGTACAAGGATCTGATGGACGAAATCGGAGCGGTGACCCTGCCCGACGGACTCAAGGACGAGACCGACTGGTTCAAGGAGACCTACCAGACCGGCGTCAGCCAGAACTATCAGATCTCCGTTTCCAACGGAAATGACAAGCTCCGCTACTATCTCGGCGGAGGTTACACCGACGAACAGGGTATCATCGACGTCGCCTACAACAGAAGATATAACTTCAAGGCGAGCGTGGATTCCGACCTCTTCGACTGGATTTCAGTCGGCACCAACATGGCCTACTCTTCCTACAAGAGCAACGGAATCATCTCCGGAACCGGTTCCAACCGCGCCGGCGTGGTGCTTTCTGTAATCAACACTCCTACATACGCCAAGGTATGGGATGAGGAGAATCCTGACTGGTACTGGACCAACTTCTACGGCGCCAACCTCACCACCCCTGCCGAGAACATGGCCAGGACCGAGAACAACTACAACCAGACCGACCGTCTGCTGCTCACGGGCTATGCCACCATCAAGTTCACCAAGAACCTGAACTTCAAGTCCACCGTCACGATGGACCGCAGGTGGACCCACGACTATTCTTTCCTTGACCCTATCCACACCTCCTACGGACGTACCCAGCACGGTACCGCGTCTTCCACCAGGGCTGACGACATGAGGATGGTATACGACAACATCCTTACCTACAACAACACCTGGAACGGAGTCCACAACTTCGAGGCCATGGGCGGTACTTCAGCCACCACCTCAAGATGGGAGAACCTCAGCGGCTCCAGGAGCTACTTCTCAACAGAGTACAACAACGTGATCTGGGGTCTCAACGGAGGTAACAAGGGCGGCCTGCGCGGCCAGTCACAGGGCTATGCCGAATGGGCCATCATGTCATACCTCGCCCGTGTATCCTACAACTACGACAGCAAGTACTACATCACGGCCAATATACGTGCCGACGGTTCTTCAAAGCTGGCTCCCGGCAACAAGTGGGGCTACTTCCCTTCAGTTTCAGCGGCATGGCGTATCTCCGCAGAACCCTGGATGGAGGACATCAGCTGGATCAGCGACCTGAAGCTGCGTGCAGGCTGGGGCCAGTCAGGTAACCAGTCAGGTCTTGCGGACTATGCATGGGTTCAGGAGTACAGCACCAACTACTACGATTGGACCGACGAGGAGTATGCCGAAGCGGCTCCCACCCTCGGTGGCAAGTCCAACATCGGAAACAAGGACCTCACCTGGGAGACCACTACCCAGACCAACGTCGGTGTCGACTTTGCGATTCTCGACAACAGGGTAACCTTCACCCTCGACGGATACTACAAGTACACGAAGGACATGCTCATGAACGTGCCTCTGCCTTCACCTAACCCCAGCATCTACCGCAACGAGGGCGAAATGTCCAACTGGGGTATCGAGTTCGCGGTTTCATCGGTCAACATCGACCGTCCGGACTTCACCTGGAACACCGATTTCAACATCTCCATGAACCGCAACCGTCTGGAGAAGCTTCAGCTGCAGCAGGTCTACTATTATACCAAGACCTCCGAGGCCCTGAGCGAGTACGTTGTCAGGATGACTCCCGGCCAGCCTCTGTCAATGTTCTGGGGCTACAATGCACTGGGCGTGGATCCCGAGACCGGTATGGTAATCTATGAGGATATCAACGGCGACGGCAAGGTAAACTCCAGCGACAAGCAGTACATCGGCAACGCCAACCCTCTGTTCACCTTCGGTATGACCAACACCCTCTCATGGAAGGGCTTCAACCTCAGCTTCCTGATCACGGGCTCCGTAGGAAATGACATCTACAACGCCTCCAGGATCGAGATGATCGGTATGTATAACGGTTCGAACCAGATTACCGACGTGCTCCGCCGCTGGAGGGTTCCCGGACAGGTGACCGACATCCCCAAGGCCGGCGAGCTTGACAACCTCCGCGCTTCCACCCGCTGGGTCGAGGACGGTTCTTACCTGAAGATCAAGAACATCACCCTGTCCTACGACTTCTCGGGTCCCTGGCTGAGGGAGAAGCTCAACATTTCCAGAATCCAGCCCTACATCACGCTGGACAACATGATCACCTTCACCAACTACTCGGGCTATGACCCTGAGATGAGCCAGTACACCAGCGCCACCAGCATGGGAATCGACTGGGGTACCTATCCTAACGTGAAGACCGTGACCTTCGGCGTAAACGTGGATTTCTAATAAACTAAACAGAGACAGAAATGAAAAAGACAATTTTGTATATTGCTGCCGCCGCATGTCTTGCCTCAATGTCTTCATGCGTCCTTGACCTCTATCCGCGCACTTCGTTCAATGAGGGCAATGTGACCGTGAGCGACGACGAGGAGTCTGCCGAGTCCCAGTACAATTCAAGGGAGGACATGCTCGGTCTGCGCAATTCAATCTATAGCAGCTATGTCAGGAATATCCAGGAGGCCGGCTATCAGGACTGGCTGGTATATTCCGATGTCCGCGCCGACAACGCCTACTGCGGCTCCCCGACCACCGGAGAGATTGTTGCAATCGAGGCCAACAACATTGACGGCGACAACAAGAACGTAGACAGGGACTGGAGCTATTTCCTCGGTCAGGTGACCAATGCCAACCAGATTATCTGCAACATCGACAGAATCAAGGAGACCGACGCAACGATGACACAGACCGAGCATGACGAGTGGAAGGCCGAGGCTCTCTGCTGGAGGGCATACAACCTCTACTTCATGAGCCAGCTCTGGGGTGACATTCCTCTCGTGACCGAGATACCTCCCGCAATCACTGCGGAGAACATCGAGGAGGTGTATGAGCTTTACTATCCTCCCAGAACTCCCAAGGCGGAGGTCTATGCCCAGATAATCGAGGATCTCACCTATGCGACCCAGTATGCTCCGGAGCCTTCTTCCGACAAGTCAGTGTTCACCAAGGGCTTCGCCTACGGACTTCTCGCCAGGGTATATGCCGAGAACACATCTTACCGTGACTGGAGCAAGGTGGCCGAGTGCTGCGCTGCCGTCGAGTCATACTCCGCATACTCGCTCTGCGAGAACTACGGTGACCTTTGGGCTTACGATGACACTGATGCCAAGCGCAATACGACCGAGTCCATTTTCGAGGTGCCTTATACCAGGAGCAGCGGAAACTGGGTATGGATGATGTTCCACCGCAACTACTACAATCCCGATGACAGCTACAGCTGGGCCAAGTGGATCACCCCTTCAAGGAATCTGATTGCTGCCTACAAGGAGGCCGGCGACACCGAGAGAATGTACGCCAGCATCATCTGGGACGAGTGCGGATGGAGCTACTACTATCCCTCTGAAGAGTACGCTTTCATGCACAAGATGCCCACCAACGCCAACAGCATCATCCTGATGCGTCTCGGAGAGATTTATCTGCTCCATGCCGAGGCTCTCTGCATGCAGAACGACCTCGCCGGAGCCACCGAGTATGTCAACAGGACCAGGAACAGGGCCAAGCTTGCCAGCATCACCGCTCCTGCCAGCCAGGACGAAATGCTTGACATCGTGCTCGACGAGCGCCGTCTTGAACTCGCGTTCGAGGGCTTCCGCTTCTTCGACCTCGTAAGGCACGGAAAGGCCAAGGAGATCCACGACGCGATGCCTCTGGAGGATCCATTACACTGGCAGACCAGGTATCCTCTGACCGATGAGACCATCCTGTTGCCTATTCCTACGACCCAGATGGACAACAACCCCAACCTGGAGCAGAATCCCGGTTATTAGAAGATTGATTATCCATGAACATGAATAAAAAGTACATCGCGATACTGGCAGCCATGCTGCCAGTGTTCGCGGCTTGCAATCCTTCCGAAGGCGGCAAGAACAACAACGGCGGAGGCGGTTCCGAGCCTGAACCTCCCGTGGAGGTGACGGGCGATGTCCTGAGCTGGACCACGACTGCCGACCAGTCCCGTCTGTTCAAGGCCGAAGGCCTCGAGTTCGGTGAGGCCGGCAGCATGTCCCCTTATGTCGTGAACATCGACAAGGGCCAGAAGTATCAGACCGTGGACGGTTTCGGCGCTGCGATTACCGGAGCCACGAGCTACAACCTGATGCAGATGAGCCAGGAGGACCGCACGGCTTTCCTGACAGAGCTCTTCTCCAAGGACAGGATAGGCTCCAGCCTGATCCGCGTATCCATCGGAGCTTCCGATTTCCCGGCTAGCGGAGCCGAGTTCACCTGGTGCGATACCGAGGGCCCTGCCGACGACCCTCTGAAGAACTTCGCGCCCCATGAGGACGATGTGAAGTATCTGATTCCCGTGCTGAAGGAAATCTACGCCATCAACCCCGATGTGAAGATTATCGGCTCTCCCTGGTCTGCCCCTCTGTGGATGAAGACTCCCGAGAGCTGGACCAATTCTTCTCTCAGGGAAGATTGCTATGAGGTCTACGGAGAGTATTTCGTGAAGTGGATTCAGTATATGGAGGACCAGGGCTTCGACATCTATGCGGTGACTCCCCAGAACGAGCCTCTGAACTACGGCAACTCCATGTCCATGCACATGAACTGGGACGAGCAGCGCGACTTCATCAAGGAGGGTCTCGGACCCGCGCTTGAAGCTGCCGGCCTCGACACCAAGATTCTGGTGTTCGACCACAACTTCAACTACGACAATGCGAACGGTCAGGACGGCTATCCCATGCGCATATATGAGGATGCCGAGGCTTCGAAATATGTCGCCGGCTCCGCATGGCACAACTACGGCGGAAGCGTTACCGAGCTCGACCGCATAGTCGCCAACTATCCCGACAAGGAGATTTATTTCACCGAGGCGTCAATCGGAGAGTGGAACTATTCCTTCGACGGCTGTCTCATCAACGATTTCTCCTCGATCTTCATCGGGACCCTGTCCCGCATGGGCAAGGGTGTGACCCTCTGGAATCTGATGCTGGATGAGAACAAAGGGCCTTTCAGCCCCGCTCCCGGCTCCTGCAAGACCTGCTTCGGTGCCGTGGACATCTCGTCTGCCGACTACAAGACCATCACCTACAGGACTCATTATTACCAGATTGCCCACGCATCCAGGGTCATCAGGCCCGGCGCCGTGCGCATAGGCACTTCCGGATATGAGTCCGACAATGTGGAGTATCTTGCCTTTGAGAACCCCGACGGTTCTATCGGAGTCATCATACTCAACAAGAATTCCGAGGAGCAGAGCCTGGTGTTCACGACCGGAGGTGACTATACCGTAAGGTGCACCGCGCCTGCGAAGTCTCTGGTTTCACTGCTTTGGCAGGATTAACTTGATTAAACTGAACAGAAATGAAAAAGATAATTAAAACAGCTATAGTCTCTCTCGCAGCGGCATCCGCCCTGGTGTCCTGCCAGAAAGAGTTCGAGTATGTCTTCGCCGAGGAAGGCCCGGATATGACCGTGGAGAGTTCCAGCGAAGCCGCATACATGGGAGGAAGGCTCACTTTCTCCGTGAACGTCAGCGACAGCGATTTCGACCTGTCCACCCTGAAGGCCCAGCTCCTGTTCGATAAGGACGTCGTGGCTGACACAACCATCAGGACCAAGACCAACGGCACATACGAAGGATGGCTCAACGTGCCTTTCCTCAAGGACATCCCTGACGGAAACGCCGCTCTCGTGTTCCTCGCCCAGAATGTCGGCCAGGCGATTACCGCCGATACCGTCTATGTGGCGGTGACCAGGCCCGAGTTCGAATATCTCACCCTCACCACTACCGACGGCACCGAATATAGGATGATGCCCACGGGAGAGAAACATACCTATGCCGTAGAGGATGACTTCCCCGTACAGTGCAACGCCACCATCAAGACCACGCCGGTTCCCGATACCGACAATGTCCTGAATTTCGGCTGGGCCAGCGGAGCCGTGGCTCTCGACGCCACCGGAGAGATTCCCTTCTCCTACAGCCAGAGAGGCTACACGATTACCTTCAACACCATGACCTTCGAGGCGTCTCCTTTCGTGACCATTGAAGTCAACGGTACTACCACCACTATGACCGACAGCGGCAACTACCAGGCTGTCGTAAGTCTCACCAAGGGCGGTACAATTGAGTTCTCGGGCTACGAGCAGGGCTTCGCCGACTGGAACCTCGATCCCGACTACATCGAGGCTACGGACAACCCGAACGTGTTCACCTTCCTTCCTATGGACGGTCTCTACAAGATTACCCTGGATATGGCCAACAAGTACTTCCTCTTCGAGGCCATGAAGAGCCAGACCGAGTACGCGACCCTGAATGAGGACGGTACCGGAGCCGTATGGCTCATCGGAGGAACCTGCGTCGGCAAGCCGACCCTTGCGCAGAGCGCTTCATGGAACCCCGAGGCTGCAGGATACTCTCTCGCCCAGGTTGAGAAGGGAATCCATCAGATTACCCTCGTCGCCGGCGTCCAGCTGACGACCACGAATGTGGACTTCAAGTTCTTCCACCAGAAGACCTGGGGCGGTGAGTTCGGCGGCGGCACCATCACCACCGACAGTCCTCTGCTGACCATCGGAGAGTCTGACGGAAACATCCACCTGGCCGAAGGCGTTGAGCTCGAGAATGGCGGAGTCTACAGATTCACCCTCGACCTGACCAACAGCACCGTTGACAACAGCGGCAGCAACATGGTCATGAATGGTGCCGTGCTCTCTCTCGAGAAGGTAGGCGAGCAGGAGATTCCCACCGAGAACATCACCGTCAACGGACAGCCGATGGAGATGGTTACCGCAGGCAACTACACCGTAACCCTCGACCTCGAGCAGCACGGTGCGCTTACCGTGACCGGAATCGACCTGATGGAGTTCGTGTCTTCATACTATCTTGATCCCGACTACCTGACCGTCGGCGGCACCGGAGCTTCGTTCAACGCCACCAGCGGCAAGTACCGCATCGATCTCAGCACTTCCGCCAAGACCGTGGAGTTCACCAAGGTGAAAGAGGACGGGTCTGATGCCACTCTCGCCGAGGGTGCGCTTTGGATGCTCGGATGGGGAGTCGCCAATCCTGTGATGACCAGTCAGATAGGCTTCGATGAGAAGACGGCTTGGTGTCTTGCAGAGGTTGAGCCTCTCGTATTCCAGTTCACCGGAATCGCTGTTGAGGAGACCGACGGAACCACACTGGGAGGACGCTTCAGGTATGACTATATTTCCGCCAAGTACTTCGCGCAGAACGCGTGGGGCAACGAGGCCGGAAAGATCTTCGGTTCCGAGAACACAATCGAGGTGGAAGGAAATGCTGCGGAGTATGTGAAACTGAGCAGCAGCAATAACATCGAGCTCGCTGAAAATCTGGAGCTTGGTGCCACCTACAGGCTCACCATCGACCTTACGAAAGCCGAGTCTGAAGGAATCGAGATCGTCAGGTTCGACAAGCTTTAGCATATTTTCCGCCGGGCTTTCCGGCCCGACGGAAAAGCGATAATGAAGGGGATGGCTCAAAGTGAGAGTCATCCCCTTTTTCATTGTTTTCCGTGAGGCCAACCCGACGCCTTCGCCTGTCGCAGCAGTCCCCCTGTCTAACCAAATTTGCAGTTCAGCTTTTGTCCGACCAGATTTGCAATCTGGTTGCCCCGTTCGGCAGGATTTGCAATCCACCCCCCCCCTGCTGCCGCAGCAGGAGTTCGGCCTCCGGCAGTAAGACCTCCCGCACAACCCTATACTGCCGGCAGGCCGACTCCGCAGCGGCGGATGAAAAATACTTTTGCGCGCCAGTCGAACTGGAACCCGGCTCCGGTTGTCCAGTTCGGTTCGGCATGATTTGCAATCTGATTGTCCCGGCTTTCATTCAGGCAGATTTTTATCCGCCGCTATGTTTCGTGAAATTCATCGGCTTCACCTTGGCAGTTTCCACGGCGTTCAAGAAGGGGTCAATGTAGCAAATGGAAGGAATTCGGTTTCATTTGTGCGCTTCACCCCTTTTCCATGCGTGTGCGGAGGGCTTAACCGTAGCCGATGAATTTCATGTTCCGCAGTCCTTCCGCCTCGCGGCTGCAATGCGGTTTCAAGTTTCACGTTGCCATATAGCCGCGCGTCTGCAATTGCGTCTCGCAGACGGGAAAAGTCTGCTCGGCGTCCATTCAGTCCGCTCGGCAAGGCAAGTTGCGCAATGGAGCCGGATGCGGACTACGGGCGAGGGAGGCTTGTCCCTCGTTTTTTGCCTCGTGAGCCGCAGTGCCGCGTCCGGTGACAGTCGATAGCTATTCTGCAAGCCACCTTCACGATCAAACCATGTTGCAGAGCCATACAGAGCACCTATTCTACCGAGGTGGAAGGAAAAGGTGCCCACCTCCAACGGCTAGTACCCTCACAGGGGCTTCAGATGGCGATTGCCAAAAAAGGTGAATTGCAGAACCGCCTTCCACCTCGCGGCTGCAATTACGACTCGCAGACGGGAAAAGTCTGCTCGGCGTCCATTCAGTCCGCTCGGCAAGGCAAGTTGCGCAATGGAGCCGGATGCGGACTGCGGGCGAGGGAGGCTTGTCCCCCGTTTTTCGCCTCGCGAGCCGCAGTGCCGCATCCGTTGGCGGCAGGATGGTGTCAGAGCGGCGGACACACTCTGTGGGGAGCATCGCCGAAGGCTCTCCTCGCTCGTGACTGCCACAGCCGAGCCGACCTCCCGGACCAATGAAAAAGCCGCGTGCAGAGTCTTTGCGTAAATGCCTAGCTATGAAACGTTTGTGAATTCAGCCTGCCCACATGTCGTCTCAAAAACATTGATTCGTGTGCAAGCTTTTCAGCAAAATCTGCCATACAGTCAACTGCAGGGCTGATTTTTTGAAAACCGCCGCACAGTAATCTTTTCACCTGTCACCGGCCAGTGACATTACTCATGATGAGGAGTGGAGCCATGCAGTCTCCGGTGGCCCGGGTTGCACCTGCAGACGAACTGCTCAGAACACCCACTTGAGTCCGGCGCAGGGACGGCAGCGGAAGCCCCGGAACGTGCCGAAATCGTAGGAGAGTTCGAGTTCTCCGCCGACGTTGAGGTTCTCGCAGCCGAAGTGCCTGCCCACGTTGTACCAGAGCTGGGGCTCGCTGATGAAGATGCAGTGCGAGGTCTGGGGCAGAATCTCGCCGTAGCGGTCGCTGAGCAGGGTGTGGTCCTCCCACCAGAAGTCTGCGAAGCCGGTGAACGTCAGTCCGCCGAGACCGAACAGGTTTTTCATTGTCCAGGCGGCGGTGAACTGCAGCGGAACCCGGCTTCTGAACTCGATGTCGGTGTAGGCTATGTATTTATATAGTAGCTTGAGGTTGAGTGTGTTGCGGAAGTCCTTGCTGTGGATGAACCAGTCTATTCCGGCAAGGAGGGCGTTGTTTATGGTATATCCCTGGTAGACGCCTCCGTCATATTCGATGTGGAGGCTCAGCGGTGCCAGCGCCGTGTTCCGCCAGAAGTTCAGGCAGCGTGCAATCTCGAGGTAGGTGCCGCTAGGAGCAATGACCTGGCCGGCCTCGTTCCTGGAGTTGAAGTCGTGGTCGATGAAGAAGAAGGTGTTGCCCCAGCTGTCGCTGTAGAATCCTTCGAGAGTGGTGGTGATGTGCTGGCGGTCTGAACCGAAGTCGTACTGTATCTGGAGGTTGGTCTGGGCTTTCGCTCCGGTGCCTGCGAGCAGCGCGAGTGCGGCCGCCGCAGCGCAGAATATCGTCTTTCTCATAATGGCCGCAAATATACGCAGAAGCCGAGTGCAATGCAAACTTGTTTGCGATTGCTGAGGCGCCACAGTATAAATGACGGTATGCAAACCGGCAGATATTCCGGATGGTGTCCGGACGGGTCAGCGGCGGTTATGCCCCGGAGATGCTGGTCGTCTGGGGCTGCGGAGGGCGATGCTCCGAAACGCAGCGGTAGTGATGGAGCGAAGCGGAACATCCCCGGAGGCGACACCCTCTGCCGGCCCCCTCCCCATTGTTCAAAAGCCAACGAGCCCACCGCCACAGGAATAAAAGGCAATTATTTCAGTTGTATCGAACTATTTGCTAACTTTGCGCCTGATTATGAAGCAGAAACAGACAAACAACCGCAAGCAGCTGCGGCAGGGCCGGAAAAAGCAGGCGGCCCGCAAGGCCTTGGCCGAAGTCACCGGCAAGGTCCAGATGACCCGGGAGGGCTATATTTTCGTGATAGTGGAAGGCGAGGAGGACGACGTGTTCGTCAAGGCTTCCAAGACCCGACACGCCCTCGACGGCGACATAGTCAGGGTCGCCGTGACCAAGGACAAACCTGTCAAGGACGACAAGCGCCGCCGTGAAGGCGAGGTCGTGGAGATACTCGAGCGTTCGAACAAGCCCTTCGTGGGCATATACCATACTGCGGGAAACCAGGCGTGGGTGCTCATGCAGAGCCGTTCCATGCCATACGACATTTCCGTGGACCCGAAGGAGGCCGCGTCCATGGGTGCGGAACCCGGAATGAAGGTGGCCGCCGTGGTGGAGGGCTGGCGCAAAGGCGACACCAACCCCTCCGGCGTCATCACCGATGTGCTGGGCATGCCCGGGCTCAACGACACCGAGATGCATGCCATACTTGCTGAATTCAATCTGCCGTACCGCTTCGAACCCCAGGTCGAGAATGCCGCCGACGACATTTCTGAAGAAATAACCCCCGAAGACCTCAAGGGCCGCAAGGACTTCCGCGACAGACTCACGTTCACCATAGACCCCGCCGACGCGAAGGACTTCGACGACGCCCTTTCGTTCCGGAAGCTGGACAACGGCAACTATGAGGTGGGCGTGCATATCGCCGACGTTTCGCATTACGTGACTCCCGGCAGCATCGTGGACAGGGAGGCGCGCAGCCGTGGCACTTCGGTCTATCTGGTGGACCGTACCGTGCCCATGCTCCCGGAGAAGCTCTGCAACAAGCTCTGCTCTCTCCGCCCGGATGAAGACAAGCTCGTCTTCTCCGCAGTCTTCGAGATGACCCCGAAGGCGGAGGTCGTTTCACGCTGGTTGGGACGCGCGGTCATACGTTCGGACCGCAGGCTCGATTACGACGGCGCACAGAGAATCATTGAAGCCGAAAGCATTCCCGAATCCGATGCGCTTGCAATGGCGATAAGGGAGCTCAACCGTCTCGCCGGCATCATGAAGGCTGCGGAGCGCAAGGCGGGAGCCATAGATTTCGACCGTCCGGAGATGAAGGTGCTCGTGGACGAGAACGGCAAGCCGGTCGATGTCTATGAAAAGGTCTCCAAGGAGGCCAACTGGCTGATTGAGGAGTTCATGCTGCTCGCCAACAGGACAGTCGCCGAATATGTGGGGACCGGCGGCAGGATGAACGGCGTGCCTTCCCCCAACCCCAAGACTTTCGTCTACCGTATCCACGGGGAGCCCAACGAGGTCAAGCTGGAAGGTCTGCGCATTTTCGCCAAAAGCTTCGGCTACAGGGTCGAGAATGCCCAGGGCCACGATATAGCCAGGGAACTCAACAGACTGCTCGAGTCCGCCAAGGACAAGCCGGAATATGCAGCGCTTGAGAACCTTGCCCTCCGTTCGATGGCAAAGGCTATCTACAGCACCGACAACATCGGCCACTTCGGTCTCGCATTCAAGTTCTACACCCACTTCACGTCGCCCATACGCCGTTACCCCGACCTTATGGTCCACAGGCTGCTGGCGAGGTATCTCGCGGGCGGCGACAGCGTGCGGAAGGATGTCTATGAGGAGGAATGCCGCCATGCTTCCGAGAGGGAGATGGTCGCCGCCGACGCCGAGCGCACGTCCGTGAAATACAAGCTCGTGGAGTTCATGCAGGACAAGGTCGGACAGGAGTTCGACGGAACCGTGTCCGGAATCACCGAGTGGGGCATGTACGTGGAGATCGAACCTACTAAGATCGAAGGCATGGTGTCCCTGCGCGAGGTAAAGTCGGATTTCTTCTATTTCGACGAGGCCCGCTACCGGCTGGTCGGCCGCCGCACGCACAAGATATTCCGCCTCGGCGACAAGGTGCGCATCAGGGTGACCAATGCGAATCTCGAGCAGAGGCTGCTCGACTATGAACTTGTCGAGAATCTGCCCGGAGATAACGCCGGCGCCGCAGAAGGCGTTAATCCCGAAGAAGGTGGTGAAGGCCATGGAGAGCGTCCCGCAAGAGGACGTTCCGGAAAGCTCCGTACCGGAGGAGGACGCAGCAGGAAATCGTCTTCACGGAAGAGGAAGTAGCCCGGGCTGGTGTTGCCTATAACATGTAAAATTATGCAAAAAGTGTTGCCCGTGCGCAACACTTTTTGCATAAATATGCTTTAAATTCGCATTTTATGTTGCGCGCAAGCAACATAAAATGGCTAAAAGTGTTGCGCGTAAGCAACACTTTTGCTATATTTGTCCGGACTAATCAGATTTTAATATGGAGACTCTGTTCAGAAGACATGACCAGTATATCGCGAAGACTCCCATTGACATTGTCCGCGAGACCATGCAGGACATAGGCTGGGATTCCAGGCTGATTGCCATAGTCGGGGCCCGTGGTGTGGGGAAGTCCACTTTGATGCGCCAGTATGTGAAGCTGAATTTCGAGCCTTACGACAGGTCGGTACTCTATTGCTCCCTGGATTCGGTATATTTCTCGACTCATACGGTCATTGAACTCGCCGAGAGGTTCGTGGCCCGGGGCGGACGCAGGCTGTTGCTTGATGAGGTGCACAAATATGATGGATGGAGCCGCGAGATAAAGGAAATATACGAGCTCTATCCCGAGCTGAAGATTGTCTTGAGCGGTTCGTCTCTGCTTCATATTCTGAATGCGGATGCGGATTTGTCGAGGAGGTGCGTAAGATACTCCATGTACGGGCTGTCGTTCCGGGAATTCCTGAGGTTCTACAAGGGCCCTGACTTCGGGAGATGCGGTCTGGAGACCATATTGTCCGACAACGCCCGCCTGTGCGCCGAAGTGAACGCCGGATGCAGGCCTCTGATGCTGTTCGACGAATATCTGGAATATGGATATTATCCGTTCTACAGCGAGAACGCCTCGGACTATCATATCAAGATAGGCCAGGTGGTGAATTTTGTCATAGACGTGGAACTCCCGCTGCTTCGCAGGGTTGATGTCGCGAATCTGCGGAAAATCAAGGCTCTTGTCGGGATAATCGCGTCCGGAGTGCCCTATGAGCTGGATGCCAGTAAATTGGCGAAGGCGGTCGGCACGGGCCGTGACACGGTGGTGGAATATCTCAGGCATCTGAGCGACGCCCGGATTTTCAACCTGCTGTATTCGGGTGCGAGGAGCATAGGGAACCTGACCCGCCCCGACAAGGTCTATCTGGAGAACTCCAATCTTCTGTACGCCCTTTCCTCCGAGACGGTTGAAATCGGTACCGCGAGGGAGACCTTTGCCGTGAGCCAGTTGAACAACGGAGGTTGCCAGGTGGAATACTGTAGGCATGGCGGGGATTTCATGGTGGACGGCAAATATACCTTCGAAGTGGGAGGCAAGGACAAAGGGTATGCCCAGATTGCCGGAATAGGGGATTCCTATATCCTTTCGGATGACATCGAGACTCCCGTGGGGAACCGGCTTCCGCTCTGGCTTCTCGGCTTCCTGTATTAGCGGAATTTCTTGTCGTCCTCGAGCATTCCGAGGTAGGAATTGTAGCGTTCGGGGCTGATCAGCCCTTCGTCGATGGCGGCCTTGACCGCGCAGCCGGGCTCATGGGTGTGGGTGCACGGTACGAAGCGGCAGCGGTCGGCGACGCGGAGCATCTCCGGGAAGTAGCGGTAGATCTCCTCCTTCTCCATGTCCACGAGGCCGAAGCCGCGCAGCCCCGGAGCGTCAATCAGATAGCTGCCCGTGTCGGGTGTTCCGCTTTCCGCCGGGGCATTTTTGTCCGGGGCCAGGTTCAGGCGGTACATTTCATACAGGGAGGTGGTGTGCCTGCCCTGGAGGTGGGCTTCGGAGATAAGGCCTATCTTGGGGTCGAGACCGGGGTCCACGGCCTTGATAAGGCTGGATTTCCCGACTCCCGACTCTCCGGTGAGCAGGCTGAGCCTGCCGCGGCAGAGCTCGCGCAGACTCCCTATGCCTTCTCCCGTGAGCGCTGACGTGGGTATCACAGGGTACCCGGCCTGCCGGTATGTCCGGACGAAATCCTCGACCTGCTCCGGAACTTCCGAGCCGTACATGTCAATCTTGTTGAGCAGAATCACCGCCTGAATGCCGTAGACCTCGCAGGTCACGAGTATGCGGTCGAGGAAAGGCAGCTTTATCTCGGGGAAATACAGGCTTACGGTGACTAGCACCTGGTCGAGGTTGGCTGCTATCACGTGGGATTGCCTCGAGAGGTTGGTGGAGCGTCGTATCAGGTAGTTGCGCCGAGGAAGCACCTCTGTAATCACTGCGGGGTGCGTCTCGTCCTGAATCTCTCCGACGGTGTAGCGCACCCTGTCCCCGACGGCGACCGGGTTGGTGGCGCTTCCGTGCTCCAGCCTCACCTTTCCCCGCAGTACGGCGGGAAAGAGCTTCCACTCCGGCAGACGGCTCAACAGGAAGTGGCTCCCCGCGTTCTTGACCACGGTGGCCTCGCCTCCCCTGTGCTGTGATGTGTCCTGCTTCATCAGGCTATCTCGCCCTTCCTGTGAGCTTTTCGGCGAAGTCGCCGAGGATTTCAATCTTGTCCCTGCCGAGGCCGGCGTCGCTTACGGCCTCCATCGCCCTGGATGTGAAGTGCATGATGGCGTCCTTTGCGTCCTTGTCGACCCCGAGGGTGATGTAGAGCTGCTTTACGGTCGCAATCTTCGCGGCCTTCTGGGTCTCGCTGCCAGCCGGGAGCGCGAAGGCTTCGAGGAAGCCTTTCTTGTCGTGCGCCTTCTCGACCGCCCTGACAGTGAGCCAGCTTTTCTTGCTGTTGACTATGTCGCCGCCTATGGGCTTGCCGAAGACCTTTTCATCGCCGAAGGCATCGAGGTAGTCGTCGGCTATCTGGAAAGCCATGCCCAGTTCGTAGCCGTAGTTGTAGAGGGCGTCGGCGACCTTGTCCGAGGCGCCTCCGATCAGTGCTCCGACCTTGGCGGAACATCCGAGCAGGACTGCGGTCTTCAGGCCTATCATCCTGTTGTAGTCCTCCATCGACACGATGTCCTGGCTTTCGAAGTCCATGTCGTACTGCTGGCCTTCGCAGACTTCGACGGTGGTCTTCATGAACAGGTCCATAACCTTGTCATGCACGTGGCGGGGCGACCTTGACATGCGCTTGTAGGCTTCGATGAGCATCACGTCGCCGGAAAGAATCGCCGTGCTCTCATTCCACTTCGTCCATACGGTGGGCATTCCGCGCCGCATGGGGGAACGGTCCATGATGTCGTCGTGCATCAGGGTGAACGAATGGAACACTTCGAGTGCTTCCGCCGGCGAGAGTATCTCCTCGCTGAACTTGTCGCCGAAGAAGGAGTAGGCGGTGAGGCAGAGCTTCGGGCGCAGTCTCTTGCCCCCTATCTCGATCATGTACCTCAGTGGGTCGTAGAGGCCTTCCGGTTCGCTTGTGAAACAGATGTCACGGAACATTTCCGCAACGATGCTGTCAATCTGGCTTTCTGTTGTCATATCAGGCAAAGATACTGATTTTTCAGGATTTCCTTACTTATGGTACGACTGCGCCCGGCAGGACAGACAACCTGCCGGGCGCAGTGCATATGTGAGTTTCTAATATATAGGTACGTCGCGGAAATATATTCTCGGATCAGCAAGAGAATCCGGATACAGATCGTACGCCCAGATGCCTAATATGACAGTCAGGCTTGTTGCA
>DGYFJ06201__coassemble_624_pt1 | contig 32452 bp, 27 predicted proteins | sample DGYFJ06201__metabat2_high_PE_017 | metagenome-assembled genome bin DGYFJ06201 | reverse complement strand
TCTCGCGCATACTCAATCGTGTTCCTGTAATCGTTCTCGTTCATCATATCGCTTTCGTACTGGTTCCTCTCCTCCCGCGTATACGCCGCAACCCTCGCCGCCTCGAACAGCCGTTCGAACACCCTCTCCCGCAGCTCCGGCGGCCGCCCCTCCAGGCGCGACAGGTTCTTCAGCACATACATCCACTTCTCCACTATCCCGCTCCGCTCCGTAACCTCCCTCCTGTACGCTCCCACTTCCAAATATAGGAATTCCAGCTTGGAATTCATAATCTCCCCGGTCTCGTCCTCCCGCAGACGGTACCGGTGCACCAGCTTGTCGCGCCACCTCTCCGACTCCCCTCCATAGTCGTGCTCCATCGCGAAGTCCAGCACGCCGACCACGCACACCGGATTCAGCCGGTAGTTCCAGCCGCCCCTGCGACCCTGCCCGATTATCGGATGTGCGGCGTAATACAGTGCGCGGTCGCGGAAGTACCGCTGCGAGCGCTTCTGCATCTCGACAACGAACTGCGTCCCGTCGGCGCTGACGCACATAACGTCGAATACGGAATCCCGCTCCCGTTCCGTCAGGTTCTGACGTTCGCTCTTCAGGTAGGTGATGTCGCGGATGTCCCGCTCCGGGAACAGGCCCCGCAGGAACTCCAGCAGCAGGTCCTTGTTCATCTCCGTGCCGAACAGCCTCTTGAATCCCCAGTCCGACAACGGGTTGACGTAAGTTTGAATTGAAGTCTCCATAATCGTTAAAGTTTAAAGGTTCTACATTTTCATCCCGGGACGCTCCGACTGCTCCTGGTTCCGGCGTCAGCCGGGCGCTCTCCCGATGGTGAGCACTGAAAAGGCGCGGAGTCGTCTGCGTCCGTCTCCGGCAAATATGCCGAACCTTGTCCGGAAAGTCAAGGGTTGATAAAAATCCTGACGCGGATTTTGAAGTTTCCGATGCAAGATTTTTCCGTTTCTATCCCCGCAAATCATCACATCTGGCAATTTAAGTTTTGGTTCTCCATCCCGGCCGCAGAACGGAGGCGTCTGGAATCCGCCGCAGGGAGACTCAAGATTCCGCCGGTTCCCCGCACATCCAAAGATAATATGTCTTATCTTTGCCCACATGGAAAATACAAGGCAATATGTTCCGGTCCTGCTGCTGACCGGTTATCTCGGCAGCGGAAAGACCACTCTGCTGAACCGCATACTCTCCAACAGAAAAGGTATCAAGTTCGCCGTGATCGTCAATGACCTCGGCGAAGTCAACGTGGACGCCGCCCTGATCGAGAAGGGCGGAGTCGTAGGGCAGAAGGACGACAGCCTCGTCGCCCTCCAGAACGGATGCATCTGCTGCACCCTTAAGATGGATCTCGTGCAGCAGCTCGACGAGCTGACCGCAGACGGCCGCTTCGACTATATTGTAATCGAAGCCAGCGGAATCTGCGAGCCCGCCCCCATAGCCCAGACCATCTGCTCCATTCCGAGCCTCGGCTACGGAAACGGCGGCCCGATAGCGAAAATGGACTGCATCGCCACCGTCGTCGACGCCCTGCGCATGCAAAGCGAATTCAACTGCGGAAAGGACCTGCCCTTGCGCAATTTCGAAGAAGACGACATAGAGAACCTGCTGATACAGCAGATAGAATTCTGCAACATCGTTATTCTGAACAAGGTCGCGGAAGTCAGCAAAGCCGACCTCGGGCGCATGAAGCAGATAATCAGGAACCTCCAGCCCAAGGCTGAAATCATAGAATGCAACTTCTGCGACTTCGACCTGCACAAGATACTGGACACGGGCATGTTCGATTTCGACCAGGTGGCCACCTCAGCGGCATGGATCAACGAAATCGAGGGCGACGGCCACCACCATGAACACGAGCTCCACGACGAGGAGGAGGGCGAAGCCGAGGAATACGGCATCAGCACCTTCGTCTACTGCCGCCGAGACCCCTTCGACATCAACCGCTTCGACAACTACGTGGCCAAGCACTGGCCGAACAGCGTGATTAGGGCGAAGGGCATCTGCTACTTCGATGACGAGCCGGACAAATGCTACCTGTTCGAACAGGCCGGACTGCAGAAGACCATAAAGGACGCCGGTCTCTGGTTCGCCACCATGCCCGACGACGAACTCGCCGACATGATGAAGAGCGATCCCAACCTTGTCAGGGACTGGGATCCGAAATACGGCGACAGGATGATAAAGCTGGTGTTCATCGGCCAGCACATGGACAAGGAGGGCATCGCCTCCGACCTCGACAATTGCATCAAGCCTCTCCGATAAGGAGCGAGGGCCGCCGTAATTCACGGCGGCTATTGCAGTTTCCTGTTCTTGTAGGACTCTATGCACGAGGGAATTATCCTTTCGTATTCGCTGCTGTGGAACAGCGGCGAGGAGATGATGAAATCGGCGGTGCTGCGGTTGGTGGCGAAAGGCACGTTGTAGAGCGATGCGAGGCGCACGAGACCCATAACGTCGTTCTGGTGGCCCTGCATTATCAGGTTGTCGCAGAAGAAGACTAGCATGTCCACGGTGCCTTCGGCTATCATCGCACCTATCTGGAAATCGCCTCCGAGAGGGCCGCTGAGCTTGCAGACCACTTCCGGGGCTTCGTCGCCCAGCACCTCCTTGAGCGCCTCCCCTATCAGGCGGCCGGTGGTGCCGGTGCAGATGAGCCGGCAGTCCTTGAGCACTCCGGCGTTGTATTTCACCCAGTTCACGAGTTCCGCCTTGCGGGAATCGTGGGCCACGAGAGCGATAGTCCTGATCATATCTCTGAATTTTTTCTAAAGTTAGTCAATTCCATAATCAATACAAGGGCCGGCGCCCCCTGCGGGATGCCGGCCCTTGCTGCAATGTCGTATGTCGAAATTATTTGACTTCGATGAGCTTGTGAGCCTCCTGCGGCTTCTTCACGATCTTGGGGATATTGACGGTCAGCACTCCGTTCTCGACCTTCGCCTCGATATGCTCGCGGTCTGCGTCCTCAGGCAGAGTCATAATCTGCTGATATTGAGAGTATGAGAACTCCCTGCGCAGATAGTGGCCATGCTTCTTTTCGCCGTTCTCCTCCTGCTTCTTCTCCATATTGATGGAGAGGTTGCCGTCATGGTCGAGGCTTACCTTGAAGTCGTCTTTGGTAAGTCCGGGAGCGGCCAGCTCCAGCTCATATTTGTCGTCGTGTTCTAATACGTTGATGGCGGGAGCCGTAGCGTTTGTCCTAGCCATCCAGTTGGTGTCAAAGAAATCGTTGAAAATGTCAGGAAGCCAAGTTTCTGAGTTTCTTCTGGTGATAGCCATAATTCAAATCTCCTATTTTTATTTGTTTTACTTTCTTTTCTTGTCCCTTGCGGGACGCCTGAAGAAGAATCAAGTCCCATGCCAATTGGAATCATTCTAAATTAGGAGACATTTTGGCATAAAAAGGGACTATCTGTCAGCTTCCGTGCCAGATAGTCGCAAGCTGGGCAACCGGCCGCAGCGGATGCCGCCTCCCGGTTCAGACTTCCTTCCCCGAGCAGTCGGGGCAGACGCCCTTGACCATGAAATTGACCGAATCCATACCGAAGCCCTCGGGAAGGTCTATCTCCGGTATGCGGATGTCCTTCAGACAGAAGGTCCTGTGGCAGACCTCGCAGTAGAAATGCACGTGCATGTCGTCGAGGGTGCATTCCTGACCGCCTCCGCAGACCTCGTATTTCATCATTCCGCTGCCGTCCTCTATCTCGTGCGCGACATGGGTTCTGGCGAAAAGCGAAAGCACCCTGAATATGCTGGACCTGTCGACGGTGCCGAGAATCGAGTCCAGTTCGGCCAGTGACACCGGATGTCCGGCATCCAGCATGGCACGCAGAACAAGTATCCTGTTCGGGGTCCGCTTCACGCCTTTTCTCTCAAGTATTGAATCGCAGGAATCCATACAGCCGTTCCGTATCTTGACTTTTATCCTTTGCAAGCTACGAATTTTCCGCGAATTTCCGGCAAGAAAGCTTAATTTTGCGTGAAAGTATCATTATATATGATGAGGAATAACATACTCGTCCTGGCGGTCGCGCTGCTGCTGTCCGCAGGTCATGTCGCAGCGCAGACTACTACCCTGCGCGTGGACTGCATCTTCTCCGGAAATGCAGAAGAATGCAGCATATCGCTTTCTTCTCTGTCGGAAGCCGGCCCCTGGGCAGGACGCGCCAAGAACATGGACACCCTGCTGCTGCGCGGGAACGGGCAGATCTCATTGAGGGACGCCGAGAGCGCCGGACTGCTCTACGTCAACTCCTTCTCCACTCTGTTCCAGGAATGGCAGAACACCGAGGAGGCGACGCGCACGGTGAAAGCCTTCGAGAACGTGTTCCTGCTGCCCATGCCCGAATCCGACGCTGTCGTGCGGATCGAGCTGTACGACTTCCGTGGCAGGGTCTCCGCCTCCCTGGACTTCGCGGTAAGCCCCGACGACATCCTTATCAAAAGGCTGGAGAGGGAAGCCGCACCCCACCGGTACATAAGGCGCAGCGGTGACATAACGGACAAAATCGACATAGCAATCGTGGCCGAAGGCTATACCATGGACGAAGCCGGCCTGTTCTACGAAGACGCTGAGAAAGCCGTCGAAAGCATATTCTCGCACTCCCCCTTCACGGAGCTGGCCGACAGGTTCAACATAGTGGCGGTGGCGCTTCCGTCCGCTGAAAGCGGAGTCAGCGTGCCCCATGACAACGTTTGGAAGGACACCGCCCTCGGCTCGCACTTCGACACCTTCTACACCGAAAGGTACCTCACCACCCTGAACCTCTTCAAGCTGCACGACTCCCTCTCCGGCATTCCCTACGAGCACATAATCATACTCGTGAACACCGACAGCTACGGCGGCGGAGGCATATTCAACTCCTATCTGCTCTCCTCCGCCCACAACGAATGGACCTCCCCCGTGATAGTCCACGAATTCGGCCACAGCTTCGCAGGCCTGGCCGACGAATATTTCTATGACGACCAGTACACGGAATACTATTATCCCGACACCGAACCCTGGGAGCCCAACATCACCACGCTCAAGGACTTCTCCCTGAAATGGCAGGACATGGCCGGAGACGGATGCACGCCCGTGAGCAAGGAGGAGCAGCTCGCCGACCCCAACGGCTGGGCGGGCGACGCCGGCTCCTTCAAGGTTGGATTATACGAAGGGGCGGGCTACCAGTCCGAAGGGGTATACCGTGGATTCCCGGAATGCCGCATGAAAATCAACGACTGGCCCTCATTCTGCCCCGTATGCCAGAGGGCGATAACGGACATTATTGAGTTCTATTCCGACTGAATAGGCTGATGACGGTGCAACGGACTGCTTTTCTCTGGCATCATTAACACGAAAACTACATATTATCATGAAAAAGTTATTGTTCACCCTCATCGCGGCCGCCATCGCCAGCTTCGGAGCTGCGGCCCAGATTACTGCAGGAGCCGGATACGCCAACCAGATTACCAACACCAGCATCGGCGACATCGATGCGGACAACAGCTCCAACGGTTTCTATGTAGGAGCCGGATTCAGCTGCCCCATAATAGCCGGCCTGTCCGTGGACCCTGGAGTCTACTACAGCTACATGGTCAGCAAACAGAGCCTGCTTGACACCGAACTGGTCACCGGCAATACCCAGAGCCACTATCTGACGATTCCGATAAACTTCAGGTACACTCTGAAGGCCGTGGACTTCCTTGACGTATTCGCATACGCCGGCCCGAACTTCAATATCGGCCTCGCATCGACCACCACCGCCTCCTTGCTCGGAATGAACGTCGATGTGGACAACTTCGGTGAAGACGGTTCGCTCCGCAGGTTCGACCTCGGCCTCGGCGCCGGCCTGGGCTTCGACCTGTTCCAGCTTGTCCGCGTCAGCGCAGGCTACAACTGGGGGCTGCTCAACCTCAGCAAGAGCGACAATGTCAAGACAACCAACGCCGGATGGCATATAGGAGTCGCAGTACTGTTCTAGAAATACGGTTCGCCAATATCAAGGCCGGTGCACGGGAGTGACAGTCCTCCGATGCGCCGGCCATATTCTTTCAATCGACGAGGCTGTTGCGGTACACCGCGCCCGCGATGTCGTTCAAAGGATTGATGGTCAGGTAGGTGCTCCCCGATATGTCCACATCGTTCGTATACAACTCATCCAGTTTGACACCGTCCTTATGGAATCTCAAACCCCGCAGCCAGATTGTAACGTCATCCGGTTCTGCAATGTCCCGGAGCATTTTCTCCACTATACTCTCCAACCACATGTACTCTCCCTCCATATAGTATTTCACATCGAAATCCGCCGGAGGCCCGTAATAGATCTTTCCCGGTCCCTGATGATAAACGTCGTCGAAGAGATAGCTGTCCATGCTGGCGCAGAGATGCGAGTTCCAGGGGTCGTCCCCCAGAATCCCGAACATGAACTCCACAGTGGACCAGTCGGCGCCGGAGCCGTAGAGCGAAAGATACTGCGCGTTCTTCGGCCCTACAAGATATATAGTGGCAAACCTCTGCGGACGGCATATCGCGAACTGGTGCAGGCTGACATTGTATGAAATCGTGAAATCCCTTTCCGACACCAGCGTCCTCCTGTCCCACCTGTTCGTGACGGACATCCTGACATGATGCTCTCCGTAGGGGACGAGCAGTCCGCCCGGAACGACTTCACCGTTGGACGCCCTCTTTACCTGTTCGGACTCCCTGAATATGAATCTGACCTCACCCTCTTCATGGACAATCTCGGTTCTGGGCCCGAACTCCTCGGAAGGTGAGGACTTCGTCCGGAAGGTCACGCCCTGGCCGTCCACTGAAAGCCTGACATAGTCCGGGTCGCCGTGGTCATACTCGCAGTCGGCGGCATATACTATCTTGCTGTCCATGTCTGCGGTATTGAAGTACCTGAACCCGTCTGTCTGCCGGAACTCCCCTATTTCCTCCGGGACATGCACATAGCATGCGAGGTTCATCACATTCGTGGGCAGATAATAGAAATCTTCAATCCTGCTGTTCGGGCTTATCTGCAGGTTGCCCAGATTCTTGCGCCCTCGGATATGGTCTTCGATTTTCTTTCCGTCCGACGTTGTGGTCCTCGCCAGATATATCGTCTTCAGGTCATCAGAGACCTCCACGCATTCCTGCCATTCGTTATTCGAAGAGGTCCAGACGATTTCAGGCCGGAGAAGAAGGTCGAACAGTTCCGGGTCGAACTCCGAGTACTCGATTTCCTCGCCGGTGGCTCCTGTAAGATATCGTATGCCGAGCTCCGACTCCTTCCCGTCAAAAGGAAGATGATAGGTGTTCAACAGGTAGTGCAAATCATAGTACGGAAGGTCTATCTCCAGCGGAATCTCGAAAAGTCCGTCGTTATGGATATCCTCCGAACAGATTACTATCTTCCCCGGAGAATAGCGGTAGGGATAGACTCTGTATGTGTTCGGGAAAAACGCGCATACGTTCAGCCTCCCGAGGACGTTCACGCACTGGTCACCATACAGGTCATAGTCCTGATAGGGATATATCACATTCCCGGACGCATCCAGATGGCAGCCGGCGAAAGGCGCCGAATCCTCGTTCCGGACCTTCCAGTGGACGTTCCGGTCATGGTTGCCGACGCTGCCGTCCGTGGCGTCCTGGTCGGCGAGATAATATATCCTTTTCCCTGCAAAGCCCGAAAAGCGCAGAAGCCGCTTCTGCCCGACGAAGAAACCCTCGTCCAGGCTCAGTCCGTTATCTTCGGTCACCGATATGTCCGGGCCGGTGACTATGACGGCGCCTGTCTCGATGTCCCCGGGCATCAGCCGAAGCGTCAGCGGAATGCGCATTCCGGAGACGAAACGCGAAGGGTCCGTGACGGAAAAGGTGAAACGCCCGTCGGAATATTGAACCTCTATCCCCAGCTCCCGCAGCCTGGCGCGCTGCGGTTCGTCCGCCGCTTCATGGCCTGCCGCCCAGAAGTCGCTGGTCCATGCAAGTTCGGTCAGGTACCCGGGCTCATGGTCCGCAGCCGTCAGGACGGCGGATCCTATTATGTTGGGGCCTCCGTCTCCGGCGGTGATGTTCAGGTTGAACGTGCCAGGGCGGTTCTTCCTCACATAGATTTCCTTGCCTTCGGGCAGCACCCCGGCCAGGTCGCCGGAAAGGAAGAATCTCCTGGAGTCGGTGAAATCCTCATTATCGAGTTTCCAGTCCGGCTCGAACACCGACTCGGAATCGAAGCTGAGCGTCACCCTGATCTCCCTGTTGCGCCCTACGTCGAAATCATCCGTGGAGTTGCGCCCGAGGAAGAACCTGTAGAGGATGTCCCCCTCAAGGCCCTTGTCCCCCGCATTCAGCCTGCCCTTGAACTCCAGATAGGTCAGAAGCTTGCTGACACCTTCGCCGCAGGCGGCTTCTACACCCTCAATGTCCTTCTCGGCAGGGTCTGTATTGCCCGGCATGAGCACACCCTGCCTGTTCTCGGGGACATAGAACACGAACTCTTCGGACAGCCCGTTCTTCATGGAGACTTCATGGTCGCTCACGCTGATGACATCCCCGACATCGGCCGCCCTGGAGCCTTCCTCGGAGAAAGGACGCAGCACGCAGTTCGACTGTCTTATGTGCACGCTTTCATTGATGAAGGACTCCAGGTCCGTGCCGGCAATCCCGCTGTGGTCGACAGTCAGCACGACCTTGGAGAACAGCCTCTCCATTTCCACATCCACGGATGCGTCCTTCAGCGGGTCAAGGGACTTCCTGCTCCAGCATAGCGGAATACCCCAGTCGGCCACATCGGAGAAGCTTTCGCGCCTCAGGCCGTCTCCCGCGTCCGCCCCGTCCAGCCTGTAGCTGAAATCCTGTATCTCCTCCGAGGAAGCCGGCATGACCGGGAAACGGGCCGTCCCGTCATCTGCCAGCATTCGCAGATTGCCTATCAGGAACATGTCGTAGGTCCTTCCCTGCGGAAGCCTGACCAGCATGGTCTTCCCGAACATGTCCGCAGGTATCTCGATCTCCGCCTCCATGACTCCGGTCCCGCTGTCGTACACCGCCAGGACGGCACCCGTGAACAGGGACTCAATCCCGGACCCGAGGCTGGACCTGGTCTGCATCATTTCAGCGCCGTCCAGATGCAGGGCCACCGTCTTCGTGTCCGAAGCTCCCTCGTCCTTGAATTTCACGGGAACCGTATCCGGCTCGCACGAGCAGATGCCCGCGAGCAGAAGCAGGAAACCCGCAGCATAGTCTGTTATCGTCTTCATGGTCAATTTCATATTTCAATGTCTCCAAAACTTTCATCTTCATCCCAGCCGGTGACCGAAAGGGTGATTTCCGCGCTCGCGTGGTCCACTACGGCGCTCACATCCTGCAGATTCCTTCTTTTCCAGTCGTATCCCGCCCTGCTGAATTCGGCGCCGAGGTCTATCACCCGGTCAACAGTCCCGTCTTTTCCGGCCGTTTCCCTCACGAATTCAAGTATCATGTCATTCCCCGACTGCCGGGGTATCCTTACCGAGAAAACCCCTGTGCCGCTCCTGCGGACCACAGCGAGGTATTCTCCCCTCAATGGCCTTCGGCTGTAGATGTCAATCGCGTTGTCGGCCGCACGCACCCTGAACGTCCCTTCATATTCCTCCCCGGGGCCGAGCCCGGAGACGACTATCGTAAGGGTGCAGTACTGCTTGTACGGAACCGCCGTCACGAACTTCTCATCCGATTCGCAGACGAACTCTTCGCCGTACATCCACAGCGGGTCGGCCTCAAGCCCGAAGGGCGTGACCAGGGAGTCCCCACGGATGACGGTACGTTCCAGGCCGGCCACGACCGCCGCCCGGGCAGGTCTGCGCGGAAGCGGCCGGACATATCCCCGGTGCTCATGTTCCGGAAGACTCTCGACCGAGCGCGCCAGCTCCCCACCGCTGCTGAAGGAAATCAAGGCCCTGGGGAATCCGGCGTCAATGAATTCGTCGACAATAAGATAGGTGTAGCACGGGCAGGCCCGGCGGTCTTCTTTTACTGAGCAGGAGGCCAGAATCATGAGCAGTACCGGCAGCAGGGCCGCCGGCATCGCTCGTTTGACTCCCGGACTCATATCGTCTCCGTGTATTCAGTACCCGTCTCCCAGTCAGCCACGTCGATGACGCCCGAAACAGTGTCGAACTCGACCGGGTGGTTGGGGTCGTCCGAACCTGGCCTGTTGATGGTCAGTCTGACCTTGTACTGCCTGTTGCTCTGCAGCCCGGTACCTTCAGCCTCGTCGAACAGGGTCACCGGATAATAGCACGAATGCCAGGTACCGTCCACGAGGAACTCCGCATCTATGACCAGGAGGGTCGCCCGGGGTGACCATGTGCCTTCCTTGCTGGGACTGCATTCGTTGGGATAGGAATAGAAGCTGTGCCTGGTGTTGTCGGTCTTCTGATAGTCTATCACGACAGGCCCGGACGCCTTGTCGAGGATGAGCCTGGACTTGTCCGCGTCGGTTTCCTTGGACATTCTCGCATACCAGTCCTGCTCTTCCAGCGAGGCAGCCTTCATGCTGGCGCCGAAATTGATTTTTGCGGGCACGTTCAGCAGATAGATGTCCTTGATCCTGAAACTGCCCGGCTTCTGATATGCGGAGGCCACCATGGCATTGGTCACGCTTTCAAGCACGACCGAAGCGCAGATTCTGCGCACCGTGACAGTCTGGGTGCTCCTGCCGGCGGTCAGGACCGCAGTCTTTGAGCCTATCATGAACAGCCCGGTGGCTGAATTGTCCGCCAGGAGGGTGGTCTTGGCCAGAAGGTCCTCCTTTCTGGCGACGGATCCGTCGGCCGTGAAGTCCTCGGCGGCATTGACCACCGCCCAGATTTCGCGGCTGCCCGTTGTGCAGCTCAGGGTGATTCCCTTGTAGTCCGACGCCGATGCGTTGAAATTGAGAGGCGTGTCGAAGCCTTCGGACACGCTGGCGTCAAGCACGTTGTCCTCATCCGTTCTGAAGACGAAAATCTGGACATTCTGTATCATTGATTCATTGTCCAGCGTCTGTCCGGTCAACTTGGTGCCGGACGCTCCGTCGGAAAACCTGAGCTCGAGCGAGCATCTGCCGTCTCCTGAGGGGACGGTTTCGGGTGTGGAATCGATTTTCTCGCAGGCGAACGCCAATGATGCGCAGGCTGCGACAAGTGCCATGTTAAAGTTTCTCATAATTTTTTGATTTGAATTGAAGTTTATCTATAAGATCATATCTATCAACCAGCAATGATATTTCAGGATCCAGGTTCGCCCTGTGTATGAAGGAAGCGTCCGCGCTGCAGGCCTTGAGCAGCCGTTCGACCGCCTCCCGGTCACGGTTCAGCCTCGAGTATACGAGGGCGAGGAGATAGTCCACCCTCGCCGTGGAGGGGCATTTCTCCAGGATGTCCATAGCCGAATGGTTCCTGTCGAGCGCCACGAAGGCCACGGCCGTGTTGTAGTCGGCGTATGGCAGGAGTCTTTCAAGCGCATCCTCGTAGCGGCGGTCCTGAAGCAGCCTGACCCCGTCCATGTATGCGGTGTCCAGTACGGAAGTGTGCACAGTATCCTTCTGCATCCCCGTCCTGTGGAGATGGAAGCGGAAATCCACGATTCTCAATTCGGGATACAGCTTGTCCCTTATGTAGCGGTAGCTCTTCATCCCTCCCATCTTCGCCTCCCTTTCGTCGGGGTCCGTCTCCGAAGCAAGAGCGAAATATTCTGCTTTCTCCTCCCCCGTGAGCAGGGTGTCGGCCGATACCAGCCGATCCAGCAGAAACCAGTTCTCTCCACCGCTCCTCGACCTGAACACGATTTCAGGGAACTCCTTCTCCGCATAGGAGACATCCGACGAGACGAAGTTCTCGTCCACCGTGATATGCAGCCCGGCATCCCTCACGAACTCCGACTCCAGGGCCGCGACATAGTCCGAGAAATATTCCGAGACGGACTTCGCCCGCGAATAGCTCAGTGCCATGTTGCTCTTCAGGCTCCCTTCCGGAGAGGCCGAGGCCACTATCAGTATGGAATCCATGACGAAGGAACTGTCGGTGAGCAGTTCGCCCAGCCGCCGCCTGATTTTCTCCATCTCCTCACGATTCCGACCCAGGCTCTCGTCAATCCTGCTGTCACCGATTCCGAAGTCGATGGTGCAGGTCATTTCGCTTTCCACATTCCTGGAGATGATTCTGGTCAGATACTTCTCCGCCGCGTCGGCCAGGGAGCTCAGCGAACTCACGTAGAAAGTGAGGCTTCCCGACTCGGGAATCGTATAGAGCCTGCGATCCTGTCCGAATATTTCTCCCGACAGGAAGACATCAACCTTACGCATTCCCGGCCTCGAGGGGAGCATCTGCACATAGTTGTATATGAACTCTCCACCGCCGCCCCGGAGCACCGTATCCAGACGCACCCCTTCGCTGACTATGGGCGACTTGACATATTTCCGCCTCTTCATATCCTTCATGGACTCCAGCCTCCTGTTCCTGTGCAGCAGGAACTCCCGGGTATAGTGTTCCGCGGCCTCCCTGGAAGTGACCCCGAAACTGCTCGCGAAACTTTCGTCGGAGACATAGCTGGAATCGTTCCTGAAGGCATAAAGCTCGGGGATGTTCCTGGATATGAAGATTTCAAGGTTTCTCATGTCGATGAATTCCAGGCTGTCGGTGATTATGCGGGACAGGAAGCGCCGGTACTGCTCATAGCCGCGCAGCTGGCTTTTCCTGTAGTTCTCCCCTGTGACTATTATGCCGTCCAGCATCCGTTCCTCGCCCATCACTTCCAGCCTCGGATACAGGCGTACCTGCCATTCGGAATCCCTCATGTACTCCGGGACCGTCACCTGGAACTCCAGCCTTACGGCCCCGTTCCTTTCAGCGATGTTCCTGAACCTCGCCGTGACCACTGCGGCGTCTATCCTGTCAAGGGCCACCATCTCTCCCGTGGTCTCGTCCTTGCGCGCCCTCATTATCAGGACTTCCTCGCCGTCCGGCCCCGTCACCTTCATGGTATCGCCCCGAGGGGAGACCAGGTCGATGTCGGTCTCCGGCAGGGTGTACTCCGTCTCGGGAGGCAGCCTGAGCCCGGCCGTGACGCCTTCTTCCGTAATTCTGGTAATCTTCACCTGAAGTCCGCACGAAGGAAGCGCACATAGGATAAAAGGAACCAGGAGCAGGACCGCAGGAGTGAGGCATTTGCCGGCCATGCCCCCGGTTCCTCGCCGGTGCAGCCTAAACTTCATACTGCAGCGGCTCAGGATCGTCTATCACCGCAACCTTGCTCGCCACTATGTCAGTGGACAAGCGTTCAACCCCGTCCGACCCCGTATATTTCTGATACCGCAGACGTCCGACAACATAAATCTTCGTGCCTCTTGTGATGTCCGCCAGGCCATGGATGTTCTTCCCCTCCCATGCCACCACATTATGCCAGCTGGTATCAATCACGGCGGCACCCTCCCTGTCCTTGTAGGCATAGTTGGTAGCGACCGTCATCCTTGCCATAACGTTGTCCGAGAAGGTCTGGGTCCTGATGCTCCCGACCACTCCCCTGAGTTCGATTCTGTTCAACTGTTCCATAAAGTTCCAATAGTTCAAGTTAATTACCGTCGAGGCCGCGCGGTCCTCTCGGCAGCAAAGGAAAACACAAAAATCCGCAATTGGAAGCAGCGAAAGACGGTTTTGAAGAAATCGTATGTTATTTTCCATTTTTTATCAGGAGAGGAAAGAAAAACATTTCCATGCCTGCGAAAGAAACGTCAGAAACTGAAGAATGTTTTTTAGCTTTTCTTGGAAATCACGGAGGCTTGCCCAATATTTGGGAAAAACACCTGAACTATGAACTATAAGCTGAAACACGGCGCCGGAGAGGAAAACAGTTGCCTGGAATGCGGATGCGAGCTGAACGGAAGGAAAGGAAGGAAGTTCTGCAGCCTGAGCTGCAAGAACGCATATCACAACAGGCATATCAGCTATGCGCGCCGATACAGGACGGACATCATCTCCCGGCTCGGCAGGAATCATGAGATTCTCGAAGGCCTGATAAGCGACGGAATCTCCAGCATGGGGCTGGAGGAGCTGCAGGCGGCGGGCTTCGATGACAGCTGCATGACGGGGCACAGCTTCGGCCGGCGCAGGCATGAAGAATGCTGCTGCTTCGACATAGTCTATTATCGGAGCGGCAGCAAGATCTTCGGCATACGCCGGATTGAATTCCAGGATACTGAAAAAAGGGAGGGGCCGCGATGATCGGACAGAACTCGCTGAGCTTGGAACCGCGTCCGTACAGCACAACGAGCACAGTGATTCCTTCTTTTGAATATCTGAGCATAAAGGTTGGATTTTTGCCCAAATATCCAGCCAAAAGGAAGAAAATCTATGGAATCAGTAAATCTTTATCTCCCCCATCTCCACTCCGAAGCAGCCGTCGGTGATGATGGGCACCTTGCGACCGTCGAGGTCCTCGACATAGAGAAAGTCGTCCACGAAAGTATGGGAATGTCCGCCGACCACGAGGTCAAGATACCTGGTCTGCGGGACTATTTCCTGGTCCACGGAATAGCCGGCGTGTGACAGCAGGATTATCAGGTCGCATTTCTCGGTATCGTGCAGGTACCCGGCCCACCTGTTGGTCACCTCGACATCGTCAAGCTGGGGGATGCGCGATGAGGTCACGGCGCTTACGTTGGCCGAGAGGTCGGATTCCAACCCGATGATGCCTATCTTCAGCCCTGCCTTCTCGATAATGACGTAGGGCTCGACATACTCGGCCAGCCCGAACTGGGACACGTCGATATTGGAGCTTACGACCCTTGTGCCTGTGAGCATGGCCAGCCTGGATTCGAGATCCTCTATGCCGTTGTCGAACTCATGGTTCCCGAGAGTCACGCAGTCGTAGCCCAGGGCGTTGATCATTCTGGGCTCCAGTTGTCCGCCGAGCTCCGAGAAATATGACGTCCCCTGGCTGAAATCCCCGGCGTGCAGCAGCAGGACCTTGTCCCCGCCCACGGCGTTACGGACCGAATCCACGAAAGCGGCCCTTTCGATGATGCCTCCACGGCCGGCGTCAGCACCGCTGCGTATGGGCTCGAAATGGCTGTGCGTGTCGTTGGTATGGATTATGACGAGCCTGGGTTCGCTCTGGCAGGCGCAAAGCGCGAGAGCTAGCGCGGCCGCAGCCAATATTCTCCTGATCATTTTCATTCCCTCCCTCTTATTACAAGTCTGTCATCGACGAAATACCTGATGGTATCGCCGCGCTCCGCATAGCTCATCGCATACGGAAGCATGGAATCTATCACCTTGACATCCGTTATTATGAGCTCCCGGGCGTTCTTTCCTATGTTGATGCGGTCGCCTCCGTCAAGCAGGAAGTCGATGGTCGCGACCCCGTAGGTCCTGTCGGGATCCACCGGCCTGCCCCCTACGAGCAGGGTGTCCACCCTGTTTCCGTCAAGCACCAGCTTCGCTCCTCCGAAGCATTGCAGGTTCCCGCCCGCCATATACTCGAAGAGCGCTGTCAGGTCGCTGCCCTTGAGCGCGACATAGCAGAGGTAGTTCTTGAAAGGGAGCATGGACACGAGGTCGTCCTTGATCACGGCGCCCTCGGGCAGGTCCACCCTGATTCCTCCCGAATTGATTATGCCCACATCGACCTTCTTTCCCGTGATCTTCGCCACGTCGTCAATCATGTGGTCGACTATCCAGTTGGAGAGCTTGCAGTTGGGGCCTTCGCGCCTGAGCTCCTCGGCCGACCAGCCTATCACCTCCTTGAGAGGCGCCATCTGAGGCTGCACGGCTATCATCTCGCGGGCTGCGGCCCAGGTCGCCGTCCCGGCCGGGAAGACCCTGCCGGAGGGAGAGACATAGCAGCTGTCATTCACGCTGCCCAGAGCCTCCGCGACATTGTCGGCATTCGGGGCGGTGACCCCGGTGCGGTGGCCGTCCATGTCATATTTCGTCCAGCTCATCCCGGGCCCGCACGAACATGCGAGCAGGACGAGCGCTACTGCGGACATCACTTTTGCTTGAACCATTTCCATAAATCTTTCCAAGTTGACTTCTTGCCGAACATCAGGATGCCGACCTTGTATATCTTCGCGGAAATCCATGCGAACAGGGCGAACGCCGCGATGAGCAGCACCACCGACAGGACAATCTCCCAGACGGGCACTCCGAACGGCAGGCGGGCCAGCATGACTATGGGAGAGGTGAACGGGATAATGGAGCCCCAGAACACCAGACCGCTGTCAGGCGCCTTGAAGGCGTAGAGGGCTATGAAGAACGCCACCAGCAGAGGTATGGTGAGCGGGAGCTGGAGCTGCTGCGTATCGCCTTCGTTCTCCACGGCCGAGCCTATGGCCGCGAAAAGCGATGCATAGAGCATATAGCCGAAGACGAAGAAGATTATGAAGCAGACTATTATCTGTCCGAACGGGATGTTGGCGAGCGAAGACAGAAGAATCGAAGTCTCCCCCTGGCCGGATGCAGCGGCGATGGCCGTCTCCGTCATCGCGGGATCCATTCCCGCCATCTGGGCCATCTCGGCCGGGTCGGAGCCTGAAAGCAGCGAAGGTCCTGCCATCGCGCCCACGACGCCTACTATCGCCACGGTGAGGACCACCCAGAGCAGGAACTGGGTCAGCGCCACCATCGCTATGCCTATGATCTTTCCGAACATGAGCTCGGTGGCCTTCACGGAGCTTATGAGCACCTCGACGACGCGGCTGGACTTCTCCTCTATCACGGATGACATCACCATGCCGCCGAATACGGCGATGAACATGTAGATTACCATGCCCAGAATCATCGAAACCAGCATGTAGACGCCTGAGTCGGCGGCCTTCTCCTCGCCGTCCTCCTCGTCTATGGTGTATGACATCAGGCGCACGTCGGCCTTGACCTCGTCCATTATCTCCCCGAGCCCCTCTATATTATAGGAGGCTATCCTGTATTCCTCGACCGCGTAGTCTATGCGGTTGCCTATGTTCTCCGTCATGTCCACGCCGAGAGGCTTGAGCGAATAGATTGCGGCGTCGACCGTCCTCGCCGAGGAATCCAGCGGGGAAATCTGCAGCACCGCGTCATAGCCCAGCTGCGCCAGCCTGTACTTCACGCTGTCGGCGGGCGTTCCGGAGCAGTCCGCGAAAGTCACGGTCTCGGTGTTCTCCAGCACCGGCATCACGATTCCGGACGCGTCGCACACTGCCACGGTCTTGCTCTCCTCCTTGGTCGCGAACATTATGAGCGAAGGCAGCAGGCACATGGCCGCGAACAGCACGGGCACCAGGAAAGTGGTGATCAGGAAGCTCTTCTTCTTTACGCGGTTGAGATACTCGCGCCTTATGATTATGCCTATTATCCTTGAATTCATTTCGCTTCCTCCCCTTCCGTTACGAGTTTTATGAATATGTCGTTCATCCTGGGCATCAGTTCCCTGTAGGAATTGACGGTCACGCCCCTGCGTATATATTCCTCAAGCGTGGACGTCCCGCCGGTCTCCCTGGGCAGGATCTCGCTATGCTGGCCTTCGGCGTCGGTATAGACCAGCTCCACGTTGTTGTTGCCGTAGCGGCGGCGGATGTTGTCGACCGCACCCGTAATCACGAGATGCGACTTGTTGATCAGCGCTATCTCGTCGCAGAGCTCCTCAACGGATTCCATGTTGTGGGTCGACAGGATGATTGTCGCGCCTTCGTCCTTGAGCCTCAGTATCTCCTGGCGTATGAGCTCGGCGTTGACCGGGTCGAAACCGGAGAAGGGCTCGTCCAGTATCATGAGCGAAGGCCTGTGGACCACGGTCGTGATGAACTGTACCTTCTGGGCCATGCCCTTGGAAAGCTCCTCGACCTTCTTGTCCCACCAGCTCTGGATTCCGAAACGCACGAACCACGCCTTGAGCTCGCGCATAGCCTCCCTGGTGCTCATTCCCTTGAGCTCGGCCAAATACATGGCCTGCTCGCCCACCTTCATCTTGCGGTAGAGGCCGCGCTCCTCGGGCATGTAGCCGATCTTCTCGACGTCCCTCTGGGTGATGGGATTCCCCTTGAAGAGGACCTGCCCCTCGTTGGGGATGGTGATTCTGTTGATAATGCGGATAAGCGTGGTCTTTCCCGCCCCGTTCGGGCCTAGCAGACCGAATATCCTGCCCTCCGGAATTTCGAGGTTGATGCCTTCTATGGCCACCTTCTCCCCGAAACTCTTGCTGATGTTCTTACATTCGATTATAGCCATAACGGCCGCTAATTTAGTAAAAAAAACCTGCCGTTCAGCCGGGGCGATGTTAACACTTGGTTAAACAAAGCGCCGTCCCGTTCGGAGAATCGTCGGAAATTGAGTACTTTTGTATTCTATGGCAAAGAACCAGGTCAATATCGAGGCCCAGTGCCGCCAGATTGTGAAGGATGCCGGGAACGGCAGGTTCAGCCCCGTCTACCTGCTGATGGGCGAAGAGCCGTACTATCCCGAGATGGTATGCAAGGCCATACTGGACCATTGCATTCCCGAAGAGGACAAGGATTTCAACGAAACCGTCTGCTACGGGGCCGATGTGGACGCCGACCACGTGGTCACGCTCGCGCGCAGGTACCCGATGATGTCCGAACGGCAGCTGGTGGTGGTCAAGGAAGCGCAGATGATGAAGGACATAGAAGGCGTCGCGGCATACTGCAAGGCACCCCTCGACTCGACAGTGCTCGTGCTCCTGCTGCGCGGGGCCTCGCTCGACAAGAGGAAGGCTCTCTACAAGGAAATCTCCCGCTGCGGCACCGTGGTCGACTCCCCCGCCGTGCGCGACTACGCGATAGCAGGATGGATAAGCGACTACTATGCCGGCAGAGGCCTCAGGATAGACCCCAGGGCAGCCGCCCTGCTGGGGGAATCGGCGGGAACCGACCTGCTCACCATAGCGGCGGAGACCGACAAACTGCTGAAAAGCCTTCCTGAAGGCGCGACCTCCGTGAGCGTCGAGGACGTGGAGAAGAACGTCGGGGTCTCCCGCCAGTTCAGCATATTCGAACTCACGAGGGAGCTTTCATCGAAGAACGCAGCCAAGGCGCTCTCGATCGCGGCCCACATCGGGACTTCAGCGAGGTTCAACATGCCCATGGCCGTGAGCGCGCTATACACCCACTTCTACCGCATACTCAAATACGCCGCGGCAGGCGGCGGACGCGGCCAGCTTCCGGCCGACGTCAAGGCCAGGGTGCTCGCCGGAGTCAACCCCTATTTCTACCGGGAATACGACACGGCCGTGCGCAACTATCCCCTGCCCTCGGCGATGGCGGCCATCTCCCTGCTCTGCGAATACGACTGGCTCGGCAAAGGCGGGAACGGCCAGAGCACCGAGCCCGGCGAGCTGCTGCGAGAGCTCGTGGCCAGGCTGCTGGCTCTATGAAAAAGGCCCGGAAGAACCGGGCCCCGCATTGAAATCAGCTGGATTTCAGAATATCATTTCTCGTATTTCTTCTCCTTTGCGCGCGTAAGCTTCTCTTTCATTGCATCCACGCACTCGGTGATCGCGTTCTCGAACGTATCGGCGGCACGGTCGATGATGAGACTGTCCCCCGGTACCCTGATCTGAATCTTGGCTCTCTTTCCGTCCTTGGTGTCCTCAAGGACCACTTCAGCCTCCTGGGCCACTCCGTCGAAGAACTTTGACAGACGTGAGACTTTCTTCTCGACAAAAGCGATGAGCTTTTCGCCGGCGTCGAACTTCAGGGATTTGACTTTAATCTCCATGTTGTTACCTCCGTTTTTTGCCCGTGGGTGGGCGTTATTATAAACCTTTTTCAGCCGCTCTATCGAATTGTGCGTATACACCTGGGTCGCCGCCAGGGAGGAATGGCCGAGCATTTCCTTGATCGAATTCAACCCCGCTCCGTTGTCAAGCAATTCAGTTGCGAGAGTATGCCTCAGCACATGTGGGGACTTTCGACCGCTGATGCCGGCAACGCCGCCCAGTTCCGTCTTCACCGCCCTGTCCACGAATACCGGATAAAGCCGGTTTCCCTTCCCGGTCTGAAGAAGAGGCGCGTCCGGCCGGGTGTCAGCGCATTTCAAAGAGTCAGCTTTCTGTAAATATAATGAAATTTCATCACAAAGCGAATCCGTGAGCGGAATTTCTCTCATTTTGTCTCCCTTGCCCCGAACATGGAGCACACGGCGGCCGAAATCCACCGAGTTGCGGTTCAGTCCTATCAGCTCGCTGCGGCGTATGCCCGTACCGTAGAGCATGCTGATGATGAGCCGCCTCAGCTTCATCCCGTAGTCTCCGAATTCCGGAACTCCCTTCGTGGACTCGAAATAGGCGTACATGGACTCCTTGCGGTAGAACTCCACCAGGCGCTTCTCCTGCTTCGGCCTCTTGACCAGGCGCACCGGGTTCGACTCCAGCATCCCCCGCTTCATCAGGAAGGCGCAGTAGCCGCTCAGGACGCTAAGATGGAGGTTCACGCTGTGCGCATCCTCCTTTTTGTCGTCCAGGAGATGGACCTCGTATGAACGTATGCTCTGCATGTCGGGAATCTCGTTCCCGTCGGCGAAGTCGACATATTCCTGGAGCACGGCGCGGTAGATCTCGCAGGTGCGCTTGGAATACCTCCTTATGCCCGCGATGTATTCAAGATACTCCTCCGGCATCGGCTTCCACCTCCTTCAGTCCCAGTTCGGGGGCCCTGCGGCGCATATATGCATCGGCCTCCTCGAAGTTGTTGCCTATCACTCCGTCGAGTATGGCCTCCTTGACCATCTCCTTGAGCTGTCCTATCTCCCTGCAGGGCGGCAGGCCGTAGAGTTCCATCACGTATTCCCCGCTGATGGGGTTCTTGAAGTTGCGCAGCGCGTCCTTCTCCTCCACGTCCACCAGCTTCCGCTTCACGAGCTCGAAATTGGCGCGTATCCTGGCCACCTTCGCCTCGTTTTTCGAGGTGATGTCGGCGTTGCAGAGCAGCATGAGGTCGTCGATGTCGTCGCCGGCGTCGAAGAGCAGCCTCCTCACGGCAGAGTCGGTGACCTCGCTGTCGACCAGGGCGATAGGCCTCATGTGCAGGCGCACGAGCTTCTGGACGTATTTCATCTCGTCTATGGGAAGTTTCAGGCGGTTGAATATCTTCGGGACCATGCGCGCCCCGATGACCTCGTGGCCGTGGAAGGTCCAGCCCTGGGCGGGGTCGAAGCGCTTGCTGGACGGCTTGCCTATGTCGTGGAGCAGCGCGGCCCAGCGGAGCCACAGCGGCTTCGAGCCTCCCTCCACGTTGTCGAGGACGGTCATCGTGTGCTCGAAATTGTCCTTGTGCCCCTTCCCGTCGATGCTGTCCACCCGTTTGAGGGCGCCGAGTTCAGGCAGCACATATTGCAGGAGACCGGCCTCGTCCATCAGGCGGAACGCCATCGAAGGCCCCGGGCAGGCCAGCATCTTGTTGAGCTCGTCGGATATGCGCTCCTTCGAGAGTATGTCCAGCCTGCCGGCCATGCGCCGCATGGAGTCCATGGATTCCGGCACGATGCGGAAGACATGTCCGGGGGTCGAGAGCTTGGTCGCGAAACGCACCGCGCGGAGCATCCTGAGGGGGTCGTCGGAATAGGTCGTGTCGGGGTCGAGCGGCGTGCGTATCACACCGTCGGCGAGGTCCCTTATGCCTCCGAACGGGTCCACCAGCTCGCCGAAGCTGTCCTTCTGGAGCGAGAACGCCATCGCGTTGATCGTGAAGTCGCGGCGTTTCTGGTCGTCCTCCAGCGTGCCGTTCTCGACTATGGGCTTGCGTGACTCGCGGCGGTAGGATTCGCGCCGCGCCCCCACGAACTCTATCTCGTCGGGGCCGTGATGCAGCATCGCGGTCCCGAAGTTCTTGAAATAGGATACCTTGTGCCGGGTCCTCCTGCCGACCTCCATGGCGAAGTCTATGCCGCTGCCTTCCACGACTATGTCGATGTCGTTGCAGGGGCGGCCGAGGAAGCAGTCGCGCACATAGCCTCCTATCACGAAGGCGCGGACGCCCATCGAGCCGGCGACTTCGGAGACTATTCGGAATATGGGCTTGTCAAGAAACTGGGATGTTATCGTAGGCATTGCATTTCTTCATAGCTGGGTATGGTGGGGCACGGCACGAAGCGGCCGGCTTCCAGCCTGTAAAGATAGGTTAAATTTCCGTTAGTCAGAACAAGGAACTTCACTCCGAGCGCCGCATTGTAGCGCATGGCCTGTTCCGCCACCGCCGGCGTAATCGCCACCGAGGGCCGCTTGCATTCCACCACTGCGAGCGGGGCGCCCTTCCTGTCGTATACCAGGATGTCGGCCCGGTAGCGCTTCTCCCCGAACTGCAGCGCGCATTCGCTCATCATCATGTGCATGGGGACGCCGAACACGTCGCGCAGCTGCACGATGAACCATTGCCGCACACGCTCTTCGGGCGTGGCGGCGACTTCCTTCTTGCGCAGAGGGTCCCAGACCGTGCTTCCGGATGACGCAGGCATCTATTTCCTTGTCCAGTAGACGGTCTCCCCGATTCCGAGCACGCTGCCCCGGAGCTTCAGAGTCTTCCCTCCGTCGGTGAGCGAGCAGGTCACGTTGGCCTTGATTCCCCGGGTGGGGTCATAGATCCTGGTGCCTCCCCAGCTGTTCTTCTTCTCGTTGAATTCGAGCCCGGTGAAGAGCACTATCTGGTCAACGGGCACGCTCCTGAGCGACTTGTCGGGGTTCTTCACGTCGAGTTCCTTGGTCCCGTCGGGACGGACGCTGTTCTCGACCCAGTAGACCTGGGCCTTGTATGTCCCGTCCGGCGATTTCGTTATAGCCACGTACGATTCCACGCCGTCCTGTTCGGCGAACCAGTTCCCGATTATGTCGTCAGCCTTGTTCTGGGCGAATGCGGCCGCCGTTGCGAACGACAGGCAGCACAGCATGACAAAAAATTTCTTCATGGCGGATATATTTTAATGTTCCCGGGTTTCTCCGGTATCCATCAATAAACATGCCCGGAGAAATTCCGTCTGAATATACGAAAATTCGTCCACATGGAGTATATTTGCCCTCCGATGGACAGAAGGAAATTCATACGCGACGGCCTGCTGGCGACTGCCGGAGCCGTGACGCTCGGGTCCCTGCCCTCATGCTCCGGCGGAATCGTCCGGACCGGAGGGGGCCTCTCCGGCGGAAGCACGGCGTCCGAAGGGCCGCTGGAGCTCGAATGGGAGGACTTCACCGCCGAGATGAAATACACTTTCAGCATATCGGGGTCCTCGCGCGACAGCACGCCGATAGTGCTCACGCGCCTGCACTGGTGCGGCTTCACCGGCTACGGGGAAGCCTCCATGCCTCCCTACCTGGGCGAGAGCCACGCTTCCGTGAACGCCTTCCTGAGGAGGGTGCGCGACGAGGTGCTGCCGGATTTCAGGGACGCGTTCCTCGTGGAGGACATACTCGCCCGGGTGGACGCGCTCGCCGGGGGCAACTGCGCCGCCAAGGCTTCGGTGGACATCGCCCTGCACGACCTGCTCGGCAAGGTCATGGGGCAGCCGTGGTGGAGAATCTGGGGCTTCAATGCCCAGGACGCCCCGTTCACCTGCTATACCATAGGCTACGACGCCTCCGACGACATCGTGAGGAAGAAGACCTCGGAAGCTGCCTGGTCGCATTTCCTGAAGGTGAAACTGGGGCAGACGGACGCCGAGGACCGCAGGATGATAAGGCTCATCCGGGAGATCCGCCCCGACACGCCCGTCTACGTGGACGCCAACCAGGGCTGGAAGGACCGGTTCTACGCCGCCGAGATGGCCTGCTGGCTCGCAGAGAACGGGGTCGTGATGATAGAGCAGCCCATGCCCAGGGATGACATTGAGGGCAACGCCTACGTGAACTCCAGGAGCCCGGTGCCCGTCGTGGCTGACGAGTCGTGCCAGCGTCTGGCGGACATCCCCGGCCTGCACGGAGCGTTCAGCGGCATCAACATCAAGCTTATGAAGTGCGGAGGCATGCACGAGGCGCGGGAGATGGTCACTCTCGCCGGTGCGCTCGGCATGGACTGCATGATAGGCTGCATGACGGAAACCTCGGTGGCCATTTCCGCCGCCGCCCAGCTCTCCCCGAAGATGCGCTGGGCCGACCTTGACGGCAACATGCTCATCGCGAACGACTGCTTCAGCGGAATGAAACTGAAAGACGGCAGAATCACCCTGGGCCCGGAGCCCGGCATAGGTGTGACGCCATTGCAACGATAAATCTTTTTTGAAATGGACAAGATCAAAAACCCATATCTCCACCTTCACGACGAAGGCTACAACTGTTTCGCGTGCGCTCCCTGGAATCCCGTGGGGCTGCACATGGAATTCTATGAGGACGGCGACGAAATCGTCTCTTTCTGGGAACCCGGACTGAACTATCAGAGCTGGCTGAACACCGTGCACGGAGGCATCCAGGCCACCTTGCTGGACGAGACAGCAGGCTGGTACATAACCAGGAAGATGCAGACCGCCGGGGTGACTTCCAACATGAGCGTCAGATACCGCCACACCGTGCCGGCGGGGCCCGGGGTGAAACTCGAAATACGGGTGAAGCTCAAGGAGATGAAGCACAATCTCGTGTTCCTCCAGGGCAGCATAATCCACGACGGGAAGGTCTGCACCACCGCCGACCTGACCTATTTCACCTTCCCCCAGGACAAGGCGAAGTCCGACTTCTTCTTCAGCGGCTGCGAACTGGAAAAAGACGCGGAGTAAATCTGGCCTCCGTTGCCAAACTGCATCCGGAGAGGATAGGCCGCGCTGACCGCATCAGCGGTGCAGCGGAGTGTCAGGGAGATTTGCTTTGCAAATCGAACCAACGAAGCTGCCAACCGGAATGAAATGAAGGTTGAGCATCTTTAAAGTTGCGCTTGCTTTGCAAGCGAAGCGGAACCTTGACGGAGGCAGTGTAGCCGCAGACGGGGGCAGGCTACTTCCAGGAATTGAACTCCATGTAGAGGCGCTCGACCATGCCGTCGGCGAGACCGAGCGAGGGCACGAGCACATAGTCGGAATGCAAGGCGTCGGCAACATTGACGAAGATGTCGCCGGCCGGCACTATCACGTCGGCGCGGTCGGGCTTCAGGTCGAACTCCGCCATGCGCTCCTTCACATCCATGCACCTCAACTGCCCGAGTATGTCCTTCAGCGCCGACACCAGGAGCCTGCCGTCGCAGTTCGCCTGCAGACCGCGGCTGACGACCAGCTTGTAGAGCTTGTTGATGTTGCCGCCGGAACCTATGATGTTCACCGGCTGCCCGCATTCGGCCTCGAAAGCGCCCATGTCGGCCGCGATACGTCCAAGCACCTCGGAATTGGCGTCCTCGCTGCGGTGCAGCATCCTCAAGGTGCCTATGTTGTATGAACAGGCGTTCTCCCTGACCCCCTTGCGTATCAGGGTTATCTCGGTGCTTCCGCCGCCCACGTCCACGTAGGCGCAGGTGGCCTGCTGGCGCGCGGCCAGCTCGATATGGTTGCCGTAGACTATCGCAGCCTCCTCGGAGCCGCTGATTATCTCAACATCGATGCCCGTCTCCTTCTTTATGTCGGCGATGAGCGACTTGCCGTTCGCGGCGTCACGCATCGCCGAGGTCGCACAGCAGCGGTACTGCACCACGTTGTACAACTCCATTATCCGCTTGCACGCCTTGATGAAGGTGATGGTCTTCTTGCGCCTTTCCTTGCTTATCCTTCCGCTCATGAACACATCCTCCCCCAGACGGAGCGGATAGCGGAAGAAGAACTCCTTCTTGAACACGAAACCGCCGCCACTGTCCCTGGAGACGCTCTTGATGAGCAGCCTGGCGGCGTTGGAACCTATGTCTACTGCTGCGTACATGATTGCTCCTCGGAATAATGACGGTAAAGTTCATCCTGCGAACGGAACGAACGCAACGCGTGCCCGGGCAGGCTCCCGTCGAGATACGCGGGCAGGTCGGCAGCTGTGCGGAGCCTGTTGTCACCCGTCCCGTCGACCACCCTGGCCTGGACAGTGTCCGCAAGCGCGCTGTCCACGATGCGGCGCATCTCCTCCTTTATCTCCGGGTCGTACACGGGAGCCAGCACCTCGACCCGGTGGTCGAGATTGCGGGGCATCCAGTCGGCCGATCCTATGAATATGCTCTCCTTGCCGCCGTTCGCGAAGATGAGTATGCGCGAATGCTCCAGGTAGCGGTCGATGATGCCGCAGATGCGTATGTTCTCCGAGAATCCGCGCTGCCCGGCGATGATGGAGCAGTTGCCCCGGAGCGCGATGTCCACCTGCACGCCGGCTTCGGAAGCCTTGTAGAGCAGGTCTATCATCTCCTCGTCGGTGATATGGTTGATTTTCATGCGGATGTATGCCGGAAGCCCCTTCTTCGCATTGGCGGTTTCCGTGCGTATCAGGCGCATCAGAGTGCGGCGCATGAAGTTCGGAGCCACGAGCAGCTTGCCGAAGCGTATGGGGATGAAGGGCGAGGCGATGAAGTCGAACACCTTCTCCACCTCCCTGACGAGCTCGGGACGCGCCGTGAACATCAGCACGTCAGTGTAGCTGCGCGCATTGCCTTCATGGAAATTGCCCGTGCCTATGACGGCATAGCTGCCCGAAGAGGTCTTGATATGCGTGAGCTTTCCGTGAACCTTGAGCCCCTCGACCCCGTAGATGACCTCGATGCCGGCGTCGCGCATCTTGGCGCTCCAGTGTATGTTGCTCTCCTCGTCGAAGCGGGCCAGCAGTTCGATGACCACGGTGACGCGCTTGCCGTTGTGGGCGGCGGCAATCAGGGCCTCCACGACCTTGGAGTTCTTGGCAAGACGATAGAGAGAAATCTTTATGGACTTGACCTTCGGCGACACTGCGGCCTCGCGGAGCAGCTGGAGGTATGCGTCGAAGGAATGATAGGGCACATGGATGAAGCGGTCGGCGGCCGAGATTATCTCGAAGATGCCGGGCGTACGGTCCCCGCCGCCCATGGAGGCGCGCCATCCCGCCAGCCGGTCGACCGGCCGGCGTTCCGGATACTTGAGGTCGCTCCTGCCGCAATCCGGGAAGGACATCAGGTCGCGGTGATTATGGTAGCGGCGTCCCGGCACGACTGTGTCGTAGGGCGAGAGCTTGAGCTTGCGCATCACGCGGCGCAGCATGTCCTTGGGCATGCCGCTGTCATACATCACGCGCAGCGGCTCTCCGGTGCGGCGGGAGGCCAGTCCCTTCTGCACCTTCTGCATCTTGCTCTCGTTGAAGTCGTTGTCCAGCTCCATCTCGGCGTCCCTCGTGAACTTGAAGGAATATGCCTCCCAGGCGTCGAAGTCCAGCCCGATGAAGAACTTCCCCATCATGAGGCGCAGTATGTCGTCGAGAGCTATCACGCAGGCGTTGCCGGCGGCATCGTCCGGAATGCGGTGGTAACGTCCCACACGTCCGGTCGGGATGGGCAGCACGGCGTATGAGAAACTCGTCTTCTCTCCTTCCGAGCGCGCAAGACGGACTGCAAGATAATGCGCCGAATCGGCTATGAGGTTGAGGTCGTCAACCTTGTTCATCCATATCGGCGAAGTGACTCCGGCTATATTGTCGTTGAAGAAATTCTCCACCCAGCGCTGCTGCGTGCCGTCCAGTCCGGTCTCGTCGACCAGCCTCAGGCCGGCGGACGCGAGCTCAGAGAAAATTGAGTCCACGGTCCTCGTGAACTCCTCGTCGTATTCAGCATACAGCTTCGAAATCTGTTTGAGCGTCTTCTTGGCTGCGGAGACCTCGTCCTTGAGGAACTTGTGGTCGTTCTCGGCGATGCGGCTCAGCGTAGCGACGCGCACGCGGAAGAACTCGTCGAGATTGTTGGAATAGATTCCCACGAAACTGAGCCTTTCCAGCAGGGGCACCTCCGGCCTCTGCGCCTCCTGGAGGATGCGGTGGTTGAAATACATCCAGCTCACATCCCTCTCTATGGTCTTCTTTATCTTCTTCGCGGGCATATATTCAGAACCTGACCATGAACTCCACCACGAGCTTGTCCTTCTCGGAGACGTCGGGAATCGCGCCCTCGCGGTAGAAATATTTCTCGTAATTGATTCTTATGTCGCTCACGAAGGGGGTGCCCAGGCTGATGGTCACGCCTCCGGTGATGCGCGAGCGGGCATAGTCGCGGATGACCAGCGAGCCCGAAGGGTCGGGGACGCCGTCGAGATAGCGTATTCCGTCGCTGTGGTCATTCATCGAATCGTAACGCACGAGCGGCGATATGGACTTGACCGCCTTGCCGCCGTCGCCGATGGGGAAACGGTAGCTGACGAAGCCGTCGAAGGAATAGACGTCGCCGAATGCGTTGTCCGCGTAGGTCTTGTAGAGATATTCCGCCTCGGCGTGCAGGCGGCCGTTGTCATAGAAGGCGCCGGCGGCGTACATCATCACGTTGAGGTGGTCGGGGCGTATCTTCTGGGCGCTCAGCACGACGTTGAAATCGTACGGAAGCTCCACCTCGGCCTTTGCCGAGAAGTTGATGTTGTCGGTCCAGAAGTCCTTCTGGTTCGTGAGGCCGCTTCCGTTGAACAGGCCGGCGGTTATGGTCACAGGCACGGTCTTTCCGAAATTCCAGCTCAGCTGCGCCCCCACGTCACGCACGTTGCCGACCTCCTTCGCTATGAACGAGCGGTTGGCGAAATACTGCTGGTGAGGCGAGCGGTGGGCGTCTATCGTGAACGGCACGCGCATCTGGCCTATGGTGAAGTGCAGGTTCGGGGTCAGTCTGAACCTGGCGTAGGCGTCGAGCATCTTGAGCACCCCTTCGTCACAGAGGTCGATCTCGGCCTTGTAGCTGACCGTCCGAGAGATGTCGCCGCTGATGCTCACGCGTGCGTTGCGGACCTGGAAGCGCCCTGCGGCGTCCTGCGGCTGATATTCGTATTTGCCGCGTACGGTTCCGTGGATCTCGGGAGTGAGGTCCGTTCCGTCGGACGCGGACGACACAGCCGCTGCAACCAGGAAGGCTGCAACGGCTGCGGCATATTTCGACATTGAAGATTTCTTCATGCGCCAAGATAGTCAATTAATTCCAGAAAGCGTCATTTGCCCGCGAAATGGTAACATGCGCGCACGAGGTGCTTGGTGGTGTTCACCAGCTCGGAGGTCTCCTGGATAAGGTTCAGGTAGAGCTGGGCGGTCTTGAAGTTGATGCCCTCCTCCCTCTGCATGCGGTCGATATGCTTCTTCCTGAGGGCGGAAAGGTCGGCAATCGTCCCCTGGAACACACGGAGCATGTGCTCGTAGTCGGAGTAGTCGCCCGTGCTTATCATCTGCTGCGCGGTGGCGAGAAGCGACTGGGACTTCTCCATCACCGGACGGTATTCGTTGACGTAGGTCTTCGAGAAGGGGTCGAAACAGTTGTCCACATGCTCGAGTATGGGCTCGAGCATACGGCGCATGCCGTACATATACTCCTCGTCGCAGTTCATCGCCAGATGGAACCAGGTGTTGCGCTCCACTGCGATTTCCATGGGCGAACGGCGCAGGGCGACGAGCTCCACCTTCCTGACTTTCTGCTGGATGTTCTTTATCTCCTTGAGGTTTTTTCCGCAACGGCGCAGGGCGCGTATGTCCTCATTCTCAAGCCCCTTGAAGATGGCTTCATAGTCTTCGGACACATTGCGGATCACGTCGGTCTGCACCCTCACGAAATGCTCGGAAAGCAGCTGCCATACCTGCTGGGAGTCGCTTGTGGCAAGCATCTTCTGCTCGATGGTGTCCTCGGGCTTCTCGACCTTCTTCTCGAAGCCGCGCTTGCTGTTCCAGAGCAGGAAGACCACGAGGGCCATGAAAGCCACCATCGCGACGAACCCTCCGTAGTGCATGATGAGGCAGACGAGGCCGCAGGCCACGAAGGCGATTCCCGCAGTCATGAACCAGCCGCCGATCACGCTGATCACTCCGGTGATGCGGAACACGGCGGTCTCGCGGTTCCACGCCTTGTCGGCAAGGCTGGAGCCCATGGCCACCATGAAGGTCACGTAGGTGGTCGAGAGCGGCAGGGTCAGCGTGGTGCCCATAATTATCAGAAGCGCCGAGAGCACCAGGTTGACGGAAGCGCGCACCTCATCGAAAGCGGCGCCTTCCTCCATGATTGCCTCGTTCTTGTTGAAGCGGGTGCCAATCCACGTCTTCACGCTCTTGGGGACGATCTGCTCCACCACATTGTTCAGGTTCTGGGAGCTGCGCACCAGCGCCCTGGCCACAGGAGACGAGCCGAACATCTCGTCGCCCTCGCCCTGACGGCTGAGGTTGACACTGGTCTTGATCACGTTGTGGGCCTTCTTGGAGGTCGCCAGCGCAATCACCATGATCACTCCGGCCAGCAGCAGGTAGAGTATGGGGCTCTTCGCGCTCTCCTCGAGCGAGGTCATCATGAACGCCTCCGGATCTCCGCCGCCGTGGCTCAGGAAATCTATCAGCGAGTCGAGGGCCGCGAGGGGCACGCCTATGAAGTTCACGAGGTCGTTGCCGGCGAAGGCCATCGCGAGGGCGAAGGTGCCCGCCAGGACTATTATCTTGAACACGTTGACCTTCATGAAATAAAGCAGCTCCGAAAGTATGGTCGTGAGCACGAAGGCGACAATCAGTATCATGGTCGTGTTCCCGGCTATCCACATCCGGAAAGGCTCATGGATGAAGGGCGAGTCGCCCAGCCCCTTGATCAGGATGAAGTATGCGAGGGAAGTGAAGGCGATGCCGCCGAAGATTCCTATGGTGTAGCCGAGCTTCTTCTTGTAGTTGAAGGAGAAAATCACGCGTGCGAGCCACTGCACAAGCAGACCCGCCACGAAGGCGATGGCCACGGAAACGAAGATGGCTATGATCACGGTGAGCGCCTTGTTGCTGTTGAGCAGCATGCCGAGCGTGAGCCCGTCGTCTCCGCCCATCTTGAGCAGGGCCATCACGAAGGATGCGCCGAGCAGCTCGAACACCAGCGAGACGGTGGTGGAGGTGGGCATTCCCATGCTGTTGAACATGTCCAGCACGACCACGTCCGTGACCATCACGGCCAGGAAAATCGTCATCACCTCCTTCAGGTTGTAATACGAGGGCTGCATGATTCCGTGCCTGGCTATATCCATCATTCCGGCACTCATTATGGCGCCTATCAGAACACCGGCGGAAGCTACAATCAACACCGTCCTGAACTTGGCCACCTTGGCCCCGATAGCTGAATTGAGGAAATTGACTGCGTCATTGCTTACACCGACAAACAGGTCGAACACCGCCAGGACAAGCAGGAATCCGACTATCACATAGAAAATTTCGGTCATAATCTCGGTGAAATAAATCTGCCGCAAAGGTCGCCATATCATATTACAGAAAAGTTAACGATTGTTAAGAAATTGTTAAATCCGGCTCCCTGAGAAAAGTTTTGCAGTCCGGTAATCCGGGTACGTGATATTTTCCCGAATTGGCTTATTTTTGGCTTTTGGAATTCACTCAATCTGTTATGTCCAAGGTATATTACACTGATTTTCGCTGCAAGCCGGACGAGGGTCCGGCCGACAAGCTCAAGAGACTCATCAAGGCCGGAATCGGAGGCATCGACATGGACGGCAAGTTCGTAGCCATCAAGATGCACTTCGGGGAGCTCGGCAACATGACTTTCCTGCGCCCCAACTACGCCAGGGCGGTGGTGGACGTGGTCACGGAGCTGGGAGGCAAGCCCTTCCTGACCGACTGCAACACCCTCTACCCCGGAAGCCGCAAGAACGCCCTCGAGCATCTATGGTGCGCATGGCAGAACGGCTTCACGCCCCTGACGGCCGGATGCCCGGTGATCATCGCCGACGGGCTCAAGGGCACCGACGACATAGCCGTACCCGTGCAGGGAGGCGAGTACATCAAGGAGGCGAAGATAGGCCACGCCGTCATGGACGCCGACGTCTTCATCTCGCTCACCCACTTCAAGGGGCACGAGATGACGGGATTCGGCGGCACGATCAAGAACATAGGCATGGGCTGCGGCTCACGCGCAGGAAAGAAGGACCAGCACAGCAACGGCAAGCCCGTGATCAGCGAGGACCGCTGCCGGGGATGCCGCAGGTGCATGCGCGAATGCGCCAACAACGGACTGGTCTTCGATGAGGAGAGGAAGAAGATGACAGTCGACTACGCGAACTGCGTGGGCTGCGGCCGCTGCATCGGCGCCTGCAACTTCGACGCCATCGACTTCGCGCAGGACGCGGCCGTGAAGGAGCTCAACTGCCGCATGACCGAGTACACCAAGGCCGTGGTGGACGGAAGGCCCGCCTTCCACATCTCGCTGATCTGCGACGTTTCTCCAACCTGCGACTGCCATTCGGGCAACGACACGCCTATCATCCCCGACGTGGGCATGTTCGCCTCGTTCGACCCGCTCGCACTCGACCAGGCATGCGTGGACGCCTGCCTCAGGCAGACTCCCCTGCCCGGCAGCCAGCTGACCGACGAGATGTCGCGCCCCGGCTTCCACGACAGGCACGACCACTTCGACAACACCAA
>DGYFJ06201__coassemble_580_pt1 | contig 41039 bp, 35 predicted proteins | sample DGYFJ06201__metabat2_high_PE_017 | metagenome-assembled genome bin DGYFJ06201 | reverse complement strand
TCAAGGTCATAATGGACATCGTGACCAACCACAGCGGCACCCGCACCCACTGGTGGGCCGATGACCTTCCCTTCAACGACTGGATTCATCAGTTCCCCGAATACACGGGCTCGAACGGCTGCTTCTCCACGGTGATGGACCCCAACGCCTCCGAGCGTGACGCCATGATCATGGACAGCGGATGGTTCACTGGCGGCATGGCCGACATGAACCTTGACAACCCCTACCTGCTCCAGTATTTCAAGCAGTGGGCTATATGGTGGATAGAATGGTCCGGGCTGGACGGCTTCCGCGTGGACACCTATCCCTACAACGAGAAGGTCCCCATGTCGGAGTGGTGCAAGGCGGTGACCGATGAATATCCCAACTTCAATATCGTCGGCGAATGCTGGACCGGTTCGATTCCCCAGCTTGCCTACTGGCAGAAGGACAATCCGAACAAGGACGGCTTCAACTCGAATCTCCCTTCCATAATGGACTTCCCCCTGCGTGACGCCGCCACGGCAGTGTTCTCCGCCAGGGAAGCCGGCATAAGGTCGCTCTACGATGTCTTCTCACATGATTTCTGCTATCAGGACCTCGACAACATGCTGATTTTCCCGGGCAACCACGACACCGAGCGTGCCGGAGACATAGCCGGGAAGAATCCCGAGCGCTTCAAGGCCATGATGACCCTGTTCGCCACGGCCAGGGGCATACCCCAGATTCTCTATGGAGATGAGATGATGTTCACCTCTTCTGACCTTCGCCAGGGACACGGCGGCCTCAGGGTCGATTTCCCCGGAGGATGGGAGGGAGATGAATTCGACCTCTTCACGAAGGAGGGCCGTCTTGCGGCCGACACCGATTTTGACGGTTCGGAGATGGATGCGGGCGTGCGCGAGGACGTCTACGAATATTGCCGCACCCTGTTCCGCTGGAGGAAGGACGCCGATGTGATCCACCATGGACGCACCCTGCACTTCCTGCCCGAAGGAAGCGGCTACGGCTATTTCCGCTACAATGACGACGAGGCCGTGTTCGTGTTCATCAACAACTCTTCGGAAGACGAGGTCGCAGTGCCCTGGTCGCATTATGCAGAATTTACCGAAGGCCTCCATGACGGAGTCAATGTGATTACCGGAGAGAAGACCACAGTCTCCGACGATACCGTCGTTCCTCCGCTCGGAGCCCTCGTCATAGAATTCAAACGATGATAATATGAAAGTCTGGAGTTTGTTTGCGGCATTGCTGGCAGCAGCTGCCGGTGCCGTGTCGGCCGGAGCCGACGAAATGGATCCCGTCGCGAACCCCGAGGCCTGCGTCGTTGCGGGTAACGCCCGCTTCACGGTGCTGACCGACAGGCTCGTGCGCATGGAATGGTCCGAAAACGGGGAGTTTGAGGACCATGCGACCCTCGCTATCATCAACCGCAACCTTCCGGTTTCCGAGTTCAGGGTCACCCGTGACGGCGATGCGGTCAGGATCAGGACTTCCGCGCTGACCCTCGACTATTCGGGTGATGGCCGCTTCGACGAGTCCAACCTGAGCGTGAGCTTCAGGATGAACGGTCGCAGGGTCGAGTGGCATCCCGGAATGGAGTCCGACGGCAACCTGATGGGCACCGCCAGGACGCTTGACGGCTGCGAGGGCGCCGACAAGATCAATTACGACGACCCGCTGGAGCTCGGCATCCTTTCCCGTGACGGCTGGGCCATAGTTGACGAGAGCTCCAGGAACATCTTCGTGGAGGACGGCTCCGACTGGGGCCACTGGGTGGGCGAGCGTCCCGAGGGCGAGGTGCAGGACCTCTATATCTTCGCCTACGGCCATGACTACAAGGCCGCTCTGGCCGATTTCACCAAGGTGGCCGGAAAGATTCCCCTTCCCCCGAAGTTCGTGTTCGGCTACTGGTGGAGCCGCTACTGGGCGTATTCCGCCGACGAGCTGCTGGCGCTCGGCAAGGAGTTCCGCGACAGGAAGATTCCCATGGACGTGATGATCATCGACATGGACTGGCACGAGACCTGGCCGCAGAGTTCGAGGAAATACCATGTGGACGAGTTCGGACAGGGCATAGGCTGGACCGGCTATTCCTGGAACCGTGACCTGTTTCCCGATCCCGAAGGCCTGCTCGGCGAGCTCCATGACATGGGCTTCAAGACTGCGCTGAACCTGCATCCCGCTTCCGGCATAGTGCAGAGGGAGGACTGCTATCCCGAATTCGTGGCGGACTATCTCTCCCGTACCGATGACTACGACGGCCCCGAAGGCTACGTCTACAAGGGTGGCGAGCAGCTGCCGGGAGGCAGGACCGCCTACAGGGGCTACCATGCGCCGGTGCCTTTCCGCATCGACCAGAGGGCCTGGGCGGACGCCTATTTCAATTCTGTCATCCATCCCCTCGAAAAGCAGGGAGTGGACTTCTGGTGGCTCGACTGGCAGCAGTGGAAGACCAGCAAGTACACCGAGGGCCTGAGCAACACCTTCTGGCTCAACTACACCTTCTTCAACGACAAGCTCCGCAGGGAGGACCACGGCGACCCCGAGAACTGCGAGAGGGCGATGATCTATCACCGTTGGGGCGGTCTGGGCAGCCACCGCTATCAGCTGGGCTTCTCCGGAGACACGCATATTCTCTGGTCGGTGCTCGAGTTCCTGCCGTACTTCACGGCCACCGCGTCCAATGTGGGTTACGGATACTGGGGCCACGACCTCGGAGGCCACATGCAGCGAGGCGACAATCCCACCGACCCCGAGCTCTACACGCGCTGGCTCCAGTTTGGAGTGTTCTCTCCCATATTCAAGACCCACAGCACCAATTCCAACGTGCTCGAGCGCAGGATATGGATGTTCGAGGACCACTACGAATACATGAAGGACGCCTTCGAGCTGCGCTACGCGCTGACCCCCTACATCTACGGTGCGGCGAGACAGGCCTACGACAGCGGAATCTCCATGTGCCGCCCGATGTACTACGACTATCCCGAGACTGACGCCGCATACGACTACAAGGAGCAGTACATGTTCGGTGACGACATCCTTGTGGCCACTGTATGCGAGCCGGTTGATCCCGAGACCGGGCTGGCCGGACGCGAGGTCTGGTTCCCCGCCGGAAACGACTGGTACGACATGGCCCATCACAAGATGGTACGCGGAGGAACAGTGGACGAGCTCCAGTATTCCATCGACGAGAACTGCTGGTTCGTCAAGGCGGGAGCGATAATCCCCCTGGCGCACGAGGGCATACAGAGTCTCCAGGAAAAGAGCGACGCCTACAGGATATACGTGGCTCCCGGACGCGGGCGCAGCAGCACTCTCTACTATGAGGACGACGGCGTGAGCGAGGCCTACAGGAGCGAATATGCCACTACCCTGCTTGAGAAGAACGCCACCGCCTCCGGCTGCACCCTGACCATTGCAGCAAGGGAAGGGTCCTACAAGGACATGTCTCCCGAGCGCGAGGTGACCGTGATTTTCGGCGGACTCACGCGGCAGCCTTCGTCCGTAACTCTGGACGGAACGGCTCTGGAATGCAGCTATGACGCCTCTGTGCGTGAGGCCAGCGTGAAACTGCCGGCGCTCCCCGCCGACAGGGATGCAAAGATAGTTCTGAAATATTGATCGGTTTAGACACAATCCCTCATACAGTCGATATTTTGTTTGGTGAGCAAAGTCAGGATTATCTGCCTGCCGGGCCCGTTCGGGTCCGGCAGTTTATTGTCCTGCCAGCATCCTTACCAGCTGTACCGCCAGTCCTGCTGCGGTTCTGTCTGCCGCTTGACGTGCCTTCTCCAGGTCGCGCGAGGGAGGAAGCTCGAATTTTTCCTGAAGGATTATCTCTCCGGAATCGGCCGGAACGGTCAGTCGGTGGAGAGTGACTCCGCTGAAGTCTTCTTGGCTTGAAAGTATTTCTGGCCAAGGATTTGCGCCGGCGTAGCGTGGAAGCAGCGAAGGGTGAAGGTTGTAGGCTCCGAGAGGGAATGAGGATAAGCAGCTTTCGGGTAATATCCATGGGCAGCGGTATGTCAGCAGGGCATCCGCATCTGCAGGCGACTCCTTGTCCAGCAGCCGCATAATTTCCATACGGCTGTATTTCCTGAGATCATGGCACAGCAGCACGATTTCCGGCGAAGCCTGAAGAATGTTGAACACCGCGTTTGGCGGTGTTGTGAGCAGCAGCAGTCTTGGCGGCATGGAAATTCCCTTCAGAACGGAATGAAGCAGTCTAGCCCGCGTTCTCCGATTTCCCTGATTGTGGCACATAGTAGCGATAAGGCGCCCTCTATATCCCGTTTGTGGCATATTTCGACCGGAGAATGCATGTAGCGGCAGGGGATGCTGACATTTGCAGTGGCCGTGCCGCCTCCTCCGGTCTGCATTGGTGACGCATCCGTCCCTCCGTGGACGAAACGTCCGAGACTGATCTGATATGGTATTCCCCGTGAGTCGGCAATCTTGCAGAGTTCTTTCCGGAGAGCAGGATTATTGTCGGATTTCACGTGCAGTCCGACGCCTTTCCCGAGATGAAGGACACCGGTCTGGTTTTCGTGGGAAGCGGGCGTATCTGTAGCATAGTCCACGTCAATCACGAAACATGCCGTCAGATGTTCCTTTGCCGCAGCGACCGCAGCTCCTCTGAGCCCTACTTCCTCCTGGACGCTGCCGATCAGATGCAGGCATACGTCTTTTTGCGGATGGCTGACAAAGTCCTCGAGGCAGATTCCGGCAATGAGCAGCCCTATCCGGTCATCGATGGCAGCACCGCAGACAAGTTCTCCGCCCAGAATCCTCAGCGTGGGCCTGAGTACCGCAAGATCTCCGATTCCGATCAGGGCTCCGGCCTCATCCGCATCTCTGGCGCCTATGTCTATCCAGAGATCGTCAAGGACGAGCCCCTTGGGTTGTCCATACTGCGAGCTTGGGTCGAACCCAACCACGCCTTCGACTTCTCCTTTTTCTCCGGTTACGATGACCGGCTGGCCGACAAGCACATGGGGATTCAGGCCAATGCTTCGGAACTGTATTGCTCCGCAGGGAAGTATGTTGGTCAGTTGCAGTGCCACGCTGTCCATGTGTGCGCATACTCCCACGTGGATTCTGCCGTCACTGTTGAAGACGGCATGCACGTTGCCCATGACGTCCGTTTCCACCTCTGCCCCAAGCCCTGACCACCATCTTCTAAGGTAAGCCGCCATTGCGGCCTCGTTCATTGTCGGGGACAGTATGCCCGCGAGCTCATGCAGGCGTTTTTCGGCTCCGATGCCGAACAGTCGGTCGTTGCTGTCCATCATTCCTCGTTTCTCCTGTAATGTTTTACATTGTAGATCCTTCCGTTGATCTTCTCTATCTTCGATACCAGCCCGTCGAATTCATCATCGCTCATAGATGAGACGTTGACAATCGGGCAGCCGTCCTTCAGGAATCTTACCGGATCCGGAATCGCGCCCGATCGGCAGGCCCTGTTGTATAGAATCGATCCAGGAAAGGCTATGATCATGTCCACGAACATGCGGTATCTGGAGCGGTTTGCGAGGAACCACTCCAGACTCCAGGAGGCGGTTTCGGCGGTTTCCGCCGAATCTCCGAAAATGAGACCTGACCTCGAATGCAGACCTGCGTCCCTCAACATCTCCAGAGCCCTTTCTGTCTGCTCCAGGGTTATGCCCTTGTGCATGCTCCTGAGGACAGCATCGTGAGCGCTTTCTATGCCCACGAAGACATAGCGGCACCTTGTTCCCCTGAGCATTTCTATGAGTCCGGGATTGATGCTGTCGATGCGCAGCTGTATGGACCAGTCGAAGTCGTAGCCCTCCATGCGTCTGCAGAATTCGTCTACACGGAGGTTGTCCGTGGCGAACAGCTCTTCGCGCAAGGCTATGTAGCTGATGTCATAGTGTGAGACAAGGTGGTCTATTTCTGCGAATATCGAGTCCAGCGAGCGCTGGCGGTAGCTTGTCCCGGAAGGGTGGAAGCAGAAGGTGCAGTTATATTTGCATGACCTTCCTCCGATGACTGAAACCTGTGAATATAGCTTGCCTTCATCGCTGATGTCCGGATTCGTCCTCAGGTAGGCGCCATAGTCGAAGCCTTCATAGTCGGGGAAAGGCAGTGAGTCAAGATCCTTTATTTCAGAACGCTTTCCGGTCACAATGAATTCGTCCCCCTTGCGGTAGATGAGGCCGTCGATGTCTGACATGTCGTCTTTACCTCCGGCCAGCGCGTCCAGCAGCTCGACCATGGTCAGCTCGCCTTCTCCGATGATTCCGAAGTCGGCCTCGGGGCAGGCTGTCATCGTGGTTGCAGGATCGCCTGTCACTATGCCGCCTCCAAGAATCAGGGTCATCGCCGGCCTGATTTCCCTGGCGAACCTGAGCATTCTGGCCATGTCGCGGTATTCTCCAGACAGCCCGCCGACCCCGAACACGTCTATGTCGTTCCGCTCAATTGCGTCTGCGAGCATAGCCTTCTCGTCTCCCTCCACATGGTTGAGATTCAGGGTGAACACATTGGCTGTCCCTGCTCTCTTTAAGAATGCTGACACATAGAGTATGCCCATGGGCATCACGTAGTGGCCGGGCATACCGTATGTCTCGTAGCGTGGAACGACAAGAAGGACGTTGGGTTTTCTTTTCATCCCTGGCTAAAGTTCGTTGTGCCTGATTTTCTCCCTGACATAGTCTCCGAGGTCCTTGCCGGTACTCTTCCTGAAATTCGCTGAAAGTACCGCATGGAGTTCCCTCTTCAGGGCCTTGCGCACGAAATTGCAGCGTATATCCTCATATTCTTTACTGAAGAGATTGTGGAAGAGCCTGCATCCGCCTCCACAGTTCCATCTTGCGTAGCAGTCTGCGCAGCGCGGTTGGGAGTAGATGTTGCTGTCGGCCATTATGGTGCGGAACCTGTCCTCGTCGAAGACGAGTTTCCCGTCCTCTGCTTTCCCGAAGATATAGTCATCGTAGAGGGCCTCTCTGGGAGATGAAACCCTGGCGCAGCATGATATCGTGCCTGAAGGTGTGAGGACTATCTTTCCTTCGCATGTGCGGTCGCGTATCAGAGACAGGGTTTCCGTGGCCACGCTTTCTACGAGTATGCCCTTTTCGGCGCCGAGTTTCTTTGCCCGGTAATATTCGGTCAGGAAAGTATCGTAGTATCGTTCAAGGTCAGAGGGCTCAGGAAAGAGGGATGGGGCCAGCACCGTGTCGAATACCACCTTCTTCAATTTCGGGAACCTGCGGTCGAGCTCTTCTATCATGTCGCACATGAATGAGACGCTTTCCGGCGTGAATGTAGTGCGTATGCCGAACGGGTATTCCTTTTCGAGCATCATGTCCAAGTTCGCTGCGACTCTTTCATAGCTGCCTCTTTCCTTGTTCTGAAGGTGCTCTAGGATTTCGAACGACACTGCCATGTCGACCTTTTCGGCCTTAAGCCAGTCGACTATTTCGGGCGTGATGAGGCTGCCGTTGGTCACCAGGCCGATATTGTATAGGTAATTCTTCCCACGGTTTATCTCCTTGATATATTCTACTGTGCGTCGTATCAGTCCGAAGCTCATGAGCGGTTCTCCGCCTCCGCTGAAATTGATTATGTAGGGACTGGACTGCTGCTTGCCGGAACGGAAGAGGTAGTCTGCCACTGCCTTGATCTTATCGAATTCCACCTCCTGGTTCGACCGTCCGGCTGCCGAATAGCAGTAAATGCACTTGAAGTTGCATGTGTAGTTTGCCAGGATATCTATCTGGTAGAGGTCGTGAGGACTTGCCGGGAGACGATGTACCGGCACGGAACCCTTGGCCTGGAAAGCGCTGAGAACGTTCTTTTCGGCTTCTTCTCCACCCCCGCCGGCGGCGCACTGCTCCAGTTTCCTGACGCTTTCAGGGGCAGCCAGAGTAATCCTTCCGTTAAGGGGAGAGTATATAATATAGACTCTGTCTTCTTTGATATCCCAGAAATCTCCGGCCGGTATGGCGAAGATGTTGTTTCTTGTCAAGGCGGTGATGTCCACGGTTCTAGAGTTTAGCGCTGATGTCTGAATAAAAATTCCTGCCGCACGCTTTGCTGTACCTCTCTGCGAGAGCATCCATGAGGCTTTGTGTCAGCATGCGTCTGTAGTAATTGCAGATGGCATCGAAGATATCGTCCGAATAGACTCTTCTAGTGCTGGGGCATCCGCTCCCGCAGTTCCATCTTGCGTAGCAGTTCCTGCATTTCGCAAAACTGTGGATGCTTCCTCCGGCGACCCTGTCGAAGGCCTCCCGGTCGAATGAAATTCCATTTCCGACAACCTTGCCGACAAGTGCGTCCCTATAGTCGGCTTCAACGGGCGAAGACACGTCGGGGCATGTCGTAAAAGTGCCATAGGGCGTGAGGCAGAGCAGGTTGTAGCAGAATCTCTCTCTCTTCGAATAGTTGAGCAGATGCGAGGACGACGAGCGGAGGGTGATTCCGTATGAGGCCGCCTTCTTTTCGGCTTCCCTGAAGGAGAGGAAATACCTGTCGAAGAAATCGTCGACCTTCCCGACGGAACTGAAATATTCGGGATCAACCACCTGCTGGCAGCTCATTTTCCTTACCTTTGGGAAATGTTCGTGGCAGAATTCGACCATCTCCGGTATTCTGTCAACATTGGATTCGGTAATGGTCGAACGGACATAGTTGTTGATTCCCGCTTCTGTGATTTTCACGAGGTTTGCAGCGACTTCATCGAAGTGTGCTCTCTGCTCGTTCTGGACGTCGGGCAGGATTTCGAAGGAAACCTGCACCGTGAAATCATGTTTGCGGAGGAAGTCCAGCATATTGTCGTCCATTATCGAGCCGTTGGTCGTAAGGGCGAGATGCAGCGTGACGTCCTCCTCGCGGGCAACTTTTTCAGCATGAAGAGCCGACTGCACAAGCAGATCCCATGAAAGTGTCGGTTCGCCCCCGCCCATGAACATCACGGTCCTGTCCCTGACCGCCTTTCTTTCAGAAGACAGGAACCAGTCGAGCGTGGTCCTGATGGTGGGCATGTCCAGTTCGGCTGATGACCTGCCTTCCGCCGAATAACAGTATCTGCATCGGAAATTGCATTTCTCGTTCAGCAGAAGGTGCAGGGTGCAGAAACTTTCGGTGCTTACTTCGCCGCCGATGTCCTTGAAGGCGTGCTGGTCCAGCAACCTGTCGAGAGTCGGATTCGAACGGCCTTCCCTCAGGTCGTTATCTAGTTTCGAGACTTCTTCCGGAGTGGCAAGGAAGAAAAGGTTGGCGAGCGGGGAGTATACCAGACAACAGGCGTCAGTCCGTCTGTTGAACCATGCACCTACAGGAATCGCATATATATTGTGCGAGTTTAGTGTGTCGTATGACATTGATTATGCGGTTAACGAGTATGAAAAAGCCTTTGCCGCATCATGTAAAAATCGCGGCAAAGGCTTTAGGTGACTAGCTGTTGTTGCAAGCACAGGTGCAACCATAGCCGAAAACATCGCAGCATCCGGAAGAGCAGTTGCTGGCATTCTCGTTTACCGTGAAGATGTCAGTAAGCATAGCTTTGCAGTTTTTTGTTAAGTCCTACTCGTTTTTGGCTTTTCGGATTCCGCCTACAGAACCATATCGGTACACGGCAGGCACCCGTGCTGAAATATGATTTTAAGCAATAGTAGGTAAAATATCCCGAAATTCCAAGTCTTATTATACCGAAAGCCTAGAATATTAACGGGTTGCGGTAGCGCCCCTTCTTGACGGTGATGGTGCCGTACTCGATGGCTCTTGCGGGGCAGCGGTGGATGCAGGCGAGGCACTGGACGCAGTGCTTGTCCCAGGAGGGGAGTCCGTCGGCGCCGAGGCGGATGTTGTTCTCCGGGCAGACTTCGGCGCAGAGTCCGCAGCCGGTGCAGTCGCCTGTGGTGCGGAATGCCGTTTCGCCCTGCATGTATTTGCGGAAGCCGTAGTTTATCACCCTGGTCTTGAACCATGAGCCGGAACCGCGCTTGTAGAGTCCGCCCGATGTTTCTTTCTTCTCTATGGCGGAGGCGATCTCCTCCAGTTCGGCCGGGGCGTTCTCGAGCTTGCGCTGTTCCAGCTCCTTCGAATCTATGTCGAAGAGCGGCAGAAGTATGTAGCAGTTCGGCATGGTCACGGAGAAGCAGCGTGTGAGCTTCATCCCTCTTGCCGCAAGCGAGGCCGCGAAGACCTCGTCGGTGCGCCCGCAGTCGTCGCCGCAGGTGCAGACTGCGTAGACGGGCTTGCCTTCAATGCCCTCCAGCTCCATGCGCTCCACGAACTTGAGCATGGTGACGGCCGGGCCCCATGAGTGGACCGGAAACACGAACATCACGAAAGGGGAGCGGGCGAGGTCGAAACGGCATTCACCTTTCTTCATCGCGTCAGCGACGGATACCGGCGTCATGTCGAAATGCTGTCCGAGCAGCCTTGCGGCCCATAATGAATTGCCTGTTGCGGAAAAATAGAATATCATCGGTTGTTTTGACGGTCGATTTGCATGAAATCACGGACAAATTTACTATATTTTGAAAATTTTGGAAAATTGAACCGCATCATGAGTAAAATTCTTTCATCCGTATTCTGCTTTCTGCTGGCAATAGGCGCTGCGGCGCAGCCGGTTCAGGGCGGCGGATACGCCCTTCCCCTCGATTATCCCCTGGTCTATGAGGGGCCCGACGTTGTTTTCCGCCAGGTTGACGAACACCTCTGGGTGGGGTCCGGCCACGTGATGTCTTCCGAGACCCTCTATATTGTCGAGGGCGACGACAGGGCCGTGCTCATCGATACGGGCACCGTCATCCCCGGACTCGACGGGATAGTGGAGTCGATTACGGACAAGCCGTACGACGTGATTCTCACGCATGTCCATCCCGACCATGCCGGCGGCTGCAACAATTTCGATGAAATATGGATATGCAGGGCCGACGAGGCCGCCCTTCCCGAAATGGCACCCGGCTTTGACGGCAAGGTCCGCTATCTGGAGGACGGGCAGGTCATCGACCTCGGCGGCAGGACTCTCGAGGTGCTCTTCACGCCCGGACATACCGCCGGTTCCGTAACCTTCATGGACAAGGCCAATCATTACGGCTTCAGCGGGGATTCCTTCGGCAACGGCAACCTCCTTCTTTTCACGGATTTCTCCACCATGGCGGAAACCTGCGACAGGACACTCGCGTGGATGCAGGCGAATGACATATACTTCCTGTACAACGGACATTTCATGAACTCCAACCAGGAGACGACCAAGAGGATATACGACCTCGGCCGCATCTGCCGCGACCTGCTTTCGGGCAAGGTTGAGGGCGCGGGAAACCCCGGCGGCTCCATGGGGCTCGACCTGCTCTATGTGCGCGACGGCGTGAGGGTGAACTACAGTGACGACCAGATGAAATAATCATTGAAATGAATATGATGATAAGACGATTCCTTGTTCCCGCCGCCCTTCTGCTGTGCGGCGCGGGTGTTCCTTCCTTCGGAAAGCATGTCCCCGATCCCCACGGCCGTGGGCCTGCATACCAGCTTCCCCCTCTGCCTGACAATGTAGTCTATACGCTTCCCGCCAGTTTCGAGACGTCTTTCGAGGGGCGTTCCTACAATTTTGCACCCCAGTTCTTCATCTATCCCGACGGAGAGCTGGACGCCAATGCCGCCGAAGCCCTTGTGGACGGGCTCGGGCTGCCGGAATATGCGGAGAGCGACCACGCCGGAGCCATGGTCATCAACCCCGTAGCGGGGAAGTACGATTCCGAGGCTGATTTCGAAGTCTTCAAGGAACTGTTCAACCGCTATTCGCGTTCGGGGAACATCAAGGTCGTAGGCTTCGGCGAAGGAGCTGACTTCGTGAACAGGGTGCTGCTGCCGGAGGCCGCCGACCATATCGCCGGAATCCTGACGGTTGACGGCAGGGCGGTAAGCCCCCTCAAGGAGAAATCCTACGGAGTTCCGGCCTACGTGGCGGGGAAGAATGCCGTTCGTGTGGCGAAGGCCTATATCGCCGCCGACGGTGCCGTCGCCTGCGGTGAGCTGGACGGAGTCAAGCTATATGAGAATCCTGACGAGCCCCTGCTCCGCGTGGCTGTAAGCAGCCTGTCCGCTTCGGATCTGCACGCCCTTTTCGCCGACGCATGGGACAAGGTGTTCTGCCGCAACTACCGCTTCAACAATTATAAGCATACCCATTATATGGGCGCCGCCTTCGGACAGTTCGGCCCGTATGAGCTGGAGCCCTACATGATTCCGGAGAATTTCGGGATAGTGCGCAATGTCGTCGTGAAGGAACGTCCCGGGGGCGAACTGCCCTGGCTCTGGTATGAATATTGGCCTGAGGAGCTTCTGGAAGGCGCCCCTGACAGGAGCGTTCCTGTCGTGGTTCTGCTTCACGGCAACACCAACGACCCCCGTACCCAGGCGGAGACTTCCGGATTCATCGAACTCGCCGCCGAGGAGAAATTCTTCGTAGTGGAGATGGAATGGCAGGGCAGCCGCACCGCCGGGGCGATGGGCCATGACGGGGTCGAGGCCGTGCTGTATGAGCTGACGGACAAATATCCCCAGCTTGATCCTTCGAGAATCTATTGCGAGGGGCTTTCGGCCGGCTCAATCACCTCCACCCAGCTCGGAATCGTGAAATCCCATGTGTTCGCGGCGGTGGGCGGCCATTCCGGCGGCCTGTTCGGCAACTTCAACCGCAGCGCATACGGACTGCGCTCCTTCATGGCCGAGGCGGCCCAGAAGCGCGGCTGCGTAGAGATGCCCTATTGCGGGGTGCTCGGTTCGGCCGATGAGGTCGTGCCCTTCTATACTGCGGACAATTATGAGGGCAACAATTACCTGAACGCCTGGAACGCATATCTGCTCATGGACGGGCTTGACGGCATAGACAGCCTTGACTATGGCAAGGACCCCGTCTTCGGTTTCAGTCTCAGCGACCGCGAGACCATCGTGACCGGCAAGGGCGCGGGAATTTCCATGGAGACGGGCGTAATATACAAGGGAGAGGTGCCCATGATGCGGCTTGTGGTGGTCAACGACTACGGTCATTGGAACTTCAAGCCCGCCGCAAGGCTGATGTGGGATTTCTTCAGGCAGTTCTCCCGCGACCAGGAGACCTTCGAACTGATATATACTCCCGTCGAATAGCTTCGGGAAACTCAAAAAAATAACGGCTGCGATATCCCATCGGAGCCGTTACTTTGATTCTAACCAAAATTTAACCTATGAAAAATCTATTTCCGCCATTTGTATTAGCAAGCATTGTGCCAAAATGATTAAAACTAACGCCGCAAGATTATTGGATGCTGCAGGAATAGCTTATGAGCTGATTCCGTATGAGTATTCCGAAGACGACCTCTCCGCCGGCAAGGTGGCCGCGTCGCTCGGGGAGAATGTGGAGCAGGTTTTCAAGACCCTGGTGCTCCGGGGTGACCGCAACGGAATCTTCGTGTGCGTGATTCCAGGGGATTTTGAAGTTGATCTCAAGCTGGCCGCCTCGATTTCGGGCAACAAGAGCTGCGCGATGGTCCATGTCAGGGAACTGCTCGGGCTCACGGGCTATATCCGGGGCGGCTGTTCGCCCATAGGCATGAAGAAACGTTATCCGACCTTCATCCACGAGTCGGCGCTGCTCTACGATTATATCTACGTCAGCGCCGGTGTCCGGGGCCTCCAGTTCAAGATTTCCCCTGCCGACCTTTTCCGCTTCACCGGCGCACAAATCTATCCGATTTGAATAGTGAGACCTGCAGGCTTCTCATGAGGCCGCATCAGCGGCCCGGTGAAGCGTCAGCGAGATTGTCGCAGATAATCGAGCAGCGGAACCGGCAGCCGGAGCGAAGGCGCAGGCTGAGCAGCGCGTAGCGCTGTAATGAAAAGATGCTCCACGGAAGAAAGACAGCCGATTGGCCTCTCACGAGGCCGCATCAGCGGCCCGGTGAAGCGTCAGCGAGATTGTCGCAGATAATCGAGCAGCGGAACCGGCAGCCGGAGCGAAGGCGCAGGCTGAGCAGCGCGTAGCGCTGTAATGAAAAGATGCTCCACGGAAGAAAGACAGCCGATTGGCCTCTCACGAGGCCGCATCAGCGGCCCGGCGGAAGCGTCAGCGAGATTGTCGCAGAGAATCGAGCAGCGGAGCCGGCGGCGGGGCTAAGCGCCGCCGTTCAATAGGTACGCTCCACGGAAGAAGGGAGACCGGCCGGCCTCCCTTCTTCCGTGGAGCATAGGGGGATCGAACCCCTGACCTTCAGATTGCGAACCTGACGCTCTACCAACTGAGCTAATACCCCATATTTTGTTTCCGGTGCAGCCAGGCTGAAGCCGCAGCCGCCGGAAACCGTATGCCGTTATATTGACAGGATGGTCAGTACGTTGATCAGTTCCTTGTCAATAGGTTTGTCCATCTTGATTGACCTTGAGATAGGCACGTAGACTATCTCGTCATTCTTGATTCCGACCATGATGTTGCGCTGTCCCTCCTTGAGGGCCTCGATGGATGCGACTCCGAGCCGGCTGGCAAGGATCCTGTCGTGGGCGGTTGGGGTGCCTCCTCTCTGGAGATGTCCGAGGATGGAGACCCTCACGTCGTACTGCGGATATTCCTTGCGCACGCGCTCGGCGTAGTGCATTGCTCCGCCGTCCTTCTCCGATACGAGCACGATGCTGCTGTTCTTGCTCTTGCGTATGCCCCTGCCGATGAAGGTGGCGAGCTGGTCGATGTCGGTGTTGTCCTCGGGAATGATGGCGGCCTCGGCCCCGGCGGCAATCGCGCTGTTCTGGGCGAGGAAGCCGGCGTCGCGGCCCATGACCTCCACGAAGAAAATGCGGTTGTGGCTGGTTGCGGTGTCGCGTATCTTGTCGACGCACTCCACAATCGTGTTGAGAGCCGTGTCGTAGCCTATCGTGGAGTCGGTCCCGTACAGGTCGTTGTCAATCGTTCCGGGAAGACCTATGACGGTGATGTCATGCTCGCTGGCCAGGGCCTGGGCTCCTGCGAACGAGCCGTTGCCTCCGATTACAATCAGAGCGTCGATGCCGAACTGCTTGAGGTTCTCGTAGGCCTTTGCGCGGCCTTCCGGAGTGCGGAACTCGTCGCTGCGCGCTGTCTTGAGCACGGTGCCTCCGCGCTGTATGGTGTTGCTCACGCTTTCGGTGGTGAGCTCCTTTATGTCGCTGTTGATGAGACCTTCGTAGCCACGGAAGATGCCCATCACCTTCCAGCCCTCGTAGATTGCCGCTCTGGTCACGGCCCTGATGCAGGCGTTCATGCCGGGGGCGTCGCCTCCGGAAGTGAGAACTCCTATGGTCTTGATGTTCATGTCGTCTTCAGTCTTCGAACTCACAAATATAAGCAAAAATCACAGGATTGTACCATTGCCTCGGAGTCTTTGTGATAAAAAATTCATACCTTTGCCCGGACAGGCCGTTGTAGGGCGGTATCCGCCTCATCCGCCTGCGGACATTTTTAGTGTATTATCGTTAACGTATCTTATTGATGAAAGTTCAATTCAAGCTGGCCGTGCTGCTCGCGTGTGCGGCCTTTTCCGCCGCCTGCACCAAGGAGGGGCCTGACCCCGGCAAGCAGGAGCAGGGAGGTTTCGAGGAGCTCGTCCCCGAGAAGCCCGACTATGTGAACGCGGAACTTCTCTACGGAGGTTATGACGGAGAGTCGGCCGACGTCTGGACTCTGCTGCTCCATACGGACATGGAGGTCGACGGAACCTCGGATCCGATTGAAGGCGAAGGCCCCGGACAGGTTCTGAAGCTCGTCGTGAACGCCGAAAGCAATTCCGGCTCCGAACCTGACCTCGCGCTGCTTGCCGGAGAGTATTCGGCACCGGCGAACAGCGGCGATTTCTCCGTCGGTACATGGCAGACCGGCGACATTTTCGAGAAGGACACCCCTCAGGGGGCCGTAGAAGTGCCGTATGGTTCGTATTATGCCGAGTTCGCCGACGGGCAGACCGATTTCGAGGCCGACCTTCTCCAGGAAGGAGGCTTCTCGGTGGAGGTGGCCGAAGATGGCACCGTCACAATAGAAGGCGTGCTTGTGGGGAACAGCTTCCTCAAGAGGTATTTCTCATATTCCGGGAAACCTGAAGTCACAGACCTGTCGCAGGGCTCCGGCGAGACGCCCGGCTCCGACAACAGCAATCTGACGGAATCCGTGGATTTGTCCGGATTCACCCAGGCCAGGCTCTTCGACAGGAAGGACGTATATACCTGGGACGAGCGCGCCCGTGCCTTCGTGCTGTATCTGGCCGAAGACGGGGTTGACATCTCGGGGGAATGGCCTTCGGGAAGCGGCAGGGTGCTCAGGGTGGAGTTCTTCGTGTCATGGGAGACCGACGTCCATGACGGCATTCCGGAAGGTCTGTACGAGGCTGTATCCATGAGCGCGGACGGCGGCATCCCCGGAGAGGAGATCAAGGCGTTCGGCCTGGTGCCCGGCTATCCCGACAAGTTTGAATATTTCACCGGAAGCTGGTATCTGGAGATCGAAGACGATGCCTGGAAGACATACGCGCGTATCGCCGGCGGGGTGATGTTTTCGAACAGGGACGGGGACGCCCACATCCTGGACTTCAAGCTGGATGACTGCAGCGACCCTCCATACTACCTGAACGGCACATGGGCGACCGACGGCCCCATAGAGGTCACAGAACTGTATTAGAAACAATCAAAATCCGAATAAGCAATGAAGAATCTTTTTAAATTCGCTGCTTCGGCATTCGTGGTCTTCGCGGCCGCGACAGCCTGTCAGAAGCCTGAGGACGGGCCCGAGACACCGGACGGACCCCAGCATCCTCTCGAGAACGCGATCGAATTCGCGGGAATGGAGACCAAAATCCAGACTGTTCTCGTCTCTCCTGACGAGTATACCTATTATTTCGCCGCCGAGGCCGGCGTCCAGAGCCTCGGAGAGCTCGAGGGAACCGATTATGTCTCATTGACCATCGGACCCGACGTGGAAGGCCCTGAGAGCGGCGTGCTCGAACTGGACCTCACTTCTCTCCCCGCCGGCACCGGCTTGGCATATTACGAAAAGGGCGGCCTGGTGTTTGAAGTCAGCTCCGCCGACCACAGCGCGATAAGCGAAGGCGCCCTGACGATTGCGGTGGACATGGAGACGGAGACCACGGGCACCGTGGATTTCTCGATGCTCCTGACCTCCGGGGAGACCTTCCGGGGGAATATCGGACTCGACATGAAGACCATCGTCCCCGTATATCCTGAATTCGAGGGCAACACGATTGTTACGAACGGAGAGAGCAACCCTCTCCGCGCGGCTTTCTACCTTGAGGAGGACGGCCAGACATATCTCTACTTCACCCGCTCGGAGGTCTATACCTTCGATGAACTCATGGAAATGGCGATCAACTATCTGTTCATCGCCGTCGACGATACCGACCTCGGCGGACAGACGATAGACCTCGCCGACAGCAAGAACATGTCGCTGGCCTACATGAGCCTGAACGATGACCTTTCCCAGAATTTCATAGAGGCCTATTCCGACGACCTGATGGGCGCCACCGGTTCCTACAGCATAGAGAAGATTTCCGAAGGGGAGTATGCCGCCCGGATTTCCGTGACCTTCGGAGACGGCACTTCAGTGGAGGTAAGTTTCGAGGGTGCATGCGTGTCCGTGGACTATGTGCCCGAGGAGCCTGAAAAATCCAACGAATTCAGCTTCGAAGGAGAAACCCGGCCTATCCAGTCCGCCCTGGTGGACAAGTCCGACACCGACATCTGGCATATATGGATGAGCCCCATAGGCGGCCTCGAGTATGTCAGCGAGTATGAGGATCCGGCCAACGACGCCATCCACATAACCGCACCCGCCGAGGCCTTCAACTACGGGCCTGTCGGCCTCTCCACCTACAAGGGCATACTCAAGTTCGAATATGCCGGAAATGTCTGGGAGTTCAAGGAGGACGGTTCCATTGTCGGTACCCTCGAAGTCTATCTCGACGGAGACCTTCTGACCGTCGACTTCAGCGACTATGACGAATTCGAGGGCCATTATTCCGGCGTGGCCGTAATCGTGGAATAAAGAGAACATGAAGAACGATATTCTGACGAAGACCGCATGCGCCGCCGCGTTCGCTGCCACGGTCCTGTTCGCCGCATCCTGCGACAAGGGTGGCTATGACACCGGATTCGACGGCGTGCAGCCGTCCGCCGAGGTTCTCGGAACCTATGAGTTCGACGGCGACAGCTATGATATTCTCACTGCAACCTGCAGCGATTCCGGCACGCAGATCACCTTCATCTTCTCGCCTCTCGAATATGAGCCCGGAAAGGAGGTTCCGACCACCTATTTCGCTTTTGCGGTCGACTCCTACTGGGCAGACGGCATGCAGCATAAGGTGAATGACCCGGCGGGGGAGAACCTCGACCACCAGGATGACTACTTCCTGCTGTACGAGGATCCCGTGCACTATTATTCGGAGCACCGCAAGCCTGCCGGAGGCTGGTTCCGCGTTTCGGAGAACGGAAGCTCCTGGAGGCTGGAGCTGGATGTGCAGCTTGCCGACGGCACGCCCCTCAAGGTCGATTATGACGGAGAGTATTCCGCCGCACCCGAGAAGTAGCGGGCGGATACCATGAAGCTGGAGGCGCGGCGGTTTTCATCGTCCGCGCCTTCATTTTTCCGATAAAGTTTGCTAAATTACGGCTATGAAAGGAATATATATGCTCGCGGCTTCCGCAGCCGCCCTGTGTCTCGTCTCCTGCGGATCTGACACCTCCGCTCCCGCCGCCTCCGGAGAGGCTGAGAACGCCGTGATAGAGGCCATCATGAACCGCCGCTCCATCCGCCAGTACAAGGATGTCCCTGTGGAGAGGGAGAAGCTGCAGCTCATCGCCGAGTGCGGAGTGAACGCGCCCAACGGGCTGAACGCCCAGCAGTGGGAGCTGCGCATCCTGGATGACGCCGGGAAGATAGCCGCCATAAGCGAAAGCTACCGCAAGGCGAATCCCGAGGCCGTGGCGGCCGATCCCAATTTCAAGAACATGTTCCGTAATGCGCCTGCGGTGATCTTCATCGCCGTGCCTTCCGGTGACAACGGCCTGAACGCCGGCCTGCTCGGAGAGAACATCTGCCTTGCAGCCTATTCCCTCGGGCTCGGCTCCATCTGTCTCGGCGGACCGGTGGTCTACCTCAGCGGCAGCGAGGAGGGCAGGGCCTTCATCGAAGGCCTGGGCTTCAGCGACGGCTACGAACTGCTCTACATGATAGGAATCGGCTATCCCGACGAGAGCCCCGACGCCAAGCCCCGCGACCTCTCGAAGATCAGGTTCGTGGATTAAGAACAGAGGCCGCCGGATAATTTGGTCCCGGCGGCTTTTTAATTTGTCCAGTTGAATGCAGCGGGTATCCGATGCGTTTGCTCCCGATAAAGTAAAGTTTTTCCGGAGGTTCGTATTATTCTTCCGAATTTCATCGGGATGTGGGCGAGTTTGCGTATATTTGCCATGATGCTCACCAATGCCGAAATAAAGTCCATACGCTCGCTCCGGGAGAAGAAGTTTCGGGATGCGGAGGGGCTGTTCGTGGTGGAAGGTGAGAAGATGGTTGCGGAGGCTCTGGCTTCCTCGTTTGAGGTGGTCAGGGTGCTGCGCTCGGAGGACATCGGCGCCTCCGCGATGGAACGCATTTCCCTGTGTGCGACCCCGTCTCCGGTGCTCGCCGTGGTCAGAATGCCACGGGAGAGTGTTCCCGACAGAATCCCCGGCGGTCTCGTGCTTGCGCTGGACAGCGTGCGCGATCCCGGTAATTTCGGCACGATTCTGCGGATTGCCGACTGGTTCGGCGTCCGGCAGGTCTACGCTTCTTCCGATACGGTGGAGACTTTCAACCCCAAGACCGTGCAGGCCTCCATGGGCTCGGTTTTCCGTGTCCGGGTCTCCCGCTGCGACATCGCGGCGCTGTGCGCGGAATTCAGGGCTTCGGGGCGCATGGTCTACGGGACGGTGCTCGACGGGGAGAACATCTATTCGGCGCAGCTCGCTTCCGACGGCCTCGTGGTCATGGGCAATGAATCCAACGGCATCAGCGCGGAGGTGATCTGCCGGCTGGGCAGCCGCCTGCGCATCCCGTCGTTCGGCGGCGGTGCGGAATCCTTGAATGTCGCCGTGGCTACTGCGGTCACGCTTTCAGAATTCAGACGCAGATGAGAAGGACGACGGCCATATTCCTGATGCTGTTCGTGCTTGCCGGCTGCAGCACCACCCGGCTCGTGCCGGAAGGGGAGTACCGTCTGGCGTCCAACAGGATAGAGGTCAGCGGTGATGGCAAGATAGGCGCTTCCGACCTGGCTCCGTATCTGCGCCAGCAGTCCAACAGCTATCTCGCATTCGGGTGGAACCCTTTCCTCAACATATACAACTGGTCGAACGGCAGCGGAGGAGGCATAAACGGCTTCTGGGAGAAGATAGGAACTCCTCCGGTTGTCTTCAACCCCTCGCTTGTGCAGAGCACCGTGGACAACATGACCACCAGGCTGGAATATCTCGGCTACTACAACGCCAGGGTGGTTCCCGAGATAAGCTACGTGCGGCGTCTTGCCAAGGTCCGCTATCTTGTGGACACGGGGGAGAGGCTCCCGATAGACGAGGTGGTCTATGACATACCGGAAGGGGAGTTTGCGACGGATTTCTTTGCGGATACGGCAGCGGTGAGCATCAGACCGGGAGTTTTCCTTTCGGAGGAGTCGCTGGAGGCGGAGACAGCCAGGGGAGCGGCGCATTTCCGCGACCTCGGCTACTACAGGTTCAACAAGAACAATTATTTCTTCGAGGCTGATACGCTCGGCGGCCGCACCGTGCTGTACTACCGCATCCGCGGCTACACAAGGAACGAGAACGCCTCGGTGGATGCCCCCATCAACAGATACCGCATCGCAGGGGTCAACATCTGGCATCCTGCCGACCTGAAGTTCCGTGAATCCCTTTTGCGGAAGCTCAACCGGATACGGCCCGGGGACTATTACAGCGAGACCATGGTCAATACAACCTACCAGCGGCTCTCGGCTCTCAATGTATTCAACAGCGTCAACATCGAGATGACACCTGTTGACAGTTCGCATGTGAACTGCGATATCCGTCTCGGTGATTCCAATCTCATGGGCTTCAAAATCAACGCCGAGGTCTCTTCGAATTCTTCCGGACTTTTCGGTGCATCTCCCCAGCTCAGCTTCTACCATAAGAATCTTTTCAACGGTGGAGAGAGGCTGAACGTCGAATTCACGGGAAACTGGCAGTTCATGCCCGGAACCGACGTCAAATCGTCCGAGCTCGGAGTATCGGCCAGCCTGAGCTTCCCGAGGGCGCTCGGCTATCCTCTCGACCGTGCGCGCGGGAGGAATATTCCGAGGACGGAGGTCTCCTTGTCATACAACTACCAGAACCGTCCGGAGTACAGGAGGAGCGTCGCCGGCCTTTCATTCGGATACACGGGGCAGATAGGCAACCAGATATTCTATCAGCTGTATCCGCTCCAGATAGACCTCGTAAAGCTTTATGACATCAGCGGAAGTTTCTCCCAGACTCTGCTCGAGAACCCTTATCTCTGGGATTCGTTCCAGAATCAGATTGACGCCGGAATAGGCCTGACGCTCTACCATACCAGCGACGCGTCCATCGTGCCCAAGTCTTCATACGGCTTCTCGCGCCTTTCGTTCGACCTTTCAGGGAATCTGATTTCGCTGTTCGACCGCTTCTTGCCGGTGGATGAGGCGTCCGGCCACCACATGCTTCTTGGCCTTCCCTATAATCAGTACGTCAGGGCGGAGCTCGAGCTCGGCAAGGTGTTCCGTTACGGGAGAAACGAGGGGCAGGCTATTGCCATGAGGCTTGACATGGGGGTCGGACATGCCTACGGCAATTCGACCGCGTTGCCTTTCGAGAAGCAGTTCTATGCCGGAGGAGCGAGCAGCATGCGCGGCTGGCAGGTCCGTACGCTCGGCCCCGGATTCAGCCCTCTTGACGATTCATTCGTGATTCCGAGCCAGACAGGAGACGTGAAGCTTGAGGCGAATCTGGAATACCGTTTCGATATGTTCTGGAAACTGGAGGGGGCCGTCTTCGCCGAGGTGGGCAACGTCTGGCGAATGGACAGCATGAAGGATGGTTTTCTGGGCAGTCTCGCGGCGGACTGGGGTGTCGGGCTGAGGGTGAATCTGGATTTCATACTCTTGAGAATCGATGCGGGCTTCAAGCTGCATGATCCGGCACGACCTGCCGGCAACCGATGGCTCAGACCCGCCCAGTGGGTCGGCCACAACGGTTACGCGATTCATTTCGGTGTCGGATATCCGTTCTGACGGCGGATGGCTGACGCTTGACGGTTGTTTGTTGACGGTTGACGGCGGACAACGGATGTGGCACTGCGGCTCCGGCTTCTGCACGTAGCTTGCCGTACCGAGCGGACTGAATTGACGGCGAGTAGACTTTTTTCGTCTGTGAGGCGCAATTGCAGCCGTGAGGCGGAAGGACAGCGGAACATGAAATTCATCAGCTACGGCTAAACCCTCCGCACACGCATGGAAGAGGGGTGAAGCGCACAAATGGAACCGGATTCCTTCCATTAGATACATTGACCCTTTCTTGAACCCCGTGGAAACTGCCAAGGTGAAACCGATGAATTTCACGAAACAAGGCGGCGGATAAAATCCGCCAGAACGAAAGCCGGGGCAACCAGATTGCAAATCATAGCTAGACTGAATCATGTTCAGCGCAAAAACATGTGCGCAGAGGAAATGTTCAAGTGATTGATAGTAAGGGCATTCTAAGACTTGCGCTACGCACATGTCGCCCTTCCAAGGCCGACTTGTGCGCCCGGCGGATTGCAAAATCGGCCTTGGACGGCCGTGTAGGTACGATTTCGGGAGGCGTCCCGCTCACAAGTATTTTGATGTCCGGCTAATTTTCCCATCGCCCACGGGGCAGAGTCAACCATTGAACAGGATGAATTGCAGAACTATGTCCCGTCTCGAAGGTTCCGCTGCGCTTGCTCCGCGAGCGAACTTTCAATAAAGCTCAACCTCCATTTCATTCCGGTTGGTAGCTTCATTGGATCGATTTGCAGGGCAAATCTCCCTGACACTCCGCTGCACCGCTGACGCGGTCTATGCGCATGTCACCGTGGGCGGCCAGCCGACCAGCCTCCTCGCCGAGACATAGTTCTGCAACACTTTGATTATTAGCAATTCCTGTTATAAAGTGCGGCTGAAATGTGCAATACCTTGAGCGGCAGGACTGCCGTAGCTTGCCGAGCGGACTGAATTGATGACGAGCAGACTTTTCCGTCTGCGAGGCACAATTGCAGCTGCGAGGGCAGCAGGGGCTGGATTGCAAGTCCAGCTCAACGGGCGCGCAAAAGTATTTTTCATCCGCCGCTACGGAGTCGGCCTGCCGGCAGTATAGGGTTGTGCGGGAGGTCTTACTGCCGGAGGCCGAGCTCCGGCAGCGGCAGGGAGCCTGATAGCAAATCCAGCTTGTCAGAGGCCGAGTTCCGATAGCGGCGGTAGGGGGATTGCAAATCCTACCGAACAGGGAATGAGAACAAGTCGGTTAGGAAAAACACCTTCCAACATCCAACGACATGCAATGTAGGCGATGAGCCACGGGGCGGTATGGATGATGCTGACAAATCGTCCGCACGTCCATACCGGGGCCAGGTTGCACGTCATGTCGGACATCCGGCTATGGAAGGTGTTTTGCGCGAAGCGTGGTGCAAGAGATGCGAAGGAATCTGAATTGCCCTCGAAGGAGCCAGGCAATAAGAAGCAGGCCTTGAGAAGCATCGCCAGTTTGCTTAATTTTCCTATCTTTGGGCGATAATTCCACCAATGAAAAACCAAGGATAGCACAATATGAAGAAAATCATATACCAGATTCTTCCGAGACTCTGGGGAAAAGGCACGATGGGCAGTTGCGACGAGGCCACGCTCGCTTATCTGCGCTCGTTGGGCGTGGACTATGTCTGGTACACCGGCATTCCCAGGCATGCCAGCGGCAGGGAGTTCGTGAAAGGAGATCCCGGTTGCCCTTATGCCGTGACGGACTGGCTCGACATCAACCCCTATCTCGCGGAAAACCCCGCCGAGCGCATGGTGGAGTTCTCGAGCCTTGTCAACCGCACGCACAACGCCGGACTCAAGCTCCTTATCGACTACATTCCCAACCATGTCGCCAGGGACTACCGGGGAGACATAGTGCATTTCGACTATTGCGACGGCGACTGGACGGATACCTTCAAGAACAATTGGGATGACCCGAGGACATTCAATGCCATGCTCGGGATTCTCCGCCATTGGGCCTCGCTGGGCGTGGACGGTTTCAGGTGCGACATGGTCGAGCTGGTGGATTCCGGAAAACTCGGCGCCCTCATTGCTTCGGTCAAGGCGGAATTTCCCGGACTTGTCTTCGTAGCTGAAGTCTACGGCAAGGACAACTACAGGCGTTATCTTGACGCCGGGTTCGACCTTCTGTATGACAAATGCGGACTTTATGACGCCCTCGACAGCGTGTGCCGCTACGGCGGAAGCGCGGAAAGCCTGACATGGAACTGGCAGTTCCTGGGGGACATGCAGCCCAGGATGCTGAATTTCCTGGAGAACCACGACGAGCTGCGCCTGGCATCGGAACATTTCCTCGGCTCCGCTTCAAAGGCGTATGCGGCGCTGAGCTTCTCCCTGCTGTTCAACGACGCCTGGTTCATGCTATATGCAGGCCAGGAGTTCGGGGAGGACGCCTCTGAAAGCGGCGACGGACGCACCTCGATATTCAACTGGTGCCATCCGAGGATGCTGGGAGACCTTTATGCCTATATTCATGGTGAACGGGAGCCGGACGGGAAAGAATCCGCCATTTTGGCGAGGTACCGCGAACTGCTGGAACTCGCGAAGCTTCCCGTGTTCCGCGCCGGGAAATGCTGGGATCTCTGCTATTGCAATCACGGTTCCTACGGTTTCGATCCGCAGCGCCACTTCGCCTTCCTACGCTATGACGACAGTTCGGCCTGGCTCGTGGTCTGCAATTTCTCCGATGCTTCGGCAGAACTGACCGTCGCCTTCCCCGATGAGCTGTGGAATGTTGTCGGCGGCAGGAAATCCGTCCGTCTCAGCATCCCTTCGTGGGATTCGGTGGCCGTGCGGCTCTAGTTCCGCAACGTATAGTCAATATAACTTATATGTTAAATACGCTCTGGGTCAGATTGTTCCGCCCGGAGCGTATTTTCGGTTCAAACTACGTGGCAGGAGCAGGATGCGGACTGCGGGCGAGGGAGGCTTGTCCCTAGTTTTCGCCGCGCGAGCCGCAGTGCCGCATCCGGCTTCAGTACATAACTTGCCTCTCAGAGCGGCTTTGAATTGACGCCGAACAGGCTTTTGCCGCCTGCGAGGCACAATTGCCGTAGCGAGGGTAGCAGGGACTGGATTACAAGTCCAGCTCAACGGGCGCGCAAAAGTATTTTTCATCCGCCGCTGCGGAGTCGGCCTGCCGGCAGTATGGGGTTGTGCGGGAGGTCTTACTGCCGGAGACCGAGCTCCGGCAGCGGCAGGGGGGATTGCAAATTATGCTGAACGGCGGCTGAGGACACGGAACAGGATTGCAGCCGCAAGGCGTTTGCGCAAATCAGGCAGAACAGAGACTTGGACAGAGACTGCACTGCCGGACGAAGAATGCGGACCGGAAAGCTGAGGTTGCCCTTACGAAAAGATAATAAAAAGGGGATGACTCAAAATGAAAGTCATCCCCGAAGCTGAACTGTAATCCGTCCGCGCGAATTGTCGTTCCGGTATGGATTAACCGATGAGAATCGATGCCAGCAGGGCCAGAATCGCGTAGAACTCAGGAAGCGCGGCGTAGATCATCGTGTTGGTCATCACATTGTGGCCCTGGCTGATGCTCACGATACCGTTGGCGCAGACCTGTCCCTGGCGTATACCTGAAAGCAGGCACACGAGTCCGACTCCGAGTCCGACTCCGAAATACATCGGCCCGTTGGCCGTGAGGTCCTTGCTGAGCCAGAGGATGAAGGCTATGAAGCCGTACAGGCCCTGGGTTGCGGGGATGGCGGAGAGAATCATATAGGAAGAGGATTTCTCCGGTGCTTTCTTGAGTGCGCCCTCAGCGGCGTTTCCGGCAATTGTGGTGCCTATTGCTGAGCCGACGCCGGCCAGACTGAACATCAGTCCGAGTCCGAGATAAGCAAGAATTGAGTTAAGCATAATGATGGTTACTTTATTTGTTTTACTTGATTATTATCTCTTGATAGGTTTGTATTCGACGCCCGCTCCTTCATATCCGGAATTCTTGAAGAACTCGAGGAAATTGAGTCGCAGAGGATGGACGAAGGCTCCCAGGCAGCTCAGGCCAAGGTTCAACACGTGACCGAACAGGAGAATCAGCACGAAAGGCACCCACTGCCAGGTCGGGTCGGGCCCCTTGACCATCTCGGCTATCTGGTTGAAGGTCGAGGCGAGCATGCTTCCGGAAAGCCCGAGGGCATAGAGCCGGATGTAGCTGAGCACATCGGAAATCAGGCCGGATGCGGTGTTGTATGTGTCCCAGAGGCCGGAGCCTATGTTCACAAGCGGATTGCGTCCCCATTTGTTGAAAATGAAGATGCCGAGAGCCGACACGGCCGCAATGCCTATCAGCAGCCATTTCATGAGCGCTTCGGAAATCACGCCCGTAAGTCCCACCGAGAGTCCTATGATTCCGCCGACTATCAGCAGGGTCCATCCGAGGGTGCCTAGACTGTTCTTGAAACCGTCCCTCTTGACCGCCCATACGGCCTTGGTGACCATGGCGAGACAGATGTGGACTATTCCTATCATCAGCGAAATTATCATCCATTTCGCGTATGTGGCGTTCCCTACGCTTATGTCGCCGACTATCATGAATTTCTTCATCCAGTCGGGAATCCAGGGCACTTCCACGAGGTTGACACCGAAGAATCCCCCCATCAGAAAGCCCACGACCAGGGTGCCGAATCCGAGAGACACGATGAGGCTCCACATGTTCGCGAGCCCTCCCTTCTTCCTGCGCAGGAAGAAGCCTATGACGATGAGTGCCAGACCGTAGCCCGCGTCTCCCAGGCACATCGCGAAGAACAGCAGGAAGAATATGCTGAGGAACACGGTGGGGTCGAACTCATTGTAGACAGGGACTCCGTACATCTTCGTCAGCACCTCGAACTGCTTCGAGAACGAATTGTTCTTGAGCTCGATCGGGGGATTGTCGGCCGCCACGGCCTTCTCGGCGATGTAGTACACGTCCATGGAGTCGAATTCACTTTTCAGCCTTGCGTCCTCGCTTGTCGGGGCGAAACCCTGGTAGATGAGCAGGCTGTCTTCGGCGGCGGACTGCCCGGAAACTCCGGCGAGGTATACGTTGAGACTGTTGTAGAGGTCTTCGATCTTCTTCTCCAGTCCGGGGATTTCTGGGATGCGGCTTTCGAGCTTTTTCTTCTCCTCGTCCAGCGCATTCACCGTCTCGTCCAGCTCCGCCTGTATCTCCGAGGCTTTGCGCTGGGGCAGGGGAATGTCCTTGACGGGGAAACCTTCGGTGTCACCGGCAATGGCGAACCAGATCTTGTCCTTGGTCTCGTGGACAGTCTGGATGGCGTAGCTTTCTTCCCATTCTTTCCGGAACGACTTCGCCGAGATGCAGTAGAACTTAACTCCAAGGGCCTTGAGCCTTTCCCTGTCGTATTCTCCCCAGGGGGCGGCTTCCTCAAGGCTTCTCTGCAGTTCGTCCCTGCGTGCCTTCAGGCTTTCGGTCCTGGCGTTGCTGCCGCTGCCGATGTTCTTGATATCCGCCTTTATGGCTTCGATTTCAGACACTATACCCCGGGAAACGTCGTCCACGGCCTTGGCAGAACGGGTGATGTCCACGACCCCGAGGTCTTGGAGTCTGTCCAGAAAGGTCTCCTTGTCCGCACTCAGGAGCAGGAAGGAGTATTTAGTCATGGGTATGATCATAATTCGGCCTCCTCTTCTTCTTCGTGTCTGGTCTTGACTATCTTGGAGGACGATTTCGAAAGGTTCTCCTCGTCTTCCATGTATCTCTTGATCTTCCTGATGGCCTCCTGGTATCCGGGAATCTGCACCTTTTCGTAGAGGTTCACCTTCTGGGTGGTCTTCTTGCGGTTGAATTCCAGGATGTCGCGCTTCTGCTGGTATATCTCGGATTCGATTCCGAGCCTGGTGAGCTCCTTCAGGATTCTCACCCCGTCGGCGTACCATGCCGGTTTGACGAAGGCGTTGAAAGGCTTGAGCTCATAGTGGATCTCGTCCAGCTGCGGAGTCTTGACGCCGGCAACTTTCACTGTGCGGAGATCGACGTCCGTGATACTTATAAGTCCGGGCTCGAACTCGTTCCAGAGCGCCGAAAGATAGTCGTAGCCGGCAATCGCTTTCTCAAGCTGCTCCTCAAGCCTGCGCGCCTCGGTCTTGGCCGTCTGTACGCTCGAGCGCAGAGCCGACTCCTTGTTCTTGAGGGTGGGCAGGGCGTTCTGGCGCACCTTGAGCTGCTTGCCCAGGTTGGTCAGAGAGGTCTTGTTGTATTGGAACTTGATTGCCACGATTTATTTCTTCTTCCAGTATTTGTCAATGAGAGCCTGCTTGATTCCGGTTTCGGTCGGAGTGAAGTATTTGGCGAAAATTTCCCATGCCGTGTCAAGCATCTGTTCGATGGTGATGTTGACGTCGATGGAAAGCAGTCTTGTCGCGTATTCCTTTGCGTAGTCGAGGCAGCGCAGGTCGTAGTCGGAGAGGTCGAATCCGTTCTCGAGCTTCGACTTCGCGTTCTGCGCGTCGGCGTAGAGACGCACGCCGGCGTTCATGACCTGGGAGTGGTCCTCGCGGGTCTTCTTGCCCTGTACGAGCTGCTTGAGTCGGCTCAGGGAGCGGAAGGGGTCGACGATGACCTTCCCGGAGTCGGAGTCGGCGCGGAGGAAGAGCTGTCCCTCGGTGATGTATCCGGTGTTGTCCGGAATCGCATGGGTGATATCTCCGTCGTTGAGGGTCGTCACCGCGATGATGGTGATCGAACCGCCGTCGGGCAGCTGCACCGCCTTCTCGTAGATCTTGGCGAGGTCGGAATACAGTGAGCCGGGCATCGAGTCCTTGGAAGGAATCTGGTCCATGCGGTTGGACACGATGGACAGCGCATCGGCGTAGAGCGTCATGTCCGTGAGCAGCACGAGCACCTTCTCGTTCTTGTCCACTGCGAAATATTCGGCGGCGGCAAGCGCCATGTCTGGGATGAGCAGACGCTCGACGGGCGGCTCCTCGGTGGTGTTCACGAAGGAGACTATCTTGTCGAGGGCTCCGGCCGATTCGAACGCATGGCGGAAGAACAGGTAGTCATCGTTGGAGAGGCCCATGCCGCCGAGGATGATCTTGTCCACATCGGCCCTGAGGGCCACGTCGGCCATCACCTGGTTGTAGGGCTGGTCGGGATCCGCGAAGAAGGGAATCTTCTGCCCGGACACGATGGTGTTGTTGAGGTCGATGCCCGCGATTCCGGTGGGGATGATCTCCGACGGCTGGCGGCGCTTGTAAGGGTTCACTGACGGTCCGCCGACTTCACGCTCCTCTCCTTCGATTTCGGGGCCGCCGTCGATGGGCTTGCCGTAGGCGTTGAAGAAGCGTCCGGCCAGCTGGTCCCCCACGACAAGAGTCGGAGGCGCTCCGAGGAAGGAGACCTCGGCGTCGGTGGGGATGCCCTCGGTTCCGGAGAACACCTGGAGGGTCACCAGGTCGCCCTTGGTCTTGACTATCTGGGCGAGCTTTCCGTTCACGGTCGCGAGCTCGTCGTTGGCGACTCCCCGGGCGTCAAGCGAAACTGTCGCCTTGGTGATGGCCTGGAGGTGCGTGTAGGTTCTTTGATATGCTTTTGCTGCCATGTTCTATGAAAGGAGTTTGCTCAGCTGCTGCTGATAGTCTTTGAACTGTTCGCTGTCGAATTTTGAGTAGTTCATCTGCCGCAGGACGTTGATGAGCTGCTTGAAGTAGTTGCGGCACTGCTCGAAGTCATCGAACTCGAAGTGCCGGTCGCAGATGTCGAGTATCAGGTCCAGCATGAATTTCTGGCGGGAGATGGGGCAGAGCGCGTCGACGTCGTCGAATGCGTCCTGCTGGAGGAAGGCGAAGTCTATGAGCTCGGACTTCCAGAAAGCCTCGTGGTAGCTCATGGGCACGCCGTCGTCGCCGAGAATGTTGATCTGGTCGGCCATTTCCTTGCCCCTGCGGACTATGTTCTTGGCCTTGAGCACCTTGTCCACCCAGCCTTTCTCGATTTTCTCGTCCAGGTATTCAATGATTTCGGGGTATTCAAGGTATTTCGAATAGGAGTCGATAGGGCTCACCGCAGGATAGCGCTTCTGGTCGGCACGGTTCTGTTCCAGTGCATAGAAGCAGCGTGCAGCCTTTTTCGTGGATTCTGTCACGGGCTCCTTGAGGTTGCCTCCGGCGGGGGATACCGTTCCTATGAAAGTGATGGCTCCGGTCTTGCCGTTGTTGAGCACCACCATTCCTGCGCGGGAGTAGAAGGTCGCTATGATGGCTGAAAGGTCAACTGGGAAGGCGTCGGCTCCGGGGAGCTCCTCCATTCGGTTGGACATCTCCCTGAGCGCCTGGGCCCAGCGGGAGGTGGAGTCCGCCAGCAGCAGGCAGCGCAGCCCCATCGCACGGTAGTATTCGCAGATGGTCATCGCGGTGTAGACGGAAGCCTCGCGTGCTGCTACGGGCATGTTGGAGGTGTTGCAGATGATGGTCGTCCTTTCCATGAGGTGCCTTCCGGTGTGGGCGTCGATGAGTTCGGGGAATTCGGTGAAGATTTCCACCACCTCGTTGGCGCGCTCTCCGCAGGCCGCCATAACGATGACGTCGGCTTCGCCCTGCTTGGCGATTGCATGCTGGAGCACGGTCTTGCCGCAGCCGAAAGGTCCGGGGATGAATCCGGTGCCGCCTTCGGCTATCGGGTCGAAGGTGTCTATCACGCGCACGCCGGTCTCCATGATCTTGTTCGGGCGCGGCTTCTCCCTGTAGTTCTTTATCGCGACCTTGACGGGCCATTTCTGGGTCATGGTCACGTTGACGTCCTCACCCGAGGCGTCGGTAAGCACGGCTACGACCTTGTTGATGTCGTATTCGCCGGCCGGGGCCACTTCCTTGACCGTATATTCGCCCTTGAATGAGAAGGGTACCATGATCTTGTGGGGCAGCCAGCCTTCCTTGACCTCGCCGAGCCAGTCGGCAGCGACAACCTTGTCTCCGGGCTTCGCGAGAGAGGTGAAGCTCCATAGCTTCTTGCGGTCGAGGGCTTCGGTATATTCTCCGCGCTTCAGGAACACGCCCTCCATCGTGGTGAGGTCGTTCTGCAGACCGTCGTAGATGCTGGAGAGAAGTCCGGGGCCCAGGGTGACTTCGAGCATCCTCCCGAGGAATTCCACGCTGTCGCCGTTCTTGAGGCCTCGGGTGCTTTCGAAGACCTGGACTGACGCCTTGTTGCCGTTGACCTTGATGACTTCGGCAAGGAGCTTAGTGCCGGCCAGGTCGATGTGGCAGAGTTCATTTTCGGCCACGGGCCCGTCCACTGTCACCGTGACGAGGTTGGAGACTATGCCCGTTACCTTTCCTGTTGTCTTCATATCAAATTGTTTTTCTTGTTGTCGTATGTGGCTCTGATTTCCTCGACCAGCTTGCGGAAGAGTTCGTTCCCGGTGTCGGGATCGAGCTTGTCCCACCTGTCGATTATCTTGAGCCTGGCGATGAAGCCGAGAATCACCTCGATGTCGAATACGTCCATTATGGTGATTTCCTCGATTTTCTTCCACATCAGGTCGTCCAGGCCCCTTTCCCTCTTGAGGATGTCCGCGCCTTCGAGCACGGACATGATTTCCTGCCTTCCCTCGAAGTCGGAGCCGTCCATGCCTTCAAGCCGCACGATATCCATGTCCTCCGGCCTTCCGAGGGACTTGTTGAGATATTCTACCTTGAGGTTGCGCAGGTTCAGGTCGTAGGCGAAATACTCGCGGATGAAGCGGTTCCTGTGGTTCAGCGCCTTGAGATAGAACGCCGAATCGAGGTTCTCCGCATCCCAGCCGGAAAGCAGAAGGTCCACGAGGGCGTTGTCCTTCTCCGACAGCTGCTCCCTTATGGACGCCATTATCCTGTCCGCGTCCGCATGCGAAGCTCCGGTCGGGGCTTGCTGCAGGGCAGGAAGACCGGCGATGATGTATTCGTAGTTGTCCATCCTAACCGAAGAGAATCTTTCTGGTGACGGGACGCAGGTATTCGGCTATGAGTTCCTTGAAGGTTTCGTCGCTGAAACTTACGAACCAGCTGCCGTCCTTGGGACCTATGGTGAAGCCGCCCTGGATTTTCTTGCTGAAGTCCGCCTTCACATCCTTTCCCAGCGCCTTGCGGAGTTCCGAGGACACCCAAGACTCAAGCTCTTTCTGCATTGAGGCGGGAAGGACCAGGCTTATGTCGCACGCCTCGGAGCTGCTGAACTTCTCGGCGACCGCGCGTATGATTTCCTTCATGAAATTCTTGTCGGCCAGGGCCTTGTCCACCTTGTCGGAGATTACGGCGCCGACGAGCAGGTCCTCGATGTCTTTCCTGGTCGCCTGCAGGGCCTGGGCCGAAGCCATCATGATGTCGGACTCGGCCTTGTCCTTGAGTGCGGCTGCGGATTTCTCCGCCTCAGCCACTATCCTTTCGGCCTCGTTTCTGGCCGCAACCTTGATTTCTTCCGCTTCGGTGCGGGCTTTGGCGAGCAGGAGTTCTCCTTCTTCCTTGCCTTTGGACAGGCCTTCATTGTAGAGCTTGTCCGTAAGTTCCTGTAGTTTGTTGGACATATCGGTAGTTAGTGTTATTAGTCGATTCCAAAGTCGCAATCGTAGCAAATTTATATATTTTCTGTCCTATTTACAATATAATTCACAGGTATTTGCTCGCCGTATTCCAATATGTCCGCACGTCCGGTCCTGGAGGAGAATGAAACTAATTCGAAAGCAAACGGAGACAAACGAAAGAAGGCCGGAGTGTCGACTCCGGCCTTCATCAAGCAAGGGCGTATGGCGTCATCCCAGGAAACCCAGCAGGATTCCGGCAGCGACGGCCGAACCTATCACGCCGGCCACATTGGGAGCCATGGCGTGCATCAGCAGGTGGTTCGAAGGGTCGGCCTCGAGGCCCACCATTTCAGACACACGTGCCGAATCCGGGACTGCGGACACGCCGGCGTTGCCTATCAGGGGATTGATCTTGTTCGTCTTGTCCCTGATGAAGAGGTTCATCAGCTTCACGAACAGCACTCCGCCTATCGTGGCAATCACGAAGGAGATGAAGCCCAGGAAGAAAATCTTTATGGAGGTGGACGTCAGGAATACGTCCGCCTGGGTGGAGGCTCCGACGGTGAGACCTATAAGGGTGGTCACGACATCAATCAGAGGACCTCCTGCGGTAGTCGCAAGCCGCTTGGTCACCCCGCTCTCCTTGAGCAGGTTTCCGAAGAAGAGCATGCCGAGCAGGGGAAGGCCGGAAGGCACTATGAAGGCCGTGCAGATGAAGCCGACTATGGGGAAGATTATCTTTTCCCTCTGGCTTACCACGCGCGGCTTCTTCATCCTTATCAGCCGCTCCTTCTTCGTGGTGAGCAGCAGCATTATCGGTTTCTGAATCACGGGCACAAGAGCCATGTAGGAATACGCCGACACCGCAATCGCACCGAGCAGGTGAGGTGCCAGCTTGGAGCTGAGGAAGATGGCCGTGGGGCCGTCGGCTCCTCCGATTATGCCTATCGCTCCGGCTTCGTTGGGCAGGAAGCCTAGCGACAACGCGAGCAGGTATGCTCCGAAGATGCCCAGCTGGGCGGCTGCACCGATCAGAATCAGCCTGGGCTGGGAAATCAGGGCGGAGAAGTCGGTCATCGCTCCTATTCCGAGGAATATCAGAGGGGGATACCAGCCCTGGAGCACACCCTGGTGGAGTATGTTCAGCACGGATCCCTGTTCGTAGATTCCCACCTGCAGGCCCTGGAAAATCGGAATGTTGCCTATGATCATTCCGAATCCTATGGGCACGAGCAGCAGGGGCTCCCATTTCTTTACAATTCCCAGCGTGATGAAGATGACTCCTATGAGAATCATCGCCAGGTGCTGCCATGTGCAGTTCGCGAATCCCGTGAACTGCCAGAATTGCTGCAGGCTTTCGACTACCGTTTCCATCAGGCGATGGTAGCTATCTTGGCGTCCTCAAGAACCGAGTCTCCCTTGGAGACATGTACGGCGGAAACGGTTCCGTCGCACTCGGCGAGTATTTCGTTCTCCATCTTCATAGCCTCGATCACCGCCACCTTCTGGCCGCGCTTCACTGCGTCTCCCACTTTCACGTCCACGCTGATGACCACTCCGGGAAGAGGGGAGACCACATCCTTTCCTGCGCCGGAGGCCTTGGGCGCGGCGGCAGGTGCGGGTGCTGGCGCCGCTGCGGGAGCGGCTGCTGAAGGAGCTGCCTGCACGGGTGCCGCTGCGGGAGCGGCATTCTCCATTTCCACGCTGTATTTCACACCGTTGACGGTGACATCGGCATTTTTGCCTTCAATGCCGTTCACGGCAACCTCGTAGTCCTTGCCGTTGATCTTGAATTTGTATGTGCTCATTTCTGAATTGATTTTCTGAAGTTGCGTTGTTTGTTGTCCCATCCCGACGCACGGTCGTGGCGGATGGTTATTATTCCGGGTTCGATGTCATGCACTCCGCCGTTGAGATGGAGGTGCAGGGCCAGGGCTATGGCTGCGGCTTCATCGCCCTTGCCCGTTTCGGCGTCGATGGCCATGGCGATGGCGGCAGCTACCGCAGGCTCGTCAACGGTTTCGGCGCCGGCCTTCTTCTTTTTTGAGAACTTGATTTTCCCGGAGAAGATGTTGCCGGAGAGGGTGTAGATGAAGTAGAGTATCACCAGGGCGCAGAAAACCACGCAGATGCTGATGAGGGTCAGGGTCCAGCCGTGAGGGTCGACCTGCGCCATCCTGTCGGCGCCGGCCGTCAGCATGTTATAGAGGCAGGTTGTCATGTTTCTTGGCTGGTATTTCCTGATGTTTGCCCTCGAGCGCCGCAAGCGCGCGGATTACGCGGAAACGGGTGTTCCTGGGCTCGATTACGTCTTCGATATATCCTTTCTTCGCGGCCTGGTAGGGGTTGCAGAAGAGGTCGTTGTATTCGTTCTTCTTCTCTTCGGCGAGCAGGGCTTTCTTCCCGGGGTCGGTTTCGGCCTTGAGCTCCTTGCCGTAGATGATGCCGATGGCCCCGTCCGCACCCATCACGGCGATGTTGGCGGAAGGCCACGCGTAGTTGACATCGCCGCGCAGCTGCTTGCAACTCATCACGATATGGGCTCCGCCGTAGCTCTTCCTGAGGGTGACCGTAACCTTGGGCACGGTGGCCTCGCCGTAGGCGTAGAGCAGCTTCGCTCCGTTCGTGATGATGGCGCCGTACTCCTGCTGCGTTCCGCATAGGAAGCCGGGCACGTCCACGAGGGTCACGAGGGGGATGTTGAATGCGTCGCAGAAGCGCACGAAGCGGGCGGCCTTGCGGGAGGCGTTGATGTCGAGCACTCCGGCAAGGATGCGCGGCTGGTTCGCGACTATCCCGACGCTCCTGCCGCCCATGTGGGCGAAGCCTACGATGATGTTCTTCGCGAAGTTCTCGTGAATCTCGAAGAAGTCGCCGTCATCGACGATGCTGCAGATGACTCCGTACATGTCGTACGCCTTGTTGGGGTTGTCGGGTATGATTTCGTTGAGGGCGTCGTCGGTTCTGGAGACGGGGTCTGCGGTCGGGCGCTCGGGGGCGCTTTCAAGATTGTTCTGGGGCAGGTAGCTCAGGAGTTTCTTGATCTTTTCGATTCCCTCCTCCTCGGTCGCTGCGCTGAAATGCGCGACACCCGATTTCGTGGTGTGCACAGAGGCTCCTCCGAGCTGCTCCTGGTCCACAACCTCTCCGGTCACTGACTTGACCACGCTGGGGCCGGTGAGGAACATGTAGGAGGTGTTCTCGACCATGAGGGTGAAGTCGGTGAGTGCGGGGGAGTAGACGGCTCCTCCGGCGCAGGGGCCGAATATGCCGCTGATCTGGGGCACGACGCCGCTGGCGAGGATGTTGCGCTCGAAAATCTCGCCGTAGCCGGCCAGGGAGTCTATGCCTTCCTGGATGCGGGCTCCGCCGGAGTCATTGAGTCCGATGATGGGGGCGCCGGAACGGGTGGCCATGTCCATCACCTTGCAGATTTTTTCGGACATCGTCTTGGAGAGAGAGCCTCCGTTCACGGTGAAGTCCTGCGCGAACACGTAGACGAGGCGTCCGTCGATGGTGCCGTATCCCGTGACCACTCCGTCGCCGTCAGTGTGGGAGGCGTCCATTCCGAAATCTGTGCAGCGGTGCTGCACGAACATGTCGAATTCCTCGAAGCTGCCCGGGTCAAGCAGTCTGGCGAGCCTTTCCCTTGCGGTGAGCTTGCCTTTTGCGTGCTGGGCGTCTATGCGCTTCTGTCCGCCTCCGAGCTTTGCGGATTCGCGGCGTTCAACCAATTCCTTGATTTTGTCTGTTTGAATACTCATATCGTCTTAGGTCTTAGACATAAAGCATTACGCGGGCGTAATGCGAAAAATCAGACAAAGATACTAATAATTTTATTTATTCCGCAGCCGCCTGGCATACCTCGATTGCTTTAATTGTCTGCAGGGGCTTGTCTGCGTATATATCTGCCGGCAAGGCCTTGCCTTCCGAGACAGATAGCGGGTGCCGCCCCGCAGCGCAGCGGAGTGGTGACGGGAATAGCGCTTTGCGCGAAGTCCCGTGGACAGACATATCTACGTGATACCGAAAACGATTGAAACAGAGCTGGTTTAACAACTCTGTTTCAATTACGGTGCGCCTTTAGCTGGGAATGTCAGCTTCTGTGGGCGGGGCGCAGGAGGTCGAGCACTGTCTTCACGGGGTTGAAGGTCTCGGCCGGAACCTCGACGAACAGCGTGTTCCAGTCGGACATCGAACCGTTCCACAGTCCGGGAAGTTCCAATGCCTTGAGCTCGCGGCCCTGATAGCTCTTCGAGCTTATGAGCCCGGTCTCTCCGTCCACGTGCTCCAGCAGGTTGAACTTCTCGCCCTTGTAGTCGTGCAGGCAGCAGACAAGGTCCACGGGATTGAAATGGGTCGCGCATTTCATCTGCCCGACGGCGTGGGGGTTGCTCTTGTCAATCTGTGCCGCCTCGAGAATCTGGAGCGAGGTGGAGCCGTCCTTGTCTCGGATTATGAAAGGGCCGCCTCCGGGTTCGCCCTCGTTCCTGACCATGCCGCAGACCCTCACGGGGCGGTTGAGCTTCGCGCGGAGCTTTTCGGCCCTGTCGCGGCAGTCCCGGGCCTCGGGCATCTCTATGCAGAGCTCGTCATGCAGGAAGGTTTCTATCTCGTTGCAGAGCGTCTGGCATTCTGGCGTCGCGAAGGGGTCGTCGAGATTCACGTTTTCGGCAGGAATGAATGCGAAGTCGGACATCTCCTTGCGCATCACCGTAATCTGGTCGAGCGCGAAGATGTAGCCGCGTATGCGGTCGCGGAGTTGCAGGGCGCGCCCCATCAGCACCTTCTTCCATTTATATGTGACCGGCTGCATGCGCTCCACGCAGACGTTGTCTATGTTCTTTATGGACACGAGTTCCGAATCCAGGGCGTTGAGATTGTAGATGAGCGCTCCGTGACCTGCGGGGCGGGTGAGTATGCTTCCGTCCTCCTTCAGGAAGGGCTTGCCCTCGCTGTCGACCGCGATGGTGTCGGTCTCCTTGTCCTGATATGTGAAGCTGATGTTGTAGCGTACTCCGTAGCGCTGTTCGTATCTGTCCTTGATTTCGGCTACCGCCTCCTCGAAAAGGGCCCGGTGCTCGGGAGAGATGGTCACGGTGATGTTCACGCTGCCGTCGGCGTTGCGCATGTAGGCCTGGCCTTCCACGAAATGCTCGGCCAGGGCGGTGCGGACCTCGTCGGGATAGCGGTGGAACTTCAGCACGCCCTTGGGCTTGCTGCCGTAGGCGAGGCCCTCGTCAGTCAGCAGCCTGCGGGCGACCTGGGAGGGGTTGTAAGGAGCCTTTCCGAAGACCTCGGGACTGTAGAATGCGAAATCCTCGATGTTGTCGGCAAGCTTGCGTACGGCGTCGTTGGGCTCGTCCATGCCGGCGAATATGTCCTTGAACATCCTGGAGGCGGCTCCCGATGCGGGGACGAACTTGCAGCGTCCGGCGGTCTCTGCGGTGTCGGCATATCTGACCGCTTCTTCCGCCTGGGCATCCGAAAGTCTTTCGATTCCCTTTCCGGGAGTGGCGGAGGCCACGATTTCCAGCCAGGGGAAACCCTTGCGGAAACGTTCCACCTGTGCGTTGATTTTGTCTTTGTTCATGGTTCTGGTAGTTTTAGTGATTGCATTTTGTCGCTTAAATGAAGAATTCCCGGCGGTACTGGTAGTTCGTGCGTAGCTCCTCGAATTTGGTTGGGTTCATGCGGAACATGAAGTCGTCGGTGAATATGGGGTAGTTGTACTGGAGCATCGCGGCGATCTGGCCCTGCGACTTGTCGGTTACGTCGAGCTTCACGGCCTGATATTCCATGATGTCGGTCTGGGGGAAGAATTCGTAGAGGCTGCTGAGCTTGAAGAAGCGGGCCACGGCCCTGACGGCCATCGCCGTTCCGGTCTGCTTGCTCTGGAGGGAGTATCCTGCTATGTGGGGCGTAGCGATGTCGGCCATCTTCATCAGCAGGGTGTTGACGGTGGGCTCGTGGCTCCAGGTGTCGATTATGACCGGCCCGAGCTTCGGAATCGCCTCCATCAGGTCCCGTTCGACCACCACATCGCCCTGGGAGGTGTTGATGAAGAACGCTCCGGGCTTCATCATCGCGAAGAAGTCCGCGTTGGCCATGCCTTTCGTGGACTCGTTCAGCGGCACGTGCAGCGTGACTATGTCGGAATCCTTGAGCAGCTTGTCGAGGGTGCAGAACTGTGTGTACCATTCGATTTCGGCCTTCTTCGGGTCGTTCCTGAGCACCTTGAACCCGAGCGCGCGCCCCATGGATTCGACCCTCTCTCCGGCGCTGCCGAGACCTATGATGCCGAGTTTCGCCCCGGTGAGGTCGATGCTTTTCCTTGCTGCCGCGCCGTAGAGTGCGGAGAACACGTAGTTCGCGACTCCGCCGGCGTTGCATCCGGAGGCGTTCTGCACGAATATCCCGTGCCTGCGGCAGTAGTCGTTGTCAATGTTGTCGGTGCCGGCGGTCGCCGTGGCGATGATTTTGACGGAAGAGCCGTCAAGCAGCTTGCAGTCGCACCTGGTCCTCGTCCGGATTACGAGCGCGTCAGCGTCGTGGAGGTCCTGGGCGGAAATTTCGGGGCCTTCGCGGTAGAGCACGCTGGCATACGGCTCGAAGACTCCTTCTATGAAGGGGATGGATTTGTCGATTACGATTTTCATTTGATAATCAGCTCTTTGACATATCTGTTCGTGCCGCCGGACGAAAACAGGACGTCTTCGGACAGCAGTGTGTTGATTTTCTCGAGCAGCGCGTCCTTCTGGAAATGCAGCTGGCTGCGTATCACCGAGGAGTTCACCGTGATATAGAGCCGCCCCTCTTTGAAATAGCGCCTGAGCGTGTATGCTCCGGCTCCGGAGGCGTTGTCCCATGCGGCGTAGATTCTCCTGCGGTCGAGTTCGGGGCCGAGCCCGTTCTGCCGGAGCATCAGCCTGATGGCGTCCCCGAGGCTGGTGTATCTGCGGTACTGGAGCTTATTCATCGACTGTCCTGAAGACGCCTCCTTCCGTCTCTATGTACATCCTGTCGCTGGTGATGGCGTCCACTATGGTCCGCGTGCGGGTGCGGTCGCAGTCGGTGAGGAAGATCTGGCCGAACTCCCTGTCGGCCACGAGCTCCAGCAGATTGCCCACCCTGGAGGTGTCCAGCTTGTCGAAGAGGTCGTCGAGCAGCATCATCGGCGGATGCCCGCAGCTGGCCTTCATGACTTCGTACTGGGCGAACTTGAGGGCCACCAGGAAGGACTTCTGCTGTCCCTGGGAGCCGCAGCGGCGTATGGGATGGCCGTTCATCGTGAAGATGAAGTCGTCCCTCTGGATTCCCGCCGTGGTGAAGCGGAAGACACGGTCCTTCTCGCGGTGCCTCAGGAGTATGTCGCGGAGGTCGCCGCGCTGCAGGTCGGAACTGTATTCTATGCCGACCTCCTCCCGCCCTCCGGAAATGTCGGCGTAGTAACGCTGCACGACGGGGAGCAGGCTTTCGCAGAACGCGCCCCGGCGCTCGAATATCGGAACGGCCGCCGCGGCGAGCCTGTCGTCGAAGGTGCCGAGCAGATCTTCGTCGGCTATCCCGGCCTTAAGGAGGCGGTTGCGCTGCAGCAGGAGGCGGTTGTACTGCTGGACGGAGGCGAGGTAGCCCCTGTCCATCTGCGACAGCACCGAGTTGATGAATTTGCGCCTTTCCTCTCCGGACTCGCTGACCATGGATATGTCGGCGGGGGAGACCATGACTATGGGAAGCACGCCTATGTGCTCCGAAATCCGCGTATACGCCTTGTCGCCGTGCCGGAGCCGCTTCTCTCCTGACGCGTTCACCTGCACACCGAACCTCGCGACAGTGCCGCCGGGCATGTCATAGACTCCGGCTATCGAGAAGCTGTCGGTGCCGTAGCGGAAATTGAAGCGGTCGGAGCCGGAAAGCGCGCTCTTCGTCATGGAAAGATACCAGATTGCGTCGAGCAGATTGGTTTTTCCCTCTCCGTTGCCTCCGCTGATGCAGTTGATGTTGGGGGAGAAGCCCAGATCCTGAAGCTCGATGTTCCTGAAATTCTGGATCGTTATTTTCTTCAATTCCGGCATAACTACACAAATATAACTTTATTTTTCATATAAATCTGCCGGATTGACAATGTAAGGCCGTGAAATGAATGCGAAATCCGGGCAAGTGAAAAGAAAAGGCCTTGCTGCAGTGGAAACATAGAGCGATTCCC
>DGYFJ06201__coassemble_569_pt1 | contig 46394 bp, 44 predicted proteins | sample DGYFJ06201__metabat2_high_PE_017 | metagenome-assembled genome bin DGYFJ06201 | reverse complement strand
ATGACCAGAACTATTTGAAGATGTATTCCATGGATGATGGTGATGGTCGCAAATATAAGGTTGAGAATACATTGGGTCCTGGAGGTCGAGGGGTAGTCTATAATTGGAACGGACATACGCGTGCTTGGCGATATTCGAAAGAGAACATGCAGAAATTGCATGATGCTGGGTTGTTATACTATACTTCATCAGGATTTCCGAAAAAGAAGATTTATTTGGACGAGATGCCGGGTAAGCCTGTGCAAAGTATATGGACGGATATTAACTTGATAGCAGGACAAGCCAAGGAATTAGTGGATTACGCCACCCAAAAGCCGGAAGCCCTTCTGGAGCGCATAATCAAGGCGAGCAGCAACGAAGGCATGCTTGTGGCCGATTTCTTCGGAGGCAGCGGCGTGACAGCCGCTGTGGCCGCAAGGACAGGCCGCCGCTTCATCCACGCCGATGTCAACCTGAACAGTATCCAGACTGCTCGTGACCGCCTGATTGCGTCGAGCGCCGAATTCGACATCCTTGAAGTCAACGATGGCGTTTCGCTTTACCGCAATCCCGTACAGACCATGGAGAAACTCAAGACCTTGATTCCCGGCCTGCGGAATGAAGATGCCCTTGACAAGTTCTGGGAGGGGGCGATTGTCGATACGAAATACGGCCTGACCCCGGTTTATCTGCCGAATTTGATGGACGGGACGACCCGCGTGCTTGACAAGCCTATGGTGAACCGGATTATCCATGAGGCGATGCCGGACCTCCCCGGCGACACCAAAAGAGTCATAATCTACTATATCGACATAGACAATCGCGAAGAGCTTGAAAAATTCATTGCGGAGCAGAACAATACGCTGATGGAGATAGAGCTCCGGGATCTCAAGCAGGTGCTGGACGACGTGGTGGAAGAAGATTCCGCCGAATGGATGGTCTCAGAGACGCATGAAGAAATCTTCAGCGGCTGGAAAGTCGAGATGTTGAGCTTCCATAGCGACAGGGTCAACCAAAAGATTGACAAATTGAACCAGAACAATCTTCTGCAGGCAAAGAACAGGAGCGCCAAGGGCGGGGAATGGAAGTATGCGGCCATTGAATTAAGCGAGAAAGAACTTGAGACCATCGAATGGCTGAGCCTGGATTGCACCGAGGCGGACAAGGATGCCGTATGGCACAGCGACAGCGAGATAAAGATAGACAGATACGGATACGTTGTCAGGAACGGCAAAAAGACCGAAGACCGCTGGGACGCATGTATCTGCAGCGAACAGAAGCCGCTCCGTCTCAAAATACGCAATATCTGCGGTGACGAGAGCGTGTACGTCCTTTGACGAAGCGAATGACAAATTTTCCGTACCTTTGCAATTTGCTATGGACGATATTCTCAAGGAAATCTCGCAGCAGGAGTACAAGGACGGCTTCGTGACCGAAGTCGAGCAGGAGTATGTCCCGAAGGGCCTGAGCGAGGATATAATCCGGCTCATCTCGGGGAAGAAGGGCGAGCCGCAGTGGCTGCTGGACTTCCGCCTTGACGCCTACCGGAAATGGCAGAAGATGACCCCTCCGTCATGGGGGCATCTGAAGCTGCCGGAAATCGACTTCCAGGACATCATATACTGGGCCGCCCCGAAGCGTGACGAGGACAGGCCGACCGAGATAGACCCGGCCCTGATGGAGACCTTCGACAAGCTCGGCATCCCGCTTCACGAGAGGGAGGCCCTAGCCGGAGTGAAGCCTAAGAGCAACGTGGCGGTGGACGCGGTGTTCGACTCGGTGAGCGTGGCAACCACCTTCCGCAAGACCCTCGCCGAGAATGGCATAATCTTCTGCTCCTTCTCCGAGGCCGTGCGCGAATATCCCGAGCTGGTCCGCAAATATCTTGCGACCGTGGTGCCTTCGGGCGACAATTTCTACGCGGCACTCAATTCGGCCGTGTTCTCCGACGGCTCCTTCTGCTACATACCCAAGGGCGTCAGGTGCCCGATGGATCTCTCCAGCTATTTCCGCATCAACGCCCTCGGCACCGGACAGTTCGAGCGCACGCTCATAGTCGCCGACGAAGGCTCCGAGCTCAGCTATATGGAAGGCTGCACGGCTCCGATGCGCGACGAGCACCAGCTCCACGCCGCAGTGGTCGAAATAATAGTGGAGAAGGACGCCAACGTGAAATACAGCACCGTGCAGAACTGGTATCCCGGCGATGCCGAAGGCCGCGGAGGCATACTCAACCTCGTGACCAAGCGCGGCATCTGCAGGGGCAGCGGCTCCCATCTGAGCTGGACCCAGGTGGAGACAGGTTCCGCAGTCACCTGGAAATATCCCAGCACCATACTCAAGGGCGACAACTCGTCGTCGGAGTTCTACAGCGTCGCGATGACCGGACACCGCCAGCAGGCGGACACCGGCACGAAGATGATACATCTCGGCCGCAATACCCGCAGCCGCATAGTCTCCAAGGGCATATCCTCCGGTTTCAGCGAAAACAGCTACCGAGGACTCGTGCATATCGCCCCCGGAGCGCAGAACGCCCGCAACTTCTCGCAATGCGATTCGCTGCTGATCGGCAGCAGATGCGGGGCGCACACTTTCCCGGTCATCAGGAACCAGAACCCCACTGCGGTCGTGGAGCATGAGGCCACCACCTCGAAGATCAGCGACGACCAGCTCTTCTACTGCGGCCAGAGGGGCATCTCCCCTGAAGATGCGGCCGGGCTCATTGTCGGAGGCTACGCCAAGGAGGTCCTTGCGCGCCTGCCGATGGAATTTGCAATAGAGGCGCAGAGGCTCCTCTCGGTTTCACTTGAAGGTTCTATAGGATGACTTGGGTAGAGATAGTTTCGGCGGTTCTCGGACTGTCGTGCGTGTTCCTCGCGGGACGCAATTCGAAATACAATTTCTACGTCGGATACGTCTACAACGTATTCCTATTCGTGCTGTTCCTGCACCAGCACCTCTATTCGGCCATGATACTCCAGCCGATATCCTTGATAATCAACGCCTATGGTCACTGGCGCTGGACGCATCCGAAAGAGCAGGAGCGCAGCGCCGCCGACAGCAGCAGGCTGAAGGTGGGCAACATACCCCCGCAGCACCTGGCCCTCTATGTGCTGGCCGTGCTCGGCGCCGCCATCGGCTGGGCCTTCGTGCTCAAATTCGTGTTCGACGACCCCGCGAACCCTTATCTGGACTCCCTGATGCTGATGCTTACGCTCTGTGCACAGTACCTTAGCGCCCGCAAGTACTGGGAGTGCTGGATTGTCTGGCTGCTTGTGAACATAGGCAACGCCACGCTCTACATACTTTCGGGCCTTTACATAATGCCCGTCGTGAGCGCGCTGTATATAGCCAACGGCATCTGGTCGCTGGTGTCATGGAGAAAAATGTACAAGAACAATGAGTAAGATACTGCTAGAAATAAAGAACCTGCACGCCGGAGTCGAGGGCAAGGAAATCCTCAAGGGCATAGACCTCACCATACGCGAAGGCGAGGTGCATGCGGTGATGGGCCCCAACGGCGCGGGAAAGAGCACCCTGGGCGGCGTGCTGACCGGCCGTCCGGGCTATGAAGTCACCGAAGGGAGCATCGTTTTCGACGGGAAGGACCTGCTGGCCATGAGCCCGGAGGAACGCTCCTGGGCCGGCATCTTCCTGAGCTTCCAGTATCCGGTGGAGATCCCCGGGGTGAGCATCACCAACTTCATGAAGGCCGCGATCAACGCGAAGCGCAAGGCCATGGGGCAGCCCGAGATCAAGCCCGGCGAATTCCTGAAGCTGCTCAAGGAGAAGATGGCCCTCGTGGGCATGAAGGGCGAGTTCGCCAGGAGGGATGTGAACGTGGGCTTCTCCGGAGGAGAGAAGAAGCGCAACGAGATATTCCAGATGGCGATGCTGGAACCCCGCTTCAGCATACTCGACGAGACCGACTCGGGACTCGACGTGGACGCGCTCAAGATAGTCGCCGACGGCGTCAGGGCCCTGCGCACGCCCGAGACCTCGGCCATAGTCATCACCCATTACCGCAAATTGCTGGATTACATCGTCCCGGACGTGGTGCATGTGCTCAAGGACGGGCGCATTGTCGAGACTGCGGGCAGGGAGCTCGCGGACAGGATAGAAAACGAAGGATACGAGAGTCTGAATGGATAAGGTTTACGTGATAGGAAGGGATGCGGTGCCGCAGTACCTGAGGCTTGAAGCCGGCGGGCGGCTCGGCCTGACCTTCATAGCCCTTCCCGGCACCGTGGCCAGGCTTGCGCTGGAAGTGGAGATAGCCGGCCCGGGCTGCGATGTGGATATTGCCGGAGCCTACGTCTGCGGCGGAGAGGACGATTTCAGTATGAACATCCTGGTTCGGCACATGTCCGGCGGCAGCAGTTCGAGACAGCTGGTCAAGGGACTTGCCGGCGGCGGTTCGCGGGTTGAGTTCGACGGGCTCATCTATATCGCTCCGGACGCGCAGAAGACCGAGGCCTATCAGGAGAGCCACAGCATACTGCTTTCGCCGGAAGCGAAAGTGGAGGCGCGTCCCCAGCTGGAAATCTATGCCGACGACGTGATATGCTCGCACGGCTGCACATCGGGCTTCCTGAACGCCGATGAGGAGTTCTACATGCGCTCCCGGGGCATTCCGGAGGAGGTGGCGCTCCAGCTTCAGAAACTCGCCTTCCTCGCTCCGGTGATGCAGAGGCTTCCGGAGGACCTTAGACAGGAACTGTATGAAAGCATATCCTAACGTCAAAATAAATCTGGGCCTGAACATACTCAGGAAGCGTCCCGACGGCTACCACGACCTCGAGACGCTTTTCGTGCCGTATTCCGGGCTTCGCGACGAACTGGAGATAAGCCTTTCCGCTTCCGGAGAGGACTCGATGACCCTGGTCGGAGGCGGGTGGAATCCTGAAAGCGACCTTTCCTTCAGGGCGGTGAAGCTGCTTCGCGGGGATTTCGTGTTCCCGGCCGTGGATGTCAGGCTTGTGAAGCATTCTCCTGCCGGCGCCGGACTCGGAGGAGGTTCCTCCGACGCGGCCTTCGCGCTGCGCATGGTCAACGAGATGTTCTCCTTGGGCCTGGATGCTCCGGCTCTTGCGGAATACGCCTCAAGGCTCGGTTCGGACTGCGCCTTCTTCATCTATAACCGCCCGATGCTGGGCGAAGGCCGGGGAGAGATCCTTTCGGACTTCAGCCTGGACCTGGATGAGTTCAGGGTCGAGCTGCGCGTCCCGGAAGGCGTGCATGTAAGCACAAGGGACGCCTATTCGAGGGTGGTTCCGAGGGAATATTCCGCCGGAAGGCCTCCGCTGCGCGAAGTGCTGGCGCTTCCGGTGGAGAGCTGGAAGGATTTGCTGGTGAACGACTTCGAGCCGTCGGTCTTCGCCGCGTGGCCGCAGGTTGAGGCGGAGAAGCGGCGCTTCTATGACGAGGGGGCGGTGTACGCCTCCATGTCGGGCTCGGGCTCGGCGGTCTACGGTATATTCAGGAGATAGATATGGGTACGAGGGACGACAGGAATCTGCAGAATGGCAGGCGTATCGCACGCAATGCCGTACTTCTGTATTTCCGCATGTTCCTGCTGATGCTCATCGGCCTGTTCACCTCCAGGGTTGTGCTCCGGGAGCTGGGGGTCGACGACTACGGAATCTGGAACGCCGTCGGGGGCGTGGTGACCATGTTCACTTTCGTCACGACATCGATTTCCTCGGCTATCAGCCGCTATCTCGCATACGAGCTCGGCCGCTCCGACGAGGAAAGGCTGCGCAAGGTGTTTGCGACCGGGATGCTGGTGCAGCTTCTGCTGTGCATCGTGCTGGCCGTTCTTGTGGAAACTCTGGGGCTCTGGCTCCTGAATGAGAAGATGGTGATTCCGGAGCCGCGTCTCGGGGCCGCCCGCTTCGTGCTGCACTGCTCTCTCGGAGTGCTGGTGCTGAACATGCTTTCGGTGCCGTTCAACGCCGCGATAATCGCGCATGAGCGCATGGCGGCGTTCGCCTATATCAGCGTGGGGGAGGCGGTGCTCAAATTGCTGATAGCAGTGCTGCTGAGCGTATCCGTGTTCGACAAGCTTGAGACCTACGCGCTGCTGATGCTGGCGGTCGCCCTGACGGTCAGGCTCGCATACGGAATCTATTGCCGCAGGAGTTTCGCGGAATGCCGCACCCGGCCCGCGTTCGACCGTCCTCTCTTCAGGGAGATGGCCGACTTCGCCGGATGGAGCTTCTTCGGTTCGGGCATCGGCGTCCTCAACGTACAGGGCTCCAACCTGCTGGTGAACATGTTCTTCGGAGTCGCGATGAACGCCGCGAGGGGCGTGGCTTCGCAGGTCGAGCTTGTGGTCAAACAGTTCGCCTCCAACTTCATGACGGCCGTCAATCCCCAGATTACGAAGTCCTGGGCCGGCGGCGACCGGGAATATTGCTGGAGCCTGGTCGCGAAAGGGGCGAAGTTCTCTTTCCTGGCGATTCTGGTCTTCCTGGTTCCAGTGGTGCTCGAGACCGGCATCCTTCTGCGCTTCTGGCTGGGCAGTGTTCCCGCCAGCGCCGATGTGTTCGTACGGCTCTCCATGCTCGCGCTGATAGTCGACATGACCGGCAACTCCCTGCTTACCCTGCAGCTGGCCACCGGGAAGCTGAAGAAATATTATCTGGTTTCAGGGCTGGGTTCATTGCTGTGCCTGCCCGCGGTCTGGCTGGCCTTCCGCATGGGCGCCGGCGCCGAATGGGCGTACTGGTGCATGATGGGGGTCTATGTCGCTGTCTTTGCAATCCGCCTGCTGTTCGCGCGTCTGGACGCGGGCTTCCCCGTCGGACGTTTCCTGCGCGAGGTTCTGCTGAAGCTGCTGGCGCTGGCACTGCTCTCGTCCGTGCTGCCGGTAGCTGCCCGCATGCTGCTGCCGGAAGGGGTGCTCAGGCTGGTTCTCGTATGCCTGCTGGCCTGGATTTCCATGGCCGCGTGCGCGTTCGGCTTCGTTCTGACCCCCGGCGAGAAAGTTTTCCTGCTGCGCAAGCCGCACAGGTGGATGCCCGACAAATTGTATCTGGAGCTTCTGTACTGGAGGACTTTCGGCCGGGTTCCCGACCTGAAGCACCCGGTCCGTTATACCGAGAAGCTCCAGTGGATGAAGCTCTATGACCATAATCCGCTGTATCACAAACTGGTGGACAAGGCGGACGTGAAACCTTATGTGGCCTCCCTCGTCGGGGAGGAGCATATAGTCCCCACGCTGGGGGTGTGGGACTCTCCGGAGGAGATAGACTGGGACGGCCTTCCCGACAGATTCGTGCTCAAATGCACGCACGATAGCGGAAGTACCGTGATATGCAGCGACAAGGCTTCGTTTGACCGCGAGGCTGCATGCCGGAAGCTGGCTGCGTGCCAGAAGAAGAATTATTACAAGCCCATGCGCGAATGGGTATACAAGGGACTGAAGGCGAGGATAATAGCCGAGGAATATCTCGAGGGCGAGGTCAACGACTACAAGTTCTTCTGCTTTGACGGCGAGCCGAAGTTCATGTTCGTCGCCACCGACAGGTTCAATGCGGAGGAGGAGACCAAGTTCGATTTCTTTGACATGGACTGGAACCACCTCGACCTGCGCAGCGGACATCCCAACGCGTCTGTGCCTCCCGCCTGTCCGTCCTGCTTCGAGGAGATGAAACGGCTGGCCGCGCTCCTCTCCAGGGGGCTCCCCCAGGTGAGGCTGGACTTCTATGAGATTGACGGCAAGGTGCTGTTCGGGGAATATACCTTTTACCATTGGGGCGGATTCATGGCTTTCGACCCCGATTCCGCCGATGAAACCATAGGGCGGATGTTCAAGCTTCCGGAGAAATGAAGAAATGCGTGATATATACCTGCATCATCGGTGCGTACGATGATCTGCTGCAGCCGGCTGTCACCGACCCGGACTTCGATTTCGTATGTTTCGTGGGCAAGGGCGAGAAGACGGCCGAAAGGATAGGGGTCTGGGAGATTCGCGAGTTCGACTGCGGGCTGGACAATCCGCGTCTGGTGTCGCGCTATCCCAAGATGCACCCCCATGTGCTGCTTCCCGAATATGAGTGCAGCGTGTACGTGGACGGCAATGTGGAGCTGCTCGACGGGTCAATCTACGATGCCGCCCGCTCCAAGATAGCTTCCGGGGTGCTCTACAGCGGGGTGCCGCATCCCGACCGCGACAGCATGTACGCAGAGGCTTCCGCGTGCCGCAAGGCGCATCATATCAATCACTTCGACAGACTGCGCATCTGGCTGTGGCTGTGGCTTCACGGGGTGCCGTACCGCTCGGGGCTAATGGAGAACAATCTGATTTTCCGCAGGCATCTCGATCCGGCGGTCGTGCGGCTCGACGAGCTTTGGTGGTCGAAGCTCTTCTCCGTGAGTTTCCGTGACCAGCTTTCCTTCATGTGGTGCCTGCACAAGTGCGGCATACCTGTCGACTTCTTCCTCCCGGACGGGATGAACACCCGCAACCATCCCGGTTTCCGCTATCTGCTTCATAAATAGCGGAAATTTAACATTTTACAAAAAATTGACTATATTTGCAGGCTTCCTCGAGAAGGAGGCATGAGGTTTAACAATTAAAAACAGATTCACAATGGCTGTTAAAATTCGCTTGCAGCGCCACGGAAAGAAGAATTTCGCATTCTTCCACATTGTCGTGGCCGATTCACGCTCACCCCGTGACGGACGTTACATCGAGCAGTTGGGAACCTACAACCCCAACACCAACCCTGCCACCATCGTGCTGAACGCCGAACGCGCTCTCGCATGGGTAAAGGTAGGTGCGGAGCCCACCATCACCGCACGCCGCATCCTCTCATACGAGGGAGTGCTGCTGCGTCACCACCTCGACGGAGGCGTAGCCAAGGGTGCTCTCACCCAGGCTGAGGCCGACAAGAAGTGGAATGACTGGAAGGCTCAGCGCGATGCAAAGATCGAAGCCAAGAAGTCAGCCCTCAAGAACAGCGCCATCGAGGCCAGGAAGGCGGCCAAGGAGGCGGAGGTGAAGGTCAACGAGGCCCGTGCCGAGGCTATTGCCAAGAAGGCTGCGGAGCTCGCAGCAAAGCAGAAGGAGGCGGAAGCCGAGGTTGCCGCAGCTGAGACCGAGACTCCCGCAGCAGAAGAGGCGCAGGCAGAGGCATAATGCTTCCGATAGCGAAGATTCTGAAGTCCGACGGTACCGACGGCGGCGTCCTCGTGGGGCTGCGTGGTATCGGAACGGAAGAAATCGACTCCAGGAAACCGGTGTTCATCGAATTCGATGGACTTCCGGTTCCTTTTTTTGTGCTTTCTGTCCGCAAGAAGGGCTCGGCAAGGGCTGTGCTGTATCTCAACGACGTGGTGTGCCTGAAGGACGCCGAAGAGCTCGTGGGCAGGGAAATCTGCATCGAAGGCGAGGCCGCTGACGAGGACGACCTCGATTTCACGGGCTGGACGCTGCTCAACCGGGGTGAAACGGTCGGTGAGATCACGGGGATGGAGCCGATTCCGGGCAATCTCTGCCTCTATGTCGGCGACACCCTGGTTCCCCTCCATGAGGATTTCATAATCTCCTGCGACCCTGAGACCGGGACCCTCGACCTCGACCTGCCGGAAGGCCTTCTTGACAGCTGACATGGATCCCGCCCTCAAATCCGCCCCGGCTCCCGAAGTGAGCGTCGTGATTGTCTGTATGAACAGGCCGGACAATCTGTATCCGTGCCTCGGAAGCCTGGAGGAGCATTGCACCGTCTCCCATGAGATTCTGGTGGTGGCCTATCTCTTCTCCGGGAAGAATCTGGAGAAGGCGAGGGCCGACTGGCCGGAGGTGAAGTTCATCGAGAGCGACGAAATACGCGGTTTCTCAGAGAACAACAACCTCGCCCTGAAGCAGGCGCGCGGCCGCTATTGCTTCGTGCTCAACGACGACACGGAGCTGCATTCGGACGTGATAGGGCGCCTGGTGGAAGACTTCGCGCATCTGCCGGAGAATGCGGCCATCGTCACTCCGAGGCTGCTGAACGCCGACGGAAGCCTGCAGCTTTGCGGCCGCCCGCCGTATCCTTCCCGCTATTACGTGCTGCAGCAGTGGCATCTCCACAGCGAGCCCAAGGACGACACGGTCGGGAAGACGGCCGTGTTCGGAGAAGTGTTCCAGACTTCCAACATTTCCGGTGCGGCGTTCCTGATAAGGACGGACGTGTTCCGCCGGGCGGGATGGTTCGACGAGCGCTATTTCTTCACCCCCGAGGATATCGCCCTGTCGGTGAAGATGGGGGAGGCGGGCTACGGAGTGTATGTCGACCGTGCGGCGGAGGTGGTTCACAAATGGAAGACCACAGCTTCCGGGATGTCCGTGGCGGTGCGCCCTGCGGCCATACGCGGTTCCCTGATTTTCTTCAGCCGGGGCTCCTCTGTCAGATATTTCCTGCTGGCGCTGCCCGTGTGGCTCGCCGAATTCTCGAAGTACCTCAAGGCCTGCCTGCGCTGCGTGCTCCGGCCATCACACGGGAATACGCTGAAAAGGCGTACTTTCCGGGAGAACTGCGCCGCAGTCTTCAGCCGCCGCAGCCCGAAACGCATATTCATCGATTCCGTACGCAGATGGAAGCTCCTGTGACCTCCCGCTCCCCGCGAGTGCTTGCCGTCGTGGTGACCTACAATGCGATGCAGTGGGCGGACCGCTGCTTTGGCAGTCTGCTGGCCTCTTCGCTGAGACCTGACGTGCTTGCGGTCGACAACGGCTCGACCGACGGAACGTGCGGGCATGTCGCCGCCGCTTTCCCGGAGGTCGAATTGCTCGGGAATACGGAGAACCTGGGCTTCGGGGCGGCGAACAACATCGGCCTCCGCAGGGCGCTCGAGGGGGACTATGATTTCGTCTACCTGATGAACCAGGACGCATGGGTCGGCGAGGACACGCTGAGGCTGCTGGTCGGAGCCCGACGGCCGGAGTACGGGGTGCTCAGTCCCATGCAGCTGTCCGCCGACGGTGTTCCGGACGCCAATTTCCGCAGGAAATGCGGCAGAAGCCTGGAACGGGCCGGAGTCCTTATGGAGCCGCGTCCCGGGAAGACCTCTGCAAATGCCGGCGACGGCATCGTGGAGGTGCCTTTCGTGATGGCGGCGCACTGGCTGCTCAGCCGCGAGGCGATACGGCGCATAGGCGGATTCTCGCCGGCGTTCCGGCAATATGGCGAAGACGACAATTTCATAGACAGGCTGCACTGGCACGGGCTGAAATGCGGGGTGGTCCCTGCGGCCTCCGCCGTGCACGACCGTTCCGGCAGGAGCCTGCCGAAGGAGAAGAGGATGCGGCTGAAATGCGTGGCGCCGGTCGTCAAGCTCAGCAATCCCGGCCACTGTCTGCCGCTGCGCATCATCCTGGAACCGTTGGAGCTCGTGGCTATGAGCTTGAAGAACTTCTCCACCTATCCGCTGCGGCGTCTGCCGGAGCTCATGCGGCGTCTGCCGGAGCTGAAGCGGCTGCGTGCGGTGTCGATGTCCGAGGGCGCCTTCCTTTGATTTCTGTTCTAAAATTCCGTAATTCGCTCCCGTGAGCAATTCCGGAACACTCTTCAGGCGCTATGTCTGGCTTATCAACACCGTGCGGCGTTACAGGCTGACTCGGCCTGAGATACTGGCGCGCTGGGCCGGTGCGGCCGAGAACGACAAGCATCTCCCGATGCCGGAGAAGACATTCCACAACCATATAGACGCAATTGAAGAGATATTCAACCTGCGCATAAGGTGCAACCGCGCGGCAGGCGGCGTGTATGAGATTGAGGATGACGGCGACGGAGGCGACAACGGCCTGGCCGACTGGCTGCTCAGCACCATCTCGGTCAGCAATGCGATTCAGGAGAGCGCCGGATTGCGGAAGCGCATAATCTTTGAGAACATCCCTTCGGGGGAGAAGTACCTGCTTCCGCTTATCGAAGCCATGAGGGATTCGGTTAGAGTGCGCATGGTGTACGACAGCTTCCGCCGGCCCGATGCCACGCCTTTCGTGATAGAGCCGTATTGCGTGAAGGTGTCCAGGCAGCGCTGGTATGTGCTGGGCCGCACAGCCAAGGGAATGCGCACTTATGCGCTGGACAGGATAGGCAGCCTGGAGGAGACCGGGGAGAAGTTCACGCTGCCGCCGGATTTCGACGCCTCGGAGTATTTCAGCGACAGCTACGGTATATATACCGTGGACAAAGTGAAGGCCCAGGACATAACCGTCAGGGTCGGTGAGGGACAGGACAGGTATTTCGACAGCCTGCCGCTGCACCATAGCCAGATTTTGCTGGAACGTTCCGGCGGTTTCTCCATATACCGCTATCATCTGGTGCCGACTTTCGATTTCATACAGGAGCTGCTTTCCCACGGGGAGGCGCTGGAGGTGCTTTCTCCCGAGCCGCTTCGGCGGCTGGTGGCCGGAAAAGTGGCCCGGATGAACGATTTCTATTCCGATTAGAGGGTCGGTGCCATTTTTTTACATTTTCCATAGGTAGTTTTGCAATGTCAAAAGAAAGGAGGAACTATCATGGAAAGAATCAAAAACCTTGAAATTCTGCAGCTCATACAGGATCTGGGACTCGTGGAGACCGGAGAATCCCTGCTGGACGATGAGGCGTAGCCAGGCCGGTGGCAATTCAAGGCCGCCTCAACCGAAGCCCGGGGCATAAACGAATAAAGACCAGCCGGAATGGCTGGTCCTTCGTGCGGACGATGAGACTCGAACTCATACAGGCGTATAATGCCCACTACCCCCTCAAAGTAGCGTGTCTACCATTTCACCACGTCCGCATACTTTGGGACTGCAAATGTATGCAATATTCTGGAAAACACAAAATTTTTTGAAAAAATCGGACGGGCTCCCCAATCATCATTTATTATGATTGACAGAAAGTGCATAAATGATGATATTTGCAGGATTAATTGCAACATCTATGACTCTGGATAAACTGGGAAAGGGCGAGTCTGCCGTAATCGTGAAAGTCGGAGGACAAGGCGAGCTGAGGCAGCATTTCCTTGACATGGGAGTCATTCCCGGACAGACCCTGACATTGACCAAGTTCGCTCCGCTCGGCGATCCGATGGAGCTGCTCATCAACGGTTATTCCTTGACTCTGCGTCTTGCGGACGCAGCTGAAATCGAGATAGAAAAACTGGACGCCGTCCCGGGCCTTGACGCCGACGCCGGGGCTCCGATAGAAGATGAGGACGAGCATCCCGGCTTCGGAGAAGAGGGCCGCTTCCATTCCAGGAAAGACGAGAACCCTCTCCCCAAAGGGACGGTGCTCACCTTCGCCCTGGCCGGCAACCAGAACTGCGGCAAGACCACCCTGTTCAACCAGCTCACGGGGGCGAACCAGCATGTGGGGAACTTCCCCGGGGTCACCGTCGACCGCAAGGACGGAGTTATCCGCGGCCATCAGGATACGCTGGTGACCGACCTGCCGGGAATCTATTCGCTTTCCCCCTACACCTCCGAGGAGATAGTGTCCAGAAATTTCATCCTGGAGGAGAAGCCCAGGGCGATAATCAACATAGTCGATGCCGGCAATATCGAGAGGAATCTCTATCTGACCATGCAGCTGCTGGAGCTGAACGTCCCCATGGTGCTGGCGCTCAATATGATGGATGAGGTTGAGGGCAATGGCGGTTCCGTTCGTGTGAACGATATGGAAAGGTTGCTCGGCATACCCGTGGTGCCCATATCAGCAGCGAAGAACGAAGGCGTGGACGAACTTGTCCAGCACGCCGTGCACATCGCAAAATATCAGGAGCAGCCGCAGCGTCAGGATTTCTGCGGCAAGAATGACTACGGCGGAGCCGTCCACCGCTGCATCCACGGCATAATGCACCTTGTCGAGGACCATGCCAGACGCGCCGGGCTGCCCATCCGCTTCGCCGCGAGCAGACTGATAGAAGGCGACGCCGAGGTGACTGCGAAGCTGGACCTCTCTGAGAACGAGAAGGAAATGGTCGAGCACATAATCCGCCAGATGGAGGATGAGCGCGGTCTCGACAGGTGTGCTGCCATGGCAGACATGCGCTTCACCTTCATCAAGCGTCTTTGCGCCCGAACCGTGGTCAAACCCAGGGAGAGCCGGGAATACCGCCGCAGTCTCAACATTGACAGCGTGCTGACGGGTAAGTATACGGCCCTGCCGATTTTCGCCGTGGTCATATCTCTGGTCATCTGGCTGTCGATCGACGTGCTGGGTGCTCCGGTGCAGGGATGGATAGAATCCGGAATGAACTGGCTCACAGGAGTGTGTGATGACGCTTTGGGCGGCTGGGGCGTGTCTCCGGCGTTGCGCTCCCTGGTCAGTGTCGGCATCTTCGGCGGCGTGGGCACCGTGGTCAGCTTCGTCCCGATAATCGTGTTCATGTATTTCTTCCTGTCGATGCTCGAGGACAGCGGCTACATGGCCAGGGTGGCGTTCGTGTTCGACAAGCTTTTCCGCCGGCTAGGGCTTAGCGGGCGCAGCATCGTCCCCTTGCTCGTGGGCTTCGGATGCACCGTGCCTGCGGTGATGTCCACGAGGACGTTGCCGTCCGCGAGGGACAGAAAGATGACCATACTGCTGACTCCGTTCATCAGCTGCTCGGCGAAGATTCCCATCTATGCCTTCCTGACGAACATGTTCTTTCCCGGACACGGAGGACTGGTGCTCGTGATATTGTATCTGTCGGCGATTATTGTGGGCCTGGCGGTCGCCCTGTGCTCAAAGGCGGTTTCGCATGCAAGGCCGGCCCCTTTCGTCATGGAACTTCCGAACTACCGTCTGCCCGGAGCCCGGAATGTGCTGCGGCTCATGTGGGATAAGACCAGAGACTTCCTGCAGAGGGCTTTCACGGTGATTTTTGTGGCCTCCATCGTAATCTGGTTCCTCCAGTCCTTCGATTTCAGGCTCAACCTCGTCGGCAGCCAGGACAGCATGCTGGCGCTCATGGCCGGAGCCGTCGCCCCGGTTTTCGCCCCGCTCGGCCTCGGAGACTGGCGCATAGTGACGGCCCTGATAAGCGGTTTCCTCGCGAAGGAGAGCGTGGTCTCCACCCTGCAGGTGCTGGACGCGACGGCCGTGCTCACGACCTTGACCGCGATTCCCATGATGGCTTTCTGCCTGCTGTACACTCCCTGTGTGGCGGCGGTGGCGGCGGTGCGCAGGGAGCTCGGCGGCAGGTGGGCGGTATTCATGGTGGTGTTCCAGTGTCTGGTCGCATGGCTGTGCGCGCTGCTGGCGTATCTGGTCGCGGGTCTGTTCATCTGACGGAATATGAGCATAGCCGACATAATAATACTGACAGTCGTGATCGCGGCGCTCGCCGTGGCGCTGAGGTATCTGAAAAAGCATCCGCAGTCTGACGGCTGCGACGGAGCGTGCGCCTCGTGCGGCAGGAAGGACGGCTGCTCTTCCGCCGGAGACGGCGGGGGCCGGGATACGGACGGCGAAAAACAGATGTGACATGGAGATTTTTTCAGGAAACATGAAGGTGTCGGAGCTGGCGGACTGCAACTGCAGGCTGCTGCTCGTCCTTTCCCGTCTGGGGATTTCCGGAAGTTTCGGCGAGAAGACGCTTGCCGAGGTCTGCTCCAGGGCGGGGCTCGACACAGATACGGTCCTGCTCATCTGCCGGGTATATTCTTCTTCGGATTACCGGCCTTCGATGAGAGAGGTGCGGCGCTGCCGGGCGGAGGACGTCGTGCGTTATGTCAGGCGGTCGCACGATTTCTACCTTCGCAACGCCATAGAATCCATAGCCGCTTCCATAGAAAGGCTCATCGAGCCTTGCCGGCCCGCGCAGCAGCAGGTGATATGGGATTTCTTCTCGGGCTATAAGGAGGAGCTGCTCAGGCATTTCGCGTTCGAGGAGGAAGAGGTGATACCGTATGTGGACGAACTGCTCGAAGGCCGCAGGAACCCGGCGTTCAGCATACATTATTTCGAGGAGAACCACACCAACATAGACGAGAAGCTGTCCGACCTCAAGAACATCGTGATGAAGTCGCTTCCGCACGAATGCGACGATGCCCTGCGCCTGAACCTGCTCCAGGACCTTTACGCCCTTCAGGACGACCTCCGTTCGCATACCTGCATAGAGGACCACATCCTGGTTCCGGTGGCCAGGCTTCTGGAAGGGACGCACGGCTCCGGGGCCCGGCATGAGGAGGCGCATGTCGAGGAGGAGGATGAAACCGAGCTCTCCGAGAGGGAGAAGGAGATACTGATATGCGTGGCGAAGGGAATGATAAACAAGGAGATAGCCGATTCGCTGAACATTTCAATCAACACGGTGATTACGCACCGCCGCAACATCACGCGCAAAATCGGAATCCGCTCCATACCCGGCCTTACGGTCTATGCGATTCTGAACGGGCTCATAGACATCAAGGATGTGGAGCAGGGTCTTGGATAAGAATCGGGCTTGTGCTATATTTGAAGCAGTGTAAAACTGTTTCTGCCGAATCATGGCTCCGTTGCTCAATCCTCCGGTTCAGGGAAGAATCCTTCTTCATTCCTGCTGCGCCCCCTGCTCGGGCGCGGTGCTGGAGTGCATGGTGCAGAACGGTCTTCGGCCGACCGTCTTCTTCAGCAATTCGAACATAGTACCGAGGGAGGAATACGAGCTTCGCAGGTCCGAGCTGCGGCGCTATTGCGATTTCCTCGGGGTCGAGGCCGTGGATGATGAATACGACCATGGCGCCTGGCTTTCTGCGGTGCGCGGCTTGGAAAACAGTCCGGAGAGAGGCCCTCGCTGCACCGAATGTTTCCGGTTCAGGCTCCTGCGGGCGGCCCGCTATGCTGCAGGGAACGGTTTCGCGGTGCTGACAACGACGCTTGCGTCCTCGCGATGGAAGAATCTTGACCAGGTCAATGCTGCTGGAGAGTGGGCGTGTGCCGAACTGTCGGGAGCGGCTGCCGGCCCGGTCTTCTGGCCTATGAACTGGCGCAAGGGCGGTCTCCAGCCCCGCCGAGGCGAAATCATCCGTGAGCAGAATTTCTACAACCAGACCTGGTGCGGCTGCGAATTCTCAAGGAGGGTCTCAGAAACGGAACTTCACTCCGGCGGAAAGTAGGCCCTGGGTGCCGACGTTCATTTCCAGGAAACCCCTGACGCTCCTTCCTCCGAAATCCATGCCGACGGGCGTCAGGCAGGTGCAGGGGGCCGCGCTGGTGGGGCCTTCAGGGTCGATCAGGAGCATTACTCCGAGGGCCAGCCTGGAGTAGATGCTGACGTGACTGTCCTGAAGCCATCTGAGGGTCACTGCCGGCATTATGGAGATGTTTCTGTACATGGTTCCGTCCACGACAGCTTCGTTGCCTGTGCCGGGAAGGATGAGCCGTGCGACAGGCAGGGTGCTGGCCTCATAGCACACGGTTCCTCCGACCGCCCAGCGGCCGTTGAGGTAGTGCCTGTAATCGACGGCGGCTATTCCCATGCTTTTCATCTCGTCCACGTCCAGCCGGAAAGAGTAGAGCACGTTCCTGAGAAGCACTCCCGTCAGATAGTAGGCCGAGCCCCAGCCATACGATACCGAGACTTCGTTTTTCGGGGGATTGCCGCCATCCCGGGGCGCAGGCCCGGCATATCCTCCGGCGTATTGCGCGGAGACAAGCAGTGCGGCGATAGTAAGAAACAGCAGTTTTTTCATGCGAAAAGCGGTTAGTCATGACAAAGATAAAAAATTTCAGCCTGAAGTTTGCATATAAATAAAAATGTATTACCTTTGCAGTGTATTAGTTTAATAAGACACCGACAATAAACGGACAAAACATTGGAAGATATATGCTGATAGAAGTCAAAGGCGTCAACAAGACCTACAACAACGGGCAGCCGCTCCATGTGCTCAAGGGCATAGACCTGAGCGTGGACAAAGGCGAGTTCGTGTCAATAATGGGCGCTTCCGGTTCGGGCAAGTCCACACTCCTGAACATTCTCGGAATCCTCGACAACTACGATTCCGGCGAATACAGGATTGACGGCAAGCTGATATGGAACCTCAGCGAGAAGAAGGCGGCGGAGTACCGCAACAGGCTGATTGGTTTCGTGTTCCAGTCGTTCAACCTGATTTCGTTCAAGACTGCGGTCGAGAACGTCGAGCTGCCTCTGTTCTATCAGGGGGTCAGCCGCCGCAAGCGCCGAGACCTTGCGATGGAGTACCTGGACCGTCTGGGCCTCGCGAACTGGGCCTCCCACTATCCCAACGAGATGTCCGGAGGGCAGAAGCAGCGCGTCGCGATTGCCCGTGCGCTGATTACCAACCCGAAGATCATCCTCGCCGACGAGCCTACCGGCGCCCTCGACTCCAAGACCTCCGAAGAGGTGATGCAGCTGCTCGCAGACCTCAACCGCAAGGACGGAGTCACCGTGATAGTAGTGACCCATGAGAGCGGAGTCGCCAACTGCACCGACCGCATCATCCACATCAAGGACGGGCTAATCGGAAAAATCGAGGACAACCGCGAACATCACGCATCCCGTTTCGGAGCAGACACCATAATGAAATGAGAGACCTTTTCGTTGAAATATATGAGAGCATACGCCGCAACAAGCTGCGTACCTGCCTGACCGGTTTCGCGGTGGCCTGGGGCATCTTCATGCTCATAGTGCTGCTCGGCGCCGGCAACGGGGTGCTCAACGCGTTCACTCTCGGCAGCAGCACGCTTTCCACCAACACGATGAGCGTGAGCGGCGGAGTCACCACCAAACCCTACGCCGGCTTCCAGCAGGGCCGCCTGATTACCCTTGACGAGAGCGACATCGATCTCACCGCCGGAGACTTCTTCTCCAGCTACATCGACGACGTGACTGCCACCGTTTCCACGGGCGTCACCGTGAACTACTGTGACAAATACAGCAGCTGCACCATCCAGGGTGTCTATCCGGAGCGTGCGGAGATGGAGAAGATACAGGTGCTGCACGGACGCTTCATCAATCCGAACGACGTGGCCGGGGTGCGCAAGGTGGCAGTTCTGCCAGAGACCCTGGCGGAGCGTCTTGTGTCCGATGCGGACGAAGTCCCCGGGCTCGTGGGCGCCTACATCAAGGTGGAGGATCTCGTGTTCAGGGTCGTGGGCATCACAGAGGCGGACATGATGACCAACAGCAACTCGGTCTACGCCCCCTTCCCCACGGTGCGCGGCATCTGGCTGCCCGGTGAGGACATCAGCAACCTCACCTTCAGTTTCCACGGCCTCGAGACAGAGGAGGACAACGAAGCCTTCGAGGCGGATTACCAGGCCGCGATAAACCTCAACCACCAGGCGGCTCCGGATGACGAAAGCGCAGTCTGGATCAGCAACCGCGTCATGCAGAACATGCAGATGGAGAAAGGGCGCAACATCCTTACGACCGCGCTCTGGATAGTCGGCCTGTTCACCCTGCTGAGCGGAGTCGTGGGAGTCAGCAACATCATGCTTATCACCGTCAAGGAGCGCACCCATGAATTCGGCATACGCAAGGCCATAGGCGCGAGCCCCTGGAGCCTCACCAAGCTGATCATTGCGGAAAGCGTCAGCATAACGGCCTTCTTCGGCTACATAGGCATGGCGTTGGGCATGTTCACCTGCGAGCTGCTTGACAAGACCCTCGGACAGTCGTCCTCGACCGTCCTCGGAACCCAGGTTTCGGTATTCGTCAATCCCACCGTCGGGCTTGACGTGGCCCTCGAAGCCACATTGCTGCTGATAATCGCCGGCACGATAGCCGGACTCTTCCCCGCGCGCCGCGCCGCCAAAGTAAGACCCATAGAAGCACTTAGAGCAGAATGAGATTCGATATAGACACATTCACCGAGATTACGGATTCGCTGACCCGTAACAAGAGCCGCAGCTTCCTCACGGGGTTCGGCATATTCTGGGGCATCTTCATGCTGCTCTTCCTGATGGGAGGCGGACAGGGGGTCAAGGACATGCTCTACCGTAACTTCGAGGGCTTCGCGACCAATACCACCATCATCGTCTCCGACAGGACCTCCGAGCCCTACGCCGGTTTCCAGCGCGGACGTTACTGGAGCCTGAACTACAATGACGTGGACCGAATCAAGGCCATGGTCCCCGGACTTGAGACCGTGACGCCGCAGGTCTCCAACTGGGGTCAGGACGCGGTTTTCGGAGAGAACAGCGTCGAGGCGAACGTCAGGGGCATCTATGCCGACTACTCGATGATAGAGACTCCCAAAATCAAGTACGGACGCTATCTCAACGATGCCGACGTACGCCAGGAGCGCAAGGTCTGCGTGATAGGAAAGCGCATCTACGAGGCCCTCTTCCCCGAAGGCGGCGACCCCTGCGGCCGGAGAATCAAGGTCGGGCCCGTCTACTACCAGATAGTCGGGGTGGATTTCAATGCCGGCAACATCAGCATCAACGGCTCCGCCGACATGGCGGTCTCCGTGCCGCTCCCCGTGGTCCAGAAAGTATATGGCCGTGGCGACGTGGTGGATCTGATCTGCCTGACCGGAAAATCCGGAGTCAGCATGACTGCGGTCGAACCCATACTGCGCGAAGTCATGGCCCGCGAGCACAAGTTCAACCCCGATGACAAGCAGGCCATGTTCGTGCTAAACACCGAGGAGATGTTCTCGCTGGTGGACAACCTGTTCATCGGAATCAACTTCCTGATTCTGCTCATCGGCCTCGGGACAATACTCGCCGGAGCCATCGGAGTCAGCAACATCATGATGGTCACGGTCAAGGAGCGCACCACCGAAATCGGCATCCGCCGCGCAATCGGCGCCACCCCGCGCGACATACTCGGTCAGATAATCATGGAGAGCATATCGCTGACCCTGCTGGCGGGCAGCCTCGGAATAGTGTTCTCGGTCTTCATGCTGAACATTCTCGAAATGATCAACGGAGACGGCACCTCCTTCCAGGTGGGCTTCTGGACTGCAGTTGCGGCAATGGCCTTCCTTGCGCTTCTCGGCGTGCTCGCCGGTCTTGCGCCCGCATCCCGCGCAATGAACATAAAACCCGTGGATGCAATGAGAGACGAATAAAAATAAACATGAGATAACAATGAAAAAAGCAATCAAGTACATTATCCTCGCCATCGTGGCGGCGGTCATCATCGGCACCTTCGTGTCGCTCTACAAGAAGTCCCGTCCCGAAGTCGTCAGCTGGCAGCAGCTGGAGGCCACGGTGATGGACATCCAGAAGACCACCGTGGTGACCGGCAAGATAGAGCCGCGCAACGAGGTCGAGGTGAAGCCCCAGATCAACGGCATCATATCCGAAATCTACAAGGAGGCCGGAGAACAGGTCATGGAGAACGAAATCATCGCGAAGCTCAAGGTGATTCCCGACATGGGGTCGCTGAGCTCGGCCGAGTCCCGCGTGCGTCTTGCCGACATCAACCTCAAGCAGGCGCAGACCAATTATGAGAGGGAGAAAATTCTCTATGACAAGGATCTCGTAAGCGCGGAGGAATACGACCAGGTGGTGCAGGCCCTCGAACAGGCCAAGGAGGAGCGCGCGGCCGCCCAGGAGAACCTCGAGGTCATCAGGGACGGTGTCTCATCGACCAACGCCACCGAAAGCTCTACCCTGATTCGCTCCACCATAACCGGACTCATCCTCGACATCCCGGTCAAGGTCGGCAATTCCGTGATCCAGGCCAACACGATGAATGACGGCACCACCGTCGCAACCGTCGCGGACATGAACGACCTCATCTTCGACGGCAACATCGACGAGACCGAAGTCGGGGCGCTCCGCGAGGGCATGCCCATGGTGATAAGCGTGGGGGCGCTCAGCGGCTACAGCTCATCCGCGACCCTTGAATACATAGCGCCCAAGGCGGTCGAGAACAACGGAGCCAACCAGTTCGAAATCAAGGCCGCAGTTGAGGTCAACGGCGACTACACCATGCGTTCGGGCTACAGCGCCAACGCCGAAATCGTGCTCCAGGAGGTCAAGGACGTCGTGTCGGTGCCTGAGAGCGCCCTCGAATTCGAAGGCGACGAATGCTTCGTACAGCTTCTCCAGGCCGACGGAAGCTACGTGCGCACACCCGTCACGACCGGCCTCAGCGACGGCATCAACATCGAAATCAAGTCCGGCCTCAAGGCCGGCGACAAGGTGCGCGGAATCCGTATAATCAACGAGTAATAGCCATGAAAAAATATCTGATAGCAATATTCTGTCTCGCCGGACCCCTGTCATCCGCCCAGGAGGGACAAGGACCCTGGAGCCTTCAGGACTGCGTGGACTATGCGCTCGAGCACAATATCACGGTCCGCCAGAGCGAAGTCACCCTGGAGCAGAAGGAAATCGAGCTGAACACCGCAAAGAACCGCCGTCTGCCCGGACTGAACGCCTCCGTTTCGGAGAACCTCTCGTTCGGACGCGGTCTGACCGCTGACAATACCTACACGAACTCCAATACGACCTCAACGTCGTTCTCCCTCGGGGCCGACATCCCGATTTTCCAGGGTTTCGACATCAACAACGGCATCAAGCTCGGCAAGCTCGGCCTCGAAGCCGCAGTCGAGGACCTGGAGAAGGCCAAGGACGACATACGCGTGAACGTCGCCCAGGCCTACGTGGACATACTCTACAATCAGGAGATGCTGAAGGTGGCCCAGAGCCAGCTTGAACATGACGGGCAGCTTCTTGAACAGGTCGTGACGCGCAGGGCCGCAGGAAAGGCGAGCGATGCGGAAGTCTCCGCACAGGAGGCGGCGCTTGCCCAGAGCAGGCTTTCCGCCACCCAGGCTTCCAACAACCTCCAGCTTTCGGTGCTTACGCTCACCCAGCTGCTGGAACTCCCTTCGCCCGAAGGCTTCGAAATAGAGATTCCATCCACGGAGAGCTTCGAGATGAAGCTGCTGGAGAACCCCGAAGCCATCTACGCGCAGGCCGAGGCGATCAAGCCCGCAGTGAAGTCGGCGATGCTCAACCTGGAGTCCGCCGAAGTCAGCATCGCAAGGGCGAAGGGCGCCTATCTCCCGACCCTCATGCTCACGGGCGGACTGGGAACCAACTACTACACGACTTCCCGCATGAACTCCTCCAGCTTCGCGGACCAGATGAAGAACAACTTCAGCCAGTATGTCGGACTCTCGCTGAGCATCCCCATATTCTCCCGCTTCTCCACCAGGAATTCCGTGAGGAATGCGGAGCTCAACTACGAGAGCCAGCAGCTCCAGCTGGAGAACATCAAGAAATCCCTGTATAAGGAGATCCAGCAGGCCTACTACAACGCCGTGGCGGCCCAGAGCAAATATGCGAGCAGCATGGAGTCGGCGGAAAGCGCAAGGAAGCATTATGAGCTGACGGAAGAGAAATACCGCGCCGGCAAGGCCGACATTGCGGACTACAACGACGCCAAGAACAGCTGGCTCAGCTCCGAGTCCGATTTCGTGCGCTCGAAGTACGAATGCCTGTTCCAGACGAGGCTGCTCGACTTCTACAAGGGGGAGGACATAGTCTTCTAAGCTTGCTTGTCGCCGGCGGAATTGCTATATTGCCGTGGAATCAGACCCCTATGACATGAAAAAGCTTTTTGCCGCGATTCTTCTGCTGGCCGTCACGACAGCTGCGGCCGCGCAGACCTACAGCTCCAGGCAGGGCTATGCCCTTCCGGACAATGAAATATCAGTCTATTACGGCCAGGGTTCCTACACGCAGCTTGCGATGGCTCTGGGAGGAGCCCTCGGCACTGTCTTCACTTTCGGCGCGGCCCGTCTTGAAGACCTCCACACCACCGGGGCCATAGGAGTCGCGTATCACCGCTACGTGCATCGCAGCATAGCCGTGGGAGCGGTTCTCGGCTATGAAGGCGGAACCATGAGGTTCTCGACTCCTTCCGGGACGGAAGATTCTGGCAGGTTCTCCTTTATCGAATTCATGCCGTCGGCCACGTTCAAGTGGTTCAGCCTTCCAAGCCTGAGCATGTATTCCCGGGTCGCCGTCGGTGCGATGCTGGGCCTGTCCGATGGCGACACTGCCGCAGCGTTAGCGTTCCATGCCTCTCCGGTGGGCATCGACTTCGGCACCGGCATGTTCCGGGGCTTTCTCGAGGCGGGCTTCGGCTGCCAGGGGATTCTGACCGCAGGCCTGAAGCTTTGCCTATAGTCGCGAATTATTTTGTAACTTCGGGGACAGTTTCAGAGCGGGCGCACCGTGCGCCGCGACAACAGACAAGATTATGCCAAAGACCGTATTAGTTTCCGGCGGTGCCGGATTCATCGGCAGCCACGTGACCGTGGAACTTTCCCAGGCCGGCTACGAGGTTGTCATCGCCGACAACATGTCAAATTGCGACGAGACCAACTATGAAGGCGTCTGCCGGATATTGGGCAGGCGCCCGCCTCTCGTGAAGATGGACTTCTGCGACATGGAAGCCGTCGAAAGGCTCTTTGCCGACCATCATATCGACGCTGTCATCCATTTCGCGGCGTTCAAGGCCGTGGGGGAGTCGGTGGACGAGCCGCTGAAGTACTACCGCAACAACCTGGATTCGTTCATGAACATCGTCGAGGCCTCAAGGCGGCAGGGAGGGTGCAACATACTTTTCTCCTCTTCCGCGACGGTCTACGGCGTCGCCGACAGGCTGCCCGTGACGGAACAGACCCCGCGCCAGCCGGCGACCTCGCCCTACGGCAACACCAAACAGATCTGCGAAGATATCCTGAGGGATTGCGTACATGCCTATAAAGGCGTGAAGGGCATAGCCCTCCGCTATTTCAACCCCATAGGCGCGCATCCTTCAGCCCTCATCGGGGAGCTTCCCCGGGGAGTGCCTAACAATCTCGTGCCCTTCATCACCCAGACCGCGATAGGGAAGCGCGAGTGCCTCTCGGTGTTCGGCAACGACTACGATACTCCCGACGGAACCTGCCTGCGCGACTATATCGACGTGGTCGATCTCGCGAAGGCCCATGTATGCGCGGTTTCCAGGATGGTCGGAGGCGGAATGAAGGAGGACTATGAAATCTTCAACATAGGCACCGGCCGTCCCGTGTCGGTACTGGAGCTCGTGAACTCCTTCGAGAAAGTCAACAATCTCAAGCTCAACTGGAAATTCGCGCCCCGAAGGGCCGGCGACGTCCCTGCGATCTGGGCTGACACCACCCTCGCCAACAGGGAGCTCGGGTGGAAGGCGGAGCGCAGCGTGGACGAGACCCTGGCGGCCGCATGGGCGTGGGAGAAGCACCTGGCCGGGATTCAGTAGCTTCCGGACAGGATGTATATCGGGATAATCAGCGATACCCATGGCGTGTTCAGCCCTGGCTTCAGGAAATTCCTGGAGCCGGTCGACGTCATCTGGCACGCGGGCGACTTCGGCGGAGGAATCGGATTCGCCGAGGAGCTGGCGGCGTTCAAGCCTCTCGTCGGGGTCTATGGCAACTGTGACGGGCAGGACATACGCAGCGAATATCCGGAATCGAAATTCATCGAAGAACAGGGCCTGCGCATATTGCTGAAGCATATAGGAGGTTCGCCCGGCCATTACGACAAGGACGCCAGGGTGCTTCTTGACGCATATCATCCCGACGTGTTCGTCTGCGGACATTCGCATATACTCAAGGTCATGAACGACAGCCGTCGTGGCATGTTCTATATCAATCCCGGTGCTGCCGGAATCCAGGGCTGGCATGTGGAGCGTACAGCCTTGCGCGTCAGGCTCGACGGAGGCAGGTTCCACGACATGGAGCTCTGCCGGATTCCGCGCGTCGCCAAGGGATGAAAACTTCAAACCGTTTCTAACTTTGCGCTTATGGCGAAGACTGCGAAAACTCTTTGGTACTGCACCGCGTGCGGCAACGAGAGCCCCAAGTGGATGGGGCGCTGCCCGGCGTGCGGCGAATGGAACACCATGGTCGAGGCGCCGGCGGAGGCTCGGCGGCCCAAGGGAGACCGGGCGGCGGCCGGAGTTCCGGCCCGTCCTGCGTCGAGACCCCGCAGGCTCGGGGAGATAGATTCCTCCGAGAATGTCCGCATTCGGCTTGGAATATCCGAGCTCGACCGGCTGCTGGGCGGCGGCATAGTGCCCGGATCCCTCGTGCTCATAGGAGGCGAACCGGGAATAGGCAAGTCCACGCTGAGCCTTCAGATTCCGCTGTGCTGCAAGGATGTCCCGACCCTCTATGTGAGCGGAGAGGAGAGCGCAAGGCAGGTCAAGATGCGCGCGGAAAGGCTGGGCGGCGACGACTCCTCGTGCTACATACTCTGCGAGACGAGGATGGAGGACGTCCTCTCCGAAGCCGAGGCCATGCGTCCGGGACTGATGATAGTCGATTCCGTGCAGACCATGTACACGGACAGCATCGAATCTGCGCCCGGCTCCGTCAGCCAGGTGAAGGAGGTGGCTGCCCTGCTGCTGCGTTTTGCCAAGGAAAGCGGAATCCCCGTAATCCTGATAGGGCATATCACCAAGGAGGGGTATATAGCCGGCCCGAAGATTCTTGAGCACATCGTGGACGTTGTCCTGCAGTTCGAGGGCGACAACCGGGGGGCCTACCGCATAATGCGCAGTATAAAGAACCGTTTCGGCTCGACCTCCGAACTCGCCGTGTTCGAGATGACCGGAAGCGGTCTGCGTGAGGTCACCAATCCTTCGGAGATGCTGATTCCGGCCCACGAGGCGGGTCTGAGCGGCACTGCGGTCGCCGCGATGCTCGACGGCAACCGTTCCTTCCTCTTTGAAGTCCAGGCCCTGGTGAGCTCTGCGGTCTATGCCACGGCCCAGCGTTCGGCGACAGGGTTCGACATCCGGAGGCTGAACATGCTGCTTGCCGTACTGGAGAAGCGCGCGGGCTTCAAGCTGAGCGCCAAGGACGTGTTCCTCAACATGGCAGGAGGCATAAGGGTCAGCGACCCCGCCTGCGACCTGGCGGTGATTTGCGCCGTGCTCTCGTCCAACTTCGACTTTGCGATTCCTTCCGACAGCTGCTTTGCCGGCGAGGTCGGGCTCAGCGGCGAGATACGTCCGGTCTCCCAGACCGACAGGCGCATCTCCGAGGCCGCCCGTCTCGGCTTCAGGCGCATATTCATATCTTCATATTCCAAGACCGAGGCTCCGGCGGACGGTATCGAGACCGTCAGGGTCTCCGATGTGCCCGCGCTCGTGCGGTCACTGTTCAAATGATTTCCAGCATGGAACTGTTCTACACACAGGATATCGACGGCCGCTCCTTGCGGCTTGACAAGGACGAGGCAGCCCATTGCGTCAGGGTGCTCCGCCACAGGGCGGGCGATGAAATATCTGTGATTGACGGCTACGGGACGCTCTACAGGTGCCGTCTGACCCAGACCGGCCCGAAAGGGACTGAAGCCGAGATTATCGAAAGGATTCCCGGCTTCGGTGCGCTCCCGTATCACCTGACCATGGCCGTGTGCCCCACCAAGAACATCGAACGCTTCGAATGGTTCGTGGAAAAGGCCACGGAATTCGGGCTGGACACCATAGTGCCGGTAATCGGCGACCGTTCGGAAAGGAAGGTCGTCAAGCCCGAGAGGCTGCAGCGCATCCTGCTTTCGGCCGCCAAGCAATCCCTCAAGGCCGCCGTGCCCGTGCTTGCGGACTCGGTGAGCGTCAAGGATTTCCTGACCTCCGACGCTGTCACCGGCTGCCTGAGGCTGATATGCTGCTGCTTCGAGCCCGAAGGCGGGCGCAAGACGATAGGGGAGGCTCTCGGGACAGCCCCTGCCAATACTCCGGTCATAATCCTCATCGGGCCGGAAGGCGATTTCTCCGAAGAAGAGCTGAAACTGGCTGTCGACGACGGCTGGATTCCGGTCTCTCTAGGGCCCAGCCGCCTCCGCACGGAGACTGCCGCCCTGGCTGCCGTTGCCGCCGTGTATTTCGCCAATATGTGATTGTCCCGGGGGTTACGGGCGGATGATTTCGACCTCGCCCTTGAGCCCGAGCCTGATAATCTGCGAAGCCCTGCCGCTGGAATTCCTTCCGCAGCCCTTGGGCACCACATAGTCCACGGCCGAAAGCACCTCTTGCGGAATCTCATCGAAAGACAGGGGCGAAGGCTGCCCGGAAACGTTGGCCGAGGTGCTTACGAGAGGTTTGCGCAGCCTGCGCACCAGTTCGCGGCAGAATGCGCCTCCGTCCTCTTCAGGCGAGTCCGACTGGGAGAGCGGAATGCGTATCCCGACCGAGCCGTCGTCCGCAACCACGCTGGGCGCCAGATACTGCGCACCGGGATAGATGATGGTCATGGGCGCATCGTTGACTTCCACCAGGTCTATGGCCATAGAGGGAATCTCCCTGACATATCTTGCAACCATGTCGAGGTCGGAAGCCAGCACTATCATGGACTTGGCCCCTGACCTGTTCTTGATGCCGAACACCTTTTCCACTGCCTTTTCGTTGCAGGCGTCGCAGCCTATGCCCCAGACCGTGTCCGTAGGATAGAGGATTACCCCTCCATCGCGCAGCACCTTTACGGCCGCGTCTATGATTTCGCTTGTATTCATCGTCAGAAATGGTTTTTGTCGAACAATGTGCCCCTTTTTCTCCAGAACAATATCATCAGCCAGCCGATAAGCATGCCTCCGAGGTGCGCAAAGTGTGCGACTCCGGCTACCGTTCCGGTGATTCCGGTCAGCAGCTCGATGGCGGCGAACACGATGACCATCCATTTGGCGCTCAGCGTCACCGGCGGGAAGAGCAGGGTCATCTTGGATGAGGGGAAGAGCATGGCGTAGCCTATGAGCGCGCCGTAGATGGCTCCGGAGGCTCCGACCGTGGGGGTGAGCTTGATTAACGCTATGTTCTGCATCGCCACGCCGTTGCCCAGGGCGGCTCCCTCCATGAAGGACTGCATCTGCAGCCATTCCACGCCGAGATGCAGGCCGGCCGCGCCGAGTCCGCACACGAAATAGAAGAGCGCGAACTTCTTGGAGCCGATGATGTTCTCGACCACGCTGCCGAACAGCCAGAGGGTGTACATGTTGAACAGTATGTGCCAGAATCCGCCGTGCATGAACATGTGCGTCAGAATCTGCCACCAGTGGAAGTACTGCGACGTGGGGTAGAAGAGCGCGAACTGCGCAGTCATGAAATCCTTGTTGATGAGGGTCGCGATGAAGACAATGATGTTGATGATTATCAGATTCCTCGTGACCGGAGGAGTCCCTCTCAGGAAACCGCCTCCGCTGTTTCCGTAATTTCCGTAGTAATAAGGCATTCTCTTTCTAAAATGTCGTTGTCAGAACAATTTGTCAAGGTCTCCGAGACTTATTATGCACAATATGCGGTGCCCTCTCGGAGTAAGTTCGGGACTCTCACATGCAAAAAGCGTGTCAATGATGCGTCCGGCTTCAGCGGGCGATTCCGGCGCAGGGGCCCCTGAAGCCTCCAGGGCCGCGATTTTGCCTGCCAGACGCTGCTCCATGATGTCCTGGAGCCCACCGGCGTCCTCTGACAAAATGTACATTATGTCATTGACAAGCTTCTCCACGCTGCCGCTTTCGCAGCTGAAGCCTTCCGGCACGCCGTTGACGACCACGGTGTCGCTGCCGAACGCCGTGATGTCGAAGCCCAGCTTCCCCAGAAGTCCGGCGTTGTCGTCGAAGAGAGTCCGCTGTGCGGCGCCGACCTTCACCTGCACGGGGAACAGCGCGGCCTGGCTTGCGTGGGTGCTGCCTTTCAGCAGCCTGAGGTTCCTGTCGTAGAAGATGCGCTCCCGGGCGCGGCTGACATTTATCACCATGACGCCGGATGCCACGGGGGTGAGTATGTATTTCCCGTGCACTGTCAGCGTCCGGCTGGCGGTGGAGGGGTTGTCGTCGAAGAGCTTGCCGTAGTCATCGCGTCTGTCAACGTATGACGGGTACCCCCGGTATCCACCGTTCCCTGCGCTTCTTCCGGCGGGGATGTCGTCCTGCTCCGAGAAGTCGTAGTTGGGCTTCTCCAGAGGGTCGCTGCTCTTGAAGGGGTCGTAGTCGGGGTCCCTGCCTATCTCGGGCTCCCTGAGCCCTGCGTACTGCTCGAAATTCCTTCCGAGCTGCGGGAGCTCCACTCCGCCCGAATTCTCGAAGTCTATGCTGGCCCCGAAACTGTTGCGCCCGAGGCTTTCCTTTATGCAGGCGTAGAGCACCTGGAATATCACCGAATCGTCTTCGAACTTGACTTCCGTCTTGGTGGGGTGGATGTTCACGTCCATGCTGTGGGGGTCCGTCTCGAGGAAGATGAAATAGGAGGGGGTGACTCCGTCGGGAATCAGGCCCTCGTAGGCCTTCATCACGGCCTTGTGCAGGTAGGGGCTGCGGAAATAGCGTCCGTTTACGAACAGGAACTGGTTCCCCAGCGTCTTCCTGGCCGTGTCAGGGCGTCCGATATAGCCTTTCAGGCTGACCACCGAAGTCTCGGCGGAGATGTCCACCAGCTCGGAGCTTATACCGGAGCCTAACAGATCCTGGATTCTGAACTTTCTGGACTTGGCCTTCTTGAGCACGAAGATGTCGTGCTTGCCGGAAGTCAGGGTGAACGCGGTTTCTGGCCGGGTGATGGCCACTCTGGTGAATTCTTCGATTATGTGCTTGAGCTCCACGTTGTCGGACTTCAGGAACTTGCGTCTGGCGGGCGTGTTGTAGAACAGGTTGCGCACCGCGAAGTTCGACCCGGCCGGTGCTGCGACCGAGGCCGTACGGGTCTTGCCGTCGCCTCCGATGCGCACTTCCGTGGCCGTCTCGTCGCCGGCCCTCCTGGTCCTCAGGGTCACTTCGGCCACTGCGGCGATGCTGGCCAGGGCCTCGCCTCTGAAGCCGTAGGTCAATATTCCGTTGAGGTCCTCCTGCGTGGCTATTTTTGAAGTCGCGTGCCGCTCGAAGCACAGCACGGCGTCGGAGGCGCTCATCCCGCAGCCGTCGTCTATCACCTGGATGAGGGTGCGGCCGGCGTCCGTGACGATGACGGAAACCTGCGACGCCCCGGCGTCCACGGCGTTCTCCATAAGTTCCTTGACTACGGAAGCCGGACGCTGTACGACCTCGCCCGCAGCTATCATGTTGGCAAGCTGCGCGGGCAGAATCCTGAGCTGGTTCATCGCGGGGGCGCCTACAGCAGGGAATAGAACTTGGCTATGAACCAGAGCACGGCGCAGATCAGCAGCATCGTGACGATGCCGATGATTACCTGGGTCTTGCGCATGTGCGCCCGGGTCTTCTGATAATGTCCGTCCCTGAGCGAGCCCTTTATGTAGCTTCCGGGCACGTATTTCCCCTCTTTCTTCTCCTTCTCCAGAGTTCCGTCCACGGCGCCGAACTTGCGTTTGCGCTCCTCTTCCTCCGGATTGTAGTAGATGGGTTTATAGTTGAATACCCGGTGCTCGTTGTCCCCGAAAAAATTAAACATTCCCATATCCGCCAAATTTAGTCATTTTCTCCGTAAGTCTGTATGTAATCAGAGCGGATTTCTCTAAATTTGGGCCATAGGAAATTATCATAGCTTGACGGGGATGGAGTTCAGGATAGGACATGGATATGACGTGCACCGCATCGGGAAGGGCCTGAAGATGGTCCTGTGCGGCGTGCAGGTGGAATGCGATTCGGGCTTTGTCGCCCATTCCGACGGCGACGTGGCCATACATGCGCTCTGCGACGCCCTGCTCGGGGCGCTGGCGCTCGGCGACATCGGCCATCTTTTCCCGGACAGCTCCGAAGAGTTCGCCGGCATCGACAGCCGCATCCTGCTCTCGAGGGTCATGGCGCTGGTGCGCTCTCGCGGCTGGGAGCTGGGCAACTGCGACCTGACCATCGCCCTCCAGGCCCCGAAAATCGCCCCGTACATCGGGAGGATGCGCTCTTCGCTCGCCGCCGTCATGGAGACCGACCCGGAGAGGGTCAGCGTAAAGGCCACTACCACCGAAAAACTGGGCTTCGTGGGCAGGGCTGAGGGCTGCGAAGTCTGGGCGAGCGTGCTCATCAGCAGAGAATAGCTTCAATATCTCGAATTTTTTTTGCAATTTTATAAATCTGTTGTACATTTGCAGTCCCGTTTCGGAACGGGAACTCATTGAGATATGGTGTAATGGTAGCACTACAGATTCTGGCTCTGTCAGTGAGGGTTCGAGTCCTTCTATCTCAACTACCCCTTCGGGGGTTATGAGGCGAGGTAGCTCAGCTGGTTAGAGCGTCGGATTCATAATCCGGAGGTCGTGGGATCATGCCCCACTCTCGCTACGCCGCTGAAAACATCAATGACAGGCCCGAAAGCCTGTCATTTTTCGTATTTTTGCACCCATGAAGAAGATTCTTGCCATTGCCGCGCTGCTCCTTGTGGCGGCGTGCCAGCTTGCGGCCCGGGAATGGGCCGTGGTCAATGTGTCCTCGTGCTTCATGAGGGCGAGGCCCGACTACGAATCCGGCAACGAGACCCAGTGTCTGATGGGCACGGTGCTGGAGGTGACCGGCCGCGACAGGTACTGGCTGCACGTCGACGCCCCCGACTACCGTAACTGCTGGACCAACGAGCTCTCCGTCACCATGATGGACGAGGCCGCGAAAAACGCGTATATCGCCGCCCCGAAGCTGATATGCACGGCGGAGTACACCCACGTCTACAGCGAGGCCCGGGAGACGTCCGAAAGAATCTGCGACTTCATAATGGGCGACATCGTCAGGGTCTCCGGCACTGCGGACCGGGATGGCTGGACGGCTGTGCTGCTCCCTTCCGGCCGTGAAGGCTGGGTGCGCAGCGGCGAGGTCGAGGATTTCGGAATCTGGGCGGAATCCGGACATGCCGACGGGGCGGCTCTGACCGCGCTGGCCCGGCGCTTCCTGGGCGTACCCTATCTGTGGGGCGGCAACACGGTCAAGCATTTCGACTGCAGCGGGCTTACGAAGTTCGTCTACATGATGAACCGCATAATCCTTCCGCGCAACGCAAGGGAGCAGATCCATTGCGGCGTCGAGGTGCCTTTCGACTTTTCCGAGATGCAGGCGGGCGACCTCGTGTTCTTCGGCTCGCTGAAGGCGGACGGCAGCATCGCTTCGGTGACTCATGTCGCCATGTACATAGGCGGCGGCCGCATAATCCACTCCTCGCAGCTCGTGCGCATAAACTCCCTGGAGGACGGCCTGCCCGACTCCTACGGACGCAAGCCCATCGAGGTGAGGCGTATACTGGGCCATGTGGACTGCGGTCTGGGAGCCGTGAGCGCAGCCGCCGCACCGTGGTATTTCAGCAAGTGAGAAAAAATCATTATATTTGCGAGTTATAAACTTTTAAGCCATGAATTTAAGGGACATCAAGAAAGACATCGAATATGTTCTCGGAGCTTTCCTCGAGGATTGCTCGGTGGTAGCGACATCCAATTCCAAGGTTTCCGACGGAAAGGTCGCAGAGCTTATGGAAGAGGCCGTGAACCTCTACAACGAGCTCATGGACAAGGTCTACACCAAGGAGGAGAACAAAAAGGCCTACTATGCGGGGCTCCGCAAGGAAATCGTCGCCAAGACGGACGCACTCTACGAGAAGCTCAGCGCAGCCGTGAAAGAGGCTGTCAAATGACAAGGCCCGCATTCGTTGCGGCAGTCGCGCTCCTTCTTTGCGGATGGAGCGCGACTGCTGATGTAGGGCGTACGCTCGACGAGGTCATAGCCGAAGTCTGCCGCAGGGAGGCTCTCGCCTCCTCGGGGGTCGGGCTGCTGGCGGTCACTGCCGGCGGGGACACCCTCGCTGCGGTCAACCCGGACATGAAGCTCGTGCCGGCATCCAACGTCAAGCTCATAACCACGGGGCTCGCCCTGCGCTCGCTCGGAGCGGACTTCAGATTCGGCACTTCGCTAGGATACAGCGGTGAAGTCACCGGCGGCACGCTCCACGGCGACCTCTACATCGTAGGGGGCGGAGACCCCACCACCGGTTCGCGGAGCACGGTCGCGGAACCTCTGGAGTCGCTGTTCGGCGATTGGGCGGCCATGCTGGAAGAAGCCGGAATCAGCAGGATAGACGGCCGCATAGTCGGTGACGCGCGCTTTTTCGACAGCCCCACGCCCGAGAACCTCGGCTGGTCGTTCGACGACCTCGGAACCAACTACGGCGCCGGCCCGACCGGACTGAACTTCTTCGAGAACGCCCAGAATTTTCTGATAACCCCGGGACATGTTCCCGGAAGCAAGCCGAACATAAGCCCCAGGTATCCGGAGACCCCGTGGATGCGCTATGAAATCAGCGCCGCCACCGGAGGGCGCGGCACCGCGAACACCGTGTTCTATGTGAACACCTCGCTGGGCCCGTTCGGCGAATTCGGCGGCTCCTTCCCGGTGGACCGCAGGGGCTACACCTTCGAAGGTTCCAACCGTTTCGGGGCCTACACCTGCGCCTGGTATTTCATGAACTATCTTTCGTCACACGGAATCGAGGCCGGACGCGGCTGCGCGGACATCTCGTCCGACGGCAATCTGCGCGACGAGCCTTCGTTCGGCGACAGCGGAATCCCTGCCGCATCACCTTCGGAGCTGAAAATAATCGGCGGCACCAGTTCCGCCAAGCTCTCCGCAATTGCGGCCGAGACCAATCATGAGAGCGACAACTTCTACGCCGAGACCATGCTGAAGCTGCTCGCCATCCGCAACGGATATCCCTGCGGCGGAGACGGCCCGGCGGACGCTGCGGAATACCTGCTGCGCTCAATGGGGCTCGAGACCGCCGGACGCTGCCGCTTGGTCGACGGAAGCGGGCTCTCCCGCAAGAATTATGTCTCCGCCGGCTTCTTCGTCGACTTCCTTTCGCGGATGATGGACGAACCCTGCTTCGGGACATATCTGAAGACCCTGCCGGTGCCCGGAGGCAAGGGCACGCTCGAATTCAAGTTCGGCGACAGGGACGAGGCCTTCCGCTCCCGCATACACATGAAGAGCGGCTCGATGAACGGCGTACTCTGCTACAGCGGCTACATCCTGCCTTCTTCCGAAGGAGGCGAGACCATAGTGTTCTCCCTGCTCACCAACAACGTCACGGCGTCCGTCTGGTCCGTAAGCCCCCTGGTGGACAGAATTATCGCGGCGCTGGCGGCAGAGAATTGACGGATTATTCTTAATTTTGCCGATATGCGTAATTTCCTGCATTTCCCGGCGGTTGCATCCATGCTCCTGCTGACGGCCGTATCCTGCGATATGGCCTCCTCGCTGGTGCATGACGACCAGCCGGTCGCCAGGGTAGGGAAGGAGAACCTGTACCGTTCCGAAATCGAAGGCAGGATTCCCGGCATGATGTCGCCGGAGGACAGCGCCGGCTTCGCCGAAAGGTACATACGCCTCTGGGCCATGGACAGGCTCTACGCCGACGTCGCGGAAAAGCAGCTTTCGAAGTCCGAGCTCGACGTGTCCGCAGAGCTGGAGTCCTACAGGCGCTCGCTGCTCAGGTACCGCTATGAGCAGCGCTATCTCAACGACAGGCTGGACACCCTGATAAGCGACAGGCAGATCAGCGACTACTACGAGGCGCATGAAGCCGATTTCACCCTCAGGGAGCCGCTGATGAAGATACGCTTCGTGGACATAATGAAGGATTCTCCCGACCTGGATGAAATCCTCGCGCTGATGTCGTCCGACGGGCACGGAGACCTCGCGCGGGCGGATTCCCTCGCCAGGGTTTCGGCCCTCCGGTATTTCGACAATTCAGGCTCGTGGATGTCCGCCTCCGACCTCGCGCGCTATTTCGGCACGAGCGCTTCGGAGATGCTGGACGCCATGGACGAGGACATGATAATAATCGAGCCCGAGAACAGGGGCGACATCCTGGCGGCGTACGTCTGCGACATGGTCGAATCCGGCACGGCCCCGCTGGAATACTGCACCCCCGTCATACGCGACATAATTTTGAGCAACAGAAAACACGAACTGCTGGCGGCTTTGGAACGCGACTTGCTTGATGAGGCGCTTGACAGTAAACAATTCGTTATCTTTTGACATGAGCAACAAGTTGAAATTTTCCGTATTCGCCGCACTCTCGCTGGTGTGCCTGCCTCTTTCCGCCCAGAAATACAACGGGATAGTCGACAAGACCGTGGCCATCGTGGGCAACGAGATGATAAGGCTCTCCGACCTCGAGTCGGAAGTCCAGATGCTGAACGCCCAGGGCTATTCTTCCGACAAGAACATACGTTGCGACATCCTGGAGAGGATGATGGAGTCCAAACTCTTCCTGATGCAGGCCAGGGTCGACTCCCTCACGGTGAACAACGACATGGTGACGGCTTCGCTGAACCAGCGTCTCGACCAGGTCCGCACGGCGCTTGGAGGTGACGACGAGGTGGAGGAGTATTTCGGCATGCCCCTCTACAAGCTCCGCCAGGAATGGCAGGCGCAGCTTGAGGAGCAGAGTCTCACCCAGAGCGAGCAGCAGCAGATTGCATCCAAGATACCGACGCTCACACCCTACGACGTCAAGCAGTATCTCGACACTGCCGACGTCTCCTCCCTCCCGGTGGTGCCCATCAAGTATCAGATGAGCCAGATATGCATCTATCCCGACCGTGAGGCCGCAGCGCTAGCCGTCAAGGAGAGACTGCTGTCGCTCCGCGAGCGCATCATCAACGGCGAGAAGTTCTCCACCCTCGCCCGCCTGTATTCCGAGGATCCCGGCAGCGCGATGAAGGGCGGTGAGCTCGGAATGGCGTCGAAGTCGATTTTCTGGCCCGCGTTCTCGGATGCCGCCATGTCCCTGAAGCCCGGAGTCATATCCCAGATTGTCGAGACCCCGGACGGATTCCACATAATCGAGGTGCTGGAGAAGAACGGCGACATGTTCAACGCCCGTCATATCCTCATAAAGCCTCAATACACGCAGGAAGACCAGGACAAGGCCTTCGAGCGTCTGGACAGCCTCCGCAACATGATAGTGGTCGACAGCACCATGACCTTCGACCTTGCGGCGCGCTTCTATTCCGAGGACCCCGCGACCAGGACCAACGGCGGCCAGATGGCCGACCCCTACACCGGTTCCTCCTATTTCGAGATTGACCAGCTGAAGCCCCAGGACTATGAGGCCATAAAGAACCTCAAGGTGGGAGAGGTCTCGCAGCCCATAGCCTCTCTGGACAACGAAGGCCGGAACGGCAACCTCGTCTACAAGATCATCAGGCTCGACAAGATAGTCCCGGCCCACACGGCGGACTTTTCCTCCGACTATACCGAACTGCTCTCGCTCGTCACGCAGCAGAAGCAGACCGAAGCCATAGACGATTTCCTTGAAGAAAAGCTCAAGAGTACATACATAGTCATAGACCCCCTGTTCGGGGACTGTGATTTCACCCGCGAAGGATGGGCACAAAAAGTCAGAGAAGACGACTGATACTTGCCGCTCTGTTTCTGATTGCGGCGCCTCTTTTCCTTTCTGCCCAGGACAGCACCGGGCAGAAGGATTCCCTCGTGCGCCTCATCAGCGCCAAGTCGCTGGAGCAGCAGGAGACCCCGGAAGGGCTTGTGCGCAAGGCCATGGGCGCCACCTTCCTGCATAACGGGACCTACCTTATCAGCGACAGCTCCATGTGGTATCTCGACAGCAGCATAATCAAATGCCGGGGCAACGTGCGCCTGCTGCAGGGAGAGACCGAGCTGACCAGCGAAAGGCTGGACTATCTGATTGACGAGGACCTCGCCCAGTTCCGGGGCGCGGTCGTGCAGCTGCGCAACAAGCAGGAGAACATACTGCGCACAAACATACTTGACTACAACACGCGCGACAGCGTGGCGGTATTCTCCGGCGGAGCGTCGATGAAGAGCGAGAACGGCCAGATCATCGAGAGCGACAACGGACGCTACCTGAATCCCGACGAATATTTCTTCTTCGACGGCAACGTGAACATGTTCACCGACTCCGTGTTCGTCAAGACCACCGCCCTCGAATACGATTCGACCATCGAGAAGGCGTGGTTCACCGCATACATCGACTTCTGGAACGAAGGCAACATGCTTTCGGCTGACGGCGGCTGGTATGAGAGCCAGCCCGACATATTCTTTTTCGACGGCGACGTGCACGCACTTTCGGAGGCGCAGGAGAGCTGGAGCGACACGCTCTACTATTACCGGAAGCCCGGAGACGTGCTGATGCTGGGGTCCGCCCAGCTCCAGGACACCACCCGCAGCGTCGCGTCCGTGTCCGACTACCTCTTCTATGAGGATTCCCTCGCCCGGGTCACATTGAAGAAACAGGCGGCGGTGGCCCTTTGGACCGAAGAGGAAGGACAGCTGGACACCACATATTTCGGGGCCGACACCCTCGTCTACTATACCGTGCGGCGCTGCGACATACCGGAGGCTGAGGTAGAGACTGCCCTGGCCCGTCTGGAGACCATACTTGCCGACCCGGTGGCCGACTACAGGAAGAGGGCCGCAGAGGAGGCCGCCGCCGCGAAGGAGGAGGCCGAACGGAAAAAGGAGGAGCAGATGTTCGGGCCGAGGTCTGCGGCCCGGGGGCAGGCTTCCGCTTCCGAAGAAAAGGCGCCGCCGGAAGAGAAGGCCGCTCCTGCGGATTCCCTGACGGCAGCCGATTCCCTGTCCGTCGGCCGGGATTCGCTCTCAGTTGCAGCTGATTCCCTGTCCGTCAGCCGGGATTCGCTCTCAGTTGCAGCCGATTCCCTTTCCGCAGCCCTGGATTCGCTCTCCGCAATGCGCGATTCGCTTGCCACAGGCCTTGATTCTCTGACAGCCGGCCTCGATTCTCTGGCCGTCGGAGCCGACTCTCTGGCCGTGGCGGATTCTCTCGCCGCGCCTCTCGACACCACCAGGGTCGGCTATCTGATGGGAATAGGCAACGCGCGCATCTTCCGTAGGGACATGCAGGTCCGCAGCGACTCCGTGCGCTTCTGCGAACTGGACTCGATAGCCCGGTTCTACAAGAATCCGATAGTCTGGAACGAAGGCAACAGGCAATATACCTCCGACAGCCTTTTCGTGCTGATACGCAACAATGCCGCCGACCGGGCGAGCCTGATGTCCAACGCCTTCATCACGGTGGAGGAGGATACCGTGCATTATGACCAGATACGCAGCACGGAGGTGATGGCTTATTTCAACGAAGACGCGGCGTTGAGGCGTTTTGATGCTCTCGGCGGCGTCTCGGCGCTTTTCTATCTTGAGGAGAACGACGAGATAGCTACGGTCAACAAGGTCGAAAGCACCATGCTCTCCGCCAATTTCGCCGACGGCGAGCTGGAGAGCGTATATTATTTCGAGGCGCCCAAGAGTGATGCCTATCCCGTGGTGCAGCTGCCTCCGGAGGACAGCCGGCTCAGGGGGTTCAACTGGCAGCCCGACCTTCGTCCCGCCAGTCCCGAGGACATCACCACCCTGAAAGTGAGGCGCTCCGAACGGCGGCATTATGAGTCCATACCCCGCCCGGAGTTCATACAGACGGAACGTTTCTTTCCGGGCATGATGCAGAACCTGTATGACGGCCTTGAAGCTGCGGAAAGGCGGAAACGCCTGGCGGAACAGCGCCGCAGGGAGGCCGAACAGGCGGAAGAGATGATGGCGGATTCGCTGGCGATGTCCGATTCTCTCGCCGTAGGCGTTGACTCCCTTGCGCTCGCCGACAGCCTGGCCGCATCCGATTCATTGGCCGTTGCCGACAGTCTTGCCGCTTCCGCCTCCGAGGAGGAATTCATGAGCGAGGCGGAACTCCGCAGGGCCGCGCGCATAGCCCGCCGGGACGCCCGCTGGGCGGAACTTGACGCGAGGGATGCCGAGAAGGCTGCGCTGAAGCAGCGCCGCAGGGAGGAGAGGCTGAAGAAGAAGGAGGAACGCAAGGCCCGCATACGCGCGAGGCAGGAGGCCCGCGATGCAAGGCTGCTCCAGAAATACATAGATAAATTCGAAAAACAGAAAGAAAGAGATGAAAGAGAACAAGAACCTGAGCCTGCCGGAGAACGCTCACCGGGAATTGAAGTCCGGGGAGAGCTATCGGCCGCTCCTCGGACCTGAAGAAAAACCTTTGGAAGTAACCCCGTATTCGGTCACCCTCGGACTGCTGATGACCGTCCTGTTTTCGGCTGCGGCGGCCTATCTGGGCCTTAAGGTCGGACAGGTGTTCGAGGCGGCGATCCCCATCGCCATCATCGCCGTCGGTGTGACCGGAGCCTTGAAGAAGAAGGGCGGACTCGGCCAGAACGTGATAATCCAGAGCATAGGCGCCTGTTCGGGCGTCGTGGTCGCGGGGGCCATCTTCACGCTGCCGGCCATCTATATCCTGGGTCTCGAGGTGAATTTCTGGCAGATGTTCCTGAGCTCCATGCTCGGCGGCTTCCTGGGAATACTCTTCCTTGTTCCGTTCCGCAAATATTTCGTCAAGGACATGCACGGGAAGTATCCCTTCCCCGAGGCCACTGCCACCACTCAGGTGCTCGTCAGCGGCGAGAGCGGTGGCAAGAGCGCCAAGACCCTGCTCACAGCCGGCCTTATCGGAGGAATATATGATTTCGTGATAGCGACCTTCGGCGCCTGGGCCGACACGATAAGCACGACCTTCGTGCATTTCGGCCAGGTGATAGCCGACAAGGCCAAGCTGGTGCTCAAGCTCAATACCGGAGCCGCCGTGCTGGGCCTCGGCTATATCGTAGGCCTGAAATATGCGTTCATAATCTGCTGCGGCTCCTTCCTCGTATGGCTGGTGATTATCCCTCTGATGAACCTCATCTGGGGCGGGCAGGTCATCGACCTTATGGGCACGGGCATCACGCAGACCGTCTCGGAGATGTCGGCCGACCAGATTTTCAGTGAATATGCACGCCATATAGGAATCGGAGGCATAGCCGTGGCCGGAATCATCGGCATAATCAAAAGCGCCGGCGTGATCAAGAGCGCGGTGGGCCTTGCAGCCGGAGAATTCAGGCGGAAGCCGGGCGCCGCAGCCGTTGAGGTGGAGCGCACCCAGCAGGACATCCCGATGAACAAGGTCGTATGGGGCATAGCGATTTCATTGCTTGCGGTGTTCGCCTTCTTCGCGCTCGGCGGCGTGGTCAATACCGTATGGCAGGCTCTGATAGGTCTGCTGATAGTCGCTGTCATCTCCTTCCTCTTCACCACCGTGGCAGCCAACGCAATCGCCATCGTGGGCACCAACCCGGTGAGCGGAATGACCATCATGACCCTGATAATCACGGCCCTCGTGCTGGTGGTCACCGGCCTGAAGGGCAATGCCGGCATGGTCGCCGCGATGGTCATCGGCGGAGTGGTGTGCACGGCGCTTTCCACTGCTGGAGGGCTCATAACCGATTTCAAGATTGGCTACTGGATAGGCACCACCCCTCGGAAGCAGGAAATATGGAAATTCGTGGGCGTGGCGGTCGCCGCCGCTACTGTGGGCGGGGTCATGCTGGTGCTCAACAAGACCTTCGGCTTCTCCGGCGAGGGTGCCCTTGTGGCTCCCCAGGCGAATGCGATGGCCGCAGTCATACAGCCCATGATGAACGGAGGCAATGCGCCCTGGCTGCTCTATGGCATAGGTGCGGTGATAGCGGTCCTGCTGACCTTGTTCAAACTGCCCGCGCTGGCTTTCTGCCTCGGAATGTTCATCCCCATCGACCTGAACCTTCCCCTTCTGCTCGGTGGCGCGATTTCGTGGTTCGTGGGCACGCGCAGCAAGAACGCCGAGGTGAATGCCGCCCGTCAGGAGAAAGGCACCCTGATAGCCAGCGGCTTCATTGCCGGCGGTGCGCTGATGGGAGTGCTTTCGGCGATTCTCAAATATGCGAACGTCGACTGGTTCATGTATGGCTGGAACACGGTGCAGCCCGGAGCATACGCTTCCGGCGCGCAGCTGGTGGCCATCGTGCCTCTCGTGGCCATCTGCGCCTATATGATATGGGCGGTGCTGCGCAAGGAAAAGTAGCGCCTAGGGCTCTGCGTAGAGTCTGATGATGTTGAGAATCACGGCGCTGGCCTTCTCCATGCTTTGGACTGAAACCCATTCATATTTGCCGTGGAAATTGAGTCCGCCGGCGAAGATGTTGGGACAGGGCAGTCCCTTGAACGAGAGGTTGGCGCCGTCGGTACCGCCCCGGATGGGCTGGATATGCGGTTTCACGCCGGCCATTTCCATGGCCTTCACCGCCTTCTCCACCACATGGTAGTGCGGCTCAACCTGCTCGCGCATGTTGTAGTACTGGTCCTTGAGCGTGACCTCCACGGTCTTTGCGCCGTAGCGGCCGTTGACGAAGTCCGCGCAGCGCAGCATTTCGTCCTTTTTCTTCTCGAAGAGCGCGCGGTCGTGATCCCTTATTATATAGGTGAGGGTGCTTTCCTCCACCGTGCCCTTGCAGCCTACGAGGTGGATGAATCCTTCGTAGCCTTCCGTGTGTTCCGGTCTCTGCTCCATGGGCAGCAGGGCGTTGAATTCCTGGGCGATGAGCAGTGAGTTCAGCATCTTGCCCTTGGCGTAGCCGGGATGTACGTTGCGGCCTTGTATGTGTACGGTGGCTGAAGCCGCGTTGAAATTCTCGAACTCAAGTTCTCCGACCTCGCCTCCGTCCATGGTGTAGGCGTAGTCGGCACCGAACTTCTTTACGTCGAATTTCACGACTCCGCGTCCGATTTCCTCGTCGGGGGTGAAGCCTATCTTGATTTCGCCGTGCCTGAATTCCGGATGGCTTACGATATACTGCACCGCGTCCATGATTTCGGCCACTCCGGCCTTGTCGTCGGCACCCAGCAGGGTTGTCCCGTCGGTGGTTATTATGGTCTCTCCCTTGTGCTTCAGGATTTCAGGGAAGTCGGCGGTCTTGAGGCTCATGCCTTCAACTCCCTTCAAGGGGATGTCCGAGCCGTCGTAGTTCTCGATTATCTGGGGTCTGATGCCGTTGCCGGGGGCGTCGGGAGAGGTGTCCACGTGGGCGATGAAGCCTACGGCTGGGACTTTGGCGTCCGTGTTGGAGGGTATGGAAGCCATCACATAGCCCCACTGGTCGAGTTCGGCTTCGACGCCCATGGCCCTGAGCTCGTCCCTGAGCATTTCAAGAAGTACGAGTTCCTTCTTCGCCGAAGGCTGGCTGTCGCTCGTTTCGTCGGACTGTGTGTCAACGGCGACGTATCTCAAGAATCTGTCCTTTATGTTTTCCATAGCCGTAAAATTACCTTTTATATTTATTTTTTACAAGTCTCGGAGTCCAGCGGGGACTACTCCCCATGGAGAGGTTCCGCTGCGCTTCATCAATGCCCTTACGCTACGCTTCGGGCATTGCCCGCTCACAGCCGCGGGTGGCTAGCCTCTCCGTGGGGAGTAGTCCCCGCTGGACTGTGCAACTTCAGGTAAAAAAGGTAATATATAAGGTAAAATTGGTTGTGGGAATGACGGCGGCAGAATATATATTTGTATCATCGATAATTGCGTCAAACCAAAGAGATATGAAAAGGATTTTTCTGTTTGCAATGATGCTGGGGCTGGCTGTCGCCTGCTCCGGCAAGGCCGCAGAACCCCAGCGGCCCGTGGTCTACATGACCACCGAAATCAGCCCCGACGCCCTGGTGCGCATCTATGAGGCCCTTGACAGGCCTGCCGAAGGCCGTGTCGCCGTTAAAATCAGCACCGGCGAACCCGGAGGCCACAATTTCCTCCAGCCTTCGCTGATAAAGGACCTCGTGCAGAAGGTCAACGGAACCATTGTCGAGTGCAATACCGCGTATGAAGGCAGGCGCTCTTCCACCGAGGAGCACATCAAGGCCGCCCGCGAGCACGGCTTCTTCGACATCGCCGATGTGGACATCATGGATTCCGAGGGCGAGTTCAGGATACCCGTGAGGGACACCACCCACATCAAGTACGACATCGTGGGCACTCACCTGAAGAACTATGACTTCATGATAAACCTTGCCCATTTCAAAGGACATGCGATGGCCGGCTTCGGAGGAGTCATCAAGAACCAGTCCATCGGAGTGGCATCCGCCAACGGAAAGGCGTATATCCACTCGGCCGGCGCTACCGAGGATGCGGCCCAGATGTGGCCGAACATCAAAGAGGACACCCAGGACGGCTTCCTTGAGTCAATGGCCGCCGCAGCCCAGGGAGTGGCTGACTACTTCGGCGACAACATCCTTTATATAAATGTGATGAACAACCTGTCCGTGGACTGCGACTGCAGCGCCCATCCCGCCGACCCCCTGATGCTCGACGTGGGCATCTTCGCCTCCCTCGACCCCGTGGCTCTCGATGAGGCCTGCCTCGACTATGTGTTCGGCATGGAGCCGACCGAAGGCAACGACAACCGTCCTTTGATGGAGCGCGTCACCAGCCGCAATGGCAGGCATACCGTGGATTATGCCGAGCAGATAGGCCTCGGAAGCAAGGACTATGAGCTCGTGAGCATCGACTGACGGGCATCCGAGAAAAATCTGAAATTTTTTTAAAATTAATTTGCAGATAAAAAAAAAGTGTGTACCTTTGCATCCCCTCCGATGAGGGGACAACAAAAAGTTCATTGACAATACTGAGAGAGAACGAGGTAAAGAGAAGAAATTAGATACAGTCTGTTTGGCGGCGGAAGCGGGAGCGGAAGTCGCGGAAAGCAGAGGGTAGCAATTTCTACGAGCAAGAAGAATAGGCAAAGAGTGATTCGAAAGTTACTCGAGACGAGAGAAAGAGGAGAAGGGCGAACGGGGGATGCCTAGGCTTCCGGGAGCGATGAAGGACGCGGTAAGCTGCGAAAATCCACGGGGATCCGCAAACAGGAATTGATCCGTGGGTATCCGAATGGGGGAACCCGCACGGCCGAATGCCGTGCACCGGCTGCGAAGCCGGGGCGAACGCAGGGAACTGAAACATCTTAGTACCTGCAGGAGAAGAAAGAAAGAATCGATTCCCTGAGTAGTGGCGAGCGAAAGGGGAGGAGCCCAAACCGCCGGCGTCGAGGCGCAGGCGGGGTAGTAGGGGCGTCCGCGAAGGCACAGCCAGGAACCGGAACCGTCTGGAAAGTCGGTCCGCAGAGGGTGAGAGGCCCGTACGGGTAACGGGGCTGTGTTTAGGGCGTTTCCTGAGTAGGGCGGGACACGAGGAATCCTGTCCGAAGCAGCGGGGACCATCCCGCAAGGCTAAATATGACCGGAAGACCGATAGCGAACCAGTACCGTGAGGGAAAGGTGGGAAGCACCCCGGGCAGGGGAGTGAAATAGAACCTGAAACCGTTCGTCTACAAGCGGTCGGAGCCGAGAGGCGACGGCGTGCCTTTTGCATAATGAGCCTACGAGTTGCGTCTCTCCGGCGAGGCTAAGCGCTTCAGGCGCGGGAGCCGTAGCGAGAGCGAGTCTGAACAGGGCGTTCAGTCGGAGGGAGCAGACGCGAAACCTAGTGATCTACCCATGTCCAGGGTGAAGGCGCCGTAACAGGCGCTGGAGGCCCGAACCAGTTTCCGTTGAAAAGGGCTTGGATGAGATGTGGGTAGGAGTGAAAGGCCAATCAAACTGGGAGATAGCTCGTACTCCCCGAAATGTCTTTAGGGACAGCCTCGGACGTGTCCGCGTGAGGTAGAGCTACTGATAGGAAGAGAGGGCTTCATCGCCTATCGATTCCTGACAAACTCCGAATGCGCGCGGATCAGAGTCCGGGAGTGAGTCGTCGGGTGCTAATATCCGTCGGCGAGAGGGTAAGAGCCCAGACCAACAGCCAAGGCCCCCAAGAGCAGTCTAAGTTGAGACGAAACGAGGTGACACCGCAGTGACAGCTAGGATGTTAGCTTGGAAGCAGCTATTCATTCAAAGAGTGCGTAACAGCTCACTAGTCGAGCGGCGTTGCGTGGATGATGAGCGGGCATAAAGACTGCCGCCGAAGCTTTGGGCGCGGCGAAGAGCCGCGCGGTAGGGGAGCATTCCGGACGGCGCCGAAGGCGTGACGCGAGTCGCGCTGGAGCGTCCGGAAAAGAAAATGTAGGCATGAGTAACGACAACGGGCGTGGAAACGCCCGCACCGCAAGCCCAAGGGTTCCTGAGCGACGTTAAACGGCTCAGGGTGAGTCGGGGACTAAGGGGAGGCCGAGAGGCGCACCCGATGTGGAACCGGTAAAGATTCCGGTACTCGCCGCGCAGGCGGGTCGGAGACCGAGGAGTGGAACTGCCGCCAGCTGACGGAATAGCTGGTTGAAGGACGTAGGGCGACTGAAATCCGACAGTACCGCGAGGCCACGGCCGAGCGGACAGCGCAGGTAATCAGGCTCGCGAGAAAATCCGACGCGCGCCAAGAGCGCGGGGACCCGTACCGTAAACCGACACAGGTGGGCGAGGAGAGTATCCTGAGGTGCTCGAGTGAATCACGGCCAAGGAACTAGGCAAAATGACCGCGTAACTTCGGGAGAAGCGGACCCTGGGGACAGGGCGCAGAGAAATGGTCCAGGCGACTGTTTACCAAAAACACATGGCTATGCTAAATCGTTAAGATGACGAATATGGCCTGACACCTGCCCGGTGCCGGAAGGTTAAGAGGGGGGCTCAGCGCGAGCGAAGGCCTGAATCGAAGCCCCGGTAAACGGCGGCCGTAACTATAAC
>DGYFJ06201__coassemble_556_pt1 | contig 48664 bp, 40 predicted proteins | sample DGYFJ06201__metabat2_high_PE_017 | metagenome-assembled genome bin DGYFJ06201 | reverse complement strand
GCCGCCGCCCTTCGGGGAGTCCGACGAGGACGACAGAGATGTCGCCAGCGCCGGACTCCCTTTTTTTATATCCCTTTCTGTCTGTGCGGGTTGTGCCGAAATCTCTCTCCCTGCTCTTCCAGCCAATATTTTTCGCTATCGCCGCTATTGTAATAATCAATGGCGATTGCAGATGCCTTGGTTCGGAATTTGCTAAATTGGCGAAGTTGGGTCGATAGGCCCGAATGAGCAAAAAGTACAATCGATGTCAGATATAAGAACAAGGGGAGTCATCTCCCAGATAATAGGCCCCGTTGTCGACGTTCACTTTGACATAGACTCTGTCAGCGAGGCGAGGGCCCTGCCTTCCATCCATGAAGCTCTCAAGGTCAGCCGCCCGGACGGCAAGGAACTTATACTTGAAGTCCAGCAGCACATAGGTGAAGACACCATGCGCTGCGTGGCGATGGATTCTACGGACGGCCTTCGCAGGGGGCTGGAAGTCACGACTACAGGCTCGCCTATCACCATGCCTGTGGGCTCCCAGATCAGGGGCAGGGTCATGAATGTCACGGGAGACCCTATCGACGGCCTCGGCTCATTCGAGACCGGCGATGCCCTCCCGATTCATCGCGAGCCTCCCAAATTCGCCGACCTCACGACCTCCCAGGAGGTGCTTTATACCGGAATCAAGGTCATTGACCTGCTCGAACCCTATCTCAAGGGCGGCAAAATCGGCCTGTTCGGGGGTGCCGGTGTCGGCAAGACCGTGCTCATCAAGGAGCTCATCAACAATATAGCCAAGAAACATAACGGATTCTCTGTCTTTGCCGGAGTCGGCGAGCGTACCCGCGAGGGAAACGACCTGCTCCGCGAGATGATTGAGTCCGGAGTCATAAAGTACGGCGATGAATTCCTCAAATCCATGGAGGAAGGGCATTGGGATCTGAGCAAGGTTGACCATGCCGCCCTGGAGCAGTCGCAGGTAGCCATGGTGTTCGGCCAGATGAACGAACCGCCAGGAGCGAGAAGCTCCGTGGCCCTCTCCGGCCTGACGCTGGCGGAATCCTTCCGCGACAGCAATCATGAGGGCGGCCCCCGCGACATCCTGTTCTTCATCGACAACATCTTCCGTTTCACCCAGGCGGGTTCGGAGGTGTCCGCACTGCTCGGCCGCATGCCTTCTGCGGTGGGCTACCAGCCTACCCTGGCTACCGAAATGGGACAGATGCAGGAACGCATCACCTCGACCAAGAACGGCTCCATCACGTCCGTGCAGGCGGTCTATGTGCCTGCCGACGACCTCACTGACCCGGCTCCCGCCACGACTTTCACGCACCTCGATGCCACCACGGTGCTGAGCCGAAAGATCACCGCGCTCGGAATCTATCCGGCGGTGGACCCTCTGGAATCCACGTCCAGGATACTCGACCCCAACGTGGTAGGCGAGGCCCATTACAACACTGCGCAGAGGGTGAAGCAGATACTTCAGCGCAACAAGGAGCTTCAGGACATCATAGCCATACTTGGAATGGACGAGCTTTCTGACGAGGACAAGCTGACGGTCAACCGCGCGCGCAAGGTGCAGCGCTTCCTGTCGCAGCCCTTCTCCGTCGCGGAGCAGTTCACCGGTGTCCCCGGCGTGATGGTGGACATCGAAGACACGATAAATGGCTTCAACATGATACTCGACGGAGAAGTCGACGACATGCCGGAGCAGGCTTTCCTCAATGTGGGAACGATAGAAGATGCAATCGCCAAGGGCAAGGAGATACTCGCCCAGGCTGCATAACGGAGGTTTCTTATGGCGGACAAACAGCTTTCAGTAAGGATAGTCTCTTTGCAGAAGACGCTTTTTGACGGGCCGGCGCAGGCAGTGTCCCTTCCTGGAACGGCGGGGGCGTTCGAAGTGCTGCCGGGTCACGCCGCAATCATATCCTCCCTGGAACCGGGGACCATCGAGGTCCGGGACATGGACGGGAAGACGTCCGGCTTCCGCATCCGTTTCGGGGTCGTGAAGGTAAGGAACAACGAGGTTACTATATGCGCGGCAAACTGAAGTTCATATTCGCGTCTCTGTTCGCGTTCCTCCCTCTGACGCTCTCGGCCGCCGGAGAGGAAGGCGGCCTGGACATGCAGTCCTACATATTCGGACATGTGGGGGATGCCTACGAATGGCATATCACCAAGGTGGGCGACACCGACATCAGCATACCGCTGCCCTGCATAGTCATAGACGACGGGCTGCACGTGTTCTCGTCGGAGCGCATGGCCGAGCACGGCTACACCCTGAACGAAGACGGCAAGCTCGTGAACGCGTCCACCATGGAGCGCCCGCTTGATCTGTCGATAACCAAGAACGTGCTGGCGCTGATGATAAACGCGGCACTGCTCGTAGGTCTGATTCTGGGCTGCGCCCGCTGGTACAGGAAGCACGATGTGCTCAAGGAGAAGCCGAAAGGGCTGGTCGCGCTGATGGAGCCGGTGATAATGTTCGTGGAGAGCGACCTTGTGAAGGACGTCATAGGCCCGGGATACAGGAAGTTCTCCCCCTATCTTATGACCGCGTTCTTCTTCATCCTGATCAACAACCTGATGGGTATCTTCCCCTTCTTCCCCGGAGGGGCCAACACCACGGGAAACATCGCGATAACGCTCGTCCTCGCCGTGTTCACCTTCATCATGGTCAACCTGTTCGGGACGAAGAAATATTTCAAGGAGATTTTCTGGCCGGAGGTGCCGGTCTTCCTGAAGGCGGTTCCGCTGATGCCGATAATCGAGATTATCGGAGTGTTCACGAAGCCTTTCTCCCTGATGATACGACTCTTTGCGAACACGTTGGGAGGCCATATCATGATTCTGAGCATGGTCGGGCTGATATTCATCTCCGCCAGTATGGGGGCGTTCGTCAACGGAGCCTTCTCGGTGGTGGCCCTGCTCCTCGGAGTCTTCCTGGACTGCCTTGAGATTCTGGTGGCTTTCATCCAGGCATACGTGTTCACCCTGCTTTCGGCAGTATTCATCTCGCTCGCCCATCCGGACGAGGCGGGGGAGGCCGTAAAAGACAATGGATAATGATTTAAATACCAAGGAATATGTTACTCATTTCAACACTTCTTCAAGCGGTTTCCCTCTCAGCTTTGGGAGGAGCCATAGGCGTGGGTCTCGTGGCCCTCGGAGCCGGCGTGGGCATAGGCCTGATCGGCAAGGGTCTCATGGAGGCTTCAGCGAGGCAGCCGGAAATTTCCGGCAACCTGCGTACCACCGCAATCATCATCAGCGCCCTGATTGAGGGTGTCTGCTTCTTCGGTGCGATTATCTGTCTGCTCACCGTAATCTAGTCTGCCATGTCTCTCGTAACACCGGATTTCGGCCTTCTTTTCTGGATGGTCATCATCTTCGGAGTCGTGTTCTTCCTGCTTGCGAAGTTCGGCTTCCCCGTCATCACCGGCATGGTGAGGAAGCGTTCCGACCACATAGAAGAGTCTCTGAAGAAGGCTCAGGCGGCCCAGGAGGCTCTTGAGAACCTGACCCAGGAAGGAAAGAGGATAATCGAGAAGGCCCGCATCGAGCAGGGAAACATTCTCAAGGAAGCCACCCGGACCAGAGACCAGATAATCAACGAGGCCAAGCGCAAGGCCCAGGAGGAGGCCGACAAGATAGTGCAGCATGCCAAGATAGAGATTGCCGCCGAGCGTGAGAGCGCGATGCGCGACATCTGCCGTCAGGTATCGCTGATTTCCGTGAAGGTAGCGGAAAAGATAGTCAGAAAGGAACTCGACACGTCCGAACAGCAGCTTGCCCTGATTGACAGGCTGGTGGAGGAATGTTCGAAGAGCGAATTCAAGAACTGAGTGCAGCATGAACACCGGAATACTGTCAGTAAGATATGCAAAGGCACTGCTTGAGTACTCGCAGGAGACGGGCCACGCCGACCGCGTGTTCCATCAGGTGAACAACCTGCTCAAGCATCCGGACAAGACCCCGGACAGGCTGGAGCCCGAGCTTGAACGCTTCGTGGCCCTTCTGGTGCGCAACCGCCGCATGGACGCGTTGCGCTTTATCCTGAGGACGTACATGCGCATGTATTACGACAGCAAGGGGCTCAAGGCCGTGCATCTCACATCTGCGGTGCCTTCTGAAAGTCTGGAGAAACGGCTCTCCGGCATGCTGGAGAAGAAGTTCGGCTGCAAGGTGGTGCTGGAGACGGTCGTTGACCCTTCGCTGATCGGCGGTTTCGTGGTCCGCATCGACGACTATATGATCGACGCCAGCGTGCGCAGCCGCATCGAGTCGATACGGAGACAATTCATAGTACAAAACAATAGAATCGTATAATGGCGCAGAATCAAATAAAGGCAAGCGAAATTTCGGAGATATTACTGAACGAGCTCAGAGGCATAGACAGTTCGCTCAAATATCAGGAGGTGGGTTCCGTCCTGATGGTCAGCGACGGCGTGGCCCGCATCTTCGGACTGGTCAACGCCGAGGCCGGCGAACTGCTCGAATTCGAGAGCGGGGTGAAGGGCGTGGTGATGAATCTCGAAGCCGACAACGTCGGCGCCGTGCTCCTGGGCCCCACCGACCAGGTCAAGGAGGGCATGAAGGTTCGCAGACTTGGCCGTATAGCCGGCATTCCCGTGGGGGAGGGCCTGCTCGGAAGGGTGGTCGACCCTATCGGCACGCCTCTCGACGGTATGGGCCCCATAAAGGGAGCTTCCGTGCGCATGCCTCTGGAAAGGAAGGCCCCCGGGGTCATCTTCCGCGAGCCCGTGACCAAGCCGCTGCAGACGGGTCTGAAGGCCATCGACGCGATGATTCCTATCGGAAGGGGACAGCGTGAGCTGATTATCGGCGACCGCCAGACCGGAAAGACCGCGATAGCCATCGACACCATAATCAACCAGCGTGCGGAATATCTCAAGGGCAAACCGGTCTACTGCATCTATGTGGCTGTGGGCCAGAAGGGTTCGACCGTGGCGTCGATAGTCCAGACCCTGCGTTCGAAGGGTGCGATGGACTACACGATAGTGGTGGCCTCGACGGCTTCGGATCCCGCCGCCCTGCAGTATTATGCGCCTTTCGCCGGAGCGGCAATCGGGGAATACTTCCGTGATACAGGACGCGATGCCCTCGTGGTATATGACGACCTGTCCAAGCAGGCGGTCGCCTATCGTGAGGTTTCGCTCATCCTGCGCCGTCCTTCTGGCCGCGAGGCCTATCCGGGAGACGTGTTCTACCTGCATTCCAGACTGTTGGAGCGCGCCGCGAAGATAATCAGCCAGCAGGAGGTGGCAGAAAACATGAACGACCTGCCGGAATGCCTGAAAGGCAAGGTCAAGGCAGGAGGCTCGCTGACCGCATTGCCCATAATCGAGACCCAGGCCGGAGATGTGTCCGCCTATATCCCGACCAATGTCATCTCCATCACCGACGGCCAGATTTATCTGGAGTCCTCTCTGTTCAACTCCGGTTTCCGGCCCGCCATCAATGTCGGAATATCCGTCTCCCGAGTCGGAGGCGCCGCCCAGGTGAAGTCCATGAAGAAGGTCGCAGGCACGCTGAAGATAGACCAGGCCCAGTATACCGAGCTGGAGTCGTTCACGAAGTTCTCCTCCGACATGGACAAGGTTACCGCCATGACCCTCGACAAGGGACGCAAGAACGAGCAGCTGCTGATTCAGCCCCAATACTGCCCCATGCCGGTTGGCGAGCAGGTGGCGATTCTCTACTGCGGCACCAGGGGGCTTATGGCCGACATTAAGGTCGACCAGGTAATCGAGTTCCAGAAGCTCTTCCTGAACAAGATGAGGGCCGACCATCAGGATGTGCTCGATGCTCTCGGAGAAGGCAAGGTGGCCGCCGATGCGGAGAGCGTCATGAAGAAGGAGGCCGCAGAGATATGCAGCATGCTGGCTGCCAAGGCTTAATTACGGAAGATTGTGTCAGCGCTCAACGAAATAAAGGAAAGGATAGGCTCCGTGAGGAGTACGCTGAAGATAACTTCGGCGATGAAGCTCGTGGCATCCTCCAAGCTGCACAAGGCCGAGGCGGACATCGAAGCAATACGTCCCTACGAGCAGACCCTTGAGGATATCCTGAGGGTCGTGGAAAGCTACCGCACCGATGAGGAAGGCTTTACAAAGGCCTCCGATGCGCCCGTGGCCGTGGTCGCGTTCTCGTCGAACAGCTCGCTCTGCGGCGCGTTCAACGCCAATGCGATCCACAAGACGCTGGAAACCTGCGCCGGTTGCGGTTCCGTGAAAGTCATCCCCGTAGGCAGGAAGATGGCCGAGGCGATGAAGAAGTGCGGCTACGACGCGGAGGACGACCACGGAGACATAATAGGCAAGCCGGACTACTACAAGAGCAGGACTCTGGCGCGCGAGCTCCGAAGGCGCTTTGCGGAAGGGGAGTTCTCAAAGGTTCTGCTGGTGTACAACAGGTACGTGTCGTCTTCCTCTCAGGTTCCGGTGGTGGAGCAGTATCTGCCGTATACGATTCCGGCTAAGGACATGCCGGTGAGGGATGAAGACTATATATTCGAGCCGGATCCCGTCGAGCTTGCCGCTCAGCTCGTCCCTTATCTGCTCACGATGAAATTCCATGCGGCGGTTCTCGATTCCGCTGCTGCGGAGCATGCGGCGCGGACAGTGGCCATGCAGACCGCTTCGGAGAACGCCGAGAGGCTACTCGCCGAACTGACTCTGGAGTACAACAAGGGAAGGCAGGAGAAAATCACCTCCGAAATACTGGATCTGGAGAGCGGCGAGGGCGGGGAATAGCCCGGCACCCCTGTCCCAATCGCCGGCTCATTGCTTGTCCAGCCACTTCTTGCCGGACTCCGAGTTCATCCATATCAGTATGCCGATGCCGATGATCAGCAGGATGATGTATAGGGCAAGCATAGCGTTCATAGTACTATGATTTGATAATGAGGTTGTTTCCAATCCGTGCCAGGACAAAGGTCGATGCAATTCCGACAACAATCAATATCAGGTGCCATACGGATAATGCCTGCATTGTCACCATTGTCACCAAACTACCTGTCACCAATGCGGTGAATACGATTTTGGCCAAATCGTAGAAGAACTTGCCGAGAGTCTCGCGGCTCAAGTTCCGTGGCTGTGCTGAAGTTTCCATAGTCTGATTTAATTTGCAGTAAAGATAGCGATTTTCCGGTTAAGTCGGCAATGATATGCAACTTATGCGCGGGCGGCGTTCTCTGTGCAGCCGGAGCGGTATTCTGCTTCAGAGGTTCCGCGCTTCGCGCTCCTTCCCCCGTTCCTCCACTCCGTTCCGGAACGTACCCGCTCACGGCCGCGGGCGGCCAGCCTCTTCAGCAGAACACCGCACCGGCTGCAGAATGGTAACGGCAAAAAGCTTCGGTGGCTGCAAGTTGGCAACTGCTGCAGAATACACGGGCTGCCGAGATAATAGCGGTGCACCAAAGGTTTGACCTCACGGGCAAACAATGAAGAAGGAGGTGACTTAAAAGTGAAAGTCATCTCCTTCTTATTCTTATCGGACGGGAAAATCCCGTTGAAGAATCTTCAGAAGCTGTAGCCCAGACCGAAGCTCATGCTGTTCTGCAGCGGAGAATCCCCGGCGGCGATCAGATAAGCCACATCGATGTTCACTCCGGCGAAGCACAGGCCGAGGCCCACGGAGGCGAAAGTCGGGATGACCGCCTTCTCGGAACCATAGTGCCAGCCTGCGCGCACAGCCACGAAATCGTTGTACATGTACTCAGCACCCACACCGGCGAAAGCGGCGGAAGCGCCGCCGAAGAACATTCCTCCTTCGAGCCCGGCGGACAGGTGATGGCGGCCGAAGCCATTGCCGTAGCCGGCTGCAAGCCTGGCGTTCATGGGAAGGCCGAAGCTCCGGCCGGAAGCCGATTTCACGGAGCTACCGAGATTGGACGCGCTCAGGGATATGTCGAAGTTCCCGGTCACATACATGAGCTGGACATCGGCGGCGAAGCTGCTCATGCTGCCGGAGTAGCTCTCGCTCGCGGGCGCCAGGCTGCTGCTCGCATAGTTGAGCCCTACGCCCACCGACAGGCAGTCGATGACCCTCCATGCGAAACCTGCACCTATGCGCAGGTCGAAGGGGGAGAAGCTGCCGTCGGGCACGCCGGCGGAGTTCGTGAACTCGTAGGCGGGATTCAGACCCGTCTGCACGCCGAAGCTCGCGCCGAACCTGCCGGATATGTTCCATGCCGCGCCTGCGGCCAGCATGTTGGCTGAAGTGGGCTGCCATAAGGTATAGGACGCGCCTGCGGCCAGGGTTTCATCCCAGAAGGGCACTGCTGCAACAGAGCCGAACTGGGCATATTCGTTCTTCTGTATTCCGGCCTGCACGCCGCCCATGGCCCAGCTTCTCGGTGAAGCCCCTACGTTGAGGAACTGCATGGCCGAAGTCTCGCCGGTGGCGGGAACCGTGGCGTCCTGGGCGGCTGCGCTGCCGAGAGAGACAGCCAGCGCGGCCGAACAAAGTACGATTCTTATGAGTTTCATTTCCTTTTATGCTTTGCCTAAAGTTTGACTATCGTGGTCCGGTATTCCTGGCCTTCGAGGTCAAGACGGACCGTGTACTGCCCCGGAGCCGAGCTGCTCATGTCGATGCGGAACGGCTCGTCGATGGACGATTCCCCTTCGCCGGAGTAGATCTGCGCTCCTGTGGCCGTGTATACGGAGACTCCGCAGGTCATGGACTCGGGAGTCCTGATGTTGAGCCAGTCCGTGACGGGATTGGGGTAGAGGTCATAGGGCTTGCTGCTGTCCCTGACCACCACGTTGAAGCTGGTCTGCACGCTCGCACCCTTCGCATCGCTCACGGTGAGGTTGACCTGGGTCACGCCGAGAGTCTTTCCGGTGAAGGTGATGACCTCGTCTGCATAGACGAAGGACACCACGTTCCTGTCGGCTATGCTCAGGAGGACTGAAAGCGGGCCGCCGTCTTCATCGGTCACATGGTCGACCACGGATACGCTGGCGGTGCCGCCGCTTCCGTTTATGCAGATGGTGCCGAAATCCTGCACGAGCACGGGCGCATGGTTGGGCAGCACGGTATATTCCTGCTGCACGTCGGTCCTGGCGCCGTATTCATCGACGGCGGTCAGGGTGAAGCTGTGGGTGCCCTCGACCGCCACGGCTCCGTTGACCGTGACCTTCACGATGTTGTCCGCGAGCTGCTCGGCCGTCACCCCGGAGTTCCCTGTCAGAGTGCATTCGAGTTCCACGGCGTGGCCGTCAGGATCGGTCGCGGTGTAGGTCCTGGAATAGCTGCCGTATGCTTTGGCCACCAGGGGCTCGTCACTGTCGGCGGTGATGGTGGGGGCGTTGTTGGAACCTGTGCTGACAGTCATTACCTCGGAAATCGCCGATTCGTTGCCCGCAAAGTCGCTCGCGGAGATTGCGTAGTAGTAACCGGTGTTGAAGTCGAGACCCCTGAGCACAAAGCTCTTGAGGCCGTCGCCGGCGTCCTCCGCGTCCTTGACCGTGGCCCTGAAGCGTTCAGTGCCCGAGAGGTCGCTTCCTGTGAAGCTGGAGCGGCTGTAGTACACGTTATAGTAGTACGCGGTGGTGTTGTCGGGGTCCGAGGGCACGTCCACAGTGAAGAAGAGGTTGTTCGCCCTGGCCTCCACTTCGATGTGCGACAGCGGTTCGGGCGCCTCGGTGCTGATTGAGGAGAGAGCGAGCACCGCGTCTATCATGCCGCTGCCGAGTTGGCCGCGCATGTCCTGATTATAGTCGTAGATCGAGGGGTCAGTGCTGCTGACGATGAGGTCGAAGAGATTGTCGGAGGTGAAACCCTCCTGTCCCTTGACGGAAAGCACGAGGGCTGCGAGTCCGGACACATGCGGGCAGGCCATTGAAGTGCCCTGCAGGTAGCCGTACTGACCGCCGTTGACCGTGCTGAGCACTCCTCCGGAATTGCCGCCGGTGCTCTGGTCTCCGCCTGGCGCGCATACGTCCACCCAAGGACCGTAGTTGGTATAGTAGGCCGCCTTGCCGTAGGGACCGATCGCCCCGACCGCGATGACGCGCTCGTAGCCGGAGGGGTAGTCATAGTCCAGCGCGTTGTTGCCGGCTGCGAATACCACGAGGCCGCCCCGCATCGGACCGGACTGGTTGCCGTTCTCGTCGATTCCGGCATTGTCGATGAAGTAGTCAATGGCTGCGGCATCGGAAGGCAGCATCTGCGAAGGAGATTCCTCGTAGCCCCAGCTGCACTGGGCGATGTTGGCCCCGTTGTCAGCGGCGTACTGGAAGAACCGCGCATTGTTGGCCCCTATGTCGGGATACCTTTCGTCCATTATCTGCAGGCACATCAGGCGTACTCCGGGCTGGTCTGGATACCTTCCTCCGGCCACTCCGCAGACCCCGATTCCGTTGTTGTTGGCGGCGGAAACAGTTCCGGCAACGTGGGTTCCGTGGGCTTCGCCGGAGATGTCGTCATCGTTGGTCACGAAATTGTAGCCGTACACGTCGTCGACATATCCGTTGCCGTCGTCATCGCGGCCCGGAGTGCCGTTGAGCTCGGCCTCGTTGATCCAGAGATTGGGTTGGATGTCGGGATGTGAGATGTCCACTCCGCCGTCCATTATCGCAACAGTCACGTTCTCATTGCCGAAAACCCCGTAGGTGTCCCAGGCTTCCTGGAGCCTCATGTCTATCCCTGCGGTGAATCCGTTCTGGCCGGTGTTGTCGTAGTGCCACTGGGAAGGATACTGGGGATCGTTCATGGTCACAGAAGTCTTCCTGATTTTCAGCGCCGGTTCGGTGAGCTCTATGCCTTCGATCTGCGAGAGGTTTCCGGCGGCGCGGGTCAGCGGGATATTCTCATCGTAGCTGACGGTGAACCATTTGTGGAGACCCGCCTCCTTCTGGCGGGCTTCGAATTTTCCGCCGATAAGGAAGGTCGTGCTCACTGACTTGATTTCTATTCCAGGCATCGTGAGGCCGGCGGCTGCGGGATCGCCGACCAGACCGGTCTCGTCCGCTCCGGCAAGAAGCCTCTCGGCAAGTTCGTCCGAGACTCTGATCTTCATCACGCCGGGAATCGTGGCGCCTTCCGAAACTCCGGCTACGGACTGTTCCTCACGGACGCCCGTGCCGATTCCCTGCGGCTCTTTCTGGCAGCCTGTCGCCGCCACGCACAATGCGATGCAGAAAAATAATTTTCCTTTGTTCATGATATTGGGATGTTGACAAATCCAATGAGGGTGGCCCCGCCGCAAGGCAGGCCTGCCACCCTCATCCAAACATATTTTCAGGCGTCGCCTGGTTCTGTATCCATATTACTCTGCCATCTTTACGAGGCTGGTGGTTCCTGCGGCAATCTTGAGAGGGCTCTGCACTCCGGCTGAAGCCTGGAGGTATTCCATCCTTACGGTCTTGGCCGCAGCGGAAGAAGCCTCCTTGGTCATGGACAGAGGGAATGTGGGAATATCCCCCTCAAAACTCAGGACATATCCGTCGTATTGTCCGGAGAGAAGCACGATGTACTCCATGCCCACAATTTCGTAGGTGTTGTTGTTGGAGAGTGTGATTTCCTCTCCCACCGCCTCGGCGGTGTTGTCGCCCGTCAGAGTAGCGGTGCACATAGGATAGCTGTCTCCTGATACGGGGCTGGTCTGGCCCTGTACCTCGACAATTCCGAAGCAGCCGAGAGTGCCGACTCCGTAATCGCCGGTGTCATAGGAGCCGTATTCCTCCGACATGAATGAGATCGAGCCGTCGGCGTTGAAGCTGGCTGTGATTCCGGGCCAGTCCTCGGAGTAGTCGCCGAACTGCCATCCTCTCACGACGTATGACACGTCGGGGGAGAGGGCTGACACTTCAAGGACATTCTCCGTGCCGTCGGAACCGGTCACGGTCCATGTGCCGAGCCACTTGTTGTAGGCGTCGGAAGCCTCGAGCTCCTCGGGGGTGAAGGGCTCGGAGATGGAGTAGAGTCCGGTGGGATTGCCGTCAAGGTCGACTCCGAATGCGACAGCATACCACTCTACGGACGAATCGAGCACATCGTAAGGCATCTCCTCCTCGGTCCCGGTGTAGAGTATGTCAGCCCAGGTCAGGTTCATGCCCATCGCGTTGTAAAGGTCCAGCATCTCCTGATAGCTGGCGACCATGCTCTCCACGAAAGCCTGGATTCCTGCCTGCCCGAAGTCCTCGACGGTGATGACGCCGGTCGTGTAGGTGTCGCTGCCGCCGGAAACGGTCACGCTGATAAGGTCGGCGGGAGAGCCCTGATAGCTGCCCTTGCCGGCGTAGGTGACGGTCCAGTTGGGATTCTCGACATAGTCCACGTCAGGAGCGCTGGTCCTGAAGCTGGCGGCCACGGGGGTGCCGTAGGTCGTTCCGTCGCTCTTGAGACCGGTCACGACGGCCCTGTAGGAGGTGCCGGCGCTGAGTCCGCTGAGCTGGACCATGTCATTGCCGTCCCTGAGCACTGAAGACAGGCTGGAGCCGAGCATCTCCACTTCGGCGTTCACGACGTCCTCGAGAGGCGACGTGAGGTCGGTGGTGGCGAAGCAGTACCAGGTGTCGGTGTTGTCACCGCTGCTGGTCACGCTGGCGTTGGCGCTCGTCTGGGTGATTCCGGACACGCTCACTCCGAACTCCACGGCTCCCTTGAGGGTGGTGAAGTCGACTGATGCGGGGGTGCCGTAGATTGATGCGTCCTCATTGAGCCCGAATACCACATATCTGTAGGTGGTCAGGGGCTCGAGGCCGTTCAATATCGTGATGTGGGTGGTTCCGGTGGTCACCACGCCGCTGATGTCGGTGCCGGCTTCGGTGAAGGATGACACGGCCCTGTTGATGGCGTTGGTCACCGGAGTCTCGAGGTCGGTATAGTAGAATCCGTAGTAGGTCTCGTTGTCGGTCCCGTTGTGGGTCACGGTCACGGTGGCCCCGTCAACATCCAGGGCGCTAGCCTTGACTTCGAACACGATGGTGCTCTGGTCAATTTCGGGCTTCTCCGGACGCGGTTCCTCGGGCTTCTGGCAGGCCGTGAGGGCCAGGGCCAGAAGTGAGGCCGACATAAGAAGGGATTTGATTGATGTATTCATGTCCTAAACTAGTTTGCTGAAAGTGTTATGCCGTTCTCTGAATATACGAAGGGCAGGTTGCCGGCTTCGTTGTCGAACAGGGCGATCCAGGGCAGCTGAATCTCGCTTGCATCCTCGCTGAAGGTGAAGACGAGAGACTGCGCGAGTCCGTATCCGTCGGAGCTGTAGTCTGAAATGGGCGACAGCAGATAGGGGCTGGCGTTGATGTCGGCGCCGTATCCCGCCACGGTGAAGGTCACGGTCCTCGCATCGAGGTCAAGTTCTCCGGTGATGTAGTTCATGCGCCCGGAAACATAGCTTGTGCCTGCTTTTTCCTGAACATAGGGGTCGATGTCGTAGAAGGTGACGGTGGAGAGGTCATCGGACAGCTCGACCTTCACGACATGGTTCTCGTATGCGAGTGCGCCCTGTGAGGCGGTGTTGGAGTCAGGCTCGTAGGTTCCCACATACTGTGCGGCAATCTTGTAGTACCAGGGGATGTCGGGTACGTCCACGGTGATTCTCTCGGAATATACGGCGCCGTCGGTGGTCGCCGCCATTGCCTTCACGTAGTTCGTGGCGCCGGCCGCTACATGGACGGTCATCCTGTAGGTTCCGTTGGCGGGTTCCTCGAGCAGAGTCACGGATGATTCGGTGAATCCTGCGTCCTGACCGGACAGAAGTCCGAGCTCCAGGCTGTCCATGTCTGCGGTCACTCCGCCGAAGGTCACGTCAAGAGTGACGGTCTGGGCGTATTCGTCCACCTCTATGGTAGAGGCATCGATTGACACTTCGGGCAATGCTCCCTTCGCTGCAAACCCGGCCTCGACCTCATCGAGTTCGAGCACTTTGTTGCAGGAAACGAAAAGCAGCGCGGGAAGAGCCATATAAGAAAGCAATTTGTTCATTTTCTTCAATATTTAACGTTATGCCGTTTCTCCGCTATAAGGATTCTGCTCATCTTCACCGATATAGTCGTTGTTGTCGATTTCGGACTGAGGAATCTGGAAGTTCCAGAGGTCGCTGTGTGCAGGCACGACAAGCTGACCCCATACAGGATGGTTGGTTCCGTTGTAGGTGCGGTCGATTCCGAGGCCGTTCCTGCGGAGATCGAAGTATGAGAAGCCTTCGCCCCAGAGCTCGATTCTCCTCTGGAGAAGTATCTCGTCGACAGTCGCAGTGCCGTTCCAAGCGGGATTCCTGTACTGCATCAGCTCCCCGAGCACCGTGGAGGCCTCACCGGTTTTGCCCTGGCGTGCATAGCCTTCAGCCTCGATGAGGTACATTTCCGCTGCCCTCATGTATAGATAGTCCTGAAGCCACTGGTCCATGAAGCCGAACTTCCGTGAAGCGTAGGGCCTCTTTCCTCCGGCCATGGGAGCTGAAGGATCTCCGTCGGGTCCGTTGAACAGTGCCTTGCGCCAGTCGGTGTTGGGAATCTCGTCGTAGAGGCCTCTGTCGATCAGCTTCGAAGGCTGGTCAAGTCCGGCATATCCCTCGCACTCGTTCGACATGTTGGAGAAGAAGGAGGCATATACGGTCTGGGTCTCCGTCGTGTGGTTGAATCCCCACATGACCTCGGGGTCCTCGATATCCATGAATCCTGACTTGAGTCTTTCCTGATCCATCAGGGTGTAGCCCTGACGGGCGGCATGGGCTGCCGCTGCGGCCTTGTCCCACTGCTGGGTGAAGAGATAGTACCTCGCGGCGATACCCTGGGCGACAGAGTAGTCTATCTCGTTCTTGGAGCCTCTGGTATAACCGTCGAGGAACTTGAGCGCCTGCTCGATGTTGTACTCGATGTGCTCCATCACGATGTTCATCGGGACGCGGCCCTGCCTTTCGCTGACGAGGTCGGCAGGAATCTGGTCTCTGGAGGCGTACACGATAGGAATCGTGGGCGCATCGGTCCTGAGCACCGCGTTGGGAGTGGTGCCCTCGACGGGATCCTGGAAATACAGGATAAGGTTCATGTATGCCAGAGCTCTCGTTGCGTATGCCTGTCCGAGATAGCCCCTCGACGTGGCATCGGTGGGATCCTCCTCGGGAACGAAGAAGTCAATGATGGAGTTGGCGTTGTTGATCATCGTGAAGAACTGGCTCCAGAACTGGGCGACACGCACGTAGATGGCGCCGCCGTAGGAGAACTGATAGTCGAAAGCACCCCAGTTCTGCTGTCCTCCGAATGCTATGTCCTGACCCATGAAGTCACCGAGCATCCCGATTGACATGTAGCCGAAGTCGTCGTGACCGTCATAGGTCGACAGTGCGGTCACCATCCAGGAATAAATTCCCTGGACGTACGAATTCAGGAAGGCGGGATCCTCGGAGACCATCTGGGACGCGTTCGACCCCGTCAGGTAACTCGTGTAGTCCACGTCGAAGCTCTTCTCGCACGATGTCAGCGCGACTAATCCTGCGGCGAGCGTTATCAGATATTTTTTCATTGTATTCATCATTTTCGTCTCCATCATTTAAAAAGTGAAGGAAATACCTGCGGAAATGGTCCTCAAAGCGGAGTAGGTGAATCCTGTCTCTCCGGAGAATGACTGCCGGACATCGAGACCTCTTCTCGCTGAAGTGTACCAGAGGTTGTCTCCGGTGAGGAAGATCCTGAGGTTCTGGATGTCAAGCTTGTCGGTGAGGCTCCTGGGGAAGGTGTAGCCGAGGGTGACGTTCCTGAGGCTCAGGTAGGAGGCCTTGGTGAGGAAGCGGGTTGAGGTCTGGCTTGCCTCAAGGTCACCGTTGTCGAGTCTCGGAACCTGGCTGTCGGTGTTCTGCGGGGTCCATCTGTCGAAGATGTCCTTGTGCCAGTTGGTGCCGACTGTGCCGGCGCCCATCATGGACGCGTAGTTGGAGTCGAGGGTCCAGCCGCCGAGCTGATATGCGAACGAAGCGCTGAAGTCGAATCCGTAGGCTGACAGGAATGTCGAGAATCCGCCGTAGAGGTCTGGAATAGCGCTCTTGCCGGTCGCCCTGTGGGTTGCATTGGTCGCGCTGTATGTGGTCCCCTCGAACTCTCCTCCCTTTCCGCTCTGGCTGTAGACGTTGTACATCGCGCGTCCGTTCTCGGGATCCACGCCCGCCCATTCCAGGAGATAGAAGTCATAGAGCGAACCTCCCAGCTCCCTCCAGTATGTCCCGTTGTTGTAACCGGTCTGGGGCTGGTCGGAGGGCAGCTTCGTGATTTCATTCTTATAGTGGGTTCCGTTCAGTGAAACCGTCCACAGCACGTCCGGCGTCTTCACGAGGTCGGCGCTGATTTCGAACTCGATACCTGTGTTCTTCATGTCCATGTCGTTGACCAGCTGCGACGAAGGCTCTCCCTGGCTCGGGGCGAGCGGACGGTAGTAGATCATGTCCTTGGTCTCCTTGATGAAGAAGTCGGCGTTGATAGAGAGCCTGTCGAACAGCCTGGCCTCGAAGCCTGCGTTGAAGTTGTCGGACTTCTCCCATGTCACGTCGGGGGCCGCGCGGAAGACTTTCACGATGGAAGCCTCTCCGTCGATTCTGCTGATGGAGTAGAGATCCTCGTAGACCTTGGTCACGCCGATGTTGTCGTTGCCCTGCGTCCCGTAGCTGGCCTTGAACCTGAGAGCGTCAACCCAGCCGACACCGAGGAGGAATCTCTCCTGCTTCATGTTCCAGGATGCACCCACCGACCAGAAGTCGCCCCACCTCTTGTCGGGAGCGAATCTTGATGATGCGTCCATGCGGTAGGAGGCCGACAGGTAATACTTGTTGGCATAGTTGTATTCGGCGCGGCCGAAAATTCCCTGGAGGAAGTACTCGGTAGTCTGGGAAGTGAGATTCTGATAGACCACAGCGTTGGCGAAATCCGAAGTGTTGGGATCCACGAAATTGGTCATGTGCCCGGACAGGATGTAGCTCACATCGCTCTTGGTCTCGTGTCCAAGCAGAATGTTGAGGCTGTGGTCGCCGAATGTGGGGGTGTAGTTGAGCAGCTGGTTGGCGTTCAGAGCCGAGTAGCGGTTCGTCTGCTGCTGCCCGCGTCCGTTCACGGTTGCGGCATCGCCTCCGACAGGGGTCGTATAGTAGTCGTACTTGTCGAGAAACACGTCGTAGGCCACGTTGGCGGTGAACTTGAGGTCCTTGAGAATCTGGATGTCAAGGTAGCCGCGTGAGGAGATGTTGTCGGAGATTACCTCGTTCTTGGAGGTCATCAGCTGGCCGTAAGGGTTGCTCAGCTGGCCGTAGGGACGGTTCTCGCCCCAGTCGTAGAGGGGTTCGCCGTTGGCGCCGTACTGCCTTTCGCCGGTCTCCAGGTCATATTTGTAGATCGGGTAGATTGGTGCGATGCTCTGTCCGAAATAGAACAGGTTGGAGAAGTTTCCGCTGTTCTCGGAAGAGTTGTAGAGGTTCTGGGTGGTGTTGGAGTATGCCACGTTCAGACCCACCTTTATATACTTGCCTATGGTCTGGTCCACTTTTCCGCGGACCGCGATTCTGCTGAAGCCTGAGCCGGGCACATATCCCTGGTCGTCGAGATACGACACGGACATGTATGCCTGGGTGTTGTCGGAACCGCCGCTGGCGGTTACATTGTATTCCTGGCGTATGCCGTTGCGGAACACGTCCTTGTTCCAGTTGTCAGTCCACTTGAGATCGTAGGCGTAGGGGCTGAGTTTTCCGGTGGTCGGGTCGATGAGCTCGGTATTGCCGACTCCCTTATATACATTGTATAAGAGATATTCGTTGATGAGAGAGCCCGATGCGTATGCATTCGCCTGTCCGAGTGACATCTGGCCGCCGTAGTACACGGAGTTCCTGATGGACTCCCAGGTCAGCTCGTAATAGTCACCGGGATTGGTGATTACGTCGTATGTCGGCACGCCTCGGGAGTTCACTCCCACCTTCGCGTCGAAGGTCACGCTCACGCGGTCGGCAGTTCCCCTCTTTGTGGTTATTATTATCACGCCGTTGGAACCTCGGGCTCCGTACATTGAGTTGGCAGCGGCGTCCTTGAGCACGGTGATGGACTCGATGTCGTTGGACGAGATGGAATTGAGGCTGCCCTCATAGGGAACGCCGTCCACCACGAGCAGGGGTGACTGCGAGGCGGACACCGAACCTAGGCCGCGGATGATTATGTCCGCCGATGAACCGGGGGTGCCGGATGAGCTTGAGGTCTGGAGTCCGGCCACCGCACCTTCAAGGGACTTGGAGATGTTGGACGAGCTCATGGACTGGAGCTTTTCGCCGCTGATCTGCTCGGCGGCTCCGACGAATGATGATTTTTTCTGTACTCCGTAGGCCACGACGATAGTCTCGTCGATGAATTCGTTGTCGGGTTCAAGCTCGGCGTTGACGAAGGTCTTGCCCTCCACGGCAATCTCCTGCGTCATGTAGCCGATGGAACTGAACTCCAATGCTCCGTCTGCGGGCATCTCGATGGCATAATAGCCGTCGGCGTCTGCGGCGACTCCTTGAGTCGTGCCCTTGACAATGACGGATGCGAACGGAATACCTTCGCCCGTGGATGCGTCGGTCACGTTTCCGGTCACAGTGATGTTCTGCGCAGAAACGCCGACCGCCAGCAATACCGAAAGGGCGGCAAGAAACAGTTTCGCTTTTTTCATAAGCACTTACTTTAATTGAACAATATATACTAACTACACGTTTCGTCAGAATCTGCCCATTTTAAGGGGCGTTTTCATAAGCAAATTTCTCGCAAAACTAGCAAATAATTTTAGAAATCCAAGTTTCTAAGCTATTGATTTACAATTTACCGAAAAAAGGATTAAAATCATATCTGATTGAGGCGGTTACAATTCGATATAATTTGCCGCCATAAAACAACGATTCGTAAGCAAACTATCCCGTAATAACTGCATTTTGCTGATTCTGCACCTTCAGGCATCTATTTAATGTGTTACGGTGAATCTTGTACATGCGGGCCATTGCGGTCTTCGTGGCGCCGCCGGCGAGCATCTCGTTGATTCTCGGAAGGTCTGCCATGACCCTGCTGAGCTTGACCGAAGGGCCCGGAGGCCGCCCGAGATGCACTCCCGCCTGCTTTCTAGCAGCAAGCGCCTCGCGGGTGCGCTGCGATATGAGGTTCCTCTCGATTTCGGCGGCGAGTGCGAACGCGAACGCTATTATCTTGGAATTGATGCTGTCGGAGAGGTTGAAATTGTCCTTGATCGTACGGATATGAATCCCTTTTTGGGTGCACGCGTTCAGCACCGACATTATCATCAGCATGTTGCGCCCCAGCCGCGAAATCTCCGTGCAGACCAGCAGGTCTGACCTTTTCATCCTGCGTATGGTGCGCCCGAGCTTGCGCTTTTCCCAGCGCACCGTGCCGGATACGGTCTCCGTAATCCAGAAGTCGATGGCCAGCTCGTGCCTGGCGCACCATTGTTCGATTTCAAATCTCTGATTCTCAAGCGTCTGAGTCTGCGTACTGACTCTGATGTATGCGTATGTTGCCATGGTGGTTGAATTTTGGGATGGTAATTTCTCTGTGCACAAAAAAACGCCCCTTTTATAGGGCAGCGGTTAGAAAGATAACGTGTAGTTAGTATATAATGTTTAATTAAAGTAAGTGCTTATGAAAAAAGCGAAGCTGTTTTTAAGCGCCTTCTCGGCGTTTGTGACGCTTTGTGCATTTGCCCAGGACAGGGAAGTGTACGGAGTCATCACCGACGCGTCTTCAGGCGAAGGCGTTCCGTTCGCATCCGTCATGGTAAGCGGTACCATGAACGGAGTTTCATCGGATGCAGACGGTATCTATTCCATCAACGCACCTTCCGACGCAGTGCTGAAATTCTCAGCGATCGGCTATGAAGAACTGGAAGTCGAGATAAACGGAAGGACCGAGGTGAACGTGGAGATGACTCCCGACACCGAGGTGCTCGAGGAGACTGTGGTCATAGGATACGGTTCGGCGAAGAGCGTGGAGCACCTCGTAGGTTCAGTCCAGACCGTGAATTCGGAGACCCTCAAGAACGCGCCTTCTTCTTCAGCCCTCGACCAGCTCCAGGGCCAGGTTGCAGGTCTGCAGGTTCTCACGATGTCCGGAGTCGCCGGAGACAACGCGGTGTCCATGACCCTTCACGGAGTCGGCTCCCTGAACTCCAGCACCACCCCTCTCTATGTGATTGACGGTATCCCTTCATCATCCCGTGCCATCATGGCGATGAACCCCAACGATATCGAGAGCATCAGCATCCTCAAGGACGCGGCCGCCACTTCAATCTACGGTTCACGTGCCGCCAACGGCGTCGTTTACGTGACCACCAAGGCCGGTTCCTACAACGAGGACGCTTCTGTGACAGTGCGCTCACAGTACGGAATCTCCACCTTGGCGAGCATGAAGCTCTACAACAACATGATGAGCGGCTCCGAGCTCATGGACTTCTGGGTGAGGTCAGGCCTCCACAGCGAGTCCTGGGTAAAGACCAACTATATCGACAAGGGCTTCACCCATGACACCAAGTGGTACGAGTACTTCATGAACGTGGTTACTCCCCAGTACCAGAACGACATCACCATCGAAGGAGGCGGAAAGACCGTCGCTTACATGGTATCAGCCTCCCAGTACCACCAGGAGGGCTACACCATCGGAAACTTCTACGACCGCTACACCCTGCGTTCCAACCTGCAGGGACATCCCAACAACTGGCTCAAGTTCGGCGTGAACCTCAACCTCTCGCTCGACTCCAACCAGCAGAACGGCAACTGGGGTTCGTCCGCCGACAACTCCAACTATATGGCCGGAGGTCTGTCCTACCTCCTCAACCCTCTGTTCCCGGCGCTCGACGAGAACGGCAACGTGTATGAGGATTACTTTCCCGACCTGGGAATGTTGAATCCCAATTACTATATTGAGAACATGCCCGACGTCACCGACCGCTACGGTGTCAACGGAAGCGCATACGTGGAAATCGAGCCCGTGAAGAACCTCAAGTTCGTGAGCAGGGCCGGTATTGACGGTTCCATCAGCTTGAGGAACGCCGGCTCTTCGGCTACCATGGCCAATGATTTCGGCTACACTTCCGCGGTATTGAAGGACAGCTACATCAACTATACCGCGACTGTCACGAATACTCTCGAGTATTCGATGGACATAGACGTGAACAACAGGTTTTCAGTGCTTCTCGGACAGGAGGGCATCATCAACGACTACAGCCTGTTCGAGGCATACGCCGAGGGCTACACCGACGACAGGACCCAGATCCTCCAGAACGGTCAGCAGTCTACCTACCGCGTATACGAGGAATCCACCCAGTCCAAGTTCCTCTCTTTCTTCGGACATGCCGACTACTCCCTGTTCGACAAGTACTATGCCGACGTGACCGTGCGTAACGACGCATCCTCACGTTTCGGCTCCGCAGTCAGGAACGCGACCTTCTGGTCAGCCGGTCTCAGGTGGAACATCAGGAGGGAGCCTTTCATGGCCTCACAGGGATGGATCAACTCCCTCGACCTCAAGGCCAGCTACGGTACCCAGGGTAACGCGGAAATCGGTGACTATGAGTCCCTCGGTCTCGTAGGCGCCAGCGGAAGCTATCAGGATAATTCTGGTCTCGCGGTAATCCAGCCCGCCAACAACCAGCTGACCTGGGAGCAGCAGGCCCTGCTGACCGTAGGCCTTTCCGGACGCGTATTCGACCGCGTCGACTTCGCCTTCGAGTTCTACGACAGGACCACCTCCTCCATGCTGATGGACGTGCCCAATCCCTACACCACCGGTTTCGACGAGGTGATGCAGAACGTGGGCTCGATGAGCAACAGGGGTATCGACATCACCCTCGGCGTGGACATCCTCAGGGGCTCTGACCACTTCCTCAGGTTCAATACCACCTTCAACTACAACCACTCCAAGATTCTCGAGCTGTTCGACGGAAGGCAGCGCTGGGAGATTGCAGGCACCGGAGTCGCATACGTAGTGGGCCAGCCCGTATCCCTCTACTATCCTATCTATGCGGGCGTCGACCCCGCCGACGGTCAGCCCATGTGGTATCTGCCCGGTGAGAACAAGGACGTGACCACCATGGATCCCGAGAGGGTCACCAAGACCTTCAACGAGGACGAGCTGATACAGAACACCGGCAAGCAGATATTCGCTCCCATCACCGGAGGCTTCACTCTGGCCGGAGGCTGGAGGGGCCTTTCAGTCCAGGCAGACTTCTCCTACGTGCTCGGCAAGAACATGATCAACAACGATGCGTTCTTCTATGCCAACCCGAACACCGCTCCGACCGAGAACCAGAACAAGGACGTGGCTGACTTCTGGACCCCCGACAACACTGATGCCAAGTATCCCGACTGGAGTTCCGGCGTTCAGATGCAGTTCGACTCCCACCTTATCGAGGACGCTTCCTTCCTGCGTCTGAAGAACCTCCAGATAGGCTATTCTCTCCCTGAGAGCCTCCTTGCATGGTCAAACGGCGTGCTCAAGGGCTTCAGAATCACCGTCACGGGACGTAACCTCCTGACCTTCACCAAATACTCCGGAATCGACCCTGAGCTCAACCGCAACATCGCACTCGGAGTCGCCGGTAACTCCAAGCAGGTGCTCGGAGGTATAGAGATTACTTTCTAGTCAAACAAAGAGGATATACAATATGAAGAATATAATCAAATATATAGCGGCAGGCGCCCTTCTGGCCGGCACGGTATCCTGCAATCTGGATCTCATGCCCAAGGGTACCATAAGCTACAATCCCGGAGACCAGCTGATTACCAGCGAGTCCGACCTCGAGGGCTTCGAGGCGAACGTGATGTACTGCTTCAGGGCATGCGAGTCCGGGACCTTCGACATGCTGCCCGACGTTATGGTCAACTATTTCAACGCCGCTGCGGACTATGGCAACAACATGGGGCCCGAGCACAGGGGCGACGATTCCTTCGGCCCGAGCAGCGAGTTCGTGGAGCTGAACTGGTCGAATCCCTATGTATCAATCAAGAACTTCAACATCTTCATCGAAGGTGCCAGGGTTGTCCCTGAAGAGCTCAAGTCAGCTGCGGACGTAGCGAGGGGAGAGGCTTTCCTCGCCAGGGCTTTCGCCTACATGCATCTGGCAAGGCATTTCGGCAAGGTATACAACCCTGAGACCGCAGACCAGGATCTCTGCGTGCCCATCGTGACCGAATATGACCAGAACGCGCGTCCTGCAAGGTCCACTGTCGCCGAGGTCTATGAGCTGATCAAGGCCGACCTCGACTCTGCAGCATTCCTGCTTGCGGGAGTTCCCGGTGAGGTGAGGGCCCAGCGTCCCACCATCGACGCGGTGAACTTCATGTATGCCCGCTACTATCTCGACACCCAGGACTACGGTCAGGCTGCAAGCTATGCCCAGAGGGTGATTGATTCCGACGCCGGATATTCCCTCTCCAGCACTGCGACGCAGATGGCGAACGAGTGGTCTTCGGACAACGGCAACGAGCCCGTGCTCCAGTTCTACGCATCAGCCTCCGAGGGTGTCGGCGGACATGCGGTCTACACCAACATGAGCAACGACCCTGACAGGGGACTCTACTATCATGCGCAGTATATTCCTTCCCAGACTCTGCTCAACGCCTACGATGCGAACGACCTCAGGCTCGCACAGTGGTTCGACAGCGGCGACTATCCTTCATTCCACAACGGAACCTGGTACAACGAGGGAAGCTCGCAGTTCTCCGTATTCACCAAATACCGTGGCAATGCGGATCTCAACCCTTCGTCCGAGGTGCCCAACTCCGGACATGCGGTCAAGCCCTTCCTCATCAGCGAGATGTACCTGATTGCGGCCGAGGCGAACTTCGAGGCCGGCAACACCGCTGCCGCGACCACCGCACTGCAGACCCTGCAGCGTGCAAGGCGTGCGACGGCAACCCCCGCCACCGAGGAATACATCCACAACGAGTGGTATCGTGAGGTGGTGGGTGAAGGCTTGTACTTCAGCTGCCTCAAGAGGTGGGGTGAGGGCTTCAGCGGACGTCCCGCCCAGAGCGGTGCCGCGAACGCCGTGGCCACCGGAGCCAATTTCGCCGACAAGGTGATGGCTGCCGACGATGTCCACTTCAACTGGCCCATCCCTACTCACGAAATGCAGACCAACCTCAACCTCGTGCAGAACGAGGGTTACGGAGTAACTGTTGTAGAGTAATTCAGATAAATTGAGAATCATGAACAAGACGTTTTTCAAAATAGCGGCCGGAGCTGTGCTCGTGTTCGGTCTTGCGGCCTGCAACCAGAAGATCGAATACACCACTTCGTCCTTCGTGGCCTTCGACGCCTCTTCGCTGACCGTCAGGGAGGATGCGGGATCCGTGGTGATTCCGGTCTATGCCTACACCAAGGACGGCGATCTCGCCTTCCCCAGGTCTGAGGGTGCTAACACTACCGTGACCTTCGAGGTCGTTGAGAACACCGCCCATGCCGGCGAGAACTTCTCCATCGAGCCTGCGAACGGGGTTCTGACCTTCGACGGCACTTCGGAAGGTGCAATCAAGGTCAACATCGTGGATATTGAAGGAAGCAACGGCGAAGCCCAGTTCACCATCCGCATCCTCAGCGCCTCCGACGGCTATACCCTCGGCGGGCTCAGGGAGATTACCGTGACCATCCAGGATACCGACAATCCTCTTGCCGACATCCTTGGAACCTATACTTCCAACACTCTCCAGGATGCACAGGGAGCAAGCGCCACCTTCGAGATTACGGTTTCCGCAGTGGAAGGATCGCTCGACCAGGTCACCATCGACGGAATCGCCGATATGTTCGCTCCTCTCGGGCCCGAACCCCTTGTCGGAGTGGTCAGCGGCGGTATGATCAACGTTGCCGCCGAGCAGGTCATCACCAACTACGACGGAGAGGATATCATGTTCTACGGAATATCGGAGTACAGTAGCCAAGGAGTCGCCCTTGACAACTGGTACCTGAGGATTGAGGATGACGGCACCCTGACCACCGAGTACGGCTGGTTCCTGGGCTACCTTGATGGCAACAGCATAAGCTACTATGACATGTACTTCCCTCAGGAGGTTATCTTCACCAAGAAGTAGGACATAGTCTCTGTCTTTTACAGCTGAAAGTCCGTTTGAGCCCCATGGCCCTTGCGGACTTTCTGCAATAAATCTCGTATATTTGAATGATGAAACCCAAGCTTCTCCTGCTATCAGTCCTGTCCCTGCTCTCCAGTGTTGCCGCCGGAGCGGTAGAATACGAACCTACTACCACCTGGCCGTATGTCTATGAAGATTTCAGGGAGGGAAGGATAGTCACACACAGGGGCAATACCCTGAACTACGACAAGCTCAACGTGAACATCGCGAACGGGCGCGTCCACTATGTCGAGAACGGCATCATAATGCAGGCCGACCTGAATACCATAGCCCTGCTCGTGATAGGGGATGACTCCTACATGTGCGTGGAGGGCCGCATGATGAAGATTGTGAAGAACACGGCCAGCAGCGCGGTCCTGCTCAAGACGGTCATCGACGCCGATGCCATGAGCAGTTCCGACATAGGCTACGGCAAGTCCTCGATAGCGTCCACCTCCGGACTCTCCCTGTCCGCCCTGAACAGCGGGATGGACTATTCCGTGAACCGCAGCCTCGACGACCTCGTGAGCGAGAGGTCGGAAGGCCAGGTCCTAGAACTGAGGGAAATCAGCGGCATCTATTACAAGGGTCGCTTCGTGCCGGCCTCGAGGGTGGACGTGCTCGGAATCCCCGGCATCGACAAGGATGCCGTCAAGCAGTTCATCAAGACCGAGAAAATAAAGTTCAACAGGACCGACGACCTCGCTGCCCTCGTTGACTATCTGTATACCCTTTAAGGATTTATGAAAAGGAACAATTATCTGCTTTTGTGCATGGTTGCGGCAGCTGCCGTATTCTCCTGCACCAAGATTGAACTGGAAGAACCGCAGACGACCGGCGGGACCGGGATTCAGCCGGATGCGGCCTACACTTCCGAAGTGGCGGTCAAGTTCGATGAAGAGACCGCAGCCCTGCTCGGAGACGATTTCTCCGCAGGCAAGCTCTACACCAAGTCAATGCCCTTCAACGAGCTCGTCGACGAGCTCGGGATAACTTCCGTCAGGAGGATTTTCTCCGATGACGAGCGTTTCCTCGAGAGGCAGCGCCGTTACGGTCTCCATCTCTGGTACGCAGTGACCCTGGATCCGGAGCGTTCGGCCGTGACCAAAGCTGCTGACGACCTGGCCCTGCTGCCGGGCGTCATCGAGGCCGAGCCTGCGCGCAAGGCGAAGCTGACCGCCTTCAACGACCCTTATTATTACCAGCAGTGGGGCTTCTACAATGATTCGGGCGCCGACATCAACGTGGAGCGCGTATGGGATGAGTACACCTGCGGTTCCGAGGAGGTTATTGTCGCCGTGGTCGACCAGGGAGTGGACCTTGACCACGAGGACCTTGCTGCCAACTGCATCCCCGCCGGCCCCGGAGGAAGCCGCAATTTCATGTCGGGAGCCGGCAGCTACAACGTTGAGGCAGGAGAGCACGGCACGCACATTGCCGGAGTCATCTCGGCCGTCAACAACAACGGCATAGGAGTCAGCGGAATAGCCGGCGGTGACGCTGAGCGGAGCATCAGGGGCGTGCGCATCATGTCATGCCAGGTCGGAGACTCCGAATACATTGAGACCATGGCAGCGGCTGAAGCCATACGCTATGCCGCCGACAACGGGGCCCTCATCGCCCAGAACAGCTGGGGCTCCGACTATGACCTCGACATGAACGGAATAATCAGCGCTGATGAGCTGCAGAGGGCGAGTGAGGACGAGATATCGTCATACGAGAAGGCGGCAATCGATTATTTCGTCGACAATGCAGGCTGCGACAATTATGGCAATCAGCTCCCCGATTCTCCCATGAAGGGCGGAATCGTGTTCTTTGCGGCGGGCAACGAAAATATCCCCTACGGAGTCCCTGCGGACTACGAGCGCGTGGTAGGAGTCGCGGCGGTGGCTTCCAACAGCAGGAAGGCCAGCTATTCGAACTATGGCGACTGGGTGGACATCTGTGCGCCCGGATCATCGATATACAGCACCATCCCGGACAACAGGTACGCCAATATGAACGGAACCTCGATGGCCTGTCCTTTCGCCAGCGGTGTGGCGGCCCTGCTGATTTCGGAGTTCGGAGGCCCCGGCTTCACCAATGACATGCTTCGTGAGCGGATAATAGGCGGAGCCAACCCCGATATCATTACTTCAAGCGAGAACATCGGCCCCATGCTCGACGCCTACGGAGCCTTCACCTACGGAGGCTCGATTCCTCCCGAGCCTGTGGAGGACTATGAGGTGCAGGGACTGGGCGGCAGCATAGCCTTCGAATGGACCGTGACCGCCGACGAGGACAACGGCAAGGCGTTCGGCTACCTGCTTCTTGCCTCGGCCGACAGGTCTCTGCTTGAGGGCGTCGATCCCAGGAATCTTCCCGAGGATGTTGCCAGCGCCGTGGTCACGGTGGATGACAGGAACGTGGGCGACGCAATCGGCGGCCGGATTCCTGATCTCGACTTCTCGGCAGCATATTACGTTACAATCACGGGCTACGACTATCAGCACAACTATTCCGCCCTGTCGGAGATAAAGGCAGTGAGCACCACGTCCAACAACGCCCCCGTAATCGCCTCGGAGGAGACGGGAAGGATAGAGATCCGGCCGTTCCAGACCGTGCGCCGCAGCTTTACGGTCACCGACCCTGACGGGCACAATATGAACATGAGCTTCGAAGCGGGTTCCGATGCGGCGACCTTCACCGAAGGAGACGCGGAGAACGAGTGGGTGCTCACCGTCGTCGGCACCGCGGCCCCTGTCGGAGACTACAGCGCGAAAATCAGCTTCACCGACGCTTACGGTGCATCGGCCTCCGAGACCGTGGAGTACAGCATACTTGAAAACCGTGCGCCCGTCGCGACCGGCGCTGCCGAAGACGTGCTTCTCACCCGTGTGGGCGAGGCCGTCGAAATCGATATGGCCGGGCTGATCAGCGACCCCGACGGAGAGACCCTGAAGTGGAGCATCGCCAACAGCAGCCCCGGCACGGTCCATGCCACCGTGACGGGTAACATGGCCTACGTGACCGCACTGGCGTTCGGAAATGCCGAAATCACGGTCACCGCGACCGACGTCATGGGAGAGCAGTGCTCGCTATCCTTCAGCGTGGTCGTGAAGAACCCCGAGTCCCCGCTGGAAGTGTTCCCCAACCCGGTGAGCGACTATCTCAACGTGCGCACTCTCGACGAGGCGGAGACGACCATCAGGATAAGCACTTCGACCGGAGCCCTCGTATATGACGAGACCTCGCAGGTCAGCGTGTTCGACCCCGCAGTGATTGACATGCGCGGCTATGCTCCCGGCAAATATACCGTGAACGTCAGTTTCGGTGGCGGCGAGTACACCCGTACGGTCGTGAAATTGTAACCAGAAGACATGAAGATGATGAAAAAGCATATTGTATTCTCGGCGGCTGCCGCTTTGCTGACCGCCGTCCTTTCAGTTGACGCTTCCGCCCAGGAGTCTTCGGCCATGGCTTTCGGCCGTGTGTCCCATGACCCTGCCGCAATGGCCATGGGCGGCACCGGGACGGCTTCGACGACGAATGTCGCCTACGCTTCATACAGGAACGCAGCAGCGGTTCCCTATTATGACGGGAAGCTGGATGTCGCCGCCGGCTACCAGATGTGGCAGGCTTCCGAGACCGGCAATGTCAGCATTGCGGGCGCATGGAATATCAACGGCAAGTTCGGCGTAACCGCCGGATTCACCTACGGAATGGGCGCGGCATACGATATCTATGATGCCGGCGGCTCCGTTTCAGGCTCCTTCTCTCCGTCGGAGATGCAGGCGGGCATAGGTCTGGGCTGGAAATTCATGCCCTGGCTGTCGGCCGGCGTCAACGTGAAGTATCTGGGCAACTCCCTGGCCGAGGGGGCTGGCTACGGGGCGGTGTCGTCCGATATCTTCCTGATGTCGCAACTTGACGGCCTCAGCCTTGCGCTCGGAGTCTCTTCCCTGGGCACGTCCGTCGAATCGGCGTCCGGCGACAAGTTCCAGCTGCCGGCTTCGCTGACCTTCGGCGCTGGCTATCTGGCGGAATTCGCGGAGGTGCACAGTGTGGAGCTGCTCCTTGACGCTGACTGGTATTTCATCGGGACGCTTTCCGCCGCCCTCGGCGCGGAATACTGCTGGGACGACATGGTTTCGGTGCGCGCCGGCTACCGCTACGGCGGCAAGTCGGTGATTCCCTCCTACGCGTCCGTGGGAGCCGGATTCAAGCTGTTCGGAGTCAGCCTCGACCTGGCATATCTGATAGCTTCCGGAGATTCTCCGCTGCAGAACACGCTTACCTTCGGTCTGGGCTACAGCTTCTGACAGCCCTGCCCGAATTCCGAAAGGTGCCGGCTCGTATCCCGAACCGGCACTCTTCGTATATCTCCTCATGTGGACAGGTCATCAAAGTGTTTCCTGCTTGAGGCTTTCGATGTACTCGTCTATCTTGCCGAGTTCCTCGCGTATGTTCAGGTGCTGGGGGCAGGCCTCCTCGCATCTTCCGCACCGTATGCAGTGGTCGGCCTGGCGGACGGTGGGGATGGCCTTGTCGTAGGCGAGGAGATAGCGGCGCCGTGTCCTGGCGTAGGCTTCCTGTTCGCTGCTCTTGACGTAGGTGCCGGCGTTGAGGTTGTCATTGTAGAATTTGAAGATGCCCGGGATGTCGATGCCGTAAGGGCATGGCATGCAATAGTTGCAGCCTGTGCAGCGCACCAGGGGATAGGTCTCCATCCTGGTCGCCACGTCCTGCAGCAGCTCCATCTCCTCATCGTTCAGGGGCTTGAAGTCGAGATAGGTGCGCAGATTGTCCTCGAGGTGCTCCATGTAGGTCATGCCGCTGAGCACGGTGAGCACCCGGGGGAAACTTCCCGCGAAGCGGAACGCCCACGATGCGAGCGAGCCTTCCGGATCTTTGGCCAGGAGCATGTCTGCGAGGGTCACGGGCATGTCGGCCAGGCGCCCTCCCCTGAGTGGCTCCATTATGACCACGGGAATCTCCATGCGGTCGAGCACCCCGTAGAGATACTCGGCGTTCGTGTTGTTCCTGCCGGCGTGCCTCCAGTCCACATAGTTCATCTGAATCTGCACGAAATCCCAATGGTACCTGGAATGCAGGCTCATGAGCTCGTCGAAGCCTTTCTGGTCGCCGTGGAAGGAGAATCCGAGGTTCCGTATGTTCCCGCGCTCCCTTTCGCGCATCAGGAAGTCCATGATGCCGGTGGAGCCGAAGCGTGTGTCGAAGGCCTGCATCCCTCCTATCGAATGCAGGAGGTAGTAGTCTATGTGGTCGGTCTTGAAGACTTCCAGCGAATTGCGGTACATCAGCACCGAATTGTCGTAGCTCCAGTCGGAGAAGTTGGAGAGCTTGGTGGCGAGCAGCCATTCCTCGCGCGGATGGCGGTTCAACGCGATGGAGGTCGCCTCTTCGCTCTTGCCTCCCAGATAGTTGGGCGAGGTGTCGAAATAGTTGACCCCGTGCTCCAGCGCGAAGTCCACCAGGCGGTTGACCTCGTCCTGGTCGATGCGGCTGACTCCGTTGTCATCGGTGACCATGGGCCATCGCATGCAGCCGTAGCCAAGCAGGCCGATTCCGGCGACATTTTCGGCCATCCTGCCCCCTGCGGGGAGTCCGTTGTTCTGTCCGGTGATGGCTGTCACGCCTGTCCCGGGCGTGCATGCGGCGACTCCGAGAGCCGTGGCTCCGAGGCCGGCAGTCTTCAGGAAATCTCTTCTGTCCATGGTTCTGTCAATTTAAGTCGTCTGGTCTGCCTTCTCTTCTGCGCAGGCGTTCATGTCCGTGTCCGGCATCTTCCGCTCCATCATGCGCGCAATTCTCCCCGCGAGGGGTAATCTGACCCTGATGCACGGAGAGTCCGTCCACGACGATGGCGCTTATCGGCCTCGACGGGCAGAGGAACTCGCAGGCCCCGCATCCCAGGCAGTGGTGCTTCGCGACCACGGGAACGGGGCGCGGGTAGCCTTCGGCCCTGACCATGTGTACGGCTCCTGTGGGGCAGTGGCGGGCGCAGTTGCCGCAGTCCTCCTTGTCAGTAGCGGCGAAGCATAGTTCCAGGTTCACCCTGGCCCTGCCTATGCTTACGGTGAGTTTCTCGTCTCTCTGTATGGGCTTTATCGCATCCGTGGGGCAGACATCTGCGCAGACCGTGCATTCGGGCCGGCAGTAGCCGTTCCCGTAGCCCATCTGCGGCTGCAGGAAATGCGCGATGTCGGTCGACGCCCTCAGCACATCGTTGGGGCAGTTGCTCACGCAGAGCTGGCATGCCGTGCAATGGTCGTAGAAATGCCGGACGCTCCATGCCCCCGGAGGCACTATGAGGCCTCTTCTCTGCGGAGTCTCCTTGTCGGCCACGTCCGCTAGTCCGCCGTCAAGGCGCTTGACCACCTGCGCGGAGGCGTCCAGTCCGGTGCCTGCGAGCGCTCCGGCCCCCAGGACTGTGGCTCCGGTGGCGAGGAAATTGCGCCTTCCCGAATCGGCCGGGGAGTCTTTCGCCGAAGCCCCGGCGGTACCGCTGTTCTTTTTCGGAAGTGCCGGCCTGAATCCTGCGAAGCGGTAGCTTATGGCGCCTTCGGAACAATTGTCGATGCAGTCGAAGCAGAGCACGCAGCGGCTGCCGTCCACGTAATGCTCCTCCATGTTGATGCACGAGGCCTTGCACCTGCTGCCGCAGCGCTTGCAGGCCGTACATTTGCTTTCATCTATGGTCAGGCGGAACAGCGAGAAGCGGCTGAAGATGCTGAGCAGGCTGCCGACCGGGCAGATGGTGTTGCAGTATGCCCGTCCGCGCGTCCATGCCAGGAATACCAGCAGCACAAAGGTGATTCCTGCGGTGATGAGCAGCGCCGGTGCGATGCTTTCGCCCTCCGCCAGTCCGGCGACGCTCCTGACCATGCGTCCGTAGGCGCTGTAGGGCGCAAGCAGGGTCAGAAAAAACTGGGCCGTGGTGAATGCGGAGACGATTGCGAACAGCAGTACGGCGAAGCGCACGGCTCTGTGCTCTTTCGTGTATGAGAAGCGCAGAATCCGGTTCTTCGCTTTCGGCAGCGTTGCGCCCCCGGCCTTGAGCTTCCTGAACTTGCGGGCCTGCCTCCTGTTCATGGTCTCGCCGAAACGGCGCCTGAACCAGATGACCAGGTCCTGGAAGACTCCCAGGGGGCAGATGACGGAGCAGTATAGCCTGCCGAGCAGCAGCGTGAGCAGCAGTATGCCCAGCAGTACGGGGATGTTGAGGGCCAGAAATGATGGCAGCAGCTGAAGGCTGGCCATCCAGCCCCACCATTGCCGGCCGGTCCCGACCAGCAGCAGGGTGATTCCTATCAGAAACACCAATGCCAGGATTATTCTGATTTTGCGCAGCATAGGGCGGATATTGTGCCTTTGGAAGTTCCGTCGGTGCAACTGTAGCTTTCAGGCTCGCGGAAGCCGGCCAGGAAGGCTCCGACCTCCATGCGTTTCTTTCCGGAGAGCTGCATGTCCTTTATGGACACCGCTCCGTCAGCCGTTGCGATTGCGAAGTAGGTCCTGCCATCGGAGAGCACCTGTCCGGGCCTGCCCTTCAGATTCGTTCTTTCGGCCTTGAAAATCTTGAGAGTCTGGGGCGCCGGATGCCTGTCGGAGACGAGCTCGGTGAATGCGGCGGGATGGGGGCTGAGTCCGCGTATCAGGTTGCAGATTGCGTCCGCGCTGTCGTTCCAGTCTATATGGCAGAGCTCCTTGCTTAGCTTGGGGGCCGGCCTGAGCACCTCCGCACCCTGGATGAAGGAGCGCTGTACGCGCAGCTCCACGTTGCCCTGGATAAGGGCTTCCGCCGTCTGCACCACGAGCTCGGAACCTATGCGGGCGAGCTTGTCATGCAGGCTGCCGGCATCGTCGCCGGGTTCAATACGGCATTCTTCACGGAAGATGATGCCTCCCGTGTCGATGTTCCTGTCTATCATGAAGGTGGTGACCCCCGTCCGCTTCTCCCCGTTGATCAGTGCCCAGTTTATGGGAGCCGCGCCCCGGTACTGGGGAAGCAGGGCCGCGTGCAGATTGAAGGTCCCGAGCCGGGGGATGCTCCATACCTCTTCCGGAAGCATCCTGAACGCCACTACGGCGAACATGTCGGGCTTCCAGGCCTTGAGCGCGTTGAGGAACTCGGGATCCTTGAGCTTCAGGGGCTGGAGCACGGGTATCCCATGCTCGACGGCGTAGCGCTTTACTGCGCTTTCGTTCACCTTGAGCCCGCGTCCGCTCTGCTTGTCGGCAACGGTCACGACGCCGACCACCTTGTAGCCGTTCCTGACGAGGGCGTCGAGCGGTGCGACCGCGAATTCGGGGGTTCCCATATATACTATGCGCACCGGACGGAAGAAGCGGCTTACCTTGCTCCTGATCCTGCGCCACCATGTCTTTAGCTGGTCCATGTTGAAAAGGTCGGAATCGTTTACGGCCTTCCAGGTCAGGAAGGCGCCTATGGGTATCAGTACGTATGCGGAGATGAAGGCTCCCGTGCCCGCATCGATGGCTCCGTCCCTGGCGAGCTTGGTGCCGGAGATGTCGACCACCCAGTAGAGCACGAAGAACAGCACCGAGATGATGGCGCTGGTGCCCAGTCCGCCCTTGCGTATGAGCGCTCCGAGCGGGGCTCCGATGAAGAAGAGTATGAAACAGGCGAGGGCCTGGGCGAACTTCTTCAGGAGTTCGATGTCGGTGTGCCGTATGTAGTAATCCTGCTCGAAGATATTGAACTTCATGTTGTTGATCTCGCCGCCGAACTGGGAGGCCTTCTCGGTCGCCCTCTGGTACGCCCTGAAGGTCTTCTCGGGACTGTCCCATTTCATGAATCCGGGGCTGCTGAACTCGGTTCTGCCGGGTTCGCGCGAGGCGGTGTCGAGCTGGGAACTTTCGAGGAAAGGCCTGAGTTTCTGCAGGCTCTCGAGGTTCACCGTGTGCATCGAGTCCAGATAGTGGTGCAGCGAATCGCTCTGGTGCTTGAGCTGGGCCGTGCTCATGGCCTTGGCCTGGTCGCCGAAGCGGCTGGAGTCGGACTTCTCGAAGCTGTAGTTGTCCAGCGGGATTATCAGCTCCTGCCTGTCGAAGTTGACGTGCTGGAGCACGAGGCTGGTGTCGGCGTAGCGCACCGTGTTGTCCTCTATGTAGTTGGAGCCGTTGAACAGGGTGAATATCAGGTAGTCCTTGTCCCTGGACATGCTGATGCGTGAGGAGTCGGCTATGGTCAGCGAGGTGTTGCCCTTGTTGCCCGTGTGGTCGTAGACCATGACTCCGTAGAGCATGTCGGTCTTCTTGTCCTGGTCCTCGACCCTCAGCACGTAGCCGTCGATGCCGTCATAGAAGGTTCCGGAGGGAATCTTGATTTCGTTCTTGGTCCGTCCTATATCGTCGCGCAGCGTGAAAATCTGGTTGTAGGCCTCGGGCACCAGCCTGTCGCCGATGAAATAGGCTCCCACCGCTATCAGGAAGGAGGCGGCTATGAGAGGGGAGATGATCCTGGAGAAAGAGACCCCGGCGGCCTTGATGGCCAGGAGCTCGTTGTTCTCCGCCATCTGGCCTACGACCATCATCGACGCCAGCAGGGTGGAGAGGGGCATCGCGAGCGGAAGTATGGTGAAAACTCCCCACATCAGGAACTCGAGAATCACCCCGAGCCCGAGGCCCTTGCCCACCAGCTCGTCGATGTATAGCCAGAGGAACTGCATCATCAGGATGAAGATTACGACCAGCAGAATCGCGACGAAAGGTCCGATGAACGCCTTGAGTATGAAACGGTCGAGTCTCTTCATCCTTCAGTGTGTGTGCTATGCTGCGGCCGCTGCTGCGTCGGCCAGTGCGGCGAGGGCTTCTTCAAGCCCTGCGGGGTTCTTTCCGCCGGCGGTCGCGAGCCCGGGCTGTCCGCCGCCTCCGCCCTGTATGAATTTGGCGGCTCCGCGTATGTCCTTGCCGGCGTTCTTGCCCCTGGCGACCAGGTCGTCGGAATACATCAGAAGCAGCTGCGGCTTGCCGTCGCTCAGGAATGCAGCCACGAGTGCGGTGTTGTGCAGGCTCTTCTGAAGTATCAGGGCCGCGTTGCGCATCATCGCGGAGTCGATGTTCCTGTCGGATACGAAAGCGGGGACGATGAGCCTGATGCCGTTGACCTCCTTGGCCTGGGCCTCGAGCATCTTGGCCATCTCGGCCGCCTTCTGGCGGTTGAACTCCTCGGCCTGCTTCTTGAACGTGGCGTTGTCCTCTATCAGCTTGGCTATCGCGCCGGCGAGGTCGGGCACGTTGTTGAAGAAGGAGCGGGCGGTCTTGAGCATGTGCTGCATACCGTATACGAACTGCTCGGCTTCGGCTCCGGTTACCGCCTCGATTCGGCGTATTCCGGCGGCTATCGCTGACTCGCTGAGTATCTTGAAGTATCCGATATGTCCGGTGGACGGGGTGTGGCAGCCTCCGCAGAGCTCGACGCTGGGGCCGAACCTGACCACGCGCACGCGGTCGCCGTATTTCTCGCCGAACAGGGCTATCGCGCCCATGCTGCGGGCCTCGTCCATGGTCGCGTCTCGCTTCTCCTCGAGGGGCAGGTCTTCGCGTATGAGCTCGTTGACCCTGCATTCCACCTGCATGAGCTGCTCGTCGGAGAGCTTCTCGAAGTGCGAGAAGTCGAAGCGGAAGTTCTTGTCGCATACGAACGAGCCTTTCTGCTCCACGTGCTCGCCGAGAATCTCGCGCAGGGCGCGGTCGAGCAGGTGGGTGCAGCTGTGGTTGCATGCTATGCGCCGGCGGCGTGCCGCGTCAACCTTGAGGGTGAAGCGTCCGCTGCAGTTCTGCGGAAGCTTTTCGGCTATGTGTATGGTGAGGTCGTTTTCCTTGATGGTGTTGAGGATGCGTATCTCCTCCCCGTCTTCGGAGACTATGGAGCCGCTGTCGCCGACCTCGCCTCCCATCTCTCCGTAGAAGGGCGTGCGGTCGAAGACCAGCTGGAGCATCTCCTTGTTCTTCTGCACCACGGTCCTCTGCTTGAGCAGCAGGGCTCCGGAGGTCTCCGTCACGTCGTAGCCGGTGAATTCCACGTCTTCGCCCTGATGGTAGACGGTCCAGTCGCCGAAGCTGTTGGCAGTGGCGTTGCGGGCTCTCTCCTTCTGTTTGCCCAGCTCGACGTTGAAGCTGTCGATGTCCACCTTGTAGCCGTGTTCGGCGGCGATGAGTTCGGTGAGGTCGATCGGGAAGCCGTAGGTGTCGTAGAGTTTGAAGGCGTCGGCGCCGGAGATTGTCCTGCAGTCGGCGGAGCGGGCGAGACAGTCGTCAAGCAGCTTGATGCCCCGGTCGAGGGTGCGCAGGAACGCCATCTCCTCTTCGCGCAGCACGTTCTCGATGAGCTTCTGCTGCTTTGCAATCTCGGGGTAGGCGGCGCCCATGTCGTGTACGAGCCGGTCCACGAGACGGCAGAGGAAGGGCTCGGTGAGCCCCAGGAAGGTGTAGCCGTAGCGCACGGCGCGGCGCAGGATGCGGCGTATCACGTAGCCCGCCTTCACGTTGGAGGGCAGCTGCCCGTCGGCGATGCTGAAGCTGATGGCCCTGATGTGGTCGGCTATGACGCGCATGGCAACGTCGGTCTTCTCGCTCTCGCCGTAGCGGTGTCCGGAGATTTTGCCTATTTCGGCGAGCATTCCGCTGAAGACGTCGGTGTCGTAGTTGCTGCGCTTGCCCTGAAGCACCGCACAGAGACGCTCGAAGCCCATTCCGGTGTCGATGTTCTTGGCGGGAAGCGGCTCGAGATGTCCGTCGGACATGCGCTGGTACTGCATGAACACGAGGTTCCAGATTTCAATCACATGAGGGTCGGACTTGTTGACGAGCTCACGCCCGGACTTGCCGCTGGCGGCCTTCTCCTCGTCGGAGCGTATGTCTATGTGTATCTCGGAGCAGGGGCCGCAGGGGCCGGTGTCGCCCATCTCCCAGAAGTTGTCGTGCTTGTTGCCCAGCAGGATGTGGTCCTCGGGAAGATGCTTGCGCCAGGCTTCGCGGGCCTCCTCGTCGAGCCCGGTACCGTCTTCGGCGGAGCCTTCGAACACGGTGGCGTAGAGCAGGTTCCTGTCGATGCCGTAGACCTCGGTGAGCAGCTCCCACGCCCAGTCGATGGCCTCGGTCTTGAAGTAGTCGCCGAAGCTCCAGTTGCCGAGCATCTCGAACATCGTGTGGTGGTAGGTATCGTGTCCGACTTCCTCGAGGTCGTTATGCTTTCCGCTGACCCTGAGGCATTTCTGTGAATCGGCGGCTCTCCTGTAGGGTGCGCTCGCGTTGCCGAGGAAAATATCCTTGAACTGGTTCATTCCCGCGTTGGTGAACATCAGTGTGGGGTCGTTCTTGACCACCATGGGAGCCGACGGCACCACGGTATGCCCCTTCGAGGCGAAGAAGTCGAGAAATTTCTGTCTGATTTCGTTGGAAGTCATAGTAATTCAATATGTGAACGAACCGCAAAATTACAGAAAAATCCCTATTTTTGCACGGATATGGCGAAATATGTTCTCAATCCGGAAACGCTGACATACGACTCTCCGTCCGAATCCAGATTCCGCAGGCCGCTCCGTGCGGTGCTGCTGGTTTTGCTGGGCGCCGCTCTGGTGTGCTTCTATTTCTGGCTCTATGTGTCGGTGCTCGGGCTCGACCTCCCGAAGACCGCCCTGCTGAAGCGTCGCCATGCCCAGCTGGAGGCCAGGATAAACGTGCTGAACACCGAACTGGACAGGAGCGAGCGGGCGCTGTACGGAATCGAGAGCCGCGATGATGACGTGTACCGCTCCATCTACGGACTTTCGCCCGTTCCCGAGGCGGTCAGGCATTCCGGGCTCGAAGGGGTGAACCGCTATGCCGAGCTCGAGCGGCTGGGGGCGAACTCCACGCTCAAGCGCACCGTGCTCCGGGCTGACGCCCTGATGAAGCGCGTTTACGTGAACAGCAAGTCTCTCGACGAGGTTTCGCAGGCCGCCGTGCAGTCGGGCGACATGATGTCGTGCGTGCCTAACGTGCCTCCCATTCTGCCCGAACCGGGAACCTTCTTCCTCTCCAGCCGCTTCGGCTACAGGACAGACCCGGTCTACGGCGACAGCCGCCGCCATCAGGGCCAGGATTTCGCGTCCTTCACGGGCAATCCCGTCTACGCCACCGGCGACGCCGTGGTGGAGAAGGTGACCTTCCAGTATCATGGCTACGGCAACGAGATAGTCCTGGACCACGGCTACGGCTACGAGACACGCTACGCCCATCTCAACACCATCGAGGTTGCGGAGGGCATGAAGGTGCACAGGGGCGACCGCATAGGCACGCTGGGCAACACCGGCAAGTCCACCGGGCCGCATCTCCACTATGAGGTCATCTATATGGGCGGGCGCGTGAACCCGATGAACTACATGGACATAGACATGCCGGTCGAGGAATATCAGGCCATGGTGGACCGCCGGCGCGGGGAATATGAGGACGGACACAGGATGAGCACCATGGAGCTTCTGCGCAGGGGGAGGGCGGAGAATGGCGGCAGGTGATTTCAGGCGCGGCGTCCGCAGGGTGCTGGAGTTCGACATCAGGAGCTTCAGCTTCCGCAAGGTGCGCCATAATTTCGGCAGGGTGCTCCGCTATCTGTTCGCCTATCTGATGATGACCGTCTTCGCGGCCGTGCTCGCCTACGCGGTCTTCGCGCTTTTTTTCCGCACCGACACCGAAAGGAGGCTGCGTCACGAGATACGCATGTACGAGCGCATATATCCGGAGCTCCAGCCGCGCGCCGAGATGATACGCGATGCCGTGGCCGGGCTTCAGCACAAGGACAACGAAATCTACGAGCAGGTCTTCCACACCGAGGCCCCCGACCTCGACCCGACCGGGCGCCTGAGCTTCCTGTTCGCGAGCGACACAATACCCGATGAGCAGCTGACCGTGTATACGCGTGACAAGGCCGACAGCCTGATGCGGAAGAAGGAAGACGTGGACGCCGCGTTCGGCAGGATATTCGCCGCCCTTTCCGATACCGGCAGGGTGCGGCCTCCGATGAAGCTCCCGCTCGAGAATATCTCGTTCCCCCAGATAGGGGCTTCGGTGGGCAGCAGGCTGGACCCCTTCTTCAAGGCATACGTGTGGCACGAGGGTCTCGACTTCATAGTGCTGAGGGGCACTCCCGTGTACGCTTCAGCCGACGGCGAGGTGGGCGCCGTGAGCTCGACGAAGAAGTCGGGGCGCGCCGTGGAGATTGTCCATGAGGGAGGCTACGTGAGCGTGTACGCCCATCTGGAAAGCGCGTCCGTGCGCAGGGGCCAGAAGGTGAAGGCAGGGCAGCAGATTGGCACGGTGGGCATGAGCGGGAATTCCTTTGCCCCTCACCTGCACTACGAGCTGCGCCTGGACGGGAAGACTCTCGACCCGATCAACTATTTCTTCGGGTCGGTGACGCCGTCGGAATATGCCAACATGCTATATATGTCGTCAAACACCCAGCAATCGATGGACTGATGGAAAAGCTGTACTGGACCATAGGGGAGGTGGCGGAGATGCTCGGCGAGAGCGTCTCCCTGGTGAGGTCATGGGCTGACGGATTCCCGGATTTCGTCCGCCCGGCACGCAACGCCAAGGGCAACAGGCTCTTCACGGCCTCCGACGTGGAGGCTCTCAGGCAGATACATTTTCTGGTCAGGGTCAAGGGCATGACCCTGAGGGGCGCCGCGAAGCAGCTGGAGGCCGACAGGACGGAGACGGAGAGGCGCGTCAAGGTGCTGGAGCGCCTCAAAAACATCCGCAGCCGCCTCGAAGAAATCAAAAAAAATTCATAACTTTGCAGTTCGCATCTTCCGGATGCGCTATTGTGCTGAATAAAAACATTCTATAGAATATGGCTACTACCAAGAAAACGACCAGGGTCGTGACTCCCGTCGACGAGCGCGAAACCTTTGTGTCGCTGCAGAAGAATTTTGCAGAGAGCGAGCAGGTCGCTCAGGAGAAACTGAAGACTCTTTACGAGCTTCAGGCCACCGATATGGAGATTGACAAGATCATGCAGCTCAGGGGCGAGCTTCCCGAGGAGGTCGCCGACCTGGAGAACGAACTCGATTCCCAGAAGGCCAAGCGCGCCCGCACCGAGCAGATGGTTGAGGGCTACAAGCAGAACATCGAGGATGCGAAGCGGCAGATTGCCGAGCTCGAGGAGGAGATGGAGAAGTACCGCAGCCAGCTGAACAACATTACCAACAGCCGCGAATACGATTCCATCAACAAGGAACTCGAGAACCAGGGCCTGCTCAAGGAAATCGCCCAGAAGAACATAGGCGAGGCTAAGGAGGCCATTGAGAACTGCAAGGCCGACCTTGACAGGATAGCCGACTCCATCACCATACGCGAGTCCGACCTCGAGGCCAAGAAGAACGAGCTCGCCGGGATAGTGGAGTCCACCGCAAAGGAGGAGAGCGCCCTCGAGGAGAGGCGCAAGACCTTCACCTCCAAGCTCGACGAAAGGACGCTCAGCGCATACGAGCGCATACGCAAGAGCACCCACAACCATCTCGCCGTCGTGACCCTGTTCCCCAGGAATGAGGACGGAACCTGCGGCGACGCCTGCGGAGGATGCTTCCACACCATCACTCCCCAGAGACTGATAGACATAGCTTCCGGAAAGAAGCTTGTGATATGCGAGCATTGCGGCCGTATCATAGTCAATCCTGATATTTAATGCCCGTCCAGAAAACAAGAGGCTCCCGCAGGAAGGAACAGGAGCCGGATCTCGAAGCGATAGGGCTTGAGATGGGCAACAAGCCTCCTCAGGCCCCGGATGTCGAGGAGGCGGTTCTTGGTGCGATGCTGCTGGAACCCATGTGCGTCGACCAGGCCATGGAGGAACTCTCCGCCTCTTGTTTCTACGACCCCAAGCATAAGATGATATTCGAGGCGATGTGCGCCCTGGTTTCGGAGCACACGTCGGTGGATATCATCACCGTCACTTCCAAGCTCAAGGCCCTCGGCAATCTGGAGGCCGTGGGCGGGGCCGTCGTCCTTGCCAACCTTTCAGAGAGGGTCGGCTCGGTCGCCCATATAGAGTATTACATCAAGATACTCAAGCAGAAGACCATACAGCGCGACCTGATAACCGCGTCCTACGGCATACTCAAGGACTCCTACGATGAGTCCGTGAAGGTCGATGACCTTATCGATAAGGCCCAGACCCGTATCTTCGACGCCATCCAGACCAACGTGCGCAACGAGGTGCAGTCGATAGGCGACGCCATCAACAGCGCCATGAAACGCATAGTGGAGATGCAGGACTGCGGCGGCCTCAGCGGAGTCCCCTCGGGCTTCGTGAGCATAGACCGCGTGACCATGGGCTGGCAGCCTTCGGACCTAATAATCCTTGCGGCGCGCCCATCCGTGGGAAAGACCGCCTTCTCGCTCAATATAGTGAGGAACGCGGCGGTGGACCACCACATGCCGGTGGCCTTCTTCTCGCTGGAGATGCCTGTCATACAGCTTGCGACCCGTCTGATGATTTCCGAATCGGGCCTCGATGCCGACAAGATAAAGGGCGGCGCCAGACTGGAGAACTACGAGTGGGAGCAGCTGGAATACAAGATCAAGGACCTCGAGAAGGCTCCGCTCTATATCGATGACACGCCCAGCCTCCCCATAATGGAGTTCCGCACCAAGGCCAAGAACCTCGTGAAGAACAAGGGGGTGAGGCTCATAGTCGTGGACTATCTGCAGCTGATGCAGGGGCCGCCCGAGCTGCGCGGAATGCGCGAGCAGGAGGTGGCGGCCATCTCGCGTACTCTGAAGGCCACGGCGAAGGAGCTGAACGTGCCCATCATCGCGCTGTCGCAGCTCAGGCGTATGGCCGAGAGCCGCATGGGCGGCGGCGGCAAGCCCCAGCTCTCCGACCTGCGCGAGTCGGGTTCCATCGAGCAGGACGCAGACCTCGTGATTTTCATACACCGCCCGGATTTCGTTGGCCTGAGCGAGAGCGAGGAGGAGAAGGAAAAGACCCAGATCATCATAGCGAAGCACCGCAACGGCCAGACAACCGAGATTCCCATGCGCTTCAAGGGCAACCAGGTACGCTTTGTCGAGGATGACGACACTCTGGACATAAGGGCGGCGAACATGCCCATAGAATCTGCGATGAACAATGAATTCGAATAGCGAAATATCACATAGGGGGAAGGTCGTGAGCATCACGCCCGAAATCACAAGGGTGGAGATAGTTTCGGAGTCCGCCTGCGGCGCCTGCCATGCCAAGGGGCTGTGCTCCCTGGGCGATGCTAAGGTGAAGGTCGTGGAACTGCCCACCTCCGGCTGGTCGGACATAAAGGTCGGCGACGAGGTGGACGTTGTCCTCAAGGCCTCGATGGGCCATAAGGCCGTGTTCCTCGCATATCTGATTCCTCTCGTGATACTCGTCGCGGCGCTGCTCGGGCTGACTTCGGCCGGAGTGCCGGAGCTCTGGTCCGGGCTGGCGGCAATCGCAGCCGTGGCCGTGTACTATTTCTGCCTGTGGCTGATGCGCGGCAGGCTCAGGAACGAATATATCTTTAACATCAAGAAATAATGACAAACACTGTTATCCTGACCATCGTAATCCTTACGCTCGTCGGACTTGTCCTTGCCCTGGTCCTCTACTGGGTGGCCAAGAAGTTCAAGGTCGAGGAAGACCCGCGCATAGATGAGGTGGAGAAGGTGATGCCCGGTGCAAACTGCGGCGGATGCGGATTTGCCGGCTGTCGCGCGTTTGCCGATGCGGCCGTCAAGGCTCCCAATCTCGACAGTATGTTCTGTCCGGTGGGAGGCAATGACGTGATGAAGAAAGTGGCCGGGATTCTCGGCTATGAGGTCAAGGAAAAGGCTCCTCAGGTGGCTGTGGTGCGCTGCAACGGAAGCTGCGCGAACCGGCCCCGCACCAATGTCTATGACGGGGTGCAGTCCTGCAAGGTGAAGGCGGCGCTCTACAGCGGCGATACGGGATGCCCGTACGGCTGCCTTGGCTGCGGAGACTGCGTGGAGGCCTGCCAGTTCGGAGCCATCTCCATGGATTCCGAGACCGGGCTCCCCGTGGTTGACGAGAGCAAGTGCACCGCCTGCGGCGCCTGCGTCCGTGCATGCCCCAAGGGCGTGATCGAACTGCGCAACAAGGGACCCCGCTCCATGAGGGTGTTCGTGTCCTGCATCAACAAGGACAAGGGAGGCGTGGCACGCAAAGCCTGCATCGCCGCCTGCATAGGCTGCGGAAAGTGCGCCAAGGTCTGCCCGCACGGCGCGATTACCGTTGAGAACAATCTGGCGTACATCGACTTCACGAAGTGCAAGCTCTGCAAGAAGTGCGTGGCCGAGTGCCCGACCGGTGCCATCCATGCGGTGAACTTCCCGGTACTTCCGGCCAAGCCTGCCGCAGCGCCCGCCAAGCCTGCTTCCGCTCCGGCTCCGAAGCCTGCTGCAACTGCCAAACCTGCAGCAACTGCAAAGCCTGCTGCCGCTCCGTCGGAGAAGCCCGCTGCAACTAAGCCTGCCGCTCCGCTTGAGAAGCCCGCTGCAACTGCCAAACCTGCAGCAACTGCAAAGCCTGCTTCCGCTCCGTCGGAGAAGCCTGCTGCACCTAAGCCTGCCGCTCCGGCGGAGAAACCTGCTGCAACTGCCAAACCTGCTGCCGCACCGGAGGATGCGACGAAAGTGAACAAAGAAAAAAAGGAGGCCGCAAATGAGTAAGATAACATTCAGGATAGGTGGCGTACACCCCGATGACAACAAGATTTCGAGGAACTGCGCCATCGAGACTCTTCCCCTTCCCCCGACCGTCTACGTGTCCATGTCGCAGCACATCGGCGCTCCGGCGAAGCCCGTGGTCGCCGCCGGCGACAAGGTGAAGGTCGGACAGGTGATAGCCGAGCCCGGAGGATTCGTGTCTGCGTTCATCCATTCGCCCGTGTCCGGAACGGTCAAGGGCATCGCGGAGCGCAAGGATCTGGCCGGCAAGCCCGTGCAGCATATCGAAATCACCGTCGAGGGTGACGAGTGGGCCGAAGGCATAGACCTTTCCGACAAGCTCGTGACCGGGATTCCCTCCGACAAGGCCGTGATACTCGAGAAGATCAAGGCCGGAGGCGTGGTCGGACTCGGAGGTGCAACCTTCCCCACACACGTGAAGCTCAACCCGGCTCCCGGCAAGGTGGCCGACTGCCTGATAATCAACGGTGCGGAGTGTGAGCCCTATCTGACCAGCGACTACCGCATCATGGTGGAGCGCCCCGACGAGATAGTGGTCGGAGCCGCCATAATGCAGAAGCTGCTCGGATGCCGCTGCGTGATAGGAGTCGAGGAGAACAAGCCCGATGCTATCGAGGCCCTGAAGGCGTCCGTCTCCAGGCTGGGCTATCCCGACATCCAGGTGCTCTCCCTCAAGAAGCGCTATCCGCAGGGAGGGGAGAAGCAGCTGATTGACGCAGTGCTGCACCGTCAGGTGCGTTCAGGCTGCCTGCCCATCGATGCGGGTGCCGTGGTCCAGAACGTGGCCACCGCACTGGCCGTCTATGAGGCTGTGCAGAAGAACAAGCCGCTGATTACCAACACTCTGACCGTGACCGGAGACTGCCTGCCCGTGGAGAAGCAGCACAACTACCTTTTCCGCATAGGCACCCCGCTCTCGTTCATAATCGAGCAGGCCGGAGGAATCCCCGAGGGCGCCGTGAAGCTCATCAGCGGCGGCCCCATGATGGGAAAGGCCATAAGCAACATCGAAGCGACCACCGTCAAGGGTTCGTCTTCCATCCTATATTTGAGCGAGGCCGCCACCAGGCGCCATGAGCAGAGCAACTGCATACGCTGCGGCAAGTGTTCCGACGCCTGCCCCATGGGTCTCGAGCCTTTCCTGCTCAACCGCCTCTACAAGGCCGGCGACACCGACGGACTGGAGAAGAACGCGGTGCAGGACTGCATAGAATGCGGATGCTGTCTCTACAGCTGCCCCGCCTACATCCCTCTACTCGACAACATCCGCCAGGCGAAGGCTCAGGTGATGGGTATCATCCGTGCGCGCGCCGCAGCCGTCAAGGCTGCCGCCGAGGCCGTTAAATAGAAAGTAAGCGATATGGAAAAATTATTAGTTTCACCGTCTCCGCACATACACGCAAAGACTTCCACATCCGTCATCATGAGGGATGTGATCATTGCGCTGGCTCCGGCGATACTCGTGTCCGTGCTGTTCTACGGCTGGAGCGAACTGCTGGTGCTCGGCGTCAGCGTGGCGTCCTGCGTACTGATTGAGTGGGCCATCACCAAGTGGCTGCTCCACAAGCCTTCCACCATTGCAGACCTCTCGGCCGTCGTGACCGGACTTCTGCTGGCAATGAACCTTCCCGCCACCACGCCTTGGTGGATAGTGTTCATCGGCGCTCTGGTCGCCATCGGAGTCGCCAAGATGACTTTCGGAGGACTTGGCCAGAACGTGTTCAACCCCGCCATCACGGGCCGCGTGTTCCTGCTGATTTCGTTCCCGACCTACATGACCGACTGGACCATGCCGTCCGGTTTCATGCAGAGCGTGGACGCGGTTTCAGGCTCGACCCCGCTGAGCGCCCTCAAGGAAGCCCTGCTCTCGGGCTCCAGCATACCCGAGTTCATGGATGCCAACGGATATACCTGGTCAGTGCTGCTCAGGGATATCGGTGGCTCCGCCGGCGAGATTTCGGCAATCGCACTGTTGCTGGGTTTCGTCTATCTGCTGGTCCGCAAGGTGGTCAAGATATGGATACCTCTGAGCATCTTCGCGACCGTGGCAGTGATTTCGCTGATTTTCAACTCGATTGACCCTGCCGCCTACACCGGGGTGCTGTTCAATCTCAAGACAGGAGGCCTGATACTCGGTGCCTGCTTCATGGCCACCGACTATGTGACCTCTCCGATGAGCCGCACCGGCGGAATCATCTACGGTATAGGCATAGGCTTCATCGTTATGATGATACGCTATTTCGGCTCATATCCCGAGGGCGTTTCGTTCGCCATACTGATCATGAACTGCGTGGTTCCTCTTCTCAACAAGTGGTGCCATCAGAAAAAATACGGGAGGAATTAAGCTATGCCTGCAAAGTCTACACTTCGTAACATGGTGCTTTGCCTGTCGGCGGTCTGCCTCGTGTGCTCCGCCGTGTTGGGAGGCGCATACGCGATAACCGCCGAGCCTATAGCCGAGGCCCAGGTGGCCAAGACCAATGCGTCGATCGCGAAGGTTCTTCCGCCTTTTGAGACCGATGCCGTGGAAGGCTCCGTGACCGTTGACGGAACGGAGTATTCCTATTATAAGGTGCCCGAAGTCGGATATGCGGTGATTTCCGCGTCCAACGGCTTCAGCGGCCCCGTGACCGTGATGGTGGGAATTACCGGCGACGGCATCATCCACAACACCACGGTGCTCTCACAGAGCGAGACTCCCGGCCTCGGGGCGAAATGCCAGACCGATGAGAAATTCATCAACCAGTTCAAGGGCTGGAATCCCGCCGAGAAGTCGCTGACCGTCAAGAAGGACGGCGGAGACGTGGACGCCATCACGGCTTCCACGATCACTTCCCGCGCCTATGCTCTGGCCGTATCCAATGCGTTGAAGGTCTTCGAAACCTTGACTTCAAATGAGGGAGGACAGAATAATGAGTAAGATGTCATTGATTACCAAGGGTTTCATCAAGGACAACCCTACCTTTGTCCTTGTGCTGGGAATGTGCCCCACCCTGGCGACCACCACTTCGGCCATGAACGGCCTTGAGATGGGTCTCGCCACCATGTTCGTGCTGATACTCAGCAACATGGTCATATCCCTGATAGCTCCCATGGTGCCCGATAAGGTGAGGATTCCGGTATATATCGTGGTGATTGCAACTTTCGTGACCGTGCTCCAGTTCCTGATGCAGGCCTTCGTGCCGGCGGTCTATGAGACCCTGGGTCTGTTCATCCCCCTGATTGTGGTGAACTGCATCGTGCTGGGCCGCGCCGAAGCCTTTGCGAACAAGAACTCGGTGGTGGACTCCGCCCTTGACGGTCTCGGAATCGGAATAGGCTTCACTATGTCGCTCACCGTGATAGGAATCGTGCGCGAGATACTCGGAAGCGGCTCCGTCTTCGGCTGGAAATTCATCGCCGGCGACGGAATCCTGGCTTTCGTGATGGCTCCAGGCGCCTTCCTGGTTCTGGGCTACCTGATGGTCCTGTTCAACAAGTTCCTCGCTAAAAAGTAACAAGCTATGGGAGAGTATTTGCTTATCATCATATCGGCGATATTCGTAAACAATATCCTGCTGGCCCAGTTCCTCGGCATCTGTCCGTTCCTGGGTGTGTCGAACAAGCTTTCCACCGCCGCCGGCATGTCCGGAGCCGTGTGCTTCGTGATTACTCTTGCCACAGTGGTCACATATCTGCTCAACAGCTATCTGCTCGTGCCTTTCGGGCTTGAGTTCCTGCAGACGATTTCCTTCATCCTAGTGATTGCCGCCCTGGTCCAGATGGTCGAGATAGTGCTCAAGAAGACCAGCCCTTCGCTCTATCAGGCGCTGGGCATCTTCCTTCCGCTCATCACCACCAACTGCGCCGTGCTCGGTGTCGCCATCACCGTGGTTACCAAGGAGTTCGCCTTCGGAGGGACGGCTTCCCATCTGCTCAATCTCGGCGAGGCTACGGTCTATGCGCTGGCTACTTCCCTCGGCTACGGGCTCGCAATGTGCCTGTTCGCCGGGTTGCGCGAGCATCTCGCGCTCAACAGTGTCCCCAAGGCGTTCAAGGGCCTTCCCATCGCGCTGATTACGGTCAGCATCATGGCCATGGCCTTCCTTGGATTCTCAGGTATGGTTTAATAAATTCTTAACGGTTATGAAAAAGTTTCTTTTGATCATCGCCGCAGCCCTGGCATTCACGGTTGCGGCCAACGCCCAGCCCAAGGCTCTCGGAGGCCGTATCGGATATGGCTTCGAGGTTTCATATCAGCACTATGTCCGCGGAATGGACTTCGTTGAGGCTGACCTCGGAATCATGGGCAACGGTATCGCTGTCACCGGAATCTATGATTTCCATATCGGTTCTGCCGGCAATTTCAATTTCTATGGCGGTCCCGGCGCCTCTCTCGGCTGCTATACCACCAAGGACGGCAACGGCGATGTGCAGGCTTCCCTTCTCGCGGCGATAGTAGGACAGATCGGCGCGGAGTTCAACGTTCCGGGAGTTCCCCTCAGCTTCTCCCTCGACTGGAGGCCCGCCATCAATTTCGGCAGCGGCTTCAACTTCGGCTGGACCGGCTTTGCTCTCGGCATCAGGTACAGGTTCTAGCCCTGGTCTGTCGGAGATTAAGGCTGCCGCGTCTCGCGGCGGCCTTTTTTTGTACCCTGCGGCTTTTTAGTAGGGATTCCTGATGCGGGATTGATTATTCGATTTGCATAATTCGAATCGAATAATTATTTTCGCATAAAAGAATGTGCTATGGCTGCAAGAAAGAATCCGTTTATAGTGACCGGGAAGATTGCCCCCGAATATTTCTGTGACAGGGTCGCTGAGTCGGCCAAGCTCATCAAGTCCATCAGCAATGGC
>DGYFJ06201__coassemble_547_pt1 | contig 51861 bp, 51 predicted proteins | sample DGYFJ06201__metabat2_high_PE_017 | metagenome-assembled genome bin DGYFJ06201 | reverse complement strand
CTCCCACGTCGGCGGCCTTGGTGTAGATGCCTCCGCCGACTCTGGCGAACAGGGCCTGGGTGGACGCTCCCATGCCGAAGGTGAGCATGGTCGTGGTGATGGCGACGAGCTTCTGGGGCCCCTCTATGCCTATGAACTTGTTGAGGATGATGTACCAGAGCGAAATGTCAAGGAGCCCCAGACCGACTACGGTCAGGCTCATTACGGCCCCGCTCCGGAAAGCTATCTTCAGTCCGTCGTTGAGTCCTCTTCTGGCCGCGTTGGCGGTGCGCCCGGAGGCGTAGGTTGCCGTCTTCATGCCCACGAAGCCGGCGAGGCCGCTGAAGAATCCTCCGGTGAGGAACGCGAAGGGCACCCAGGAGTTCTGGACGTTGAATCCGTATGCGAGTACGGCGAAGAGTGCGGCAAGTATCAGGAATACGATGACGACTACCTTATATTGCTGCTTCAGATACGCCATCGCGCCTTCGCGGACGAATCGGGCAATCTGCTTCATGGTGGGAGTGCCTTCGTCTTCCTTCATCATCTTGCGGAAGAAGATCCAGGCGAACAGCAGGGCTGTCAGCGATGCTGCCGGAACAAGATAGAACAAAATGGTATCGGTCGTCATATGCGGTTATGGTTTATTTGAGAGTTTTCCAGTTCCTGTAGGGCTCCTTCGAGAGGGACGCGTTGTAGTAGCGGCTGTCTCCGGTCACCTCCTCCCCGAGCCAGCCCGGGCGCACGAATTCCTCGTCTTCCGAGCCGAGCTCCACCTCCGCGACCACGAGCCCCTCGTTGTCCCCATGGAATACGTCCACTTCGAAGCAGTGCGTGCCGGCCGGCACGAAATATCTGGTCTTGTCGATGACTCCGGGCTCGCACAGTCCGAGGAGTTCGCGGGCCTCGTCGGCGGGAATCTCCTTCTCCCATTCGAAGCGGCTGGCCCCGCTGCCGGAACCTATGCCCTTGACGGTGATGTAGCCCCTGTCTCCCTTCACCCTGACGCGCACCGTCCTCTCGGGAACGGAGCAGAGGTAGCCCTGGCTTATGCGCACGGCCTCAACGGCTTCCCCTCGGAAGTCGCCCGATACCAGGAATTTCCTTTCTATCTCCTGCGGCATTGCTGTCGATTTTTAAAAAATGGAGTCCGGTTTTGAAAAAACCGCATCTTTGTAAAGATAGTTCATAAAATCCAGTTTGGCAAGACAAGCCGGGAGTTACAGGGCAAGTTTGTCGAGGGCCCTGAAGCTGGCTGCTTCGAGCACGTGCTCCTCCTTGATTGTCTCCGAGCCCGCGAGGTCGGCTATGCTTCTCGCCACCTTGATTATCCTGAAGTACGCCCGCATGGAAAGCTGCTGCCTCTCCATCAGGATGCCCGCCAGCTTCAGGCTGTCCTTCTCCATGCGGCTCAGGCGCTGTATCTGCTCCGTGTTCATTTCGGCGTTCGTCATTATCCCCTCGCCCCTGAACCTGTCTTTCTGCAGCTCCCTGGCGGCTGCGACCCTTGCGGCGACGGCGGCGCTCCTCTCACCGCCGCTTCTGTGCAGTATTGCTCCGGGCGGGACAGGACGCACATGCACCTGGATGTCCATCCTGTCCATTATCGGGCCGGAGAGCCTCGAAAGGTAGGCGGCTCTCTGGTACGGGGTGCAGCTGCACCTGTCGCCTTCGCCGTAGTAGCCGCAAGGGCAGGGGTTCGAAGCGGCGACCAGCATGAACGAGGCGGGGAATTCTATTTTCGAGCGCATGCGCGAGATTGTCACCTTCCTGTCCTCCATGGGGCCGCGCAGGGCTTCGGTCACCTGCCGTGGAATCTGTCCGAACTCGTCGAGGAACAGGACCCCGTTGCTGGCGAGCGAGACCTCTCCGGGTATTATCCCGTTCCCGGAGCCTCCGCCGATTATCGCGGCCATGGAGGCGGAGCAGTGGGGCGCCCTGAAAGGTCTGCGCCATTCGAGCCCCTTTCCCGCCTTCCCGGCGACGGAATAGATTTTCCCGGTTACCAGCGCTTCACTGCGGCTCATCGGTGGCAGCAGGCCTGTCAGGGCCTTGGCCAGGCTCGTCTTCCCCGAACCGGGAGGCCCTATCATTATCATGTTGTGCCCTCCCGCCGCCGCGATTTCCAGGCCCCGCTTGGCACCGTTCTGACCTATAATCTCCGAAAAGTCGACTTCGGGCCTGGGCGGACGTGCGTCCCCGCTTCTTCCGGAGCTCCGGAGTTCGAGAGCCGGCGAGCCTTCCGCATGTTCGAGTATCGCGACGACCTCGTCCAGGCTTCTCACCCCGTAGACCCGTATGCCGTCGATTTCGGCTGCCTCGGCTGCGGCCTCCAGCGGAAGGATTATGCCTCCGAAGCCGTTCCTTGCTGCGAACTCGGCGTATACGAGAGCTCCAGGGATGTGCCGCACGCTTCCGTCGAGCCCCAGTTCTCCCATTATGAGGAAGCTGCCGGCGTCAGGGAATGACTTCTGGCCAGACGCCGCGATTATCCCTATGGCTATGGGCAGGTCGTAGCCGCTGCCGTTCTTCTTCATGTCCGCCGGCGCGAGGTTTATGACTATCTTCCTGCCCGGAATCCTGAAGCCCGACGACATCAGCGCGGTCGTGGTGCGCAGGAGGCTTTCCTTGACGGCCGCGTCGGCGAGCCCGACCAGGTGGATTCCCACCCCGCTGTCGATGTCGATCTCGACGGTGACTTCCACCGCGTCTATTCCTATGCACTTTGCAGCTTTGATATGTGTGAGCATCTTGATAATGATAATTTAGTATATTTGCCTTCCGTATGCAGCACAGTTTGTTGATGAAGGATCTGTCGGAAATCGGCAGTACGGCCCGCGAGTTCCTGCGTCTAGCGGCCGGGCATGACATAATCGCGTTCCATGCGCCCATGGGTGCCGGCAAGACAACGTTCATAAAGGCTCTATGCGACAGCCTCGGGGTCGACGGTGATGCGGTAGGTTCGCCCACCTTCGCCATAGTCAATGAGTACGCCACCTCTTCCGGCAAGACCGTCTATCATTTCGACTTCTACCGTATCACCAGGGAGGAGGAAGCCCTGGACATAGGTCTCTATGATTATCTCGACAGCGGTTCGCTGTGCCTGATAGAATGGCCCGAGAACATAGAGGGGCTCCTGCCTGACGAGACCCTGACGGTGGATATCACGGTCGGCGACGACGGTTCGAGAACCCTCAGCTGGCAGGACTGATTTCGACTGCGACCCTGCTGATGAAGCCGTGAATCTCCAGCTCTTCCACCGCTTCTCCGATTCTGACTTTGGGGAATCCGCCTCCCGCCCTCGGAGAGAGGGCGTAGATCAGTTTGTCTCCGCATATTGCGGCGCAGGCCGGTGAAAGGAAGTGGCAGCCGCTGTCGGATATCCGGACATAGTCCGAATCGTGGAATTCTATCGACCCGTCGTCCCTCTCGGTAACTGCGAACCATTTCCTGTCGTTGCAGTACAGGGCGGTCTCCTGATAGCTTACATGTATCAGCCGGTTCACCGCCGCATAGTATATGCCGTAAAGATAGGTGCTGCCGGAACTGATCAGCCCAGCAGTAGCCGGGCCGGAGTACAGAAGCCACAGGCTGCAGCTCACGGGGGAGTATCCTTGGATGTCTATGGCCGTGACCGCCGCCTTTCCTCCGCCTGATTTCATGTCCGTGACGGCTCCGGGGTCCGTGACGGTGATTTCTTCGTCAACCCCGTCCAGGACGCGGTACAGCCTGCGCTTGTTCCCCTCTCCTGTCCAGTAGCAGAAACAGGGCTTGCCTCCTTCGAGGTACAAGGCTCCGGTGGGGCCGTACGAGGGGTCGTTCATGCCGCCGAACGGGGTTCCTTCCGCCTTCGAGAAAAGCAGCTCCCCGTTCTTCCTGAAGGTGAAACCGTGGCCGTCCCTGCGCTGGGACAGGCTGTAGATGTCTTCTCCCTGCGGAAGCAGCCCCTTCAGGAACTCCCGTCCTTCGAAGCTCACGACCTCGGCCCCGTCCTTTCCGATGCAGGTGCGTTCCAGGTCCGAACATTCGGTGTAGAGGTGTCCGTCTATTATATGGTGTGTGTCGTGGTCGGGACTGGTGCAGGCGGAGCTTTCGGACCGTATTGCGAGGACGGGCTCGAAGTTCTTGAAAAGCAAGATGGTGTAGGGCTCGGAGCCATAGGCGGTGTCCCTCTGCCATTCGTAGCTCTCGTCGAACTGCACCGCGCACAGATAGATGGAGGTGTCGTTCTTCTGGGGTACCGAGGGGCCGTCCTCCGGGTTCTCGTCCCGGACGGCCGTGCCGTCCCTGCCGGCGGTGGCGGATCTGGGCGGACCGGAGTTGAGGCCGTAGTCGTGGAGGATGCATCCACCGAGGCAGAGCAGCAGCAATGCTGATATGACTGAAGTCTTCATAGCGCAGGCTTTTGTCTGCAAGAAAAGAAAAAGTCCCGGAAGATTCACCATATCTTTCCGGGACCTGATCACTATTTGAAGTTTCTTATGTTTTTTTCTGTTTCTTATGTGGTGCCTACAGGCTGAACCTGAGACCTGCATCGAAATTGAACATCAGAGGCTTGTCGGTCCTTATGCTCTTGGGCTGGCCTCCGGCGAAGTAGTACTTGACTCCGGGGTCGAGATAGAGCCCGAGCTTGTCGGCCAGCCTGAACTCCACGCCCACGCCGGCTCCCACCGAATACTGGAGCTTCCTTACGGGCTCGCTGCACTTGATTTCGGGGCTGGAGAAGACCGTGAACCTGTTGGAGACGCAGAACTCGGCCTCGCCTCCGCCGTAGACGTAGAACTTTATCTTGTCCGAACTCAATATGTCATAATAGAGGTCTATGGGTATTCCCACATACTGTATGGTGTGCTGGATGTCTCCCGAGACTTCGCTTCCGTCGGATTCAGGACCCTTGTACGTTCCGGTGAAGGTCCTGGTCAGCATGGAATAGTCCACGCCCGTACCTATGGAAAATCCGGGCAGCAGGTAGAATCTGACTCCCAGACCCAGGGTGAGCGGTATGCCGTAGGTGGACTCGGTCAGCTCCCTTATTCCGGAGCTGGAGGTGCCGGGGGCCATGGAAAGACCCGCGCTCCGGCTTACGAAGTCCGGGTCGTTGCCGCCTATAGCGCCCTTGGCATAGAGGAAAGTCGCTCCGAATTTCCTGTTCTCACGCTCCTCCTCCATTGCAAGCGCCGCGAAGGGGTCTGCGGTATATGTTCCATATCCGGTGTCTCCGGCCGGTTCGGCTGAAGGCGGCGTCGCGGCTTTCCTTGAGGTCGCAGCCGGCTTTGCCGTCGTTTCTGGTTCGGCGGAGGTTTGTTCTTCCATGGTTATGGCCTGCTGTGCCTCGGCTGTCTCCATGTCCGCGGCGGAGGCGGCGTACATTTTCCTGACGGGGGCTCCTCCGAGCCCGGAGGGGCTTTTCATCGGAGGGGTGACGAGTTCGACCGCATCGGCTGTCAGCGCTCCGCGCTGCAGGCTGACCTGCCCGTCGGAGCCGGGGAAGCTTATGAACACCCCGAGAGCCACAGCGGCGAATGCAAGTGCGGCACCTGCCCAGCGGAAAGCCGGAGACACGGGGCCGCGGCTGCGCGAAACTGCCGCGTCGGCTGCATCCAGACGCGTGGAAATCGCTTTCCATGCGCCTTTCGGCGGCCGTACCTCGGCATCTTCAAGCATCGACCTCAACTGAAGGTCAAAATCCCTGTTGTTATCTTGCATCATCAATACCTTTCTTTGATCTTGGACTGCAGCAGCGTCCTTGCCCGTTGGAGCTGTGAACGCGATGTGGTCTCAGAAATTCCGAGGGCTTCGGCGATCTCCTTGTGGGAGTAGCCTTCGATTACATACATGTTGAACACGGTGCGGAAACCGGGCGGCAGGGCGGCTATCATCTTCATAAGCTCGTCGTAGCCGATTTCCTCTATTGCGGTGGGGGAGTCGCTGGAGATTCCCCACGCCGACTGGACGTCTTCCGAGTTCTTGAGCGCATCTTTCTTCCTGAGGCTCATCAGTGCAGTGTTGACAAAGATCCTGCGGGCCCAGCCTTCGAAGGAACCTGCCCCCGTGAAGCTGTCAATCTTGGAGAAGAGGGTGACGAAACCGTCCTGAAGTATGTCCTCCGCGCTGTCCCTGTCGCCCATGTAGCGCAGGCAAACGGCGAACATTTTCGCTGCCAGAAGGTCATATATCGCTTTCTGGGCCCTTCTGTCGCCTTTTTTCGCCTCCTCTATCCAATCTTTCTCCCGTGTATCAAGATGCTTCTTGTTCCCGAAAAGTTGCATCCCAGTAAATATATCTGCGCGAAAGTAGGCATTTTTGTTGTAAAAGAACGGCGGGAAAAGTAAAAATATATAATTTTGTATTCCATGCGCAAGCTGTTGACCTATATCGTTGCCTTTCTGGCCTGCGGCTGTCTCGCCCACGGGCAGGAAGCCGATGCCGGACGTTTTCTCCGCGGAGTGTCCGGCTACGCGCAGGGGAACTATGACATCGCGGCCAAGATGTTCTCCGACCTGCATGCGGAAGCCCCGGGCGACGATGCCGTGAGCTACTATCTCGGACTTTCGGAGTTCGCCCTCGGACAGATTGACTCATCCGAAGTCCATCTGCAGCTGGCCGTATCGCAGGACAGCACGAACCAGTGGTATCTCGAAGCCCTGGCCTCGCTGTACAGCGCGAAGGGCGACAGGAGCGCTTTCGCGGGAGTGTGCGAGAGGCTGCTGGGGCTGAAGCCTTCGCAATACAACAACCCCTACACCCTCACCGTGGTGGGTGACGAGATGATGAACCGGCGCGACGACGCGAAGGCGCTCGAGTATTACGAGAGGGCGCTGGAGCTCGACCCGGACTATGCTCCCGCAGAGCTGGGCAAGCTCGAAATCCTGCGCTTCATGGGCAATTTCCCTCCGTTTTTCCTGACCCTTGACCATTTCATACGCAACGGGCTCGTGCGCGACGACATCAAGAGCCAGTATCTCGGCTCGCTGATAGACCACATGGACTCCAGGTTCTACTGGGTGTGGGGCGAGCAGCTGGGCAAGCTCGTGGACGTATGCTACAGGCAGGCTCCCGACGACCCCGGATCCAACCTGCTGAAGCTGCGGATGTGCATAATCGAGAACAAGCAGGACTCCATATTGTACATGTGCGGCCGTCTCGCCGAAGTTGCGGCGAAAGCCGGGGACAAGGAGAACCAGGTCCTTGCGCTCTCGACCGCAGGCGACATGAACTACGAGCTAGGCAACGCCCGGGAGGCCTACCGCTGCTATGACGCCGCCCTGGAAATCGACCCCGACTGCACCGCAGTGCTCAACAACTACGCCTACTACCTCTCCGAGGAGGGCAGGTCCCTGCGCAAGGCGCTGAAGATGAGCCGGCGCACCATAGAACTGGAGCCTGACAACCCGACCTTCCTCGACACCTGCGGGTGGATACTCCACCTGCTCGGACGCTCGGAGGAGGCGAAACCTCTGTTCAAGCACGCCATGATCTACGGCGGCAAGGACAGTGCGGTGGTTCTCGAACACTATTCCGAAGTGCTCGGGGCTCTCGGTGAGACGGAACTTTCGAAATACTATCAATCCCTGGCGGAACAGAAAAGGCAATGACGGCGTCCGCACGCATATTCCTCGCTCTGGCACTGCTCATGACGGCGGTGCAGGCGTTCGCGCAGGACACTTCCAGGCAGGAGTCGCGGAGGAACGCCCTCCAGAAGGAGATAGCCCAGCTCGAGCAGCAGATAGCGGAGAACACATCCAGAAGCAGTAGCGCGCTCAACGACCTGACCCTGATACGCCGCCAGGTGGAGGCCCGCAAGGCACTGGTCGCCGAGAGCGAACGTGAGATCGGGCTCATCAGCGACAGCATCGCGGTCACTTCCGGCAACATCGCAAGCCTTCAGGCGCGCATAGACACGCTCACCCTCTATTTCGAGAAGCTGGTGCGCAGCGCCTACAAGAACCGCGACGCGCGCGTATGGTATGTATACATCCTTTCAAGCAAGAACCTCGCGCAGGCGTCGCGCCGCTATTCCTACCTGAAGAACCTTTCGGAGACGATGAACGGCGAGGCCGCCGAAGTGAAGGAGATGCGCGCCGGTCTGGAGCTTGAGCTCTCAAGGCTGGACAGCCTGCGCCAGGAGGCGACCGGGCTCAGGGATTCGCGCGCCCGGGAACTGGCGGAGCTGCAGGCCGAGGAGAAACGTTCCGACAATCTGGTCGCGCAGCTCAAGCGCTACAGGACCAGATACCAGCGCCAGCTCAACGAGAAGCGCAGGCAGGTGGAGGCGCTCAACCGCGAGATAGAGAAGATAATCACGGAATACATAGCCGCGCAGCAGGCGGCGGAGGAGGCCCGCAAGGCCGAAGGCAAGGAGACCGCCCAACCCGTGGTGGACTATCAGCTCGCTGCCGAATTCGAAGCGAACAAGGGCAAGCTGCCGTGGCCGGCCGACGGACCGGTGCTGGAGAAGTTCGGGCGGCACAACCATCCGGTCTACACCAACATAGTCATGCCTTTCAGCAACGGAGTCAGCATAGGCCTCGCCAAGGGAAGCGCAGTGAAGGCCGTGTTCGACGGGGTGGTCAAGAACGTGATAGCGATGCCGGGCTACAACATGTGCGTGCTCGTCCAGCACGGAAGCTACTTCACCTTCTACTGCAAGCTCGGGCAGGTCTCCGTCAAGTCGGGGGACAAGGTCTCCACAGGGCAGGTCATAGGCATAGTGGACACCATAGACGGCCAGACCCAGCTGCATTTCCAGATATGGAAGGAGAAGACCCCGCAGAATCCTGAAATCTGGCTCAGGTCGCGCTAGCGCGGCATGCTACTGACAGAAGCCGGGGCTTTAGCCCGCCACCCAGACCAGCACGTGGCGGTCGAAGGTCATGTACTGCAGGCGTATCTCCTCCTCGAAGCCGTCCTTCTGGGTGAAGGTGGCTTCCAGCTCTCCCTCCCCGTGCAGCCTGAAGTTCTCGATTTCTATCTGCTCGGCGAAATCCACGTTGTACTGCGACATCTTTTTGTAGACGGCCTCCTTCGCACACCAGTAGATGGCGAGCTGCTCGTTGCGCAGATCCTCGTCAAGGTCGTCGATTTCATCTTCGGAGAGGGCCTTCTTTTCGACCGCCGAGAAGTCCCTGTCGAGGGATTCGCAGTCTATGCCCACCTCCTCCGTGTCGTTCACGATGACCGCGACATATTTGTCGGTGTGGGTGATGCTGATGTTTATCGAGGAGTTCTCGATATAGGGCTTGCCGTTGTCGTGGTGGTTGAGGTAAACCTTCTCTTCGAACATGCTGTCGAGCAGGGTGCGCACTGCAAGCTTCTGCTTGCGGAGCGATTCGCTCTTGATGTAGGAGATTTCTTCAAGTTCGTCTGAGGGAACCGAAGCGAGTTCTCTGAGTTCCTTTTCGGACTCCGTGATCTGCCAGACTCCCAGTTTCGAGTGGTAGTCGTCGTCCAGATCCTTTATTAGATATAGTGCCATAAAAAGTTTATAACACGGCAAAGATAGTGTTTTTTAGCGATATAGCAATCCGGCTGCGGCGATTTTGCCGGAGTATGGTTAAAATGCTTTTATTTACTATATTTGTAAGGATTTTGACAGTCATAATTACATTTTTATATCATGAACTATATCACTGACGAGAAATTGGTCATTGTGGGCGCCGCAGGTATGATCGGCTCCAATATGGCCCAGACAGCGCTGATGCTGAAGCTCACTCCCAACGTATGTCTCTACGATGTCTATGAACCCGGACTCAAGGGCGTGGTTGCAGAAATGGATCACTGTGCTTTCGAAGGTGCGAACATCACCTGGACCACCGATCCCGCAGTCGCATTCAAGGATGCCAAGTACATCATCTCTTCAGGCGGAGCTCCCCGTAAGGAGGGCATGACCCGCGAGGATCTTCTCAAGGGCAACTGCCAGATTGCCGAGGACTTCGGAAAGAACGTGAAGACCTACTGCCCCGACGTGAAGCATGTGGTCGTGATCTTCAATCCCGCCGACCTCACCGGACTCGTGGTGCTTCTCCATTCAGGACTGAAGCCCGAATGCGTGACCACTCTCGCGGCTCTTGATTCAACCCGTCTGCAGGAGGCTCTCGCGCAGGAGTTCGGTGTTCAGCAGAGCAAGGTCACCGGAGCGCACACCTACGGCGGACATGGCGAGGCCATGGCTGTATTCGCCTCCCAGGTGAAGATAGACGGAGTTCCCCTCGCGGAGAAGAATCTCTCTGCAGAGAAGTGGGCCGAAATCAAGCACAACACTGTCCAGGGCGGTTCCAACATCATCAAGCTCCGTGGCCGCAGCTCATTCCAGAGCCCTGCCTACAACGCCGTGAAGATGATCGAGGCTGCAATGGGCGGAGAGAAGTTCACCTGGCCTGCCGGCTGCTATGTCAACAACGGCGAGTTCAATAACGTGATGATGGCCATGCCTACCGTTATGGACGCCACCGGAGTTCACTACAGCGCTCCCCAGGGCACTCCCGAGGAGATGGCCGAGCTGAAGGCTTCCTACGAGCACCTCTGCAAGATGCGTGACGAGATCATCGGTCTCGGCATCATCCCTCCTGTAGCGGAGTGGAAGACCGTCAACCCCAACCTCTAGACGGCAGCGGACTAAGGTTCCGCAGCTATACGACAGAACGGCAGGATTCGCGAATCCTGCCGTTCTTGTTCTTGTACGTCATGTTCGGCCGGATTTCCAAATCCTGCCGGACGCCGGGCTATTTCAGTCCCTTGGTGAATATCTCTATCGCATCGGAGGTGAGTCCCACGGACGAGAAGCCGCCGTCGTGATAGAGGTTCTGCATGGTCACATGCTTCGTGAGGTCCGAGAACAGCGAGACGATGTAGTCGGCGCAGTCGGAGGCCGAGGCGTTGCCGAGAGGCGACATCTTGTCGGCATAGGTGAACATCTCCTCCATGCCGGCGATGCCGCTGCCCGCAGTCGTCTTGGTGGGCGACTGGGAAACGGTGTTGACCCTCACGTGGCGCTTCTTTCCGTAGATTACGCCGAAGCTGCGGGTGATGGACTCCAGCAGGGCCTTGGCGTCAGCCATGTCGTTGTAGCCCTGGAAGGTCCTCTGCGCCGCGATGTAGGTCAGAGCCACGGCGGAGCCCCATTCCTTGAGCGCGTCCTTCTTGTAGAGCACGTTCAGCAGCTTGTGGAACGACAGGGCGGAGATGTCGAGTGTCTTGCCGAAGAAGTCGTAGTTGGTGTCCTCGTACGGCTTGTTCTTGCGTATGTTCGGTGACATCCCCACGGAGTGGAGCACGAAATCAAACTGTCCGCCGAAATGCTCCATGGCCGCGTCCACGAGCGCACCCAGGTCGTCGAGGGATGTGGCGTCGGCAGGCACTACCAGTGCGTTGCACTGCTCTGCGAGCTCGTTGATTGTCCCGAGCCTTATGGAGACGGGGGTGTTGGTGAGCACGAGCTCGGCACCCTCCTCGTGGGCCTTCAGGGCGGCCTTCCATGCTATGGACTGGTCGTTGAGGGCTCCGAAGATGATGCCTTTCTTGCCTTTCAGTAAGTTGTAAGCCATATTATTTGTTGTTCAGTTTGTCGTTGGGTACGAGCATGAAGGTCAGCCTTCCCTTGCAGCAGAGCTTGCCGTTGACGGTGGCCTGAGCGTCCACGACAACGAGCGGCCCTCTCTGGGTGACTTCCTTGGACTCCACGCACACGGTGTCTCCGGGGAAGACGGAAGCCTTGAACTTGGCTCCGTCGATTCCGGCATACAGGGCTGTGTTGTCCTTGAGCTTCTCGCTGGGAATCAGCAGGAAGCTGGCCTGCGCCATGATTTCGCAGAGAATCACTCCGGGAACTACGGGGTAGCCGGGGAAATGCCCTGTGGTGAAGAATTCGTTTTCACGGATTGTGTACTTGGAGACCACGGTGTCTCCTTTGCGTTCGGATTCGTCGATCAGGAGCATGGGCTCCCTATGGGGCAGAATCTGTTTGATTTCTTCGCGGTTCATCTGGTCAAGGTTTTATGTTATACACGATTTTATACACGACGTAATGCCACGCAGACATTGTGTCCGCCAAAGCCGAGGGAGTTGGATATGGCGATGTCCAGGTCTCTCTTGCGGGCTTCTCCGGGAGTGTAGTCGAGGTCGCATTCGGGATCCGGCTCCTCGAGTCCGACTGTGGGAGGCACGATGCCGTCCTTGAGTGCGAGTGCGGACGCTATGAGCTCCACCGCTCCGGTCGCTCCGAACATGTGTCCGTGCATGGACTTGGTCGAGCTTACCGAAGCCCTGTGAGCCTCCTCCTCTCCGAGAGCGACCTTGATGGCCCTGGTCTCGGTGGAGTCGTTGAGGTGGGTTCCGGTTCCGTGGGCGTTGATGTAGAGGTTCTCGCCGGCCTTGTAGCCCGCCTCGTCGAGAGCTTCCCGGAGGGCGCGTCCGGCAGTGATGCCGTCGGGCCTGGGGGCAGTGTAGTGGTGGGCGTCGCAGGTGCAGCCGTAACCGCATACCTCGGCATAGATGTGCGCTCCTCTGGCGAGGGCGTGCTCCCTCTCCTCAAGCATCAGCACTCCGGCGCCTTCCGCCATCACGAAACCTCCTCTGCGGGCGTCGAAAGGCAGGCAGGCCTTTGCGGGGTCCTCCTCGTAGGTCAGAGCCTTGGCGTTTGCGAATCCTCCGATCGCGAGGGGAGTGATGGCCGCTTCGCTGCCTCCGGCCAGGATGGCGTCGGCGCGGCCGCACTTGATGGCGAGATATGCCTCACCTATCGAGTTGGTGCCGGTGGCGCAGGCCGATACGTGGGTCAGGCAGGGGCCCTGGGCGTCGTACTTGATGGCGATGTTGCCTCCCGCGATGTTGGGGATCATCATGGGGATGAAGAGCGGCGAGATGCGGTCGGCTCCCTCGTCGAAAAGTATCTTCGTCTGGGCCACGAAGGTCTGTATTCCTCCGATGCCGGAACCGATGTAGACGCCGAAGCGCTCCCTGGTGATGTTCTCGTCGGCGACCAGGCCGCTGTCGGCCATCGTCTGCGCCGCCGCCGCGAGGGCGTACTGGCTGTAGATGTCGTTGCGCCTCTTCTCGGCTGCTGTCAGGCCGGACTTGAGGGGGTCGAAGTCCTTGACCCTTCCGGCCACGTGGATGGGGAGATTGTACTCTTCGAAGCCTTCCAGCCTGGTGATGCCGCACTTTCCGGCCTTGAGGTTCTCCCAGAACGTGTTCACGTCATTACCGACAGGGGAGATGACTCCCATACCGGTGATGACCACTCTTTTCATTTCGTTATTCATACATGAATCTTCTTATGCTTCCCTTCGGAGTCTTCGCGAAGGCTTCGAAGCGCAGTTCATATCCGCTTACGTGGGAATATACGGGAATCCTCTTGTTGAGGACTTCGAGATTTGCGTCCATGATGCTCTTGAGTCCGGCTGCGTCGACTTCTCCGAGCTGGTTCTGGTCGGGGACGATGAGGGCGACAAGCCTTTCGCCCCGGTTGACCACGAGGGACTCTGCGACTCCGGGCAGGGCGTTGAGCACCACTTCGATTTCCTCGGGGTAGATGTTCTGCCCGTTGGAGGTAAGGATCATGCTCTTGCAGCGTCCGACGATGAAGAGGCTGTGGTCCTTGTCCATGGTGGCGAGGTCTCCGGTGCGGAACCATCCGTCAGGCGTGAACACCGCCTTGGTGGCATCGTCGTTCTTGTAGTAGCCGGAGAACACGATTTCGCCCTTGACGAGAATCTCTCCGGGGATGTGCATGGGGTCGGGAGAGTCAATCTTGACGTCCACGACCTCGTCGAGGTATTCGCCGCATTCGCGCAGCTTGTAGCTTCCGAGATGTCCGATGGAAATAACGGGTGCGGTCTCGGTCATGCCGTAGCCGGTGACGAAGGGGAGGCCGAGCTTGGTCACGAAGAGCTTCTCGAACTGCTCGGGAATCGCCGCGCCTCCGGTGCAGAACAGCTCGATCTCGCCTCCGAGGGCCTTGAGGAAGATGATTTCCAGGGCTTCGCAGAAGTCGGGGTTGTTCTGGTAGTCCTCAAGCTTGGCGGCTCCGCTCTTGCTGTGGATGAAGTCGCCGAGGGTGTCCTCGATGAGCTTGGAGAGTATCAGGGGCACCGCGAAGAACACATGGGGCTTGTACTCCCTGAGCGCGGGCTTGAGGTAGGTGGGGATGGGCGGAAGGCCGAGCACCACCAGGTGCATGCCGAGGCTCAGCGGAGTGACCATGTCCACGGTCATTCCGAAGATGTGGGCGTAGGGCAGCACGCTGACTATGTTCTCACCTCTGCGGAAGGGTACGTGCGAAGGCACGGAGTAGACGTTCGCGGAGAGGTTCCTGTTGGTGAGCATCACGCCCTTGGGGTTTCCGGTGGAACCGGATGTGTACATTATCGATGACAGGTCGTCGATGCTCGTGCCGGAATAGTCAATGTCTTCGGGCTTCAGGCCTGCGGGGTGCTTCTCGTTGAAAAGCTGCTCCCTGCCGGCATAGACGGCGTCGAATCCGTCGCGGGAAGCGAGAAGCTCGCCGCTCATGATGTCGACCGCGCCGAGAATGCCCGGCATGTGGCTGAAGTCCATGTTGTCGAAGATGGCCTTCTCGGTGTAGAGTATGCGCGACTCGGAGTGGTTCACGAGGTTTTCGGTGTCGGAAGCCGTGAACCCGGGGAAAATCTGCACGGATACGAAGCCGCCCGCCTGGTTGGAGAAGAATATCTTCGCCCAGTTGGCGCAGCTCTTCGCGTTGATGGCAATCTTGTCGCCGGGCTTGAGTCCGGCGGCCTTCCAAAGGAGTACGTTGGTCTCTATCTCCTTTGCGAATTCTCCGTAGGTGGTGCAGGACTTGCGGAAGTCGCTGACCGCAGGCTTGTCCCAGCACTGCTTGACGCTCTCTTCGAAGCGCAGGAGAAAATTGTCGTTTTCTGTAAGGATGTGCATTTCGGAAATGTTTGTTTTACACTACTATGTTTATTGATGTCTCCCTATGCGTACATGAACCTCCTGATGCTTCCCTTGGGGGTTTTTACGAAAGGTTCGAAGCGGATTTCGTATCCGCTCACATGGGAATATGCGGGTATCTTCGTGTTGAGGGCGTCGATGTTGGCGTCCATGATGCTCTTGAGTCCGCTGGCGTCCATGTCTCCGAGCTGGTTCTGGTCGGGGACTATCAGCGCCACGAGCCTGTCGTTGCGGTTCACTATCAGCGACTCTGCGACTCCGGGCAGGGCGTTGAGCACCACCTCGATTTCCTCGGGGTAGATGTTCTGTCCGTTGGGGGTGAGTATCATGCTCTTGCTCCTTCCGACGATGAAGACGCTGTGGTCCTTGTCCATGGTGGCGAGGTCGCCGGTGCGGAACCATCCGTCCTCGGTGAACACGGCCCTGGTGGCCTCTTCGTTCTTGTAGTAGCCGGCGAAGAGCACGTGGCCCTTGATGAGAATCTCGCCGGGGATGTGCTCGGGGTCGGGCGAGTCAATCTTGAGGTCCACGCATTCGTCGACATATTCGCCGCATTCCTTGAGCTTGTATTTGCCTTTGTGTCCGAGGCAGATGGTGGGGGCGGCCTCGGTCATGCCGTAGCCGGTCACGAAAGGAAGGTTCAGCTGCTCCACGAAAAGTTTCTCGAACTGCTCGGGTATCGCGGCGCCGCCGGTCACGAACAGGCCCACGTTGCCTCCCAGGGCTTCCATGAATATGGTGGAGAGCGCCCTGCAGAAGTCGGGATTGTTCTTGTAGTCCGCGAGCTTGGCTGCTCCGCTCTTGCTGTGTATGAATTCGCCGATGGACTCTTCCATGAGCTTGGTGAGAATCAGGGGCACGGCGAAGAACACGTAGGGCTTGAACTCGGCGAGCGCGGGCTTGAGATATGCGGGCACCGGAGGCAGGCAGAGCACGATGAGGTGCATTCCGAAGCAGAGCGGGGCGAGCATGTCGTATACCATTCCGAAGATGTGGGCGAAGGGCAGCACGCTGACGTAGTTGTCCTCCCTGCGGTAGGGGAAGTGCTTGGGTATCAGGTAGATGTTCGCCGTGAAGTTCCTGTTGGTGAGCATCACGCCCTTGGGATTTCCGGTGGAGCCGGAGGTATACATGATGGCGGCGAGGCTGTCGAGCGGACGGTCGGGATAGTGTATGTCCTCAGGCTTGAGCCCGTCGGGGTGAGCCTCGTTGAAGAGCTGTTCGCGCTTTCCGTAGACCTCTGCGAAGCCGCCGCGCGATGCGAGAAGTTCGCCGCTCTTGATTTCGATGACCCCGATCACCCCGGGAATGTCATCGAAGCTGATATGTTCGAAAATCTGCTTTTCGGTATAGAGTATCCTGGTCTCCGAGTGGTTGACCATGTTGACTGTGTCGGCGGGAGTGAATCCGGGGAATATCTGGACCGACACGAACTCCCCGACCTGGGAGGAGAGGAAGATCTTGGCCCAGTTGGAGCTGCTCCTGGCGTTGATGGCGATTCTGTCATCCTTGGCGAGTCCTGCCGCCTTCCAGCAGAGCACGTTGGTCTCTATTTCCTTTGCTAGTTCTCCGTATGTGACGCTTGATACATTGTAGTCATCTAGGGCTGCCTTGTTCCAGCATTCCTTGACACTTTTCTCGAAGGTGAGAATGAAGTTGTCTTTCTGCGTAAGATTGTCCATTGATTCAGGGTTTGGTTGTCCGCGGCAAAATTAGTTCCAAAATTCCTTATTATGAAATTGTATGCACGGATTTGTGGCAAGACGGCCAATATTTGTGGCAAATTTGTCATTTCTGGGACGAATCCAGATAGAATCCGTTGGTCAGCGAGGCGTATTCCGGACTCCGTCCTCCGTCTTTCATCAAGGTTATTGTTTCCTGATTTTCAGTGCAGTTATGCCTGTTGAACTCCAGGATGATTCTCTTTGGAGGCTTGGTCTCCACCGTTCTGATTAGAATTGAGCGGCTGGGACGAAAACCGAATGAGGCGGCAATTCTCCGGGACGAAATATCGCTTTCCCGTGGCAGGATCAGCGAGAGCCTTCCTCCTTCGGTGAGCCACGCGGAAGCGAACTCGAAAATCTCGGCGAGAGCCAGGGAATGGCTGTGCCTGGCTGCGGAAAGACGCATGTCCGGATTGCGCAGGGAGTTGTCGTAGTAGGGCGGATTCGAGAAAATCAGGTCGAATTTCCAGGGCGCGGCATATTCTGAAAGTGCGCAGTGGCGTGCGTGCAGCCTGTCCGGCCACGGAGAGTTCGCGAAGTTGGCGGCGGCCTCTTCCGCAGACGGCCCGTCGATGTCTATGGCTTCGATTTGCAGATGCGGAGCCCGCTGTGCCGCCATCAGCGCTATGATTCCGGTGCCTGTGCCGATGTCGAGCGCCTTTCTGTCTTCGGGGAGCAGGGTCATGGCTGCGCCTAGAAGCACGGCGTCGGTTCCGACCTTCAGCGCCGATTTTTCGTTGAGTACCGAGAACTGCTTGAATCTAAATGAACTGGCCATCCTTCATCGTGAGGCTGCGGTCGCAGAGTGCCGCCAGTCCGGGGTCGTGGGTGACTATGACTATGGTCTGGCCTGTGGCGTCCCTGAGGTCGAAGAACAGCTTGTGTATTTCCTGCTTGGTCACGGAATCGAGGTTTCCTGTAGGTTCGTCGGCGAAGAGCACTGCGGGCCTGTTGATGATCGCCCTGGCTATTGCGACGCGCTGCTGTTCTCCGCCGGAGAGTTCGGAGGGTTTGTGGCCGGCGCGATCCGCCAGACCGAGCGTCTCAAGCAGCCGCGTAGCCTCTTGTCTGGATTCCTGTCGCTTTCTTCCGGCTATGAGCGCCGGTATCATGATGTTTTCGAGGGCCGTGAACTCGGGAAGCAGGTGGTGAGCCTGGAATACGAAGCCTATGCGCCTGCCCCTGAAGGCTGCGAGTGCGTCGCTCCTGAGCTTGAGCACATCCTGTCCGTCAATGCTGAGGGTGCCGGAGTCCGGGGTGGAGAGGGTGCCGAGTATCTGGAGCAGGGTTGACTTGCCGGCTCCAGAAGCTCCCGTTATGGCGACCGTTTCGCCTTCGCCGGCGCTGAAGCCCACTCCTTTCAGGACTTCGAGCTGGCCGAAGCTCTTGTGTATGCCATGCGCTTCGATTATCATCATGGCAAAGATAGGAAGAAGCTGTGTGCAATGCAAAATTATCGCGCCGGGCGGATTCAACACCGGAGTGGAATAGCCGGTTGCCGCGCAGAGTTTTTGTTTTTTTCTCGAAAGGGGTTTATATTTGCCGTCCGCCGTGGCCGGAACCTGCATGTTGCGCAGGCGGTGCAGGCTTGGAGCGGGTTTGCCGAAGCCGGAGGAAGCATTTGCGGCCGGTCTGAAGCGAGGCTTTTTGCGGCGTTGACTATCGGGGTGTGGCGCAGTTGGCTAGCGCATCTGCTTTGGGAGCAGAGGGTCGAAGGTTCGAGTCCTTTTACCCCGACAGGATGACGGGCGGTCGCTGGGATGCGGCCGCCTGTCTTGTTTTTCTATTCAGTCTTCGGATTTTTCTTCTCCTTCCTTTCCTGCCGCCAGTAGTAGAGGACGGCAACTGTAGTTATGATTATAGCCAGAGCGAACATTATCAATGCACCCATTATCTTGTCTCCTTTTTGTTCCTTTTATTGTCTTTCAACAGGTAGAGTCCACCGCCTAAAGTGCAGGCTATTGTCAGGGCTCCACCAACATAGATTATCCATTTTTGGGAGAATTCGCCGAAAATGGATGTCAGTATGACTGCGGTCATGATATACTTTAGCGATATCCATCAACCATTTTCCAAGTTCGTTTTTCATAGCAACACAAAGATAATGAAAAACAACAGAAATATTCGGCTCCGTTCTGCAATGTAAGGACAATAAATCTGATTGTGCGGCTTGATTGTCAGAAAAGCCCTCTGGAGGTTCTGAAATAGCGATTCCGAGAGAAGCATTGCATAAGCAGAATTCTGTCTGCCCGTCCTGATTCTTATTCGGCCTTCCGATTATGCCGCCAGTAGTAGAGGACGGCAGTTGCGCCTCGGCATAACAAATAAATTTGTTCTGCGCTCGGCTTCTGCGTATATTCGGCTACGCCGCATATACTGTTGCGCCTCGGCAATGAAATTCGAACAAGTTCGATTTGCATTGCGCTCGGCTTCTGCGTATATTTGCCCGAAAACGCAGCTAATGCCCAAGTATTCCTGGAATCTCCTGAACGGACTCTACCGCATCGACTTCCTGAACCTGCTGCTTTGCATGGCGGTGGGCCATATCGTCATAGGCAACCCTTTCTTCGGGGCGACGGTCTACCTGTTCGCCGACATCATCAAGGCCTACTATCTGTGCAACCTCGCGAAGCTGCGCCATGCAGGCGGGGAGCACTATCTCTCCGACCTGGTGATCGCCGTGATTTTCCTCATAGGCATATCGGCTGCGTTCATCTATCCGCTGACGGCTGGGGAGCTGAATTCCAATTATGTCTCCCTGTTCGCTCTGTGCGTGGTCATGAGGGATTACTTCGGCACTGTGTCGGCCCTGCCGGAGAAGCCGAAGCTCGGCGCGAAATACTATCTGAGCACCATTTTCATCCATGTATGCTTCGATGCGGGTTGCGGCGTCCTGCTCTGGAACCGGACTGCTCCCGAGGAGTTCTACATACTAATGGCGGTGCTCATTGTCACAGGAGTGCGCCGTATCTTCCAGCCCGAGCGCCGCATCCCAGTGGATTCGCGCGTCATCGAGAACAAATATGAGATGATAGCCTCATACAAGCTGTTCTCCGACATGAACCTCTATTCCGCGATTGCGGTTAACCTGGGCATCATGGTGTATTTCTTCTATGTGCTCGTGCCGTCGCGTTCGGTGTTCAGCTGGGAGCCGTATGCCACCATGGCAGTGTGGCTGCTGCTGGTCTCCGTGATTCTTTCAGTCGCCGGCCTTGTCGTCCGCCGTCGCTGGAAGGGTGTGGCACTCGCGGAGTTCATCGCCGGAGCGCTGACATGGCTGTTCGGGATGATAATGATGTTCAACGGCGACACGGTGCTCGCACGGCTGATATGGACCGTTGTCTGGGGCATCGGCATGGCTCTGATGTCGTCCGCAATCCGGAAATTCTACTTTGACTTCGAGGCGGTCGGCAGCATAATGGGAGAGGGCTACGACAGGGAGGAGCTGAAGATAAGCAACACGATAGTCTCCACCACCGCTTCAATCGCGTCGTCGGCCATCATGCTGCTGGTGATGTTCCTGTGGACCTTCGTGGTACCGCTGATTCCGGACGACGGCTTTCCGAGGGTCTACAACGTACTGGTGCTGCAGCTTCCGGCCGTCTTCATGCTGGCTGCGGTCGTGATGGCTCTCAGGCAGCCTCTCGACAGCCGAAACCGCGAGAAGCTGATGATTTTCATCCAGGAGCATTCGAAGAACGAGAACGTCCGCGAGAGCCTGCAGCGCATGTTGGTCCGCAAATACCGCATGCGCTTCGGCATCAAGATTATCTGCACGTTGGCGCGTCCGTTCCTGAGGCTGAAAGTCTCCGGGACCGAGCATCTGCGCAAGGGGGATTATCCTTCGGTGTTCGTGAGCAACCATAATTTCATCTACGGGCCGATTGCGGCGGTAATCTACCTGCCGACATATTTCCGTCCGTGGATACACAACGTGATGTTGGAGCCGGAGACGGCGGCAAAAGAAATCGCGCGCCCGTTCGGGGCGGTCATAAAGATATTCGGACGGCGGCTCGGGGGCGCTATCATCAGGTTCGGCGCGCGGCTGACCTGCTGGGCGCTCAACTCCTTCAACCCGATTCCGGTGGTCCGCGGCGCGTCCAGGGACGTGATGTCGACGTTCGAACGCAGCATCCGGGCGCTCGAAGAGGGCGACAACATCCTGATATTCCCGGAGAAACCCAAGCGCATGGTGAATCCCGACGGCTCTGCAGGCGAGGATGTACTGCGCACCTTCTACACGGGTTTCGCGCATATAGCTAAGATGTACTACGACCGCACCGGCAAGGCTCTGCTGTTCTATCCGCTGTATTCCGACATGGACGATCGCGCCTTCCGCATCGGCGAGCCGGTGGCGTACGACCCTTCGCTCGAGCCTCATGAGGGCAAACGCCGGCTTTCGGAGCAGCTGCAGCGGAGCGTTGCCGAGCTCTCGCAGAAAAACTGACGGCCGTGGCGCGGGATGATGAGGCTTCGGCTGCCTACAGCAGGCCGAGCAGCAGGGTCCAGCCCAGGAAACGCAGGCCCTTTCCTATCAGCAGCAGGATTGAAGTCCATACGGCGGGAGTCTTGTAGAATCCTAGGGCGAGCACGAACACGTCGCCGATTATCGGCACCCAGGCTATTAGCGAGAGCCATACGCCGTACTTGCTCACATAGCGTTTCTGCTTCTCGAGGGTCTCGGGCTTCACCTTGAACCACTTTTCGAGCCATTCCCATCTGCCGAGACGGCCCATCCCGTAGGTGACCAGGCTGCCCAGCCAGTTTCCGGCGGTCGCGACTATGAAGCAGGCCGCCGTCTCCCTGGTGGTTGCGAGGACTGCGATGTAGAGCGCATCGGAGCTGAAGGGCACGATGGTCGCGGCGAGGATATTTCCGAGAAACAGGCCCAGCAGGCCGAGTTCTTCAAGTCCGAACATGTCTGATTCTGATGCGGCGCAAAGTTACCGCATTATTTATTTGGAACAAAATGTTGCCGGCCCGCCGCTGCGGGCGATATGTCGGAGGATTTGCGTAACTTGCGTGCCGATATGGAAACAGTGGTTGCAATTCTGGCGGTCCTTTGCGCCGTCATCGGCATAATCGGAAGCGTGGCGCCGGCCCTGCCCGGCCCGCCGCTGGCATGGATAGGAGTGCTGCTGATGTATCTCTGGGGCGGCACGAACGGCGACGGGGAGACGATGTCCCTGACCATTCTGCTGGTGATGCTCGGGGTGACAGTGCTCGTGACGGTGCTGGACTACATTGTGCCCGCGTGGTTCACGAAGACCACGGGAGGCAGCCGCTATGCGAGCCGGGGCGCGATGCTCGGCCTTTTTCTCGGCATGTTCATCCCTCTGCCCGTCGGCATGATTGCGGCTTCGCTGATATGTTCCTTCCTGGCCGAGCTGATTTTCAGCCGGAAGTCCGCTGCCGGCTCTTTGAAGTCCGCGTTCGGCGCCTTCCTCGGCTTCCTTTTCGGCTCCGGCATCAAGGTCATCGCCTGCGGCGTGATGCTCTGGTATATAATCGTCTATATATAACCGGTACGCCTGCAGTAAGTTCCGGTACATGGCTCCGGACGGCCAGGGGCAAAAAGACGGCGGCCTGAGCTGTCATGGCAGAAAAAAATGCGGGCGCCCGCAATCAGGAGCGCCCGTCTGTTCCATGAGAATTCGGAAAATTATTTTTTCCTCGCGACTGCTTTCCTGGCGATTTCCGCGATGTGCTCGCCGGTGAAGCCGTAGGCCTGCATGAGTTCCGCAGGGGAACCCGAACGGCCGAAGCGGTCGCCGCCGTTGACGAACTCCACGGGAGTGGGGGCCGATGCCGCAAGCACGCCGGCCACGGCTTCCCCGAGGCCTCCGGCGTGATTATGCTCTTCCGCAACCACCGCGCATCCCGTCTTTGCGACCGATGCGAGTATCGCTGCGTCGTCGAGCGGCTTGACCGTGGCCACGTTGAGCACCTCCGCGCTGATTCCCTCGGCTTCAAGAATTTCGGCTGCCCGGAGCGCCTCCCATACGAGGTGTCCGCAGGCGAATATGCTCACGTCCGTGCCTTCGTTGAGGACATATATTTTCCCTATCTCGAAGGGCTCGTCGGGGTCGGTGAAATTGGGCACCGACGGGCGTCCGAAACGCAGGTAGACGGGGCCGTCGAACCTGGCGGCGGCGACGGTGGCGTTCCTGGTCTGGTTGTAGTCGCAGGGCACGAGCACTGTCATCCCGGGAAGGGCGCGCATCAGGGCTATGTCCTCCATGGTCTGGTGGGTGGCTCCGTCCTCTCCGAGGGTGATTCCTGCGTGGGAGGATGCAATCTTCACGTTGGTGTGGCTGTAGGCCACCTCCTGGCGCAGCTGGTCATAGACGCGTCCTGTCACGAATTCGGCGAACGAGCCGATGAAGGGAATCTTTCCGCCGATTGCGAGGCCCGCTGCCACTCCGACCATGTTGGCCTCGGCGATTCCGCACTGGATGAACCTGTCGGGGAACTCTTTCGCGAAAGCTCCCATCTTGAGCGAGCCTTTGAGGTCGGCGGTCAGCGCAAGAACCCTGGAGTCCTCGCGGCCTGCAATCAGAAGACCCTCGCCGAAACCGCTGCGGGTGTCAACCTTGCCTGTATCGATATACTTTTTCATACTAATAATCTCCTAATGTTTCGGGTAACTGCTCCAATGCCTTTTCGCACTGCTCCTGGGAAGGAGCCTTGCCGTGCCACTCGTGGGTGCCTGCCATGAAATCAACCCCGTGGCCCATTTCGGTCTTGAAAAGAATCATCTTGGGTTTGCCGTCGGCCTTGTGGGCGAGCTTGAACGCGTCAAGTATGCTCTGCTGGTCATGCCCGTCGGCCACGATCACGTCCCAGCCGAAGGCGGCCCATTTTTCGTTGAGCTCCTCTATTCCGGTGATGCTGCGTGTCGGTCCGTCAATCTGCTGCCCGTTCCAGTCGGTGAAGGCGACGAGGTTGTCCACTTTGTGGTGCACGGCCCACATTGCGGCCTCCCATATCTGGCCTTCCTCGCTCTCACCGTCGCCGCAGAGGCAATATACCCTCCTGTCGCTGCCGTCCATCTTCTTGCCGAGTGCCAGTCCGGCCGCCACCGAAAGCCCCTGCCCGAGGGAACCCGAGGGTTTGAAGACTCCGGGAAGCCCGTCGCTTACGGAAGGATGGCCCTGGAGACGGCTCCCGAACTTGCGGAGGGTTCCCAGCTCGCTTACGGGGAAATAGCCCGAACGGGCGAGGACGGAATAGTACACGGGTGCGAGATGTCCTGCGGACAGGATGAATACGTCCTGCCCTTCGCCGCTGCGGGTCCAGGTCTTGGGGTCATGCTTCATCTCGCTGAAATAGAGGGCGGTCATCACGTCGGTGATGCCGAGGGATCCGCCCGGGTGTCCGGACTTCGCAGCCGTCACCATCCTGACGATGTCTCTGCGCACCTGGGAGGAAATCCTGTTGAGATCTTCGATAGTAGTCATATCATCATAGTGTATTAGCGTGGCTTTACAAGCATGCGAAGATAGCAAAAAAATAAGTTATCTTTGTGCCTGCTTATGGAAATGAAGAATATCCGGAATTTTTGCATAATCGCGCATATCGACCACGGCAAGAGCACGCTTGCCGACAGGCTGCTGGAGCTGACCCGCACGCTCAGCGAGCGCGACATGGAGAACCAGGTCCTCGACGACATGGATCTCGAGAAGGAGAAGGGCATAACTATCAAGAGCCACGCGATACAGATGCTGTACAGCCGCGGAGGCGAAAGCTATGAGCTCAATCTGATCGACACTCCGGGACATGTGGACTTCTCGTATGAGGTTTCGCGCTCCATCGCATCCTGCGAGGGCGCCCTGCTGGTCGTGGACGCGACCCAGGGCGTGCAGGCCCAGACCATCTCCAATCTCTACATGGCGATAGACCACGGTCTGGAGATAATTCCGGTGCTCAACAAGATAGACATGGATTCCGCCCAGGTGGACGTCGTGACCGATGAGGTGTGCGACCTGCTGGGCTGCGACCCGGACGAGATTTTCAAGGTTTCGGCGCGCACCGGCGAGGGCGTGGCCCCGATTCTCGATGCCATCGTGGACAGGATTCCGGCTCCGAAGGGCGATCCGGAGGCTCCGCTGCAGGCGCTCATCTTCGACTCGGTGTTCAATTCCTTCAGGGGCGTCATCGCATACTGCAAGGTGAAGAACGGAAGCATACGCAAGGGCGACAAGGTGAAGTTCTTCGCCACCGGCATGGAATACGAGGTCGAGGAGCTCGGCGTGCTCAAGATGAAGCTCGTCCCGTCGGCGGAGATAGGCTGCGGCGACGTGGGATACATAATCACCGGCATCAAGAGCGCCGCGGAGGTGAAGGTCGGCGACACCATCACGCATGTGGCGACTCCTTGCTCGGAGGCCATCGCGGGCTTCGAGGAGGTGAAACCCATGGTGTTCGCCGGAATGTACCCCGTGCAGGCCGACAAGTTCGAGGAACTGCGCTCCGTGCTGGAGAAGTTCCAGCTCAACGACGCATCGTTCGTCTACGAGCCGGAGAGCTCGCTCGCGCTGGGTTCGGGTTTCCGCTGCGGCTTCCTCGGTCTGCTGCATCTCGAAATCGTGCAGGAGCGGCTGTTCCGCGAGTTCGACATGGACGTGATCACCACGGTTCCGAACGTGTCCTACAAGGTCTACACAACCCAGGGCGAGGTGCTCGACGTTCACAATCCTTCCGGGCTTCCCGCGCCGACTATGATCGACCATATCGAGGAGCCCTACATCCGGGCGCAGATAATCTCGAAGTCGGAATTCTTCGGTCCGATAATGAAGCTCTGCCTCGACCGCAGGGGCACGCTGGTCGGCCAGCATTTCATCACTGCCGACCGCGTGGAGCTGAACTACGACATGCCGCTGTCGGAGATAGTGTTCGATTTCTACGACAAGCTCAAGACGATTTCGAAGGGTTACGCCTCCTTCGACTACCATATCATCGGCTATCGTCCCGCGAGGCTGGTCAAGCTCGACATACTGCTCAACGGCGAGCCCGCCGACGCGCTTTCGACGCTTATCCACGAGGACAACGCCTACGACCTCGGGCGCAAGATGTGCGTGAAGCTCAAGGAGCTGATACCGCGCCAGCAGTTCGACATCCCGATCCAGGCGGCCATAGGCGCGAAGATCATCGCGCGCGAGACCGTGAAGCAGGTGCGCAAGGACGTGACCGCCAAGTGCTACGGCGGCGACGTGACCCGTAAGCGCAAACTGCTGGAGAAGCAGAAGGAAGGCAAGAAGCGTATGCGGCAGATAGGTACCGTCCAGGTGCCGCAGAGCGCGTTCATGGCTGTTCTGAAGCTGGATTCCTGACGGTCTGTGCCGCCGCTGCGGTCGTGCTGGGCGATCGGCCGGCTTGCGCCGCGATTGCTTTGCAGGCGGAACTTCTGTTGCGCTCAGGCTTCAGTCAGGAGTGACGGTCCGGCTGATGTCCAAGTGTGAAGTCTATCATGCAGTTGTCGAGAGCCACAGTCGGCGCGTTGCCGCCATTGGACATCTGCTGGAGTTCGCTACGGCTGATACCGAAAGGGTCCCATACTTTCACCATGTCGTTTTCATCGGGGGAGAATCCGTATCCGGCGTGTATCTTCAGCATGCATTCGATGAAGTTCATGTCACTGAATCCGCACGCCATGAGCAAGTGTCCGCCGGGGCGCAGCAGATTCGAATAGGTCATGCGGCTGCGGTCTACGAGAGGCAGGACATTCTCCATCATTGAGATAAGGAAATGTTCCGTGATGATATCATAAGAGTCGGTCAGACCGTTCCGCTTTTCATGAATGTCAAGGATGTCGTTGTGTACTACGCTTATGGTGCATTTGCGGATGTCTGCCGCTATGCTCTTTATGAAGCGTCTGTTCGCGGAAGGGACAGGGAACTTGTACCCCATGATGTCATAGGCGGCCCGGATTCCGGATCTTCCCCATTGTCTGCCGTATCGGATCGAATTCTCAATGACGGCGATTTCGAGAAGCGGAGTTATGCATGTGTCCACTATGTCGACCGAAAGTCCAGATATGTCAAATCCTGTTTCCTTTGCAGCGTCGAACAGTATGTGCATGTAGGAATAGAAGTGGGCGTATCCTGCAACCCCCGAGACCATGACCCTGCATGGCCGTCCGTTGTATTGGGCGAACAGCTTTGCAAATCGTCTGTGAAGCCATTGGCGTTGCTCGCCCACCAGCCACCATCCGCCGGTTACATGGCCGTCGGAAGATAGAAGGCCGAGCAGCCGCCTGACGTCGTTGGAGCAGACGAGCTGCCGATGATGAATCTTGCTGCGCAGAGGCGAAGTTTCACATCCGCCTCCGTCCATCACGCCTATGATCAACGTCTCGGCACGGTTCCGATGGTAATCGCAAGGCTCGAGGCGGCCATTTGAAAAGCGGCATATGTCGAAACCCTGCTTCAGGTTCTGCATTATGTCTGATGTTATGCTGTAAGATTCGTTCATGTCAGTTTATGGAAAGTTTGGTTGTAAGCAGCGAGATGAGCATGCCGAGCATGAAATAACCGATAACGGACTCTATTACATACGGGTAAGTATATCCTCCCGCTATTTCTCCGAATCCGAAGAACGCCAGCATGGAGTTCATCACGGAATCCGGCAAAGGGATGCCGTCAATCAGGGTGGTCCCTGCGGCGAAAGCGGCAACGATCGCGGTCACGCACAAGAACCATCGCGTGAAGGACTGCCCGAAATCGGTCAGCAGCCCGAAAATGCCGAGCAGGAGGAAGGCAAACGGCCTGACTGCCGGGCCGAGCGAGTTTGCGCTGGAGAATAACTTGTCCTTCCTGAATTCGGAATTGCAATATGCCGTAAATTCGAGGTGCTGATTCCCGCTGATGAATATCGTATTGTGCTGTATGTGCTTGCGTCTGAACGGGCTCAGGCCTCGCATGTAGGGTATGTTCCTGACGGGCTTGTATACTATCGCCATGATTTGGGCGCCGATGAAAGTGGCCATGTTCATGTTGCAGCGTCTGACGTCGAGGCCGTCGATGAATGAATTGTTGAACCGGCACGCTATAAGGTTGGAGTCGCTGAGATCGGTATTGGATATTGTAGCGTTGATCAGGGAGGTTCTTGTAAATGAAGCGGCTTGAAAGCTGCATTTGTCCAGCTTTGCCCCGTTCATGTCGGCATCGTCAAATGACAGCGCTCCGGTTTTCGCTTTCTTGCAGGAGATGAAACTTGCGTAGAGGAGAACGGCCCCTTTGAAAGTGACATTGGAAAATGTGCATTTTCTGAACGTGGCTCCCGTGAGGTCCATACCGGAGAAGTCGTTGCCGTTCAGCCGTTGGTTTTCGTAGACAGATCCGGGCATAGACATAGAAATGGATTTGACTGCAAAGATAGCGAATCTGGCCTTATTTCCAAGGGACTGTCGGCTAAGGCACGGGGTCATAGCCGCTGCCGCCCCAGGGATGGCAACGCAGGATGCGCTTGAGACTCAGCCAGAAGCCTTTGATTGGCCCGTATTTGCGGAAGGCTTCTAGGGCGTACTGCGAGCAGGTTGGGGTGAAGCGGCAGGTGGGCGGCTTGAGAGGGGAGATGCAGAGCTGGTAGAACTTTATCAGCAGGATGAACGGGAGCGCGAGCAAGCGGCGCACGACGCTACGGAAGGTCAGGGGCGCCCGGTCCGGCTGACTTTTTTTCGGCGTGCCGGCAACCGGTTTCCTGCTCCTGTCCGCCGGAGTTCCGTCCTGGCGGCCGCTTCTTCCGGTTCCGCCGCTCATTTTCCGGAATCGTTATGCGCCGTCGCCTCGTCCGGTTCCCCGGAAGGCTGCTCTGCGGCGGACTTTGCTCCGTCGGCGGAAGAAACTGCCCCGCGCTGTCTTGCAACCGCCTTGTCTATGCGGGTCAGCGCCTCCGCGACCTCCTCGCGCACGGTCGTCCAGTCGCCGACCTCCTTTGAGGTCCAGGACAGCAGGAAATCCACGCCGTGGCAGTCGAGCAGCTCCTTCTGCAGGCGGTAGGCCTCGCGCATGCGCCGCTTGAGCAGGTTGCGCTTCACCGCCCGCTTGAAATATCGCTTTGAGACGGAGACCAGCAGCCGGTTCGGAATGGTGTCACGGGATGCTGCGGAAGCGCCGTCCTGGCAGTTCCCGGTGCCGTCTTCATTATTCTTGCGGGCGGCCGTGGAATCTCCGGTGCGGCCGGCCCAACAGTAGCGCAGATGCGCGGTGGCGCCCCATTTCCCTTTTGAGAACAGCGTAGAGATGTCCTTCTTGCCGCACAGCCTTTCGGTCTTGCGGAGGGTATGGGCTGCCGGAGTCGCCATCTATTTCAGGGATTCGAGACAGATTTCGACGGCCTTGCCGGCGGAAGGGGCTTCGGGGGTCGGGGCCTTGAGGGCAATGTCCAGCCCGGCCTCCTCCATCGCACCCACCACTGACTTGCCGAAAGAGATGAACTTGATGTCCCCCTGCTCGAAGCCGGGGAAGTTCTCCTTGAGAGAGGCCACGTCGAAGGGGCTGTAGAGCACCACGATGCCGTAGGAGTGGATGTCCAGTCCGTGAAGATCCTGGGAAACCGCCTTCGCAACGGTGCCGAGGGTATAGTCCAGTCCGGCCTTGTCGAAGACATCGGTGATGGGACCGGAGTTCGAGCCGTCGGAGGCGGCGATGAGGAACTTCTCCCCCTTGTGCTTGGGGCCTATCAGCGCGACCACGGACTCCGGGGTGCCGGTGCCGTAGAATATCTTGCGCTTGCGGTAGACTATGTGCTTCTGAAGGTACATGGCCACCGCTTCGGTGGTGCAGAAATACTTCATCGTCTCGGGAACCTTGAAGCGCATCTCCTCGCAGAGCTTGAAATATGCGTCAATGGCGAGCCTGGACGAGAACACCACTGCGGTGTAATCGGGCAAATTTATCTTCTTGGCACGGAACTCCTTGCCGCTCAGGGCCTCCATCAGGAAGAAAGGATGGAATTCCACTTCTGCGCCGAACTTGTCCTGCAGAATCTCGAAGGGAGCCATGTTCGACGGAGTATGCTGCGATAGTAGTACCTTCATAAATACACTCTATAAAAAAACTGCGCATGCGACCATTGCGGCCGTAGGCAAAAATTCAAGGGCGCAAAGATACAAAATAGTTGTCAAAACGGAAAAGGAGCCTGCCAAAATCTGCCCTGTGCGCAGCAGCGAAAGCAGGTATGACAGAAGCATTTCACAATACAGGACGGGCCTCAGCACGCTGTCGGGGGCCCCGCACACGCCGAGCAGTCCTACGGTGGCGAGCATCAGGATGGTCATCAGGATGAAATGGCTCCACGGGCCCTTGCGGACCGCCGCATCGGTGGAGGCGTCGACGCGCGGCAGATGTACCATGGCGCCGCACAGCAGCCTCAGCAGCAGGTAGGAGAACATCACTCCGACAGTCGCCGCCGCGCTCCATTCGGCCGGTATCAACTCCCAGAACGACGGCCTGAACAGTCCGAACCTGTCCGCAATCAGGCAGAACGGCAGCACGGAAACCAGGGCTGCCATGTTCCGTATCCTCGCGATGCTGGTGTTGTATTCGAGCGAGACGCAGGCGCGCGGACGGGTGAAGGCGTACGCCAGTTCGGGGAGCAGGCGGAACATCTCCCTGAGCCCGGCGACCGACAGCAGCACCGCTGCGGCCACGAGGATGCGGTTCACGGTAAGGTCTCCCCACAACAGAGGCAGCACCGCCTCGGGAAGCGGTACGGATGACATTTCGAGCCTTCCCTGTATGAAAATGTCGGTCGGAGGCATGCCGTCAGTTGCCGCGAGAGGCCTTGTAGCCCATTCCGTTCAGCAGGTCGGTCACCTTGTCGCGCAGGTCCCCCTGAATCGTGATCTCCCCGTCCTTGGCCGTTCCTCCCACCCCGCACTTCGTCTTCAGGGTCTTCGCGAGGGCGGCGAGGTCATCGGCCTTCCCGACGAAGCCTTCCACGAGCGTGACCTGCTTGCCGGCCCTGTGGCGGCGGTCAATGCGCACGGTCAGCCTCTGCTTCCCGGGCGGGAGGGTCTCCTCCTCCGGAGTCTCCTCCGTATGATATTGAAAGTCGGGATTCGTGGAATATACCACCCCGAGACGTTTTTTCCAGTCCTGCTCTGCCATAATGGACATATTTTTGCAAAGATAAGGAATTTGGTAGTATCTTTGTCGCTTATGAACAGGAACAAGTATTTGCTGTGGCATAGGATCGGCGCCGTTCTGGCCCTCGTCATCTCCGCTGTCACCTATCTGCTTACCATAGAGCCCACCGCCTCTTTCTGGGACTGCGGTGAGTTCATCGCGTCGTCATACAAGCTCGAAGTCGGCCATCCTCCCGGAAACCCCATGTTCCAGCTGATAGCCCGGATCTTCACGATTTTCGGCGACAACATGCACGCGGCGGTGCTGATCAACGCCATGAGCGCGCTGTGCTCCGCCCTCACCATCTTCTTCCTCTATCTGACCATCGCGTGGTTCCTGCGCCGCATAGTCAGACCGGAGGCTGACGGAAGCTATTCCGCGGCGTCCGCCGTAATCATCTGCGGCTCGTCGCTCGTGGGCGCCCTCGCATACTGCTTCTCCGACACCTTCTGGTTCTCGGCCGTGGAGGGCGAGGTATATGCGATGTCCTCGCTGATAACGGCGATGGTGTTCTGGGCCATGACCATGTGGTACGACAGATACGACAGGCCGCACTCGGACAAGTGGATAGTGCTGATAGCCTTCCTGATGGGGCTCAGCATAGGCATCCACCTGCTCAACCTGCTGATGATTCCGGCCATAGTGTTCGTCTACTATTTCAGGCTGCGCGAAGAGCCCTACAGGTTCCGCGACCTCGTCAAGATATTCCTCCTAGGCGTGGTGATACTTGCGCTCGTGCTCTATGTCATCATACCCTGGCTGCCGAAGCTTGCGGCGTACACTGACCTGCTCTTCGTGAACGTGTTCGGGCTTCCGTACAATTCCGGAGCCGTGTTCTTCATGCTGCTGCTCTTCGGACTGTGCTTCTGGGGCCTGTTCGTGACGCTGAAGAAGAAAAGGCCGTTCCTCAACACGGCCCTGCTGTGCTTCACCACCATCGTCATAGGATTCTCGGTGTTCAGCATCGACGTGATACGCTCCTGCGCCAAGACCCCGACCAACGAGTATCAGCCCGACAACGCCTTCACCCTCGTGAGATACCTCTCTCGTGAGCAGTACGGCAGCGCACCGCTGGTGTACGGCCAGTACTACGGAGCGCCCTACGAGCTCGAGACCTCGACCTACTGGGCTCCGCTCGACGGAAAATACAAGAAAGTCGAGAAGCCCATAGACGCAAAGTACCTCCCGGAGGGCAAGATGCTCTTCCCGAGGATGTGGAGCTCCAGCGAATCCGGCCAGTACGAGGCCTTCTATGAGTCGTATACGGGCGGGAAGGGCAAGAACATACCCGGAGCCACGGCCCTCAAGCCCACGATGGGCGCCAACCTGAAGTACTTCTTCGACTATCAGATGAACTGGATGTACTGGCGCTACTTCATGTGGAACTTCGTCGGCCGCCAGAACCAGATACATTCGCCTTCGCCCGACAACATCTTCCACGGCAACTGGGAGAGCGGCGTCAAGTTCATCGACGACTTCCGCCTGGGCGACCAGGGCGATGCCCCGGCAGTGCTCGCGGAGGATAAGGGCAAGAACCACTACTTCTTCCTGCCCCTGCTGCTCGGCCTGATCGGACTCTTCTTCCAGTTCGACAAGGACAAGCGCGGCTGCTGGCTGAACTTCCTGATGTTCTTCATGACGGGAATCGCCATAGTGCTCTACCTCAACCAGCCGCCCTATCAGGTGCGCGAGAGGGACTACGCCTACGCCGGCTCGTTCTACTTCTTCAGCGTGTGGATAGGCATGGCGGTGGCCGGAATATGCGCATTGCTGCGCAGGTGGCTGAAGGGCCGCGGACAACTCGCTTCGGCTTCCGTCGTGACGGCGGCCTGCCTTTGCGTGCCCGCGCTCATGGGTGCGCAGAACTGGGATGACCATGACCGCTCCAACCGCCGCACCGCCGTCGAGATGGCGTGCAACTATCTGAATTCGGTGGGGGAGAACGGCATCCTGGTGACCCACGGCGACAACGACACCTTCCCGCTATGGTATGCCCAGGAGGTTGAGGGCGTGCGCACCGACGTGCGAATCTGCAACACCTCGCTGCTGGGTACCGACTGGCATATCGACCAGATGAAATGGGCCGTGAACGAGTCGGCTCCGCTGCCGCTTTCGGTCGGCCAGGAGCAGTACCTCTACGGAACCAACGAATATATACCCATACTCGACCTCCGCGAGGAGGTGATGAGCATATCCGACGTGATGACCCTGTTCAGGCACCCCGACGTCAAGGCTCCGATGACCAGCGGCCGCAAGGTGGATTACATAGCTTCCCGCAAGATTTCAGTGCCCGTCAACAAGGAGAACGTGATAAAGTACGGCATAGTGGACGCGAAGTTCGCCGACCAGATTCCGGACTCCATCGTGCTCAACATTTCCAAGGACAAGGATTTCATCACCAAGCCCGAGCTCTTCATGCTCGACCTCCTGTCGGGCTATCAGTGGGACAGGCCGATCAACCTGCTCAGCATGGGCGGCGACATCAACATAGGCATCAAGGAGTACCTTGAATACGAAGGGTATTCGTTCAAGTTCGTGCCCATAAAGAACAAGACCACCACGACGCAGGCCGGATTCGTCGACACCGACGAGCTGTACCGCAAGATGACCGAGGTCTACAGCTGGGACGCCCTCGCCGCCGATGACTATTTCATCGACTACCAGAACCAGTACACCCATCTCGGGGTGCTTTCGATAAGGAACCTCTTCGTGACCTGCGCCGAGGCCTTCATGGCGGCGGGCGAGAACGACAGGGCCCTCGAGATGCTGGACCGCTGCGCCGAGGTCATGGAGCACTATCCTCTCGAGACCGTTCCCCTCGGGTTCTCCGGCAACGACTTCATGGTCGTGGAGACGGTCAGGGACTACTATGCGCTCGGGCAGTCCGAGAAGGCTCTCGCCCTGGCGACCAGGATGGGGGAGGAACTGCTAGTGAGCGCGAACTTCTATCTCCAGTTCTATGACTGGGCTCCGGACGAGCTGGACATGGTCGGAGGCTACATCTACCTGTTGTCCGATGAGATGAAGACCGGAGGCGACACCGAGGCCGCCGAAAAGCTGCTGGACGCGTTCAGCCAGATGTATATGGCCGCTGCCGAGGCCTACGGAAGCCGGAACTGACCGCGTTCCGCGCGTACCACTATCGAAAGCGGGAGGGCTTTGCCGAAACTGTCATTCAGGGCGAGCTCCCCGCTTTCCGTATTCAGGCCGCCGCCCTTGAAGGCTTCGCGCACCAGGGTTTCGCCCAGCATGGCGGAATAGCCGTTGGAATACAGGTTGAGCACCACGAAGGAACGCTCGGGCTTCAGTATCATGCTGACGGTCCTGAGCATATCGAACAGGCATTCGTCGAGTTTCCATTTCTCTCCGTCGGGGCCGTGCCCGTATGCGGGAGGGTCCAGGATTATGCCGTCGTAGAGATTGCCCCTGCGGGCCTCGCGCCGGGCGAACTTCATCGCGTCTTCGACCACCCAGCGTATGCCGTCAAGCCCCGAGCTCTCCATGTTTCCCCTGGCCCAGGTCACCACCTGCCTGACGGAGTCGAGATGGGTCACTTCCGCCCCGGCGGCCCTGGCGGCGAGGGAGGCGGCTCCCGTGTAGGCGAAGAGGTTCAGCACCTTCGGCCTGTTCCCGCCCGAGGCGAGCATGCCCGTCCGGGAGTATATGTATTCCCAGTTCGGGGCCTGCTCGGGAAAGATTCCCACATGCTTGAAGGAGGTCATCCCGAGGCGCAGCCTCATCCTGAGTCCCGCCGGGCTGGAGTAGCCGACGTACCACTGCCCGTCCATCTTCCTGAGCTGCTTCCATGTGCCGCTGTCCTCCTTGCCGGCCCTGCCGAAGCCTGCGCCGGGCACGAAGACGGTATGCGCCCTCCTGTTCCATTCGTCCTGCGGCAGGCTTTTGTCCCAGAGCGCTTTCGGCTCCGGGCGTGCGAGCACGTAGTCGCCGAAGCGCTCCAGCTTCTCTCCGGCGCCGCTGTCAATCAGTTCGTAGTCCTTCCAGTGTGTTCCGGGGTATTCGACCATGGTGAGATTAATTTGCGCCAAAAATACCGCTTATTTATTGATTTGGCAAAAACGGAATGTTTTTCTGAAAATTTGTTAAATTTGTGAGATTGAAAACAGTAATCAGTTAAACATCCATATAATTATGCAGCAACACATCGACTCTTACGACTTCAATGGCAAGAAGGCCATTGTACGCGTGGATTTCAACGTCCCCCTCAACGACAAGTTTGAGATTACCGACGACACCCGCATCCGTGCGGCCATCCCCACCCTCAAGAAGGTTCTTGCAGGCGGCGGAGCTCTCATCATCATGTCCCATCTCGGACGCCCGAAGAAGGTGGAGGACAAGTTCTCCCTCAGGCACATCGTTGACCATGTGTCCGAGTGCCTCGGAGTTCCCGTGAAATTCGCTCCCGACTGCCAGAAGGCCCAGGCAGAGGTTGCGGCCCTCAAGCCCGGCGAGGCCCTGCTGCTTGAGAACCTCCGCTTCTATGCCGAGGAGGAAGGCAAGCCCCGCGGACTGGCCGAGGACGCCACCGACGAGGAGAAGAAAGCTGCAAAGGCCGCAGTGAAGGAGAGCCAGAAGGAGTTCGTGAAGACCCTGGCTTCCTACGCCGACTGCTACATCAACGACGCTTTCGGTACCGCTCACCGCGCTCACGCTTCCACCGCGCTGATTGCCAAGTACTTCCCCAACGACAAGATGTTCGGCTACCTGATGGAGGGCGAGATCAAGGCCATCGACAACGTGCTCAAGAACGCGCAGCATCCTTTCACCGCCATCATCGGCGGCGCCAAGGTATCCTCCAAGCTCGCAGTGCTCGAGAACCTTCTCGACAAGGTTGACAACCTGATCATCTGCGGCGGAATGGGCTACACCTTCATCAAGGCCGAGGGCGGAAAGATAGGCAACTCACTCCACGAGGACGAGCTCATCCCCCAGGCTCAGGAAATCATGGCCAAGGCCAAGGAGAAGGGCGTGAACATCTCCCTTTCAGTCCAGACCCGCGTGGGCGACGCCTTCAGCAACGATGCCAACGTGCAGGTAGTGCCTTCGCATGAGATTCCCGACGGTTGGGAGGGAATGGACGCCGGTCCGAAGTCCCTCGAGAACTGGAAGAACATCATCCTGGCTTCCAAGACCATTCTCTGGAACGGCCCTGTGGGCGTGTTCGAGATGCCCAACTTCGCCAAGGGAACCCTTCAGATTGCCGAAGACCTCGCAGAGGCTACCGCAAACGGCGCGTATACCCTCGTCGGCGGCGGTGACTCGGTAGCTGCCGTGACCCAGATGGGTTATGCCGACAAGGTGAGCTACGTTTCCACCGGCGGCGGCGCCATGCTCGAGGCTCTAGAAGGCAAGGACCTTCCCGGCATTGCGGCAATCCGCGAATAAAGCGGCTTCAGCATGAATCAAAAGGGGACCGTATGCACTGCGGTCCCCTTTTCTTGCATTGCTCCCGGGTTCTGCGTATCTTTGCTGACTGTAAAATTTGCGGAAAATGCTGACTTTGCTTGCAGTGAACTGGAACGCGGACCCGTTCCTGATACATATCGGCAACGGCGGGCTGAGATGGTACTCCCTGCTGTTCGCCTCCGGCTTCTTCATCGGATGGTATCTTTTCAAATGGTTCTTCAAGAGGGAGAAGGTCGATCTCAGCCTCATGGATCCGCTGCTCATCACCCTGATAGTGGCCACGATAGTGGGCGCCCGCCTGGGCCATTGCCTTTTCTATCAGCCGGACTACTACCTCGGTTCGTGGAAGGGCTTCCTTGAAATCTTCATGCCGTGGAAGGGCGGGCTCGCCAGCCACGGAGGGGCGATAGGGCTGCTGCTGGCAATGTGGTGGTTCGCAAGACATTATGGCAGGAAGAACGGTTTCGATTTCCTCTGGATACTCGACAGGCTCTGCATAGCGGTGGCGTTTGCCGGTTGCATGATAAGGCTCGGCAATCTTTTCAATTCCGAAATCTACGGCGACGTGACCTCCCTTCCCTGGGGCTTCATTTTCGGACGCAACGGCGAGACCGAGCCCAAGCACCCGACCCAGATTTACGAGGCTCTGTCGTATCTGATTCTGGGACTGATACTTGTGTGGGTCTACAAATACAAGCTCGATAAGGTCTACAGGGGCTTTTTCATCGGCTTCTTCTTCATAGTCTGCTTCGGGATGAGGTTCCTGATAGAGTTCATCAAGGAACCCCAGGTCGGATTCGAGGAGAACATGGTGCTGAACATGGGCCAGCTGCTTTCAATCCCCTTCGTGCTGCTCGGCATAGGGCTGCTGGTATACTCCTACCTGCATAAGACTCCGGCTTCAATCGTCCGTCCGGCCCATAATGCGGGCCGCGGCCCGGCTTCAAGAAAGGCGTAACTTGCGTCACGTGGTATGACTTACGTTTCCCGGCCGATGAGAACGGACGGGAAACGGCGGCTTTCTCACAGAGCCTGAACGCTTTGCGGATATAATTCCGCCCTCAAAATGGCATAATTTTTGCGCAAAGGGCGAGGATTTTTATTAAAGAATATGGTTAGAAAGTTAATTATGTTGGTTGCCGCCGCTCTTTTCGGCAGTTTGGCGGCGTTTGCACAGGACAATGTCCAGCAGGCCGACAGCAGCGCGGCACCTAAGCTGATCAATCTGGAACAGGCGCTGCATATCGCGTTGAGCGAGAATGCTTCCGTCAAGGTGGCGGACATGGAGATAGAGAGGACGGGATATGCCAGGAAGGGCACCTACGCCTCGCTTTTCCCCCAGATAGACGGAAACGCGTCCTATCAGAGAACCATCGAGAAACAGGTGATGTACATGGACTTCGACATGGGGGACATGGGCGGCGCTGGCGGGGGCTCCGATACCGGCTCTGACGCCGGTTCGACCGGAAGCTCGCAGACCTCCTCCGGAGGAGGAATCGAGGTCGGCCGCTGGAACACATGGTCGGCCGGAATCACGGCTTCCATGCCTCTGGTCAACGCCCAGCTCTGGCAGAGCCTGAAGATTTCCGACCAGGACGTGGAGCTGGCCGTGGAGGCCGCGAGAAGTTCGCGCCTGGAGATGGTGAATCAGGTGAAGCAGGCATATTTCGGCTGCCTGCTCGCGAAGGAGGCCTTCGAGGTCTACAAGTCGGTGTACGAGAACGCCCTTGAGAACTACAAGCTGGTCGAGATGAAGTACAACGCCCGCAAGGCTTCCGAACTGGAGCTCACGAGGGCCAAGACCACGCTCGCCAATGCGATTCCCGATGTCTACAACGCCGAGAGCTCGGTGATTCTGTCCCTGTGGCAGCTCAAGGCCGTGATGGGAGTGAACCTCGACGAGAACATAGACGTGTCAGAGACCCTCGGCGACTATGCCAACCGCATGCTCGGCGACATGGCCGATTCGGCTTCGGATTCGCTCTCGCTGGAGAACAACAGCACCATGAGGCAGCTGGCAATCCAGGCGGAGCAGCTCGCCAACACCATCAAGATGCAGAAATATGCCAACATCCCCACGCTCTCGCTGGCATTCTCCTACAATTTCAACGCTATGACCAACGACTTCAACTTCAGTGAATACAGGTGGTCACCTTATTCCTACGTCGGTCTGACACTGCAGATCCCCATCTTCGCCGGAGGAAAGCGCCACAGCGCAATCAAGCAGGCCCAGGTGCAGGCCGCGGAGCTGGATGTCCAGAGGGCCGACACCGAAAGGCAGCTGAAGATATCCATCAGGCAGAATCTCAACCAGATGGAGACGGCCATGAAGAGCTACGGAGCCTCCCAGACGGCATTGGAGTCGGCCGAGAAGGCATACAACATCACCGCCAGGTCGTACCAGGTGGGAAGCAGCACCCTGACCGACCTCAACGACGCCCAGCTCGCGCTCACCCAGTCGCAGCTCGCGGTCTCACAGGCGATTTATGATTTCGTGATAGCCAAGTCCAGCCTCGAAAGCACCGTCGGTGCTGATTTCATAGACGGCGAGGGCAATGTCCAACTGAACAACACAAAAGACAATGAATAACAGAAGCTTAATTTTGGCAGGAAGCGCCCTGGCCTTCGTACTGGCCGGCTGCGCAGGAAACAAGGGCGACGAGCAGGTGACGACCGTCGCACCGCAGACACCGAAAGTGACCGTTACGGTTACGGAAAAACAGAACGTTCCCCAGACAGGAGTATATTCTTCCACCGTGCAGGCCAACGTGGTCAACAACATAGCCTCCCAGGCGGCTGGCCGTATCCGCAAGCTGAACGTGGAGGTCGGCGACTTCGTGGAGAAGGGCCAGGTGCTTGCCGAGATGGACAGGGCGCAGCTTGACCAGGCCGCCCTCACCCTCAAGAACAACGAGACCGAGCTGGAGCGCATAAAGGCCCTCTATGAGGAAGGCGGAGTGTCCCAGTCGGACTACGAGACCGCGGAACTCACCTACAACGTGTCCAAGAGCACTTACGACAACCTGCTCGAGAACACCGTGCTGACCGCTCCCGTCGACGGAGTCATCACCGCCCGCAACTACGACAGCGGCGACATGTATGCGATGTCATCGCCCATCTACACCCTCCAGCAGATCACCCCGGTGAAGATGCTGGTCCCCATCTCCGAGATGGACTACACCAAGGTGAAGCAGGGCGACAAGGTCAGCCTGACCGTTGACGCGATTCCCGGAAGGACCTTCAGCGGTTCTGTTGTCAGGGTCTATCCCGTAATCGACCCCAGCTCGCATACCTTCAACGCCGAAGTCCATGTAGCCAACACCGACAGGGCCATACGTCCGGGAATGTACGCCCGCGTGACCGTAACCTTCGGCATCAACGACAGCGTGGTGCTGCCTGACACCGCCGTGCTCAAGCAGCAGGGTTCCGGCGTGCGCACCGTATTCGTGCTCAACAGCGACAACACCGTCGAGGCCAGAGTCGTGACGCTCGGCCTCCATTTCGACGGCAATTATGAGATTCTTTCAGGCTTGGAGGAGGGCGAGACCGTGGTGGTCACCGGCAACTCAAGCCTGAACGAGGGCGATAAAGTGGAGGTAGTAGGATGAGTATAATACGTTCGGCGGTCAACAAGCCGGTAACGACGACCCTTGTCTTCATCGCATTCGCGATTCTGGGAGTCTTCTCCCTCGTGAAGACATCGATCGCGCAGTTCCCGGAGTTTGACTCAAATGTAATCATGGTGATGTCTTCATATCCCGGAGCGAACGCCGAGGATATCGAGACCAACCTCACGAAGGTGCTCGAGAACGCCCTCAACGGCGTGGAAGACCTCAAGGACCTTACTTCCCAGTCCAAGGAGAACATCTCCCTGCTTACTCTCGAATTCGAATACGGCGTTGACATAGAGGAGGCGACGAACAATGTCCGCGACAAATTGGACCTTGTCAATTCGACCCTGCCCGACGGCGCGACCATGCCCGTGATATTCAAGTTCAGCGCCGACGACATGCCCGTCATGATGCTCTCCGCGACTGCGGACGTGAGCCTTGCGGGCCTCGACAAGATACTTGACGACAAGGTGACCACTCCTCTCGCCCGTGTGAACGGAGTCGGTACCGTGTCGGTTGCGGGAGCCCCCACCCGCGAGATCCAGGTCTACTGCGATCCCAACAAGCTGGAGGCGTACGGACTGAGCATCAGCGGAATATCATCCGTGATCTCGGCCGAGAACAAGAACCTTCCCTCGGGCTACATCGACATCGGTTCGGAGACCTACACCCTGCGCGTGCAGAAGGAGTTCACCGATCCCTCGGAACTGCTTGACATCGTGGTGGGTTCGGTCGACGGCAGGGCCATCTACCTCAGGGACGTGGCCACGGTCAACGACGGACAGGAGGAGCGCGAGCAGGAGTCCTACACCAACGGCGAGCGCTCTGCACGAATCATCATCCAGAAGCAGTCCGGAGCCAATACCGTGAACGTGATCAGGGGTGTCAAGGAACGTCTGGCCGAAATAGAGGAGACCCTTCCCTCCGACATCAAGATCTCCACGGTCTACGACGGTTCCACCGAAATCATCGATTCCATCAACACCCTCGTGGAGACCATCATCATCACGTTCATCATCGTGTCGCTCGTGGTTTTCGTCTTCCTTGGCAACTGGAAATCGACGTTCATCATCATACTGTCCATCCCTCTGGCCCTGCTGGCATCGCTGATCTATCTGTTCGCGACCGGCAACACGCTGAACATCATCTCCATGTCCGCGCTGTCAATAGCGATCGGTATGGTCGTGGACGACTCCATCGTGGTGCTCGAGAACATTACGACGCACCTCTCGAGAGGAGAGAAGCCCAAGGAGGCCGCCGTCCACGGAACCTCCGAGGTGGGCATCTCCGTAATGGCGTCCACCCTCACGATGCTCTGCGTGTTCCTGCCCCTGACCATGATCAGCGGTATGGCGGGAATCATGTTCCAGCAGCTCGGATGGATAGTCAGCATCATCATGATCATCTCCGTGGCCGCCGCGCTGACCTTCGTGCCCATGCTCTGCTCACGCTGGCTCAAGGCTGATGTCAAGCACGGAAAGGCCTACAACTTCATATTCGTCCCGATCAACCGCTTCCTCGACTGGATTTCCAGGGGCTACGCCCACGTGATCCACTGGTGCACCAAGCGCAGGAGGGTGACCATCCTGACCTTCGCGGCCGTGTTCGTGATAGCCATGGTGATCTTCATCCCCAGGCTCACCACCGAATACTTCCCTCACTCCGACTCCGACCGTATCTCGGCCACCATCGAGCTGCCCATGGGTACGGCCCAGGAAGTGACCGCCGATTTCGCGAAGCGCATCAACGATGACATCGTGGCGGCGGTTCCCGAGGCGGAGATCATCAACTACACCTTCGGACAGGCGGATTCCGACAACACCTTCGCCAGCATGCAGGACAACGGTACCCAGCTGATTTCCTTCACCGTGAACATCGGCTCCAGCGGCGACCGCGAGCGTACTTCGGCCCAGATTGCCGATGTGGTCAGAGGCGTGATCGGCCAGTATCCTGAAGTCCGCAAGGCCACCGTCACCGAAGGCGGCGGCGGAATGGGCGGAGCTTCCACCGTCGACGTCGAGGTCTACGGCTACGACTTCACCGAGACCGACCGCGTGGCCCGCCTGCTCCAGGAACAGATGCTCAAGAGCCCGATGTACACCCAGGTGACCATGAGCCGCGACGAGTACACCCCCGAGCTCCAGATGGACTTCGACCGTACCAAGCTTGCGCTCAACGGCCTGAACTCCACCACTGCGGGCGCTGCCTTCAGTGCGGCGATGAGCGGTTCGCTGAGCTCCTACTACCGCGAGGACGGAGAGGAATACGACATCCGCGTGCGCTATTCTCCCGAATACCGCACCAGGGTCGAGGACCTCGAGAACATCATGGTGACCAACGGCTTCGGCCAGCAGGTCAGGATGAAGGACCTCGGCAATGTTGTCGAGACCCTCGTGCCTCCTACCATCGAGCGTAAGGACCGCGAGCGTCTGGTGACCGTGAGCGGCATCGTGGCCGACGGAGCGGCGTTGAGCGAGGCCGTGGCCACCGCCCAGCAGGCGATAGACGCCACCGAGATTCCTACCGAGATTTCGGTCGTAATTGCTGGTGACTATGAGGACCAGCAGGACATGTTCGCCGACCTGCTCGTGCTGGTGGTGCTGATGATAATCCTCGTCTACATGGTCATGGCCTCCCAGTTCGAGGCCCTGATGGCGCCTTTCGTGATAATGTTCTCCCTGCCGTTCGCGCTCGTCGGAGTGTTCCTCGGACTGGAGCTGGCCGGAGAGGCTCTCGGAGTCATGGCGCTGATAGGTATCATCATGCTGATCGGTATCGTGGTGAAGAACGGTATCGTGCTCATCGACTACACTATACTCTGCCGCGAGAGGGGCATGAACATACGCGACGCCTCCACCACCGCAGCACGCAGCCGTCTGCGTCCTATCCTCATGACCACGCTGACCACCGTGCTCGGTATGCTGCCTCTGGCCGTCAGCCAGGGAGAGGGCGCCGAGATGTGGAGGCCGCTGGGTATCACGGTATGCTGGGGTCTTACAATCTCAACCCTGATCACCCTCGTGCTGATTCCTACGCTTTACTGCTCACTGTCATATAGAATGGAAAGGAGGAAGAAGAAATGAAAGCAATGTTCATAGCATATAACCAGGCGTACAACGAGGAAATCGTGGAGACGCTCAAGGAGTTCGGCCAGAAGGGCTTCACCCGCTGGCACGACATCGAGGGCAGGGGCCATTTCAACGGCCAGCCCCGTCTGGGCAGCCATGCCTGGCCCGAGCTCAACCAGGGAGTCCTTGCGGTCATGCCGGACGAGAAGGTGGCCCCGATTCTGGCGGCCATGAAGGCGAAGGACGAGGCCGCGCCCGACCTGGGGCTCAGGGCGTTCGTCTGGAATGTTGAATCTTATTATTAATTTGCTAACTTTGCATCCGTCGGGCCACAGTGGTCCGGCGGATGTTTTTTTAATCTGATTTTATTATGGCAAAGGTTGTAAATGATTCGAACATAGCCGAGATTCTCGGCTCGAAGGAGCCTGTCCTCATAGATTTCTGGGCCACATGGTGCGGCCCTTGCAGGATGCTCGCCCCCACGGTGGATGAGATCGCCGAAGAATTCGAGGGTCGTGCCGTCGTAGCCAAATGCAACGTTGACGACTGTGAAGACATCTCTATGAAGTACGGCATCCGCAACATCCCCACGCTGCTCTTCTTCAAGAACGGGGAGCTCGTCGACAGGACCGTGGGCGTGGTGTCCAAGCAGGATATAGCGGACAGGCTGACAAAATTAATTTAACTTACCAAAATCATGAAAAAAGCTATTATCGCGATTGCAGCCCTCTTCGTGGCTCTTTCGGCAAATGCCCAGATCGGTGTAGTGGCCGGTCTCACCTCTTCTTCCACCAACGTCGAGGCTGCGGTGGCCGACATCAAGAACGTGAACCAGTATCATGTGGGTATCACCTACAAGATCGGAATCGGCAACATGCTCGCCATTCAGCCCGCGCTGATCTACAACATGAAGGGCACCCAGCTCGGAGATATAGCCGGACTTGACGATGTCGACGTGAACTACAAGACAGGATACCTCGAACTTCCCGTACAGGTGCAGCTCGGCTTCGGAATCGGAAGCATCGCCCGCGTCTATGGATTCGCCGAGCCTTTCGTGGGCTACGCAATCACCAACCAGGTGCAGGGTCTTGGAGATACCGTCAAGAACTGGGACAATGTCAAGAACAGGCTTGAGTACGGTGTCGGACTCGGCGCAGGAGTGGAGCTTTTCAGGCATCTCCAGGTGTCAGTGAAGTATTTCTGGGACCTTGGCGACGTCTATGGAGCCGACATCACCTTCGGAGATGTGACCAAGGACATTGCGACGAGCAAGTGCAGCGGCATCGCCGCTTCCGTCGCCTTCCTCTTCTAAAGACTTATGGCTGACAGGAAGGCGGTAATTTTCTGCTCGTCACACGAACTTGAACAAAAGTACATCCAGGCTGCACGGAAAATAGTCCGTGCAGCTTGTTTGGCTGGATATGACATAGTGTCCGGAGGCACCGTCAAGGGCCTGATGGGCGTGGTCTGCGACGAGGCTTCGAGTTGCGGAGCCGGAGTGATAGGCGCGGTTCCGCGTTTCATGAAGGGTCTGGAGCATCCGGCTCTCACGGAGTGTGTCTGGACCGACACGATGTCGCAGCGCAAGGAGGCCATGAGGCAAGGTACCAGCCTCGCCATAGCGCTTCCCGGCGGCATAGGCACCCTGGACGAACTTGCCGAGACCTATTGCCTGGCCAAGATGGGCCTGTACGAAGGCCGTGTCGTGGCCTTCAACATGGAGGGTTTCTACGAGCCCCTGAAGGCCCAGCTCAGGCATTTCGTGGATACGGGGATGCTTTACGAAGACTCCCTGAAGCTCATCCATTTCCCTGAAACCATAGAAGAGCTGGAGGCGCTGCTGTGAACCTTGCTGAAATAACGGCATATCTCGGCAGCGACTGGTCGGGGCTGGAGGAGCTCATGCGTTCCAGCCTGGCGTCCGGCGTGAAGCTTCTCCAGTCGGTCAACGACAGCATCCTGGCTTCGTCGGGCAAGCGTCTGCGCCCCATGATAAGCCTTCTGACGGCCCGGGCCCTCGGGACGCCGAATATCGACACCCTGCGCTATGCCGCCGCCTGCGAGCTGCTGCACAACGCGACCCTGATGCACGACGACGTGGCCGATGAAAGTCCTGAACGCCGGGGGCGTCCTACTGTCTCGGCGCTTTTCGGCTCTTCCGCCGCCGTGCTGATAGGGGATTTCTGGCTGTCGCGGGCCGTTGACCTCATCCTGATGTCCGAAGACCACGAGCGCGTGGCCGGATTCTTCTCCAGGACGCTTAGCGACCTTGCGGAGGGCGAGATGCTCCAGATGGAGAAGGCCGCCAGCGCGGATACCGACGAGGATGCGTATTTCAGCATAATCCACAACAAGACAGCTTCCCTGTTCGAGACTGCCGGAAAGGCTGCGGCAGCTTCCGTGGGAGCTTCGGACGGACGTTTCGAAGCCGCGAAGCAGTTCGCACTCTGTTTCGGCATGGCTTTCCAGATAAAGGACGACATACTCGACTATGTCGGCGACACAAGGCTCGGCAAGCCCGTAGGCCTGGACATCAGGGAGCAGAAGATTACCCTTCCGCTTCTCGGCGCTATGCGCTCCTCCGGACGCGAGGCCGAGATACGCGCGAAGATCCAGGCCGTCCATGACCAACCGGAGTATTGCCGGGAGATACATTCCTTCGTCCTGGAGAACGGGGGAGTGGAGTATGCGTCGGCGAAACTTGACGAATATATCGGGAAGGCGTGCGGCGCCCTCTCCGTCCTGCCCGACTCCACTGCGAGGAGGTATCTGGAGGAGATAGCCCATTATAATGCGTTCAGGCAGCTATGAGGTTCGCGGAGCTGAAAGGGAACGACGGGTTGAGGCGCGTGCTCCCGGAGATGGTCGACTCCGGACGCATCCCCCATGCGATGCTCTTCAGCGAGGATGACGGGGGCGGGGCTTTCGCGCTCTGCCTGGCCTTCCTGCAGTATCTCTACTGCCAGGACCGGAGAAACGGGGATTCATGCGGGGAGTGCCCGTCCTGCAACAAGATATCCAAGCTGATCCATTCCGACCTGCATATCCTGTTCCCGACGTCCGCGACCAAGCCGTCATGGACCCTTGCCGCCGAATTCCGCGAACTGGCCGCCGCGAATCCGTATTTCCGCGAGGCCGAGCTGAATGCGGCGCTGAAGCTTGACGGCAAGAACACTTCGATTACCGTGGCCGATTCCAGGCACCTTCTCGATGCGCTGTCGCTCACGGCGCTGGAAGGCGGCTACCGCTCGGTAATCATCTATCTTCCGGAGAAGATGAACGCGGAGGCGGCGAACAAGCTGCTCAAGCTCATTGAAGAGCCTCCGCAGCTCACCCAGTTCCTGCTGATTTCCCACAGGCCCGACAGGCTGCTGCCCACGATAGCGTCCAGGTGCCAGCATTTCAGGGTATATCCGGAAACCGCCGGCGGGACGGGGGTGGATTTCGAGGCGCCCGAGCTCTTTTTCGAGCTTATGGATGCGCTGGTTTCGAAGAATTTGCTATCTTGCCTGGAGACGGGCGAGAAACTGGCCGCATTGCCCTCCAGAGAGAGCCTGAAGGCTTTCTGCAGATATGCGGCGGAAAACATACGCCATATCTTTCTGGCCCAGCAGGGTCTCGGCGGGCTCGCAGGAGCTTCCGGGGCGTCGGACGGGATGACGGCGGAGGAGACGGACAGGAAGGTGACGGCATACGCCGGCAGCCTTTCAAAAACCTTTCCCCGCAGGGCGTCCGAAGTGCTGGACAGGACTCTGTCGCTGATAGACAGGAACGTCAACCAGAAGCTGGCCGTCACGGATATGGTAGACCGCTTATATAGATTGTTATGAGCAGAGAATCGATTCAATATGATTGCTTCAGAGGCTGCGTGACGACCCGGGACGAGAATTCGGGCGAGACTTCGTGCACTTATCGCGCAGGCTGCTGCAAAATGAGCACGCGCGACTGGCTCAAGGACGCCAGGGACGGCTCTTTCCCCAATATATTCGAGGTGCGTTTCAAGAACACGCGCAAGGGCTTCTATGTCAATGACTCCTCACAGAACATCCGTATCGGAGACCTTGTGATGGTCGAGGCTGTGACCGGCCTTGACCTCGGAATCGTGACACTGGAAGGCCCCGCTGTGGGCAGGCAGATGAAATGCCGGGGAGTGGATCCGGAGACCGCCACCTTCAGGAAAATATACCGCAAGGCGCGCCAGACCGACATAGAGAAGTGGCAGGAAGCCATCGCGAGGGAGCAGGAGACCATGATCAGGGCGCGCAAGATAGCCGCGATGATGGGCCTGGAGATGAAGATAGGCGATGTGGAGTTCCAGGGCGACGGCTCGAAGGCCATCTTCTACTACATAGCCGACGGCAGGGTGGATTTCCGCCAGCTGATCAAGGCATACGCCGAGGAGTTCCGCATCAGGATAGAGATGAGGCAGATAGGCGCGAGGCAGGAGGCCGGGCTCATAGGGGGACTGGGAGTGTGCGGACGCGAGCTCTGCTGCTCCAACTATATTTCTTCCTTCCAGAGCATTTCCACTTCGGCGGCGCGCTGCCAGGACCTTTCGCTCAATCCGCTGAAGCTCGCAGGACAGTGCGGCAAGCTGAAATGCTGTCTGAACTATGAGGTTCCGGTGTACCTGGACGCCCTTTCGCGCATACCCAAGCTCAACGGGCCGCTTGAGTTCGAGGACGGCCCCGCGTTCCTGCGCAAGACCGACATCCTCACGGAGACCATGTACTTCTCGTATGAGAAGTCGTCGGACGCCAAGCTCTATCCCCTGAGCGCGGCGGAGGTGGCGGACATCATCGAGATGAACAGGAACGGCGAGAAAGCCGAGTCCCTGCGCCCCGAACCGGTGCAGCACAAGCCTGAATTCGTGTCGGCCGTGGGCGACGACAGCATCAGCCGCTTCGATGCGCCCCGCCGCAGGAAGAAACCCCAGAACAAGAAGAACGGCGGGCGCCAGCGCCGTCAGACCGTGAAGAACGGCGCGAAACCGGGGCCGAAGAATGGGGAGAAGTAGGTTCCCGGCCATATTGTCGGCCATGCTGCTGCTCGCCGGCTGTGCCCGGCCGCTCTCGACCGAGATGTTCGTGCGCAGCGACCGCGCCGATAACGGGGTGTATGTTTTCGACCTGGAGCTTGAGGACAGCGTCACGGTCTATGATTTCTGGTTCTACAGCCGTACGGTCAGCCGCAGCATCTCCAGCCTTCCGCTCAATGTGCAGTGGCTTTCGCCTTCCGGACGGCGCTTCTCCGAGACGGTCTACATGAAAAGCGTGGATGCCGACGGAGAGAAGGAGCTTTACCGCAGCGGAGTGGTGCTTTCCGAGGCCGGACTCTGGCGCCTTAGCGTGCGTCCGGTAGGGGTGGACGATGAATTCTGCGGTCTAGGAGTGATATGCAAGGAGCATGGGACACGATAAGTTGAGGAAATTCGCGGAGAACGAGAGCTTCTCCTGCCTGCTGCAGCCCGATTCGAGGGAACTGCTTGCCGACGGTTACGCCAATCTGCGCGACCATGGCATAAAGGGCCGCTGGAATGCCGGGATGTTCCCGCGTTCTGCGGCGCCTGCCGATTCCGGGCTCGTGCTCGAACTGGGCTGCGGAAAGGGTGAATATACCATAGACCTCGCCCTGCGCAATCCGGAGAGGAATTATGTCGGAGTGGACATCAAGGGGGCGCGGCTATGGAAAGGCGCCAAGTACGCGACGCAGAACGACCTCCCCAACGTGGCTTTCCTGCGGACGCGCGTGGAGTTCATATCCGCCTTTTTCGCCCCTGGGGAAGTGTCGGAAATCTGGCTGACCTTCTCGGACCCGCAGTTCAGGAGCGAGAATTCCCGCCTGAGCTCGCCGCTCTTCCTCGAGCGCTACCGCTCTTTCCTGCGTTCCGGAGGCACGGTCCATCTGAAGACGGACTCCCGTTTCCTGCATGAATATACGAAGGCGGTCTGCAAGGTCAACGGTCTTGAGGTTCTAGCCTGCACGGCGGACCTGTATGGAGCTGCTGCGGATTGCAAATCCTCAGCAACAGAATCTTCCGCCGGGACAGCGATAGCCCCGGAGGTGCGCGAGGTCAAGACTTTCTATGAAAGCATGTTCCTGGAGCAGGGCTATCCCATCACCTATATGGCGTTCCGCCTCGACCATGAGGGGCCTTTCGCGGCTCCGCGCGACCCTGAGGATTTCGATTCGGATCATTGGCGCTCCGTCGAGGGGCCGCGCGTGCTCTTCGGCCGCGACACCGCCGAAACCCGCCGCCAGAAGCTCAAGAAATAGGACGGTTCATCTTATGCCCGTCTGGCACAATGCCTGCGCGACACAGTTCTCCGTGTACAGCTTGAAGTCGGACAGGTCAGCGGACTTCCGTCCAGTGGATTGTCACGCCGCTGCGCTCCATGCCCCGGAACCAGGTCATCTGGCGTTTCGCGAACTGGTGAATGGCAATGGCGAGTTTCCGCCGCATTTCCTCGTAGGTGAGGGCGCCCGTGAGATAGAGCGTCACGAACTTGTATTCCAGACCGTATGAAATCAGGGTCTCCGCTGGAACTCCCGCGTCGAGCAGCCCGCGTATCTCATTGACCATGCCTTCCTGCAGCCTGGCGTCCAGACGGCGGTCGATGCGTGCGTTGCGGACCTCGCGCGAGACCAGCGTGCCGATGAAGTAGGGCTTCGACGGCAGCCCCTCCCTGAACACGGGGGCTTTTGCGCTGCTGTGGGCGCTGCGGTTCACGAAGTCGTAGCCCGAAGTCACTGCGCTGATGTACATGCCCGTGCCGCCGCAGAGTATGGGCACCGCCCCTCGGGTGCGTATGTCGGCGTATGCGCGCATGAAATCCTTCTGGAACTCGTAGACATTGTATTGTGCGCCTGCGGGAAGAATGTCGATCAGGTGGTAGGGCACTTCCCCGTATTCGCCGAGATCCTTGCCGGTGCCTATGTCCATGCCACGGTAGACCTGCCGTGAGTCCGCCGAGATGATTTCCGCCGGGGCGAGCCTCCGCGCGAGTTCGACTGCGTAACGCGTCTTGCCGGAGGCTGTGGGGCCCAGCACGACCACGAGGTCGGTGTCCCCGCTCCTGCATGCCTTGCCGAGGGCGTCGAGATCTATGGTTTCGGGGGAGGGAAGCTCCGCCGGTATGGATTTCCTGGCGGGCATGGCTATTCGCGCTCCATTTCGCGCCTTATGTCCTTTTCCTTGATGCTGGCGCGCTTGTCATATTCCTTCTTTCCCTTCGCGAGGGCGATGTGAACCTTCGCGTAGCCGTTCTCGGCGATGTAGACGCGGGTGGCGACTATCGTGAGACCCTTGGTCTTGACCGCCTGTGCAAGGTGCCTGAGCTCGCGGCGCGTGAGCAGCAGCTTGCGGTCGCGAATGGGTTCGTGGCTGCTCCAGGCCGAGGCCCAGAAGTAGGTGGCTATGTTCATGCCGCGCAGGTAGAGCTCTCCGCCGGAGAAGTAGCAGTAGGCGTCCTGCAGGGAGGCCTTGCCGGCCCGGAGCGACTTGATCTCCGTGCCGACAAGCACTATCCCGGCGTCGTACTGCTCGAGGAACTCGTATTCGAACGACGCCTTCTTGTTGTTGATTTGCACCCTGTGCTGCTTTTCCTTTGCCATCGGCGGTAAATATACTCAAAAATCTACAGCTTGAACTCCGCCTTGACCTGCTCCACGGCGTCAAGTTTCTCCCAGCCGAAGAACTGCATGCCGTCCTTGACGTAGGGTGTGCGGCCCATGTGCCCGTAGGCGGCGCAGGGTTCATAGATGGGGTTCTTGAGGCCGAAGCGCGAGATGATCGCGGCCGGCCTGAGGTCGAACATGTCCGGGATGCGCGACGCTATCAGCGAATCGGCGTCCTCTCCTGTGAGGCCGGCTATGCGCGCGGTGCCGTAGGTGTTCACGAATATGCTGACGGGCCGTGCCACGCCGATCGCGTAGGCCACCTGGACCAGGCATTCGTCGGCGACTCCGGCCGCTACGAGGTTCTTCGCGATGTGGCGTGCGGCGTATGCGGCCGAACGGTCGACCTTGGAGGGGTCCTTTCCGGAGAATGCTCCGCCTCCATGCGCCCCTCTTCCGCCGTAGGTGTCCACGATGATCTTGCGCCCGGTGAGTCCGGTGTCGCCGGCGGGTCCGCCTATCACGAACTTGCCGGTGGGGTTCACCAGCAGGATGAACCTGTCGTCGAAGAGCCGGGCCGTCCTTTCCGGCAGCGAGGCGATGAGCCTTGGAATCACGATTCCGCGCACGTCCTTTTCGATGCGGGCGTGCATCCTTTCGTCGGTGTCGAATTCGTCATGCTGGGTGCTCAGCACTATGGTGTGGATGCGCTCCGGGCGGTGTATGGCCGAGAACTCCACGGTGAACTGGGCCTTCGAGTCCGGACGCAGGTAGGGCATGAGCTCCGGTTCGTTGTGGCGTATGTCCGCGAGCACCTGCAGCAGCTTGTGCGAAAGCGAAAGCGCGAGGGGCATGTATTCGTCGCCGTCGATGCTGGCGTAGCCGAACATCATTCCCTGGTCGCCGGCTCCCTGGTCCAGGGGCTCGCTGCGCACCACGCCCCTGTTGATGTCGGGGCTCTGCTCGTGGATGGTGGAGATTATTCCGCAGGAGGAGGCGTCGAAGCCGTACTCCGCCTTGGTGTAGCCTATGCGGCTGATCACCCGGCGCGCCGTGGCGGGTATGTCCACGTAGGCGTGCTCAGAACGCACCTCGCCGCCCACTATCACGAGTCCGGCGGTGCAGAAAGTCTCGCAGGCCACCTTCGATTCGGGGTCCTGGCGGAGGAATTCGTCTAGAATTGCATCTGAAATCTGGTCAGCGACCTTGTCGGGATGACCTTCGGAGACTGACTCCGATGTGAAGAGATAGTTCATATTTTTAGCATTTTTTTACGAGGTTGCAAGCATGCAAATCTTTCCTCGTAGGTTAACGAGGGGCAAAAATAGCAAAAATTAATTAAAAGTTAACACGGCAGAATTTGGAAAGCATCTCGGTC